>Ga0213863_10000020_pt1 | contig 134927 bp, 115 predicted proteins | sample PICome_8_FD_160128 | JGI IMG/M metagenome (GOLD analysis project Ga0213863, IMG submission 160128) | Coastal seawater microbial communities near Pivers Island, North Carolina, United States - PICO497 | ecosystem: Environmental > Aquatic > Marine > Coastal | place: USA: North Carolina...
TGAGCCGACATCGAGGTGCCAAACACCGCCGTCGATGTGAACTCTTGGGCGGTATCAGCCTGTTATCCCCGGCGTACCTTTTATCCGTTGAGCGATGGCCCTTCCATACAGAACCACCGGATCACTAAGACCGACTTTCGTCCCTGCTCGCCCCGTCGGGCTCGCAGTCAAGCACACTTCTGCCTTTATACGCATTGCATGATTTCCGACCATGCTGAGTGTACCTTAGTACTCCTCCGTTACTCTTTGGGAGGAGACCGCCCCAGTCAAACTACCCACCACACACTGTCCTCGATCCAGATAATGGACCTGAGTTAGAACCTCAACGTAATCAGGGTGGTATTTCAAGGACGACTCCACAACGACTAGCGTCGCTGCTTCAAAGTCTCCCACCTATCCTACACAAATTAAGCCAAAGTCCAGTGTGAAGCTATAGTAAAGGTGCACGGGGTCTTTCCGTCTAGCCGCGGGTACACGGCATCTTCACCGCGATTTCAATTTCACTGAGTCTCGGGTGGAGACAGTGTGGCCATCGTTACGCCATTCGTGCAGGTCGGAACTTACCCGACAAGGAATTTCGCTACCTTAGGACCGTTATAGTTACGGCCGCCGTTTACCGGGGCTTCGATCAAGAGCTTCGCACAAGTGCTAACCCCATCAATTAACCTTCCGGCACCGGGCAGGCGTCACACCCTATACTTCCACTTACGTGTTTGCAGAGTGCTGTGTTTTTAATAAACAGTCGCAGCCACCTGGTATCTTCGACCGCCAATAGCTTAGGGAGCAAGTCCCATCACCGTCAGCGGCGCACCTTCTCCCGAAGTTACGGTGCCATTTTGCCTAGTTCCTTCACCCGAGTTCTCTCAAGCGCCTTGGTATTCTCTACCCGACCACCTGTGTCGGTTTGGGGTACGGTCGTCTATAGCCTGAAGCTTAGAGGTTTTTCTTGGAAGCATGGTATCGACCACTTCCCGTTCGTATAAGAACGGTTCGTCATCACATCTCGGCCTTAGGAACCCGGATTTACCTAAGTCCCCAGCCTACGTGCTTAAACCTGGACAACCATCGCCAGGCCAGCCTAACCTTCTCCGTCACCCCATCGCAGCTATATCCGGTACAGGAATATTAACCTGTTTCCCATCGACTACGCCTTTCGGCCTCGCCTTAGGGGCCGACTAACCCTGCGCCGATGAACGTTGCGCAGGAAACCTTGGTCTTTCGGCGAGGAGGATTTTCACCTCCTTTATCGTTACTCATGTCAGCATTCGCACTTCTGATACCTCCAGCATGCTTTCCAGCACACCTTCACAGGCTTACAGAACGCTCCTCTACCACACATACAAAGTATGTGTCCGCAGCTTCGGTATACAGTTTTAGCCCCGTTACATCTTCCGCGCAGGCCGACTCGACCAGTGAGCTATTACGCTTTCTTTAAAGGATGGCTGCTTCTAAGCCAACCTCCTGGCTGTCTGGGCCTTCCCACATCGTTTCCCACTTAACTGTAATTTAGGGACCTTAGCTGGCGGTCTGGGTTGTTTCCCTTTCCACGACGGACGTTAGCACCCGCCGTGTGTCTCCCTCGCTGTACTCATCGGTATTCGGAGTTTGCATGGGGTTGGTAAGTCGAGATGACCCCCTAGCCCAAACAGTGCTCTACCCCCGATGGTAATACGAGAGGCTCTACCTAAATAGATTTCGAGGAGAACCAGCTATCTCCGGGCTTGATTAGCCTTTCACTCCTAACCACAGGTCATCCCCTAATTTTTCAACATTAGTGGGTTCGGTCCTCCAGTTGATGTTACTCAACCTTCAACCTGCCCATGGCTAGATCGCCCGGTTTCGGGTCTACTCCTACCGACTAAACGCCCTATTAAGACTCGGTTTCCCTACGGCTCCCCTATACGGTTAACCTTGCCAGTAAAAGTAACTCGCTGACCCATTATACAAAAGGTACGCAGTCACCCGTCCGAAGACAGGCTCCCACTGCTTGTATGCATCCGGTTTCAGGTTCTATTTCACTCCCCTCACAGGGGTTCTTTTCGCCTTTCCCTCACGGTACTGGTTCACTATCGGTCAGCTGAGAGTATTTAGCCTTGGAGGATGGTCCCCCCATGTTCAGACAAGGTTTCACGTGCCCCGTCCTACTCGATTTCATCTATGTCTTGCTTTCGTGTACGGGGCTATCACCCTCTATCGCGCAACTTTCCAGAAGCTTCCACTAACAAGATATAGACTTAAGGGCTGGTCCCCGTTCGCTCGTCGCTACTAAGGGAATCTCTGTTGATTTCTTTTCCTTTGGGTACTTAGATATTTCAGTTCCCCAAGTTCGCTTCTACACCCTATGTATTCAGGTGCAGATACCGCCGGAGCGGTGGGTTTCCCCATTCGGAAATCCCCGGATCAAAGTCTATTTGCCGACTCCCCGAGGCTTATCGCAGGCTATAACGTCCTTCATCGCCTTCAGCTGCCAAGGCATCCACCAGATGCACTTTTATGCTTGACCATATAATCCAGCGTATTGGCCCACCTAAGTGGGTAACACACCGCCTATACGCGTCTTCATTCTCATCGATTGTTCATTCATTCGCCTTCCCTATGCCAAACCCTCTAAATCTGAAGCGCACTAGGCACGACGGAACAAAAGGTGCTGATCTAACAGCTATTTCGCACTAGAGAATACTAAGACATATATCTAGAAAAAATTTTTGTACCCGCATCATTACTATCACGTAGGAAATCTCGCGATCTCTTACGATCAATAACTTTGCGGACTATCTCTGAATTGTTAAAGAGCAAAACTCAAGCAAGCTCAAGCTCACATCGGAAATGTTGATGCCAGCTTTCGCTGCCAACACATCGAATGTGCGCTCGTTTGTCTGTGGTGTGTACAACCGGCACCCAGAAAGGGTATCGAAAAAGTAGGTGCTGATTAGAAATGGTGGAGCCGAGGAGGATCGAACTCCTGACCTCCTGCGTGCAAGGCAGGCGCTCTCCCAGCTGAGCTACGGCCCCGTATTCTCATAAGAGCGTCGGGAGTCGGTCAGATGCCCTGAGCATCCAAACCTATCAACCTCGAACCGAGTGATTGATGCGCACTGATCACAGCCCGCCCTAACAACTCGTAATATGGTGGGTCTGGGTGGATTTGAACCACCGACCTCACCCTTATCAGGGGTGCGCTCTAACCAACTGAGCTACAGACCCAGAGTGCTCATTATTAACCAGCAACAAACCATTCGTGTAGGAACAACGCAATCCGTTAGGAGTGGTATGGACCTGATATTTCCAATCCAAATGGACTGAATCAAGGCCTTATCGTTTTAAGGAGGTGATCCAGCCGCAGGTTCCCCTACGGCTACCTTGTTACGACTTCACCCCAGTCATGAACCACACCGTGGTAACCGTCCTCCCGAAGGTTAAACTAATTACTTCTGGTGCAATCCACTTCCATGGTGTGACGGGCGGTGTGTACAAGGCCCGGGAACGTATTCACCGCGACATTCTGATTCGCGATTACTAGCGATTCCGACTTCATGGGGTCGAGTTGCAGACCCCAATCCGGACTACGAGAAGTTTTTTGGGATTCGCTTACCATTGCTGGTTTGCAGCCCTTTGTACTCCCCATTGTAGCACGTTTCTAGCCCACCCCGTAAGGGCCATGATGACTTGACGTCGTCCCCACCTTCCTCCGGTTTGTCACCGGCAGTCTCCTTAGAGTTCCCGACATTACTCGCTGGCAAATAAGGACAAGGGTTGCGCTCGTTACGGGACTTAACCCAACATCTCACGACACGAGCTGACGACAGCCATGCAGCACCTGTATCTCGGTTCCCGAAGGCACCAATCTATCTCTAGAAAGTTCCGAGTATGTCAAGGGGTGGTAAGGTTCTTCGCGTTGCATCGAATTAAAGAACATGCTCCACCGCTTGTGCGGGCCCCCGTCAATTCATTTGAGTTTTAACCTTGCGGCCGTACTCCCCAGGCGGAGAACTTATCGCGTTAGCTGCGCCACCAAAGCCTTAAAGGCCCCAACGGCTAGTTCTCATCGTTTACGGCGTGGACTACCAGGGTATCTAATCCTGTTTGCTCCCCACGCTTTCGCACCTCAGCGTCAGTGTTGGTCCAGGAGGCTGCCTTCGCCATCGGTATTCCTTCCTATATCTACGCATTTCACCGCTACACAGGAAATTCTACCTCCCTCTACCACACTCTAGTTTGACAGTTTGGAATGCAGTTCCCAGGTTGAGCCCGGGGCTTTCACATCCCACTTATCAAACCGCCTACGCGCGCTTTACGCCCAGTAATTCCGATTAACGTTCGTACCCTCCGTATTACCGCGGCTGCTGGCACGGAGTTAGCCGGTACTTCTTCTGTTGTTAACGTCAAGACCACGGCATATTAAACCGTAGCTTTTCTTCGCAACTGAAAGTGCTTTACAACCCTAAGGCCTTCTTCGCACACGCGGCATCGCTGGGTCAGGCTTTCGCCCATTGCCCAAGATTCCCTACTGCTGCCTCCCGTAGGAGTCTGGACCGTGTCTCAGTTCCAGTGTGGCTGATCGTCCTCTCAGACCAGCTATAGATCGTAGCCTTGGTGAGCCTTTACCTCACCAACTAGCTAATCTAACGCAGGCTCCTCTAATAGCGTGAGGTCCGAAGATCCCCCACTTTCCTCCATAGAGCGTATGCGGTATTAGCTCGAGTTTCCTCGAGTTGTCCCCCACTACTAGGTAGATTCCTACGCGTTACTCACCCGTCCGCCACTGTACTCGCACCGAAGTGCTTTCTCGTTCGACTTGCATGTATTAGGCGTGCCGCCAACGTTCAATCTGAGCCATGATCAAACTCTTCAGTTTAATATTTTCGACTTTCAGTCAGATCCGATTTGTCTCTTACGAGACGCCTTTTTTCCAACCATGATGCCGAGTAATCATTTACTCAAAACGAATTACGTGTTCCCACACGAATGGCTTGTTTGTACATTTTGTTTCTTACCGGCGTTCGCCTTCTCATTAGAGATTGCGTGCCGAAAGAACCACAATGCACTTGCTTTATATTGTTAAAGATCTGCTGCTTGGCTTGTTTCAGCCTCGCTGCAAGGGAGGCGTATAATACGCATATCGAACTGGCGCGCAACTCCAAATTGCAAAAAAGTGTACTTTTCTTTGGAACCCGATTTATGGCTACTGGCTCACAACTAGATGGTAATTCTTTTTCCCCTTACGAATCAGGTAGAAACGCTGAAAAAGAGCATCGTCAAAGTCCAAAGTACATGAAACGTCACTGACGGACACACCGTTCAACTTGATGCCGTTCCCCTGAATCAGCTTTCTCGCTTCTCCGGTAGATTTGACCAAACCTGCTTCGACGAGCACGGTCAAAAGACCTACTCCCGGCTCGCTGACGCTATTGGAGAGCCCGTCTTGCCGCAGTTCTTCTAAATCGCTCTCCAGAAGAGCCCGGGTGTCGCCAGAAAACAACGCGGCACTGATCCGCTCTGCCGCAACTACCGCATCTGCGCCGTGCACGAGCCCGGTCACCTCTTGGGCAAGCTTTCGATGGGCCTCACGACGCTCCGGATGCTCCTCCATCAACGCCTCTAGATCAGCAATCTCTTGCTGCTTCAAAAAGGTAAACAGCCGCAAAAAGCTTCCCACGTCAGCATCAGCGCTGTTCAACCAAAACTGATAGAACATATAAGGCGAGGTTTTTTGTGGATCCAACCATATAGCCCCAGTTGCTGATTTACCGAATTTTGTTCCATCTGCCTTGGTGACAAGGGGCATGGTAAAGGCATAGGCGGTCTCACCCATGTGGCGTCGAATCAGGTCGATACCCGACACGATATTGCCCCACTGATCGCTTCCGCCAATTTGCAGAGAACAGCCTTCGTTTTGCGCGAGGCGCAAGAAATCCATTGCCTGCAATAGCATGTAGCTGAATTCGGTATATGAAATGCCCTGCTCCGCTCGTTCTAGGCGGGCTTTGACGGACTCGCGCTGAATCATCCCGTTGACAGAAAAGTGTTTACCGATATCGCGCAAAAAATCGATCACACTCAAATCCGCCGTCCAATCGAGGTTATTCACAATCTTCGCCGCGCTGCCATCTGTTGCGTCAAAATCAAGGAAGCTGCCTACCTGATTCCTCAGAGCATCGACCCAGATACCAACGGTTTCCTCTCGATTCAGCGACCGCTCATCATCCCGGCCTGATGGATCCCCTATTAAGCCAGTAGCCCCACCGAGCAATAGCAAGGGGCGGTGGCCTTGCAACTGAAAACGTCGCAGTGCCAGTAATGGCACCAAGCTGCCAATATGCAAACTGTCTGCGGTTGGGTCGAACCCGCAGTAGAGCGTTCGACGCCCAGCGTCCAGATGCTCGAGCAAGCCTGTCTCGTCAGACACTTGGGTTAACAGCCCGCGCCACCGCAGCTCATCGATAAAGGCTTGTGCGCTCATTCGTTCATATCCTGTTATGCATTAGGTACCGCGTCCCGGTGTAGCACCGGGCCAATCTGCACTCGGGCAGGCGCGGAACTTTAACAAAAGATCCCTACCGACTGCACGGTCAGGCAAGCGCTTGCGGTTTTTTCTTGCACAAACTTTCTTCTATACTCGCCGCACCGGCCTTATCAGTCGGCAGAGCCTAGGATAAGCCACCGTTTGGACGCTATTGGATACCATGCAAATTCCGCTCCTTCACAGAAGACTGGCCTCACTGGTAGGTCTCTGCCTACTGCTGTTGGCCGCGAGCGGGTTCATCCCAAAGAGCCCAACCGATACCGGCAGCCCAGCTGATGCAGAGCCGACCCTAGGGCCGGGGCCATCGTCAAGTGTCGAGTCATTGCTCCAGCCAGCAGCAGAAACCACAAATCTTGCGGAGACCGCCGAGCCTGCCATCGATCGGTCTAAACGACACAGAGCAACGGTTAAGAATGGCGACAATATGGCCACGATCTTTGCAAGCCATGGGTTTTCGGCGCGGACTCTTCACGCGCTGACACAAACCGAGCACGGGAGAGTGCTTGACGACATTTTTCCCGGCGCCGAACTGATACTCGAGAGCAATGAGCAGTTACTAACCTCGTTAACCTATCAGCCAGGCCCTCTGGAAAGTGTCGTGTTCACCAGCAACGGTGAGGGAGGATTCACTAGCGAGGAGCGCTTCGCTGAGCCCGCCAAAGCCCTGACTTATAAACACGGGATCATCGACAACAGTCTGTTTCTCACCAGCCAGTCCGTCGGTCTTCCGGACAATCTCACCATGCGAATCGCCCAAATCTTTCAGTGGGATATCGACTTCGTGCTGGATATCCGACCTGGCGATGAGTTTTTCGCGCTGTACGAAGAGCACTACTTGGATGACGAGTTCATTGGCTATGGCGATATTTTAGCCGCCCGATTTGTCAATCAAGGCCGTGCTTATACTGCCGTTCGCTATACCAACGAAACGGGATCTGCAGATTATTTCGATTCCGAGGGGCTCAGTATGCGCAAAGCATTTTTGCGTGCGCCAGTAGAATTTTCCCGAATTAGCTCCAGCTTTAACCTGCGCCGCAAGCATCCACTTTACAAAACCGTTACGCCTCATCGGGGCATCGACTATGCAGCTCCCAGGGGCACCCCCATTTTGGCTGCCGGCGATGGCAAGGTTGAGCAAGCATCGCGAACCAAGGCGAACGGCAATTACGTTGTGATCAAACACGGCGAACAGTTTGTAACGAAATACCTGCATCTGTCGAAATTTGCCCGCAACATCAAGACGGGGAAGCGGGTTAAGCAGGGCCAAACCATCGGCTACGTCGGCGCGACAGGCTATGCTACCGGGCCTCATCTTCATTATGAGTTTTTGGTGAACGGTGTTCACCAAAACCCGCGCACCGTGAAGCTTCCGCAGGCGCAGCCCGTGCCCCAGCGGGAAATCGCTCGGTTTCAGAAGCGCACGTTTACCAACATTTTGCTATTGGACCACTTTAGGGACCAAGCAGCGCTCGCATCGGCATCACGATGAAGCTGGGCTCCTTTATGGGATGCATGACGGGCACGAGCGTTGACGCTCTGGACCTCGCGCTCATTGAAGTAAGCCACCCGACCGGCCCTGAATCGTCGTTCAACGAGGAAGTTACCGTTACCCACGCTCATGCGGTGCCGCTACCGGATTTTTTGCGCGACGCGCTGCTCGCCTGCGGACAGCCCGACCTTTCCTCCGTTGACCTTTTGGGGCAGTGTGACCGGCTTCTGGGGGAATTTATTGGCGCATCGATACTGCAGTGGCTGAAAACGCTCGGTATTGAACCCGCTAGCATTACCGCCATTGGCAGTCACGGGCAGACCGTAAGGCATCGACCACCCGGCACAGCAGATCAACCGTTTACTTTGCAGATCGGCGACCCTAACTGCATCGCAGAATTTACCGGCATTGACACGATCGCTGACTTTCGGCGGCGCGATATGGCCGCAGCAGGTCAGGGTGCTCCCCTAGCACCGGCGTTTCATCAGGTGCTTTTCAACAAACTAGACGGTCAGCCTTGCATACTGAACATTGGTGGCATCAGCAATATCTCTCCCTTAAGAGGCAGTCTTGGCGGCTTCGACGTTGGCCCTGGCAATTGTTTGATGGATGAGTGGTATGCGACACATCACACCGAACATGGTGCTGACCGTTTTGATGCCTCTGGTGCCTGGGCGGCTTCGGGCAACGTTAACGATGCCCTGCTCGTCAACCTGTTAAACGATCCTTACTTTTCGTTGGAGCCGCCGAAAAGCACAGGCCGCGAGTACTTTAACCGGGCGTGGCTCAGCCCTCATCTTGAGCAGACCAACACAGGCATCACCAATCAGGACGTGCAAGCCACGCTGGCGGAATTCACGGCGATCAGCATTGCAGACAGCATTTCTAAAAGCCTGCCGAATGTGAGCCATGTGCCAGTCTGTGGAGGCGGCCGCCTGAACACGCACTTGTTGCAGCGCCTTAAACGGGCACTTCACGCGCGTGGGCACAGCCACTGTGTGGTGGAACCGACCGAGCACTGGGGCATCGACGGTGACGCGGTTGAGGCTGCGGCGTTCGCGTGGCTCGCCTACCGACGGCATTATCTCTTACCCGGCAATTTGACAGCGGTAACCGGCGCCCACGGCCCGCGCATTTTAGGTGCAATATATCCCGGTTAAGAGTGCCCCCCACCGAAGGCAGTTTTTACAGAGAAAAGGAACTTCCGCAGCCGCAGGTCGCAGCAGCGTTGGGGTTTGACACGACAAACTGCGCGCCAGATAGGTCTTCGACATAGTCCACGTCGGCTCCGTCCAAATAGGGGTAGCTCATGGCATCAACGAGCATAAGCACCCCGGCGCGCTCAATCACCGCATCATCCTCGGCCCGACTGTCATCAAAGGTAAATCCGTAAGAAAAGCCGTTGCAGCCCCCGCCAGAGATGAACACTCTGAGACAAAGGTTTGGATCACCCTCGTCTTCAATCAGGCGCTTCACTCTGTTGGCCGCTTTTTCCGAAAACGTAATACTGGTTTGCATCTCAGGCCTTAATCGCTTGCCCCAATGCTGTCCGCGGGCACATCGCCGCGACCAGACTGTGCTGGGCTTGTTGGTTTTTCTGCTTCGTCGGGCACCGAATGAATCAAACGTCCTTGAACAGACGCGCCCATATGCATCTGCAGTACGCTGTAGTGCAGGTCTCCTTGGATGATCGCGCCATCCGCAATCTCTAGGTGCTCGAGCGCATAGACGGTTCCATCCACCCGGCCGTGAATCAATACGGACGGCGCACGGATATCTCCTACGACTCGCCCACTTGGGCTCACAGTCATCGACGCCCCCGCCTCTTCCGCCGTGGTTGTCCCGCGCAGCAGACCGTTTACGATCAGCTGACTGGAAAACGCGATATCGCCCACCAGCTCGGCATCTGTCGCTATCAGCGTTACTTCTTTCTTTTTACCCATATCTTGGAGCCTTTTCGCCACAGACATCAGCAACATACCTCACGGAGGAAAGCGCCAACCCTAATCTTATTCTGCTGCCCAAACAAACTCCGCTTCGACAGGCGTGCTGTTTTTGCCAATCATCGCCAATTTCACTGTTTTCGCAGCAAAATCTGGCGGCAATACCACCCTTTGCTCAAGCTCTTGGAAATACCGAAAACGGAATTTCAACTCTTCTGGACTGCTCGCCAACGCGCCACCGGAGAGTGTGACTGGCGATCCGCCCTGGACCCCTTCAACCTCTATGTTGACGGTTCCCGAAACGACTCGCGTCCGCTCCGAAACGTGGATCAAGGTGGCCCTGATAACGAATGCTGATCCACCCTCGGACGTCACACTAAAGCGCTCTACCTGCAAACCCTGCTGGTCGCTATCAGGCACCATGATCTTGCGGAAAAACCCGAGCTCAGTCTCCAGACTGGCCATGTGCTTATGCAGCTGCGTCAATTCATCTCGCAAGGCGACAGCCGTGTATCTTTGGGTATCTATGATCAGCTCGCTATCCGTCAGACGGTCGCGCAAGCCTGAGTTCACCGCGGTGAGCTCCTCGACACGCTCTTGTAAAGCCACATTCTCTTCAATTTGGGATTGAGCGATGGAAGCGCCCCAAAGTAGGCCCACTACGCCCGCAATCAGGCTTGCAATCAATGCCAAGGTGGGGCCCAACCAACGCCGCCACTGCGATTTCTCTTTGATCACTCGATAATGCACGTTCTTCCTTTTTCATCACGGGCTGTGAAACGGGCGAATTTTCACCGTCCGTTTTATCGTTACTCAACCGGCGACGCTCACTATACCAGCTTCGAACGCAACCCTGATTCTATTGCGCTCGGCCTGCCATTGAGACATAGATTCGAATATGTCGAAAGAAAGTAAGCGGAATTCTGTGGCATCAACCGCTACACTGCGACCTCACGAACCAAACCGTTCTTGGAGAAGCCTGACAATATGTATTTGTGGATCAAGGCATTTCACATCATAAGCGTGATCACATGGATGGCTGGCATCTTTTACCTGCCAAGACTTTTCGTTTATCACGTCACGGCCAAGGACGACATCAGCAATGAGCGCTTCAAGATGATGGAAGAGAAACTCTATCGCCTGATTATGACCCCCTCGATGATTGTCGCCGTTGGATTGGGCGTTTGGATGCTCACCATTGCTTGGTCGGGCCTTCAGTCGAGCCTGTGGCTTTGGATAAAAATCGCGCTTGTAGCGCTGCTCGTGATTTTCCATTTGAGTTGCGGCCAGATGATTAAGGCCTTCGCTGAGGACCAACAGCTGCGGACCGAGCGGTTTTTCCGAATTTACAACGAACTGCCCGTTCTTGTTTTAGTTCCTGTCGTTATACTCGCTGTGGTCAAACCGTTTTAGCTTCAGCCCGGATTTGGCGCACTTAGCGGCCTTTTTCCTCGTCATACAACAACGAAACAAGCAGAGATACCATGCAACGAAATACCTCATCCGATCTCATGCAGCGAGCACAACTGAGCATCCCCGGCGGTGTCAATTCTCCGGTTCGGGCGTTTAAGGGTGTTGGCGGCGACCCGATTTTTTTTTCCGGAGCTCAGGGTGCCTATCTCACCGACGTCGACGGCAACAGCTACATCGACTACATCGGCTCTTGGGGGCCAATGATTCTTGGCCACAACTTTGCACCCACCGTCACAGCCGTAACCGAACAAGCCCAAAGGGCCCTAAGCTTTGGCGCACCGACTGAGATAGAAATAGAGCTTGCTGAAAAAATCATCAGCCGAGTTCCCAGCATGGAACGGGTCCGCATGGTGAACTCCGGCACAGAGGCCACCATGTCGGCCATTCGATTGGCCAGAGGTTTTACCGGGCGGGATATGATCGTGAAATTCTCCGGTTGCTACCATGGCCACTCGGACTCTCTTTTAGTCAAAGCAGGCAGCGGGGTATTGACCCTTGGTCTACCGAATTCTCCTGGCGTGCCCGAAGATCTTGCCAAACACACGTTGACCGCACCGTTCAACGATTCAGAGGCTATCGACAGTCTGATGGCGACCTATGGCGACCGCGTGGCCTGCATTATTGTCGAGCCGATCGCCGGCAACATGGGTTGTATCCCGCCCCAAACAGGCTATCTGCAAAAACTCCAAGACCTGTGTGGGCACCACGGCGCAGTGTTGATCTTCGATGAAGTGATGACCGGTTTCCGGGTTGCCCGTGGGGGAGCTCAAGAGCTGTATGGCATCACACCCGACCTGACCACCCTGGGCAAAATTGTTGGTGGCGGTTTACCCGTAGGCGCTTTCGGTGGTCGCGCCGATATCATGAACTGCATCGCGCCTGCTGGCCCTGTCTACCAGGCTGGAACCTTGTCTGGCAATCCATTGGCCATGGCTGCGGGTCTTACGACGCTAAACCATCTTACCGAGGAGGTTTACGACAACCTCGCGACGACAACGCAAACACTTATAGACGGAATACTCGCCTCCGCCTCTAAGCACGGTATTCAACTGTGCGAGAACCATGTCTGCGGCATGTTCAGCTTTTTCTTTGGCCGCGATGCAGTCATCAATTACGACGACGTGGCTGGCAGCAATGTTGAGCTATTTAATCGGTTTTTCCACAAGATGCTGGAACAAGGTATTTATCTGGCTCCGTCAGCATTTGAAGCCGGTTTTCTCTCGGCTCAGCATGGTAGCGAAGAAATACGGAAAACCATTGAGGCCGCCGATCTGGCTTTTGCCGACTTAAACAGTCACTAACAATCCTCTGAACGAATCACCGAAACGGTAAGGAAACCGGCATGTTGGATCTCTATGGCTTGGGCAATGCGCTCGTTGATACCGACGTCGAGATCGACGATGTTTTTTTGTCCGACGAAGGCTTAGCGAAAGGGCAAATGACCCTTGTCGATTCATCTCGCATGGCAAATCTTGTGAGCAAGCTCGGAAGCCGACCTATGCGCAAATGCAGCGGCGGTTCCGCTGCCAACACGGTTTTCGCCGCTCAGGCCTTTGGTCTCTCCACAAGCTATACCTGCCGACTCGCCGATGACGAGAACGGACGGCACTTTTCCACAGAAATGCAAAACGCGGGTATTGCAACCTCATCCATTTCTGAGACCGCCTCGGAAACTCGACGATCCGGGCAGTGCTTAGTCCTGGTGTCACCCGATGCACAGCGCACCATGTGCACAGACCTCGGCGTGTCGAGTGAGTTGGACAAGGACATTGTTGACGTCGAAGCCCTGCGCGACGCGCGTAGCTTATATATCGAGGGGTACTTGAGTTCATCGGAACAAAGCGGTCAAACAGCCGCTTACTGCCACCAAATTGCAAAGGATGCGGGAACCCTCGTCGCTCTGACTCTGTCGGATGTGTCGATGATCACGTTTTGCAAGGAAGGCCTAACAGCGATGCTTGGCGACGGTGTTCATACCCTGTTCTGTAATGCCGAGGAGGCCTTGGCCTGGTCGAAAACAGACCGTCTTGATGTGGCCATTGCCGAGCTGTCCGACATCGCTCAGGAGCTTTACGTTACCCTCGGAGCCTCCGGAGCACAGGCTGTTACGCGGGAAGGTTCTTGGCGGGCTCCAGGCGAGGTCGTCGCCCCATTGGACACCAATGGTGCTGGCGACATCTTTGCCGGTGCCTGTCTCGCAGCACGGCTTCAAGGCGCTTCGCCGAGAGATGCCGCTGCATTCGCTAATCGAGCTGCCGCCAAAATCATCACCCAATTCGGTGCGCGCCTGCCCCGTGTCGACGACTATAAAAGCCTGATGGCCTAGGATCGCTAGAGAGAAAAGACAATGGCGCGATCGATTCGCATCGTTTTCAGGTCCGTCACACAGCCCGCCGCGTAAACCTCGACACCCGCTTCTATCGCTTCTTCAAGGCCTTGCGCGTATGCGGGATCAATCGATCGCGCCGGGCTTACCCGGCTTATTCCACAGTGCTGGGCGCAAAAAATCAAAACACCTCGGTGTCCTAAAGAAACCATTCGCTTCAGCGCGTGCACATGTTTCAACGCACGCTCGCTCACGGCATCAGGAAACTCACCTGCCCCATTCTCGGTATAAAGCGTCACGCTTTTTACCTCGATAAACGCACTGACCTGCTTGGCATTGCGCGCGAGAAAGTCAAACCGCCCACCACCGTCAGGGATCTTCGATTCGGCCTTGATGTCAGTGTACCCCGCGAGGCTGATGATCTGCTCCGCAGCCAGCGCCTCACCAACCAAGGCGTTTGCACGACCGGTGTTGACGCTCACCAAGCCCATGGCGGTCTCAACAAACTCGAGCGTGTAAGGATATTTTCGTTTCGGATTATCCGAGACGGAAAAGTAGGCAACGCTACCGGGATCGGCACAGCCCGTCATCGCCCCCGTGTTGGGGCAATGAACCGTAATCACTTCGCCCTCGGCGGTTTCAATGTCTGCCAAGAAGCGCTTATATCGGCGCAGCAGCCTACCCTTTTGCAGTTCAGGTAAAATCACGTGTTGATCCCCCAAGCAATTAGCGCTGCATTAATCCGCTGCAACCCCTGCTCGATCGCCTCAAGGTTAGTCGTATAGGCGAACCGCACGTAGTGCTCGGCATGATGCTCACCAAAATCCGCTCCCGGTGTGACCGCTACCTGAAACTCGTCAATTAGCCGCCAACAAAAATCCATGCTGTTCATACCCGTGTGACTGATATCCACATAGAGATAGAAAGCACCATCCGGAGCGACTGGAATACGAAAACCTAGCCGTTGTAGGCCATCGCTTAATAGAGCCGCCCGCTTAACAAAGGCTTTCTTTCTCTGACCATGAATCGTCATAGCCTCATCACCAAATGCCGCCAAAGCGGCGTACTGTGCGGGCGTGCTCGGCGAGATGAATAGATTCTGTGCCAACTTCGTGATTGGCTCAATGGCTTCTGGTGGGACGACAACCCAACCAAGCCGCCAGCCTGTCATACCAAAAAATTTCGAAAAACTGTTGAGAATGTATAGGTCGTCTCTAACGGCTAACCCAGTTTGATAGGACACAGGGCCGTGGTTCAGCCCCTGATAAATCTCATCCAAAATCAAAAATCCCTGACGCGCAGCCGCAAAGGCCGCCATCTGCACCAGATCGTCCGCCGCCAGCATGGTACCGGTTGGATTCCCAGGAGATGCCAGCAGGGCCCCTCGGGTTTTTTCTGTCCAAGCCAACGAAAAATCGGCCAGTGTGGGCTGAAAACGATTGTCCGCATGCACGTTGATTGCCTTCGGGCTAGCACCCACCAAACGCGCAAACACGTCGTTGCAGGGGTAACCAGGATCGGTGATGAGCAGTTCATCCTCGGGATTCAGAAGCAGCGCGCTCAACAGGGTAAGCCCCCCACTGGCGCCGCTGGTGACCAAAATACGTTCCGGATCCACGGCAACACCCAAGGCCTCGTAATAGTGGCTGATGCGCGCTCGCAACTCCGGAATACCCTGAGCTGGCGTGTACTTGGTGTGCCCGGCCGAAATCGCGTGTTGAGCTGCCTTAAGGATCGGTTCCGCGGTCTGAAAATCAGGTTCACCAACCTCGAAGTGCATCACGGTCTTACCCTGAGTTTCGTACTCACGGGCACGCTGCAAGAGCTGCATGACGACAAAGGGGGCTATTTCATCGGACCGAGCTGAGAACATAGAGAGGACCTTACAATCGAGTAGTGGGCAAGATGTGAGCAAAAACGCATATTGCACAAGTGTTTGGCCTAATACATTCACAAAATATCAACACGCTAGGTATAGTGTTCCACCTCATGATCTGCTAGATTTCGCGCCCTTCTGATTTTGGGCCCCTGCTGACTTTGCTGGGGCCATGATATAGGAAACACTATGGCCGCTGACGCAAAGGCAAAGACCGTAAAAAAAACCGCTCCGACCAAACGTCGCAAAGCCGCAGCTAAGGATTCGCAATTCCGAAACTTTACGCCCTACAAGCCCAAGCGTGGCGAAGACTACATGAGCGAGGGGCAACTGGAGCATCTGCGCACTATCCTGAGCCAATGGCGAACTCAGTTGATGGAAGAAGTCGACCGAACCGTGAACCACATGCAGGACGACGCGGCCAACTTCCCTGACCCCGCTGACCGAGCAACTCAAGAAGAAGAGTTCAGCATCGAGCTGCGCACACGGGATCGCGAACGTAAGCTCATCAAAAAAATCGATAAGACCATCGATATGCTTGAAACCGATGACTATGGGTACTGCGAAACCTGCGGCATTGAGATCGGTTTACGCCGACTGGAAGCTCGCCCAACCGCCACGCAATGCGTAGATTGCAAGGCGCTGGACGAAATCAAAGAGCGACAAATACACGGCTAACGGCAGCCCTGATGCTCTCAGGTCGTTTCGCTCCGTCACCGACAGGACCCCTGCATATGGGCAGCCTCGTCACTGCCCTCGCCAGTTTCTGCGACATCAAACAGCGAGGCGGTGATTGGTTTGTGCGAATTGATGATATCGATCCGCTGCGCATCGACCCAAACGCGTTGGAGCATATCACCAAGTCTTTAGCAGCCCACGGTCTCAGCGGCGACGGCCCCATGCAGTTGCAGAGTCATCGCCTCACTGAATACGCTGCAGCAAGAGATCAACTCGCCGACTTGTGCTACTTCTGTAACTGTTCAAGAAAACAGCTCCAAGGAGGCCGGCTGTATCCCGGATACTGTCGACACAAACAAACCTTTGCTCCGGATCATGCGGTTCGTATCACCGCCGATCACAAACCGCGTCAGTTTCTGGATAGACACAAAGGCCCCTATCCGTTTGTCGCCAATGAGCATTTCGGAGACTTCATTATTTGGCGAAGGGACGATCTGGTGACCTATCACCTGGCGACGGCTTATGACGATGGACATACCCACAGCCATGTTCTGAGGGGCGAAGACCTGTTCGAGATGACCGCTCCTCAGCTCTTTTTGATGGAAAAACTGGGATTAAATCCACCGGAATACACTCATATCCCAGTGCTCGCCTTTCCCGACGGCACCAAATTATCCAAACGAACCCACGCGCCGGCACTAAACACTGCAACCCCTGAGGCAAATCTCAGAAACGCCCTACATTTATTGGGCCAGCAACCACCTAAAGCAACGTTCTCCGTCGGCCAGTGGTTGGATTGGGCGATCACGTATTGGCGCTTCGACGCCATCCCCCAGGCCCTCGCACCCTTCTCTGAGGCCGACTACGATTAGCCGTCTAGAGCACTATCCAAGGATTTATAGCAGGCCTCTTTCCAATGTTTTTTGTTAGTATTGCAACATGACAAGCATATTAATAATCGACAACGACGCGACGCGACGTACCGCCACAGCAAATGACCTACGCGAACAAGGCGTTGAGGTGAGCGAACAGGGCGATTTGATCTTGGATATGCTCGGTAACGCGGACGCCATTATTGCAATCGACGAGATGGTTATCGATGCCGTGAACACGGTCGCCGGTCTTGCACCCACCATTTTGTTATCTGCACATCCTTCGGTGAAGGCATCGGTTACAGCACTGCAGGCCGGTGCGAAAGATTATTTAGCCCTACCGGCATCACCCAGCGACCTGTTGGCGGCCATCGAGCGGGCGACCGCCTACAGTGTCCGCAAGCCGGTGGTCGACAGCGCGCCGGTAGAGATGCTTGGTTCTTCAGAAATCATGGACACCTTGCGACAGCGCATCGCCAAAATTGGACCCACGGAGTCTCCTGTACTCATCCTGGGACAATCCGGCACTGGCAAAGAGCTTGTTGCGCGAGGCATTCACGCGGCCAGCAATCGATCCCATGCGCCTCTCATCACCCTCAATTGCGCGACGGTTCCAGCAAACCTCATCGAATCCGAGCTGTTTGGTTTGGCGGCCTACGAAAACCGCCAGCAAGAAAGCATCGGGCTTGTCGAAGCCGCCTCCGGTGGCACACTGTTTCTGGACGAAATTGCTGAGCTACCGGCCAGCGCCCAAGCTCGATTGCTGCAGGTGGTTCAGGGTGAAAATCGTAAAGTCGGCCAGGCCCAATCGAATGCCGTGGACGTAAGAATTATCGCGGCCACCCACAAAGATCTTAAGGCGCTGACGGAAAGCGGAGAGTTTCGTTCGGATCTGTTTTACCGATTAAACGTCTTGTGCTTGGAACTTTCTCCGTTGCGAGGACGGCGCAAGGACATCATCGATATTGGCGAACGGCTGCTAGCCGAAACTTGCCAACGGTTGAACAAGCCCGGCCTTGTTCTTGGAGAACATGCCAAGGAAGTGATGCTCGAATATCATTGGCCTGGAAACGTTCGGGAGTTGAGCAACGCGATCGAACGCGCAGTCATATTGGCTGACGATGGCGCAGTGATCACACAATCCTTGTTGGCTATCGAGCCGGCACCTGAAGAGCAACTCGACGGCACCCAGGAGTCGAATGCAACTCAGACATCCCTAGAGGACTACTTTGTTCGATTTGTTCAGGATAACGAGCAGCTTCTCACGGAAACCGAATTGGCGGCCAAACTGGGCATTAGCCGAAAAAGTCTGTGGGAACGCCGACAGCGCCTGAATATTCCGCGCAAGAAGACCCAGCAACGTGGGCCACGCGAGTCATCTTGAAGCGAATGCTAGATTTTTTTAGGCGCAAAAAATCCGAGCCGCCACCACCAAAACGCATTCGCGAGCACCAGTTGGGCCCGAGCATTCTTGATGCAAGCGCCTTAAAGGTTATCGAAGTGTTGAACTCAAACGGTTTCCAAGCCTACTTGGTTGGGGGCTGTGTACGCGACGCGCTTTGCGGAGTGAAACCCAAGGATTTTGATGTCGCCACAGACGCGCCGCTGGAGGCGGTCAGCAAACTGTTCCGCCGCTCACGTATTGTCGGTAGGCGCTTCCCCATCGTTCATGTGCGCTTTGGCCGGGATCTCATCGAAGTATCAACATTTCGCCAGTCCATTTCCGACAAAGTCGTCCACGATGACCGAGGCATGATTCTTCGCGACAACGCGTTCGGCACCCTTCAAGAAGACGCTTTTCGCCGGGATTTCACCGTCAATGCGCTGTACTACGACCCATCCAACAAAGAGATCATCGATTTCGTCGGCGGCGTCGATGACATCAAAGCCAAGAAAATACGATTCATCGGCGACACAAAGACACGCCTGGCAGAAGACCCAGTTCGCATTTTGCGCGCCATACGATTTTCCGCAAAGTTAGGGTTCACCATTTCCGCAGACATCATGTCGTCTGTGAAAAATACGGCAAAACGTCTAGAAGCCATTCCGCCGGCGAGGCTTTTCGATGAATTTCTAAAACTGTTTTTGAATGGATACGCCGAAACCGTGTGGCGGCAGCTACGGGAAACACCCTTGGCGAACGCGCTCTTCCCATCCTGTGACCCAATGAGTCCCTTGGCCCTCGCCGCGATGCGGAATACAGATGACCGTATCTTCAACGGCGCATCGATTACGCCTGGCTTTTTGGTCGCCGTCTTGCTCTGGGACGACTTCAAAGCCCGCAATGACGCGAAAAGCTCAGAAGACGAGGATCCCGCTTTTGCAGCGCTGAAAAACCAGCAATCATCCATCGCCATACCACGCCGCTTCGGCACATTTGCTCGGGAAGTGTGGACAATTCAAGAGCGATTGCATAAACGCAATGTGCGATCGCTGGACCGATTGGTAACCCACAAGCGATTCAGGGCAGGCTATGACTTTCTTTGCTTGCAAGCAGAGTCAAATGAAGCCATGCGCCCGTGCGCTGAATGGTGGACCGCCTTTCAAAACGCCGATGAATCCCATCGTGAGGCTTTGATCGCTCAGTTACCGAAAACCTCACGAAAAAGAAACCGCGGTAAAAGCAGACGCAAAACCGCCACCTCAAACGGTGCTTCGACTGGTACAGGTTGAATAGCGAAGCCGCTATGTCCATAGTCTGTTCGATTCGTTCGCTTTAAGTCAGAGTAATTGTTGTGCCCATGCCACAAACCTCAGCGCCAGAAACGCCCATCAACTCAAGCGCGACGGATACCGCCAATCTCATTACCCGAATAGAAGCCGCCAAAACGGCAAATACCCTACCCCACTATCTAGCGATTGAAGGCCCCATTGGCGTTGGCAAAACGACGTTGGCGCGAAAGCTTGCGGAGCTACTGAATTATCCGCTCATGCTGGAGCCGGTCACTGAGAACCCGTTTCTTGATCGATTTTATGCTGAGGGTGCCAGTCAGGCATTACCAACCCAGCTGTTCTTCTTGTTGCACAGAGCACGGCAGGTCGCAGACATGCCAGGTAACGACCTGCTGGATCGCATGCTGGTCGCCGATTTCATGATCGAAAAAGACGATTTATTTGCGCAGCTGACCTTGGATAGCGAAGAGCTGGAGCTGTACCAGCAGATACACAAAAGTCTAAAAATACAGCCGCCAAAGCCAGATTTGGTCATCTATCTGCAGGCCCCTGCGAAGGTGCTTCAGCAACGCGTCTTTCGACGCGGCCTGGATTTTGAGAGCTCAATCGATGTGGAGTACTTGGATGCGCTTGCCGATGGCTACGCCGAATTTTTTCATTACTACGATCAGGCACCGGTACTCATCGTCAACGCCGCAGAAATCGACTTCGCCAACAACCACCAACATTTCAATGCCCTGTTGGAGCAAATACTAAAAATGGAAGGAACGCGACAGTTCTTCAATCCAAACCCCACCCTGTTATAGGTTAAACCCGTGCCAAACACGCCAGAACACTGGGCCGCTTTATCTGCGTCTGCCCAACGGATCGACACAATTTCAAGCGACCGGCTACTTAAAGACAACGCCCGAAATCAAGGCTTACGGCATAGCCTGGCGGGTTGCCACTTTGATTTCACCCGCCAACGCGTAGACGGTCAAATTCTCAACGAGCTGCAGGAACTTGCTCAACGCATGAAACTGTCGGCAAAGCGGGACGCTATGTTCTCAGGCGACAAGATCAATACGTCGGAGAATCGTGGGGTGCTTCACAGTGCTTTACGGGATGGGGCCCCAAAGGCACCAACCCAGTACAGACAAGCGGTAGCACAAACCAAGCAGCGACTGTTTAACGCGGTAGACGATATCCGCAGCGGCAACTGGCGAGGTTTCACCAACAAGGCCATCAAAGACGTTGTTCATATTGGCATCGGCGGCTCGCATTTGGGCCCAGAGCTTGTGGTGAAAGCGCTTGCCCATCTGCCGGGCAGCACAAGCGCGCCCAACATTCACTTTGTGGCGAATGTCGACGCCAACGACATCAACACCGCTCTGATTGGGCTGAACCCAGAAACTACCCTGTTCATTGTGGTTTCCAAGTCTTTCGGCACCTTAGAGACGCAAATAAACGCGGCGACCGCGCGCAGCTGGTTTTTGGAAAGAACCTGCAACCCTCAGGCGATTGGCCAACACTTTATTGGTGTGACCACCAATCTGGAGGCCGCTGCCCAGTTCGGCCTGAACGAGCAAAACTTATTCCCGCTATGGGACTGGGTCGGCGGACGCTTTTCCCTTTGGTCTGCCGTGGGCCTTCCTATCATGTTGCAGATCGGCACCACCGCCTTCGATCAACTGCTGGCCGGAGCCAAACAGGCGGACGAGCACTTCGTCAACGCCCCCGCTGAGCAAAACATTCCGCTGCTGTCCGCGCTTCTGGCCACTTGGAATACCACGGCCCTGAACTGCGATAGCCTTGCGGTACTAAGTTACGATCAGAGGCTGGCACTACTGCCCGATTTTCTTCAGCAGCTGGAAATGGAGAGTAATGGCAAGTCCGTGGATTTGAGCGGTGAGCGTATAGATTATCGGACCATGCAGATCTTGTGGGGTGGCTGTGGGACAAACGGTCAGCATGCATACCACCAGCTGCTGCATCAGGGCACCAGCCGCTTTGCGGCCGATTTCATCATGGTTGCCCGCGATGCTCTGGAACGCAAAGAGCACCACCAATGGTTGCTGGCCAACGGCATTGCACAAGGTCAGGCAATGACCTTGGGCCACCAACCGACCAACCCAAACGAGCAGCATAGGCACGTAACCGGACAAAACCCATCAACAAGTATCGTGCTTGATGAACTTGGTCCCACTCAGCTGGGCTGCTTGTTGGCGATCTACGAGCACAAGGTATTTTGTCAGGGTGTGCTGTGGAATATAAACTCCTTTGATCAGTGGGGTGTAGAGCTTGGAAAAAACCTGGCATTACCCATTTTCGATCAATTGCAGGGCGATGACGCGTCAAACCAAGATCCGGCAACGCGCCATTTGATCAATTATTTTCGGGTACTCAACCCGTCTTAGTTTCTGCGCTCACGCGTGAATTCAGCAGGAGGTTTCAATGAGCGAACTCTATTCCGTGCCGCCAAACATCAAGGCCCGCACGCTGATCGATGGTGATACGTACCGGCGCATGTATCGACAATCCATTGAGGAGCCTGACGTTTTTTGGGCTGATCAGGCCAAGACATTTCTCGATTGGTCCCAACCGTGGCATACCGTGAGCGATGCGGATCTCCCCTATGGCAACATACGCTGGTTCGACGGCGGCGAATTAAACGTGAGCGTAAACTGCATCGACAGGCACCTCCCATCACGAGCTAATCAGACGGCCATCATCTGGGAAGGGGATGATCCTGCCGACGATGCTCAGATCACATATCAAGAGCTGCACGACAAAGTCTGCCAGTTGGCCAACGGCCTGCGCGCCAGAGGCGTTAACAAAGGCGACAGGGTCTGCATCTATATGCCAATGATTCCAGAGGCCGCCTACGCCATGCTGGCCTGCGCCCGTATCGGTGCGATTCACAGTGTCGTCTTTGGCGGCTTCTCGCCCCAGTCCCTGCAAGACCGCATTTTGGATTCGGACTGCCAGGCGGTGATCACGGCAGATGAGGGCGTCCGTGGAGGCAAGGCCATCCCGCTAAAAGCGAACACCGACGAAGCGCTTGCCGCATGCCCCAACGTCCACACCGTCATCACGGTCAAACGCACCGGAGGAGACATTGCCTGGACGGCAGATCGGGATGTTTGGTATCACGACCTGACATCGGTGCAATCTACCGACGCAGACCCTGCCGTCATGGCATCAGAAGACCCGCTGTTCATCTTGTACACCTCGGGTTCCACCGGTAAACCGAAGGGCGTTCAACACAGCTCGGCTGGGTATCTGCTGCATGCAGCCATCAGCCACAAATACGTATTCGATTATCAGGACGGTGACGTTTACTGGTGCACGGCGGACGTTGGCTGGATTACCGGTCATTCATACATTGTCTACGGGCCCTTGGCCAATGGCGCGACCACGCTCATGTTTGAAGGGATTCCGACCTATCCCGACGCCTCACGATGCTGGCAAGTCATCGACAAGCATCAGGTCAACGTGTTTTATACCGCCCCTACGGCGCTGAGACAGCTCATGGCCCAGGGCGATGAGTACGTCAGAAGCAGCTCGCGCGCCTCACTGCATCTGCTGGGGAGTGTCGGAGAGCCAATAAACCCAGAAGCATGGGAGTGGTACCACCGAGTGGTCGGCGATTCGCGCTGTCCCATCGTGGATACCTGGTGGCAGACCGAAACTGGCGGCATCATGATCACGCCACTGCCGGGTGCGACCGCCCTGAAGCCGGGCTCTGCGAGTCGACCCTTTTTTGGCGTGCAGCCCGCCTTGATGGATGCTGAGGGCAACCTGATTGAGGAACAAGCCGCATCTGGCAACTTGGTCATCACCGCCTCATGGCCGGGTCAGATTCGCTCGGTATACGGTGATCATCAGCGCGTAATCGACACCTACTATTCAACCTATCCCGGGTACTACTTTACTGGCGACGGCGCACGTCGAGACGAGGACGGCTACTACTGGATTACCGGTCGCGTGGACGATGTGATGAACGTGTCAGGGCACCGGATTGGTACAGCTGAAGTGGAAAGCGCCTTGGTCTTGCATCCCTGCGTTGCCGAGGCAGCCGTCGTTGGCTTTCCCCACGCCTTGAAGGGTGAGGGGATTTACGCCTACGTCACGCTCATGTCCGGTGATGAGACCGATCCGGACACCTTACTGGCGGAACTGATTGCAATGGTGCGCAAGGAGATTGGCCCTATCGCAAAGCCAGACGTGATTCAGTGGGCTCCAGGCTTGCCAAAAACCCGATCAGGAAAAATCATGCGTCGTATCTTGCGCAAGATTGCCGCCGACGAACTGGACAATCTTGGCGACACATCCACCCTCGCAGATCCCAGTGTGGTGGAGGACTTGATCAGCAATCGGGTGCAGCCAGACAGTTAGTTGACCAGATATTCCATGCACAAAAAAGCCGGCTACTGCCGGCTTTTCGATCACTAACGATCAGCAGACCTTAGTCCGCTTCGTTCTGGTCGCGATAGTTTTCCAGTTCTTTGATGGAAAGCTTGATGCGTCCGCGCTGATCCACGTCCAGTACGACGACTTCAATTTCCTGTCCTTCTTTCAGGTAATCGCTTACGTTCTCCACGCGCTCTTCGGCTATTTGTGAAATGTGCAGCAGTCCATCCTTGCCAGGCAGGATGTTTACAAAGGCACCGAAGTCGACAATTCTTGCCACCGGGCCTTTGTAGATACGGCCAACCTCTGCTTCCGCAGTGATCTCTTGGATGCGCTTCACTGCCGCATCCTTAGCCGATCCATCTTCGGCGTAGATGCGCACACTACCGTCATCATTGATATCCACTTCAGCACCGGTTTCTTCAACGATGGAACGAATCGTCGCACCGCCCTTACCGATGATGTCGCGGATTTTGTCTGGATGAACATTCAGAGTCACCATTGCTGGCGCGTTATCAGAAAGTTCTTCGCGGGATTCGCTCAATACCTTGTTCATTTCACCAAGAATATGAATTCTGGCTTCATTGGCCTGACCAAGCGCCGCTTCCATAATCTCTTCGGTGATGCCTTCGATCTTGATGTCCATTTGCAGCGCTGTAATACCTTTGTCGGTACCCGCAACCTTGAAGTCCATATCACCGAGGTGGTCTTCGTCACCCAAGATGTCCGTCAATACGGCATAACGGTTACCTTCCTTCACCAAGCCCATTGCAACACCGGCAATCGGAGCAGTCACAGGCACACCAGCGTCCATCAGCGCCAATGACGTGCCACAGACACTTGCCATGGAACTGGAACCGTTGGATTCAGTGATTTCAGAAACCACACGGATGGTGTACGGAAAGTCTTCTGAATTCGGCAGTGCAGCGGAAACACCACGGCGGGCCAATTTACCGTGACCAATTTCACGACGCTTTGGACCACTCATGAAACCCGCTTCGCCCACACTGTACGGAGGGAAGTTGTAATGCAGCATGAAGGTATCCTTATAGGAACCTTCCAGCGCATCAATCAGCGCCGCATCACGCAGAGTGCCCAGCGTAGCAACTACGAGGGCTTGGGTTTCGCCACGGGTAAACAACGCAGAGCCGTGAGCCTTCGGCAGCACGCCGACTTCTACTTCAATGGGCCGCACGGTGCGCAGGTCACGGCCGTCAATGCGAGGCTCGCCATTCAAAACGCGCTGACGAACCAGGTCTTTCTCAACCCGGCCGAAAGTATCGGAGACGTCGTCTGCACCGTAAGCAGAGTCTTCGGTAGCCAACTGCTCGACGGCTTTCTTCCGCAATGCAGACACTGCGGCTTGTCGCTCCATTTTGTCGGAAATGCGGTACGCTTCGCCAAGATCCGTCTTGATGGCTGATGACACGGCATCTTGCAGTGATTCGTCCTTTTCAGCCGCCTGCCAATCCCAAGCTTCTTTACCCGCTACTTGAGCAAGCTCTGCAACAGCGTTGATGATCGCCTGCATTTCTTGGTGGCCGAACAGAACGCCGCCAAGCATTTCGTCTTCCGTCATTTCATTGGCTTCGGACTCAACCATTAGCACTGCCGACTCGGTGCCTGCAACCATCATGTTGAGCATCGAACCCTTCAGAGTTTCGTAGCCGGGGTTCAAAATGTAATTGCCGTCGATGTAGCCGACGCGCGCTGCACCTAACGGCCCCTTAAATGGGATACCCGAAATGGCGAGCGCAGCGGAGGTACCGATCATTGCCGCAATATCTGGATCTTGGTCCTTATCCGTCGACAGAACCGTACAGACCACCTGCACCTCGTTCATGAAGCCCTTGGGGAACAACGGGCGAATGGGGCGGTCGATCAGTCGGCAGGTCAGTGTTTCTTTTTCACTTGGACGACCTTCCCGGCGAAAGAATCCACCGGGGATTTTTCCTGCCGCGTAGGTCTTTTCTTGATAGTTCACCGTCAGCGGGAAAAAATCCTGCCCCGGACGAGCGCTCCTCGCGCCAACTACTGTCGTCAACACGACCGTGTCGCCAATGGTTACGGTTACCGAACCGGTAGCTTGCTTTGCTACTTTGTTGGTTTCCATGACGACGGTTTGGTCGCCATATTGAAATTCTTTATAAATGGGATTCAAGCTGATTCCTCCAATTGGATCTGCATTTTCTTTCTTTCGTTCTACTTTCTTTCGTTTCTTAACGTCGTATCCCTATGTTGCCCCCCAACCCGGGGAGCAACGGTAGCGCCGCACTCATTTTCTTGGCAGCACTGGGTTACGTTGGCGACACGGTTATGCCGTGAAACCACCAAGGTCTGCCTCGGAGTTTGCCAAGGCAGGCCAAAACGTTCTTATCGACGCAGGCCGAGTCGCTTAATCAAGTCACTATAACGAGTGACGTCTTTCTTCTTCAGATAGTCCAGCAACTTACGTCGCTGGTTCACCATACGGATCAAGCCACGACGAGAGTGGTGGTCCTTGTGGTGATCTTTGAAGTGGCCTTGTAAGGTATTGATGTTGTGCGTCAACAACGCTACCTGTACTTCAGGAGACCCCGTATCACCTTCTTCAAGTTGATACTCTTTTACGATCTCTGCCTTTGTTGCGGCTGTTAATGCCATTTCACTTACTCCTAAATACGCTGTTTATAATCACATCCAAAACCGCGCGTATTGACAGTCTTGGTGTCTATATTCTGACTAATCGCTAGCAACCAACCTTCTTGGTGCTATGCGACCATCCGTCAAAATCTCACCCACGCCGAGAAAGCGATCTTCCTCGCCGGATTCAAATATTTGCACCCAACCCTCGGTTGGAGCATGCGCCACCTGCACAGGTTGCCCACGGAGCAGATAATGCGCCGTGTCTTGGTGCAAACGCATCACAGGCCACGAGCCTACCGCACTGGATACCGGCAACAGCAGCGCGTCCAACGCTTCAGGACTGTCTATTGCATTTAATCGTTCAAAACTGATCGACTGCTCTTCCTGATACGGCCCTGCAGCCAGACGACGTAACCCAGACACATGTCCGCCGCAGCCCAATGCCGCGCCCAGATCTTCCGCGAGGCTGCGTATGTAAGTGCCCTTGCTGCAGTGCACAAAGAGTTCGATCTCCGATTCCCTGACGTTCAGCAATTCAGCGCTGTAAATCGTCACTTTGCGAGGCGCACGCTCTACCTCTATTCCTTGGCGAGCCAGCTTATACAGCGGCTGGCCCTGATGTTTTAGCGCCGAGTACATGGAGGGAATCTGCTCGATTTCCCCCACGAACGTTGCCAACTCTTCAGCCACTTGCGCCGCCGTGACACTGGAGGCATCTGCTTCAGCAATCACCTCGCCATCGGCGTCGCCGGTCTCTGTCGTCACGCCTAGGCGAATTCGGGTCCAATATTTTTTGTCAGCGTCCAACAAAAATTGTGAAAATTTAGTGGCCTCACCAAAGCAAAGCGGCAGCACGCCTGTTGCCAACGGATCCAAACTGCCCGTATGACCGACTTTTTGCGCGCCAAACAGGCGCTTCGCCTGCTGGACGGCGTCATTTGACGATATTCCTGCCGGTTTATCTACCACCAACACACCGTTAACTGGCCTGCCTTTTCGTTTTCTAGCCAACCGTTATTTCTCACTTGGTGGCGATGCAGACTCATCGCTGAGGGTTTGGTCTGCTCGCTGTTGATCTTGAGAGACCGCTTGGCCAATCAATTTTTCGAGTTTCGGTCCGCGTTCTACCAATTCGTCGTAATGGAAACGCGGCTTCGGTGTCGTGCGCATGGTGTGCCGCTTAGCCAGTTCCGTACGAAAAAAGCCCGCCGCGCGATTTAGCACACCAATCAGTTCCGCCTGGGCTTGGGCATCTTCCGCCTGCAACGAGGACACATATATTTCCGCGTAAGACAGATCCTTACTGACTTTAACGTCGTTCACGCTCACGAAACTACCGACCCTAGGGTCGCGCATATCTCGCTGCAAAATGCGCGACACTTCGTCCCGCACAAAATCCGCGACTCGTAAATCTCTCGACATGTCAGAGGGATTGCTTGCTGCGCATTAAAGCGAGCGAGCAATTTCCTTTGTATCGAACACTTCGATCAAATCGCCAGAACGCACGTCATTGTAGTTGCGTACACCGATACCGCATTCGGTACCGTTTCGGACATCGCTGACGTCTTCCTTAAAGCGACGCAGGGACTCCAGCTCACCTTCATAAATCACCACATTGTCGCGCAATACACGAATCGGCTTATTACGGTAGACAGTACCCTCAATCACCATACAGCCTGCAATTTGTCCATATCGTGGCGAGCGGAACACGTCTCGTACTTCGGCGGTACCAATGATCTCTTCGCGAATTTCAGGTGACAACATACCAGAGAGCGCGTCTCTAACATCATCAATCAACTCGTAAATAACGCTGTAATAACGCAGCTCTACCCCTTCGCGTTCGAGTAGGGTCTTCGCCGTTTTATCAGCTCTCACGTTGAAGCCAAATACCGTAGCGCCATACGTCGAAGCCATTGTGGCATCAGACTCTGAAATACCGCCAACTCCCGAACCAAGCACCTGAACAGATACCTCTTCGTTGCCAATCTCCGACATCGCCTGAATGATCGCTTCCAAGCTTCCTCGAACATCGGTCTTGACGACGAGTTTCAATATACGTTTTTCGCCTTCGATCATGTTGGCGAACATGTTGTCGAGCTTGGCCGCCTGCTGAGTCGCTTGTAGACGCTCTTGCAGCTTGTCTCGGCGAAACTCTGCCAGCTCTCGAGCCGATCGCTCGTCCGAGGCAACCGCAAAGTCATCGCCGGCACCTGGCGTACCGTTCAGCCCCAGCAGTTCCACCGGCTGGGAAGGTCCTGCCTGTTTCGTGTTGCTGCCCGAGTCGTCCAACATGGCTCTGACGCGGCCGTAAAATTCTCCGGCAATAACAATATCCCCTTGCGTCAACTGACCGTTCTGCACCAGTACCGTCGCAACAGGTCCGCGGCCCCGATCCAGTCTGGATTCGACCACCACGCCTTGAGCCGGTGCTTCGTTAATCGCCGTCAGTTCGAGCAGCTCCGCTTGCAGCGAAATGGCTTCGAGTAATTCGTCCATGCCTTCCCCGGTGATCGCCGAGACTTGCTTAAACTGGACGTCGCCACCCCAGGCTTCTGGGACCAGATCTTTTGAGGCCAACTCATTGGTCACGCGGTCTGGGTCTGCGCCCTCGAGGTCCATCTTGTTGATCGCCACAATGACCGGCACTTCCGCCGCTTTTGCGTGCTGAATCGCTTCAACCGTCTGTGGCATCACACCGTCATCCGCAGCAACCACAAGAATAACGATATCGGTTACCTTGGCACCGCGAGCACGCATCGACGTAAATGCCGCGTGTCCGGGTGTATCAATAAAAGTGATCTGGCCGTTGGGGGTGGGCACGCTATAGGCACCGATGTGCTGGGTGATGCCACCGGCTTCACCGGACGTCACTCGGGCTTTTCTGATGTGATCCAGTAGGGATGTTTTACCATGGTCAACATGGCCCATTACCGTAACAACCGGGGCCCGGGGGCTCGTTTCGCCTTCCATAACCAACGACGCTTCCAGCTGCTCTTCGAGCACGTCTTCGCTGACGAACTTAATTCGGTGCCCCATTTCCTCAACGACAAGGGTCGCTGTGTCCTGATCAACGGCTTGGTTGATCGTCGCCATCACTCCAAGACCCATCAGAACTTTGATCACTTCGCCGGCTTTGACTGCCATTCCCGCTGCCAATTGACCAACGGTAATCACTTCGCCGACTTCAACTTCTCTAGAAATAAACTCTTCCGGCTTAAATTCACCGCCCTGCTGATCGACATGAAGAGCAGCGTCCCGCTGGGTTGGACGGCGCTTGTTGCGGCGCTCTGACTTCAAGCTCAACTCACGTCGACGCCCTTTGTCTGCGGAACCTGCAGGACGCTCCCGGCCTCGGGAACGCTTGCCACCGCGCTGTTCGGATTGCTCCTTGGCTTGGATATCAGCCGCAGAAACCGGAGCCGTTGGGGCCGGCGCTTTCTCTGCCTGCTGAGCGGCGGCACGCTCTTGTTCCTGTTGGCGTTTGAGCTCTTCTGCCTTTCGTTTTTCTTCATCGGCGCGCCGCTCGGCTTCTGCCTTGCGCTCGGCTTCTGCCGTGCGTGCTTTTTCTTCGGCCTCTTTGCGAGCGTTGTCTTCTTCCTGAATACGCTGGGCTTCCAGTTCGCTTTGTGAAATCACTGGCTCGTTAGACTCTGGAGCAGCTTCTGGCGCGGCATCTGAACGTTTTACGTAGGTACGCTTGCGACGAACTTCCACCGTAACATTGCGACCCGTGCGACCCTGCCCAGATTTCAACGTACCCGTGCTCTTGCGCTTCAACGTTATTTTTTCGGCTGGCTTAGACGCTTCACCATGGCTGCCTTTCAAGTAGGCAAGCAACGTTTGTTTCTCCTGCTCGCTAACCGCTTCGTCTTCCGCCTTATGGGCGAGACCAGCCTGCTGCATCTGCTTGAGCAGACGGTCGACGGGCGCGCCTACCGTATCTGCTAGTTGTTTAACCGTTACTTCAGCCATCAATCACTCCTACCGCCCACGACTTCATGGGTCGGCGCTTTTGTATATCTAGTTCACTGTCTGTTGCCACATGTCATCGCCGATCATGCTGACTCGGCATCGGATTCTTCCGCTTCCGCAAACCACGGTTCCCGCGCGATCATGATCAGCTGCGCGGCTTCTTCCTCAGTTATTTCCGGCGCGATATCCAGTAGTTCGGGCACCGCAAGCTCTGCCAGATCCTCCATGCAGACAATTTCATTGCCTGCTAACTTAAACGCCAGTTCCCGCGACATCATGCGCATCTCCAGCAAATCGTCCGCTGGCTTCGCGTCACCCAGGGCTTCTTCACTGGCAATCGCCTTTGTCAGCAACGCATCCTTTGCCCGATTTCGAAGCTCGTTTACGATTTCTTCGTCGAACCCTTCAATAGCCAGCATTTCTTCCATTGGCACATAGGCAATTTCTTCTAGCGTTGTGAAGCCTTCTTCAACCAACACTTCAGCCACATCGCCATCTACAGAGAGATATTCGATGAACTCGCCAACAAACTTACTCGACTCCTCTTCCATCTTCTGGGCGGCTTCTTCTTCGGTCATAATATTCAATGACCAACCGCAAAGATCGCTGGCGAGACGGACATTCTGGCCGCCACGCCCAATGGCCTGTGCCAAATTCTCTTCGGTAACCGCGATATCCATGCTGTGAGTTTCTTCGTCCAGCACGATGGAGGCCACTTCCGCAGGCGCCATCGCATTGATGGTAAGCTGGGCTGGGTTGTCGTCCCACAAAACGATGTCGATGCGCTCGCCGGCCAGTTCACCAGAAACTGCCTGTACGCGAGAGCCCCGCATACCGACGCAGGCACCGACGGGATCGATGCGACCGTCGTTTGTTTGCACGGCGATTTTCGCTCTTGATCCAGGATCCCGGGCAGCACCGAGGATTTGAATGACGTCTTCAGCGATTTCAGGCACTTCGACCTTGAACAGCTCGATTAACATGGCCGGTGCTGTGCGTGACAAAATGAGTTGCGGTCCTCGATTGTCAGGTCGGATTTCCACCAGCATTGCGCGCAGGCGGTCACCAATACGAAAGACTTCTCGGGGAATCAAATGCTCTCGCGTCAGGATCGCCTCTGCATTGTTCCCTAGATCAATGATGATGCTGTCACGGCCGAGCTTTTTCACGGTACCGCTGATCAGTTCGTTCATGCGCGACTGATACATTTCAACAATCTGAGCGCGCTCTGCTTCGCGCACTTTTTGAACAATCACTTGCTTGGCCGTTTGCGCAGCGATACGTCCAAATTCCACAGACTCTACTTGGTCTTCAAGCACGTCACCGAGCTCTGCGTCGGCCTTGATTTCTCGCGCTTCTTCAACACTGTACTGGGCAGCAGGATTTGGCTCTTCCTCTTCGTCGAGGTTGTCAAAATCCACCACGACCCACGTACGGAACGTTTCGTATTCGCCAGTCTCACGATCAATCGCAACGCGGAATTCGGCTTCTTCGCCGTATTTTTTCTTCGTCGCAACGGCCAAGGCGGCCTCCATGGCGCCAAAGATCACATCCTTTGGTACACCTTTCTCGTGGGAGACGGATTCGATCACCGAGAGTATTTCTTTACTCATGCGTTAAACCTTCCTCAATCAAAAACAGGCACGATTCGTGCCTTCTGAACATTTTCCAAGGGCAGCAGATACTCTTCATCATCCAACTGCAAAACTACCGAGTTATCTTCCAGCCCTGCCAACAAACCAACTAATTTTTTCTTCCCTTCAAAAGGGTAGTTCAACCTGACGTCTAGGCGTTCGCCGACATGCGCCAGGTAGTGTTCACTCTTGAACAACAACCGATCCATCCCGGGCGACGACACTTCTAAGGTGTACGCCTCGGGTAAAATTTCTTCCACATCAAGCAAGTCGCTAACATGCCGGCTTACATCGGCACAAAGATCAACGCTCACCCCGGCCTCACGTTCAACGTAGATACGCAAAACGCTGTATTTACCTTGACTCAGATATTCGACACCCCAAACCACCGCATCCAGTGCTTCTACAGACGGCGCTATCAACTCTTCAATTTGTAGCTCTTTATTATTCAATTTCGCCTTCTGACTCTGTTTGGCTCATCTCGTCCTTTCGACGACGCTTAGGCGTTCGTCAGTAGCGATCTCGCCACTTCGGTGCCAATGTTTCCGTACAAAAAATCAGGCACAAAAAAAGGGCCTATAGCCCACTTCGTTTGCGCGACTCTCCCGACCCATAGAGCCGAGCGGGCTTAGGCTTGTTGATCACCCGCTTCACGCGTTCGAATGATCGCCTTTCGCCACGGTATGTCTGTGACAACACACCCTTCTTGTTGTGGTAGCGGGGGCAGGATTTGAACCCACGACCTTCGGGTTATGAGCCCGACGAGCTACCAGACTGCTCCACCCCGCAACAACAAGGGGGCGGATTATAGGGAGCCTCAAAGGCAGGTGCAAGCTCCGATTGTGATTACGCACTTGGGATAACGTTCAGAAGACTGGGCGAACAAACCCGTCGATGTACCTTGATGCAAGGCTCTCTAGCCCATCGAACGAAAGTATTCGCATCGCTCGGGTTTGGTTAAGGAATGGTGCCGAAGGCGAGACTCGAACTCGCACGGGCATAAGCCCACTACCCCCTCAAGGTAGCGTGTCTACCAATTTCACCACTTCGGCTTTGTTCGCACTATTCCTATGTTATCGAACGTAATGAGGTCGTTAGTTCAGATTAAAATTCTGGGATTTCATCGTTTTGCCCGCCCGCTGCAGGAGCCAGATCATCGCTCAAGGGCAAATCCAGCGCGTTTTCGCTTGAACGTTCGATCACCTGAGGAATGCCCAGATTACCGGCCTGCTCAGACCGCTCCTTCGCCGTATAAGCGAGTCCAAAGGCGATAACGAAAAAGCCAATGGCCAACCAAGTGGTTAGACGGGTCATTGCGGTCGCGCCGCCTGAACTACCAAACACGGTATTTGAGGAACCGCTACCAAAGGCTGCACCAACATCGGCACCCTTGCCCTGCTGAATCAAAACCAAGGTAATAAGCGCCAAGGCGTCGATCACTAACAATGACAATAAAACTGTTTCTAATGTAGACATCTACTTATCCAATCCATGTAATGGATCCGGTTCATTCCGAATCCTTCAGCCTTCACGGCCCTCCTGCCTGCGGTACCTAAACCGAGCTAGACATCTGCCGCGCGTATGATGGCAGCAAATTGCTCTGTGTCCAGCGATGCGCCACCAACCAAAACGCCCTCTATCTCATCATGAGAAAATAATTCTGCGGCATTTTCGCCGTTAACGCTGCCGCCGTACAAAATTCGTATCCCTTGCGCATACTCCGCAGTGACTTCCTGCAAAACGCGGCGTATCTCTCTGTGCATCGCTACGGCTTCCAATGCGCTGGCACTCTTGCCTGTGCCAATCGCCCATACTGGTTCGTAAGCGATCGCAATCTCCCCGCCAAATCGCAAGCAATCGGCTTGGGCCTCAATCTGCGCACGGACTTTCGCTTCCGCTTGGCCGCTTTCTCTCTCAGCCAGCGACTCTCCAACGCATATAACCGGCATCATACCCGCGGCCAAAACCCTAAGGCCCTTGGCTGCAACCGTCGCATCGGTCTCACCGTGCTCGCTGCGCCGCTCAGAGTGCCCAACCAATACCGCTGTCGCGCCTAACTCCGCCATCATGGCAGCCGATAGGTCACCCGTGTGGGCACCGCTCTCAAACTGACTTACATCCTGTAAGCCGACACCGAACGAGCCTGCGGCGACCTCGGTCAAATGAAACACATACACCGACGGGGGAGCCACAATCACATCAACATGCGATGCCGCTGAAAACCCAGCAACCATCTCGTCTACCAATGCGAGACTGCCGTTCATTTTCCAATTAGCAATGACCAGACGTTTTCTCATTCGCTTCCCGCCATGTGTGGCGCGCGATCCGGGCGCGCAATGGTATACGCTGACCCGTGGTTTTTCCAAGAATTCTTCACGAGGTTTCGTCGCCTACGGCCCAGAGTTCCATGTTGGCCTGCCGCAGACTCAACGACTTGGCTTGATATCTAACGGCTGTTTCACACTCGCACTGACCGTAAACAAAGCCAAGAGTCCAACAATGCACAAGACCGGTCCGGCGGTAAACGTGCCTGTGAGGTCGTAAGCCAGGCTAAACAGCAACGGACCGATCGCACTGGCGAAGACCGTAAGCGACGCGTTCAGACCACTGATTTCCCCCAAATGTTTCGCACCGAAATGGCGAATAAAGGCAAGATTGGCGAGCATGCCCCATAGGCCTCCGCCCACCCCGAACCCAACAACCAGGCTCCAGTACCCAAGCTCTTGTTGGAGAAAAATCAGACCCACAGCACCCAAGGTGAAGCTCGCCAACATCAGCAGCAAAAAGGGTTTTAGCCGGGTGTAATCTGCCAGGGCACTGGCACTGAGACTGGTGGCTACCGAGACCAAGGCCTGTGGAATAAAGTAGGCGAAGGCCTCTTCCCGGCTTCTACCCGCCTCGGCAAAAATGGCAACAATATGGAAAGTTACCGCGGTGCCAAACAGGGCGTGAATCGACAGGCCCATGGAGTACAACCAAAAAACCACATTCGTCCGCACCTCTTTCAAGGTGAAATTCCGCGGGGAGATTTTCTCTTCCTGCACGTCCGTCGAAGGTGCCTGATTATCCGCCACTAAGCCGCATGACTCCGGCGAGTCGCGTACCAGCAACAAACACAACACAGCGAATACAGGCCCGACGACGACGGCCAACCACCACAAGGCGGTGCGCCACTCCCAAACATCGATCATCACTGCCAGTACTAGGGGAGCAAGAGAAAAGCCGAGAGACACGACGACGCCCCGGGCCCCGGAGACCAAACCTCTTTTACGCTCAAACCAAACCAACAGCATATTGCGGCTAGCGCTCGTCATGACACCTTGGCCGCTGAAACGCACGCCAAAATAGCCGACAACCATCAGGCAAAATGCAACACCAACCGCGTTGATGCCCATCGACTGGGTTAGCGTTTGGCTCATGACATCAACTAAGGAGATAAAAACGACTGATGCTCCCAGCAACAAGCTGGCGGAGACCAGTACCAGCCGGGGGCCGTACTCGTCATAGAACCGGCCGGCGCGAGTTAAGAACAGGGCGCTGGAAATCGTGCCAAGCATATAGGCAAGGGAGAGCTCGGTTCGACTCAGCCCGGTGACTTCGATAAAGGCCTCGGCAAACACCGCCATGCCCATGGTTTGTCCAGGAACGCTGAACAAAAAGCCCAGAGTGGACAGCACGGCAATCACCCAGCCGTAAAAGAAGGGAGTTTTGCTTGCGGGAAAGGGCCAATCGCTGCGCAAAAGACGGGCAACTCCGGAAGATTCAGTCATACAGTACCTAGATTTTTGCCGCGACCCCTGAAATGCGATCGGTCAGACCGGGCCCTTGAGTATCAGCGCCTCTATGAGAGTTGGATTGCCTTAGCCTGGGCCGCCAAGTCTTCGGCAACTCGGGCCACCTCAGCATCGCCCTCACCTTCGACCATGATGCGAAGCAACGGTTCCGTCCCCGAAGGCCGCACCAAAATACGACCGCGGTCACCCAAGGCATCTTCGTGTGCAGCAATAGCCTTAACCAGATCAGAGTGTTCACTCACCGTCGCCGGTGAATCGACATCTACATTGATCAGCAGTTGCGGTGCCTTGGTCAGACCCGATGCCACTTCGCTCAATTTGAGCCCGGCATCTTGCATGGCGACCAGCACCTGCAGTCCGGCAATAATAGCGTCACCGGTAGTGCACAAGTCCAAGGTCAAAATATGCCCGGAGGGTTCACCGCCCAGTGTCCATTGACGCTGATGGAGCGCCTCCATGATATGTCGGTCTCCTACTTTTGCCCGCACAAAGGGCACCGATAACTCCTGCAGCGCTCGCTCTAACCCCAAGTTCGACATCACCGTTCCGACAACACCACCCTGCAACGTCTGCCTTGCTTGACGACTGCGTGTGATGACGTACAGCAAGTGATCACCGTCCAACAATTCGCCTTTCTCATCCACCATCACCAGGCGATCGCCATCACCGTCGAAGGCGATACCCAAATCAGCGGCTTCTTCGATAACGCGCTGCTGCAGCTGCTCTGGATGAGTGGAGCCGCAGTGCTCATTGATATTAAAGCCATCCGGTTCCACCGACATGGTGACGACCTCAGCACCGAGCTCGTTGAACACCCGAGGTCCGCTTTGGTATGTTGCGCCGTGCGCGCAATCGAGCACGACTTTAATGCCCCGCAAACTGAAATCCCTAGGCACGGAATTTTTGCAAAACTCGACATACCGACCCGGTGCATCATTGATTCTGGAGGCACGGCCTAAACTGGCGGAATCCTCACACACCATAGGCTGACCAATCATCGCTTCGATTTCCCGCTCTAGCGCATCGCCCAACTTATTGCCCTTGGCGTCAAATAGCTTGATGCCGTTATCGTAGTAAGGGTTATGCGATGCACTGATAACGACACCCGCATCAGCATCGAGTGTCCGGGTAAGGTACGCGATAGCAGGCGTTGGTATGGGACCAAGCAAACTGACGTCAGCGCCGGCAGAAACAAAGCCGGACTGAAGCACAGACTCCAGCATATAGCCTGAGATCCGAGTGTCCTTACCGATAAGAATGTGCGGTCGGCGTCCTTCCTGGGTGAATACCTTACCAATTGCCCAGCTGAGTCGAAGGCAGAATTCTGGCGTGATTTGGTTCTTACCGACGAGACCGCGAATACCGTCCGTACCAAAATGCTTTTGCCCCATATCGCTGCCTTTTCTCTGCCTTTGTTGCGCCCGTTTTTCCGAACCCGTCAGGTAGGCGAGGATGGAGCGCTAAGTGGTCGTTCTTGTGTACGGGAAAGGATGACAGTGAGCTCTTGATAAAGCCAGCAAACCTAGAAACGTTGTGGCGTGGAACCTTATCCTGCGCGGTATGCCGCAAGCATTCGAAGTACATCAGCACTCTGTTGCACATCGTGCACTCGAATCAGATCAGCGCCATTTTGCACCGCCAACATAAGCGCTGCTAGGCTACCGGACAGGCGAGCGTCCACAGGCTGGCCGGTAACCAATCCGATCATCGACTTACGCGACAGGCCGACCAACAAGGGACAGGTCCCTACCCGAGTGGCTGGGAGGTTTCGCAACAGGGCTAAATTGTGTTCCAGCGATTTGCCAAAACCGAAACCGGGATCAACCAGCAGCCTGTCGGCATCAATGCCCGCGTTCCGACACAGCTGGAAACGCTCGGTCAAGTAATCAGATACTTCGGAAATCACGTCCGTATAGGTCGGAGCTTTCTGCATGGTCTGGGGAGATCCCTGCATATGCATCAGCGCATAAGCCACATTTGAGTCTGCGACGGCAGTCACCACTTCCGCGTCACGGCCTGCCGTAATGTCATTGATCATGCCAGCCCCATGCCGAATGGCTGCGCGCACGGTTTGTGCGTGATAGGTGTCTACAGACAACACCGCACCCAAATCAGACAAGGCTTCGAGCACAGGCAAAACGCGCCGTTGCTCTTCTTGGCTGTTAACCGCTTGGGCCCCGGGGCGACTGCTTTCGCCGCCGATATCCAGAATTGAGGCGCCGGCCTCGACCATGGCGGAGGCTTGGACACGCACCGCATCTAAGCGAACGGTCTCTCCATCAAATAACATGCCGCCATCAGAAAACGAGTCGGGAGTGATGTTGAGAACGCCCATGAGCTGGGGTTCTGAGAACGACACGACCTGCGCACCGCAGCGCAAGTCGTGAGTTCTAAAGGGCGAGCTATAAGCCTGACTTGGCTTAGGTTTCTTCGGCTGGTCCACCAATCGGCGACCCTTGCTCTGTATCCGTTTTACCGCGGCCTGAACTGGATGGTGGTTCCGTTGGATGGCGAGGTTTGCCGCCCGCCATGATGTCGTCCAACTGATCTGCTGCCAGGGTCTCGAATTCCATCAACGCGTCGGCCATCGTGTGTAGCTTATCGATGTTATCCGTTAACAACGTTTTCGCTTCAGCGTAGCAATCGTCCACAATCTTTCGCACTTCTGTGTCGATCGCGAATGCGGTTTCGGGAGAATGTGCTTTGGGCTTCGCCCCAGCAGACATTCCCAAAAACACTTCGCCATCGTCTTCGTCGTACATCAGTGGGCCAAGCTTCTCGGACAGCCCCCACTTGGTGACCATGCTTCTCGCCAATTGCGTGGCGCGTTCAATATCGTTCGAAGCACCCGTTGTGACGTGATCAATGCCAAGGGTGATCTCTTCTGCGATACGGCCCCCAAACAGACTGGAGATTTGAGAGCGTATTCCTTGGGCGCTCATGCTGTAGCGATCTTCTTCCGGCAGGAACATGGTTACGCCAAGAGCCCGGCCACGCGGAATAATCGTCACTTTGTATACCGGGTCGTGTTCAGGCATCAGCCTGCCAACGATGGCGTGCCCTGCTTCATGATAGGCCGTGTTGAGTTTCTCTTTTTCGGACATCACCATAGATTTGCGCTCGGCACCCATCATGATTTTGTCTTTCGCTTTGTCGAATTCTTCCATGCTGACCAAGCGCTTGCCGCCTCGCGCGGCAAAGAGCGCAGCCTCATTGACGAGGTTTGCTAGGTCTGCGCCAGAAAAGCCTGGCGTACCGCGTGCGATAATGCTCGCGTCCACGTCGTCAGCTACCGGCACCTTTCGCATATGTACCTTGGTAATCTGCTCCCGACCGCGGATATCCGGCAACCCGACCACGACTTGACGGTCGAAACGCCCTGGCCGCAGCAGAGCGGGGTCAAGTACGTCTGGACGGTTGGTCGCGGCAATAACGATGATGCCGTCATTGCCTTCAAACCCGTCCATTTCAACCAACAGCTGGTTGAGGGTTTGTTCACGCTCATCGTGTCCGCCGCCTAATCCTGCGCCACGATGACGGCCAACTGCATCGATTTCATCAATGAAAATTATGCACGGTGCTTGCTTCTTCGCCTGCTCAAACATGTCGCGCACCCGGGACGCACCGACACCGACAAACATTTCAACAAAATCTGAGCCAGAGATCGAAAAGAAGGGCACCTTGGCTTCACCAGCAATGGCTTTCGCCAGCAGGGTTTTACCCGTGCCGGGTTGACCGACCATCAGCACGCCGCGCGGAATATGACCACCCAATCGCTGAAACTTGCCGGGATCGCGCAAAAATTCCACCAGCTCTTGCACGTCTTCCTTGGCTTCGTCCACGCCCGCTACATCAGCAAAGGTCGTTTGGATTTGATCTTCGGACAGCAGCTTCGCCTTACTTCGACCGAACGACATAGGGCCACCGCGACCACCGCCGCCACCCTGCATCTGCCGCATGAAGAACATGGCCACTGCAAGGATAATCAGGATCGGGAAACTGGCTAACAGCAGCTGAGTCCAGACACTTTGACCTTCTTCCTCGACGAACTGGAACTCAATCCCACGTTCGCGCAGCTCACTGACAAGGCCCGGATCGTTATCGAACCCAGTTACGGTGTAACGACCACCAGAGCGGTCAGTCGCGTAGATGCGATTGCCCTGAATGGTGACTTCGTCCACCTGACCATCTTCAACCGAACTCAAAAATTCCGAATATTTCACCGGCGGATTCTGAGAATCCACGTTGAAGTTACTGAACACGGTCAGTAATACCGCCAAAATGACCAACCAAAGAACTACATTTTTACCCATATCAGACACCGGGTTTTCCTCACGTTGTTTACATTGGCGCTTTGTTTATCGGACATCCACGCCGCCTTACGTGGAATGCACATTCAGATCCATTCGAGACTCGGACCACCGCATTTTTCTGTCAACCACCATACAACAGCAAATCGCATGCTGCTGTGTAGGCTTTGAAGGCCAGACTACACGACATTTTCACGTGCCAGAGTGATGAAGAACGCAACTTTCTGACTATTTCCTGTTCAAAATCTAAACATGGAAGCCTTGAGCCACGACAAACACCTCTCTCGACTCGGATCGCGAGGCCTTTGGCTTAGTCACATGCACCTTTGCGTAATGGTTCCTCAGCGCCGCCACCCAGTCATCCAATCCTTCACCTTGAAAGGCCTTGATCGTCATAGCGCCATTGCGCTTCAGCCAACGTTGGCAGCTTTCTAGGGTCACGTCTGCTAGATCCATGGCTCGCGCCTGATCTACTGTGCGTATGCCAGAAATGTTGGGGGCCATGTCAGATAAAACAAGGTCCAGTTGCTGACCGTCCAATAGTGTCGAAATTTCTTCGTTTACAGCTGCATCGCCAGCAAGGCCCTCGATCACGTGGGTATCTTGACCACTGGTGATCGGCAACGGATCAACAGCAATCAATAAGCCGCCCTGCAGTTTGCCCTCTAGGTAGTGGGTCCAGCCGCCCGGCGCGGCCCCGAGTTCTAACACCCGTTGTTTGGGCTTGACGATGCGGAAGCGCTGATCAATCTGCTCAAGCTTAAAATGCGCACGGGAAATCTGGCCCCCGCCTTGAGCCTGACGCACAAAGTAGTCTTTGCGCTGACGCTGTAGCCATCGGTCACTGGATTTGCTGCGTTTGGCCATTGGGAAGACACCGATTACTCATTTCAAAAAACGTTGCTAGCAGTTTGGTGGCTGCTCGCTATAGGATACCGCAATGCAGTCCAATACTTTGAATACCCAGAAAAAGAAGTCGCTCCGCGGCGTCGCCCATCACCTTGACCCCGTGGTCGCCATTAGCGAACGCGGTTTAAGCCAGGGAATCGTTGACGAGACCGAAAGAGCGTTGAGAGATCACGAGTTGATTAAGGTCAAAGTTTTTGGCATCGACCGCGCAAGTCGCGATGAAATTGCGTCGGAACTGGCGGAAAAAACATCGTCTATGGTGCTACAAAAAATCGGCAAGGTTGCCGTACTCTACCGACACAACCCCCAGGCTAACCCAAAGCTTTCTAATGTGGCCCGGTACCTCGAGCACGCGGGCACTTAAGTTAGTCTGCACGGCAGATGGAGTTAGTCTGCACGGCAGATGGTCGAATGCTCGACCGCTTCCGACCGTGCTAGATCAATTCAACCCCTGACACCTCATATTCCCGCTCACCACCAGGTGTGGAGACGGTAACCACGTCGTCTTCCATTTTGCCGATCAAGGCACGAGCAATTGGCGACATCACAGAAATTTTGTTTTGTTTCAGATCGGCTTCGTCTTCTCCAACGATGTGATAACGGATCGTCTCGTCGGTATTGCAGTCGATCAGCGTCACCGTAGAACCAAAAATCACCTTGCCTGACGCTTCCATTTTCGAGACATCAATAATCTGAGCGTCCGCCAATCGAGCTTCGATTTCTTGGGCACGGCCCTCGTTGAAGCTCTGCTGTTCACGCGCGGCGTGATATTCGGCATTTTCCTTCAAATCGCCGTGGGCTCGGGCTTCGGCTATGGCCTCGGCAATTTCTTGGCGCAAAGTGCCCTTACGATAGGCGAGTTCTTCCCGCAGGCTTTCTGCACCCTTGACGGTCATCGGATTTGGCATAGGACTACTCCCCTAGCGCCAATGCGCTGTGCAATTGCTGAAGGCTCGTCACCTGATCGCCGATACCCTGACGAATTGCGATACAAAAGGCCTCACCACCGGCGAGAGTCGTCGTGTAGCACACCTTTTTCTGCAGCGCCAAGCGGCGAATCACGGCGGAATCCGCAATGGATTGGCGCCCTTCCGTGGTGTTGATGATCAAATCGATTTGTTCGTTTTTTAGCATATCAGAGACGTCTGGACGGCCCTCGTTTACTTTGTCTACCTGATCACATTTCACGCCAGCCTTCAGCAGTTCTCGCGCCGTGCCTCGTGTTGCCACCAACTTGAAGCCTAAGTCGACAAGGTTCCTGCCTACGTCGACAACGCCTGCTTTGTCTACGTCTTTCACGCTAAGGAAAGCCCGACCACCTTGCGGCAGGCGTTCGCCGGCACCCAGAGACGCCTTGCAAAACGCTTCACCAAATGTTTCGCCCACGCCCATCACTTCACCGGTAGATTTCATTTCCGGGCCCAAGATGGGGTCGACACCAATAAACTTATTGAACGGAAAGACGGACTCTTTTACGTGCACAAACTGAGGGATAACCTCCTCGGTATAGCCCAGGTCTTTCAGCTTTTGGCCCGCCATACAGCGTGCTGCTAGTTTCGCAAGGGAGTGTCCAATACACTTCGATACGAAGGGCACCGTCCGTGAAGCCCTCGGGTTTACCTCAAGCACAAAGACGTCCTCGCCTTGCACCGCCATTTGCACGTTCATCAAGCCAATAACGTTTAACTCCAACGCCAGCGCTTTGACCTGCTCACGAATTTCGTCTTGGATTGCTTTCGGCAAGTTGTAGGGCGGCAATGAACACGCGGAATCACCGGAATGCACACCGGCCTGCTCAATATGCTGCATGATGCCGCCAATCACGACTTGCTCGCCATCGCAAATGGCGTCCACATCGACCTCTACCGCCTGATCCAGAAAGCGATCCAGTAGAACCGGTGAATCATTGGACACATCGACAGCATTTTGCATGTACAGGCGAAGCTCATCTTCGTTGTACACCAGTTCCATGGCTCGACCACCCAGAACATAAGACGGGCGTACAATCAGCGGATAGCCGATTTCTTCTGCGCGCTGAACGCCTTGCTCCGCATTGGAGGCAACCCGATTGGACGGCTGACGCAAGTTGAGTTTGTCGACCAGTGTCTGAAAACGCTCTCGGTCTTCCGCACGATCGATGGCATCGGGGCTCGTACCAATAATCGGCACGCCTAACTTAGCTAAATCGTCCGCAAGCTTCAGCGGTGTTTGACCGCCAAATTGTACGATCACGCCAGTAGGCTGCTCTACCTCGACGATGGCCATTACATCTTCCAGCGTCACAGGCTCGAAATACAAGCGATCCGACGTGTCGTAATCGGTGGATACCGTCTCAGGGTTGCAGTTCACCATGATGGTTTCATACCCATCCTCGCGCATCGCCAAGGCCGCGTGGACACAGCAGTAATCGAATTCGATACCTTGGCCAATGCGATTCGGCCCACCGCCAAGCACCATGATCTTTTTTCGATCCGTGGGCATGGCTTCGCATTCTTCCTCGTAGGTCGAATACATGTAAGCGCTGTTGGCCGGAAACTCTGCGGCGCAGGTATCAACGCGTCGATACACCGGTTTGACGCCCATGGCTCGTCGCGCCAATCGAACATCGGCTTCCAGACAGCTTAAAAGCTGAGCGAGGCGTCCGTCGGAAAACCCCTTACGTTTCGCCTGACGCCACTGCTGCTCCGTCATTTCGGCACACTGCCGATTTGCGTAGTGTGTTTCCTCGACGATCAGGTCTTCTATTTCGGCCAAAAACCAAGGATCGATTTTGGTCAAATCAAAAATGTCTTCTAGGCTGTATCCCACCCGGAATGCATCAGCAACAAACCACAGTCGCAGGGTGCTCGGGGTCGCCAGCTCGCGCTTGAGCACGCTGCGCCATTCTGCGTCTTGCGTGTCCAATATCGGATCAAAACCCACCATACCGATTTCAAGGCCGCGAAGTGCTTTCTGCAGCGACTCCTGAAACGTGCAGCCTATGGCCATCACTTCACCCACTGACTTCATTTGAGTGGTCAGACGGGTATCGGCCTGGGGGAATTTTTCGAACGTGAAGCGAGGAATCTTGGTAACAACGTAGTCGATACTTGGCTCGAAGGACGCGGGTGTCACACCGCCTGTGATGTCATTTTCGAGCTCATCCAATGTGTAACCAACCGCCAGCTTTGCTGCGATTTTTGCGATGGGGAAACCCGTGGCCTTGGAGGCTAATGCCGACGATCGCGACACTCTGGGGTTCATTTCGATGACGACCACGCGGCCATCCTCGGGACTGATGCCAAATTGAACATTTGACCCGCCGGTTTCTACGCCGATTTCCCGCAGAACGGCAATCGATGCGTTACGGAGGATTTGATATTCCTTGTCCGTTAGTGTCTGAGCAGGAGCCACCGTGATGCTGTCCCCGGTATGCACACCCATCGGATCGACATTTTCGATGGCGCAGACGATGATGCAGTTGTCTTTTTTGTCCCGCACCACCTCCATTTCAAACTCTTTCCAGCCTAGCAACGACTCATCAATCAGCAGCTCAGACGTCGGCGAGAGATCGAGTCCTCGCGTACATATTTCTTCGAATTCTTCGCGGTTGTACGCCACTCCGCCGCCGCTACCGCCCAGGGTAAATGACGGCCGAATAACGCAGGGGTAGCCCAGCTGGCTCTGTACCTGAAACGCTTCTTCCATGCTGTGAGCGATAGCCGAACGAGGCGTTTCCAAGCCGATCGCTTTCATCGCACGATCAAAACGTTCGCGGTCTTCGGCCTTATCAATCGCATCTTGGCTCGCACCAATCATCTGCACACCAAGGCGCTCAAGCACTCCCTCGCTGACCAGATCCAGCGCACAGTTCAGGGCGGTTTGACCGCCCATGGTGGGCAGCAGGGCATCCGGCCGCTCGCGTTCAATAATTTTGCTGACCGTCTGCCATTCAACCGGTTCCACGTAGGTGGCGTCGGCCATGGTGGGGTCGGTCATGATGGTCGCTGGGTTTGAATTGACCAGAATGACCCGGTAACCCTCGTCCTTGAGCGCCTTACAGGCTTGGGCTCCGGAATAATCGAACTCGCAGGCTTGGCCAATCACAATGGGGCCCGCGCCTAGGATCAGAATCGATTGAATGTCAGTACGCTTCGGCATTTAACTCTTTACCTCTTTTGCTCGAGCATCAGATCGATGAATTGATCGAACAAATATTCACAATCTTGTGGGCCAGGACTGGCTTCGGGGTGCCCTTGGAAACCAAACGCAGGCCGCTGCATGTGGCGAATCCCCTGCACGGTGCCATCGAAAAGCGACTTATGGGTGCACTTAAGATGCTCAGGCAAACTGCTTTCCGCTACTGCGAATCCGTGGTTCTGGCTGGTGATCATGACTTCTCCCGTATCCAAATCTTGGACGGGATGGTTCGCGCCATGGTGACCGTGGGTCATTTTTTCCGTTTGCGCACCGCTGGCTAGCGCCATCAACTGGTGGCCCAAGCAGATGCCAAACATGGGAATATTCTGATCAAGAAACTGACGGATCGCCTCAATAGCGTAGTCACAAGGCTCCGGATCACCCGGCCCGTTCGACAAGAAAATGCCATCAGGCTGCATTGCCAGCACCTCATCGGCGCTGGTTTTTGCCGGCACCAAGGTTAGGTCACAGCCCTTACTCGCCAGTATGCGCAGAATGTTGCGCTTTACCCCGAAGTCATAGGCGACAACCTTAAATTTTGACTCGACCAACTCGCCATAGCCGGACTCGCGGGTCCAACAGGTTTGAGTCCAAGGCCGCTGAATACCAGTAACCTCTTGGGCTAAGTCCATTCCGGACAAACCGGCAAAACCTCGGGCGGCTTGCAGCGCATGCGCTTCGCCTGCCGGCGTGGCGGCGGTTTCATCCGCTAAAATGCAGCCAGCCAATGCGCCTTTTTCTCGCAGCAGCCGTGTGAGTCGACGCGTATCCACGTCGGCTATCGCTACGGTGTTTTGTGTTTCCAAATAGTCTTGCAGCGTACCGCGTTCGCGCCAGCTGCTGGCGCGACGAGGCACCTGACGAATGATGAGCCCAGAGGCCCAGACTTGGTCTGACTCTTCGTCTTCAGGCGTCACGCCGGTATTACCGATTTGAGGATACGTCAGCGTCACAATTTGCCGACAATAGGATGGATCCGTCAGAATTTCTTGGTAACCGGTCATCGCGGTATTGAACACCACCTCACCAACAGATTGACCTGTGGCGCCAATGGATTGGCCGTGAAATACGCTTCCGTCTTCGAGCACTAATAGGGCAGGTCTCAAGAAGATTCCCTTTTAACTGGTCTGCTACCTGTGATGGAGTGTGGCTCGTATGCCGCGATCTATCACGCCTAACCCTCCTGATTTATCGTCATCTTCGCCCTTCCGAGGCCCTGTGCGTACACGCAGGCCAAGGGACACCGGCCAAACGTGAAAGACGAAGGCAAGGTTTTTAGGGTGCTGAAAATGAGCCAGCGGGTTAGGCGGTGAGTGTACGGGGAGTGGAGTGAAAAATCAGTAAAAATCTGTGCTGTTTCGCTCCGCCCTAACCTTCTCTGTTGGGCTTAGATCCCGAGCAAATCCTGCATGTCATACCAGCCCGGAGCGGCCTCAGCGACGAACCCTACCGCGCGCAGCGCACCTTGAGCGAAGTTGTTTCGACTGTGGGCTCGGTGGGTAATCTCCAGGCGCTCGCCATCGCCGGCGAAGAGCACAGTGTGCTCTCCAACAATGTCCCCACCACGAATGGTGGAGAAGCCAATCGTCTTGGAATCCCGGGCCCCGGTAATGCCTTGGCGGCCATACACAGCGTCTTCTGCTAAGTTGCGATTCAAGGCCTTCGCTAAGACTTCACCAATACGCACCGCGGTACCAGAGGGCGCATCAATTTTGTGCTTGTGGTGGGCCTCGATCACCTCGACGTCTACGTCGTCACCCAAGGCTTGGGCCGCGAGTTCGATCAAACGCATGGAAAGGTTGACCCCAACGCTCATATTAGGCGACACGAAAATCGCGGTTTTTTGCGCGAAACCTCTGAGTGCCTGCTGCTGACTTTCGTCAAATCCCGTGGTTCCAACCACCATGCGCTTGCCCTGAGAGGCGCATACGTCGGCGAGTGCCAATGTCGCCCCGGGCACGGTGAAGTCAATCACGACGTCAAAGTCGGAGGTGTGCTGGGATGGATCCGCACTAAGCGTCACATTGAGCAAGCCCATACCGCAAACGGTGCCCACGTCGTCACCAATCTGAGGGTGCGCTGCGTGCTCAAATCCGGCGGTAAATGTTAATGATTCAGACTCCATAATGGCCTGCACCAAGGTTTTGCCCATGCGACCTGCCACACCCGCTACTGCCACTCGAATCATGTACTTGCCTGCTACGTTAGTAATGGACCGACTCGAACCCAAAGCACCGCGTGCGTTCACGCGGGGATGAAGACCAACTTAGGGTTTCAGTTCGTCAAAAAAGCTTTTTACACCATCGAACCAGCTTTTGCCTCTTGGCGAGTGCTTGCTATTAGAGTCGAGTGAGTTTTTCAGCTCTTGCAACAGCCCGCGCTGCTCGTCCGTTAACTTGACCGGGGTTTCGACAATTACTTTGCACAACAAGTCCCCAATGCCGCTACCTCGCACTTGGGTAACACCCTTGCCGCGCAAACGAAAGACTTTGCCGGTTTGCGTTTCTGCAGGCACCTTGAGCTTCACTCGGCCGTCCAGAGTTGGCACGTCCAGTTCGCCACCTAGTGCGGCATCGGGAAAGGAAATGGGTACCTCACAGTGCAAGTGCCGTCCATCACGCTGGAAGATTGGGTGCGGTTTGACGTCGATTTGTACGTAGAGGTCACCTGCCGGGCCGCCGTTAGGTCCCGTCTCGCCTTCGCCAGACAGCCGAATTCGGTCGCCCACATCCACGCCCGCCGGCACTTTCACAGACAAGGTTTTGCGCTTTTCAACACGGCCAGCGCCGCCGCAGCCATTGCAGGGATCGGCAATCACCTCACCCCGGCCACGGCAACGCGGACAGGTTTGCTGCAACGAAAAGAATCCTTGAGACACACGAATTTGCCCAGCGCCATTACATTCAGGGCACGTACTGGCGGATGTGCCCGCTTTCGCCCCAGACCCGTCACAATCGTCACAACCAGCCAATACCGGAATGCGAATTTCAACGGCATCACCGTTGACTGCTTGCTCCAGCGACAGCGCCATGTTGTACCGCAGATCCGAGCCGCGCGCGGGTCCGCTGCGGCCGCCACCTCGACCACCACCAAAAATGTCGCCAAACACGTCGCCAAAAATGTCCCCAAAGCCGCCGGCAGCACCGCGGCCTCCGCCGCTGTTCGCATCCAGCCCCTCATGACCATACTGGTCATAGATTTGGCGCTTTTCAGCGTCACTAAGCACTTCATAGGCTTCGTTGGCTTCTTTGAATTTTTCTTCTGCAGACGCGTCATCGGGATTGCGGTCTGGGTGCAGTTTCATGGCGATACGGCGGTAGGCCTTTTTTAGGTCACCGTCAGAGACGTCGCGTCCGACACCGAGGACTTCGTAATAATCTTTCTTTGCCATGTCTTTCCTTCACAACGTTCGCGTCAGCATCGTCCAATCAAGATTGGCGTCAGAGCCCCGCGCGGATCACCGCTTATGTAACGACAAAAGCCACCGGAGGGTGGCTTTCGGACGGATCTCAACGAACCAAAGCGTTACTGCTTTTGCTCTTTGTCCTCTTTTACTTCTTCAAACTCGGCGTCTACCGCATCGCCGTCTGGCGTAGCTTCGCCTGCCTCACCGGCTGTCTGAGCCTGCTCTGCATACATCTTTTGCGCCAACTCGGCTGAGGCTTCTGAGAGCACCTTAATCTTCTCTTCAAGAGCATCTTTGTCGTCGCCCTTTAAGGCTTCTTCCAAGTCCGCTGCCGCGGCCTCAATCGACGCCTTTTCTTCTTCCGTCGCGGTGTCACCCGCGTCTTCTACCGCCTTGCGAGCACCGTGAATCAAGCCATCGGCTTGGTTGCGCAAGGACACCATCTCTTCGAACTTCTTGTCTTCCTCGGAGTGCGCTTCTGCGTCTCGAATCATCTGCTCGATTTCTTCGTCCGAGAGGCCGCTGGAGGCCTTAATGACGATGGACTGCTCCTTACCGGTGGCCTTATCTGTTGCCGATACGTTCAAAATGCCGTTGGCGTCGATATCGAAAGCCACCTCGATTTGAGGCATGCCCCGTGGCGCAGGAGGGATATCCGACAAATCAAATCGTCCCAGCGATTTGTTCTGTCCCGCTTGCTTGCGTTCACCTTGGAGCACATGAATCGTCACCGCAGTTTGGTTGTCATCGGCGGTAGAAAACACTTGAGTCTTTTTCGTCGGAATGGTTGTGTTCTTTTCGATCAACACGCTCATCACCTGACCCATGGTCTCAATTCCCAGCGATAGCGGGCTAACGTCCAGCAAAAGGACGTCTTTGACATCACCGGCTAGGACCGCTGCCTGAATAGCCGCACCCATGGCAACCGCCTCGTCTGGGTTCACATCTCGTCGCGCTTCTTGCTTGAAGAAACCCTTCACCTGCTCTTGCACCATGGGCATACGAGTTTGTCCGCCCACCAAGATGACGTCGTCGATATCATCGATGCTCAGGTCTGCGTCCTGCAACGCGACGCGGCATGGGTCGATAGTGCGACTGACCAAATCTCCGACAAGGGATTCCAGCTTAGAGCGGGTCAGCTTTGTCACCAAGTGCTTGGGGCCAGTTTGATCTGCAGTGATGTAGGGCAGATTGACCTCGGTTTGTTGGCTGTTCGACAACTCGATCTTGGCTTTCTCCGCCGCCTCTTTAAGACGCTGTAACGCCAGAGGGTCGCTGTGCAGGTCCACGCCGTTTTCTTTTTTGAACTCATCGGCCAAAAAGTCGATGATCTTAAGATCAAAGTCTTCACCGCCCAAGAACGTGTCACCATTGGTCGAGAGCACTTCGAACTGATGCTCGCCGTCTACTTCGGCAATCTCGATAATCGATACGTCAAAGGTGCCGCCACCCAGATCATAGACGGCGATTTTTGCGTCGCCGCGATTCTTATCTAAGCCATAGGCCAACGCCGCTGCTGTTGGTTCGTTAATGATGCGCTTAACATCCAAGCCCGCGATCTTGCCCGCATCCTTCGTCGCCTGACGCTGAGAGTCGTTGAAGTAGGCTGGAACGGTGATTACCGCTTCGCTAACGTCTTCACCCAAGTATTCTTCGGCCGTCTTTTTCATCTTTTTAAGAATTTCGGCAGAGATCTGCGGAGGCGCCAATTGCTCACCGCTCACATCGATCCACGCATCCCCGTTTCCAGCGGCAGCTATCTTATAGGGCACCATCTTGATGTCTTTCTGCACGACGTCGTCTTTGAACTTACGACCAATCAAACGCTTCACCGCAAACACGGTGTTGTGGGGATTCGTTACTGCTTGACGCTTAGCGTTTTGCCCGACCAAAATCTCGCCATTTTCGGTATAGGCGATAATGGAAGGCGTGGTTCGATCACCCTCAGAGTTTTCGATGACTCGCGCGTCACCACCATCTAAAACCGATACACAGGAATTGGTCGTGCCCAAGTCGATACCAATAATCTTTCCCATCTTCTTCTCCGCTAGTACTCGTTCAAGGTGAAACGTTTGCCACCCTCAAATCTTTAAAAATAAATCAGTGTTGTCTTCTACGATGCTGTCTATGTTTGGTCGAACGCGATTTCTTCAAGGTCTGAAACCGTCGCGCCTGACAATTACTCGCCTTTCACCACAATGACTTTGGCCGCTCTGACCAATCGACCGTTCAGGGTGTAACCGCGTTGCATTACGTCCATGACCGAATTCGGCTCTGCATCTGGATTCGGCACCATGGCCATGGCCTCGTGCAGCTGGGGGTCAAAGGGTTCACCGATGGGATGGACCACGGCGACGCCTGCTTTTTCCAGAATGCCGACAAACAGCTTGAGCGACAGACTGATGCCCTCTGCCATACTGGCCGCGTTGTCCGTCGCTTTGGCGACCTCTTCGGCTTTCTCCAAGCTGTCCAGTACGGGCAGCAGATCACCGAGCAGTTTTTCCACCGCGAATTTGTGGGCATTCTCTACGTCACGCTGGGATCGACGACGCACGTTTTCCATCTCTGCGATCGTTCGCAACAGCTGGTCTTTCACCTTAGCCAGTTCGTCTGCCTGCTCGCCGGTATCCACCACCTCGCTCGGCTGCTCTGGGTCTGCTTGCTGGGCGTCAGAATGAACCTCTTGTTCGCCCGAAGACTGACCCGATTCGCCGCCTTCGTCGTTCTGCAGCTTATCGCCTTGCTTTTCTGATTCCGATTCGTTCACCGGTTCGTTACCCATATCTTTGCCTCATTCGCCCTTTGCTGGGGCTTTATAGGGGTAGCGCGAAAGAAAACAAGGGGTGACGGCAGATTCTATGCCGTCGGGGATTCAGGAACCGTTGCGCATCGCCGCGCTGAGCACCTTGGCCGTGACATCGACGACTGGGATGATGTCTTTGTAATCCATGCGAGTGGGTCCGATCACACCGAGAACCCCGGCCAGCTCACCGTTGACTTGATAAGACGATGTCACCAATGACATATCACCCAACGGGCGATAGCCGGACTCTTTGCCAATAAACAACTGCACCCCGGTGCTTTCAAGGCATTGATCGAGCAAGGTAAGCACCCGGCCTTTTTTTGATATTGCTTCGAACAAACTTTTCACCACAGACGTATCTGCCGAGAAATCCAGCAGTCGGCGTTCGCCGCTGACCAACAGCTCCTGTCCATCCCCATCGCTACCGGGCATGGCTTGGGCCGCCACGTCCAAGGCCCGCTGCATCAAGGCGTCCATTTGCTCCTTGTCTTCACGCATGCTGCCAATAACCGAGTGCCGCACTTCCATTAATGGCCTGCCGCCGAATTCTCGATTAATCAGCGCCGCTGCCTGAGACAACTCATTGTCCGAAAACGGTTCCTCGACGTGGATTACCCGATTTTGTACCTCGCGGTCATCCAACACCAAAATCACCAAAATCCGGTGTTCGTCCAAACGCATAAACTCGAGCTGACGCAAATTGACCTGATTTTTTCGTGGCGTTGTTATCAGACACGTCATCTGTGTGAATTGAGACAGCATCTCGGAAGCTGTCGCCAGCAGCTCGCTTGGGCTCATGTTCGGATTCAGCTCGTTTTCAAGCTGCTCCACACGATCCTCTTGCCAAGGTTCAACACTGAGTAACGTGTCGACGAAAAAACGCAGGCCCAGCTGAGTGGGTATCTTGCCCGCCGATGTGTGGGGCGAACTCACCAACCCCATCGCTTCCAAGTCTCCCATGACGTTGCGAACCGTGGCCGAGGAGACCTGAACCTGGGGTAGCATGGCAAGAGCTTTGGACGCCACAGGCGTTCCATCAGAGATGTAGTGCTCCACCAGCAGCTTCAACAGTTGCTGGGCCCGATGATCCACCTCACCGCCAAACGATTTTCCCGATCTCGTATCTGACATACGGCTTCAACCCTTTACGGATGCGTTACGAACCCTTGCTACGGCGTGCAGAACACGCCACCAAATCTTATACCAGGCGGCCGGCTCATCAAGCGTCTATTCTTGGACTCAGATATTGGATCACAGATCTTGGACTCAGAAGCCTTGATCATTCTGACAGACACCGTGCATGCTAGGGCACCATTAAATGCTACGCTGCGACGCTACTCACCGGCCATGTTTTACCGACTCATATGCTGAACCAACTCACCATCCGCAACTATGTCTTGGTCGACCAACTCGACATCAGCTTTGCGTCCGGTCTGACCGGCATTACGGGAGAATCCGGCGCTGGCAAATCCATTTTGTTGGGCGCCCTCGGTCTGCTGATGGGTGATCGCGCGAAAGCTGAGAGTGTTCGGCCCGGTACCGAGAAGGCTGATGTCAGTGCCGAGTTTGCCTTGCGCCCGGGTTCGGCGCTGCATCAACAGCTTTGCGCAGACGAACTCATCGAAGCCTCCGACGACTGTTGCCTGGTCAGACGCATCATCAGCGCAGAGGGTAGGTCCAGAGCCTTTATCAACAGCATTCCCGTCACCCTGAGCTATCTCAAAGACGCCGCAGAACACTTAGTTGATGTTCAGGATCAAAACCAGCACCAGCGACTGACGGATCGCGTCGTGCAGCGCAACATGCTCGACGAGTTTGCCGAGGCCAAGCCGCTGGCAACCCAGGTCGCTGGGCTCTGGCACGCCTGGCAGTCCAGTGTGCAAGAGATCGAACGACTGCAGCAGCTGATTGCGACACAGGACGATCGCAAAACCCTGTTGAGCTACCAGCTGGAGGAATTCGCAGCGCTAAGCATTGCAGACGGTGAATTGACGGCACTGGAAACCGAACACAAACGCTTAGCTCAGGCCCAGAACATTCAGGCCCAGCTCGCTCAAGTGCAGTCCAGCTTAGAAAATCTGGATGACCTGCGCCAAGCAACCAAGGTGATCGAATCCATTGATGACAGCCACTCCGCACTGGAAGCCGGAGTCGAAACCCTCAACTCCGCGCTTGCGTTGATCGATGATGCAGCCCGCGACCTGCGCCACTATGAAGATCAGGTTGTAGTCGACCCCCAAGCGCTGGCGGATGCTGAAGCCAGATTGGAACTCGTGTATGACCTGGCCCGAAAACACAAAATTCAGCCGGAACGGCTATGCGAACACGCGCAGTCCTTGCAAGACGAATTCGACGCAATAGCCTCGGATCGCTCCATGCTTGAGCAGCTCCGCGCAGACGAACAGACACAACGCGATGCGTATCGCGCCAAAGCCAAAACTCTGTCGGCTCGACGACGAAAAAAAGCCGGAGCGTTCACTCAGGCCATTGATCTCAACATGCACGCCTTGGGCATCAAGGAAGGCCAGCTGAGCGTTGTCTTCCACGAACAAGAGGGCGAGTTTGGTCTGGAACAGATTGAGTTCCACGTCCGTACCAACAAGCGCTTTGACGCTGGACCACTCAACAAAATCGCCTCAGGCGGAGAGCAAACGCGAATCAATCTGGCTATCCAAATCGTCGCGGCACAGCGCAGCGAACTGCCCTGCTTGATTTTGGACGAGGCCGATGTGGGCGTCGGCGGTACCACGGCCGATACCGTTGGGCGCATTCTTCGAGAGCTGGCCGAACGCACACAAGTAATCTGTGTGACCCACGCGCCGCAGGTGGCAGCGAGATCGCACAATCACATGCGTGTGATCAAAAATGGCGCTCATACTGACATTACCGCTTTGTCTGAAAGCGAGCGCGTCGAAGAGCTGGCACGCATGTTGGCCGGTGCCGATGTCACCAGTAAAACGCGGGACTACGCCAAGACCCTTCTCAGCGAAGCGTCTATCGCGCCGTAGCATCACTACGCTGTTAGATTAATTCAACAATTCACTCACATCTGCGCGATAACCGTTGGTGCTAAACCCGAGGAGCCTTTAACATCACGCCCATGAAATATCTCTACTTAGCCGTTCTCGCCCTCAGCGTTGGCGGGTGCAGCATGCCCCAGATCAAAGTGCCTGACCTGAAAATACCTCGGGTGTATAAGCTGTCTGTGCAGCAAGGCAATGTCATCACCCAAGAAATGGTGGATCGCCTAGAACCCGGTATGACAAGGAATCAGGTGGAATACGTCATGGGACGTCCGGTGCTTCAGGACCCATTTGACGACGATCAGTGGGTTTACCTCTACTCCCTTGAGGTGCCCGATGTCTTCATACAAGCCTTCAAAATGGTGCTGACATTCGAAGAGGACACGCTTGTCACCATTACCGGAGACTACCTACCCACCACAGCGGAAGAGAAGGCTCAACAAGAGGCTCAAGAAGAAGTTCGAGAAGAAATGCAAGAAGCGACCCAACAAGACGTTGAGGAAACTGAAGCTGAAGATGTCGCCGACGCGGTGAGTTAAGTACTGACGCGCTGACTTTCGGCTCTGAGTCGCCGCGCTGTTTTCGGATCCACTAGTAACGGCCGATACAGTTCCAGCCGATCACCGTTTTCAAGTTCACTCTCAATCGGTCTCAATTGACCGAATACACCAATCGCCGACTCATCAACTTCCCACGCCGAGCATTCAGACATTTCAGCGAGGCGTTCTATCGCCTGAGCTATCGTTGCACCATCAGGCAACTCAATCTCCAGTTGATGCTGACGGGCTGGTAGCGCGTAGAGCACGTCTATCTTCATCAGCTGTTCTGCTTGCCGGCCAAATCAATGCGCCGAGAAAATGCGTCGACCATACGATCGGCGGCCTTTTGAGCAATGGGATGAATCAAACCGGCAAGTAAGCCCGAGGCGACGAAATCCAGCTGCAGATCGATGCGACAACCCTCGTCACCCAACGGTTTGAAATGCCACTCGCCCTCTAGGCGTTGAAAGGGTCCGCTTTTCAGCGATACCTCGATGCGCTGGTTAAGCACACCCTTGTTCAGCGTCACAAACCCATATTCCGCCCCAGCCTTGGCAGCAGTCACCTTGGCCTCAACCCAATCCACATGATCTTCGTCTTGGTGACGACTGAGCACGGTAACCGCATGGCAGCCGGGCAAAAATTCCGGATACCGCTCGATGTCTGCGACCACGTCATAGGCGTGGGCCACCGGCACCATCAGCAAACACGAACGAGAAATTTCCGTCACGGCCAAAGGCCTGACAGCATGGGCCAAATGGTGCTGAGGAATACAGCCAAGACGCCCAAGGGCGCGACGATGCCGGCGACCACCTTCCAGGCCCAACCCAGAACAGGATTTTGAATGCCTAACTGTTGCTCAACCATGCCCTTTGGCAACAGCCAGATGGCAAAGAACGTGATCAACATGCCCCCAAGCGGCAGCAAAATATTCTGGGAAAAATAGTCCACGCTATCGAAAAACGTTAGGCCACCAACGAAGGTGACATCGCTCCAGATATTAAAGGAGAACACGGTGCCCAGGCCCAAGGCCCAGCAAATGACGCCAAGACTGATGGCTACCCGCTGTCGCTTGGCGTTGTATTCTTCCACCAAGAACGACAGCGCAGGTTCCGTCAGCGAAATGGCCGACGTGATTGCCGCAAAACTCAGCAGCAAAAAGAACAGTGCGCCAAAAATGCTGCCAAAGGGCATCTGACCAAAGGCCAGCGGCAAGGTGACAAACGTAAGGCCAGGGCCCTGAGCCACTTCAAGCCCGTTGGCAAAAACGATGGGAAAGATCGCCAGACCCGCGGCCACGGCAATCAGCGTATCCAGTGCCGCTATGGTCACCACAGTGGTGCCAAGGTTCGCGTCATCGGGCACGTAGGCCCCGTAAGCCATCATGGTGCCCATGCCGAGGCTCAGAGTGAAAAAAGCTTGGCCCATGGCGATCAACCAAGAGTCGGCTGTGACCGCTTCCCACTTCATATCGAACATAAAGGCGAAGCCCTGATCAAACCCGCCTGAATTGAAGCTGTAGACCAACAGGGCAATCAAGAGCAAGAACAACAGGGGCATAAACCAGCGGATTGCCGCCTCCAGACCCTTCGTGACCCCTCGACCAACGATCCATATGGTGAGAATCATAAAGGCGGTTTGATACGCAATAAGCTCGAGCGGGCTCGCCAGAAAATCATCAAAACTCTGACCCACCGTTTGCGCAGACACGCCCTCAAACACCCCACTACCACTAAGCCATACGTAGTTCACCGCCCAGCCTGCAATCACCGCGTAATAGGACAGAATCAAAAATCCCGCCAACACACCCATCCACCCTAAAACAGACCAACGCTGACTGCGTCCCGCGGCCTTGGCCAGTTTGCGCATGGTATGAATAGGGCTCGAGCGGCCTTGTCGCCCAAGCAACACTTCGCTGACCATAATCGGGATACCCACCACAGCGATACACACGAGATAGATCAGCACAAACGCGCCGCCACCATTTTCACCAGCAATGTACGGAAACTTCCAAATATTGCCCAAACCCACAGCAGACCCTGCCGCTGCGAGCACAAAGAGCCAACGACTGGACCAGCGCTGTGACGAAGCGGAAGTTGATGTAGTCATAAGAACCCCTTGGGAAAGACGCCCGAGATTGTACTACCGAATTCCGTCGCCATGACCAGAACTCGCCAGAAATGCGAAATTGCCACAGAAGCCCGCGGTATGAATTCAGAGCCTCTGCAGAGTGCTATATACTCTTCTCCGCCTCGCCCCCTAAGTCACTCGGACACGCCCATGGCAAAGTCAGGAAAAAAAACCAGCCCCGGCAGCATTGCGCAGAACCGGCGTGCCCGTCATGACTACTTTATTGAAGACAAGTTTGAGGCCGGACTGATGCTGATGGGCTGGGAAGTGAAAAGCATTCGCGACGGCAAAGTGCAACTGGCGGAAGCCTTTGTGCAGATTCACCAAGGTGAAGCCTATCTCGCGGGCTGCAACATCACGCCCCTGCTGAGCGCATCGACCCACGTCATCGCCGAACCCCAGCGCATGCGCAAGTTGCTGCTGCACGCCAAGGAACTGTCTCGCCTGTTTATTGCCAGCCAGCAAAAAGGGTACACCATCGTGCCACTGGCTCTGTATTGGAAAGGCAACAAAGTGAAATGTGAAATCGCCCTGGGCAAGGGCAAGAAGCAACACGATAAGCGCGACGCCACACGGGAAAAAGACTGGGCACGGGACAAACAGCGGCTATTTAAAGTTACGCGCCAATAGACCGTCGCCAAGCGACCATTTCAATTGCCGCTACCGCAGCCTCGATCCCTTTATTGAATTCATCGTCAGAGGCCCGATCGACGGCCTGCTGCATCGTAAACACCGGCAGGATCTCGACCACCACCGGACGGCGGAAATCGTGCATCACCGAACCCAAGCCGCGCATAGACTCTTCGCTGATCATCTCAAAGTGCAGGGTGTCACCCTTGATGATCACGCCGAAACAAATGATCGCATCGATCTGATGTTCAACGTCTTGCGCCAATAAATCTCTGGCCGCCAGCGGGATTTCCAACGAGCCCGGCAGCGTGTGGGTGTGAACATCTGTATAGCCTGCCTGACCCAACACCTGCTGACAGGCCTCGGTCATACTGTGCACCAGTTCCGGGTACCACTTCGATTGCAGAATGCAGATACGGCCCGGTTGATCGACGGTCGGCAAGGCCGAGGTATCCACCACGGTTTTCATTCAGGCGACACCCTCAACCCTATGCTCTGGGGCGATCAGCCATGCGCCAGATTTTGTATCCAAGGCGATGCGGCCTGCGTCCGAGAGCGCGCTGCAATCGGCTCGCAGCTGCCAGGCAGGCACGGGGGCATTCTCTTCGCGCAGGACATCTGCGACTGCGCCGACACGCACAAGACCGTCACCGGCATCGGCGATTCCCTGCATAACGGAGAAGACTTTTTCGATTCGTCTGGAATCTAAACTCATGCGCACCACTCGGCTTTCTACTACAACGCGATTTTGTACCAGAAAGCATACACCGCCGCCAGAAAACTTGTGACGTGACGACGGCCTCACTCAGCAAGTGTTGCAATCGTTATCGCTAAGGGCATTGATAAGAACGTGTTATGCTTCTTCGCACTTCAACAACGAACAGAATGGGAGCTGAACAACAGCGAACGACCCTTTCGAACAATGACCGATGTTATGAGCGCGTTAAACATGCGCTCGCTAAGAACATGGGGGCGACTTGGTTTCAGACGCGTCCGCGCCGAAAGCTCGGCTTTTGACGTTTAAGCATCTGAGATTGCGACGCACCACTTAGAACATGGGGGCGACTTGGTTTCGACGCGGGTATCAAAGTTTGCGGTGCATGCCGAGAGGGTAGTGACTCTCGTAAAACAATCGCTGTAACTTTTATAGTTGCCAACGACGAAAACTACGCACTAGCGGCCTAAAAAACCCGCTTACGTCCATGATTCGTTTCTTGCTAGGAGAAATGGACGGCAAAACAGCAAGATCGCGCGGATGTCTCGCCCGGGGCTGAACCGTTAAAACCAATCGGGATCGCTGATCGCACCCTGACCGTCGGGTCGCAGGAAGCTAAATCAATAGACGGACTCTAAGCATGTAGAGCCAATAATGGCGAGCCAGCGGACGCGGGTTCAACTCCCGCCGCCTCCACCATTTTAATCTCCTTCGTTTCAGACGCGACGCTTCTTACAATGATCGTCTCTCAAACCCGAAACTGGCAAAACGGAAGAACCGGGGCGCTTATCGCTCGTAGACCAGTTCGCCTTGCAAGTACGTTTGTGTCACATCAAGTGCCATTAATTCTTCTTCCGAAACCGTCAAAATATCGGCGGGCAACACGATCATATCCGCGTATTTTCCGGGCTCCAGGGACCCTTTGATGTCCTCATCAAAGTTTAGGAACGCGCTGGTCAAGGTATAGCCTCGCAGGGCCTCTTCTATCGTGATCGCTTCGTCCGGGCCATACACCTTGCCGCTCATACCCTTGCGCGTCGTTGCCGCATACAGACCAACCATGGGGCCAATGGGCAGAATGTCGCTCGATAGAGCGACGGTTATGCCAGCATCCATCGGTGAGCGCAGCGGATTGTTGTGCGCCAGACGCCAGCCATCGAGATTCGCTGCATAACGACCCTCAAGGGTGTAGGTGAAATTGGGTTGCTGAGTGATGTGGATATTTTGTTCGGCCATTTTTACCATGGTCTGCTGAGGCGGGCGCATGGAAAAGTGGTTCAAGTAATGCCGATGATCCTGACGGGGATTGCGTTGCAGGGTCTCGGTCAGCGTATCCACAACCAGAGCGATCGCGGCATCGCCAATGGCGTGTATACCCATCTGCAATCCCGCATCGTGAATTTCGTTGATCTGCTTGACCAGCTTAGACTGAGCCATATTCAAATAGCCTCGATACTCTGGCATGTCTCGATAGGGTTTCAGAGTGTAGGCAGCCGGTCCGGTAAAACCGCCATCCACAAAGATTTTGATCGGCCCAATAGCCAGCCAGTCGTCCCCGTCACCGACCTCTCGCATCAGCGTCTTGATCGCCGCAGGGTCATCCCACTCAAACTGAAGCTTCGCTCTGGGCAAGGGTAGCGCGCGCTCTGCGTAAACAGACTGCCAGCGGCGGTAGTCCTGCGGCGTTTTTTGCGCATCAGTGATACTGGTAATGCCCTTGGCCAGCAGGCTGTTGAGGTTCACCGCGAGACTGCGCCTGAGTTCAGCTTCTGTTGCGGGTGGCACCAGCTGCAGAATCAGGCCGTGACGCTCACGCACGATGCCATTGGGTTCGCCTGTCGCTCCGCGTTCAATCACTCCGCCCTCGGGATCGGGCGTGTCCGCATCGATGTTGGCCGCTCGCAGGGCCAGACTTGAGGCGACTGCACTGTGAGCACCGGCTCGTGTCAGCACCACAGGGTTATCCGGCGCGGCATCGTCCAGATCATAGCGGGTGGGTTTACGCTGCTCTGCCAACTCATCCTCAGACCAGCCGTAACCCGTAATCCATTCACCTGATCCCAAAAGGGCTGCCTTGTCTCGCACCAGCGACTGAATTTCTACGATGGAAGAAACGTCAGTCAGATCAATATAACGTCGCGCATCACCAGAGATATGCGTATGGGAGTCTACGAAACCCGGCATCAACATTTGACCTGACAGGTCAACGGTCTTCCTCGCGCGGTAGTGATCCAGCAGTTCTTCGCCGCCGCTGGCGACCACTTTACCGTCGGACACAGCCAACACCGAATGAATACTAAAGGCGTCGTCCACGATGAGTATCTGGCCGTTGTGAAACAACAGGTCGACAGATTCCGCATCAACCGGGGCAGCCGCAGACCGGTCCGGCGACTCGCCACAGCCGGCACCCAGAAACAGAACAACGACCAGACAGGTCAGCAAGCTGGCGTTCAACACAGGCGAAGAAAAATAGTTCATTGGGATCTCCAAGGGTCAGCGTGTCGTCTCTCTCTCGCTCGCCTTTCGTCTTTCAATCCAAGCCTCGAAGCGCTTTTGCAGAGCGGAAAGGAACGGACTGATCCGACTGTGGATATGGCGCCATTCCGATACGTCATGCGGCCCCAGAGCCCCCGACTCGCCAGGGAAAGCAGTGTCGAAGGCCCGGGCTCGATTAAGAACGTCAGTCGTTAGTTAGAGGTGGCGGTGATGTGGGTTAAAAACGAGTGGTCGCACGTATAGATGGAGGTATAGAGAGCGCCGAACGCTGCCCCGTCCTCTGATCCGTTGAACCAATCGGTAATTTTGCCAAATGCCTCGCCGGAAGGCGCAATGCCAATCCAGTTGACGGAGTTATGACGGATGGGGAGCTGCTGGAAGCCAACATAAACCGTGTAGGCATCTTGCAGCCCTGCTTTTTTCAGCATCTGACTAAAGTCGCTCATCATGTTGTTTACGTCGGCCAAGGTTTTACCTTCGTTTAACTCACAGGTATAGATTTCCGCGACGGGGCCCGCCCATGTGACGGAAGAGCACAATCCAAGAAGCAGGGTTATTATTGATTTTTTCATTAGCGTTCTCGTTAAGTAAAGAATGGTAGAGGCTACCCGACCGGTGTGTCGGTTCCAATGCTCGCGCCAAGTAAGGTTTTTCAGCCTTTTCAAGGCGCCAATCAGTAAACCCGCCCTAATGTCACCGACGTCGCGTTACGGCCCAAGCGATCTAACCATCTATGCACTGAGACGAGCCTCACTACATCAGCTAAAAGAACAGGAAGCCGACGCGCTCGGCTACGCCCGCACTACCTGCGATCAATACTTTGGCTTGGTTCCAATTGCTAAACACAAATTTGCAAATCTATTCCAAAAATCAGACAGTTGCCCAGCACTACGGTGCTAAATAAAAAAATAACGATACGAGGAAGACTCATGAAGAAGTTACTCATCGCATTGCTCGCTCTGGGCATGTTCAACCAAGCGTCGGCAGATGACCACTCACAAACCTGGCGTGGCGTAAACATGGCCGAAAACTTTGCTGTTCAATTCGAGGTCTGTGCGCTAAAACCCGGCAAAACCCTCGCTGACGTGGAACGGCTGGATGCCAGGATCAAAGCCATTTGGGCCAAGTTAGATATAGATTTGTCTTTCCTGCGCCTATCACCAATGTACAGCGCAACCATGCCCGGCCAGCCCAGCACCGATTACATCAATCTCGTCATGGGCAACATTTCGGCGCTCGGCGCTGGATGGGATGCGTGGTTGGCTTCTGCAGAAGGCCCCAAAGTGCTCAGCGACGTGAACAAAATCGCTGATTGTCGCTTCAAATTTGGCCGGGGCATCAACAAGATGATCGATACCGCAGCGCTGGACAGCACCGACAATCGAATCATGACGATGAACTGGTGTGCACCGAAAGACGGCGTGTCTTACGAGCAACTGCGGGCAAAGCACGATTCTTGGCTGGCAGCCAGCGGCGATTCATTCACCGCGGCGGCGTGGAATATCGTTGATCCTCGTCAAGGTGCGGGCACTCGTCAGGGCAAATTCATGCACCTGGTTTCTTACACAAGCGCGTCGGCCTTGATGGCCAACGAAAACTGGATCGCCAACGGCGGCGGCTGGAAAGGTGTGCAAGATTACTTAACGTCCTACGCGGACTGTGAAGGTGAGTCTGCTTGGACCGCCGAGTACTTGGTCAAAGCTTCCGGTAATTAATCAGCAAGACCTTCATTCCAGCAAATCACCGGCTTCGGCTGGTCTTGCATGGCATGGGGCACGGCTCGGGCATTCCGGGCTGTGCCAACCGCTTCCGTTTTAGCGCATCACCACCAGAGCAACTTCGTCGCGCACAAGCCCGAGAATATCAGGGCAGCCGCATGTTCGACGTGCGTACGCGTGGCACACTACCCGAGGTATCGGTCCATGCGAAAATCAGCTCGCCGTCTGTTTCGACCATTTTAGGAAAGCCCGATGCTCGACGCGTCTCCATAGACGCCACTTCGATCCCATCGCCAATCTCGCCGTCTGGCATAACCTTTCGGAAACGGAAGCCGCCTTGGTTCTGGGCCAACCAACTCACCATGGCACTGCCATTGGGTGTGACTACAACATCTACCCGACCTAGCGGTTTGTCGGTGGCCACATCAATCGGGGCAGCAAAACTGCTGCCTCCATCCAACGAAAAGGCCACTCGGACCCGGTTTGATGGCACCGCCGTAAACCACGCCACAGCGAGAATGCCATTACTCTGGGCCATGGCAGGGCCGTTTACCGGACAACCGGATATTCGCCAGCCGTCGGTACCTACAGAGGTTTTAAGCCAGCCGGTGTCAGTTAGACGAGCGAGGCTGATGTCGCGAATCTCGTTTTCCGTTCGGTCTCGATACACCACCACTGGCGAGCCATCTACGACCATGGCATCGGTCTGGCAGCAATCGCAGACCAAGGCGTCAACGATTTCTTCCGAATCGCTGTCTTTCGAACCGAGCAGACGGTGGCGAAGTTCCATGCCTTTTGACTGGCCGGCTTGCGCGTATCGTTGGCCGTCCAACCAGAATGCGCCAACCCCGTCTTCTACAGCGTAAAGACTGACGAATCCGTGTTCCGTATCTGATGTATCCGCATGGAGTCGTTCGGCGGCCGTCCAGCGTGCACCGCCGTCGTCCGATGAGGCGGTGTATATGTCGTAGGCAAACGCCGGGCCTTCTTGACGCACCAACCAATGGGCTATCAGCCTGCCGTTTGCTGCGAGGATCGAAGGAAAATCCGCCCAGTTAACCAGCAGGTCTTTACCCTCAGTAACCGACTTCGGGGAGGACCACCCAGCGTCGGATAGCGTGCGCAAATACAGGGTTGTCTTTCCCGCGTGTTCACGCAAATAGCTGAGAGTCACTTCGCCTTGGTCTGATACCTGCAAGTTCGGTTCACCGGTATGCTCCATGTCCTCCATTTCCATCAGGGTCAACCCGTGAAATGGCGTGTCGTCGCAACCCATTAGGACCAACAAAGCACACAGGAATATGACGTGATGCACCTTAGACGCCCTCTTACGACCTAACCGCGGGCTTGCATCATCCTATGTGGAGCGAATCAAGTCGATGATGACCTGGGCTACCTGATCCGGCGCGCCTTCTTGAACGAAGTGACCTCCGCCCTTGATGGTGGTATGCGGCAGGCCCTTGGTGCCCGGTACTTTGTTCAGGAACTCGGTTTCGCCTCCCTTTGTAACGGGATCGTTGTCGGCGAAGGCGCAAAGGAAGGGCTTTTCGAAGGTCTTGAAAAATTCCCAAGCCTTGCGCTGCTCTTCAAGCCACGGCGACGTAGGTAGCGTGGGTACCTGACTGGGCATCGCCCGCGGCCCCATTTTGTAGCTCGGATCCGGAAACGGCGCTTCGTAGGCGACAGCGATAGGTGTCGGCAAGGGCGATGTCACACCCAGCTTGTTCAGTAAAAATTTGAGCATTTGCAGTGGCAGCGCCGGGGGCGAGAGCATCATGGACATCATAAAGCCCACGGGCAGGTCCGCGGTTTCCCAGCACCATTTTTGCCAATAGGCGAATTTACTCGCAGGGTGGGCACCTTGCCTCATCCCGCCAATCGCTTTTTGCATTTCCAGCATGCTTGGCGTTGGTGCATCGGCGCGGAACGCTTCCACCGCAGTCACCACCTCCTGAGGCACATCGGGGTTGTAGGGTAATCCTGTGTTGGAGATGACCACGCGATCGAAACGATCTGGGTAATTCACCACCAACCGCAGGCCGATCAAACCGCCCCAGTCCTGACCGAAAAACGTGATGCCGGATAAGTCATTGGCTTCCAGCCAGGCACCCATCCACTCCACCTGACGTTGATAGCTGTAATCTTCCCTGGCCGCCGGCTTATCGGATTTACCGTAGCCCACCAAGTCAGGGGCAATCACCCGCATGCCCGCGGCGGTCAGATGAGGTATCACATGCCGATACAGATAACTCCAAACTGGCTGACCGTGCATGCACAGAACCACGGGGCCATCTGCGGGGCCCTCATCTAGGTGATGGATCCGAAGATCGCTGGCGTCGTGCGTTTGTATGGTCGTGTAATGCGGCGCGAATGGATAATCGGCTAGACCTTCAAAGCGTTCGTCCGGGGTTCTCAGTATGCGCATGGAAGACATCCCTCAATTTAATGTGATTCATTATAAAGAGGAGTGCTGTCCCTGAGAAGCCCATAGGAGGCACACACGTGTTGGCAGTAAGACTCACAAGCCGGAGCCAAATAACCGGCGCGATCAGAGCCCACACACCAGCACACACTCGTGTTTCGCAGAGGAGTCATTGTTTCGTTCTAATCAATTGCCAAAGCGATAGCGTAGCTTGAGCAAAATCAGATCGACAATGGGTTCGCTGAGGGCATCGTCAAACAGCTCGTCAAAGCCTTCGTCTACTCGGCCGGGTAGGTTACTGCCCCGCGTATAGACCACAAAGAGATCCGACAGAGGCCCAATTTCCCAGCGATAACGAAGCTGAGACGTCAGTCGCGATACCGCAAAGTCGCCGTTTGTTTGTTCGACTAGACCGGCACCCACCGGATCCGCCACCGCGATCAAATCGCCTTCATGTGAGGGAATTTGGTAGAAGCCTGACTGCTTGGCGCGAATACCCGCCCACTGCAGAGACAGTCGAATCTGCTGCTTGGCCGTGAGAAAAATATCCATACCCAAGCGCGGCTGAAAATCCGACGCATCGTAGGTCGCCATAAGCGGGCCTTGGTCATGCAGCAACCAGCCTTTGCGCTCGAAATAATTGAGGTCAATGTCGAAAGAAAAGCGATCCGAGGGTTGATAGGTCAAACCAACTGAACCGCGAGTCGTCCAATCACTCAGTTCTTCCTGACGGACGCCAATCAAGGCGCTAAATGCCAGGGGTTTTGATGTGTTCGTGCCATAGCCGATCTCGGCGACGATACGATCGTGTGTCTTAAAGGATCCGTTACCAAAGCTGTTGCGATCATCCCAGCGCGCTGGGAAGTAATCGATTTCGGTACGGATTTCGCTCAGATTCTTGAACATCCAGCCGTTACGGAAGAAGTAGCCGGCGCGCTCCAGACGGCCATCTAGATTCCAGGAATGCACCAGCATCACCGAGCGCCTTTTGCTTCGCAGGTTTTTCAGACCCCGACCGGTGGACCAATTGTAGATGTACTTTGTGCCCATCACATTGTTTCGTCGGATGTAGCCCAGATCGCTGACATCCAGCTTTTTATCCAAGTATTCCATCTGCAGTGTGTGCGCCACCCCCTGACTTGGCGTATAGGTCAGGTCGGTGAAACCGCCGTAGCCGATCAAATCATCCACATCGCTCGTCAACACCTGGCCATCAAATTTCCAGGCACCGGTTTTACTCAACCAGTGAGCGTCAATGCCCTGAACGATGGCGTCTTGATCAGCGTATCGCGTCATGGTGCCTAGATAACCAATCGAGCGACGTCCCTCTCCCGCCTCTTCATAGAGCAGGCGCGCCACACCAAAATCTCGCCCTTCCGCCGTGACGAAGGTTTCCTGGCCGGCGTTAGCTCCCTGGGAAACCGTAGCGCGCAGGACCGCATCGTCTTCCACTGCGCCAAGGACGCCATAGCGAAAGCCGCCGCTTTGGCCAGTCACCTTTAGTGCACCGATCAAATCCGTAGGTCTGCCCAACTCGACACCCGCCACATCAAGACCGTCCGGCACATCGACCCGAGCAGCGCCACCGATGCGACGGGTGTTCAGCAGCGTGGTTGGCTCGCCGGTGAACGTCGATGTGGTTTGTCGAGAGCCCCCGGCGGAAGGATCGCTGCCTTGAGGCTGGCTTCGCGGCGTTGTACTGAAGACTTCGCGGCCCTCTAAGAAAAACAGCCTTTTCTCAGGAAAAAACGTTTCAAAGGCTGTCAGATTCACCACCACGTCGTCGGACTCTACTGCGCCAAAGTCTGGATTGATGGCCGCGGTCACCTGTAAGTTAGATGACGGCCGCCAAGACACGTCTGCGCCAACCCGGTAATCGTCTTCACCGGTGATTTCATTTCGGGCCGCAGACACGTAGGGAAAGAAAGACACTTGCTGCTTAGGCTGCACATCGGGGGTACGCATGTTCGGTAGGGCTGACATAAAACGCTTCGAGGTAAAGGGTAAGGCAGGCCAACTCCAGCGCTCGTCCAAGTAGGCGACCTTGCGCATCATCCAGAAACCCAGCTTGCGCTCGCCTCGTTCTACCGTAGCCATGGTCATCATCGACCAAGGCAGGAACATTTCGGTACTCCAACCTCCTTCCACTTCTGCGGTTGCGCTCAGCCAGGGGCCGTCCCATTCTCGGGAAAACTGCCGCTCCGGGGCGACCTTGCCGTCCATCACTGAGCCCCCCAAATTCGAGACAAACCAATAGCCGTACAGACCTTCGCCAGAGGTATCCAATGTGATGCCAAATTCGTCACGATTGATGAACTGGTCGCGGCTTGATAAGCGAGATACCAAGGTGTCTTTTGGCTGTTCCATGAACGCGGCGATGTATAGGCCTTCGTCGGTATAGAAAAGCCGAACATCGGTCTTGTACCGCGGTTCCACCAACGTATCCGGATCCATCACCAGCATGTTGTCGTAACCGGGTATGTCGCGCCAAATCGCCTCGTCTATGCGACCGTCGATGGTGACGCCAACATCCCGGTTGCCCATGCCCGGCAGCAAAATACTGACGTTCGTGCCAAAGGAGTCCAGTCGCACGGTGGTCACCGGTTCTGCAACGCTCGGTGACTCGGAAGCCACCGAAGACATTGAGGGCTGTGCAGTCGAAGGGCGAGTAGCACGTCGAGCGATCGAGGTCTGTGTGTCGGCCTTGGGCGAACGCCTTGTCGGAGGAAGCGACACGGAAGAAGCAGGCAAATCGATTCGCCAGCTTCCACTCACCCCGTTGCGTCGGGCAATTGCTTTCATCTCGTCAACGGACCGACCGCTCAGCGGCAACACGACCCGAAAGAGCCCGGGCGAATCGTCAGCCGAAGGTATCACCTGGGGATTGAGGGCTGAATTTTGCTTTAGTGAGAGCGCCAAGGCTCGGGCATTGTTGGGATCACTAAAGCTGCCCACCACGAGCGCTTTGTCTGCGAAAACACTGTGAGACAAAACCAGTAACACCGTCAGAAGGGCCACTCTCAACATACTTCTCCTGCGAAAAACTCTGAGCAAACCCGATCGCGACGCCAAATGGCGGCTCATTTTTGCCTTCTGAATTCTTAACTTTTAATTTATCACTTGCATTTTTAAAGTAACAAATTTAAAAACGCAAGCTGCTTAATCATCAGAGAAATTCATGGACCGTCGCTCACAGCAGATGTTGACCGCACCACCCTTGGCACTGCTTGTGACCATGTCGACTCCCAGCAGTATTGCCTTCGTCATACAGGCTAGCGTGAGCATGGCCGAAGTCTGGTTCATTGGCTCTCTTGGCAACGTATCCTTGGCCGCCATCGCCTTGGTGTTCCCGCTGCTGATGTTGACCCAAACGCTGTCCGGCGGAGCCATGGGCGGCGCGGTTGCCTCAGCGATTGCACGCGCGCTTGGCGCAAATGACATACCTCGAGCAGAACAGCTGATTTGGCATGCGCTGACTTTGGCCCTTTGTGGTGCCCTGTTGTTGCTGTTTCTCTTCGCCCTGTTCGGCATGCCTTTTTTGGTTTTTCTGGGCGGCAGCGGAGACGTGTTAGCCCAGGCATTCGACTACAGCGCGGTTCTCTTCTTGGGCGGCGCTTTTATTTGGCTCGTCGGTGTTATCAGCGCCATTTACCGGGGCATGGGGGACATGCAGTTTCCGGCTCTAATGATGGCCATGAGTGCGTTCATTCAAGTGCCACTGTCGGGTGTGCTGATTACCGGATCGCTGGGTTTTCCCCAACTCGGGGTTCAGGGTGCGGCCATTTCCGCGGTGATCTCGGGATTGATTCTAAGCGCCGTTATGCTGATTCGACTGGTCCGGGGCAACACGGCGATCAAGTGGCGATTGGTCAGACCAACTTTCGAGCGGCGGCATTTTAGTGACATCCTCAATGTTGCCCTTCCCGCTGCATTGTCGCCTATTCTTACTGTGCTGACCGTCATCTTAATCACTGCCATTGTCGGTCGCTTTGGCGAACAAGCACTGGCGGGCTACGGCATCGGTTCGCGCATTGAGTTCTTGTTGATTCCCTTGGTGTTTGGCATCGGCGCATCAATGACGTCACTGGTCGGTATCAGCGTTGGCGCGGGCGACATCGACCGCGCCGAAAAAATAGGTTGGGTTGGCGGACTGGCCGCCGCGCTATTGGCCGGGACCATCGGGTTGGTTTTGGCAGCGTTCCCAAATGCGTGGATTCCGCTGTTCAGCGGAGATCCGCAGGTTCAGGCAGCAGCAACAAGCTACATACAAATTGTTGGGCCTTGGTTTGCCCTCCACGGACTCGGTCTCGTACTGTACTTCGGCTCTCAGGGCGCGGGGGCCATGCAGTGGCCTGTGATTGCCTTGAGCATACGCTCGGTTATTGCCGTCGGCGGCGCGCTGCTACTCACCGACTCCATCAGTGATTTTTCGATTCAAAACCTGACGCTACATGCGTCACTCGACGGCGTGTTTTACTCCATCGCAGGGTCCATGGTGGTTTATGGTGCAATTTTGGCGTGTGCGCTTAAACTAGGCGCGTGGCGTCGCTCAGGAAGGGCCTATGCAAGCTGATCCAACTCACCAAACACTCGATTACAGATCGCTTTGTCCTGTCTCCCGATCCTTGGATCTGATGGGGGACAAGTGGACTTTGGTGATTATGCGCGACGTTCTGATTTTCAATTGCAGAACCTTCGCCGACTTTTCGACGTGTTCTGAGCGCATCCCGACCAACTTATTATCCGATCGACTGAAAAAGCTGGTGGCCGTTGGGTTACTGAAAAAAAAGAAATATCACAGCAGGCCCGTGCGATACGAATATGTCCCTACCAGCCGCGCTGAAGATCTTCGACCGGTGCTACAAGCCATGAAAGTCTTCGGCGAACGCCATTTGAACGGACAGGCGCCCAACGCTGCGGATTCCTAGACAAGCGATCTCCTACCGACAACGCCGACCGCTGAGCATTGCCTAATCCCTCGTCTTCGACCGTCCGGTAACAAGGCCTTCACTGCCAATACCCACAGGTGCACTCACTCCCCCTGACCGAGCCTTGCTGACAACGTCTCGCAGCGTGTACGGCGCGTTCAGCTCATCCGGGCCAGAATCAGCACTCAACTCACCTACCCGGTAGTAGTGCCCGCGGTCTGCAGCCAAACGGAAATCCACCAGAGCCCCGGCCGCTTCATCCGGCATGCCCTGAGCACCAAACCCATGCCCCTCATTCGTTTGGGTACCCGTGGTCGCCTGATAACCCATGCGGTGCAGTAACTTAGCACTGGCACGCTTCAGCACCTCGGGTCGAACCGATAACATCCAGTTTTCCTGCTGACGCATCCAAGGTTTTTGCATCCCGTTGAGCATGACGATTCTCGGCTTGTCCGTGTGATTGATGCCCGTGCCGTGGAGCAATCTGCCATCGGTAATTACCATGGTTCCGGCTGCTGCATCCAAATTGATCGCTGGCGGCAACTTGCCAACTGGCTTGCCTTCACGCACCGCATCCGAGAGCACTCGGTGACTGCCGGGTATAACCAGAGTTCCCCCGTTGGTTTCATCAACATCAGTAATCGGGGTCAGGACGTTGACCGTCATCGGGCTGCGGGAATCCAGCGCATTTCCTTGATCCTGATGCAGCGCCTGAGGCACCCCTCCTTCAAGAGATATCGCAGCAATCAGCGATGTGCAGATCCAGCCGGGACCAAGTGCTTCGGTCACCAATTGCTCAACCAGCGCACCGCCCTGAGCAATCTCGGGATGTTGCTCTACAAACAACTCGAAACACCGGCCCTTGTTCACACAGCAATTGATGTTCTGACCGCTGGGCGTGCGCTGGGCAATACCCGCGAGGCGCTCGCCTTCCGCCTGGGCTAGCACCCGCTGGCGCATGATCTTGATCTGATCTGCCGAGAGGGCGTCTTCGACTTTGCAGTATCCCCAGCGGAGCAGGTCGTTACGCAGCCGATCAATGTCTTTGCTCGGCTGGGGCAGATCCTGATCACGCCAATAAGCATGCTTTGATCCAATCGTCGTGTCGTAATAAGAGCCCGGCTTGAATTCCCAGCTGCCCCACTCACTTTTGCGCTGGGGTGGCACAAAGTAAATCTCAGGGTTGTTTGCCAACAGCGACGCCATGGGTTCCTTGGAACGAGTCTCGTCGCGATAGATTTGCCGGTCTGGCGACGATCGTTGGGCGATGAAATTGGGGTCGAATTCTTGCGGTACGGTAGTCATTCGCGAGACTCCTCTGTCAGTCTAGCGCGGCGCTGGGCCAACGCCGTTCAATGGATTCGTTACATCAGGGCTTTGGGGTTGGCAAACCGGTTGCTCTGGTTCTCGCCACCTCTGGGCTCCAGACACTCAAAATCTTTCTCAATCAACAGCGACAAACTCCCCGTCGGTAGTGCGAGTGTCTCGTAGATACCGACCTGTGCCCCATCATTGGCCCATGCCGCAGCGGCCCGAACGGAAATCACGATCCGGATGACGCCATCACGAAACTCGGCGGTGCAGTCAGCGCCGGCAGGCTCCAAGGAATAGCGAAACGTCTCTCCCCCGGGAAAATCCGTCGAGCCCAACACCCGACTGCCGGCACCAATTTGATCCACTTCCGAGCGGTCCAACCGCAGCCGTAGGGTGTTGTCCAATATTCTCACTTTCATAACCGGTCGGGCCTAGCCTTTCCTCCGCGCGTTGGCGTGCTGATCATTGTTAGAACGCTCGGCGCCGTCCGCTTTGCCTGTTTGTTTGTTCACGAACATGCGGTTGGCAATGCGAGCAAATACATAGGCCCGAAGCTCCAGATATTTGTGTCTGATGGAAGAGCGTCGGGTCATGATGCCGCATGCTCCTCAACCGCGGTATCAGGCCGCCAATCGCCGGGTCGAGTACGGCTCACCTGAGCTGGCTGCTGGGCTTTTTCCAACTTGCCCGGAAAGCCTTTGAAATGAGGCACACCCTGTTCATGATCCAGCCATTCATCCTCATCGGAACACAGTACGGCGTCTGAGGAGATGAAGGCACCGGCCAAATCGACCTCGCCACGAAGTTCCGGATACCACCAACCGTGGGGCACCCGGATATGGCCTTCCTTCATCGTATCGTGCACAGCGATCTGGGCGAGCACCGCACCTTGGGGCGTGGAAAGCTTGGCCCAATCTCCATCAACAAACCCCTCTTTTTGTGCATCCACGGGGTGCAAGAATAAATTGGGCGCTGGCATTCGGCGGCGCAGGGATTCAATGTTTCGCTGACCTGTCTGAAAAAACGGGTCTTCCCGAACCCCAGTAAACACCAAGTAAGGAAAGTCGTCCGGCTGGACGGGTAGTTCCCGGTAATAAGGCAGGGGATCAAAACCCAGATCCGCCAGCACGCTAGACGCCAGCTCGACCTTGCCCGATGGCGTGGCGAAACCCTTTTTAAGATATTTGCGAAATTTCGGCGGTGCCAGTTCCATAAAGGTCGCGCTCTCAAACTGGGCAAATGTGCGCCCACCTCGGGACAGCCGATAATCCAGCATGTCTTCAAGCGACGTCCAAGGAAACTCATCGCCAAAGCCCATACGATGCGCCAAATCCGTCCAGAACTGGAACGTGCTACTCGCCTCTTCTGGCGCGTCGACTACCTTTTGCGACAGGGACAGTCGGGTTCCCCAACTCCACCCATCGGCAACGTGATCACGTTCAGTAAAGACATCGCCAGGCAGCACGTAGTCCGCCAGCATCGCCGTGGGCGTCATGAAAATTTCGTGGGACACAATCAGCTCTTGATTGAGCATGGCCCGATGAATCTGGTGCTGATTCGCATAACTCAGCAGGGCATTGTTGCCCAGACAGAAAAACGCCTTAATCGGATAAGGATCTTCCGTCGCCATGGCTCGAAAGACATTGGTCGGGTTCGCCATTTGGCAGCCCATCACAAGATCGGCATAGGGGAAGCCCCAGGTTTTCTCCGTCGGCTCTTTCAGCATTTCAGCAACGCGGTAAGTGAATACCGGATGGTCGTCATAGCCCAACTGCTTTTCTTTTTGCGCATCCGGCAGGCGTTCGTGAAGGCCCAACTCGGATTCCGGGATGTAGGTTTCAGAGAAGCCCCCCAGCGTTTCGCCGCCAACCACATCCAAATTGCCGGTCACCGCCCGCAAAATGGAGTGCAATCTGATCGCTGACGTCGACGACAGCTGCTGATCCGTTATTGGCGTCCACGGAATCACCGCTCCATCTGCGTTAGCGTACATCCGCGCCGCGGCTGCAATATCGTCTTCGGCAACGCCGGTAATCTCAGCGACCCGAGCCAAGGGATATTCATCGACTCGCTGCTTCAGTTCGTCAAAACCCACGCACCAGTCTTTGACAAATGCCTCGTCATACAGGCCTTCGTCAAAAATCACCTTGAGCCATCCCAAACACATCGCCGCATCCGTCCCGGCTTTCAAACGCAGGTGAATGTCCGCCTGCTCCGCTTGATCCGAAACACGAGGATCGAGCACGATAACCTTCGCGCCACGGGCACGCGCTGCACGAATGGCATTGTAGATTGGCGTCCACGAGTGCTTACGAGGATTGTGCCCAAACAACACGATGCAGTTCGTGGAGCCAAAATCCGGCTGAGGAAACCAGCCGTAGGTCAGACGGTTGACCGCAGCGGTATTGCCCGCACACAGGGCAACGCCGCTAATCCAGTTTGGCGAGCCCAGCAGATTCATAAAACGCCGATCAAGACTGTGCGTGGTTTGCGTATTCCAACCAGATGTGGAAACGGCAAAGGACTCCGGCCCGTATTTGGCGGTAATCGACCCGAGCTTTTCGGCTATCTCGTCCATGGCTTGTTCGTAGGAAATCTCTTCCCATCGATCCTCGCCTCGCTCGCCAACTCGCTTCAGCGGCTTGGTTAGGCGGTCTTCGTGATTGTGGATCAGCGGGACAGCAGTACCCTTGTAGCAAATGTTGCGCGCCAGAGCAGGATTGTCATGGGCAATAACGCGCGCCACCTTGCCGTCGACCGCTTCCGAGCGCAGCTGGCAGCCGATATCACAAACCGTACACACCGAGTACTTTGTCTTCGTTGAAGCCATCGCTCTCCTCCAAAAAATGTCAGGCTTGCCCAATACTAACCACAATTTGACCGAATGGGAGCACCCGCCAATCAGGTCTTAATGCCGAAAACCGAAAGGATCTAACCCATGTCCAAGCAGGGGCTGACTTACCCGCACACAATGGGGTTCGGGCTTTTGTAACCTTGTGATGCTTATCGAAGGATCGCCATGACTGTCACAAACCTTACAGCCGAACCGTGCATCTACCCCAAATGGCTCATCGCCGAACTGCGCTCGGACCATGCTGGCGAGCTGGGCGCCGTCATGATCTACCGGGGTATATTGGCGGTCGCGTCAGAACCCGCCCTGCGAGCTTTCGCGGAAGAACACCTTGCCACCGAGCGACAACATTTGCAGACCCTGGAGTCACTCCTAAGCCAATCCAAGCGCTCTCGGCTACAGTGGCCCTGGCGCGCTGCAGGCTGGCTCATCGGCTCGATACCTGCGCTGATCGGTACCCAGTGGGTTTACGCAACGATCCAAACCGTCGAAGCATTCGTGGACGCCCATTACCAACAACAAATCGTTCGCCTGAGAACCGAACTGCCAGCCGACCCGGTTACCGACCTACTGGAGCGGTGCCGCGCTGACGAGGTAATGCACCAACAGGACGCTGCCGCGCGTGTCGAAGGCAATCCATCCCTCGCCCTGTCCCTCTGGCTAAAAACGGTCGACCTGGGATCACGGGCGGCTGTGGCGGTGGCAAGACACATTTGATTGCGACACCCTCACCCCGGCAAGTCCCGGCCATATCCGGGCCGAGTCCCACCTAAAACCGCTAGACCTCGTTGGTCGCCTTTCTGACTCAAACTTATCCAACAGCCTCCCAACGCGTCGTGAGCTTATCGTCTCTCCCTACACCCTACTTTTAATGCAAACTTTCACTAAGTCTCCACTTTTGGGTTGAAGAAAAGTATTCGCCCTTCTCAGCACTGAAACCCAACTCAGCTGCGGCCAACTGGCACAGTTTGTAGAATTTATTAATAAAAACAGTGCCTTAAAAATATTTCGTCGGCATCGTCAGGCCGGTGAGCGATTTATCCCGCCTCAGGCAATTCAAAAATCGGCAAAACTTCGACTTTTAACTTTCACGGCATATTCATGAGCCGCGCCCTACCCTGATTCGGCTTTGTTCGAGCCGTTTCTTGGATGAGAGGCGTCGTTTTGCCGGCATTGAGCGTTTCGCACTTATTGCGGATCGCATGATAAACGCAACGGAAAAGCAGCAGTTTTCCCGCAGTCGAGTGGTAACAATCGACACATGTATGGAAGGAGCAGTTGACTGACGTTCGTGGAGCTCCGTTGAGTCTCTTCCCGGTAGCAGGCTCGAGCTGGTACTCGGGTTTAAGAGGACTCATGAGAATCACGACGCGGGTGCGTCGGGCGATTGATAACTTAACGTTAAGGAGAGAGGAATGTTAGACCCGAAAGATTACGTAGGCGTCACTTTCTGGATTATTTCCGCGGCTATGGTAGCCGCAACCTACTTTTTCACTGTCGAACGCGACCGCGCGGTAGGTAAGTGGAAAACATCACTGACCGTCGCCGCCATGGTGACTGGTATCGCTGCGATTCACTACTTCTACATGCGTGGGGTGTGGATCGAGACCAACCAAAGTCCAACTGTATTCCGATACGTTGACTGGTTGCTCACAGTGCCACTGCAAATCGTCGAGTTTTACTTGATTCTTGCAGCCATCGCTGTTGTTCGCGCTGCCTTGTTCTGGAAGCTATTGATTGCGTCACTCGTGATGTTGGTCTTTGGCTATCTAGGTGAAGTCGGTGCCATGGATTACTGGATTGCGTTCATCATCGGCATGGCCGGATGGTTGTACATCATCTATGAAATCTTCATGGGTGAAGCGAGCCAGATCAGTGCCGCCCACGGTACTGCTGCAAGCCAAAGCGCATTCAACGCTTTGCGCCTGATCGTAACCGTTGGTTGGGCCATTTACCCAATCGGATACGTATTGGGTGCCGGCGCTGATGGTGCCGCTGGCCTGAACATCGTTTACAACCTTGCTGACTTCGTCAACAAGATTGCCTTCGGTGTTGTCATCTGGGCTGCTGCTACGTCTTCTTCAGAGAACGCGTAACAGACCGAGTCTTGGTAGGTGGGCGTTTATCGTCCCACCTATCAAGTCTGTCATCTGCCCTAGAGGGCTCAACAACGTTCACTTCATTGCGGGGAAGCTATGCAGGATCACCTTCTAGCCACTGCCCTTGAGCAAACAATGCATCGCTATGGCGGAGACGCCGGCGCTCTGTCTCAAGCAGCCCGACATCATTTATCCAGTCCGGGCAAGCGCACTCGTTCGAAATTACTTTTTGCTGCCACCCCGAACACCCAAAACATCAAAGCCCTCGTGCACGCCGCTGCTGCGGTTGAGCTGATTCACGAGGCCTCTATCGTTCACGATGATATTCAAGACCAGACCGAACGCCGTCGCGGCGTGCCTACGGTCTGGCGCCAATACGGCGCCAATGCGGCGCTTTTGCTGGGCGATCACCTCGTTGCAGCCGCCTTTCGGGCTGTAGCCGAAGCCGAGCATATTGACCCGATCAAGGGTTCATTGATCCTAGAGCTCTCTCAATCGGTCAGCCGCGCCGCATCAGGCCAACACCTGCAGCTGACGAATACGACCCGGGGTGAATTTAAGGCGTTCTACAATGAGGTCGCGATTAACAAGACCGGCGCCCTGATCGCACTGCCCCTTCAGTTTGCCGCATTGTTTAACGACTTTGAAAACCAAGACACGTCATCGGCCCGCCGCTGCGGAGAACACTTAGGATTGGCCTACCAAATTCTAGATGACCTCAAACCCTACGCAGCACCGGGCAATCTAGCCGCTGACGAGGACATGAAGCATCGGGTAATTACCGCGCCGGTGGCTGCCTGCAGCACGCTGTTTCCCAAGGTTGACCCGTTTCACGCGCTCGTAAACCACGCCAGTCTGAGGACTAAGGCCATACGCCAATGCCAGCACTGGCTCGATACCGCCTTAGCCAGCGCACGTAATGAAGCCGCATTTCTATCGGCGCACAGCGCCTTGGTGGTGGAAAACTTCATCACTGGACAGCTCACCCCCATGCCCATTCGTGAGACCCAATCAATGCCGACCTACAGCCCTTGGCGAAAGCACACAGCCGTGAGAGTAGAGGCCGTATGAGCGAGCATGTCATTGTCATTGGCAGCGGTTTCGGCGGACTGGCCAGTGCCCTGCGTGCTCGAAAGATGGGTTTCGACGTTACGGTTATCGAACGCCTAGAGCAGTTGGGTGGGCGGGCTCAGACCTTTAGCCGCGACGGTTTTATTTTTGACGCTGGCCCAACGGTGATCACGGCGCCGTTTTTGTTCGACGAGCTCTTTGAACTGTTTGACCGCAATATTGCCGATTACGTCGAGATCCTTCCGGTCTCACCGTGGTATCGGTACGAGTTTAACGACGGTTCGCATCTGAACTACGGCGGTACGGTCCAGGACACGCTCAAAGAAATCGAACGTATCAATCCTGATGATGTTGAAGGCTACAAAAAACTGCTCGCCCACTCTGAGAAGATATTCGATGTGGGCTTTGGGCAACTGGCCCACGTACCCTTCAACAAATTTTGGTTCATGCTCAAGCAGGTACCGGATCTGATTCGACTGGGCTGTTACCGGACGGTTTGGCAATTCACCAAACGCTACCTTAAAGACGAGAGGCTGCGCAGAGCCTTTAGCATCCAGCCACTGCTGGTAGGTGGCAACCCGTTTTCCACCACCAGCATCTACTCGCTGATTCATTACTTGGAACGTCGTTGGGGAGTGCATTTTCCTCGAGGCGGCACCGGCGCGCTGGTACAGGCCCTAGGCAAGCTGATGACCGAGCAGGGCATCGATATTCGCCTCGGCCAAACTGTTGCTCAAATTCAAATCGAAGACGGTCGTGCTACCGGGGTCATCCTAGAGGACGGCACGTTGATAGGCGCCGACCGGGTCATCTGCAATGGCGACCCGGCCTACACCTACAAAAACTTGATCGATTCGACACATCGTAAAACCTGGACCGACAAACGCATTGATCGTCTGAAATACTCCATGGGACTTTACGTACTGTATTTCGGGACAGACCGAAAATACGAGGATGTCGAACATCATACGATCATTTTTGGTGACACCTATCAGGAGTTGCTGCAACGCATCTTCGACGGTGGCGAGGTCGGTGATGATCTAAGCCTGTATTTGCATCGGCCCACGGCGACGGATCCTGCCCTGGCGCCGGACGGCAAGGACGCCTTCTATGTATTGGCGCCGGTGCCTAATTTGCAGCGAGACGACTGGGCAGACGTTAAACATCAGGTCAAAGAGCGCGTCTTGGATATTTTAGAGAGCAAGGTCTTACCCGACGTCAGAGACCATCTGGAGGTCTGCTTTGACTTCGATCCCACAGATTTCGCACAGCAATACCAGTCTCAGTGGGGCGCTGGTTTTTCCATTGCCCCCATCTTCACGCAATCCGCATTCTTCCGCTTTCACAACCGCGCAGAAGATTTCGACAATCTCTACTTCGTCGGTGCGGGCACGCATCCCGGAGCAGGGGTGCCTGGCGTACTCAGTTCAGCCAAGGTCATCGAGCACTTGCTGCTAGAGGATTGTGCAGATACAACGCAGGCACTGCCATGTCCAAATTGAGCCATCATCGATTAGATCAGGCAAAAGCAAGTTTCATCGCCAATGCCAAAACCTTTGCCTTGGCGGCAAAATTTTTGCCCAAGGAACGGTACGAAGCCGTGGCCAGACTGTATGCGTTCTGTCGCCAGCTGGACGATTTGGCCGACGCAGCGCCGGCGGGTGTAAACCACAGCGGACTCATCCGCATTCGTGAGGAAATCTGCAGCGGAACAAGCCAAGACCCCGGTATCAGCGACATGCTCTGTTTGCAGCGTGACTTTGAAATCCCCACGACCTTGCTGTTGGATTTCGTCGATGCCTTGATTGAGGATCAGTACCCCAGAGCACTGGCGGATATGGATGAACTGGTACGGTTCGCCTACGGCGTCGCCTCCACCGTTGGCCTGATGATGTGCCACGTCTTTGGCGTGCGTGACCCCAAGGCCTTGCCCTTCGCTGTCGATCTGGGCGTGGCAATGCAAATGAGCAATATCGCTCGAGACATTTTGGAAGACGCCGAACGAAATCGGATTTATGTCCCGGCAAATCTGCTGCCCACGCCGGTAGACTGTGACGGCTTGGTTCGAGGCGACAAGGCCCAACGCGCCAGCGCATATCAGGGCGCACTGAAACTCCTCGCCATTGCCGACGAATACTACGCTAGCGCTGCCTTGGGTTATGGCTATCTGCCGCGCACGGTTCGACAGGCCATTAAAGTGGCCGCTCGGCTCTATCAGGCCATTGGCGAGAAAGTCGAGAGAAGCGAAGCAACCTATTGGCAGCAGCGCACGGTGGTGTCGTCTGAACGCAAATGTCTGTTGATCGCCGAACTGTTTCTCCAGCGGATGCGAAACGGCTCCAGCACGCTGCTGATCAATAAATTCGCGCACCGCGAACAGCTGCACCAGGCGCTGGATCGCCGACGCTTCTCTGCCTGATCTGCAACGGTGAGCGACGCCACTGATTTTGACCTAGTCATTCTGGGCGGCGGTATGACGGGCCTGACCCTTGGCTATCATCTTACCCAGCACAATGCACCGGGCTCCGCCGACAAACACCAGTCACTGATTCTTGAGCCGCGCAGCGACTACAGCCGAGATAAGACATGGTGCTACTGGCAGCACGAAGCAACACCCTTCGATGAGGCTATCAGCCATCGGTGGCATCGCTGGACCGTCAGCTGCAACGGACACACCCACGTCAGCGAGAGCGCCACCACGCCCTACGTCAGGGTAGACAGCGCTAGGTTCTATGAGATTGGCCAAGCAGCAATCGCCGCGTCCGATTGCGTCACTCTGCGTCTGGGTGACAGCGCGACACAGGTTCTTCCCAACAAACATGGTGTGTCTGTGCAAAGCGAGCGTGAGACATTTCAAGCCTGTCGGGTATTCGATACCCGGCCCGCATCCATCCCCGAAGGCATATTGCTACAGCACTTTGTCGGCTGGGAGATCGAGACAGACACAGACGTCTTTGATCCAACTACCGTGACCTTGATGGACTTTGTTCCCGGGGCCGAAGACATCCACTTTTTCTATGTACTGCCCATGAGTCCGCGGCATGCCCTGATTGAAACCACACACTTTTCAGCCCGCGTGCTTGATGAAACGGCCTACGCGGCGGAAATCACCGATTACTTACGTGAACGCTTCGGACTGAGTGACTGGCAGATCAAACATCGGGAAACGGGTGTTATACCCATGCCCCGGCACGCGCCGAACCTGTCTCGCAGGCCGAACAGCCGTATTGTTCCCCTGGGCCTGCACAGCGACACCGTAAAACCTTCAACCGGATACTGTTATCCCCATGCGCAAGTTCAGGCACGCCGCCAAGTCGCCGCTTTGTTCACAGAACCGAACGCCACGGCCATAGCCGCAAGATCACGGCTCAACCGGTGGTTTGACGCGGTGTTTATCGGCTTTCTAGAGCAGCACCCAGAGCGGGCTGGCGAGATATTTTTCCGCCTGTTCAAGAGCGTCCCCAGCGATGCGTTAACTCGTTTTTTAGGGGATAACGCGAAACCAGCCGACTATTTTCGAGTCATGCTGGCACTGCCAAAAGGCACCTTTATCCTGCAGGCCATGCGACATGTTTGGCGTGCTTAAGCCCTTTGCGTTTTTTCTGGGCGGCAGCGCATCCGTTCTGTTGCTGGCCACCTGGATCGGCACTGCGCATCCGGCATTTGTTGCACTGCTCTGCCTCGTCCTGCTGCTTGCCGGACTGCCCCATGGCGCATTCGATTACCATATTTTATCCGCCCGCTACGAAGGGCCGGCCTTTGCTTTCGCGCTCGTCATCTATCTTGGCTTGACCGGCATGACCGTTGTGCTGTGGTGGCTGCTGCCACTGTGGTTTTTGAGCAGCTTCCTCGCCTACTCGGCCTTTCACTTCGGCGACTCGGACTGGCCAGATCAGGGAGACCTGCGGAAATGGGCCTGGGGGCTATCCATTGTCGGGCTGCCCTGCCTGTTGGCCCCTCAAACGGTAGAATCGCTGTTTGCCGTGATCGCTGGAATTTCCGAGGTCGCGCTGCTCACGAAAGTCACAGGCCTCTTGTCGATTCCTGCGGCAGCCTTGAGCTGCCTGCCGGACCGGGTGTCAGACGGAAACCACGGGAACCCGAAACCGGTTCTTCTACTGAGCTACGCCGGGACGTGCTGGGTCGCCGGACCGCTGGCGGCATTTGGCTGCTACTTCGCATGCCTGCACAGTCCTTTTCACCTAACGCGATGGCAGCGCCGGATTCAGGGGACGTCCATGCGCAGTATTCACGCTCTGAGCGCCCTTGTTTTGGTTTCTGTCGTTGGACTTGTGTGGTGGTTCCCAGTGGCCTGGGATACGGGTCTGGGCAGCAACCTAGACGGCTCCGTGCTGCGTTATACATTTCTCGCCTTGGCCGCTCTTACGGTGCCTCATATGACCCTGTTGTTTTTGGCGAAGCGCTAACCGGATCTGGGATCTAATCGGAACACACCGAAGGCGCCCTCGCTTTCTTCCGGCGAAGGGAATCCGGCGACGATGTCAGGGTAGTTCGGCCGGTACTTGTTCGTGTAAGCCGTGATGATGGCTTCCAATCCGGACGTAACCGGCGTCGCGTTCAGCGAATACCTGCGGTCTTGAAGACGCATTTCAACCGGCGCACCCTCACCGATGCGCTGCACCCAGCCGCTGTCGCCGCTGCCGATCACATACAGCTGGCCTTCCACCTGAACCACCCAGATGATGACGACCCGAGGCAGGGTTCCCGGTACCTTGAGCAGAATCTCATCCACCGTCGATGTGTCAGGCCAGGCCGTCGGTTGCGGTGTGGATTTTCCGCCAATGAAAAATCCTGGCAGGGGGCCAATGGGGGTGGCAAAAACCAGTATCAAGACGATGCCAGCAAGCGCCGCGAAAAAGCCGTTACGTAGTGACATATCAAACCTCCTGTGGATATCGCAAGATCCGAGCTAAGGGAAACCTTAGCACTGTTTCGCAAAACACCTAGGCACATCCGTCTGATACTACAGAGCAATTCACGTACAAAGACTCCAGAGAGAACCTTGACTCCACTGCCTTCCCTGACTCAACCTCGGTACGTTCATTCAGCAGGCAATCCACAATGACCAACGACGCCTATTCGTCCGCCAATTGGAATCAAGCACCGCACAACCGACACAGTTTTCAGCATATGTCGGCACTGTTCGCATCCCAAACGGTTCATCAGGGTACCGGGCCAGCAGCGGCCTTCGAGTACGCGCTGAAGGATCTGTCCCAGTTGACCTATCCGGTATCAAAGGGTGCCACCGAATCGCTGCAGCATTTCCTCGACAGCAGTTTTACCGACGCGTTTTTGGTGCTCAAAGAGGGCGTCATCGTCACCGAGGACTATCGCAACAACATGCAGGCTAGCTCTCGGCACCTCCTGAACTCCGTGTCCAAGTCGTTTGTCGGCATGCTCGCGGGCATTGCAGTCGAGGACGGTTTGCTAGACACCAGCAAGTATGTCAGCGCTTACTTACCTGAGCTTACGGACAGCGCCTTTCGCGCAACAACGGTACAGCGTGCGTTAGACATGACCGCAGCAGTGGCCTTCTCCGAAGACTACGATCAGGCCACGGATGATTTTTGGCATGAAGCCGCCGTGGTCGGTTGGCGTCCTGATCTGCAATCGGATTCATCGCCGAGATCTCTCATTGATTACTGCAAAGAACGCAGCCAAACCGAGCAAGGGGAAGGCGAACGTTTTCACTACCGCACGGTTTTGACCAATCTATGTACCGCAGTGATCGAGCGCGCCACCGGCACGCCTTTTTGTGAATTCTTTTCTCGAAGACTCTGGCAACCGTTGGGGCCGGAACAGGATGCCAGCGTCGTGGTAGACCCCACCGGTCTCCCCTACATGGGCGCTGGCATGAGCGCCTGCACACGAGACTTGGCGCGATTTGGTGAAATGCTGAGAAACGACGGTTTTTACAACGATCAACAAATCCTCCCTGCGAGTTGGGTGCGTGATACGCGACTGGGAAATGACGAACTGCGCGAATTATTTGCGGCCAGCGACTATCACGGCCTGTTACCCAATGGTCACTACACGAATCAGGTATGGGCAGACCGCGAATCCGACGAAATCATGTGCATCGGCATACACGGCCAAACCATCTACATACACCGCAGCAAGCAGTTGGTCTGCGTCAAACTCTCGTCCCACCCGTATCCAACAGACCTTGGGCTCTGGGGTGCGACTTATCGGGCGCTACGCGCTCTAGCTGCGCAGATTTGAATGAGGCGCCCTGACATAACATCTGCCGAAGTCATCGTCATAGGCGGCGGCATCATTGGGTGTTCCGTTGCCTACCATTTGACTCAGCTTGGTGTGTCCGATGTCATCGTACTGGAGCGTAAGAAATTAACGTCCGGTACCACGTGGCATGCCGCGGGGCTTGTCGCTCAGCTTCGGGCCTCGCAAAACATGACGCGACTGGCGCGCTACTCTGCTGAGCTGTTCGCAGATCTTGCGCGTCAGACCGGGCAAGGAACCGGTTACCAGGCAACCGGCTCGATGACCGTGGCACTACACGCCGAGCGGCTGGAGGAACTCAAGCGCCAAGCCACGATGGCAAACGCCTTTGGGGTGAACTGCGAACTCATTGGCCCAGAGCATGTCCATCAGCACTGGCCGGGTATTGAAACCGGGGACGTCTGCGGTGGGGTATTGCTGTCCGGGGACGGGCAAACCAACCCAGTGGATACCACCCTCGCGCTGGCCAAGGGCGCGCGGCAAGGCGGCGCCCAGATTTTTGAGGACACCAAGGTCGATCGCCTCGCCATAAAGCACAATGCGGTGATCGGTGTGTATCTCGACGAAGGCTCCCTCATCAAAGCCAAACAGGTGGTGCTCGCAGGCGGCATGTGGTCCCGAGAATTCGCCGCACAGCACGATATTCATCTACCGCTGCACGCCGCCGAGCACTTTTATTTGGTCACCGAACCCTTGGATACCTTCAGCGCCATGCGACCGACCCTGCGGGTGCCAGACGAGCAGGCCTATTACAAATACGATGCAGGCAAGTTGCTTTTGGGCTGTTTTGAACTGGAAGCCAAGCCATGGGGCATGGGCGGCATCCCAGAGGACTTTTGTTTTGACGCCCTGCCCGATGACTTCGCGCACTTTGAGCCAGTTCTGAATAAAGCCATCGCACGTTTTCCAGAACTCGCCGATGCGGGCATCAATTTGTTTTTTAACGGGCCTGAAAGTTTCACTCCCGACGACCGATATCTGCTCGGCCCAACACCCGAAGCAGACAATTTATTTGTCGCCTGCGGCTTCAACTCCATTGGCATTCAATCGTCTGGCGGCGCAGGCAAAGTCTTGGCGGAGTGGATGCGTCAAGGCAAGCCGCCCATGGATCTGTGGGATGTGGACGTGCGCCGGACTTTCCCGTTTCAAAGCCAACAGGATTTTCTATTCGAGCGCACCAAGGAATCCTTGGGGCTGCTGTACGACATGCACTGGCCCCACCGGCAATACGCCACCAGCCGAAACATACGCCTGAGTCCGCTGCATGATGTGACGCTGGAACGCGGTGCGGTAATGGGCGAGTTGGCCGGCTGGGAACGACCCAACTGGTATGCCCTAGGTGAATCCGGGTGCTACGAATACACCTACGGCAAACCCAATTGGTTTGACGCCTGTCAGCGCGAATGCGACGCGCTAGCAAACGATGTTGCCTTGTTCGATCAATCGAGTTATCCAATATTTCAATTGAGCGGCCCTGAGGCGCTGGCGTGTCTGCAACACATATGCGCCAACGATATCGACGTCCCGGTTGGCAAAATCGTCTATACCCAATGGCTGAATAATGACGGCGGTATTGAGGCGGATGTCACCATCAGCCGGATCGATCACAACACGTTCATGATCGTCAGCGGTTGTGTCAGTGAGCGCAGAGATTGGTTTTGGCTGACCAAGCACAGTGCCGACTTTGACTGCCTCGTTACTCAGGATCAGGACGCAGCGATCATTGGAGTCATGGGGCCACGTTCAACACAGCTGCTATCGCGTATCTGCGACGATTCCGTTACGGCCAATGAGCTAGCCTATTATGAATCCAGCCGGTTACAGGCCGGCGACCTGACCCTGCGGGCGAATCGTCTGAGCTACGTGGGCGAGAGAGGCTACGAACTGTATCTGCCTCGAAGCCAAGCTACCGCCCTGTGGCAGATGCTTTGGACTGAGGGCCAAGCCCTGAACATACGCGCAGCTGGCTTTCACGCCATGAACGCGTGCCGCATGGAAAAAGGTTTTAGGCATTGGGGCGATGACATACACGATCACATCACACCCCTGCAGGCCGGGCTGGGTTTTGCCACAGCAAAAAACAAGGACGCCTACATCGGCAAGGACGCCATTGATATGGCGCGCGGCGTACAGACGCGACGCTTAGTCAATCTTGCCATCGATGGGGACGATGCCCCCTTTATGCTTCATGACGAGCCAATCTTGAGGAATGGGGAACTCGTTGGCCTCACCACGTCTGCCGCTTGGGGCCATCGCGTAAGCAAGAGCCTCGCCATGGCGGAGCTAAGCCATGCTGACGGTGTCACCGCCGCATGGCTGAACGAGGGCCAATTCGAAGTGGAAGTAGCCCTCAAACGCTTCCCGATTCGCGTCCAGTTAGGGGCGTTTTACGACCCCCGAGGTGAAAGGATGCGGTAGGCGGCTACCAAAGATCGTACTTTTGCAGCTCGGCTCGACCCACCACCATGTGATGCACCTCGTCAGGGCCATCGGCAAATCTCAAGTGACGCATGTCGGTATACATGGTCGCCAGCGGTGTCCATTGGGAGATACCCGTTGCGCCATGCATTTGAATCGCGGCATCAATAATGTCGCAGACTTTCTCTGGCACCATCGCCTTAACCGCGCTGACATAAACTCGGGCTTCTTTGTTGCCCAGCACATCCATCGCCTTCGCGGCTTGCAGCACCGCCAGACGCATCGCGTTAATTTCGATACGCGCACGAGAGATGACTTCGATGTTTTTGCCCAGCTTGGCGATGGGCTTGCCAAACGCCACGCGGGTACCTGAACGCTTCACCATAAGTTCCAGCGCTTTTTCGGCTTTGCCGATGGAACGCATACAGTGATGGATACGGCCAGGGCCCAGACGCACCTGAGAAATCTCAAAGCCACGTCCTTCACCAAGCAGTATGTTTTCCTTGGGCACCCGCACATTGTTGAACCGAATGTGCATATGGCCCCGCGGCGCGTGGTCTTCGCCAAAGACCTGCATACCCTCAAGAATTTCCACCCCTTCGGTATCCGTTGGCACAAGTATTTGGGACTGTTGCTTGCTGGGTGCGGCGTTCGGGCTGGTCTTCACCATGGTTATCATGATTTTGCAGCGCGGATCGCCGGCGCCACTGATGTAGTACTTTTCGCCGTTAATAACCCATTCATCCCCTTCAAGCACCGCTTGAGTGCTGATGTTTTTCGCATCCGATGACGGCAGGGCCGGCTCGGTCATCGCATAGGCGGATCGAATTTCACCGTTCAGCAACGGCTTGAGCCACTGCTCTTTTTGCTCAGATGTTCCGACGCGCTCGAGCACCTCCATATTGCCCGTATCAGGAGCACTGCAGTTCAGCGTCTCAGACGCCAGCGGCACCTTGCCCAATTCTGCCGCGATGTAGGCGTAATCCAGATTGCTTAACCCTTCACCGGTATCCGCGTCTGGCAAAAAGAAATTCCACAGACCAGACTCTTTGGCTTTGTTTTTGGCGATTTCCAGCAGCTCAAGCTGCCTGGGATGCCAACTCCAGCGATCGGCCTTGTCGTTATTCAGGGCGTAAAACTCTTCAACAATGGGTTCTACGTTTTTTGTGATGTGGCGTTGCACTGCGTCCATCAGAGGCTGGGCCTCGGCGGACATGGCCAATTCAAACAGATCGCTGTCCAGATCTACGGCGTCACTCATTCCTCTCTCCACTTTTTTGTAACACAACGTTTGTACCCGCAGATTCGAAACAGAACAAGTTAGCGTGCTACATTCTTCAACCGTTCAAAAACATTCCTGGGGGGAACCATGATCGATTTTACAATTCCAGAAGAAGCCAAGGCCGTTCGAGACAAGGTCAGAGCCTTTGTTCAAAGCGAATGTCATCCGGCAGAAGAAACCTGCACCGCAGACAACTTTGACGAAACCATGGCCGGCCTGCGCAGCAAGGCCCGGGCCCAGGGTCTTTGGTGTCCCTTCATTCCTGTGGAGCACGGCGGCATGGGGCTGCGACCACTGGCCAATGCCTTGGTGCAAATGGAGTTGGGGGAAAGCCATCTGGGCGCCCTGGCCCTCAACACTCAGGGACCAGACGACGCCACCATGCTCACTCTACTGGAGCATGGGACAGATTTTCAGAAAGAGACGTTTCTTAAGCCCCTGCTGAATGGCGAAAAGCGCATCTGCTATTCCATGACGGAAAAGGCGGCGGGCGCCGACGCCACGGGTATGCAAACCACCGCAGTACTCGAAGGAGATGAATGGGTGCTCAACGGCGAAAAGTGGTTCAGTTCTTCCGCTAGCGTTGCAGATATCGCAGTAGTGATGGCAAAAACCGATCCGGATGCGCCGCGTCACGAGCAGTACAGTACGTTTATTGTCGAATTGCCCAATCCGGGCTATGAGATTGTGCGCAACATCGAAACCATGCAGCCTCACACCGCCTTAGGCCTCAAACTGGGTGGCAGCCATTCTGAAATCAAAATCGACAATCTACGGGTGCCTCGGGAAAACATTCTTGGTGGGCAAGGCCAAGGCTTCAACATGGGTCAACACCGGCTCGCCTATGGTCGACTGCGACATGGCATGCACAATGTGGCCATGGCGCAACGCGCCTTGGATCTTGCCGCAAAGCATGTGGTGAGCCGCAGCACATTTGGCGAACGGCTCGCCGACCGCCAAGGTGTCCGCTGGATGATGGCCGATTGCGCATCGGAAATTTATAAGGCACGCCTGATGTTGCTGCACATTGCCTACAAGGCAGAAAATGGCATGGACCTGCGCAACGAAAACGGCATCGCCAAAGTCTTCTTGGCAAACATGGTACATCAGGTGGTCGATACGGCGTTGCAACTGCACGGCGCGCTGGGATACAGCCACGATACGCCGCTGGCGCGCTGGTACACGGGCATCCGTTCCCAGCGGCTAGTAGACGGGCCGGACGAAGTCCATCGCTGGCGCACCGGGGCCAACGTCATCAAGGCTTACGAAAAATATGGGACTACGGCGTCTGCCTGTGGTGGTGAGCTCTTCGACTAAGCCCCAGTCTCGCGGCAGGTTGTCGGCCCAGCCACTAAGGGTTCGTTCAACCTGCCTTGGCTACATGCCGATTGCTTCGCCACAGCCCCCGCTGTAACGTCACTTAATAGTTAACTTTGGGGCTGGCCAATGGACACAACACACTGGGTTTACGCAGCAACTTTACTGCTTGTTCTGACGGCCTGCGGCGGCGGGAGTAGCAGTAGCGACGCTGCCGACCCTGAGACAACTAATCGCGCGCCGTCTATCACGAGCGATGGTTCGGTTTCCGTTAGTGAAAACACTACCTTGGTGTTGGATGTTTCAGCCACGGATCCAGATGGCGACACTCTGAGCTTCGCCCTTGCAGGCGAAGATGCTGCGTTGTTCGGAATTTCTGAAGACGGCCAATTGAGTTTTGACACGGCACCAGATTTTGAGGTCCCGAGCGACAGCGACGGCGATAACGTCTACAGCTTGACCGTTACGGCTTCCGACGGCACCGTCGATACGTCATTGGACGTTACAGCCGAAGTCATCAACGATGAGGAAGACGATTTCCAGCTCACGGCCAGCCAGTTTACTACAGGTAACGACATTCCACTGATTCATGCCTGCGCGGCATTAGGCGGCAACAACTTCTCTCCCCAAGTCAGTTGGCGTAATGCGCCCGACAACACAGACAGTTTTGCGCTCATCATTGATGACGAAACCGCACCATGCGGCACAGACGCGAATGCCTGCGTACACTGGAATTTGTTCAATATTGATGCCTCCATCGAGGGTTTAATTGAAGACGTGGACCCCACCACTCTGGTGGACGCAAACGGGGCGAACAGCGCCGTGGAAGGCCTCACCTATGCCGGCACCAACAACTATGAAGGTCCATGCCCACCCGCGGGCAACGAGCACACCTATCACTTTGCGCTGTACGCACTCAGCGAAGATCAGCCGACTATGACTCGGCTCGATGCGCTAACGCGCAGCGAGTTTGAAGAGGCCTACTCGGGTAATATTCTCGGCCAGGCCAACCTGACCGGTACGTTCACTGATTAGCCTTGTCGTTACCGGGCCGCCCGGATCATGGGATGCACCGGAGGCGAATTTTCGGTTTGAATACGACCCATGATTTCAAACCCATGGCGCTCGTAAAGCGATATGTTCGCGGGATTTGACGACTCGAGGTAGGCCGGCAGATGCTGCTCGTCGCAACGAGCCAGTGCGTATTTCATTAGCTCGGCACCTAGACCGCGGCCCTGATGGTGAGGGTCCACACCGATCAGTGGCAGGTACCAACACGGCTCTTCTGGATGGTAGCTTTGCATTTGGCCTAACACACTGCTCACCTCTTCAATACGATCGGCAGGGACCGCTTGAGCCAGTCCTTCGGACATACTGTCATCGTCGTCGTGGTCATGACCTGGTGGTATCCAGAGCGCTGCGCCACCAAAATCCGCAATCTGAAATGCGGTGCCTGCCTCGAATGCCGCTCCACCGAAGGCATCAAACAGCGCAGCCGCATTAGCCAGATAGGTGTCTGCCTTCGGCATCATCCAGCGCGTTAGGGGGTCCGCGGCAAAGGCTGCGACAATGGTATTCAATCCGACGGTCCGCTCGGTCAGAGCCACTACTTCCACTGAGGGCCTATCACTCACTTGTCTCTCCTTTTATCCATCGTCTCGTTGTTCTGAGCTGTCCGGCATGTTGGCCGCGTCTGCCGAGAATTTAAAGTGTCAAACGCCAACCATTGTCTTTCAACCACTGGCGCTTCATCCGGAACTGCGGATCGACCCGCTCCACCTCAGACCAAAAACGCCGGCTGTGGTTCATTTCAAGCAAATGACACAGCTCGTGCACGACGACGTAATCCATAATGTGAATCGGCGCGTGAATCAGCCGCCAGTTCAGTTGAATACTGCCATCGGGCTTACAGCTACCCCATCGCGCTCGGTAATCTTTAATCTGAATGACGCGCGGGCTGGCACCCACCTTCTGCTTATAGACGTTAACGCAAAAGTGCAGCTCCTCCACGGCGCGCGAGTACAGCCATTGCTCAACCAAGGCCCGGCGTTGCTCGGGTTCACCGCGCATTGCGTCAGGGCCGCGAACGATCAGCTGGCCGGACTCTTCAGCCACGCTCATCTGCCGGTCTTCACGCAGATCCAGCGGAACCTGGCGACCCTGAATCAGGATCAGACTGCCGGTATCCAAATGTTCACTGCGAGCTTCTTGGGCGGCGATCGCCCGGCGCTTTTGCTCAGAAATTTCGAGTTTTCGCTCAACCCAATCGCTCTTCTCAGCGACGAGCTCTCGGATACGCTCCTGGGCCAAGGACTGCGGCACCCGCACAGACACCCCGCTCAGATCGACCTTTATCGCAGCCGTTTTGCGACGAACTGAACGGACGATTGTCACCTCAAAGTTATCGAACACGAGAATTTCTGCCATCTCTGCATTGTGAACGTAAATCGTCGGCAGGGTTATCGTTCTGTGAAGCTTTTTGGCACTGAAAAGACTGACGACATCACAGCATGAGGTGATCCCATTTGATATCGTCCAGAGATCGCGTTAACACGTAATAATGCTTTTGCCTGGGGAGAAACCCATGTCCATCACCCGCTATCTGCCTGTATCAACTGGCTTAGGACGGCCAATGTCGCTCAGCATTCTTTTGTTCACCTGCGCCCTCGTCACCGGCTGTGGCGGCGGCGGTTCCTCCAGCCCCAGCCCCGTTGTTCCAAACCCAACCCTGAACCAAGATCAAAACCCAGCGGCGGACTCGGACTCGGACGATGACAGAAATTTTGACGCCGGGGTTTTTCAGTCCTCTGACCTCTTTAAAGATTTCTGCGGGGATCCTCGCCGAGGCACCGCCGAAGAGAGTTTCCCAGACATCTTTGGCAGCTTCGAAGAAGAGGGTTATTGGCTTCGCTCTTGGTCAAACGAAACCTACCTGTGGTATGACGAAATCATCGACGTCGATCCGGCGCTGCACGCCACCTCTAAATCCGGGGTTACCGATTATTTTGAGCTTCTTAAAACCACAGAGAACACGCCTTCGGGCAATCCCAAAGATCAATTCCACTACACTCGAGATACCGCGGAGTACGAAGCGGAAAGCGAACAGGGCGTATCAGTGGGCTACGGTGCCAGCTACGCCTTGGTCAGCGCGTCGCCTCCCAGGGAGCTGGTCATCACCTTGGTCGAAAACGGCTCGCCCGCTGCCCAAGCGGGCCTGAGCCGAGGGACGAAAATTGTCACAGTGGATGGCGTTGATCTCATAAACGGCAGCGATGCAGAAACGCTAAATGCAGGACTGTGGCCCAGACAACTTGGCGAAGAGCACGACTTCGAAGTCATTGATCCCGGCGCTGACCAGCGGCGCGCCGTTACCATGACCTCGACAACCTTCACCACTGACCCCGTTCCTTTGGCTGAAATCATTAGCACTGACTCAGGCAGCGTGGGCTATCTGCTGTTCACCGAGCACATTCTGACTGCCGAGCAGCAACTGGTGGATGCTTTTGCTGCGATGCGCGAGGCCAATGTCACCGACCTAGTACTGGACCTACGGTACAACCGAGGTGGCTACCTGTATCTGGCGAACCAAGTGTCCTACATGATCGCCGGTTCTGGAGTCAGTGGACGCATATTTGGCGCGCTTCAATTCAACGACAAAAATCCATCCACCGATCCAGTGACTGGACAAACGCTCTCTCCAAATCGGTTCATAACGGCGACCATCAACGCTTCGCCGAGCGGAATACCGCTGCCGACACTCGATCTGCCAATCCAGCGACTTTTCGTACTGACCACAGCCAGTACCTGTTCCGCCTCTGAGGCCATCATCAACGGCCTGCGTGGGGTAGACGTCGAGGTAATTCAAATCGGCACCACGACCTGCGGCAAACCCTATGGTTTTTACCCCACTGACAATTGCGGCACCACTTATTTCACCACCCAGTTTCGCAGCGTAAATGCGGCTGGTTTTGGTGACTATCCCGACGGGTTTTCGCCAGAGAACAGCGGCGAAACAACCATTGGCGTGACCTTGCCGGGATGCCAAGCGGCCGATGTCTACCTGCCTCTGGGCGTCCCTGAAGAACCCATGCTTGCCGCAGCCCTAGCCTATCGGCGGGATGGTAGTTGCCCGGCGGCGCCGAGCCAAAACGCAACGTCACGAACAGTGGATGCGGCCCAAAAAATGTTAAAAGCACATGGCAAACTGCGCCCGCCATCGCACTTAGACGGTCAAATGTGGGTGGAACCGCCCAAGTCCTGATCTGTTGCTGCATTCCTCTCGATGGTCCAACGAAGGGACCATCTGTCGATGTGGCGTCTATTCTTGGTTTATGCCACTGTTTGCTCTCTACATTACGCAGAGGCCACCGTTATGAAGACGCCCAACAAATCCATATTGCTCGTCGAGGACCACCAAGAACTGGCCGAGACCGTTGGCGCATATTTAGAAGCCAGCGGTTACATCGTTGATTACGCCAGTGACGGCCTAACAGCCATGCACCTTGGTGTCACCAATATTTACGAAGCCATCGTACTCGACGTCATGTTGCCCGGTGTCGATGGATTGACGGTATGCCAGCGGCTTCGTGACGACGCTAACGTCACCACACCAATCATCATGCTGACGGCTCGGGATCAACTCAGCGACAAGCTAAAAGGATTTGAGTCCGGTGCCGACGACTACCTGATCAAGCCTTTTGACATGCCCGAACTGGAAGCGCGACTCGAGGCCGTCATTCGACGCAGCCAGCACTTAGAAAAGGAATATCACGTCAGCGGGCTGACGCTGAATCTGGATACGATGGAGGTTGTTCGAGACGAACAGCCGCTTACACTCTCGCGCACCTTGTTCAATATCTTGCATGTTCTGATACGGGAATCCCCCAAGGTCGTCACGCGAGCCGCGCTGGAGCGAGAACTCTGGGGCGACGAGCCGCCAGACAGTGACACCCTACGCAGCCACATCTACAACCTGCGACGCATCATTGACCGCCCCTTTGACGAGCCCTTGCTGCAAACCCGACAGGGCCAGGGTTACTGTCTGCGCAAAGCCTCAGCAGAGTAGTCGATCACCCTGACACCTGCGGCTTTAGGCAACCAATAGTTGACAAAAAATCGACATGCTTTGCGTTAACGTCTTCGCATCACCGTTGTTTCCGCCCTGCCGAGCTAAGCACCGTTGCAAGCCACCCTGTCTCTCGACAGGGTGAGGGCCGTATCGCGTTCTGAAAACGAACACGAACATCTGACCCAATCGGAATTTGATCATGTCCCAACACCTTGTTTGGCTTCGTACAGATTTGCGTATTCTGGACAATCCGGCGCTGTTTTCGGCTGCCGAGTCCGGCCACGTGACGGCACTGTTCCTGCTCACTCCCGAGCAATGGCAGATTCATGGAATTGCACCTCGGAAAATCGCCTTTATCTTGCGAAGTCTGGACGTCGTCAGCGAGCAACTGGCCGAACGAGGCATCGAAACGAAAATCATTCTGAGCAGCCGCTTTGAGGATGCACCCCGGAAGGTACTGGAAGTAGCCACGTCGATTCAGGCGACCAGCGTCTTTTGGAACGACGAAATTGCCGTTGATGAGCAACGACGCGACGACGCCGTTGCTCATGCGTTGTCCGAGGCTGGTATTAACGTCACGCGACATCACGCCTTTACCAGTCTCCCTCCGGGCAGCGTGCGAAAACCCGATGGGGCGCCGTATTCAATCTTCACACCCTTCAAAAAGCGCTGGATCAGCATTTGCGTTGATCGCGGCATACACACATTCCCCATGCCCGAATCCCAAGGACCCAAAACGCCAGCAACCAAGGCACCGGTCACCGTCGGTGACGTCGCTAAATCGCTGGGGAGCGAAAACTGGCCGGCAGGCGAGCGTGAGGGGCTGAAACTCTTGGATCGCTTCACCGACGCCGCGATTCTCGAGTACGACAACCAACGAGATTTACCCGATCTGGAAGGGACCAGCAAACTGTCGCCTCATTTGGCGGCGGGAACCCTCTCCGCCAATCACTGCCTTAAGGCGGCTTACGCTTGCAACGGCCATCGCTTGAGCGGCGGCAACCCAAATATCGATACCTGGATCAGCGAGTTGATCTGGCGCGAATTTTACAACCACATCTTGGTCGAGCATCCCCGACTGGCCATGGGTCGAGCGTTCAGGCCCGAAACCGATCTGCTGCCTTGGAATCACAGCCGCGAGCAGCTCGAACGCTGGCAACGAGGCGAAACCGGCTTTCCCTTTGTCGACGCAGGTATGCGACAGCTCAACGCTACCGGCTGGATGCATAACCGGCTACGCATGGTGACCGCTCAGTTTTTAGCAAAACACCTCTTCCTCGACTGGCGTCTGGGCGAAGCTTATTTCATGAGTCAATTGGTCGACGGGGATTTTGCCGCCAATAACGGTGGCTGGCAGTGGAGCGCATCAACGGGCACGGACGCGGTGCCGTATTTCCGCATTTTTAATCCAGTGCGGCAGGCGGAGCGCTTCGACCCACAGGGTACCTTCGTGCGCCGCATGATCCCCGAATTGGCCGAGGCCAGCCCTAAACAAACCTTGGAACCGTGGAAGTTTGGCGGTGTGGGAAACTATCCGGCACCCATGATTGACCTAGGCGAAGCGAGGGATCGAACCTTGGCCGTTTGGAAGCTTGCCCGGGCCAAGTAGCGATCAGGCATCGAAGAACTCGATCGTGACTTCAGTACCCTTGCCCACATTGCTTTGTACGTGAATCGGCCAATCGAATTGGTGAACCAAACGCCTGACGATGGATAACCCCAATCCATGCCCCATGCTTGTGGCTCGGCTGCGCTCGCCACGATAGAACGGCTCAAAGGCATGCTGCAGTTCGTCAGGACTCATGCCTATGCCTGTATCAATTACGCTCACGGCGTTTTTGCTAATACGGACGACTATTAAACCCTGCTGGGTGTAGTTGATGGCATTGCGCAGCAGATTGCTCAAAATGATTTGAATCACACGCGACGGAGCCTTGACCCAAAGCTGAGTTTGTTGATCAAGAGTTAGTGCCAAACCGCGTTCCTCGGCCATAGGCGCGAGCTGCTCAATAAAATTCGGAATCAAGTCGTTTAAGCACCGAAGCTCATCGATGCGCTCCACTTCTTCGCCACGTGCCAGCAGCAGCAAAGTTTCAATCAGGCCTTCCATATCCTCTACGGTACGCCGCATCCGCGCGAAGGCTTTCAGATCGTCGTCCGATCGGTCGGTTTTGCGCTGCAGCAAATCCAATGAACCTTTAAACACGGCGATTGGTGTTCTCAGCTCGTGACTGGCGTCTCGCGTAAAGATGCGCTCACGCTCGATAAACGTATCCAACCGCTCCGCAAAACTATCGATGGCATCGATCATCACGTCCACCTCCACATTCGCCAGGGCGCGCAAATCACCCAGATCGACCGCAGGCTGGTTGTAGCCACCGAAGCGAAAATCTTCTAGGTAATCGGCCAGCTGGACGATGGGCGAGATGGCTCTATGAGACAGCCGATAGGTCAAAAATGAGAAGCCATAGACCAAGAGCAAGGCCATCGCCAACGGCAGAATGCCGAAGTAGAAAGCCAGCTGGGAAACGTCTTCGCTCGCAAAGGTTAGGTACAGGGTTGGTCCGTCACCGGTAGGCTGGGTACTCACAAACAGCGTGGGGGTCTCCTGACCCAAAGTCACCCGTCCCATAAACCCTGTCGGATGCAGGAGCATTTGCTCCGGGGGCGCCGTCGATGCAGTCTTCAGGGCTTCTTCGGTTTCCCTCACGGGTGTTTCGACAAGATAGCCACGCATGTTCGCAGTATTCGGCAGCGGTTGATTGGGGTTTTCTTGGTACAGCTGCCAAAAGTGGGCGGCTTCGTTCTCCAAGGCTTCGGTAATCAGAAAGTCTTCGATGATCGTATTGGTGATGTAAATGCCCGCGGCTACGGCGGCGCTGATCAGCGCCACTTGCAACGCTACTACCCGCCCGAGCTTGGTCATGAGCCTGGTTCGTCGAATGTTCAAACTGGGCCCCCTTAAGCCATTGATCGATCGATAACAGTTTCCCGTCTCTCCAACTTGAGCCCGTCAAAGAGACTCGCGTAGCGCGGGATCATGCCACAAGCGTCAATCGGTCGTTAACCGGGTTTTTGCCCAGGTGAATACGGCGAAGAAGAGCACGATCCATACCGCGGCTAAAACCATCAGTCCGCTCATGGAGGGAATCACGACCGCGCCGAAACGTTCGCCGGTCAAATAGGACAGGGGGGATCCACAGCCGACTAACAAGGCACCAAACAACGGACGATTCACCAGAAAAATCAGACTGTGGCGAATACTCAGGCCTACTGCGAGCCAGAGCATGACGATCCAAGCGGGAGCGAGGGTGAATCCCAAGGGTAACGCCACGGCGGCGGCGCCGTAGTCCAGTACGCCGGTATGCAGCCAAAAGGTATCGAGACAGAGGCCTGTCACGCCAAGCACCAGAACGTAGGGAAAATCGTGGCGAAACTCTCTCTGCCACAGGCTGACCAAAAACATCATCAACAGCGCCGGCAAACCAAAAACCACACCGCCGAGAACACAACACAGCCACGCTCCCTTGAGCATCAACGCATTCGCTACTTTGTAGCGGCCGGGCAACGAAAACATCGAAGGTTGCAATCGATCAGCCACCTTGCCTTTGATCCGCATTACCCACATCTACCGAATAATCCGATTCGTTGGTTGCCCCGGTTCGACGTGTCAACTCTGGCAGCTTTTCCAACAAGCGCTCCGCTGCGTCAATGCCACTGCGAAACCCATCTTCATGGCCGCCCATACCCCAGTAAGCGCCGCAATAGAATGTCCGCTCGTTGCCGTTGATCTCAATGCGGCGTTGCTGCGCTTCATAGGCATCGGCCCCCAACACAGGGTGCCGGTACTTTCGTTCAGTCCATATGCGCTTGGGTGCCTGCAAAGGATTTAACGTAATAAAAAATTGTGGCCCGCGAATGCCCTGCACCCGATTCATCCAATACGTTGTCTCGGAGCGACCTGTTGCTTCGTCAATCCGCGCATTCCAGCTCGACCAATTTTTGGGGTCTCTGGGCATGTAGCTCGCATCGCCGTGCAGGATGACTTGATTGTCTACGTATTTTATTGCACCGAGCACATCGGTCTCAGCCTCACTGGGCGTAGCCAACGCGTCCAATGCCTGATCGCTGTGACAGGCCATAATGACCGCGTCAAACTCAAGGGTTTCCGTCGCTGTTTTGATGGTCACACCATCATGGTGGCGGCGAACACTGTGCACCTTAGCGTTGCAGCGAATATCACCGGGGAACTGTTCGGCGAAGGCCTCGAGATATTGAGAGGCACCACCGCTCACAACCTGCCATAACGATTGGGCAGGATGCTGGAAAATCTTTTGATCCTGAACGATGGAAGCGAGGTGTTGTAGGGGTGTATCCAACGCACTGCTTTGGCTCTGGGCCCACAGGGCTGCACAGAGAGGTGCCATATGGCCGTTTACGAACCGGTCGCTGTAATTGTGCTCGCGGAAGTAATCGCCAGCTTTCACCGAACTCATATGTTCCGCCGCCTTCGGCGCTTCCATGTGGAAGCGCTGCCAATCCCAAAGCAATCGCCAGTGTTTGAGGGACAGAACCAGCCCGCCAGAAGAAAAGAAGGTACGCCAACCGATGGTGCTGTATTCCAACTCATCGTGGTCTGCGCGCACGCTGAAGGTCATATCCGTGCGCTGGGTCGGCACGCCGATCTGCGTCAGCCACTCACAAAAGCTCGCGTGGCCCGACGGGTGAAATGCGACAAAGCCCGTATCAATGGTGTAGACCTTGTCTTCGATCCAGACTGAGTGCGAGTCCGTATGGCCCCCCAATCGCCGTTCTGACTCGAACAGGGTGACGTCAACCGTATCGGCCAATCGGTGAGCCGCGGCGACACCCGATATGCCGCCACCGACAATAGCCACGCGACGCGCGTCCATGCGGGGCTTCAACCTGTTAAATCCATCGTTCATGCGATTTTCTCTGTGACCTGCGTGCTAAGTGCGACATCCCATAGCGAGCAGGCTTTCCCCTGCACAAGGCAGTCGGCTCTGCGGTGTTTCATCGATTCACCATCCGACCACCTCCCGAGAAGGAGAAACAATCTAAGCTTGGGAGCTTTGAGGGGTTATCTTTTGACACACCACGTGAAGTCATCGTGAACTTCTCAAGCCACTGCTTCACCGATCCTTCACGACAGCGTCAATACGCTCATCAAATGAAAGCCTTTCCACTTATTATATTTGTTAGCCTTTCCCTGATGGGCTGTGCGTCCACCACTGATAGTCAGCAGGCCTACCCCGCCGCCTATAAAGAGGCGCTAAACGACTTTCCTGGCAGCCCCGACGTTTCGCCGGAAACGATCAGCACGTTCACGGTCTTTCTGTCCGAACTTGGCTCGCAGCAGACAGGGTCTCGCGCCAGTCGACTCTACGCATCAGACCTTCATTTCAGCGATGCTCTCATGTTGACGCGCGATCGCGCCCGGGTCGTCAAACACTTCCAAGGGCTGGTCGATGCCGGCACAGCTGTGCAGGTCGACATTCTACAAACCCTTGTCAGCGGTGCCGACGTGTATCTTATTTGGGCCATGCGAGCCGAATTCACACCTGTCCGAAAGCCCGTGATCAGCGAGACCATAGGCATCACGCACCTGCGCTTTGATGACGCCGGACGCGTGGTTTTGCATCAAGACTTTTGGGATACCGGATTGGGGTTCTATCAGCACATCCCTGTGCTGGGTCAGGTCGTTAAATCCATCAATCGCCGATTTTCGATGGAGGACTCTGGCAAGTGATAGGGGCTATCGGGTACGCGGCGTTGAGCGTCGCGCTGCTAAGTGTTTTGGCTTGGCGTTTATCGAGCCACTATCGTTGCGCCAGCATTGCTGACATTTTCTGGCCTTTGCACCATCTGCTTGCCGCTTCAATGTTACTGATCATGCTACCCGCCACCGGCACCGCGATGTCGTTCTTTGTCATGGGGTTGTTAGTGATGTGGGCCATTCGCTTAACCACCCACCTGACTGTTAGACAGGTGGGCGCGCCGGAAGACCGTCGCTATCGTGCCATTCGTCAACGCATCGGCGAGGACTTTGACCGTAAAAGCCTTTATCTGATCTTCATCCCTCAATCCCTGATGGCGTGGTTTATCACCCTGCTGTTGATCCCGATCCTGAGCGCGCCGACTTGGAATGTGCTCGCCTATGCAGGGCTGGGACTGGCGGCGGCGGGGTTGATCTGGGAAATCACGGCAGATATTCAGCTCACTGGTTTTTTGAAGGGCCCCACGTCTTCTCAGGTACTCGATACAGGCCTTTGGTCAATCTGCCGACACCCCAACTACTTCGGTGAGTGGCTGTTTTGGCTGGGGCTGGCATTGACCGCCTTCAATCTGAGCGGCAGCTTCGCTTTCTTGATCGGGCTGCCGATGCTGTTGCTCACGTTTCTTCTGCTGCGATTTACCGGCGTGGTTCGCACCGAAAGCGATATATCCGGCAAACGTCCTGAATACAGGGCCTACCAGCAACGGGTACCAGCTTTTTTTCCCGACCCTCGGCAACTATGGCGTGCGCTTGCTGCCTTCATATCTCAATGGTCAATACGACGTGGCAAGCAAATGGGTTGGTGGGTGATATTCCTAACGCTTGGCCTAGGCACCTTACAACCATCCCATGCAGAAACTGATAGGACCCGGACATGGTTTTTCGACGTTAAAATCGACGGCAAGGATGTCGGCTTCCATGAATTCGTCATCCGTCAAGATGACAAAGGCTTTGATGTCAGGGCAAGAGCGGAATTTCGCTACACCATCTTCGGCGTCACAGTATTTTCCTACGAGCATGAGGTCAGCGAACAATACGACTCGAACATGTGTCTGCGACGTATCGCCAGCGAGACCAACACCAATGGCGACGTGCAACGCCTCGAAGGCTCGACGAAACACAACGGTTTCTTCTTGCAGCCAGACGCGCAAAGCCCCATCAGTACGAGCTGTTTGATTACGTTCGCCTACTGGTCGCCAAGCCTGCTGACCCGACAACAGCTGCTGAACGGTCAAACCGGTAATCTGGTCGAGATATCCGTTACCCCACGCAATTCTTCAGCCACAGGCATGCCCCTAAATTCCTACGCACTTACCGGTGACATGATCGATATTGTCCTTGGCTACGATACTCAGGGGCGCTGGCGAACTTTGGAATCGACGCTGGGTAATGGCCGCCTACTCTCCTACCACCTGCGCCCTCAAAACACCTCAAACAGGCCTCGCTAAGGCCAGAAATCACACTCAAACTAAGGGTTTGACTTGTCAAATTAAAGTGTACAATTTCCACCTTAAAAAATAAGAAGGGGAGAATCATAGTGAAATCTATCTGGGCGTCTACGGTCCTTGGCTGCCTGCTTGCCGGTGTCTCTTTGTCGGCCATTGCGGAAGAAGGTCGTCGCATCGAGGAAGTAATCGTGACGGCGGAAAAGGTCGAAGCCACCGTGTCTGACACATCCATTTCCATCACCGCCATTGGCAGTGAAATGCTCGAAGACATGGGCATTCAATCTGCCAATGAATTCGTCAACTACATACCTGCCACTACCCGAGACGATTACGACATTCGTATTCGAGGCGTTGGCCGGAATTTTCGCGCCTTGGGTGGCGACCCCGGCGTTGCCACATACTATAACGGCGTTTACTCCGAAGACTCACTGATCGCGTTAACAGAGAACGCGTTGTTCGACGTTGAACGTATTGAGGTGCTTCGTGGCCCACAGGGGACGCTATATGGCCGAAATTCGATCGGCGGCGCGATCAACTACATTCTGAAAAAGCCTACCAAGACACCTTATGGTTTGGTGAGAGCTCAGTTTGGTTCTAACGACAACCAAGAATACTATGTCGTTGGATCAGGCCCGATCACGGATGATCTCGGAGTTCGTGTTGTTGCCTCAAATCGCACAACAGACCCCGCACTACGAAGTGTGTCAGGCGGAGCGGGAGCTGACAGCGTCGATGACGCAAACACATCGATCTCCTTCGCTTGGCAGGTGAGTGACACGATCAAGGTTGACGCTCGCTTTAACGACAGAAACTCAGATCGAATTATCGGTAGTAACGTGCTCATCAACGAAGGTTGGGGCTCCTTCCGTGGAACTCGCATGACGGATGTCTATGCCCAAGGCATTCGCTTGGTTGATGCAACGACTCCTGGGGCACAGCTCTTCACTAGCCCCTACACCGGGGCAACCGCATATGGCGCGATCAATCGCCCAGGCGTTGACCTTGCCCCACAGCGGCCTAACGCCGCCTTCGGCCAATCTCCTTATCTCAATAGCCCGAACGATCTGGACGAAGTGCGCCATGAGTTACTGACGAGTGGCTACAACCGTGAAGGTTTTGATCAGAGAGGTGCTTCCATGACAATTACGTGGGACGCCCGAGAAGACCTAACCGTCAAATACGTTCATGGCTATAGTGACTTCGCTTACACCTTCGACTACGACTACGACGACTCTGACAGCCAGATTCTTGATTACGGCGTAGACGTCCTGGAAGACATTTACAGCTATTCCCACGAACTCCAGTTTCTGTGGGACGTCAATGACAATTTTTTCCTCACTACAGGCTTGTATTACTTCAAAAGCTCGCGGAACCAAGATTATGGACTGCACGACCGTGCTTCTCAGGGACGTATCCAAAACGCAGCGACCTACAACCCTAACCTCGCCGCTTTGCTGGGGTTTGCAGGCGTAGTCTCTGAGCCACTGAACATGCAGAGTGCGCCAATGAACAGGTTGGTTTTGGGTACTTGGCAGGGTGACACCTTTGGCGACGATTATGCCTACCACCATGACAACACCAACAAGACCGAGCAAACGGCCATCTACTCGCAAGGCGAATATCGCTTCAACGATGAATGGGCATTGACGGTTGGTTTACGCTGGGCCGAAGACGAAAAAGCGGTTAGCGAAAACCGTGGCGGCCTCTACGAAGCGAACGATGTTTGGTGGGACCTTTTTGACGGACCACTTTTTGGAGGAGCAGGGCTCGCGCTGCGAGATCCAAATATAATTGGCCCAGCGCTGGGATTACCAGCCGCGGCCTTTGCTGGATTTACAGATCTTGCGTGGACGAACTTTTACCTCGGCGCGGGCTTACCAACTGGTAATCCAAATCAACCTCTAGCACCGACTTGCGCGCTTGACGCTCAAAACTGTGCTAATCCACTGCGTTTGGCTGGTATTCCGCTGGCTTTCGTCTCCTTAGCCGAAGACGAACAGACTTGGAGTGAAACCAACTGGCGAGTCAATCTTGATTGGACACCAAACGAAGACACGCTGGTTTACGGCTATGTCACAACCGGTTACCGCTCAGGCGGCTACGGCCTCGGCATTCTCGATGCGCGAGCCGGCGGCCCTGGCGGCACTCCGGTGGGTATTTTGTCGTATGACAAAGAAACGGTTACCGCCTACGAGCTAGGCTACAAAGGCACGTTGCTTGAAGACACGGTTCAGGTGTTCGCTGCAATCTATACCTATCAGTATGACGACTACCAAGATCAGGTAGACGTCTATGACTCCGTTCAAGGGACATCTAGAGATATTCCAGTTAACACTGGAGAAACGTCCAACTCTGGTTTCGAGGTGGAAGGCACCTGGCTAGCCACCGACAGTCTGACGGTCAACGCTAACTACAGTTACACTAAAACGGAGTACAAGGACGACGTGCAGCTGCTCGAAGACGAAAATCATCTAGCACCTGAGCCTTTGTTCGGTAGCACTAGCTTTAACATCAACGGCAACTCGCTAAAGGGCATCCCCGATCATAAGTTCACAGCGTGGGCTTCTTATGAATGGATACTACCCAGTGAATCAACCGTTACATTAAACGGGGCGTATTCTTACACAGGTGAATACAACAACGACTCCATCGAGCGAGATTATGACAAGATGCCCGAGCGTCACCGTGTCGATATGAGTTTGATCTGGCGCTCGGCGGACATGAAAAGCCGCGTACGGTTGTTCCTTGATAACCTAACAGACGAAACCAACTTCCGTGAATTGGGCCAAGCAAACCACGAGAGCAACTTCCGCTTGCAGGGAACCCTGCTCGGCGAAAGAACGTTTGGTATCGACATTCAGCGCGAATTCGGTGGCTAACCTAGCCGCAGAGCGAAAAACCCCGCTGAGGCGGGGTTTTTTATGCGTGTCTCATCACGCAGATGCATCGTTTGCGCTGTATCAGTCAGGCAGCAGTTCGTCGTCTTTTTGCAAGGCACCATTGGCCATCAATGCGTCCACAGCGACCTCGTCATAACCTAGCCATTCTCCAAGCACCTGCGAATTGTGTTCTCCCCGATGTGGCGCTGGACCTCGCACACCGCTCGTCGCTGCCGAAAATCGATACGGCGATTGGGTCAGCGGCCGAGTACCACCCGCGCGGTCATCCATTTGCACAATCGCGCCCCGCGACACCAACGTCGGCTGCTCTACTACATCGGCTGGCGCACGGACTTTACCCCAAGCCAGATTCATCCTGTGCAGGGCTTGCTCTACCTGCTCCCATGTCTGGAGAGCCAACATGTACTCTCCGACAATGGCACGGCGTGTGCTGATTTTTTCTGCTAGCGGAGTGTCTTTGTTGGTCGGGTCATTCACGCCCATCAGCTTCGTCAGCTGCATCCACAGAAAGCGAAAATCCGCCGACAAAAGAATCGGGCCAGCACCGGTTGGCCAAACATCGTTTGGCAGCGCGGCGGTGTCCTCTGCATCTTCCATGGCGTAATGCACCTGATCGTCGGTAGCGAACGTGGCGTCGATCATGGCGATATCGATGTGCTGGCCCTTTCCCGTGCGCTGACGCATGATCACCGCGGAAAGAAGACCCACCAAACCGTGCAAACTGGCATTGGTATCCGCTACGGAGAGCGGTAGATCCGTTAACGCGATACCCCCCCGATTCGCCTGCCGCTGCATCAAACCCGCTTCCGCGTGAATGATGGGGGCATAGGCGGGTCGATGAGACTCCGGTCCGCCTTGGCCAAAGCCCGAGATCGACAGCATGATCAAACCTGGATTAACCGCCTGCAGCGTCTCGTAACCCAAACCCAAACGGGGCATCACATCCGGCCGATAGTTTTCGATGAGAATGTCTGCTTCTGCCACCAGGGACTTCACCAAATCCACGGCTCCTGGGGCCCGCAGATCCATGGAAATGTTGCGCTTGCCGGCGTTCTGTTGATGGTAATAACCGGGCAGGCCAGCAATCTTGCGACCCCAAAGGCGGGTGACATCACCGTCTGGCGGCTCGACCTTCACCACGTCGGCACCTAGGTCACTCAGCATCCGACCGGCAAACGGACCCGCCAGCACTCTGGAAAAATCCAGAACTTTCAAGCCATGCAGTGGATAGTGCGCATCGGATTTTTCTGTGGTCATGTTCCCCATTCCTCAAACTACTCCAAGCCCTTATGCTCTCACGACATGACTCACAATAGGGAATGACCGTGGCAAAAAGTGCAACGCCCAAAGAGGCCAAATTTCCAAGCGAACCAGCGCTAATCGCCGACCCGGAAAGCCACGGAAAATCCTTGGACGAGCTAGGCTGGGCGCATGGCAACCCATCTGGGGTAAACGAAACACGAGACTACTTAGCCGCGAACAATGGTATTCGCGGACTGGAACGACTGCAGCCAACCGATATTGAAGACGCCGTGCGTATCTTTTACCGGGATGGCTTCGTGGTGGTAGAGAACGTGCTGAATGAGGAGCAGCTGAAACGCCTCAACGAGGCATCGGAGCGGGTGATTCGAGACATTTTAGCCAAGGACAAGAACCGGCAAGGCAATCGCGGCACCCACCGATACTCTTTTGGCTCCGCCAGCATCACCGGCCAGCTGCTTCACGAACCCGCGTGGGCCATGCTGGTAGACCTCCCCACCTTAACGCCCATCATCACCGCCTTGTTTGGCAGCCGCGATTACATCCTGCGGGGCGCTGGCGGTGACTTTTGCTTGCCCGGTGCCGACACCTATCAACCCCTACATTCGGACATGAACGACCGCATAGAATTTGCGGGTCAAACCTTTGGCTCCTTTCATGACCCCAGAGGGCGGCTCAATTACCGTGACCTACCCTGCCCCTATGTATGCTGCAACTTTCTGGCCTGCGACCTCACCGCGATTAATGGCCCCACCCGGCAAATTCCGGGCACACAACACAGTCAGCAGAAAATCCCAAAACTGAGGGAAGAGCCCGAGTGGATGAAGCTTAGTACGGTCTGCCCAGCGCCGGCGGGCAGCGTGCTGATACGCGACACTCGCGCGTGGCACGGCGGCACGCCTAACTTGTCGGATCAGGTGAGGGCTATGCCCAATGCGGAATTTCATGCGCCGTGGTATCGCGAGCCCATGCGCACCAGTATGCCGAGAGAGATCTACGATACCCTCAGCGAGCACGGCCAATACATTGCTCGCTACGTGGTTGCCGATGCTGGGCTGCCTCTAAAGACTGGCATACGGGATGATTTGGGGACCACACCACCGGTGTTCAGAAAACCAGATTGAGCGACAACAGATAACCGCATCGCTGGCTAATGAATCTCAGCCGCCTCGCCCTGGGCTTGGCGCAGTTTTTCGATATCGAAGTCCGGTTGTTGAGCTGCGGAGATAATGACCGCCTCGCGCCGTGCGAGTTGCTCTGCCGCTGCCTTGATTTGACCCAACAGGCCCGCAGGAATGACCACCGCGCCGTGTTGATCCGCGTGAATGATGTCGCCGTCTTTTACCCGCATTCCTGCCACGTCAACGGGTCTGGCGTAATCCACTACATGCACAAAGGCGTGGGAAGGCAAAACGCTGGCCGCCAGCATTTGAAAGCCCGGTGCGATGTCCGGCACGTCACGCACACCACCGTCGGTGATTACGCCTTGGCAGCCAAAGCCTTTATGAATGTTGGAATTCACTTCACCCCAGAGGCAGCCATAACCGTTGTTGCCGTCCAGATCCTGAATCACGGCAATGCTCGGCTTCGGGCCTCGATCGATGTATTCGTAGTAGCCATCAGACACCGCCCGCGCTTCTTTTCCGGACAGGTCGGACGGGTGCGCCGCACGAATCGTCGCGGTGCGCGCATAGCCCACCATGGGTGGCAGCTCCGGGCGCGTACACACCAGCTGAGATGTGGTGAAGCCGTAGCCGCGCCGTTTGGGCAGCAGCAGTTCCAGCGCATTACACACCGTTGGGGTGTCCACCGTTTGCAATGTCTTGATCAGCGCTTCGTCTAATTCTGTGTTCATATCGTTATCTCGCTGTGCCGTGATGCCAACCGTGTCAAGTTGGGTTATGTCTGTGCTTTCGCTACTCTCTAAGCTAAGCATAGGCGTCATTATTGACGCAGCAAACGGGGTAGAGGAAGGGAGAATTTTACCGTGTCAGATCATCAACCCAACCGCGCAGACGTTCTGCGCACACTGACTTCAGCAGGACAGCCCTACGAGCTGATCGAAACCACCGTGCTAGGCAGAGACTGCCGGTTTTTCAAAAACGCACCGGCCACTTTGCGCGAGCTATTCGTCGACAGCGCCAGTGACGCAGAGTTCTTGGTATACGAAGACGAGCGCCTCACCTTCGCTGAGACTTTGAACAAATCCGCTCAAATCGCCCAGTTGCTGATACGCGACTATGGGATCGCACCGGGCGATCGTGTGGCCATTTCCATGCGTAATTATCCTGAATGGGTGCTGACGTTTATGGCCATCACCTCAATCGGTGGCATCGCCGTTGCCATGAATTCACTGTGGCGGCCGGATGAAATGGCCTACGGCTTGATCGACAGCGGCGCCAAGGTTTTAATCGCCGACGATGAACGGTTGGTGCGCTTCGCGCAGATCGAGGAACCCCTGTCCATTCGCACCATTGCCATTCGCACCGATGCCTACGCCGACAGCCCAGAACTCAGCGCGTTACTTGCGGCCCAAGCAGAGACCCACGGAGTCTTGGCCATGCCCGAGCAGCGGCCGGAACCTGAGGACGATGCGACCATTTTGTATACCTCTGGGTCCACCGGCCATCCCAAGGGCGTGGTGTCGTGTCATCGAAATATTTTGGCGGCCCTGCTGAGCTGGGAATTGGATCAAACCTGTGGCGCAGCCATGCTGCCGGAGCCACCACCACCGCTTCCTCAGCAAGCGGCAACGCTTCTCGCTGTTCCGCTGTTTCACGCCACCGGTTCCCACGCCGTCTATTTGGCCAGCTACCGCCACCAGCGCAAGTTGGTCGCCATGTATAAGTGGGATGCGGCCATCGCAGCGCAGCTTATCGAGGCGGAAAAAATCAGCTCCTTTATTGCGCCGGCAGCCATGACCGGGGACTTGGTTCAAGAAGCCACCCGCACCCAGCGAGACCTAAGTACCCTAGCATCGGTGGGAGGCGGCGGTGCGCCGCGGGCACCGGAGCAGGTACGCAGTATCGAAAAATCTTTTGCGAACGCCCTGCCCGGCACCGGCTGGGGCATGACTGAAACCAACGCCATTGGCACCAGTATCGGCGGCGTCGACTATCTTGAGCACCCCGAGAGCTCGGGCCGCTGCAGTGCCGTAATGGAGCTGAAAGTCATCGACGAGCAGGGCAACGAGCTGTCTGCCAACGCGCGCGGCGAACTGCTGATTCGCGGCGCTGGAGTGTTTCGAGGCTACTGGAATCGGCCTGATGCAAACGCAGAAACGTTTTTGCCCGGAGGGTGGATGCGCACCGGCGACGTCGCGTATCTCGATGCCGAGGGCTATTTATACATTGTTGATCGGATCAAAGACTTGGTCATTCGTGGCGGCGAAAACATCGGCTGCGGCGAAGTCGAAGCCGCCCTGCTGGAACATCCGTTGATTCAAGAAGCGTCGGTTTACGCCATCCCCGACGAGCGTCTTGGCGAAGAAGTTGGGACCACGCTGTATGTATCTGCCGCCATTGAAGAAGACGAGCTGACCGGCTTTCTGCAAACGCGACTCGCCAAATTCAAGATTCCTCGTCACATTTCTCAGCAGCAACAGCCGCTGCCAAGAACGGCATCAGGAAAGATCCTCAAACGCGATCTACGCGAAGAAGCCTGCCAGCGCCTAGGACTCGCAGGATGATCAGATGTCTTTTATTCGCTGTTTGCGCACTGCTGGTGTCCTGCGGCGACAGGGAGCCTCAAACAATGACCCATAGCCTTGTCAAAGAAACCCAGCACGGCAGCTTGCATGGCGCATGGGCTGATCCTACCCGCGACGTTCAGGTGTTTCGCGGCATTCCCTTTGCTGAACCTCCAGTGGGCGAATTGCGCTGGCGACCGCCGGCCCCGCTGTCATCATGGACTGGTACCAGAAGCGCCGAGACCTTCGCCGACGCCTGCTATCAGGCGTTTAGCGAAGACGCTTTCGTCTGGAGTCGCGGTGAGTTCGAACGCAGCGAGGACTGCCTCTACCTGAACGTTTGGGCCCCGACGGACCAAACAGAGTCCTTGCCTGTCATGGTGTGGTTCCACGGAGGGGCTCATACCGGTGGCTTCGCTCATGTGGCTTTGTTCGACGGCACTGAATTGGCCCGTAAAGGGGTACTGGTCGTCACCGTGAACTATCGACTGGGGCCTTGGGGCTTTCTGGCCCATCCAGCATTGCGCGCCGAATCCGAACACAACAGCAGCGGCAACTACGGCTTGCTTGATAAATTAGCCGCGTTGCAGTGGGTGCAAAGCAACATCGAAGCCTTTGGCGGCGATGCGTCCAACGTGACGATCTTTGGTCAATCTGCGGGCTCCATGAGCGTTTGCGCTCTGATGGTCTCACCACTGAGCAATGGTCTGTTCCATAAGGCTATCGGCCAGTCCGCAGCCTGCTTCAATCGTTATGGCCGAGATCCCAGCGGCGAAGAACGCGGCAGCAAGCTGGCGGCGTATTTGTTACCAAACCAAACGAGCATAAGCGCCGAGGAGCTGCGCGGGATTGATAACGATGCTCTGCTCAACGCAGCGACCGCAAGCGGATGGGATCAAGGCGGGGGTTTGATTTCCGTAGACGGCTGGGTGCTCCCAGAAGCGCCGGCAAAGACATTTGCCTCAGGCAATCAGGCCGCGGTACCGGTGTTGTTAGGCTCTTTGGCCAATGAAGGAGTGGAACTGCTACCCATGAATGCCGGTCTGACCGAAGCGGATTTCGATACCTATTTGAACAAGACATTCGGTAGTCTGGCCCAACCCCTAAAGCAGGCCTATCAAACCGAGCTTTCCCAGAGCCCAGCACTTGCTCTACGCAGCATTAATACTGATCTGTTTATGGCACTACCCATGCGGCGCTGGGCTGGGCACCAAGCGGACATCGGAGCCCCAAGCTATTTGTACTACATGGACTATGTGCCACCGGCGTATCAAATTTACCGTGCCGACCAACCTGACTTGAATCTACCGGCTGGGCCTCGCAGTGCCGGAGCCTATCACTCCGGGGAGTTGGCCTACGTTTTCAATAACGTTGGCAAGGTTGGCAATTTTTGGAACCCGGACGATACCCTGATTGCCGAGCGCATTACCGACTACTGGACTCAATTTGCCAAAACAGGTAACCCGAATGCTACCGACCAACCTCAGTGGGATCCCTATTCAGCGGAGACGCACAACACACTGACCCTGAACCTGGAAGGCCAGCAAATATCTGGCGCACTGCGTGAAAAGGTCGATTTGCTAGACCGGTTCATGAACGAGCAGAACAGCAAAAACTCGCAGTAGGCTGCGGTTCGCACTTCCAACTATTTCGGTGGCCTGTAAACTGGTGTGATGAGTAAAAACACAGAAGACAGCCGCGCCGAGGGTATCAACTTTGAAGCCGCCATGGCCGAGCTGGAAAAACTAGTCGCGCAGATGGAAGAAGGCGATCTGACCTTGGACAATTCACTGAAAGCGTTTGAGCGCGGAGTCATGCTCACGCGGCAGTGCCAACAGGCCCTAAGCCAGGCAGAACTGCGGGTGCAAAAGCTTACTGACGCCAATACGCTGGAAGATCTGACCCAAGAGGATTCATGACCGACCCCTTTGAGCCCGTCAAAGCCTCAATCGCAGTAACCCTCGACAGATTGCTACCCAAACACTCTCCGATCGCTCAACCGATGGTGGACGCCATGCGCCACGCGGTTTTAGGTGGCGGTAAACGCTTGCGTCCGCTGATGACGTGCGCAGCCTGCGAGGCATTCAGCGGCGACTACCGCGTCGCGCTGCCCGCAGCCTGCGGCTTCGAGTTCATCCACGCCTACTCGCTGATTCACGACGACCTACCCGCCATGGACGACGACGAACTGCGTCACGGCCAAGCGGCAACGCATATTGCATTCGGCGAAGCCAATGCCATTTTGGCTGGCGACAGCCTGCATTCGCTCGCGTTTCAGGCACTGGCCGAAGCCCCGGGACTCAGCGCTGCCGCAAAGCTGCGTAGCATTGCACTGTTGTCACAGGCCGCTGGCTGGCCGGGTATGGCGGGAGGCCAATGTTTGGATATTGAAGCCGAAGGAAAGGAGCTCACGTTGGCGGAGCTGGAACAATTGCATGCGGCCAAAACCGGTGCACTGATTCAATCGGCCTTGGTCGTGGGTGGCTACAGTGCCGAAGTCGCCCCCGACGATGCAAGACTGGAACTGCTGAAGCAGTTTGGTGCACATATTGGACTGGCCTTTCAGGTGGTAGACGACATACTCGACGTGACTGAAACTTCCGAGACCTTAGGTAAGCCCGCCGGGTCCGACGAAGCACTCGCTAAGAATACCTTCCCGAAACTCATGGGGCTCGAAGCCGCCCAGATGCGGGCCAACGAGCTACTGGAAGAGTCGCTCGCATTGCTAGAAAAAGCAGGCTTGGCCACCGACATGCTCACTGAACTGGCAAATCGCGCGGTCAAGCGCAGCTACTAATCACGCGTCACGGTAGCGCCAGCGCGGCTAATGCCAGTACTAGCGCCGTCAGCCCGCCGGCCAGCATGTCGTCGGCCATAATGCCCAGACCACTGTGAAGGTTGCGGTCCAGGACACCAATGGGCCCGGGCTTGAAAATGTCCGCGAGCCGGAACAGTAAGAACGCCGCCAAACACCAGCCGAGAGACTGCGGCAGCCAGATCAGTGCCAACCACATACCAGCTACCTCATCCGCCACGATTTGCGGCTCATCTTCGATACCCAGTTGCTCGATAAGTCGATTACACAGCCACCAACTGAGCAAGAAATAGAGGAGGACAATGGCCAGTTGAATGGGCCATGCGAGACCGCTTAGAAAAAACCACCAGAACACCACGGCCCCCGCCGACCCCCAGGTGCCCGGGGCCGGGCGCAAAAGACCCAAGCCTGCGGCGGTCAGCCAAAACACCGTGGGCTGAAACAACATCTGAGGCGTCAGCATGGACGGCTTCGCATTCATGGAAGCATGACCCACCCTAGGTAGGCGAGATGCGCTCGAGCATGCCGGGAAACAGCGGCTCTTCCGGCGGCCGGTGTCCCCAAATACTGGTTTGGCTGAAATGTCCGGCCGGCTCAGCAGCCTGCATATCCATGAGACGTCCACCCGAACCAAATTCGATTTCAAAACCTGAGGGTGTGCGGACGTAGAACGAGGTCATCATGTCGTTCGGGTGTCGGCCCAAGGTCATGGCCATGGGCTCTTTCGCCGCGAGCGCGCGATCGTAGGCAAGACCCACGGTGTCTACCGAGTCCGTCTCCAGCATCATGTGGTGCATGCCGCGGTGCCCGGGCACCTGAGTAAGGGCGAGGGTATGGTGGCGCGGATTGCAGTGCATAAACCGTATGCGGGCACCGGCTTCCACATCGTCGGAATGTCGAAAGCCCAATACGTTGATGAAAAAATCGCTGACGGCCTGCATATCCGGCACCATCAGTACCAGATGACCCAGACCGTTATCACCGGTAACAAAGTTGACCTCGTGAACTGACTGAAACGGTTTATCCGCCTTTCGTCTTGAAAACGATATCTCGTGACGAAAACCCGCTGGATCACGAAACCACCCCAAGGCGCTGACACCACGTTCATCCGCAACCTGTGCCTCTGCGGTGTGAAGATCAACGCCGTTATCGCCCAAGGCCAAGCACACGGCATCGAAGCCCAGTTGGTCGCCGACATCCCAGCCGATGTATTCCAGCGCATTGGTTGCGCCGGCATGGACGGCAATACGCCAAAAGGCATCGTCCATACGCAAACGAACCACGTCTTCGGCTGGATCGGAAACATCCTGTAAGCCGAGAATGTCTGTCGCAAATTGATGCCAAGCCCCAGCGCTTGGGGATGATATGCCTACATAGCTCAACGATTTGATCATAAATCCTCCTGGACGACAGACAGAATAGTCCAGATATCGCCGGTAAGGAACGCGTCCCTCGTGCAAACCATCATCGACGCTAGCGGATGCTTTCGCCGTCACCGAAGTGGTCGAAACCGCGAACGTTTAAAGGTTCGCCATCCAGACGCAATCCTAATTCTGAAGTGAGGTAGCCAATACGATGCGCTCCGGCCAGCGGCAAATCGCTGGCCAACAACAACTCATAGTCGTCGCCGCCAAAGAGAGCATCATCAAGTTGCGCGCCCAAGGCCACAGGTATCGCACCCGAATCCAGCGCAGCACCACAACCGCTGGCACGACACAGATGCTCAAGGTCTTGGGCGAGCCCGTCGGAAATATCCAGTCCACCGGCAGCCGATATCAGGAGCGATGGCACGTCAAAGCGCGCCAGAGGCCGGTAGTAGGCCGCTTGCAGCGGCGTTAACGCTGCGGGCTCGACAGGCATCATTTGCCCGGTGCGCACACAGGCGGCGGCCGCACCAAGCGGGCCGGTCACGTACAAGCTGAGGCCCGGGCTACCACCCGAACGCAGCAGCAGTCGCTGAGGTTCTACTTCGCCGTGAACACTGACGGCAATGTTCAGCGGGCCACGGGTCAGGTTCCCGCCGCAGACGTAGACGCCCAGCTCTCTGGCCGCCGTCGCCATGCCTTGGGCTAGTGCTTCCACCCAAGCGCTTCCTAGGGCCGCTTGGGACTCGTCCATGGAGAGTGAGACCAAGCAATAACGCGGTACCGCCCCCATAGCCGCCAAATCCGAGAAAGACACCATCAGCGAGCGGTAACCAATTAGCTGTGGTGGCGCTGCGGCAGGAAAATGTACGTCGGGTAGCAGGGTGTCGATGGAGGCAACTTGGGACAGCCCTGACGTCGCCGCGATCACTGCCGCATCGTCACCGGGACCCAGGGTTATCCAATCGCCAGCAGCCCGATCACCGAGACCCGCAACGATGGCATCAATTAATGCGAATTCGCCAAGCATCGAGTTCACCGCCCCTGATTGGCAGCCACTTCAATGGTGCGCACATCTTGAGCCAGACGATCCAAAACACCGTTAACGTACTTGTGGGCATCCTGAGCCCCAAAGGTTTTGGTCAACTCCACGTATTCATTAATGACCACAGAATAAGGCACATCAATGCGATGGTTCAGCTCCGTCGCAGCCAGCCGCAGAATTCCCCGTTCGACCACGTCCAGCTGTTCACCGGTACGGTCCAACAGCGGCGCCAGTTGATCGTCCAGATCACCGACGTGATTGACCATCAACGTCAGAACATCGGCAAAGAACTCTGCATCGGCCTTGTCCAATGCCTTCTCTCCGAACTCACGACGCAACTGCAGTACCGCGGTTTCATTGACCTGCCATTGATAGGCCGCCTGAGTCAGCGCACGCCGAGCCTTACGGCGGGCCCACATGTTGGTTTTATTTCTCGGCGCGGGTGTTTGTTCTGACATGTTCTTCCTGAAACGAATTACCGAGCGCTAGCACCAGCAGCGGGTACTAAACGCAACTGCAGATCATCACCAATCAAGGTGTAATCCAATACTTTGGCGGCATGGGACCGAGCCAAGTCCGCTATGGTAACGTCTGCGACTGACATACTGTCACGACCCAAGACCTTTGGCGCGATAAAACACACCCATTCATCCCACAGAGGGTCTTTGCTGCCGGATTGCAAAAAGCTGCCCAAAATTTTCGGGCCGGCCTCAATCAACACGTCATTGCATCCGCGCTCGGCTAAGGCCTCGAGCAGGCCGGCCAAGTCTCGCGGGCCGTTGGCTAGCGCCATGTACTCCACCTCACCGCGGGTTGGCGACGCGTAGTGAGCACCAGCATCTAGCCCGTGAACCACCAAGGTGCCATCAGAAAAAATCTGGCTGGCCGGCGAGGCCCTTAATGTGCTGTCCAGAACGACGCGTAGCGGTTGTACTAGGTGGCCTTGCAACAGCTCGGGGTCTCGCACATTGAGCTGCGGGTCATCAGCCATCACGGTACCCGCACCGGTAATGACCGCATCACTCTGGGCACGCAGTTCTTGAACAACCTGTCGGGCCGGCTGGCCGGTAATCCATTGGCTTTCACCGGACGCCAGCGCCACAGCACCATCTAAACTACTGGCGGACTTCAGCACAACCCGGGGCCGTTTCTTGAGAATGCGGGAAACGAATCCGGCAATCATCTGCTGCGCTTCCGGCAGGCCGAGAACGCGGACCTCAATACCGGCATCTCGCAGCATCTGGCAGCCCTTGCCTGCAACCTGCGGATGCGGATCTTCAACGCCAATCACCACACGCTGTGCGCCCGCATCGATCAGGGTTTGAGCACATGCGGGGGTTCGCCCGACGAAGGCACAGGGTTCGAGACTGACAAACACCGTGGCGCCTGCAATGTCTCCACCGGCATCCGCAATTGCATTCACTTCCGCATGACCCTGCCCGGCGGTCTGGTGATAGCCGCGACCAATCACTTGGCCATCTCGCACGATCATGCAGCCCACCGGCGGATTGGGGGCACAACTGTTACGCCCTAAGGCCGCAAGCTCCAAGGTGGCTTTGACAAAGAGGGTATCGGATTGGCGCGTCATAGCACCAGTGCTCACGAGTTCACCGGCTTGCGAGTACTCGCCAGTTTGTTAATTTCTTCAGCAAATTCGCTGATGTCTTGAAAGTCACGATAGACCGACGCGAAACGCACATAGGCGACTGGGTCCAATGCCCGCAGTTCCGCCATCACGGCTTCCCCAACCTGCAACGCGGGCAATTCCCGCTCGCCGGTCGAACGCAGCTTGTGCTTGATGTGGTTAACGGATGTTTCGATCTCATCGACGCTGACCGGGCGTTTCTCCAAGGCCTTGGATAACCCGTACCGAAGTTTGTCTTCGTCAAATGGCTCGCGGCGACCGTCCCGCTTGATCAAATGCGGCATGACCAATTCGGCGGTTTCAAAGGTCGTAAATCGTTCGCCGCAGCTCAGACATTCGCGGCGGCGGCGCACCGCATCGCCTTCGGCCACGAGGCGCGAATCGATTACCTTGGTATCAAGGTCACTACAAAAAGGGCAATGCATCTGTCGAGCTCCTCGAAGGCGAGCCCGTAGCTCACGCCTTCAATCCATTCAGGCGCTCTTAGGATACACCGGGAAGCGTGCGCAGAGTTCAATGACCTTTGCTTGAATCGCCTTGTTGGTTTCTTCGTTTTCAATGTCGTCCAATATGTCTGCGATCCAGCCCGCCAGCTCAAGACACTCGGCTTCTTTAAAGCCGCGACGCGTTACTGCAGGGGATCCGATACGGATACCACTGGTCACGAACGGCGAGCGCGGGTCGTTGGGCACGGCATTTTTATTCACGGTGATGTTCGCCGCCCCCAAGGCTGCATCGGCGGCCTTACCGGTAATGTCCTTGTCCACCAGATCCAGCAGAAACAGATGGTTGTCAGTACCGCCGGAAACGATCGAGTAGCCACGGTCCATCAGACCCTTGGCAATGGCCCGTGCGTTGGCCAATGTCTGCGCCTGATAGTCATTGAACTCTGGCGTCATGGCTTCTTTGAACGCCACAGCCTTGGCCGCAATCACGTGCATCAAGGGTCCGCCTTGGCTGCCGGGGAAAAGGGCAGAATTCAGCTTCTTTTCAATATCGGGATTTGAGCGCGCGAGGATGATACCGCCGCGAGGACCGCATAGCGTTTTATGCGTAGTAGACGTGACCACGTCAGCGTAGGGCACTGGGTTCGGGTATTCACCCGCTGCCACCAGTCCTGCCACGTGGGCCATATCGACCAAAAAGTATGCGCCCACGGAGTCTGCAATCTCTCGAAACTTCTGCCAGTCCAGACGTCGAGAATAGGCTGAGAAGCCAGCCACAATCATTTTCGGTTGATGCTCTTGCGCCAGACGAGCCACTTCGTCGTAATCCACTTCACCGGTTTCTACGTTGATGCCGTACTGCACGGGGTTGTAGAGCTTGCCGGAGAAATTCACAGACGCACCGTGCGTTAGGTGGCCGCCGTCCGCAAGGCTCATACCCAGCACGGTATCGCCCCCTTGAAGCAGTGCCAGATAGACCGCCGCATTTGCCTGAGACCCCGAATGAGGCTGCACATTGGCATAGTCAGCGCCAAAGAGCGTCTTCGCTCGTTCGATGGCCAACATTTCAGCCTTGTCCACATGTTCACAGCCGCCGTAGTAACGCTTACCCGGATAACCTTCCGCATACTTATTCGTCAGCACACTGCCTTGAGCCTCCATGGAGCGAGGGCTGGCGTAATTCTCTGATGCGATGAGTTCGATATGTTCTTCCTGACGGCGCGTTTCCGCGTTGATGACGTCCGCCAATTCCGCGTCGAACTCAGCAATGGTTTCGTTACCTACAAACATGGGCTTCTCTTAACTGTCAGAAAACGGGATGTGTTGCGCGCAGCGCAGTATAAACCAAGTCGCCAGCGAGGGGGCCTGAAAGAACTGCGACTTAAACTAAAACTCTGTTCATTTCTCTCGGTGGACGACTGCCGCCCGGTCATTTGCCCGTTTTTTTGATCTCGGCCTGCACACAAAAGTGGCACCACTGGCACAGGCCCGTATACTCCCCGCTTTTAGACTTCAGGAGCGTTCATGGCTCAGTACGTGTACACCATGCAGGGCGTGACCAAGATCGTCCCACCCCAGCGGACTATTTTGCAAAACATCAACTTATCGTTCTATCCCGGCGCTAAAATCGGCGTTTTGGGCCTGAACGGCTCGGGTAAATCCAGCCTGCTGCGCATCATGGCCGGCGAGGACACCGAGATCGATGGTGAGGCGCGAGCACAAAAAGACATTCGCGTTGGCTACCTGCCTCAGGAACCGGGCCTCGACGATGACTTGGATGTTCGGGGCAACGTCGAGCTTGGGGTAGCCCCCATCATGGCGATCCTGAAAGAATACAACGACATTTCCGATCGGTTTGCCGAGCCGATGGACGACGATGAAATGACCAAGCTGCTGGAACGCCAGGGTGACTTAGCCACTGAAATCGATGCAGTAGAAGGCTGGGAAATTGATCGCACCCTTGATATCGCCGCAGACGCCCTGCGACTGCCTGCGTGGGACACACCTGTGGTCAGTCTTTCCGGTGGTGAGCGCCGCCGCGTCGCGCTCTGCGCCCTACTGCTGTCGAAGCCAGACATGCTATTGCTGGACGAACCCACTAACCACCTAGACGCAGAAAGTGTCTCTTGGCTGGAACGCTTCCTCGACGAATACCCGGGCACAGTCGTAGCGGTGACTCACGATCGCTATTTCCTCGATAACGTTGCCAGCTGGATTCTCGAACTGGACCGGGGACGCGGGCTGCCCTACGAAGGCAACTATTCCACATGGCTGGAAGCCAAAGAGAAGCGTTTAGAGCAAGAAGCATCCACCGACGAAGCCCGTCAGCGAACCATTAAATCCGAGCTGGAATGGGTACGCTCAAACCCTAAGGCGCGTCAGGCCAAAAGCAAATCGCGTATGGCCCGCTTTGACGAACTGGTCGCCGAAGAGAGCGAGGTGCGTCGCGAGACCACCGAACTGTTCATTCCTACCGGTGAGCGATTGGGCGAAAAAGTCATCGAGATCAATAATTTGAGTAAGGGATTCGGTGACCGTCTGCTCATTGATGACTTCAGCGCCATCATCCCCCGCGGTGCCATCGTTGGCATCATCGGCGGCAACGGTGCCGGCAAATCGACTTTCTTCAAAATGCTGACCGGGCAGGAAACACCGGACAGCGGCTCCATCGACAAAGGTTCGACGGTGGATCTGGCCTACGTGGATCAAAGCCGCGACACGTTGGCTGACGACAAAACCGTATGGGAAGAAGTCTCCGACGGCTTGGATATTATGCGCATCGGTAAACACGAAATTGCCAGCCGCCAGTACTGCGGGCGCTTCAACTTCAAAGGCACAGACCAACAAAAATTTGTTGGTACCTTGTCCGGCGGCGAACGCAACCGCGTGCACTTAGCCAAACTTCTGCGTCGTGGCGCGAACGTGCTGCTGCTGGACGAACCCACCAACGATTTGGATGTGGAAACCCTGCGAGCACTGGAAGAAGCACTGCTGAGCTACGCGGGCACCGCACTGGTGATTTCACATGATCGTTGGTTCTTGGATCGTATCGCCACTCATATCATAGCTTTCACCGGCGACAGCGACGTGACGTTTTTTGAGGGCAATTACACCGAATACGAAGTTGACCGAAAGAAGCGGCTGGGTGACGCCCAACCCACACGAGTGCAGTACAAGCCAATTCACCGCTGATGAGTTCAAGCGGTCAGAGCGACTGAAGTACCTCAAGCGCGGCGGCGAGCGTTTTCACGCCGTGCACTTTCATCTGGCCCAGCGGTTCCTTAGGTCGATTGGCGAAGGGTACGATTGCGTACTTAAAGCCGTGCTTGGCAGCTTCACGCAAACGTTCCTGCCCGTTGGCTACCGGTCGCAGCTCGCCGGTCAAACCCAGCTCGCCGAAGACGATCAACTCACGCGAGAGCACGCGATCGCGAAACGAGCCCAGTACAGCCAACAGCAAGGCGAGATCTGCACCGGTTTCTGTAATGCGAACGCCACCGACCACGTTGGCGAATACATCCTGATCGCTCAGCGCGATACCGCAGTGGCGATGCAGTACAGCCAGGTGCATGGCCAGCCGCTGCTGATCAAGACCAACGGCAACGCGCTTTGGGTGCCCCCCGGCCACGTCATCGACGAGAGCCTGCAGCTCTACCAGCAGCGGCCTGGTACCTTCCCAGGTCACCGTCGCAATACTGCCGGGGGAATCTACGTCGCCCCGCTGCAGAAAAATCGCCGAGGGGTTCGCTACTTCTTTCATGCCTAAATCGGTCATGGCAAAAATGCCTAACTCGTTCACTGCACCAAAACGGTTCTTGTGTCCGCGCAGCGTTCGGTAACGGCTGCCGGCCGGGCTGTCGAGCATCATGAAACAGTCGATCATATGTTCAAGGACCTTAGGGCCAGCAATGCCACCCTCCTTGGTAATATGACCCACGAGGACGATGACGATATCTTGCTGCTTGGCCAGACGCGTAAAAAACGATGCGGTTTCACGGACTTGGGCCACGGAGCCCGGGGTGGAATCCACAGATTCCATCTGCATCACCTGAATCGAATCGAGAATGACAATTTTGGGCCGCTGGGTTTGGACCAGGTTGGCGATCACTTCCGCCCGGGTTTCTGCAGCGACGCTTAAGCCATCCATGGGTAGCTGCAGTCGCTGGGCACGCAAGGCGAGCTGCTGCAGCGATTCTTCTCCAGTGACGTAGAGCACACCATGATGTTGGGCCAAGGCGGTGGAAGCCTGCAGCAGCAGCGTGCTTTTCCCTGCGCCGGGATCACCGCCAATGAGCACAACCGAGCCCGGTACAAAGCCGCCCCCAAGCACGCGATCCAGCTCGGTGAATCCGGTACCGATCCGTTCGGCGTCTACCGCTTCAATATCACTCAGCTTTTTTACTTCGGCGGTAACGCCTGCATAGCCCACAGCGGCAGAGGAAACCGGCGTGATATTCACCCGACTGAGGGTATTCCACGCACTACAGGTTCCACATTGACCCTGCCATTTGCCGTGTTCGGCACCGCAGTCGTCGCATACATAGGCGGACTTGGTTTTTGCTTTTGCCATAGGGGATCAGGCCGGTTGCAGGCTAGTGCCCATAGTCGTTGTACATCTCGTGGGCCAAATCCTCGAACTTGGTGAGGTTGCCCGTAAACTTCAAACGTACTTTGCCAATGGGTCCATTACGCTGCTTGCCGATGATGATTTCGGCAATACCCAAGTCTTCTGTATTTTCGTTATAGACCTCGTCCCGATAAATAAACAAAATCACGTCCGCGTCTTGCTCAATAGCGCCAGATTCGCGCAAATCGCTGTTCATCGGACGCTTGTCCGTCCGAGATTCAAGCTGTCGATTCAGCTGGGACAGCGCCACGACCGGGCACTTCATTTCTTTCGCCAAGGCCTTAAGCGACCGCGAAATTTCCGAGATCTCAGTGGCGCGGTTTTCGCTGTCCTTTGCGGTGCGCATCAACTGCAGGTAATCCACCATGACCATATCCAGTCCACCGGTTTCACGGGCGACACGTCGAGCGCGAGACCGCACTTCTCCCGGCGTTAACGCTGCAGTGTCATCGATGTAGAGCTTTTTGTCTTTAAGCTGGCTGACGGCACTGGCGAAGCGATCCCAGTCTTCGTCTTTCAGGTCACCGGTACGCAGCCGGGTTTGATCGATACGACCCAGGCTGGACAACATACGCATCACGATTTGGTCCGAGGGCATCTCCATACTGAACACCAATACCGAGCCGCCAGTCATCACAGCGTGTTCCACCATGTTGACGGCAAAGGCTGTTTTACCCATGGAAGGCCGGGCAGCAACAATCACCAGATCCGAGCCCTGCCAGCCCGTCGTCATGCGATCCAGATCCGTGAAGCCAGAGGGAAGTCCGGTCAGCGCGCCCTTGGAACCGTGCAAAAATTCGACCTTTTCCACAGCCTTGATCAGCAACGGGGCGACTTTTTCCGGACCACTGTCTTTCAGTCGGTTCTCGGCAATTTGAAATACCGACTGTTCCGCCAGTTCCAGCAGGGTATCGGTATCACGGCCGTCCGGGGTGAAGGCCGAGTCAGCAATTTGATTTGCCGCGCCGATCAGCTGACGCAGAACCGAACGCTCACGTACGATTTTTCCATAGGCCAACACGTTACTGGCACCGGGTGTCGATTCCGCCAGCTCCGCCAGGTAGCTGATGCCGCCTGCTTTTTCTAACAGGCCCTTAGATGACAACCGCTCGGATACGGTGACCGCATCCAAGGGCGCGTCGTCCGACGCCAACTCGTTCATGGCGTCGAAAATGATTTGATGCTGTGTGCGATAAAAGTCGGTGGCCGCCACCACTTCGATCAGATCGAACCACGCCTGATCGTCCAACATCAGGCCGCCCAGTACCGATTGCTCCGCCTCTAACGAGTGCGGTGGTACTTTTAGGGCAGAAACCGGGTTGTCGGGAGCGTATTCGGACATATCGTTAAATGCTTGGGTATCACGTGACTTGATGGCGGCTTGGAAGATTCCTCCTATCCCGCGACGTTTGCAATACCTCCAGGTCGCCAGCGTGTTTTGCGCTGGCAGAAAAGCAGAGGAATGCTGGAAACAGGCGAAAAAAAAGCGGGAAACTTCCCGCTTTTTCTACCAAAGCTTACGCTTCAGTTACTCTTCAACAACGGCGACCTTGATGTTCACCATCACGTCGGAGTGCAACTGCAGAGCGATATCGAATTCACCCAGCGCGCGGATCGCGCCTTCGGGCATTCGTACTTCGCTGCGTTCCACTTCGTGCCCTTCGGCAACCAGTGCATCCGCAATGTTTTGCGTGCCAACCGACCCATAGAGTCGGCCTTCTTCGCCGGCTTTCATCATAATGGTCACAATATGCTCTTGCAGCTTCTCTGCTCGGCTCTGTGCGACAGCTAATTTCTCGCCTGCGTCCTTCTCTAACTCAGCGCGACGCGCTTCGAACACTTCACGATTCGCCGCGTTGGCCTGAATCGCCTTGCGCTGCGGGATCAAAAAGTTACGAGCAAAACCGGGCTTGACCGATACTTCGTCGCCCAAGTCACCGAGGTTGTTCAAACGTTCCAATAAAATCACATTCATGGTTATTCCTCCGCCCGCTATTTGTGTTGGTCGGTATAAGGAATCAATGCCAGGTAACGCGCACGCTTCACTTGCTTGGCAAGATTACGTTGAAAGCGCGCCGATGCGCCGGTGATGCGGCTGGGCACGATTTTCCCGGTTTCACCAACGAATTGGCGCAGGGAGTCGAGGTCTTTGTAATCGACTTCTAAATCTTTAAATTGAACCTGTGGTCTTCTTCCGCCTCTCATTACGCATTCTCCTCAGCAGTATCCGCTTGGGGGGCCTCTTCGGCTGGTGCTTCGCTCGCAGGCTCAGCGGCCGGTGCACGTGAGGCAGTTTCTTCTTGACGACGACGATCACGCTCACGATCTTTTTCCTGCTCACGCAGTTCTTCTTCGTAAAGCTTGGAGTTGCCGGTTTCCGCCGCGTCGCGACGAATGATCAGATTACGGATAACCGCGTCGTTGAAACGGAATGTGCTTTCCAGTTCTTCGATGGCTTCCTGGCCCACTTCCACATTCATGAGAATGTAGTGTGCTTTGTGGATTTTGGCGATGGGGTAAGCGAGCTGACGTCGGCCCCAATCTTCCGTGCGGTGAACGACACCGTTACCGCGCTCGATGATGCCCTGATACCGTTCGATCATACCGGGTACCTGATCGCTTTGATCAGGATGCACTAAAAAAACAACTTCATAATGTCGCATGACGCTTCCCTATGGTTAAAGCCCTCAGACTGCATGGGCAACCTGTAGAGCAAGGATTGATTGCAGGCGTTGCCTGTCCCGCTTATCGAGCGGACGCGCATTCTAGGGGTCTCAGAGCGCTGGCGCAAGGACGTTTTCTCCGGGGTCGGCCTACATCGACCGGCTTATTTCGGGCTGCGTCTCTGCCGAACCGTCTCGTACAGCAAGATACCGGTGGCAACGCTGACGTTGAGGCTTTCGACTTTGCCAAGCATGGGAATACTCACCAGTTTGTCGCACAGGCTGCGGGTGAGTCTGCGCAGGCCTGTGCCTTCACTGCCCATGACCAGAGCCGTTCCGGTGGAGCTGTCTAGCGACTGCCAGACCTCGTCGCCCTCCGCGTCGGCACCATACAACCATACCCCCTGATCACGCAGCCAAGATAGGGTTCGAGCAAGGTTGGTGACCTGAACGATGAACAAGTCTTCAGCACCACCCTGAGCGGTTTTCAGCGCCACGGCACTTAAAGGTGCGCTGTTGCGTTTTGGCACGATGACAACATCAACCCCGGCAGCATTGGCGGTACGCAGGCAGGCGCCCAAGTTTCTGGGATCGGTCACACTGTCCAGGACCAACACTAAGGGGGCAGGGCCGAGCTCTGACCAACGGGACTGAAGCTCTTGCTCGTCCGCCAGCGTGCGGATATGACACTCGAGCAACACGCCTTGATGCGCGCTTTCGAAAGCCCGGCGTTTGAACCACGCGTCCTCCACTACCTGATAACGAATGCCTGCTTCACGAGCCATGCCAATCAATTCGTTGTAACGCGCATCCCGCCGCCCTTTCATGAGGTACAGCGTACGGGCGAGGGCTGGTGTATCACGCAGCGCGGCTCTCACAGCCTGAATGCCAATTATTTCATCCATTGTTCTTTCTCTTACGCTTCACCGCCTTGGGCGTTGTCTGCTTCTTCTTTCTTGACGGTTTGTTCGGCTGGCTGCCGGCTGTTTCTGCGGCGCCCGTTCCAGCGGCCTTCCCTTTCGCGCCGACTTTGTTTCTCGCTCCGGTCTTTGTTTTTGGTGCTGCCTTTGTTGCTGACCGCGCCTTGGTTCCCGGCGCTGTCTTGGCCCTTCGCTCGCCAGACGACTTGCCGCGGCGTTCGTTAGACGCAGGAAAAAGCTGCAGCTCAATTTTGCCCTGGGGTGGCTCCACATTCGCCACAAAAACACTCAGAGCATCGCCCAGAGTGAAGCGTTTGCCACTGCGGTCACCCACCAAACTTTGCCGACGAGGATCGTAGCGGAAATAGTCTGCACCCAAATCCGAGATGTGCAGCAGGCCTTGGACATAAAAGCCGTCCAAATCAATAAACAGTCCAAATTCGGTCACCCCGGCGATGGTACCTGGCAATTCTTCTCCCACCTGCTGCTTCACCAAATCGCACTTCAGCCACGCTTCCACCGTCCAACCGGCAGACTCAGCCCGACGCTCGTTGGTTGAGCAGTGTTCGCCCAGTGCGACCAGTTGCTCCATCGATGGCACCCAGCCAGCTCGATTGGTTTTCGCCTGCAGGATGGATTTGATCGCACGATGGACCAGCAGATCAGGGTAGCGGCGAATGGGGCTGGTGAAGTGCATATAACGCTCCAATCCCAAACCAAAGTGGCCTGCATTATTCGGTCCGTAAACCGCCTGCTTCATGCTGCGCAGCACCAGCTGTTGATAAAGCCACCCTCTATCCTTGGTCGCAATATCCCGCAGCAACGTTTGATAGGTCTTGGAGCTGGGGACACCCGCCGGGAGCCGCAGACCAATGGACATCAGATCTTGTCGCAGGGTCTCTAGCTTCAGCATGTCCGGGGCTTCGTGCAGGCGGTAAAGCGACCGACTGTCGTTAGCCTCGATAAAGGCCGCCGCGCACACATTGGCATTGATCATGGCTTCTTCGATGATCTGATGTGCCTGCAGACGCGCCACCTCTTGTACCCCGGTCACGTGGCCTTGCTGAATGTCGATAACGCCCTCGCGGCTATCAAAATCCAGTCCGCCTCGCTCATCCTTGGCATCACGAAACGCGGCATGAACGTCGGCAAGGGCCGCAATCGACTCGCGAACGGCTTTCAGATTTTCTTGAGCACAAGGCAGCGGCGCATCGTTATCTAAGTGAGCCTGGACCTCTTCATAGGTCAGGCGGCCATGGGAGCGAATCAACGCATTGTAAAAAGTGTAAGCGCGGACGATGCCTTTTTTCGACACCTGCATGTCGCAGACCAGCGCCAATCGAAAGACGTCGGGCTTAAGTGAGCACAGTTCGTTGGATATGGCCTCGGGCAGCATGGGCACTACATGCCCGGGCAGATACACCGACGTGGTGCGCTCTGCCGCTTCCATGTCCAGCGCCGAGCGGGGTTTGACGTAATTCGCCACATCGGCAATGGCGACCACCAAGCGCCAGCCCTTCTGACCGCCCAGCGACTGAGCGAATACCGCATCATCAAAATCTTTGGCGGTAGCGCCATCAATCGTAACCAGAGGCGTTTTCGTCAGATCCTGCCGGTCTTCGTGTTGCTGGGGCTGCACTTGGTTAGGCAGCCTAGAGGCAGCCCGCGTGACCGCCTCGGGCCAGTCCCGAGGAATCTCTAGGCTTTCAAGCGTCGCGTCGATTGCTTGTTCGACTACCGACGCGTTCGGCAATACGTCTATGATACGGCCGACCAGTCCGTGGCGGTCTTGATCAATGATTTGCAGCCGCACGGCATCGCCATGTTTTGCGCCGGCAACGCCGTCGGGTAAATGCATCCGCCCCTCGAAGCTTCTCGCCAAGGGATCAACCGAGGGGAACCGACCTCGCAGATTCAAGATACCAACCGCGGCTTGGGCGCTACGCTGACTGATGGACTCTACCTTGGCGCTGGGTTGGTCACCTTCGTGGACGATACGATAGATCACCTCGTCGCCGGGCCGAACCGCAAGGGTCTCTCTACTGGCACCCGATGACCTGAGAACGGGAAAACCACCCAACGTCAGCTTGCCTCCATAACCCTGCACCACACCGGTGACCGGCTTCTGAGCAGGTGCAGGCGCACTCCGATCGGCCTCAAAACGTTCCTCTGGGCGAGAGCTCGCCAACGTGTACTTTCGTCCGTCCAGCTCAACGACATCCCCCTGACGAACCAGACCCTTGAGAACCTGTCGCGCCCGCTTGATGTCGTGCGGTGTAGTCACCTGAAGCGCTGAGGTGATGGATTTCCAAGAATGCGTTTGCTTATCCGCCAGTGCCTTGAGCAGCACTTTGGCATTGAGACGTGTTGACCGCACAGGAGCAGTCGGCGATGTTTTTTCGCCGGGAAGTTTCGTCAAGATTGACACCTTGTGTGTGAGTTAAGTAAAGTCCGCGACCCTATCAGACCGCGTATGCCCAGGTGGTGAAATTGGTAGACACGCTAGCTTCAGGTGCTAGTGGGGGCAACCCCGTGGAGGTTCAAGTCCTCTCCTGGGCACCATCTTATACAGCGCAACTAACGCCAAGTAACTGAATTCATTGAAGTTATCTTGGATCAACAGCTGTTTTAGCAACGTCCTAAAGATAAACCAAAGATAATTTGGTGCGCCGCAACCCTTGTTTACTGTTAACTTAGGGAGCATGACGTTGCGCAAGATAAAGTATTTAAAGATTGATTCTAACAGTGATTGGCTGGCATATCAGCGTGGATTGCCCAAGGACATCAAAGGCAAAGCCAAGGCTATGCACCTACCACTGACCATCACCAGACCACTTGGCTTTACTAAAGGTGCTTCAGTTGCGCAGATCACCGCAGCAATTGAGACACACAATAAGGTGTTTGATGATGTTTGTCGGATGCTGCGCTCAAGTAGCGAAGGGACTATTAACAGGAAACAAGTAATAGAAGACGCTAAGGCACTGCTTGAGGTTCGTGGTGTTGAGCAAGGTGCAATGATAGACGTAGATCCCAAGGACGATGCGTTTGACGGAACCCTTGATGCTGCCTTGGGTATCCATGTGAACCAAGATCACTCAGATTGGGAGCATGTCTATCCTAACGAGGAAAAGATGCCGCAGGACTTGATGTCTGCTGTTAACACGCTACTGAACACCAACAAGGGCCACGCAGAGGTTCACCTGTTCTCTGATGCTGCTGAGCATTACAAACAACACAAGCAGCAGGAGATAAGGCTCAAAACTACGTCTGAAGCTAAGACCAAACAACTTCAACGAGCGTGGACTAAAGAGTCCAAACGGCTCAATGACTTTATTGCGTTCTCAGGCAATCAAGAGTTTACGACCGACAACTGCAACATTGCGCTCAGGCTCTACCGCAAACACCTATTGGAGAAGCACCCATCAAGTCCAGCGTCAGCTAAACGGGACTTAGTGCCTGCTGCTGCGGCCTTGAGAAGATACGCTGAAGAAGTAGCTATTAATGTGGCGGTGACCACCAAGCTAACTATTGAAGAACAAAAGGCAAATGCTAAACAACGCCCCGTGGTGGATATTGTTAAAGAGCTTCCGCTGTTATGGCTCGCTGCACATGATGACGCTTATGACCATCTGTTTAGATTGCACGTCTTTGGAATCTTTAGCGGTAGCCACGCCAGCGAGTTAATTCAGTCTGATGTTAGCGATGTCCATGATGGATATTTCATTCTGGGTGGGACTAAAAAGTCCACAAGGACAAGGCCAGTGGTCATCATCAATGAGACTCACAAGAGACTGCTCCTGCAGTTTAGAGATTACCCCAAGGATAGATTTGGGTTTGCTTCAATCTGTGGCGGTAGAGCAATGCAGACTGAATCAAGGCATTCCAAAGTGATTAAAGATGGACTGCTTGAGGCGACAGGTAATCCAGCGTTGACCGCTTACTCTATGAGACACACTGGTATGCACCTTGGTGAAATTAAAGGTGTTAGCAGACTACCGACATTCCAGCGGATGTTTGGATGGTCTACTGGTGATGACGTTCAGGATGACTACGGTGCCGCTGGTATCTACAGCGAGCCAATGCTCAGTGAGTTTAGACAACTAACGGACACATTGGTTGATGGCCTGCCTGAGAAACCCAACAGTCCTTTGACATCAGCGACTGATAACGTGTTGTCGTTCAGTCCGCCAAGGTAATCTTTAGTTTACTTTTGCGGTCAAAAGAACACTACGCTTAGCAACGTACTGCCCTTTAGTGGAGACAAGAAATAGATGAGAAACTTTAGAAGATTAGTGCTGGGGTTAGCGTTGGTGATCCTGTCTCCGCTGAGTTGGGGTGATAACGCAATGATCGAAACGATTCCACTTTCGATCTACATCGACGGTGTTTCCTTTGCATTCGTCGTTGTAAGTTGCGGTATTATCGCAGCAACATCTCACCTTTCGGGCAGTACCAATGCATTTGCGGTTTTGAGAGATATTGGTATCCCTGTAGGTTTGCTTGGTTCCTTAGCTGGCGCTGTTGGGATATCGCTCAACCTCGCCGAATACGCTCAGGTATACAGTTATACGGCACTGATGCTGATCACCGCTCTGTATGGAGGAATAGTTTCTGGCATTGGAGTTTTCGTCGCCGGCCAAGACCTAACAGAAAATTTGATTCCACGCTCACCCAAGGCCATCTACTGCGCAACCTGCGTGATGTTGGCCGTCTTTATTTGGACCATGGATTCTGCTGCAGGGTTAGGGCGCTTTGTTTCTCCTATTTTAATAGGGATCTTTACCGCTGTTTTCACTCTTGCGTTAGCGACCAGAAAAAAAACTCTCACAGCAACAATAGCTGACGCTGCTTTTTTTTCTTCGATGCTCTGCGTAATCGTTGGGCTAATCGCACGCTTCTATGATTATGTTCAACTGGGCATTAAGATTTCTATGTCAGGCTTAGTAATTGGTTTACTGCTTTATATTTCCGCTCTTTGCGTGTCGTACGGCGTCGGTGAACAAGCCGAAATTAACGGTCAGAGGCAGAACTGGCACTGGTTAGAACTCGCCGGCTTTTTGATCTTTATGTACTTTGCACCAGAGACACTGAGAGAAGTATTGTCCGCATAGTGTTGCCTCGACAGGATTTTATAGGTGCGCGTTATAGGAAGCCGAATGAGAAACATCATCGTAGGTTTGCTTTTGACACTGATGTTAGGGTCTTCAGGCTGTGCAGTCGTAAAGACTGATACTCAGGAACAAGTTGAGGTGGGCCAGAAGAAGAACTGTGGCAGGGCGATGACCCAGCGAGCTAAGTGCGATTAAAAATACAAAAAACCTGAGTTTATGGAGTAAGGAGGAAAACCATGGATGGTGCATCGCGAACTCTGACTGGAGGCTGTGTGTGCGGGTCTGTGCGATACGAGTGCAGCGCAGAGCCAGCCTTAATTTTTAACTGCCATTGCGAGGACTGTCAGCACTTCTCAGGTGCGCCTTGCACAACTGCAGTAATTGTTCCTGAAGAGGCTTTGCTAGTGGATGGCGAGCTTACGGGGTTTACCACTGTTGGCGACAACGGCGGCGTAGTGCATCGCTACTTCTGTCCCAAGTGCGGCACTCCTGTGATCGTAAAACCAGAGGTTTTCTCAGGAATGAAGGCACTAAAAGCATCAAGCCTTGATGATTCGTCTTGGGTCAGACCGCAGATGGACATATTTCTGAAAAGCAAGCAACCATGGATAGAGCTTGCTGCTGACACTCAAAAATTCAATGAAGGCCCAAGCTAGAGGCTACCAACGAAACATGAGAAACATCATCACAGGTTTGCTTTTGTTGCTGATGAGTACTGTTGGTTGGGGTGCGTAAAGTGCCCTTATTAAGAGACAAGAACAAGCATGAAACGTTTGGAAAAGCCAGCTGAGAGTTTTTTTACTCCGACGCTCAAGCTGCTACCCTAAGGGCTTTTATAGCAACGAGGTGAGTTTTATGCGTCTAGTAGCTCTTACAGCGCTCCTTTCAATTATCGCGGCGTGCGGAGGAGGTGGAAGCAGCAGTTCGTATAGCCCGCAAGCCGAAGCCGAAGCCGAAGCCGAAACTCCAGTCTTTGAACTAAGCTCAAGTGCCTTCAGTACAGGTGGAGACATCCCGCTTATCCATGCCTGCACGGACCAAGACGGTAACAATTACTCTCCTCAGCTATCTTGGCAGAATGCTCCCGATGGTACCGACAGCTTCGCTCTCATTATGGATGACGAGACGCCACCGTGCGGCGCGAGTGACGATGCTTGTGTGCACTGGAACCTTTTTAACATTGATAGCTCGGTTTCTAGCCTGCTAGAGGATGTTTCGCCCGCTGACATAGTGGATGAAGGAGGAGTTAGCAGCGTAATTGAAGGCCAAACTTACGCAGGGACAAACGACTATGAAGGGCCCTGTCCACCATCGGGAGATTCTCATGTCTATTTTTTCACGGTATACGCTCTCAGCGCTGACCATCCTGAAATGACCGAAGATATGTCTTTTACTACAAGTGAGTTTACTGCAGCGTATGACTCCACCATTCTTGCATTTGCCGGAATGTACGGTTCGTTCCCTGCCGACAATTAACGCTTAAAAAGAAGGCAGGCCCGCTTAAAGGCCGCCGGTGGAGATGAGTCCACCGGCGAAACACTACTTATCCAGACGACCCAATCCCGCACCTACGGCGACTGATGTGAAGCTAGATACTCCCAGCCCTTGGTGGTTCTGACGTTCACCTAAAGCTCCCCAATGAGCAAATCACTCCATCAGCATTTGTGCATTACACTCTTTTGTATTCTTCAGCAGCGACAGCTTGTCTATTGCTGAAACTAACTGGATGAGAAGTAACACAATCAGTGAGCTAGAGAGTTCTTAAGCTTGCTGGTGTCGCCCTTCGGGCTATATATACAACAGTATTTTTTATGAATGACCTACGCTTTGATTGGCATCCATCTCTTTCATCTCCCTTGATAGATGAGCGTCTTGAGTTGTTGGTGCAGGAAGCACTGAAGGACTACAAAAGCGGTAGCGGCATACAGCCTAGAGCCACATACGAAGCTTCCTATCGTGCAATTGGCAAACACCTTATATCTGCCTTGTACTGTGCATATCACGCTAAAGAGCGTGTATCGCTGCCTTTGCGATCAAGTGCCTATGGGATGAGTAAATTAGGAAGGATTCATTACTCCTTCAGAGACACAAGCAAGGTTCGTGAAGCACTAGTTAATTTAGGTTGGTTGTCCGTTGAAGAAGAAGGTACTCAGGGTAAGTACACGTTGGTTGCTGCTTCAGGTGATCTTTTGCGTTCATTTGAGGAATGGGGCTTGCGTTGGATGCTCCCAGAGTTACTGCCAGAACAAGCCTGTGTGAGCCTCAAGGATGTCAAAAGGGACATTGAAGGAAAACCCATACGTTCAGGCAGGAAGAAACAGACAACTAAAGTTGAGCTAGAGGTGCCAGCAGAGTCACCTCTAGTAGCTCAACACAGGTCTAACCTGACCTACATCAACAACAAGCTAAGACAGCACTGTATCTCTTTGGATTTGAGCAACGAGCATCTCATGCAGCTGCAGAAGGAGATGTCTCAAGCAAAGCCTAGCGACACACAGGGCGCCTATACCTCTATTCAATTGCAGAACGTACAACTGACTAGGATCTTCTCTAGAGGCTCTATGGAGCTAGGCGGTAGGTTCTATAGAGGTTGGTGGCAATCAATACCCAGTAAACACAGGCCACATATCAGGATAGACGGAAAGAAGACTATTGAAGTTGATTACTCTGGGATGTGCTTAAGAATCCTTTATGCCTTGGCGGAACAAGAGATGAGCCTAGAGGATGACCCTTACAATATTGGTCTAGATAACTGGGAAGGTAGAAGTGACAAGAGAAGAAGTCACATCAAGAAGATCATTAACGCACTGATAAATGATGAGGATGGTGTCTTTGTCATCCCAAAGAAGGCATTAAAGCTGCTGAACGTCACTGAAGAACAGTTCAACCTATTACTGACTGAAAAACACCCACTGATAGCTGAACAACTAAACAGTGGTGTAGGCCTTAAGGCTCAATACATTGATAGTCAGATAGCTGAAGCAGTGATGTTAGAGCTAATGAAGGAAGACATCGTTGTGCTTCCAGTGCATGACTCCTTCATCGTCCCTGCTGGTTATCAATCAGCCTTAGAGGCATCAATGAACTATCACTTTAATCAAATAACTGGTTCTAGCTCTATCGTTGAAGCAGAGCTAGTTAAGACTGATGAACACTTTGGTATGTCTTCTGATGAGTTACTGGAATTACAGGATCAAGGAGGAGAATCAGTAGGGATAGCTAATGGAACTGAGACTTGGGAAGCAGTTATTGGCAATCAACAAAGGATAATGAGTAAGTTTCTAGCTTCTTGGGAACATTGGTTAGCTTCTGGTGGCCCTAGAGCTATTTCTTCATTAACGGAAACAACCTAGATCCAGCCCAGAGACATAACTAGCAGTGAGCAGGAGCGTTGCGTTGTATAGTTTTTCTGGCACTAAGCGGCCCGACAACATGCTGGGGCCGCAAGTGAGAGCCTCTACTGGTAAGCCCTGACGGTCTCTCCAATCATCACATGTTCGCCAGTGCAATCCGCATATGAGCTGTAATAGTCGGCCCTAGCTCTCCAGCCTTCCTCGTTAGCAATTGCATTTTTGGCAGCGGCAAAGGTTTTCATGTCGGAGTAGTTGACTAAATGATAGAAATCTCCGGGGAAAACGCCATCTCTAACGCCGGCCATCGGATAGCCAACGCCCCACCAGCCTACTAGCTCGTTGTCGGAATTTTCCGCAGCAATAGCGCGATGTTCTGCATTTAATTGATCTGCAGAGACACCATCTTTTCTTGTGCACCATTCAACGGTTACAACCCTTGACTCATCAGAACTGATTTCTGGTCTCCGCAAGAGTGGGAAAACAGCTGCAAGAAGAGCGTCGCAATCCTCAACTTTGTCGTATTCGCTAGCAATCTTGTTGCCAGTTTTAGATCCTAGGTATAGATCCCACTCATTTCCAAATTCATCCCAATCCATGAAGTCGAATGCGATGTAATCGTAGGTAGCACCGACCGCCATTAGGGGCGAGAGGATTTGCCGGAACCCGCGAATGTTCTCATCATCCATAAATTCATGGAGCTTTTCGTCTATCTTAGAAATATCATTCATGGTCGCATCATTTTTTAGAGTGCAGATGTGAGCCATGTGAGCGACACCTTCTCCTATACCTACTATCCAGTTTCCTTCTGCGTGATCGTCGGCAAAGACACTCCCAGATGCGGAGAGTCCTAGGTAAAACAAAAAAGGGGCTATTATTTTTTTCATTACTTTTCCTTTTGTGGATGGTTTCAATTCGTTGGCGACTGCTGGGAATCAGGCTTACACACATTTTCTTTTTTGTATATCTAGGATTGCATAATACGGATCTTGACAAACACCCTAAAAATCTCTAAGCTCAGCACATAGATTCTGAGACGTTAAAATCTCCACCACTACCTTCCTGTTACCGACCCTTTAAAACGCCTGTAAGAGCTTCTGAGAGCGTCTCAGAGGCATGTCTAGCGGTAATTACCAATGAGCGACATCAAAGTGTGTGAGTCTGCTCAGGATCCTCTAGTTCTCCCCAAGCAAACATCAGCTAACGATGGCAAGGCTTTGTGGCTAAAGAAGACTTGAGAGACAGGTGCAAAGAGGCACAGGCAAAAACAGCATTTTCATGCTCTTTTATTTTTTTAAAATTAGCTTTGATGTACGCAACCGGCAACTACAACAATAATCGCGACGCTAAAGCGGCCCCCGCCTGCTTGAAAGAACCCCGCTTGCCAAAGATAATCCAAAGATAATTTATGCTTCTCAAAGATAATTCAAAGATAATTTATGCTACCAAAACCCTTGAAACCCCTATATCTTGGGGGATTAAGAATAAGGGTTCGTGCTTCTCCTGGGCACCATTACATACGACTAACGAATGTTACGCTATTGTTGATGCGCATTTTACTGTCGATGGTGGCGTGACTTGATCGTCATTATTTGGGGTGTAGCCGGCAGTGGCAAAACCACTGTCGCACGAGAATTGGCCCGCCGGCTTGGTTGCGAGGCTTATGACGCCGACGAATTCCACCCCAAG
>Ga0213863_10000021_pt1 | contig 133391 bp, 129 predicted proteins | sample PICome_8_FD_160128 | JGI IMG/M metagenome (GOLD analysis project Ga0213863, IMG submission 160128) | Coastal seawater microbial communities near Pivers Island, North Carolina, United States - PICO497 | ecosystem: Environmental > Aquatic > Marine > Coastal | place: USA: North Carolina...
TCCCCAAAATTCTGGTCGTGGAATGGACTTTTTTTTAAATTTTTCTTCTAGTGTTTTAAGCTGATTTTCTAAAGTTTGTCTATTTGGGACCACAGTACTTTGCTGAGACGCATGAGCGCCCAATTGACTCCCTCTTGGACGAGATTCGAAATAGCCATCACTAACATCAACTGCAATTTTTTCAGCTTTTCCTTTTATGATGACTTGCCGCTCTGCGCCTGCCCAATGAAATGATAAACTCACTTTTGGATGAGCAATTATGGATTTTCCTTTTTCACTTTCATAATTGGTGTAAAAAATGAACCCTTGCTGCGTGTATTTTTTCAAAAGCACAACACGGCCCTTTGGGAAGCCATCAAAACCGAGGGTAGACAAAGTCATCGCATTGGTTTCATCCTGTGGAAAATGCTGATCAACTTCAGAAAACCACTTTTGAAATAATTCTAAAGGATTGTCTGAAATACCGCTTTCTAACAAGCTGCCTTTATCATAAGACTTTCGATAATTCCCTAAATCGTTATTCATCCCTACTAATTTCTTCAAAAATAAAAAATTACAAATGAATAAATGTTTTAGATTTCTTAAATTTAGCGTGTAAATTTCACAAAATGCTGCAAGGTTTTATTTTTACAGGCTTACTATTGGTATTTATCGGTTTAATGGTGAAAAAACACCCCAATATATTGGCGGGTTACAATACGATATCGGGAGAAATGAAAAAGAAAATTGACATTGAAAAAGTTAGCACAACAGCACGCAATATCCTAGTGCTTACGGGTGCTGCCACAATTGATGCCAGTGTAATTATGTACTTCTTAAAAGTTACAGAAATGCTTCAGGTAAAAGTAATTGTTGCAACGATTGTATTTGGGTTAGTTGTTTTAATAATTTGTGCCAACCGCATACCAAAGGTAGAATAACATTTACTTCCAATATTTTAATTTACTTGTTTTTCCAATTCCTGGATTAAATCCATTAGTTGGATCTAACTTTTTATAAAATTTAAATAAGCTAGGTTTCGCTGCATATTCGTGACCAACATTGTGTTCGGCTGGGTATTCAGCACCTCGTTCATCATAAATTTTAAGCAACTCTTGTTTTAGGGCATCTGCATCAACTCCCTTTTTTACAATGTAGTTTTGGTGCAACACATGACAGAATAAGTGGCCGTAATAAAGTTTCATCTCAAATTTTTCGTTCATTGTTTCTGGTAACTGCTCAAACCAGTTTTTTTCATTTCTTGGTAAAGCAATATCCATAGACATCATCTCGCCTAAATCCTTTTGATTCAGCGCGTGGTAGCGTCCAATAGCACTAGCGGCAACAAAACGGTGCAGCAGTGCTTTTTTTGCCTCTTTTGGGGTACATATAAAAAAATTACCTTCATTAGATTTAAAAAAATCAGCGAAAAATAATTTGGCTTCCTCAATCCCATCATCAGCCATTTCAATAACCCAATGGTGTTCGTACTTATCACGATACATTTCCATACGCTTTGGCAGATGATTGGGCCAAAAGTAGCTTAGAAACTGCATTAACTTATCAGAAAACTTGTTGGGTAGAATACTAAACTTTTCTGCCAATAAATCTATTTTTCGTTTAAAGCCAAACAGCTTAGGGATGAAATTTGGTCCTAACTTATCGATAACTACAAAGGTATCTTTACTATATTTTTTGGCTGCATCATAGCAATCACGGTGCAAATACTCACCAGAAGAAGGCAATGTTTTAAATTCTGATAAAATACTTCGCCTAATATGCGTAAAGGTGTTAGCAGCATTTGAGCCTACATAAAAAACTTGACTGCGTTTAGGCGCTTTATAAGTATCCAAACGTACAGCAAAAACCGCAATCTTACCGGCACAACCAGACGCAGTATATAATCGTCTACCGTCAGCGTTAAATCGTGCTGGTGTATCCGCATCTACATCGCGAACTCTTTTGTGGTATGTATTATCTGAGGCACGTTTTTTTGGATATTTTATTTGGTGAGTAGAGTATTTCTTCTGCTCCAAATTTGTTAAAATCTCTTCAGGATTATTCCCGAGATCTATGCCAATATCATTAACAAGTACCAATTCGCCTTCATCAGTAATTTGGGCATAAAGGGATAATTCTGTGTACGCAGGACCTCTTTTAACCAATGCTCCACCAGAATTATTACAAACACCACCAACAATAGAAGCACCAATGCATGAAGAGCCAATTACAGAGTGTGGTTCTCTGCCATAAGGCTCTAATAGATTCTCTAATTCAAATAAAGTACTTCCAGACAACCCAATAATTTGCTGTCCTTCATTGATGACGTGTATACCATTGACACGCATTGTATTAATGATTACTATTGGCCTGTCATAATCATACCCATAAGGCGTAGATCCACCTGTAAGTCCTGTATTAGCTGCTTGCATAATGACGATAAGATCATGTGAAACACAAACCTCCAAAAGCTTCCAAATTTCCAATAAGGTAGCTGGTTTTGCAACAGCCAAGGCCTCGCCTTCTCCATACCGCCAGCCCTTGGAATACCTTTTTTTGTGCCAATTTGCTGTTAGGATGTATTTCGCACCAGAAATATTTTTTAAATCTTGAATGATCTTATACTTCATTTGAGTCATTTTACAGCAAAAAAAAAGATTTTTTTTGGAATGATTTACAAATCTTAAAGATATGAAATTTGAAGAACCTACTTTATATTACATGAACTAAAAAGATTGGTATGTTTTTTGTTTCAAGTGTTTATCTTTACAGTCATTAACCAGTGCACCTATATGCAACGATTTTTATTTTATATTTTTGTTTTTATTGGATTACACATCTGTAATGCGCAACCTGAAACAGCACGAAAAACATTGCGCATTAAAGCAAAAGAAATAGGAAAGAGCGATGAAAATTCATCATCTATACTAGAACTTTCACCCATAAGAGGATTAACAACGAAGGATGTGAAAATAACAATGGGCATCCCGCCCATTGATGGCTTTTCGAAACAAGAACGAAGTATTTCAGCTCCTCGAGATGTGGTGGATCCCACATGGGAAATCAAACAAAAGTTTAGTGAAAATCAGAAAGATGTATCCAAATACGGAAAAGATTATTATTTGGGCAACATAAAAACAAAATCAAAATATATACGCATCGTATGTCGTGACCATGAATATGAAGATGGTGACCGTATAAAATTGATGCTCAATAAAGTTGTGCTTCACCCTAATATTGTTCTTAGAAATTCAGGCTATGTGATGGATATAGAACTGGACGAAGGGCTAAATTCTATACAGTTTTATGCCTTAAATGAAGGGACTTCTAGTCCCAATACTGCAGAACTTAAAGTTTATGACGAAAATGGAAGCATTATTGGCTCCGGACAATGGCTTTTGACCACGGGTTACAAAGCCAATTTAATGGTTTTACGTCAGTAAAAATTTAATCATTAACAACAGCTGCCGAAATTGGTGTATTACTTTTTAAAACGACGTAGGTAGAAGTCGCATAAAAAGCGTTACTATTTCCATCAGAAACCCAATCTTCAAAATCGTATTCAAATGTAAATGTTGTACCTAATAAGCTATTATCCAAAGTATTTGACCGTACGGGCACTACCATTCCAGGGCACCAGCCTGCACGGTCGGGTGTCCAGTTTCCAGGGCTTTGATTACTAATTGGGTTAGAAGCACAACCAATGGGGGCCAAAATATGTTCAAAAGTATTGGCACCGTTTATCTTGACGTCATGAGTTCTATAACACCACTCTGCACAAGGCCTTCCGTCTGAATCATTAGGTGTAGCATGACCCCAACCTGAAATAATTGTTCGTAAGTGTGCTGATTCTGCGTTTGATGGTAATAGAATACTTTTATCCAAATCTAAATTATGATTCACACCATAGGGTACTCCGCTTATAGAATTGGCATGAAAGCCTAAAACTTCAGAAACCGCATAGTAAGGGTAATCAGGAGTTCCTTCAATGTAATCAAAATCAATGGAAACCAAATCTGCTTTGGTTGTCCAATTTTCTATATAAATACGTAATTCTGTAGCACCTGTCAAAAAGCTTTTAAAATCTGTGACATCGAATTCTAAGCCGCGTTCAAGTTGTTGTGTTCCAACCCAATACGGCGTAATATATCGGCCTATTTCGAACCAATCTCCAGAAACTTGATCTTTAACTTTTATATTAGCAAAACGATCCCAATCATCACACCCTGTACTTGGACAATCGATTTGTAAATACATTTTTATCTGTGCTATATTGGTGAGATCTTCATGTAAATTAAAAGTTTGAATTGCAGATTGATTAAAGCCACCGCCAAAACCAAGAGCCTCTTCATTAAAGGTAGTATAGTTATGTATAACAGGTGTTGAATTTCCTGAAAGGGCTATAGTCAATTCTGAGGCCGTTTCACTTACAATACTTAACGTTTCAGAAATATTACCTATCTCAGTTGGACTAAAACGAATATACAAAATATTAGATTCATTTGCGCTTTCTAAAGGAATAACAATTGAATTAGTAAAAGTCAATTCATCTGATGATATTTGGAAATTTCCATCAACTGCAATTGAGATATCACTTACAAGATTTTGTCCACTGATTGTTACAGGAAAAGCATTTGAATGTTCAAAAATCTGAACATTACCAAAACTTAAGTTTGTGTTGCTTGATGAAATTAATGGTGCAGTACTTAACCCTACTCCACTAAGCGAAACCGTTTTATTGTTGGCTTGTGCAGTTTGGATTGTTAGTGTGCCATTAAGAAAGCCTATTGATCCGTCTTGTGGAGAAAATCGAACATATACTGTTGTTAATGTACCATCATTTAGAGATACTTGACTATCAAATGTTGTATTATTTAATGAAACTTCAAAGTTATGTGAAACAGAAATTTCAATAGAGCTTAAAATATCAGATCCTCCAACTTCAATGGATTGGGATATTGAATGCTCCATTTCAAACACCTCTTCAAATGAAAGTGATGTTACATTAACAGTAATTTCCGCTGATTGGTTATTGCCTACAGATGAATCACCACCACCACCACCACTACAATTAATAAGCAAAGTAAATGTTGAAAAAATTACTATTACAAGCCTTAATATATTATTATCAGATATTTTCATAAGTTCATCCAATTGAATTTAAAAGCAATTTAATGAATAAAATAAATATTGGGAAGCTATTTGAAAATTAAATAATCACAGATTTAAGCTTATGTCATAAAAAGATTGTGATTTACAAGTCAAATATTAATTAACTCATAAAAAAATGAAAAAACTTATTTTCATACTTTTCACATTAGGAACATTATCCTCTTGTAAAAATACTACAACAGTGCCCATTGATACACAAAAAGAAACATTCAAGAAAAATTACACAGTATTTTTGGGACATCATTTAAAAGGATTTGAAACTGAGGACAGTAGCTTAATTGCTGCCTATTTGGCCGACTCTGTAAAATGGAGTCCTCCGGTGTGGATGGAAATATACTTTTGGGCATAGAAGATATTTTCACTAGTTTCTCCAATCTTACTGAAACCAGAAACAGAACCAGAACCAACAGTCCAAGTAGAAGTATTTAATAAGTTTTGTGAAATAGTTGGAACTGTAACCAACAAAAATGCACATAAATAAAGGTGTGTTGTAGATGCCATGTTTTTAAAGATTTTGAGACTCCAAATATAAAAAAACATAATAAATAATGTTAAATTTTGAGCGTTTTTAAGAAGTTAAATTATATTTCAATAGCGCCAAAAAGACAAATTCAGAAGTAAATTGAAATCTATTTTAATTTACTTCCCAATACAAAAATTAGCAAAGATATTACCCAATAGGTCGTCTGTAGAGATCTCGCCAGTAATGCGACCGAAATGATAGAGGGCTTCACGAATGTCTATAGCCAACAAATCCCCAGAGAGCCCTGTTTGCATCCCATCTTGTACTTTTTGTATGTTTTTTAAAGCAAACCTTAACGCATCATAATGACGGGCATTAGTAATGATAGTATCATTGTTTTGCAGTTTGCCCGTATGTACCATGTCCAAAAGTTTTGTTTTGAGTAACTCTACCCCTGTGCCAGTTTTTGCGCTCATGTGCAATGGTTCAAGTTCAGAAAAGACTTTGGACAGCAATACTTTGTCTGCTAAATCCATTTTATTCAACACCACAAGTGTTTCTTTTTCAGGATATTGTGCTTTAGTTTCTTCGAGTGAGGCTAAAATATCAGCTGCATTAGCTTTTGAAATTAGAGAAGCATCAAGCAATTGAATGATGACTTGAGATTCAGCCATTTTTGCAAAGGTTTTCTTAATGCCTATTGATTCTACAGTATCATCGGTATGACGAATCCCTGCGGTATCAATAAAACGAAATTTTACACCTTCAATGATTAGTTCATCTTCAATAGCATCACGCGTTGTTCCGGCGATGTTACTAACAATAGCTTTGTCTTCGTTTAGAAGTGCGTTGAGTAGTGTAGATTTACCCACATTTGGGGCTCCAATGATTGATATAGGAACGCCATTCTTAATAACATTACCAGTAGCAAAAGAATCAATAAGGTATTTTAGAACTTTGACAATACGTTTCAATAATTCTTCAAATTGCTGACGATCGGCAAACTCTACATCCTCTTCTGAAAAGTCTAATTCCAGTTCAATTAAGGAAGCGAAATTGAGTAATTCTACTCGTAAATTTTTTATTTCTGAACTAAAACCGCCCCGCATTTGTTGCAATGCAATTTGGTGTGCTGCTGCGCTGTCACTTGCAATCAAATCGGCAACTGCTTCGGCCTGACTTAAATCCATTTTTCCATTAAGAAAAGCTCGTAAAGTAAATTCGCCAGGATTGGCCGAACGACAGCCATTTCGTATAAACAGCTGTAGGATTTCTTGCTGAATATAGCTACTACCATGACATGAAATTTCGACGACATCTTCTCCAGTATAGGACTGTGGGTTTTTGAAAAGGCTAAGCAAGACTTCATCTAAAATACGCTTACCGTCCATGACATGACCTAAATGTACGGTATGTGTTGCTTGAGTTAAAAGCGATTTATTGTGGATAGACCTGAAGAGACTGTTAGAAACACTTATCGCTTCTGGTCCTGAAACACGCAAAACAGCAATGGCACCTGCTCCGGAAGCAGTGGCAAGAGCAATAATGGTGTCCTTATTGGTCATATTCAAACTTTTGACAAAAATATTAATATTACTTCAAACCAAGGGTGTATTAAAATTTAATTTATTTTTGCAGAAACTCTTATCCTATGAAAATTATGTATAAATTCTTATTGTTTTGCTTTTTCGCACTCGTTTTAGGCTGTAAATCTACAGATAAACTAGAGCAAACCTACTCTGTAAATGTTGAAGCAGATGGCGTATTAGACGGGGTTCGTGCTTACATAATGCGCAATGATAATGGCAGGTCAGCAACAGCTGTTGATACTGCTATTGCCATGGGTGGACAATTTTTATTTAAAGGAGAGGTTCTTACTCCCGAAATGCGCTCACTTGCTATAGATGGAGTTCGCGGACAAGTGTTTTTTGTATTGGAATCAGCAGAAATTAATGTTGTTGCTTATAAGGATAGTATTCAAAAATCTACTGTAAATGGTGGAGATAACAACGACATTTTTAATGCATACAAATCTGGTTACGCTGTACTAATTGATCAATTGAGCGCTCTACGAAAGGAATACGCTTCGGTTAGAGAAAAGTCCGAGGAAATTGAGCGTATTCAAGAGCGTAACAATAGCTTAAGAGAAGAATTGAAAAACTTTGGTTTTAATTTTCTATTGGAATTTCCTAATTCTGACTTCTCGTTAATGTTGTTAGAAGGTATTACTGCTCAACAGACATTTGATGTTTCTAAAACTAAAGAAATTTTAGCTTTGATGAACAATGATCTATTAAGCAAAACTTATAATAAAATAATCGCACAGAAAATTCAGCAAAGAATTGATGTTGCGAGTGCAGCTAATAACATAGTTATAGGAGAGAAAGCTCCAGATTTTACTGCGCCAAACCCAGATGGTAAAGCCATCACCATGAGTGCTATTAAGGGGAAAGTTACCATTATTGATTTTTGGGCTTCTTGGTGTAAACCCTGCCGCATAGAAAACCCAACCTATGTACGTTTGTATGAACAATACCACGACAAAGGATTAGAAATTATCAGTGTCTCCTTAGACCGCCAAAATCAAAAACAGCGCTGGATTGATGCGATCGCTAAAGATAAACTGACTTGGTATAATGTTTCTAATTTGAAGTTTTGGAATGACCCAGTAGCAAAGCTTTATAATGTTTCGTCTATTCCGGCTACCTTTATCATAGACGATAAAGGAATCATATTAGCTGAAAGATTAAGAGGTCGAGGATTAGAAGCAAAAATAGCTGAGCTACTCGACTAAAGTTTGTTATTCTTTTTTAGAAACATCAGTAATCCGATGGGTGCTGCCAGCAATAATACAACCCAAAGTTGATTTTCAAGTACCCAAGGTGCAACAATAAGTGTCAGGCAAAAGCCTCCAACGGCTCCACCAAAGTGTGCATCATGTCCAATGTTTCCCAAACGTGTTTTCATGCCGTAAATCGAAAACAGCAAATACCCCACTCCAACTATATACGAAGGAATTGGTATGGGTATAAAATAAAGATATAAGCTCATCCCGGGATTAAGCAATATAGCAGCATATAGTATACCCGTAACAGCTCCACTAGCACCTACCGCACTGTATCGAGGTTCATTTTTGTGAAAATAAAACGAAAAAAGATTACCTGAGAGTAAACTTGCTATATACACCAAATAGAAATTAAACACTCCTAGTTGATTAATGACTATGGATGCAAAAATATAAAGCGTAAACATATTAAATATGAAATGTTGCCAATCAACATGTAAAAAACCTGAACTAATCCATCGTTTATTTTCTCCATTTCGTAAAGCACCAACATTAAATTTGTACTGTTCAAAAAATGAGTAGTCTCGAAATCCGCGTAACGAAATAAAAAGATTTGCTGCAATAATGACTAAGGTGTGTATGTTCATGAACTAAAGTTATTAAATCACTTAAAATAAATTATCTTTGCAATGTAAATTTAAGCTTAATTTATGCAATTATTAGCCTTCGTGCTTATCTATCCTTTACTTTGGTTTGTTTCCATCTTGCCATTTCGTTTGTTGTATGCTGTTTCTGATGTTTTGTATGTTGTGCTTTACCACATTGTTGGTTATCGAAAACAAACTGTACAAGAAAATTTGAAACTTGTTTTTCCTGATAAGTCAGAAGCTGAACGCCAACTTATTACAAAACGATTTTACCACCATCTGTGTGATATGATTTTAGAAGCTATAAAATCGATGAGCATTAGTGTTGAAGACATGAAAGCACGTTTTAAATTCACCAATATTGAGCTTATTAAAGAATTTGAAAAGCAAAATAAAAGCATTGTCTTAATGTGTGCACATTACGGCAGCTGGGAATGGATTTTTATCATACAAACTTATGTGAAATTTCGTGGTTATGCGGTTTACAAACGTCTCAACAATAGATATTTTGATAAGCTTGTTCGAGGTATAAGAGCACGTTATAACAGTTATTTAGTAACCACAAAAGAAACCATCCCTACCCTTATTGAAAACAAAAAAAAGGGGGTTTTAACGATGAATGGCTTTGTATCCGATCAAACGCCAAAAAAAGGAAAAGCCTACCACTGGAATACATTCATGGGAATTGAGGTTCCTGTTCATACCGGTGCAGAAATGCTGGCTAAAAAGTTGGATATGCCTGTCATTTTCTTCTCTGTAAAACGTATAAAAAGAGGTTTTTATGAAACCACATTCCAAACCTTGGCAGAACACCCCAATGATTTTAAGGATTACGAGATTACAGATCAGTTTTTAAAACTTGTCGAACAGCAAATTCATGAAGAGCCACAATACTATTTATGGACACACAAACGCTGGAAACACCGAAAGCTATAGCTAATGTCTATACAGCACTATATTATGAAAGAGTCTTAAGTTCAACTATAAAACGATCTGCCAGTTTATCGGCTTGTTGTTGCGAAGGCGCTTCTGTATAAATTCTAATGATGGGTTCTGTATTGCTTTTTCTTAAATGCACCCAAGAGTCTGCAAAGTCAATTTTCACCCCATCGACAGTGGTTAAAGGTTCGTTTGCATATTTGTTTTCCATGGCTTCTAAGAGCCCATCAACATCTATATTGGGGTCCAAATCTATTTTCTTCTTACTCATATAATACAAAGGATATGTCTTTTTGAGTGCACTTACAGAAATTTGTTTTTCGGCCAATAAACTTAAAAATAAAGCAATGCCTACTAAAGCATCACGTCCAAAGTGGGCCTCTGGTAAAATTATTCCACCGTTGCCTTCACCACCAATAACGGCTTTATTTGCTTTCATGGCATTTACCACATTTACCTCACCTACTGCGCTGGCAGTATACGCACCACCATGTTTTTGTGTAACATCTCTTAGCGCTCGTGTGGAACTCAAATTACTTACGGTATTCCCTTTGTTCTGACTCAAAACAAAATCAGCACAAGCAACTAAGGTATATTCTTCGCCAAACAACGTCCCTTGTTCATCCATAAATGCCAAACGGTCTACATCGGGATCTACAGCAATACCAAAATCTGCACCGGTTTGTACTACTTTATCTGATAAATCGGTCAAATGGGCTTTTAGCGGCTCAGGATTGTGCGGAAAATGTCCATCGGGGGTACAATGCAATTTAATGGGTTCTACGCCCAATCGTTCAAGCAATAGCGGAACAACAATACCACCCGTCGAATTGACACCGTCTACAACGACTTTAAATTTACATGATTTTATGGCTTCAATATCGACATAATCAAGTGCTAACACTTCATCTATGTGTAAATCAAAATAGGCATTATTAACTGTAATTTTCCCTAAATCATCAACTTCTGCAAAGTCTACATCCTCACGTTCTGCTAAATCCAATACACGTTGGCTATGCGCTGCATTCAAAAACTCTCCATTTGCATCCAACAACTTTAAAGCATTCCATTGTTTTGGATTGTGACTTGCAGTAAGGATAATCCCCCCATCGGCATGCTCCATGGGCACGGCTACTTCTACAGTTGGTGTTGTCGATAGACCTAAATTGATGACATCTATTCCCATCCCAATTAAGGTGTTCATTACTAAATTTTGAATCATTTCACCAGAAATTCGAGCATCTCTTCCAATAACCACTCTGTAATTGGTTTTTTTGCGTTGCTCCTTAACCCACATGCCATAGGCCGCAGCAAATTTAACGGCATCTATAGGTGTTAAATTATCGGAAACAGCACCTCCAATTGTACCACGAATTCCAGAAATTGATTTGATTAAAGTCATTTTAAAAAGTTTTTACAAATATAAGATTTCAATTCTAGTTTTATAAGATAGTATTCATAATTTTGACCCCATGAACTACCTTGCACATCTCTATCTTTCTGGCAATAATGAAGACGTTTTAATCGGTAATTTTATTGCAGATAGCGTTAAAGGGTCAAAATACAAGGATTACACATCTAAAATACAACAAGGAATTCTTTTACACCGTCAAATTGATACCCACACGGATGCACACCCCAATTTTAGAACTAGCACAAAAAGATTACATAAAAATTACAGTCATTATTCTGGAGTGATTGTTGATATTTTTTTCGATCATTTTTTGGCTAAAAACTGGTCTACTTATACCTCGATTTCGTTAGCAGACTATGCGCAATACTGCTATACTATTTTAAATAAGAACATTAATATAATGCCTGAAAAAGCGCAATATATACTCCCCCATATGACCAAAGGAAATTGGCTATTGAGTTACGCTTCCATTGAAGGGATATCTGGTGTTTTATCAGGAATGAATAGAAGAACTCAAGGGCGGTCAAGAATGGATCGAGCTAGTTTTGAGTTGGAGCAGTATTATTCAGATTTTGAGCGTGATTTCAAGACTGTTTTTGAGGATATAAATCAAATGAGTGCTGCTTTTCTCAACCCATACTAACTGATATAATTCCACATGTTTTTATACTTACCCATTTGAGTGTACGTTTTATTTATGGGTAAATGTTTTGTTGAACTCAGTTTTGGATCTTCTTTAAGTACTTTTTTAGCCCATGCTCGAGCTGAAGATAAGAGCGCTTTGTCTTGAACGATGTTAGCTATTTTTAAACGCAAAACGCCACTTTGTTGCGTTCCCATGATATCTCCGGGTCCTCTAAGTTTTAAATCTACTTCGGCAATTTCAAAACCATCAGAAGAGCGCACCATCGTTTCCATTCGCGTTTTGCTGTCATTTCCAAGTTTGTGGCTCGTCATTAAAATGCAATAGCTTTGCTCAGCTCCTCTCCCAACACGACCTCGTAATTGATGCAACTGAGACAATCCAAACCGCTCGGCACTTTCAATAATCATTACAGAAGCATTTGGGACATTTACGCCCACTTCTATCACTGTTGTCGCTACCATAATTTGCGTTTCACCTTTCAAAAAGCGTTGCATTTCAAAGTCTTTGTCTGTAGCTTTCATTTGGCCATGGACAATGGAAATTTGATAGTTTGGTACAGGAAACTCTCGTGCGATGCTTTCATAGCCATCCATTAAATCTTTAAAATCTAATTTTTGACTTTCATTAATGAGTGGGTATACAATATAAACTTGACGTCCTTTTTTTATTTCTTCTCGAATAAAACCAAATACTTTTAAGCGGTTGCTGTCATAACGATGAACCGTTTTAATGGGTTTTCTTCCCGGAGGTAGCTCATCGATTACCGAAATGTCTAAATCCCCATAAACCGACATCGCTAATGTTCTTGGAATTGGAGTAGCTGTCATCACTAATACGTGAGGAGGCGATGTGTTTTTGTGCCATAATTTACTGCGTTGAGCTACCCCAAAGCGGTGTTGCTCGTCAATGATGGCTAATCCTAAATTTTTAAATCTTACTTTGTCCTCCAAAATGGCATGAGTTCCCACCAAAATATTTAAGTTTCCGCCCTCCAAACCGGAGTGTATTTCTTTTCTAGCAGCAGTTTTTGATGAGCCTGTAAGCAATGCTATGTTGATTCCTAAAGCAGTGCACATGGGCTTCAAGCTGTTATAATGTTGAATTGCTAGTATTTCGGTAGGTGCCATAAGGGTGGCTTGAAAATTGTTATCAATGGCAATAAGCATGGATAAAAAAGCTACAATAGTTTTTCCTGAGCCGACATCCCCTTGCAACAATCGATTCATCTGTGCGTTACTGCCCATATCGCCCCGGATTTCTTTTACAACACGCTTTTGAGCGGCTGTCAAAGTGAAGGGCAAATGGTTATTATAAAAATCATTAAAATGAGTCCCCACTGTTTCAAAAAGGAACCCCTTAATTTTTGATTTATGAATCAAATTTTTATATACCAATTGCAGTTGAATGAAGAAGAGTTCTTCAAATTTCAATCGAAATTGAGCACTAGCGAGTAACTTTTGATTTTTAGGAAAATGGATGTTGGTTAGAGCGTCTTTTTTTGAAATTAATCCATTGTGCATTAATATTTCGTCAGACAGCGATTCATCGAATGAATTGCCAACATGTTGGAACAAATGTTCAACTAATTTTGAAAGCGATCGATTAGAAATCCCTCGATTAGATAATTTTTCTGTTGATGGATAAATAGGTTGAATAGCAGAGCTTAAACTTTTATCAAAATCTGTTTTGAGTTCCATGTCAGGATGCGGCATATTAAAAACGCCATTAAATAGATTTGTTTTTCCAAAAACGACATAATCGGTGTGCAGTTTTAAACGCTCTTTAATCCATTTTTGACCTCGAAACCAAACTAAATCAATTTTCCCAGTACTGTCTCTAAAGGTTGCTACAAGCCGCTTACCCCTTTGCTGCCCTACTTCTCTAATCTCTGTAATTTGCCCGATGACTTGCACTTCGGCATTATTTTGTTCTAGTGCATTAATCTTATAAAATTGAGTGCGATCGATGTAGCGGTTGGGAAACAAATGGATTAAATCTTGAAATGTATGAATGCCCAATTCTGAACGCAACAAGGAAGCTCTGTTAGGTCCTACCCCTTTAAGATAATCAATTGGTGTTTGCAAAACATCCTGAACCATGTTGTGCTTAGTTTAGTAAGAGTCCTACTTCTTCTTTGAGTACGTTTAAAGCCATTTGGGGTGAAAGTTTTGATTGTGTTAGGATTTCAAACAGAGCTGCGCTCATGTCGTTTGCAGTAGGTGTTTCCTCAGTGATTTCAAATGATCTAATCAACTTAATACTATTGTTTTTTGCTGCTGAAATAATTTGCCAACAAGACTCAGAAACATAAATTTGTTGTGCTAAATTATGTTCATACTCCTGCTCAATTGTTTTGATCAACAAGTCTTTGTAGGCATCGGGCTGTGGTGCAATTGGCGGAACACGCAAAAGTAAATTATGAGCACTTATGCGTTCCAGAAATAAGGTCAAACGTTCAAATGCTTGTAAGCGTGTAGGTAAGATTTCTTTATGATACGTTTTGTGAAGCATAAAGTTACGCCTGTTATTTTCATTAGTAACATGCTCTTTGAAAAACAAAAAAGCTATGGCGCCAGTAAGCAATGCCGGGATACAATACAACATTAACCCTAAGAAATTTTCAGTCATTTTAAACAATAATTTTGTGGCACTAATTTAATAATTTCATAACAAACACAATCAAAATAATTGATGGATAAAAATTGAGCGTTTATAAAATTTGCAAAAGAACCAAGGAATAATACATAAAAATGATGTGAATTGTTTATAATTATTCGTTAAAGCCAAGCTAAAAAAGGAATACATTACTTAATTTCACCGTTCTAATTTTTTTTATTTGAAAGCCTATTTAGAACAGCTAAACGATGCGCAATTAGCACCAACATTACAGATGGATGGCCCTATGATTGTAATTGCGGGTGCGGGCTCTGGAAAAACCAGAGTGTTGACGTTTCGAATTGCCTATTTGATGAGTAAAGGAGTTGATCCGTTTAATATCTTGGCACTCACCTTCACAAACAAAGCTGCAAGGGAGATGAAATCAAGAATTGCGTCGATTGTAGGAGATAGCGAGGCTAAAAATTTATGGATGGGAACTTTTCATTCCGTGTTTGCTAAAATTTTACGTTTTGAGGCTGATAAATTAGGATATCCATCAAATTTCACTATATACGATACACAGGATTCTCAACGGCTCGTATCTGCAATTATAAAAGAACTAAATTTAGATAAGGATGTATATAAATACAAGCAAATTCATTCGCGTATTTCTTCATACAAAAACAGTTTAATTACTGTTCGTGCCTATTTCCAGAATCCTGAACTTATAGAAGCTGATACCATGGCAAAGCGTCCACAATTGGGTGCTATATACAAAGAATACGTAGACCGTTGTTTTAAGGCAGGCGCAATGGATTTTGATGATTTATTACTTAAGACTAATGAATTACTTACACGATTTCCAGATGTATTAGCAAAATATCAAAATCGATTCCGCTATATCCTTGTGGATGAGTACCAAGATACTAATCATTCTCAATATCTTATTGTTCGCGCACTGTCTGATCGTTTTCAAAACATATGCGTTGTTGGAGATGATGCGCAAAGTATTTATGCGTTTCGTGGGGCCAACATCAATAATATTTTGAATTTCCAAAAAGATTATGACAACGTCAAAATTTATAGATTAGAACAAAATTATCGATCTACAAAAAACATTGTCAATGCAGCAAATTCTATTATTGATAAAAATCAAACCAAATTAGATAAAGTAGTTTGGACCGCTAATAGTGAAGGGAATAAAATTGTAGTAAACCGCTCCTTGACAGATGGTGACGAAGGGCGATATGTAGCTAGCTCTATTTTCGAAAACCAAATGAATAACCAAGCTAAGAATGCTGATTTCGCTGTTCTCTACAGAACAAATGCACAATCAAGAGCTATTGAAGATGCTTTGAGGAAAAGAGGTCTACCTTACCGAATCTATGGAGGTTTGTCGTTCTATCAGCGAAAAGAGATTAAAGATGTTTTGGCCTATTTAAGGCTAATTATCAATCCTGCTGACGAAGAGGCTTTGAAGCGTATCATTAATTTTCCTGGACGCGGAATTGGCCAAACAACAGTAGACCGGCTTATTGTTGCTGCAAATGCAGCCAACACAACAATATTTGAGCTACTCAAACACATTCAAACTTCTCAAATTAATTTGAACTCTGGGATCAAAACAAAATTGTCAAATTTTTGTTCCATGATTGAAAGTTTTCAAGTTATGAATCAAGGTGCTAATGCTTTTGAACTCACCGAACATGTTTGTAGAGTAAGTGGTTTAATTAGAGAATTTAAAAAAGATGGTACTCCAGAGGGCGTCACAAGAATGGAAAATGTTGAAGAACTCCTAAACGGAATAAAAGATTTCGTAGAAGGCCAGCGCGAACTTGCGGACTCAACAGCTAATTTAGCTGAATTTTTAGAGGATGTGGCACTTGCAACCGATTTGGACAATGAGCAAAAAGGGGACGAAGAAAAAGTTGCACTAATGACGATTCATCTGGCCAAAGGTTTAGAGTTTCCTTATGTTTACATTGTTGGCCTCGAGGAAGACTTATTTCCAAGTGCTATGAGTATGAATACCAGAAGTGATCTTGAAGAAGAACGCCGCTTATTTTATGTTGCCGTAACTCGTGCAGAAAAACAAGTGTATTTAACTTATGCTTTATCCCGTTACAGATGGGGTAAACTTATTGATGCTGAACCAAGTCGTTTCATCGAAGAAATTGACGATGATTATTTAGAAATCACAACCCCAAAAGAAGAACGACGATTTAACCCCATGCTTAGTGCCGATATATTTGGTGATGTCCCTCAGTCAAAAGTTCGCTATAAAAAACCTTCGTTTACAAAGCCTAAACCAAAGAAAAAAGCTGAGCAACCCGCAAGATTTACCCCTAAAAATTTAACAAAACTATCAAAGACCAGCCCCAATACAAATTTATTCGACAGTAAGCTTACCGTAGGCAATATCGTGAATCACCAACGCTTTGGCACAGGCGAGGTAGTGAAGATTGAAGGGAAAGGCGCTGATTTAAAAGCAGAGATTAAGTTCTCAAATTCAGGAGTAAAGAAATTACTTTTGCGCTTTGCGAAATTAGAAATTGTATCGTAGTTATGGCAGAATTATTAAAACTTTACTCAGAAAATCCCCACCCAAGAACTTTAGATAAGGTTGTTAAGTGCTTAAAAGCCGGTGGGTTGGTTATATACCCTACTGACACAGTTTACGCTTTGGGTTGTGATGTAAAAAGCACAAAAGCAATGGAACGTATTGCTCGCATCAAAGGAGTCAAACTTGAACGTGCTCAGTTTTCATTTATTTGCCATAATTTAAGCCACTTAAGCGACTATACAGCTCAAATAGATAGTAGTACGTTTAAGACGTTAAAACGTTATTTTCCTGGGCCATACACTTTTGTTTTACCCAGCAACAAAGCCCTTCCTCATCCATTCAAAAAACGTAAAACAGTTGGTATTCGGGTTCCTGATCATCCAATTGCATTAGAACTCGTCAGGCGACTTGGCAATCCAATTGTGTCAACTTCAATAAATGATGAAGACGATATTATTGAATACACAACCGATCCTGAACTAATTTACGAAAAATGGCAGAACCGTGCCGACATCATAATTAATAATGGATTTGGTGGAAATATTGCATCCACTGTAATTGATTTAACTCAAGCCCCTCCTAAGCTTATTCGCGAAGGCAAAGGTTTAGCAGATTTTTTATAACCCCATGGCGAAAACAAAGAACATTACATTTGAGGAATATATCGAAGTTCAGGGTGCTCGAGCACATAATTTAAAGGATATTGACGTCAAAATCCCAAGAGATCAACTTGTCGTTATTACTGGTCTATCGGGAAGTGGTAAGTCTTCATTGGCCTTCGATACAATTTATGCAGAAGGTCAACGGCGGTATATAGAAACGTTTTCTGCCTATGCTAGACAGTTTTTAGGAACTTTAGAACGTCCAGATGTTGATAAAATTGATGGCCTATCTCCAGTAATAGCTATAGAGCAAAAAACGACCAGCAAATCACCAAGATCGACCGTTGGCACAATAACCGAAGTTTATGACTTTTTACGGTTGCTGTTTGCACGTGCAGCCGATGCTTATAGCTATAATACCAATGAAAAAATGGTAAGCTACAGCAATGAACAAATTAAATCACTTATTGGCAGCACATTCAAGGACAAACGTATTTCTATTTTAGCACCTATTGTGCGCTCTAGAAAAGGACATTACCGTGAGCTTTTTGAATATATAGCTAAACAAGGTTTCATCAAAGTTAGAGTGGATGGTGCTATAGTCGATATAAAACCTGGAATGCGCCTTGATCGATACAAGCTTCACGACATTGAAATAGTGATTGATCGGCTGAAAGTCGATGAAAAAACCATGAATACCAATCGTCTTGATGAAAGTATAAATACTGCTATGGACCAAGGGGATCAAATGTTAATGGTGTTTGACCATGATGAGAAAACCTTACGCTTCTTTAGTGGAAATCTGATGTGTCCTTCATCAGGAATTTCATATCCTAATCCTGAACCTAATAATTTTTCTTTTAATTCACCTAAAGGGGCTTGTCCGGAATGTAATGGTATTGGAGATTTATATAAAGTTAATGTTCAAAAAATTATTCCTAACCGCAAGCTATCCATTAAAAATGGCGGACTAGCACCACAAGGGCCACAAAAAGATTCATGGATATTTAAACAGCTTGAGTTAATTGCTAAACGATTTGACTTTAGTTTATCAGATCAAATAAAAACCATTCCAAAAAAGGCAATTGACATCATACTCTATGGCGGTAAAGAAGAGTTTTCCGTTAACAGTAAATCTCTTGGTGTTTCAAGAAATTATGCAATTGATTTTGATGGTATTGTTAACTTTATTGAGCATCAATACAACACCACTGATTCGAGCTCCATAAAACGTTGGGCAAAAGCTTATATGGATAAAATAGAATGTCCTTCATGTGGTGGATCACGTTTAAAAAAGGAAGTGCTTTATTTTAAGTTAAACAATAAAAATATTGCTGAGCTAGCTGCACTGGACATCAATGAATTAGCATTGTGGTTCAAAGCCCTACCAAATCAACTTTCATCTAAGCAAAATACAATTGCCAAAGAAATTATCAAAGAAATTCGGACACGGTTACAATTTTTGCTGGATGTTGGATTAGATTATTTAGCCTTAAACAGAAGCTCAAAGTCACTATCTGGTGGTGAGGCACAACGCATTCGATTGGCCACTCAAATTGGATCTGAACTAGTCGGTGTACTCTATATCTTAGACGAGCCTAGTATTGGTTTACATCAGCGCGATAATCAAAAACTGATACAATCGCTTATGGTATTGCGTGATGTTGGTAATTCTGTAATTGTAGTGGAGCACGACAAAGACATGATTGAGCAAGCCGATCACATCATTGACATAGGTCCGAAGGCTGGTAAATTTGGGGGCGAAATTATAAGCCAAGGAAAGCCTGCCCATTTACAAAAGGCAGATACCATTACAGCTCAGTATCTTCGTAATATTAAATCTATAGAAATACCAAAAAAACGACGTAAAGGCAATGGTAAAACCTTAGAGCTAAAGGGGTGTACTGGCAATAATTTAAAAAATGTTTCCATCAAAATCCCATTGGGCAAAATGGTTGGCATTACAGGAGTTTCAGGGAGTGGGAAATCGTCTTTAATCAATGAAACATTATACCCTATTCTAAATAATTATTATTTTAATGGTGTTAAGGAGCCCTTAGCATACAAAAGCATTAAAGGCTTAGAGCATTTAGATAAAGTGATTGATATTAATCAATCTCCAATCGGTAGAACCCCGCGCAGTAATCCTGCTACCTATACCGGTGTATTTGGCGAAATTAGATCGCTTTTTGCAAAGATTCCAGAAGCTATGATTCGAGGTTATAAACCAGGACGTTTTAGTTTTAATGTTTCTGGTGGGCGGTGTGAAACATGCAAAGGAGGTGGTTTAAGACTTATTGAAATGAATTTTCTGCCTGATGTTTATGTTGGCTGTGAATCCTGTATGGGCAAACGATTTAACAGAGAAACTTTAGAAATCAGATACAAAGGTAAATCAATAAGTGATGTACTAAACATGACCATCAATGAGAGTGTAGGTTTCTTTGAGCATATTCCAAAAATTTACCGTAAACTAAAAACGATTAAAGATGTTGGACTTGGGTATATTACATTAGGTCAACAGAGCACAACCTTATCTGGTGGGGAAGCGCAGCGCATAAAACTTGCTTCTGAACTCAGTAAACGCGACACTGGAAATACAATATATATTCTTGACGAACCCACAACAGGACTTCATTTTGAGGATATACGCGTTCTTTTAGATGTGTTACAAAAGCTCGTGGACAAGGGGAACACCGTTCTGATAATTGAGCATAATTTGGATGTAATCAAGGTTGTAGATCATATTATTGACGTGGGATTAGAAGGTGGCAAAGGAGGTGGTACTATTGTAGCTGAGGGAACACCTGAGCAGATTATCAAAAACAAAATAAGCTACACCGCAAAATATTTAAAAAAAGAATTACTTTAGTAGGTCGAAACAATAAAAATTATGAGACTGCAACAACACAAAAGCTGGAACGAAATAAAAACTAACGACTCCTGGGCCATTTTTAAAGTTATGGGGGAATTTGTTACCGGGTTTGAGCGAATGAGTAAAATTGGGCCCTGTGTATCCATTTTTGGTTCAGCCAGAACTAAAACAGATGATAAATACTACACTTTGGCTGTAGAAATAGCTAAGGCTATTGTTGAATCTGGTTATGGCGTTATTACTGGTGGTGGACCAGGTATTATGGAGGCAGGAAATAAAGGGGCTAAACTCGCTAAAGGAACATCTGTTGGGTTAAATATTGATTTACCTTTTGAGCAACACGATAACCCGTATATAGATTCTGATAAAAGTTTAGATTTTGATTATTTCTTTGTGCGGAAAGTTATGTTTGTTAAATATTCTCAAGGCTTTGTAGTGATGCCAGGTGGTTTTGGAACTTTAGACGAACTCTTTGAGGCCATAACCTTGATCCAAACCAATAAAATTGAGAAATTTCCTATCATTCTCGTTGGAAGTTCCTACTGGAAAGGATTAGTACAATGGATTAAAAAAATACTTCGCGACGAATACAAAACGATCAGTCAAAAAGACTTAGATTTAATTCACACTGTCGATTCGCCAGAAGAAGTAACAGCGATATTGGATGCCTTTTATAAACAATATCAACTCAGCCCAAATTTCTAATTGTTATCAACACTCTAGGAACTACAAAAATAGTCATGCAGAACATCCACCTTGCTTTAATCTTGGCTGGTATATCCTTGTGTTATGGACAACATAAGACGGATATTGTGGCAGTGGTCGACTCCGATGCTGAAATCATTAATATTCAACAGTCATTTACATTTTACAACTCTTATGATATAGCACTGAATGAATTATATTTTACAGATTGGACTTCAAGTTACAGTAGTCCAGAAACACCCTTGACGAAGAAATTTTTAAATGAATTCAATACAAATTTATATATTTCAAGGGACAAGCATCGTGGGTATACTACGATCAATAGTATCCAAAGCCAAACACAAAAGACACATGTTTTTAATCGTCTTGCTAATCAAACAGATATCATAAAAGTTGATCTCGATAAGGCTTTGTTACCAGGTGATTCCATAACCTTAGATTTAGAATATCAATTAACCATCCAAAATGATCGATTCACAGGATACGGCATCAATAAAAAGAAAGATTATGCACTAAACGCTTGGTATTTAACCCCCGCTGTTTTTGACGGACAAAACTGGAGGCTTTACAGCAATAAAAATTTAGATGACTTATACGCTCCTGGTACTGATACAAAGCTAAAACTTACAACAGCAGATACCTACAACGTCTACACAGCTTTAAACAAGCTAGGTTCTGTACGTAATGATGGATTGATTCACTATACTTTTGAAGGAAATAATATTACGGATTCAAAGATTTTCATCACCTCGGAAAAATTCAGGCATTACACTTTTGAGGATTTAACCATTCAATTAAATACTAATTTAAAAAAAATTAGTCCTGAAAAAGAAAAAGAAATACTGGAACGAATTAATGGTTTTTCTTCTGCAAACATTGCAGTATACCCCAAAAATAAATTGATCTTATCTAATCTTGAATATAAGAAAAATTCACTCTATGGTTTAACCTTTCTTCCAGATATATTGTCGCCTTTTTCAAAGGAATTTGAATATGAGATCACATTAGCGCAAAACATCATCAAAAAATATATTGATGAAGTTTTAAAACTAGATTCTAGAACGGAGTATTGGTTAAAAAAAGGAATCGAACAATTGCTGCTTGTTCGTTATATTGAAACCTATTATCCAGATCAAAAACTACTTGGAAAACTCGCTGATTTTTGGGGAATTAGAGGATTTAATTTTTCAAAACTAAAATACACAGAGCAATACCGCCTTACTTATTATCAAATGTTAAGAACAGGGCGTGATCAGGCACTTAACACAAAACGGGAAGAGTTGATTAACTTTAATCAAAGGCATACTGCAAAATTTAAAGCTGGGCTAAGTTTAAAGTATTTAATGTCCTATTTAGGTCAGAACAATGAACTTCTTTGGATACAAGAGTTCATTGATACACACTCTAAAAGCCCGGCATCAGTAGCAAAATTCAAAACATTTTTAGGACGAAAAACTAAGAAAAATATAGAATGGTATTTTGAGGATTACATTGTCAACTCTATCAACTCAGATTATAAATTCAAAAATCATTCAACAGATAAAGACTCAATTTATTTTACCATAAAAAACCTAAGAAAGGGAAAATATCCGATTTCATTATCAACATTGAAAGATGAACAGGTCATTTCAAATGAATGGATTGAAGGATTTGATAGTGAAAAACAATTTTCTATAGCAAATAACGGTGCTGATGAACTAGCATTGAATTATGATCACTCTAGTTTGGAATTTAATCGACGTAACAATTGGAAACGACTCGACCGTGGTCGAATGTTCAACAAACCGTTGCAGTTTCGTTTTCTTAGAGACGTGGAGGATCCCGCAAAGGCGCAAATTTATTTCATTCCTATCGTTGAGTTTCAGAACATTTACGATGGCTTAAAACTAGGAATGAATTTTAACAACAGAGGACTTTTAGCAAAACCATTTCTGTATGCTCTGGCTCCCTTTTACGGTCTAGAGTCAAAGACGATGACAGGATTTGCAAAAGCGATGTTTAATATTTACCATGAAGATTCAAGGCTTTATAATACCATGTTTGGAATTACTTTTGATCGCTCCTCGTTTGATTACGGATCTTTTATAACAAAAATACAGCCTTATGTTCAATTTCAATTTAGAGAAATTAATAATTTGAGATCTAATGCAAGCGAAACGTTGATGTTGCGTTACATAAATATTCAAAAAGATAATTCTAGAAGCTTCCTTGATGAAAATACCATTCCGCCCTATAAAGTTCTTAATCTACGTTATTTAAATTTGGACAACTCCATTCACAAATTTGACAAATGGTCTGTTGACCTCCAGTTTTCTGGAAATTTTGGAAAACTAAGTTCTAGCTATGAAATCAGAAAAAGAACACCAAATGATCGGCATTATAACCTGAGGTTATTTGCAGGTGCTTTTTTGTACAACACACTTCCGGAGACCGAAAACAACTTCAATTTTGCATTAGATCGTCCGACAGACTACCTTTTTGAGTACAATTATTTAGGCCAGTCAGAATCGTCAGGAATTTTAGCCCAACAATTGGTAATTGCCGATGGTGGATTTAAGTCAAAAACAGAGCCAGGTTTCGCAAATCAATGGTTAACGACCTTGAATGCAAGTGCCTCTATTTGGCGATACATTCAAGCCTATGGTGATCTTGGATTTGTGAAAAACAAAGGGCTAAGCCCATTTTTCGCTTACGATGCTGGAGTACGATTAGACTTAGTTACTGATTTCTTCGAAATCTATTTCCCAGTGTATTCCAACCTAGGGTGGGAGATTAATCAATCCAATTACCCTCAAAAAATTAGATTTGTGTTTACAACAGACTTTTCCGCACTTGCCGAGTTATTTACACGAAGATGGTTCTGACATTTTATTCATCAAAGAAGCACAAGCCCATATTTTCTTTCTTTAAATCCTTTTAAAAATACTGTTGTTTTGGATTTTAATCTCTAATGCTTTACACTTGACTAAAGTTGATTGATATGCTTATATTTCCTATATTTGCAAAAAATTTCGGATCGTAAATGTCTACAAAAAACAAGCTTGCTGAAAACATAACTTTTGAAGAATTTAGATTAGAAGTTATGAACGACTACAAAATTGCCATCACAAGCCGTGAATGTAGTTTACTTGGCCGTCGCGAAGTATTGACAGGCAAAGCAAAATTTGGGATTTTTGGAGGAGGTAAAGAACTCCCTCAGCTCGCTTGGGCTAAAGCATTCAAAAATGGTGATTTCCGATCTGGATATTACCGCGATCAGACCTTTATGATGGCCATTGGTGAATTGAGTATAGAGCAATTCTTTGCTGGGCTTTACGCACATACCGATATCAATTTTGATCCTATGAGTGCAGGTCGCCAAATGGGTGGGCATTTTGTAACACACTCACTAGATGAAAATTACGATTGGAAAGATCTTACTGTACAAAAAAATTCAAGTTCAGACATCTCTCCTACTGCAGCACAAATGCCACGCTTATTAGGTTTAGCTCAAGCCTCAAAAGTTTATAAGGAATTAGCTGCTGATACCTCTAATTTTTCCAAAAATGGCGAAGAAGTAGCTTGGGGAACCATAGGCAATGCGAGTACAAGCGAGGGCTTATTTTTTGAAACTATTAATGCCGCAGGAGTATTACAAGTACCGATGGTGATAAGTGTATGGGACGATGATTACGGCATCTCAGTTCATGCCAAACATCAAACAACAAAAGAAAGTATTTCTAAAGTCCTAAGCGGCTTTCAAAGAGATCAAAATGATAATGGATATGAAATTCTAAAGGTTAAAGGGTGGGATTATGTAGAACTCATAAACACCTATGAAAAGGCAGGTCGCATAGCGCGTGAAGAGCACGTGCCAGTGCTTATACATGTGGACGAACTTACTCAACCACAAGGCCATTCCACTTCAGGATCTCATGAGCGGTACAAAAACCCTAAACGCCTTCAATGGGAACGTTCGAATGACTGTAATTTAAAGTTTAAAAACTGGATTATAGCCAATGGTATCGCTACTGAGGATGAATTATTCGCTTTGGAAAAACAGATTAAAATAACAGTTAAAGAAAGTAAAATAAAAGCGTGGAACGATTTTTTAAAGCCTATTAAATCCGATTGTTCAAAAGCAATCGATTTGATCAAGGCCGCTGCATCAAACTCACCACAAAGAGTTTTTATTGAAAAAGAAGTTTCTGCTCTTGAAACCTTGAAAGATCCAATGCGTAAAGACGTTTTAGGCGTATCTAGAAGTGTTTTAAAATATTTTATTAATGACGAATCAGTTGCAAAACGAGCCTTAGTAAATTGGATAAATCAGTATACCAAAGAAACACAAACCAAGTACAGCAGCTTACTTTATAGCGAATCGCCAAAAAGACCTGAAAATATTGAAGCTGTTGCACCTACCTATGACCCAACACCAAATTTTGTAGATGGGCGCGTGATATTACGTGATAATTTCGACCAAATTTTTTCAAAATATCCTGAAGCGCTTATATTTGGACAAGATTCAGGTGCCATTGGTGATGTCAATCAAGGTTTGGAGGGGCTGCAAGAGAAATACGGAGCAACGCGCATTGCAGACGTCGGTATTCGTGAAGCCACTATTATAGGCCAAGGCATTGGAATGGCTTTACGAGGTCTTCGACCAATTGCCGAAATTCAGTATCTAGATTACATCCTCTATGCATTACAGACCATTAGTGATGATTTGGCTACACTACATTACAGAACTTTTGGAAAACAAAAGGCTCCATTAATCATAAGAACAAGAGGGCACCGCTTAGAGGGCATTTGGCATTCGGGATCTCCTATGGGGAGTATTCTAGGACTGATAAGAGGTGTACATGTACTCGTTCCAAGGAATATGACTAAAGCTGCTGGTTTTTATAATACGCTTTTTAAAAGTGATCAACCAGCACTAGTAGTCGAATGCCTAAACGGTTACAGACTAAAAGAAAAAAGGCCAAATAATCTTGGTGCATTTAGAACAAAAATTGGTGTTGTAGAAAACTTGAAACTCGGAAATGATTTGACCATTGTTTCTTATGGTTCTACGCTGCGTATCGTTGAACAGGCTGCTCGAGAACTCACAGAAGCAGGTATCGATGCTGAAGTAATCGATGTGCAATCGCTCATCCCTTTTGATACAAATAATGATATTTCTAAAAGTTTAGAAAAAACAAATCGCTTGCTCATCGTTGACGAGGATGTACCCGGTGGAGCTTCTGCCTATATTTTAACTGAAATTTTAAAGCAAAACAACGCTTACGAAAACCTGGACAGCAAACCTCAGATGCTAACAGCTCAAGCACATCGACCAGCTTACGGATCGGATGGCGACTATTTCAGTAAACCTTCAAAAGAAGATATTTTTGAAGCTGCTTATGCGATTATGCATGAATCTGATCCATCAGCATTTCCAAAACTTAGGTAACCTCCTATTTCAGGTTGCATAAAACTCCTAAAAATTGTAATATTACAGTATAACTTAAACTGTTTTTCTTTAATGAAACAACATGAACCTTTGACAGACCAAAAAAACAAATATTCCACAACGTACAAAGAGCTTTCAATAGGTGAGGCACTCATTCCAGTCATAGCACTGGTCGTGATGTTGTTTTATAATGTGTTTTTTGTTTTCGGAGATGACGCGCTAAGTGGAAGTAATCAGTTTATACTTTTGTTGGGAGCAGCAGTAGCGGCAGTGGTTGGTGTTTTTAATAAAGTTAGTTATCGTCAAATGATAGATGAAGTAGCCGAAAACTTAAAAACAGCAACAGCTGCATTACTCATATTACTAATGGTTGGTGCTCTTGCTGGAACATGGCTTGTAAGCGGAATTATCCCGACAATGATATACTATGGATTGCAAATTCTTAATCCTACTTTCTTTTTAGTTGCCTGTGTGCTTATTTGCGCCGTAATTTCAATTGCAACAGGTAGCAGCTGGACCACATCGGCTACAGTCGGTATTGCACTGATTGGCATTGGTGAAACATTAGGCGTTTCTCTCGGAATGACTGCAGGAGCTGTACTTTCAGGCGCTTACTTTGGCGATAAAATGTCGCCACTAAGTGACACAACAAACCTTGCACCTGCTATGGCAGGTGGGGATCTGTTTAGCCACATAAAATATATGACGATTACAACTGTACCCACTTTTATAATCACTATAATACTCTTTTTGATTATTGGTTTAAACTTAGAAGTTTCAGGAACTCCTGACATTTCTGATAAGCTCGATGCTATTGGAAAAGCTTTTTATATTTCGCCTCTTCTATTCATTGTTCCTATCATAGTAATTGTTTTGATCGTAAAAAAAACACCGCCATTAGCAGCATTATTATTAGGGACGCTTTTGGCTGCAGTTGCAGCAATTATGGCACAACCGCATATTCTCGCTCAAATTAGTGGCGTCGAATCTTTGGATTTTAAATCGGCATACAAAGCAGTGATGCAAGCCATGACAGTTGAAACTGCGGTAGAAACCACAAGCACTGAACTCAATGACTTATTTTCTTCTAGTGGCATGAGTGGTATGTTGGGTACTATTTGGCTTATCATATGCGCTATGGTATTTGGTGGTGTAATGGATGCTATTGGTGCGTTGTCACGGATTAGTAACGCACTGTTAAGCTTAGCCACTTCTACATTTGGCCTTTTTGCTAGTACAGTAGCTAGCTGTTTGGCACTTAATGTCACAGCTTCTGATCAATATCTAGCACTTGTAGTTCCTGGAAAAATGTTTAAAAAAGCATACAAAGACAAAGGCTTAGCACCTGAAAATCTAAGTAGAACCCTAGAAGATTCGGGAACAGTAACTTCAGTGCTTGTCCCTTGGAATACCTGTGGTGCTTATCAAAGTAGTGTGTTGGGTGTGTCTGTAGCAGAATATTTTGTTTATGCTTTTTTCAATTGGATCAGTCCATTCATGACCTTGTTTGTAGTTGCTGTAAATTTCAAAATAAAAACTATTAAATCAGACTCATAATCATTAATTATTCATCAATAGGAATTAACAATAATTATGACTCATATAAAAACTATTTTAATTCTTAAATTTGGTTAATATTCATTAAAAAAAATCAATTCACTATGAGCGAAAGTAAATGCCCATTCCACGGTTCAACCACACAACCGAACCTCGGAACGCAAAACAAAGATTGGTGGCCAAACCAATTAAATTTAGATATATTACGTCAGCATGATACTAAGAGTAATCCCCTAGTAGGATTTAACTATAAAAAAGAAGTCAAAAACCTAGATATTGATGCTGTAAAAAACGACATCAAAATAGTTTTAAGAGATAGTCAAGACTGGTGGCCAGCAGATTATGGACATTATGGTCCATTTTTTATTCGTATGACTTGGCATGCTGCTGGTACTTATCGTACTGGAGATGGTCGTGGTGGTGCTGGAACTGGAGCACAACGCTTTGCGCCTTTGAATTCTTGGCCAGACAACGGAAATTTAGACAAAGCCCGAAGACTCCTTTGGCCAATAAAAGAAAAGTATGGGAATCGTCTAAGCTGGGCTGATTTGCTAGTTCTTGCTGGGAACGTTGCCATTGAAGATATGGGGGGGCCTAACCATGGCACTGTTCTAGGACGAGAAGATATTTGGCATCCTGAAAAAGACATTTATTGGGGAGCTGAAGACGAATGGCTCGGAGATAATCGATATGGTAAAACTCGTCAAGATTTAGAAAACCCACTTGCAGCAGTACAAATGGGGCTTATTTATGTTAACCCTGAAGGCCCAAACGGAAATCCTGATCCAGCCTTATCGGCTCAGGATGTTCGTGAAACCTTCAAGCGCATGGCAATGAATGACGAAGAAACAGTTGCCCTAACTGCAGGAGGTCATACTTTTGGTAAGGCACACGGAGCTGGAGATGCAGCTCAAGTAGGTGCTGAACCTGAAAGTGAAGCTATTGAAAATCAAGGGTTTGGGTGGTTAAGTTCACATAAATCTGGGAAGGGTGTAGATACAATAACCAGCGGAATTGAAGGGCCCTGGACCTCAAATCCAATCCAATGGGATATGGGATATTTAACACTATTGTTCAAATATGAATGGGAATGTAAAAAAAGCCCTGCTGGTGCTTGGCAATGGCATCCCATAAATTGTGCTGAAGAGGATATGGTACCTCAAGTTGACGGTAGTGATGAAAAAGTACTACCAATGATGACTACAGCAGATATGTCTATGAAAGTAGATCCGCAGTACCGCAAAATATGCGAGCGTTTCTTAGCAAACCCTGATGCCTTCGGTGAGGCCTTTGCACGTGCTTGGTTTAAACTTCTTCACAGAGACATGGGGCCAAAAAGCAACTATGTTGCAGGAGATTTTAAAGATGTTGACTATATTTGGCAAGACCCTGTTGTAGCTGGCAAAGTTCTTTCAGAAAAAGAAGTAAAGGCGGTCCGCAATGCATTGACTAATAGCGGATTGACTCAACAACAAATGATTGAAACTGCATGGGCCTCTGCTTCTACATTTAGAGAATCTGATAAACGTGGGGGTGCTAATGGTGCAAGAATCCGTCTGGAACCTCAAAAAGACTGGCAGGTTAACAACCCTTCACAACTCGAAAGTGTAATAAAAGTTTATGAACAAATATCAAATGAAACAACTGCCAGCGTTGCCGATGTTATTGTTATTGGTGGTGCAGTAGGTATTGAAATGGCTAGTGGAACAACAGTAGCTGTTACTACTGGACGTGGGGATGCTACTCAAGAAGATACTGATGTAGCTTCATTTAATCTCTTAAAACCTAGAGCATGTGGGTTTAGAAATTATTCTGAAAAAGAGTTTTCGGTTTCCACTGAGGAAATTATGCTTGATAAGGCACAATTACTTGGTTTAAACCCTGTTGAGTTGACTGTATTGGTTGGTGGACTACGTGCTATGGGTATTTCAACTTCTGGAGATGGAATTTGGACTGATGGGAAACTTGACAATACATGGTTTAAAACGCTCTTGTCGATGGAAGTAAAGTGGCAACCATCCGGATTTAACTCTTACACGGCATTGGATAGAACAACTGGCGCAAATGTACGTACAGCATCTAGAACAGATTTAGTTTTTGGGTCAAACTCTGAGCTTAGAGCAATTGTTGAGGTTTATGCTCAAGACGATAATAATGAGAAATTTGTTCAAGATTTTATTTCAGCTTGGAATAAAGTGATGAATGCAGATCGTTTTTAAGTTAAGAAAATAAAACATAAATTTTATTAAAAAAAGACCTAGTTAATACTGGGTCTTTTTTTGTTTAAAACAAATTTCCATTACCTACAAGAATAAAGTATTATAATTTGTATTTTTGTTTTAACTACAATAGATTATGACCAGAACATCGGCCAACAAGGATAAGAAAAAAATCATTCCAAAAATCACACTCACCAATCCACAAAGGCTAGTGCTTGGAAGTTTTTTGGTTATTTTTGGTTTACTTATATTCATTTCTATTCTTTCGTACTTCTTTACCGGGGAAAGTGATCAAAGTATTTTAAATAGATTTACAAGCAGAGATATACAATCTAATAATTGGCTCAGCAAGATCGGGGCTTGGATAAGTCATTTTTTAGTTTTTAAGGGTTTTGGAATTGCTTCGTTTATATTCTCTGGCTTGTTCATTGTTTCCGGAGTCAGTGTTCTAATGAACACTTCCAAACAACGCTTATTTCGTCATTGGGTATGGGGTGTGCTTGGCATCATTTGGATTTCTATAACATTTGGTTATGTATTCAATGCATTGCCTAATCTTGGTGGAAGTATTGGATATCAATTAAATTTATTTTTCCAAGATTACATAGGCAAAATAGGCACTGCCCTGCTCCTAGTATTTTGCTTCATATGTTATATTGCCATTCGTTTCAAAGTTACTCCACAACAAATAGCTAAGCTCTTTACTTTTAAGAATAAAACAAAAAATGACGAACAAATCATTGATTCGCCTATTCATCACACATTTGAAAACAATCAAGAAGAAATGGTTGATGAAAAATCAACAACCTCTGCTTTTGAGGTACCCCTAAAAAATTTAGAGCCAACAATACAAAAACATTCAAGCATCACAAAAGATGAAGTACAAGTTGAGGCCGTAGCTGGTGGGGATTCTGGAGTCAAAATGGAAATTACTGTTACAGAAGAAGAAGTTTCTGAAACCGATAATTTAGCTGCAAAGTTAGTTGAAGATTTTGGTGAAGTTGATCCAACACTAGAACTTTCCAAATTTGTATTTCCATCCTTAGACTTGCTTAAGAAATATGATTCTGAAGGTATTACAATCGATCAAGAAGAACTTGAAGACAATAAAAATAAAATTGTAGAAACACTAAGCAATTATAAAATTGGCATTAGCAGTATCAAAGCTACAGTAGGGCCTACTGTAACGCTTTACGAAATCATTCCTGACGCTGGTATTCGAATTTCAAAAATCAAAAATTTGGAGGATGATATCGCCCTTTCACTTTCAGCTTTAGGTATTCGTATTATTGCACCGATCCCTGGTCGTGGAACTATTGGTATTGAAGTGCCAAACAAAAATGCAACCATTGTTTCAATGAATTCAGTTGTGGCTTCACAAAAATTTCAAAAATCAGAGATGGAATTACCCATTGCTTTGGGGAAAACAATTAGCAATGAGACATTTGTTGTAGATCTTGCTAAGATGCCACACTTGCTCATGGCAGGTGCTACAGGGCAAGGTAAATCTGTAGGACTTAATGCCGTACTTACTTCACTACTCTACAAAAAACATCCTGCCGAAGTCAAATTTGTTTTGGTCGATCCGAAAAAAGTGGAATTAACTTTATTCAATAAAATTGAGCGGCACTACTTAGCTAAACTCCCCGATTCTGATGATGCGATTATAACAGACAATACCAAAGTCATAAACACGTTAAATTCTTTGTGTATTGAAATGGACAATCGTTACGATTTGCTTAAGACTGCTTTTTGTAGAAATATCAAAGAATACAATACAAAATTTAAGGCGCGTAAGTTGAACCCCAATGACGGGCATAAATTTTTACCATATATTGTTTTGGTTGTCGACGAATTTGCGGATTTAATCATGACTGCTGGCAAGGAAGTTGAAACGCCTATTGCCCGATTGGCGCAGTTGGCCCGCGCTATTGGAATTCATTTAATTATTGCTACCCAACGTCCTTCAGTCAACGTGATAACAGGTATTATAAAAGCAAACTTTCCAGCCCGAATAGCTTTTAGAGTCACTTCAAAGATTGACTCTAGAACAATTTTAGATAGCTCTGGTGCGGATCAATTAATTGGTCGAGGCGATATGCTGTACACTCAAGGTAACGATTTGGTACGTATACAATGTGCTTTTGTCGACACCCCCGAAGTAGAACGCTTAACAGAATTCATTGGCGCGCAAAAGGCCTATGCTAGTGCATACATTCTACCTGAATTCATAAGTGAAGAATCTGGCACAAGTCTTGATATTGATATAGACGACAGGGACAAATTGTTTCGTGAAGCTGCGGAAGTGATTGTAACTGCTCAACAAGGATCTGCTTCGTTATTACAACGTAAATTGAAACTTGGTTATAATCGCGCAGGGCGACTTATAGATCAGCTAGAGGCCGCCGGTATAGTCGGGCCATTTGAAGGCAGTAAAGCACGACAAGTTTTAGTTTCTGATTTAGTTGCATTAAATCAATTATTAGACAATGAACTCTTATAAAAAAAATATTTTATTTTGTACACTATTTTCTATTGGAACACTATTTGCACAGAACAAAGACCCTCAGGCGAAGCAGTTGCTTAACCAGGTCAACAAAAAGGTAGAGTCTTATGAAAATATCCAAATTTCGTTCAAGTATGTACTAGAAAACGAGGCAGAAAACATACGTCAGGAAACCAAAGGAAAAGTAACCTTAGAAGGCGATAAGTATGTACTTGATATTTTGGGTATAAAACGTGTTTTTGATGGCGTCAAATTATACACAATAAGTCCGGAAGATGAGGAAGTAACTATTTCTACTGAAAACCCAGATGAAGATAATACCATAGCACCGAGTAAATTACTGTCATTTTATGAGTCAGGATACAATTATTCAATGGATATTATTCAGGAAAAATTTGGACGAAAAATCCAATACATAAAACTAATTCCAATTGACTCAAATTCTGAGATTAAATATGCCCTGCTAGGGATCGACACTTTGACCAAGCATATCTATAATTTAATTGAAATCGGTTCTAATGACACAAAAACAACACTAACTGTTTTGGATTTCAAAACAAATGCTCCCCTATCCCAATCTTTTTTTAACTTTGATGCTGCGCGCTACAATGATTATTACATCAATAATTTAGATTAGGGTAAAATTGAAAATATTAGACCGCTACATACTTTCCACCTATTTAAAGTCATTCTTTAGTGTCTTTACTATTTTAATGCTTATTTTTTTACTGCAATCCGTATGGGTATATATTGCAGAACTAGCGGGAAAAGATTTGCAATTTGATGTGATTCTTAAGTTTCTTCTTTTTGTCTCTCCACGAATAGTAGTTTTGGTATTACCACTAACCATACTACTGGTATCGATCATGGTGTTTGGGAATTTTTCAGAAAACTATGAATTTGCTGCAATGAAGTCAACTGGGATTTCGCTTCAACGTGCCATGAAAAGCTTGAGTATATTTATCGTCTTTTTGGCTATAGTTAGCTTTTTCTTTGCCAATAATGTAATCCCCTTGGCAGAGTTTAATTTTTTTAATCTTAGACGAAATATTGCCCGAGTTCAACCCGCAATGATTGTGGCTGAAGGACAATTCAATCAACTGCAGGACATCAATATTAAAGTCGCCAAAAAAAGTGGTGAGAATGGTGAATTTTTAGAAGATGTTATCATCCATCAAAAAAAAGGAAATTCTTCTGCAAACTATACTGTAATTAAGTCAAAGACTGGAGAATTTTACAGTGACGAATCATCAGACCTCATTCAGTTAATTCTTTATGATGGAAATTACTATGATGAAATACAACCTGCTAACTATCAAAAAAGAACAAAAAATAGGCCGCAAATAAAAAGTACTTTTGACCGTTACGTCATAAATATAGATATTTCAAAATTCAATAATGTAGATTTTGAACAAAAAGACGCCTCTGCACGTTTTAATATGCTAGGTGTAGAAGAACTCAATACAACTATTGATTCCCTTTATATAAGTAGGCAGAAATCAATAGATGTATTTTCAAAAACAATGAACTCAAGGTCTTATCAAAATAATTTGAACCTGAATTATAATGTTGTAAAAAGTGATTCAATTGTTGAAAGTCCTGAAAATATTTTTGATTTATTTACAAATAAAAAACTAATTCAATTGTACGAGATGGCAATTACTTCTGTCAATTCTGTGCAAGATGATATTAAAGTAAAGAATAAATCATTTTTTATTGCTAACATGAATATTAATAAACACATTGTTGCACTTCATGATAAATTTGCTTTAGGCTTAATGTGTATTATTTTATTTTTTGTAGGAGCCCCATTGGGTGCCTTAATAAGAAAGGGCGGTATAGGACTTCCTCTGGTTATTGCAATTTTGATCTTTTTGACTTATCACTTCATAAGTATCTTCGCTAAAAACAGTTCTGAAGATGGAAGTTTAGACCCCGTTTTTGCAACTTGGCTTGCCGGTATCATCATGCTTCCCTTTAGTATCTACCTTACCAGCAGAGCTACAAAAGATAGAGCACTTATGGACATAGATGCCCTTCTTATTCCAATAAAACTAAAGCTAGTAAGATCAAAATTAGTGAAGGAACAAAATTTAGAAAAACATTCTATAGATACAAATGAGATCGATCGTTTTGAAAACGATAAGCTAATCGACTTGATTAAAAACTTTAGGTACTACGGATTAAAATTAGCGGATAAAAATAATGCGCTAAAGGTCTTACATAATAGAGGTATTTCAGAACTTGAGCTTAAGCTTTCGGGGAACTTAAGTAATGAATCTTATGAAGCGGGAATACGCCATTTGGAAGATTATCATGAAAATGCAACATTAGCGAGCTACTCTCACTTAAGTATGCTGATATTTGGTATGAGTGGTTTAATACTTAGAAATAATGGTATTCAAATTCTTGGTGGAATTCTCATTTCTTTATCACTAATTGCGCTTATATTCTTTCTGGTATTATTGCCAAAAGTTTTGAAGAATCAATCTGAGTTTTACAAGCTACTAAAAAAGAAATTTATGACACACAATGTAGTTTTTATTATTTTAGCACTCCCCCTATTCTTTTTGTATCGCCTTTATTTTAATAGAAAAATGAATGAAGATTTAACTAAAATTTCATAAGTTTTAGTACTGTTCTCCTATCTTTGCAAAAAACAATTCATGACATCAATTCAGAAATCAACTTCGTCACAAAAATTAAACACTATAGAAGACGCTATTAAAGACATTAAAGCGGGAAAAGTAGTGGTCGTAGTCGATGATGAAAATCGTGAAAACGAAGGAGATTTTATAGCTGCTGCTGCTGCAGTCACGCCAGAAATGATAAATTTCATGGCTACTCATGGACGTGGGCTTATTTGCGCTCCACTAACAGAAACACGCTGCGATGAATTAGATTTGAATATGATGGTTCAAAACAACACCGTTTTACACCATACGCAGTTTACTGTTTCGGTCGATTTAATTGGCCACGGATGTACTACTGGAATTTCAGTTTCTGATCGTGCAAAAACGATAAAGTCTTTGGTCGACCCCAATACGAAACCACAAGACCTTGGACGTCCTGGACATATATTTCCTTTAAAAGCCAAAAACGGGGGTGTTTTAAGAAGAACAGGACACACAGAAGCTGCTGTAGATTTGGCGCGCTTGGCTGGCTTTGAACCCGCAGGAATACTAGTGGAAATTTTGAATGAGGATGGAACTATGGCACGTTTGCCCGAACTAAAAAAAGTCGCCGAAAAATTTGATTTAAAAATTATTTCTATTGAAGCTCTTGTAGCCTACCGCATGCAGAATGATTCTCTAATCGCAAAAAAGAACGATTTTCAGATAGAAACACGATTTGGAAGTTACAGATTAAGAGCCTATCAGCAAACTACCAATGACGCTATTCACATTGCACTTACTAAAGGCGATTGGAATACAGGCGAAACCATTCCTACGCGAATAAACTCAACTCTTGTTAACAATGATGTTCTAGGAACACTAACCAACGATGCCGACAAGAAATTGGATGAGATGTTTCGCGTGATTAATAAAAAAGGGAAAGGTGCGATAGTATTTATAAATCAAAACTCAAGTCCAGAGAAAACGCTGAAACGTCTCAACGTATTGAAAGATATTCAACAAGATGGTACAGTAGTAAAAGCACCAAGCATAAACATGGATGAAAAAGATTTTGGGATTGGTGCACAAATCCTACATGATCTTAACATTCAAAAACTTAATTTAATTTCTAATAGCAAACAGAAAAAACGCGTTGGAATGATTGGTTACGGACTTGAAATAATTGATTACATCAATTACTAATTACAGCTTTTTATGCATTCGGCCATGGTCTTGGCTCTTTTGTGTACTTCTTCTTCTGTCCATGATATTTTAATTAAGCAGGATATATTTCGGCCAATATAATAATCAGATTTAGAAAAATCTTTTGTTTTTAAATAACTTAGACCTTCACAGAGTTCTTTAGATAATGGATAAAGAGAATTTTGCGTTTTAAGGTGATCCCATTTACGGATGTAATGCCAATTATTGTCGTGATAGTGAAAACAAACATCAATTCCATTCGCTTTAAAGGATTTACTTACTGCTCTTGCAGTACTTAAATCATCTAAGAAAAAACTCAAGAAGGCATAACTTTCCACCCCTCCGTTTGGTACAGTTCTAAACTCAACGCCATCAATACCACTCAAAGCTGTTCTTAGAATGGTGTAATTCCTTTTTTGTAGCGCCAAGAATTCATCAATTCTTTTGAACTGTGCCAATCCGACAGCTGCATTTAGCTCTGAAATTCGAAAATTATATCCTAAGAATGGATGATCTTCTGCCCCACGATCTTTACCAATATGGTCGTGTCCATGATCACTAAAATGGTCGAGGCGTTTGGCATATGTAGCATTGTTTGTGATGATTCCTCCACCTTCACCACTAGTCACAGTTTTGACAAAATCAAACGAAAAACAGCCTAAGTCGCCAAAAGTACCGAGTGCTTTCCCTTTGTAAGAACCTCCAATGGCTTGACAAGCGTCTTCGATCAATATAAGATTGTGTTGGTTACAAATGGATTTTAAAGCATCTAAATTTGCCATACTTCCACACATATGAACTGGCATAATGGCTTTAGTTTTTGAAGTGATTGCAGCTTTTACACCTTCAATATCAAGTGTTAAAGTATCGTCAATATCAACAACAACTGGAGTTGCACCCATCATCATAATGGCTTCAAAGCTGGCCACAAAAGTAAAACTAGGCATGATCACTTCGTCACCAGCACCAACGCCAGCAACAGCAAGAGTCATGCTAACTGCAGCAGTGCCATTGCTTACCAATTGAGCATGTTTCACACGGAATCGATTCTGGATAGCCAATTCTAAATCATTAGCTTTCCAATGACCATTACGCATACCTTCAAACCCATAACGCATCAAGACACCAGAAGCTAATACATCCTGAACTTCTTTGCGCTCGGCATCGCCAAATAATTCAAATCCAGGCATAATCTAAAAGATATCAGTTACAGAATCAGTGATAGGTTTACGTACTTTTTGCATGGAGGCAAAAGGATCATCCTCAGCTCTATACCCCAATGGCATTACAAGAACAGAACGTAAACCTTTTGCTTTTAAATCAAAATAGGCATCATATTTATCAGGCTCAAAACCTTCCATAGGACAGGAATCTATACTGAGGTCAGCACAAACTGCGAGTAGATTACCCATTGCGATGTAAGCTTGTTTAGCACTCCACAAAAACACCTCTTCGGTTGTTTTAGAACTGAAACTTTCAATAATGTGTGAGCGGTAGGGTTCAAGTATTTCGTCAGGTGTTTGACGGATTTCCTTAATGCGGTTGAAATAATCGATTACATAGTCAGTGTCTATTGACGTTTTAACACAAAAAACAGCAACGTGCGATGCTTGTGCGACTTGCGGTTGATTCATCGACATGGGTACAAGTTCCTTTTGAATGGTTTTATTGTGAACCAACAACAGCTCTACAGGTTGAAGTCCATAGGACGAAGCAGAAAGATTAAACCCTTCCTTTATTTTATCTATTTCAGAGGGAGAAATTGTTTTCGAATCATCAAATTTTTTTGCAGCATAGCGCCATTTTAGGGCATTAAGTAAACTCATAAATTATATTTTTTACAAAAATAGGGAAATTAAATAGACCAAGTGTATTCAAAATTAAAACTTAGAATTTTGAAAATAACATTATATTTTATATATTCAATCCCAAGATTAAATTAAAAAACACCTAAACCTAACTTTAATTAATTAAGTTAAATAAACCCAAATCTAAAAGAATAAAAACCATGGAAAAACAAATCAAAGAATTCTGGAAAGAATTAAAAACAAAAGCGAAAGATGAATGGAATGTTTCAAAAAAAGAATTGAAAAATGTGAAGGGAGAAATTGAAAAATTTGAAGAATTAGCTCAAGAAAAGTTTAAATTATCGACTACAGAGGCTAGAGAAAAAGTAAAGGAATTGTACAAAGAATATGATCAACTCAAATGGGAAGGTCGAGAAGAACTTGTAAAAGGAAAAGCTCAAGCTATGTGGAGTAATATTACTGGAGACGATTGGGAAAAAATCAAAGGAAGTAAAACTCAATTCGTTGGCTATATTAAAGAACAGTATGGTAAATCTCAGCAGGAGGCCTTGAAAGAATTCGATAAATTCTTAAAAAATATTAGTACCTAGAAAAAAGCTTTTCGAAGAGTCCTCTATATCCAGTCCTTTGCAATTCTAAATGATTGCAATATTTCGAAAAGCAAAAAACCCACAACTAGAGTTGTGGGTTTTTATATGCGGAGAAAGAGGGATTCGAACCCCCGGAGGTGTGACCCTCAACAGTTTTCAAGACTGCCGCATTCGACCACTCTGCCATTTCTCCATATGCGAGTGCAAATATAAGTGGGTTTTCTATTCTTTTCAAATAGTTTTTGATTTTATTTCAAGACTCTGTCTAATTCTTATATTTAATTTTGTCAAAAACTAAATATCAATACCTAAATAGTCGTATTTTAGAGGTATAAAACATTTTTAAAAAATTAGTTGTACAACTAAATAATGCTTTAGATGTTAGATTAACTACATTACATGTAAACAGATGAAATGGAATAACGCCCTTCGTGATTTTGAGCATTACTTGAAAATTGAGCGTGGTCTATCTAATCATACTGTTGTCAATTACCGTTTAGATGTTCAAAAGCTAATTTCCTATTTAGAACAGCACAAACACTCGGAAACCCCTACTGAAATAGAAACTGATCATGTAAAAAGTTTTTTATACGAACTGGCTAAATCCGTTAATACTCGAACACAATCGCGTGTAATTTCGGGCTTACGCAGTTTTTTTGATTATCTTATTTTTGAAAACTACCGCAATTCTAACCCTTTGGAGCAAATTGAGGCCCCAAAAATTGGACGAAAACTTCCTGACACACTTTCTGTAAAAGAAATCGATAAGATTGTTGCCGTAATTGATTTGAGTCACCCGCTTGGTGAGCGCAATAGAGCTATTATTGAAACATTATACAGTTGTGGCTTACGTGTAAGTGAGCTTACCGATTTAAAACTCTCTGACTTATTTTTTGATGAAGGATTTATAAAAGTCAATGGTAAGGGCAATAAACAGCGTTTTGTTCCTATTGGAGAACATACTCAAAAATTTATTAATTTGTACAGACAACACGCTCGTTCATTGCTTAAAATTGAACCATTACACATAGATACTTTATTTTTAAACCAAAATGGCCGTCAACTCACACGAGCAATGATTTTTACTATTGTAAAAACTTTTGCTCAGAAAGCGTGCATACGTAAATCTATTTCACCCCACACCTTTCGGCACTCATTTGCAACACACCTTTTAGAAAATGGAGCCGATTTACGCGCCATACAAGTCATGCTTGGGCATGAAAGTATTACTACAACAGAAATTTATATGCATGTAGATAGAAGCCATTTAAAAGAGGTTATGACTAATTTTCATCCGAGAAATAACTAAAAAAAGCAGTCGAAACAAACTCTTTTTTTAATCTATCCATTTAGGATTACTTTGCAATATTAACTGCTCTAGTTTCTCTGATTACAGTCACTTTTACCTGACCGGGATACGTCATATCGGTTTGAATTTTCTGTGAAATTTCAAACGATAATCGGCTTGCGTTGTTATCATCTACCTTTTCACTTTCGACAATTACACGCAACTCGCGTCCCGCCTGAATTGCATAAGCTTTTTGTACGCCTTTGAAGTTGAATGCAATCTGTTCCAAATCTTTCAGTCTTTGGATATAAGAGTCTAAAACTTGACGTCTTGCGCCAGGGCGAGCCCCAGAAATAGCATCACAGACCTGAACAACTGGCGAAAGTAAATACTTCATTTCAATTTCATCATGGTGTGCGCCAATAGCATTGCAAACCTCTGCTTTTTCTCCGTATTTTTCAGCCCATTGCATGCCTAGAATAGCATGAGGAGTTTCCATATCAACTTCAGAGTCTGGCACCTTTCCAATGTCATGGAGAAGCCCGGCTCGTTTAGCTAATTTTGGATTTAATCCCAATTCGGCGGCCATTACTCCGCAAAGTTTCGCTACTTCTCTTGAATGTTGAAGTAGGTTTTGTCCATAAGACGATCGATACTTCATTCGGCCAATGGTTTTAATCAATTCTGGGTGTAAACCATGAATACCCAAGTCGATAACTGTACGCTTTCCTACTTCAATAATCTCTTGATCTATTTGTTTTTGTGTTTTTCGCACTACTTCTTCAATTCGTGCTGGATGAATTCGTCCATCCGTCACAAGCTTGTGCAAAGAAAGACGTGCAATTTCTCGACGAACCGAATCAAAACAGGATAAAATAATAGCTTCAGGTGTATCATCAACAATAATTTCAACTCCAGTGGCAGCTTCAAGGGCCCTTATGTTACGCCCTTCTCTACCAATAATTCTGCCTTTCATATCATCTGATTCGATATTAAAGACAGACACGCAATTGTCTATTGCTTCTTCTGTACCAATGCGTTGTATGGTATTAATTATAATTTTTTTAGCGTCCTGCTCAGCTGTGAGTTTAGCTTCTTCCATTTTATCTTGTACGTAAGACATCACATCGTTCTTGGCTTCAGATTTAAGAGACTCTACCAATTGCGTCTTTGCATCTTCAGCAGAGATACCAGATATCACTTCAAGTTGTTGCACCTGACTTTTATGTAGTTTATCCAACTCTTCTTGGCGTTTGTCTAGCAAACCTAGTCGAAGTTCATAATCTTTTTTTGCAGATTCAAGTTGATCACCTAACTTTTTGTTTTTTGAAAGTTCCGAAGAAATTTGTGATTCTTTGTCACGGGTACGTTTTTCAGCTTCCGCCATTTTATTATTTCGTGATGATATTACCTTTTCGTGTTCCGATTTAAGTTCAAGGAATCGCTCCTTAGCTTGAAATATCTTATTTTTCTTTATAGCCTCCCCTTCTGATTTTGCTTTTGAAATAATTTCTTCTGCAGTGCGGTTTGCATTTTTTGTTATTTGAGTGGCATTGTTTTTTTCTTTTATTTTTGAAATGATAAGTCCAATAATGAGTCCAAAAATAGTGGCTCCTGAACATATCAATATTATATTTTGGTCCATTGATATTAATTTAAATTAAAAAAAAGCCTGTAAAGATCTGGGTTTTGTATAAACTCCTTTTTAACAGGATTTAGGGTTGAAAAGCTGATCAAGGGTCTGCGACAAGGCAGCATGCTTTTACAACTTAAACGAACCCCATTTATAGAATTCTCGTTGAGTTTATCAAAAAATTGACCAATACAGGCAGTATGTATTATTGTATTTTAAAGAACGTCGGCGTCCAAGTGCTGCTCCAAACGTTGGTTCAAATCAACCAGTCGCTGTTCAAGCGCATTACTTAAACTGTTTTTGTTTATTTTAGTTTGTTCCGATTCAGCCGCAAATTGTAAGGCACACATTGCCAATACATCTTGCTTGTCTTGCACAGAATAGCTTTGTTCAAATTTTTTAACGGTTGCATCAATCTTTTGAGCAGCGATCCGCAAACCTTCTTCTTGGCTTGCTGCTATTGTCAAGGGGTATACCCTATTGGCAATAGATAATTTAATTTTTAATTGCTCGCTCATAAGTTGTATTTAGTCCGATAAACTTGCAATGCAATCATTTATTTCTTTGATTAAAGCATTTATTTTGAGCTTTGATGCTCGTTTGTCTTCATTACTGCCAAGCATTGAACTTGCAATTTTCAAAGAATCAAATTCTGCTTGTTTTTCTTCAAGCAGCAGAAGTTGGTCTTTGTTCTGGGTCTTTAAATCAATAATTTCCCTTTTGAGAGCTCCATTTTCTTTCTGTAAAAGTCCAATCTGATCAATAATCTGATTTGTGTTTTGCTCTAGCGTTTGGACTATCGTTTCGATTTTGCTCATCTACAATTTCAATACCATTTGTTACAAATTTAACATTCCATAACTAAATTCGCAATTTCTTTATATTTATTTTCAAAATAATTTAAGCAAATCAATTCCTTTGCATTTTGTTTTCAATTCAATATTTTAGCTGAAGAACATGTTATGAAGATTTTAAAAAATTTATTCTTATTGTGCATCTTCAATCTTGCTGCACAATCGCCCTATCCCCAGGACTACTTCCGCTCTCCTCTAGATATTCAATTGGTACTCTCAGGTACATTTGCTGAGCTTCGCTCTAATCATTTTCATTCAGGTCTGGACATCAAAACTAATGGAAAAGTAGGCCTAAAGGTATATACAATAGCTGAAGGATATGTGAGCCGTATAAAAATTTCTCGCTATGGATATGGAAAAGCATTATACATTACGCATCCGAATGGTTATACTTCTGTATATGCGCATTTACAAAAATTTTCACCAACTATTGAGCAGTATATTAAAAGACAACAATATCTAAAAGAACAATTTGAAATTGAGTTGTTCCCCAAGCCAAGTACTTTGGTAATTGATGCAGACGAAATGATAGCTTATTCAGGAAATTCTGGAGGTTCTTCTGGACCTCATTTACATTTCGAAATTCGTGATAAGCATGAGCGACCCATAAATCCTATGCTCTTTGGCTTTGACATCAAGGACACCACAGCTCCTGAGCTTTATCAGCTCTATGCCTACCCTATTTCTAACCGCAGTCATGTTGAAGGCAATCAAGAAAAGAAGAAAATTAGACTCCGAAAACAAGCCAACGGCAATTACATAGCTGAACCGATAAAGGCATTTGGTACAATTGGTTTTGGTATAGTAGCGAATGACCGTCAAGACTATGCCGCAAATAAAAACGGGGTTTATAAGATTGAAGCATTTTTTAATGGAAAAAAATCTATTGGTGTTGATTTCAAGCGGTTTTCATTTACGGAAACAAAACATATTAATCGCTACATAGATTACGCTCATTACCGATCAAATAAACAACGTATTCAAAAATTATTTGTTGAAAAAAACAACCCTTTGAGCTTATTTTCGTTTCAAGAACAAAACGGAATACTAAGTATCAAAGACAGTACTAATTCGTCTTATTCTGTAGAAATAAAAGACTTTAAAAACAATACAACTACTGTTCAAATACCAATTATTGGCGTTTTTAAAGAACTCCGAAAAGAACAATCTATTCCCAATGAGTTTACTTTTGTAAATGCTTCAGAATCTACCATATTAAATGAAGATTTGATTCAAGTGGAAATTCCCGCATATGCACTTTATGATGACCTGCATCTAGACTTCAAAGTGAAAAACGACACCTTAAAAATTCACGATCCTAGCATTCCGTTAAAAAAATCCATAACAATAAAGTTTGATGCCAGTCAGTTTGAAGCCAAAGATTTAGCACATCTTTATATTGGCCAAGTTTCTCCATATGGTAAGTTGTACCATAACACAACCACACGAAAAGGGAGGACTTTAACTATTCGAACGAAATATTTTGGAACGTATGCCTTAGGGCGAGACGATCAAGGACCAGTAGTGAAGCCGCTAAACTTCAAAGAGGGTAGCTGGCTTAGCAATTCCCGTTTTTTGAAAATTAAGGTCGAAGATGCAATTTCTGGTGTTAAAAACTTTAGGGGTACTGTAAATGGACATTGGATTTTAATGGAATATGACGCAAAGACCAACACACTTACACATGACTTCAATGACGGTATTGTGGTTGACACCAAAAATAATTTAAAGCTCATAGTCACAGATAATGTTGGAAATAGTTCTAAATTTGAGGCAACCTTTTACAGAAAATAAACCATTATATTTTGAAAATCAGATATTTATACACTACTCTCCTACTAGTTTTCATCAACACACAATTATTTGCACAAAACGCAACTTTAAGAGGTATCCTTCTTGACCAAGAAAACAACCCTATAGAAAATGCCACCGTGAGCGCCAATACTTTAGGAACAGTATCAAACAGTAATGGCTTTTATATTTTAAAAATACCCGCCGCCAGAAATGTGGAAGTCGAATTTTCGCATGTCAACTACAAGTCGATTCGAGTTGTATTTAATTTAGAAAATGGGCAAGAATTTGAATTTAATCCAGTTTTAAAATCAGATTTTGAACAAATTGAAACTGTTGTAATAACTGGTACAAGACGATCTGTTTTTGAGGGAGTCACCACAATTTCACCAAATATAATTCGTACTATAAAAGGAGCGCAACCAGGTGTAGAAAACCTTCTAAAAACCTTACCAGGAGTAAATATTTCAAATGAACTGAGCACACAATATTCTGTACGTGGGGGAAATTTCGATGAGAATTTGGTTTATGTGAATGATATTGAAGTCTATCGTCCTTTTTTGGTGCGCTCTGGACAACAAGAAGGGTTGAGTTTTGTGAATACAGATATGGTTGAAAACTTAAAGTTTTCAGCAGGCGGATTTCAGGCAAAATATGGAGACAAACTATCTTCGGTTTTAGATATTAAATACCGAAAACCCTCAAGTTTTGGTGTCCGTGCTGACCTAAGCCTTTTAGGGGGGAGCATCACTGCTGAAGGTATAAGCAAAAACAATTCGTTTTCGGCCTTAGTTGGCTTGCGCTACAGAGATAATAGCTTGCTTGTTGATGCCAAGGAAACGATAACAAATTATGACCCAAAGTTTTTAGACGCACAAACATATTTAAGCTATAAAATTAATCCGAAATTTGAGTTGAGCTTTTTGGGTAACATAGCATCAAATGTCTATAATTATGCACCAAAAACAAGACAAACAAACTTTGGAACACTTGAAAATCCGGTTGCGTTGTTGGTGTTTTACGAAGGGCAAGAACAAGATCAGTATAATACCTATTTTGGAGCACTTAAAGGAGCCTATCAAATTAATGACCATTTAAATTTAAAAATCATTGCTTCAAGCTTCCATACTACAGAACAAGAGTATTTTGATATATTGGCACAATACAGACTGGGAGAAGTAAATAGTAATATTGGTGATGAAAACTTAGGTGATGTCGAATTTTCTGAAGGTATTGGAGGTCAAATCAACCATGCGCGAAATGATCTTGACGCATTAATTACTACTATAGAACACAGAGGTGACTACAAAAAAAATAAAAATCATTTCCAATGGTCAATTAAATATACCAATGAAGATATACGCGATCGTGTTGTGGAGTGGGAAGTAATCGATTCTGCTGGATTTTCTATAAATCCCCCCAATTTAGATCAGTTTGATAATCAACCCTATACGCCAAATACAGGTCCTTTAGCACCGTTTGAAAACATTCGTGCAACGAATGAAACTAAAGTAGAGCGATTACAGGGCTTTGGACAGTGGAGTAAGCGCAGCAAGCTTGGAAACAGCGAAGTGTTTTATAACTTTGGTGTGCGCGCCCACCAATGGACAGTCAGTGGCGAAAATATTGACAAGAAACAGCAAATAGTATTTAGTCCAAGAGCCCAATTCAGTATTAAGCCTGATGATGGTAAAGACATGCTTTACAGAATCAGCGCAGGAATATACTACCAACCTCCTTTTTATCGAGAACTCAGAGATTTAAACGGTACCGTAAATAGCGATGTAAAGGCACAAAAATCTATACATATTGTAGCAGGACACGAATACAGTTTTAAAATATGGAAAAGACCCTTTAAACTAATATCGGAGTTATACTACAAAAACCTATCTGATGTTAATCCATACACAGTTGAAAATGTACGAATTCGTTATGCAGCTAATAATAATGCCAAAGCATACGCCTATGGTTTAGATTTACGACTAAACGGAGAGTTTGTACCTGGAACAGAGTCGTGGTTTTCCTTTGGCTACTTAAAAACTGAAGAATCTATAGGTGGACGAGATTTTATTGCTAGGCCAATGGACCAGCGCTTAAAATTTGGGGTGCTTTTCCAAGACTACATCCCAAAATTACCCAACATGAAGATGTATTTAAATTTGGTTTACAACACTGGAGTGCCAGGCGGATCACCAAGTTATGCTGATGTTTATCAATACCAAACCCGTTTACCTGACTATAAGCGCGCGGACATAGGAATGTCATATGTTGTGGTCAACCCAAAAGACAAATCAAATAAACGTTGGAAAAGACGCTTTAAGGAACTGACGGTTGGAGTGGAGATTTTTAATCTATTTGACGTCCAGAATTCAATAACAAATACATGGGTTCGTGATGTTTATTCTAAGCGCCAATATTCTATACCAAATTATTTGACTCCTAGGGTATTTAACCTTAGATTGAACATGAGTTTTTAGGCGGATTCAAAAACTAATTCTTTCAGCGTTTTGACTACTCTGTCCAATTCGTCAACGTTGTTATAAATACTAAAAGAAAACCGAATTGATGGTCTTTTAAGTTCTTCAGCAGAAAGAATTTGCGCCAAAACATGCGATCCTTTATCACTTCCACTTTGACAAGCACTGCCCTTTGAACAAGCTATGCCCTTAAGATCTAACTGAAACAAAAATAAAGGGGCTTTAGCTTCCGACACTGGTAAGCAAACGTTGACTAGTGTATAGGTGCTTTTGATAGAATCATCGCACGTTGCATTAAATATAACCTCTGGTATTTCAGTCTTCAATAACTTAATAAAATGAGCTTTTAAATCAGAAACATATGCCTTTTCAGAAGATAAATTCTCATAAGCCAAAGTCAAGGCTTCATCCATTCCAACAATATCGTGTAGACTTTCTGTTCCAGCACGACAGCCACGCTCTTGTGAACCACCCGTAATTATAGACTGTACCCCTAAACCAGTTCTCACAAAAGCAAAGCCTATCCCCTTTGGACCATGAAATTTGTGTGCACTAGCAGCCAAAAAATCAATCGGAATGTATTCTAAATCAAGTGGATAATGACCTACAGACTGAACGCAATCGCTATGAAATAAAGCATTATGGGTTTTGCATAAATCGGCAACAAACTTTAAATCTAATATTGTCCCTATTTCGTTATTGACGTGCATTAATGAAACAAGAGTTTTTTTTGCTGATTTAGTTAAAAGTTCCTCCAAATGCTTCAAGTCAATACTACCGTCAGATAACACATCTACATAACTAACCTTAATATTTGTTGTTTGTGCTAAAGCACTAATAGTGTGGCCAACAGCATGGTGCTCAATTTTTGAGCTAATGATATGCTCTACATTTAAATCACATACTGCAGAACGCAAGACTAAATTATCTGCTTCGGTACCACCGGCGGTAAAGATAATTTCAGAAGGTTTTACATTAAAATGTGCTGCAATACGCTTACGGCATTGTTCAATTATTGATTTGGATGATCGCCCTACAGTGTGTGTTGATGAGGGATTGCCATAATTAGATTTCAAAACAGCCGCCATTTTATCCGCTACTTCTTCGCGAACCTGTGTGGTAGCAGCATTATCTAAATAAATAGGCAACATAAAGATTGTATATTAAGTTCAACAAAAATAATCAAATTAAATAATTGGCAATAACAATACTTTTATTTCTTAATTCTGTTACTTTTGTAGCAAAGTATTGCTATATGTACAAATGGTTTTATTTATTTTCAGTTTTATTGCTGATATCAGCTTGTAATGATGGAGATGTATTACAAGTTCAATTAGATTTTGATAAAGAACTATCCTTATGTCAAATTCAAACTGCCGATGATGGATCCAATATAACATCTAGTTTTTTATTTTACGATACACGTACAGATCCATTTGAATCACTTACATTGTTGATTCCAAGAACGACCACCACAGAGGCTATGTTTAATCCTGAAGAATCTGGTGCTACGCAGAACGTTGCCATTGATGGAAATAGCAAGCAATTTCACTACAGATCATACAATGGAGACCCCAATGATTTAATTTGTGCTGTAATACCTCCTGCAGGGATTTCTGTTACACAAAACTATGCCTCAACTAGCGGAACAGCTCAGTTCGTATCGGTTTTTGAGGACGATGATGATGATGGGATTCCTACAGCCTTAGAATTTGATGGGGATACAGACGGGGATGGTATACCAAACTACAAAGATTATGACGACGATGGAGACAATGTACCCACTATCAATGAAAAACCTGACCCTAACAACGATGGGGATTTGGCAGATGCTCAAGATAGTGATGGGGATTCAATTCCTGACTATTTAGACCAAGATGATGATGGTGATGGTACCCTTACAATTAACGAAGATGAAAATGGTAATGGCAACTTATTTGATGACATCGCTTCTGGATCATCATCTGCACGATTTTTAGACGAAAATTTCTCAAATTCATATGCAGTACAAACCACAAACCCTAATCAATTCAAGCGCATTGTAACCATAACTATTACACTATTTAATATTGATATTTCAGTGCTCTCTGCGGATAGTCTTGAGCTAGGAACTTACGAAACGATTATTACGTTCTAAATCCTTTTTTGCTGAAAAATATACACTTCTGTGGCGCCGTGTCCATATTTTTGGTAGTCTGCTGCATAAAACTTCAACTGATCGTATCTTTTTAATAGATATTCCAATTCCAATTTAAGAACTCCAGATCCTACGCCGTGAATAAATACAATACGCTGTATACGTTTTGAAAGTGCAAACTCGAGTCGATTTTTTGCAGTGTCCAATTGAAGGTTTAGTATATCATGATTTTGCATGCCCTTGGTTGATTTCACCAATTGATGTATGTGTAAGTCTACTTCCATAGGAAGTTGCAGGCGTGATTTGGTTTTTAATTTTGTTGATGACTTTTTTTGTTTTGATTCTTTTTCAGAAAGAATTTTTTGTAACGATTGACCTTTAAAAGAAGACGACTTCAATAAATTACTATCAATTTTAACCAATTCAGATGCTTCGTAAATCATTTCAAATCCGGAAGTGGTTTCAATAGTGATGCATGATCCAGAGATGGCTGTTATAAAGCCGGAAAGATCATCATCTAAAACAGACACGTAATCATTGATGTTTAACTTCATTCTTCTTCGTCATAAGATTGAACAGCATAAGGATCAACTTTGGGCTTTTCTCCAATCCCTTTTGAGATTAAATAAATGCCAACAACCAACAAAATAAGACCAATTAGAGAAAGAATTCCCATTGATTCAGTAGAAATATCATCATAAATAAGTATACCACTACCAGTTAATAACACGATGTATTTTAAAGAATTTGTCCCCATATAATTCTATCATATTTATTATATAAAAATAAAGGTCTTTAAACTAAATTCAATATTGATGCTTGATTTTTTTTTAAAATCGATAAATTATTTATTTCTTTGAAATTCAAAACCAATATGACTTTCGAGAATTACATGTTTCCTTGCCTTAGCAAATCACTTTTTGGTTTGGAATGTATGGGCTGTGGATTTCAACGTTCCCTTTTATTCGTTTTTCAAGGAAAATTTGCAGCTGCATTTTGGATGTACCCTGCAATTTACCCGCTACTGATTTTAGCTGTATTAATCATCCTTACTCGATTTTTTAAATTTAAATTTCAGCAAAAAAGCATCAATATCTTTTCATTGATTTCTATTGGTACAATCATTACAAATTACATTATAAAACAATTCATTTTATGAAAAAATCACTAAATACAACACTGATTTATGTACTCAGTATTTTGGGTCTATTGTGCTGTTGCTTTGCTGGACTAGGCTTCTTACTTTCTGGACCTGCATACTTGATAGCAAACAAAAAACTTAAAGAGGCACAATTGAATCCTGATGACTATGAAGGTAATGCTAACAGTATGGAAACCGCAAAAACTGTAGCACTTGTCATTCTTATTATCAATGTGCTTTATCTTTTATATACAATCTATATTCTTGCCACTGGGGATATCAGTGAAGTCCAGGAAGAGTGGAGAAAAATGATGGAGGAGATAAACCAAAGTGCATAAGCACATTGCCCTTATCAAATAATCCTTTTAGCGATTTAGTTTAAGTTAAACTAAAAGGCATGTTTTTATTCAAAAGTCTTAAGGGTATTGACGATAATTTGAACACAATCAAGTAATTGTTCCTCCGTCATAACTAACGGAGGAGCAAAACGTATGATGTTACCATGAGTTGGTTTAGCCAATAATCCATTATCTCTTAGTTTAAGGCATATATTCCAAGCCGTATCACTATCCTCTGAGTCATTAATAACAATAGCGTTTAACAATCCTTTCCCTCTTACTAGCTTAACTATTGAACTGCTTAGTATGTATTTATTAAGTTGGGCTCTAAAAAGTTTTCCAAGACGATCAGCATTGTCAGTTAATTGCTCTTCTTTTACAACTTCAAGTGCTGCAATAGCTACGGCTGCAGCTATTGGATTACCACCAAATGTACTGCCATGAGAACCTGGTGTTATTACTTTCATTATAGAGTTATTAGCCAATACAGCAGATACAGGATAAACACCTCCGCTCAAGGCTTTACCTAAAATCAAAATATCGGGCTTTACTTCTGCAGCATCAGAACAATCTTTATTTGGACAACTGCAATTCCCACAAGATGCTAATAAACGACCTGTACGCGCTATTCCAGTTTGAACCTCGTCAGCAATAAATAATACATTGTGCTTTACACAAAGTGCCTTAGCGTTCTTCAAATAGTCAACAGCAGGCACATAGACGCCTGCTTCACCTTGGATTGGTTCCACTAAAAATCCAGCAATATCATCATGTGTTTCTAAAACATTTTCAAGAGCATTAATATCGTCGTAGGGGATCTTGATGAAACCATCTGTATAGGGACCAAAATTATCTCGTGCAACAGGATCATTTGAAAATGAAATTATTGTGGTAGTCCGGCCATGAAAGTTGTTTTCACATACTATAACTTTACCTTTATTAACAGGAAGCTTTTTTACTTCATATCCCCATCGACGAGCAATTTTAAGAGCCGTTTCGACAGCCTCGGCTCCAGTGTTCATTGGTAAAACTTTATCAAACCCAAAATACGAGGTTATAAACTGTTCATATCGACCCAATTGATCGTTATGAAAAGCTCTAGAAGTAAGGGTCAAAGTTTTGGCTTGATCAATCATGGCATTAACAATTTTTGGATGGCAATGACCTTGATTAACAGATGAATATGCAGACAGGAAATCGTAGTATTTTTTACCCTCGACATCCCAAACAAATACACCATCGCCTTTGTTGAGAACTACCGGTAACGGATGGTAATTATGTGCACCAAAATTATACTCTAAATCGATAGCTTCTTTTGACGAAATAGTATTGAGAACGGACATATAAATTAAATATTAAAATATTAGGAAAAAATCGATTTCCAATAAGCATGAATAGCATAAGATGGTCTGCAAATTAGTAAGATTTTTTATAATTATTAGAAAAGAAGATTTAAAAATATCTTATTTATTAACTTTCAATGGGAAGAGCATATATTTTTGCATTATTTTTGCAAGTATGCGCAGAAAAAAAACAAAAAAAGAATTTTTTGAATTAGAAGTGTTTGACGCTGGGGCTAAAGGAAAAAGTTTAGCTAAAGCGCCCGACGGAAAAATTGTGTTCTTATCTAATGCCGTTCCTGGCGATGTGGTAGATGTTCAAACTTTCAAAAAAAGAAAAGGCTATTACGAAGCAAAAGCGATAAAGTTCCACAAATACTCCAAGCACAGAGTAAAACCTGAATGTGAGCATTTTGGTACTTGTGGAGGATGTAAGTGGCAGTATATGGATTATAAATATCAACTTTATTTCAAAGAAAAAGAAGTTATAAATAATTTGGAACGTATTGGCAAAATTGAATTGCCAAAAGTGACTCCTATTTTGGGTTGTAGTAAACCTTATTTTTATAGAAACAAAATGGAGTTTTCCTTCAGTAATAACCGTTGGCTTTCTTTCGAAGAAATTAATGCAGATATGACCATCGAAAATAGAAATGCATTGGGATTTCATATCCCGGGTATGTGGGATAAAATTTTAGATATTGACAAATGTTGGCTGCAAGCCGATCCTTCCAATGCAATTCGAAATGGTCTTAAAAATTTTGCTACAGATCAAAATATTCCATTTTTTAACCCAAGACAGCAAGAAGGTATACTCCGCACATTGATGATTCGGACGAGCAGTACAGGAGAAATTATGGTTGTTGTTCAATTTTTTTCAGGCACAAAACAGCAAATTGAAATTGTTATGGAGTTTTTAAAAAACTCATTTCCTGAGATCACATCTTTACAATACGTAATCAATCCAAAAGGCAATGATACTATTTTTGATCAAGAGGTCGTTTGCTATAATGGACAAACTTATATAGTTGAGGAAATGGAGGGATTACAATTTAAAATAAACGCCAAATCATTTTATCAAACCAATTCTGAACAAGCACTCAATTTATATAAAATCACAAGAGATTTTGCAGGATTAACTGGGAATGAGTTGGTTTATGACCTGTACACAGGAACTGGGACCATTGCACAATTTATTGCTAAAAAGGCGAAAAAAGTTATTGGCGTCGAAGCTGTTCCAGATGCTATTAAAGCGGCTAAGGAAAATGCCATACATAATAAAATTGATAATATCGATTTTTTTGTTGGCGATATGAAAACCGTTTTCAATGATAATTTTATTAAAACAAATGGGCACCCAAATGTGATCATTACAGATCCTCCCAGAGATGGAATGCACAAAGATGTAGTTCAACAAATTTTGAAAATCTTACCTTCGAAGATTGTATATGTTAGTTGCAATAGTGCCACACAGGCGCGTGACTTGGCAATATTAAATCCATCTTACTGCATCACAAAAACTCAAGCAGTAGATATGTTTCCACAGACACATCATGTAGAAAATGTTGTACTTTTGGAAAAAAGAATTTAGCTTTTTTATGAAAAAAATATTGTTCATATACATTCTTATTAGCTTGGTTTCTTGTGAACCAGATGATATTTGTAGTGAAAATACACAAACAACCCCTAGATTGGTAATTGAGTTTTTCGATATTGAAAATTTTGAAGTTCCAAAAACTGTACCTGGCTTGTTCGCAGTAGGTATAGATAATCAGGGTAATGAAGTTACAATCCTTGGAGAAGTTGTTAATTCACGTTCAGTAATAGAATTACCACTCAACGGTTCTGAAAATCAAACACAATTTAAATTGTATTCGAACTATGATATAGTAGACAATGAAGTTGAAGGAAATCCTGATGTCATAAGTATTGCTTATGAAACTGAGTCGATTTATGTCTCTAGTGCTTGTGGATATAAGAACAATTTTAGCATTCAGGGTTTTAGTATTGAGCAGGATATCGATCTTTGGATGATAAGCACTGAAATTACAATCAGTGAAGTTACTAATGAAAATGAAAGTCATGTCAAAATATTCCATTAGTATACTTTGTTTAATTTTTGCTTTTGGTCTTACATCTGCCCAAAGTAATTTAGAAGAAAAAAAACCTAACATTCAACAAGACAGTGTTGTTTTTCAAGAAAAATATGGTTTGCGCTTTGGTGTAGACATCAGTCGGTTAGCAAGGACAGCTTTTGAATCTGATTACTCTGGGTTTGAGTTGAATGCTGATTACAGGCTTAGTAAAAAATTATACACCGCTGGTGAGCTTGGTTTTGAAGAAAAATCAACATCAACCAGTTATTTGGACTCAAATGCAAAAGGAAATTATTTCAAAGCAGGAATAGACTACAACCTATATGAGAACTGGTTAGGCATGGAAAACTTAATCATTAGTGGATTGCGCTTTGGTTTTTCTAGTTTTAGTCAAACAAGGGACCGGTATACCATTTACGATACAAATGGACAAACATGGGGAGGAATCGTCAACGACGACAGTAAAGAATTTGATGAATTGACTGCTGCATGGTTAGAACTTATTTTTGGTATTAAAGCCGAATTGCTAAACAATGTATTTCTAGGACTAAATGTGCAGATTAAAGCGCGCTTAGCGGAACAAAGTCCGTCAAATTTTGAGAATTTATACATTCCTGGATTTGGGCGTACATACGACAGTAGTAAAATAGGAACTGGTTTTAGCTATACAATAACCTACCTTCTGCCGATTTATAAAAAAGCACGTATTCAAAAGCTCAGAGAAGATGATAATGAAAAAACAGCCGTTGAATAGCTAAGCTTAACGTATCAGTTTTTTGTACTTAATACGTTTAGGCATCAAATCACCACCCAAACGTTGACGCTTGTTGGCTTCATATTCGCTAAAACTACCTTCATAAAAATAAACCTCCGAATTGCCTTCAAAGGCTAAGATGTGAGTGCATATCCGATCTAGAAACCAACGATCATGGCTGATAACTACGGCACAGCCTGCAAAGCTTTCAAGACCTTCTTCTAAAGCACGTAAAGTGTTTACATCTAAATCATTGGTAGGCTCATCTAAAAGCAGAACATTACCTTCTTCTTTGAGAGTCATAGCCAAATGCAATCGGTTACGCTCTCCACCAGAAAGCAGTTTAACTTTTTTATTTTGTTCACTTCCAGAAAAGTTAAAACGACTCAAGTATGCACGAGAATTAACTTGCCGCCCCCCCATCATTATGAGTTCTTGATTATCAGAAAAATTTTGCCATATAGATTGCTCAGGGTCTATGTTAGAATGGCTTTGATCAACGTAGGCAATTTTAGCTGTCTCACCAACTTTAAAGGCCCCTTTGTCGGCTGCCTCCTCACCCATAATCATTCTAAAAATGGTGGTTTTACCAGCTCCGTTAGGACCAATTACACCAACAATACCTGCTTGAGGTAAATTAAAATTTAAATTATCGTAAAGCAATTTATCTCCATAAGCTTTACTTACTGCTGTTGCTTCTATCACATTTGTTCCCAAACGTGGACCGTTAGGAATGTATATTTCTAATTTTTCGTCTAATTGCTTTTGGTCTTGATTTAATAATTTATCGTAATTCTTAAGGCGAGCTTTTTGCTTAGTTTGGCGTCCTTTGGCTCCTTGACGTACCCACTCGAGCTCACGCTCTAAGGTTTTTTGGCGTTTTGAAGCCGTTTTACTTTCTTGAGCTAAACGTTTTGACTTTTGATCTAGCCAAGAAGAATAATTTCCTTTCCATGGTATACCTTCTCCCCTATCAAGTTCCAAGATCCACCCTGCAACATTATCCAAAAAATAACGGTCGTGTGTTACAGCGATTACTGTACCTTTGTATTGAGCCAAGTGTTGTTCAAGCCAATGAACAGACTCAGCATCTAAATGGTTAGTAGGTTCATCCAAAAGCAAAACATCAGGTTCTTTCAAAAGTAAACGACATAAAGCTACTCTTCGGCGTTCACCACCAGACAATACACCAATTTTCTGATTACCATCAGGTGTGCGTAAAGCATCCATTGCAATTTCGAGCTTTGTGTCTAACTCCCAAGCATTGGAAGCGTCTATTTGATCTTGAAGCTCTGCTTGACGATTCATAAGCTTTTCCATACGTTCGGCATCGGAGTATACCTCCTCAAGTCCAAACATATCATTGATCTTATTATACTCATCTAGAACAGCTACAGTTTCAGCAACGCCCTCTTTAACAACCTCAAGGACTGTTTTATCACTATCCAGTTCAGGTTCCTGCTCAAGATAACCCACGGAGTAATCTTGAGAAAATACCACATCTCCTTGATAATTCTTGTCAATCCCAGCAATTATTTTAAGTAAAGTTGATTTACCCGAGCCATTTAATCCAAGAATACCTATTTTGGCTCCATAGAAAAAACTGAGGTATATATTTTTAAGTACTGGTGTATTAGCATTTTGGAAGGTTTTGGTTACCCCCGTCATTGAGAAAATTATTTTTTTATCGTCGCTATTGCTCATTAAACACGTCCTTTAAGTGCATTAAAAACCCAAGCTATAGCGAAAAAACCAATTCCTACTGCAGCAAAGCCCCAGCCGGCTATATCATTGTAACGAAAAGCCCCTAGACCAATCAACGCAAAGCCTACAAAAATCATGATAAATGTGGCCCATGCCAAAACTGTGTTTTTATTCATTTTTCTAAATTCTAAATTCAAAATCAAATATCGTGAAAATCTAAAACTTAACTTTTATGTTTTATAAAAAATTTAATTTTTATGTTTTTTAGCACAACTAGAGTGTTTAGTACTATCAAGGAATATTATGTTTGAATATTTATTTTACAAACATTCGCTTTTACATAATTGATATACGTATATATTTTTGTCTAATCAATTGATTATTAGATTATTAAATCAAATATAGATATACGAAAGTTATAAGTTGTGAAGGTGTTCAATTGCTATATTTACGCAAGAGTAAAATCATGAAAAACCTACCCAAATGAAAAAAATAACATTTATACTAAGCTCTTTTACATTGTTAATGGGGTGTTACTCAACTCAAAATACTGCAAAAATTAAAAAAGATATAACAGCAGCTTATATTGCTCCTAAAGGATTTAGTGAACCTGTTCGATCTGCAAATAGTGGAATTAAGAGAATAAACTTATCTAGTGGCGCCTATTTTTATGACGGAAGCATTAGAATGGGAGTTTCTAATGTAATCAAAAGATCTAATGGACAGAATGACTATGATGTAAAGTATTTAGCTGAGGAACAACCAGACGTCGCACGAGAGTTTGTTAAAACCCTAACTACAAAAGCTGGAATGAAAATTGGCAATAAAAGTGAAGAAAGCATAAAGGCAGAAGCTGAATTATTAACATCTTTGACTAATAATATTCAAAAACTAGCAACAGAATCAGCAACTCTAAATTTATCAAGAAGTATTCTTTACAGATTAAATGAAAGTTTATATAACAACGTATCTAAAGAACAAATAGAGCTGTTTCAAATGGTAGCCAACAAATTAATAGAGCTTCAAGAGAAGGAGTTTGAAGCTAAGCTAATGAGTGAAAAATCAAAAATTTTAGCTGATTTGAATTCAGCAATTTCTGAACTGCAAGAATTAGGGTTCGAAAAAAATAAAATTATTGGTCTTATCGACAAAACTGTAGGCACAACCAAATAATTAAAATTAATGGTTTTAATTGTAAATCTTCGTTAAACAAAATCGGTTAAATCTAGATAATTGTTACTTTTGTTTTAAAGATTATTAGATGGACCTCAATTTTAATAAAAACGAAGATCAAAATAAACTTCTTTTATCAGATCTTAGAAAACGATTTATAAAAGTTAAACAAGGCGGCGGAAAAAATAAAATTCAAAAACAGCACGCTAAAGGGAAAATGAGTGCCCGTGAACGAATAGACTATCTTTTGGATGTAAAATCAAAGGCTATAGAAATCGGTGCATTTGCTGGGGAAGACATGTACGAAAAGCACGGAGGATGTCCTTCTGCTGGGGTCGTTGTAAAAATCGGATATATTTCAGGAAGACAATGTGTTGTTGTAGCAAATGATGCCACAGTAAAAGCTGGAGCATGGTTTCCTATAACAGCCAAAAAGAATTTACGTGCACAAGAAATTTCCATCGAAAACAAACTCCCAATAATTTATTTAGTAGACTCAGCTGGTGTATACCTACCCCTGCAAGATGAAATATTTCCCGATAAAGAACATTTTGGCCGTATTTTTAGAAATAATGCGGTTATGAGTAGTATGGGAATCACACAAATTTCGTCCATAATGGGCAGCTGTGTGGCTGGTGGTGCCTACCTCCCAATTATGAGCGATGAAGCAATTATTGTAGACAAAACAGCGAGTATTTTCTTGGCTGGAAGTTACTTAGTAAAAGCAGCAATTGGCGAAAGCATTGACAATGAAACTCTTGGTGGAGCAACTACGCATTGCGAGATCAGTGGGGTTACAGATTATAAAGCCACTGATGATAAAGATGCTTTAGACAAAATTAAAGCCATAATAAATAAAATTGGAGATGCCGAAAATGCAGGTTTTAACCGAATAAAAGCTATAAAGCCAAAAGAAAATCCGGAAGATATTTTTGGGATTTTACCTCATTCACGAACCGAGCAGTATGACACTTATGAAATCATTAAAAGATTGGTTGACCATTCAGAGTTTGAGGAATATAAAGCTGGCTATGGAAAAACACTAATAACAGCCTACGCCCGTATTGACGGTTGGGCTGTTGGCGTTGTAGCAAATCAACGAAAATTGGTTAAAACCAAAAAAGGAGAAATGCAATTTGGAGGTGTCATTTATAACGACAGTGCCGATAAAGCCACACGCTTTATTGCTAACTGTAATCAGAAAAAAATACCGCTGGTATTTCTTCAGGATGTTACTGGGTTTATGGTAGGAAGCAAAAGCGAGCACAGCGGAATCATAAAAGATGGCGCCAAAATGGTAAATGCGGTCAGCAATAGCGTTGTACCAAAATTTACTATAATCATAGGGAACAGCTATGGTGCTGGAAATTATGCCATGTGCGGTAAAGCCTTTGATCCAAGATTGATTGTTGCTTGGCCAAGTGCTGAGTTGGCAGTAATGAGTGGTTCTAGCGCTTCAAAGGTACTGCTTCAAATAGAAAAGGCAGCACTAGAAAAGCAAGGACAAAAAATATCTGATCAAAAAGAGGCCGAGTTGCTATCAAGTATAAAGCAAAAATATGACGAACAGGTATCGCCATATTATGCAGCAGCAAGACTTTGGACAGACGCAGTTATTGACCCCTTAGAAACACGTACGTGGATTAGTATGGGAATTGAGGCCGCTAACCACGCTCCTATTGAAAAAGAATTCAATTTAGGGGTGATCCAAGTTTAGTGTTTCTAGTGTTTTTTGACGTTGAACCTTTCCTGAATTTGTTGTGCAAAACTTATCTACAAAATAAGTGTTTTTAGGATGCTTTTGTGGTTCAATAGTGCTGTAATCTAAATGTAATGTTTTAGGTTTTCCTTCAATTATTAACACCACCTTTTGCCCCAATACAGTATCTGGTATTGAAGTAATAAAAAATCGACTTTTAATCTGATTTTGCATTATTTTTTCTAACTGCTCAGGGTAGATTTTTAGACCACCAGAGTTAATGACATTATCGTAACGACCTAACCAAACAAAAGAGTTCTTGGACGTTATCGAAACCACATCTTTTGTGTGTAAAACTTTTGAGCTCAATTTTGGTGCGTTTATTATTAGGCAACCATTGTCATTTGTGGCTATAGAAATATCTGGTAAAACTTTGAAATCTTCTTCCCCTTTAGTCAAATTTTTAGCTGCTATATGACTGACTGTTTCGGTCATTCCAAAAGTTTCAAAAACAGCAGAACTATGGCCTTTTAATTTAGTAGCCAAGGAATCTGACACATGTGCACCTCCAATAAGAAGCATTTTGATCTTGTTTATTTTTGAAAAACAATTGTGGACCTGTAAAGGTACCATAGCTGAAAAATCGTAAACCTTAGTGATATGCTGCAAAGGCTGAGATGAAGGTTCAATAAAATCTAATTTCAAACCTAAAACCCAAGCACGGACAAACATCATTTTTGCGGCAACGTATGAGAATGGTAAGCAGCATAAGGCAGAGTCGCCATGGCTTAAATTAAAAAAACTTCCTGTTGCCTTTGCAGAATTAACAAAAGCAGTTTTAGAAACAGAAATGAGTTTTGGTTCAGAAGTTGTTCCGGAAGTTTTAAGATCTATGTGTTCATTTTCATCAACCCATTTAAGAATAAATAAACCTAAATTATATTCGTTCTCAGTACCGGTTTTTATAAGATTTTGAGCATAGTTTGAAATTGTTTCAAATGAATAATTTTTATTATTCAACTGAAAAAAATCGTGAGGAGTAATGTGTTTAGCCGTGGTGCTCAAAGTATTTAAATAGAATTAATCAGCAGTAACACTGCCAAAAAGCTTTTCGTTCCAATCTGTCCATTGGTACTTTTTAGAAAAAACAATCAAAATCAACGGGTAAATAACGAACACTGGAAAAAAGACTTCTAGGTTTGACATCTCAGGTTCCGAAATATCTTTTAAAATAGAGTTGGTTTGAAAAGCTGTCCAATCGGCAGTAAGAAGAAGGGCTGCAACGAGGTTATTTGCGGCATGAAAACCAAGTGCTAATTCCAATCCCTCATCCATGAGTGTCATAATACCCAATAAAAAACCTGTTCCGATATAATGAACCATCAACATATAACCCAATTTTCCGATTTCTGGGTTAGCAATATGCATCAATCCAAATAACGTTGAAGTGAAAATAAGTGGCAGCCATCGGTTTTTAGCCAATACGCCCAGACCTTGCATTAAATATCCTCTAAAGAAATATTCCTCAAAACTTGTTTGTAATGGAATAAAAACAATTGAAATTAAGACAAGAATCAAAAAAGGAATCGGCTTGAAATTAAAACTATAGTCTTCTGGTGACGAAAAATATTCTAATAAAATAAAGCAAAAGGTTGTTGCACCCCAAGCTAAAAAAGCAAACCAAAAACGACTCCAATCTATGGAGCTTCTTGAAGTTGTAATGCTCTTTAAAGATTGCTTGTGAAGGAATTTAACTACAAAAAAAAGAAAAGCTAAGCCAACCGCAAATGACAACAACATTAGAAATAAATTCAAATTCGAGTCTAATAGTGACATCATGGAATTTGTATCCATTTTTGACAAATCATCTCCATTAGCAATGGCCTTTGCGAACGCTGCAAGGGTAAAAGGAATTTGCCCAAGAATAACACCAATAAAAATCAAAATCACCCCAACAAGGTATAACCACCAATCATGTTCAACTTTAAATGCTTGTTTAATATACATATCTCTAAAAATTAATTATCCATTTTTCTGAGGGCGCATAAATTAAACGCCCATTATCTATTCTCAATGGTGCCTCAATATTGTTCGTGTATAAGGCACCGGTCCCCAAACCTTGAGGGCGATTAACATTCAGTTGATAAGTCCATTGTGCAATTGCATTTAGCCCAATATTGCTTTCTAAAGCACTAGTAATCCACCAATCTACTGAATGTTTTTCGGCTAAATCAATCCATGATTGACTGCCAGAAAAACCACCTACAAGAGTAGGTTTTATAATAATGTATTGGGGGTTTATTGTTTGTAGCAAAAGACTTCGTTTTGTTACATCGTGAATTCCAATTAGCTCCTCATCTAAAGCAATTGGTAAAGGTGTATGTGCACAAAGTTCTGCCATTGCATCATACTGCCCTTGTCGAATAGGCTGTTCTATTGAGTGTAAATTAAACTCTGACAAGCGTTTGAGTTTTTCCATCGCTTCTGAAGGGGAAAACGCGCCATTAGCATCAACTCTAAGTTCTATTGTCTCGACATCATACTCTTTTCTGATGGCTTTAATTAAGGATAGTTCAGTATCAAAATCAATAGCGCCTATTTTAATTTTCAAACAATCAAAACCCGAGTCAATTTTAGATCGAATCTGGGATTTCATAAATTGCTCATCGCCCATCCATATAAGTCCGTTTATGGGAATAGATGCCTTACCAGATGTAAATTTTGAAGGAAACAAAACATTAGAGGAATCTGATAGTAAATCTAAAAAAGCCATTTCTATTCCAAACTGAATCGATGGGAAATCGACCAAATCTATCAAAAGCTGTTCAATACCCAAGTCAATATGATGGCAAACCCATTTTAATTTTGACTCAAAATCAGGGCGATCATCACAACTTAACCCGCGAAACATCCCACATTCTCCAAAACCCGTCGCATGTTCATCTTCAATTTTGATAAACCAAGTTTCTTTGGTCTTTAATATACCCCGGGACGTCCCACTAGCTTGTTTGAATTCTAATCGGTATGGAAAAAATGATGCCTTCATTAAAATTAAAGAATTTTGTTACTGTCCAAGAATTAACCCTAGAGCAAATAATAGCGCTAAAGTAAAGGTTGAAAGTGCAACTGTTTTTAAATGTGGGTCATATTCTTTTGGATTGCTAATGTAATACACTGACTTAAGATGGAATAGCAATGGAATAAATGCCAAACAACTAAAAAATACCGTATATGAAAAGGGCATGGCAAGTACAAAAACAAGCATAAAAATGATAGCGAGAAGAACAATGGAGAAATGGTATATCTTGGAATTATTCGGTCCCAAATAACCAGCCAAAGTATTCTTTTTTGATTTTCGGTCAGATTCTAAATCACGCATATTATTCAAATTAAGTACAGCTGCACTTAGTAACCCAACAGATGAAGCTGGAAGTAATAGCCAAGGATCGATGTGCTTAGTGAATAAGAAAAAAGTGCCTAAAACACTGAGAAAGCCAAAAAACAAAAACACAATTAAATCTCCAAGGGCATTATAGCCATAAGCAGATTTTCCGACCGTGTAAGTGATGGCGGCATAAATTGAAAGTCCTCCTAAGCAGACAAAAACTGCGGCGGAAAATAACTGCTTTAATCCAAAAACAACAAGAATGAGAGCAATAGACAAAATTGAACTGATTAGAGCATTAATTGCTACAGCAGTACGCATTTGACCGGGACTAATTGCACCACTCTGTAGTGCGCGCTTGGGTCCAATTCTACTTTCATTATCTGTCCCCTTTATACCATCTCCATAATCATTAGCAAAATTTGAGAGAATCTGAAAACTTAGGGTTGTCAAAATGATAAGTGAAAATATTTGGGTGTTAAAAAACCCAAGATGAAAAGCGTAAGCTGATCCTACTAATGCCCCAGAAATAGAAAGTGGTAATGTACGCAGGCGAGCAGCCGATATCCAAGCTTTTAGGTTAGCCATATCAAGGGATCCACTTTTTGTTAAAGTTTGGAGAGCGTTTTTCAAGAAATGCATCTCGTCCTTCTTTTGCTTCATCAGTCATGTAGGCCAATCGAGTGGCTTCGCCAGCAAAAACTTGTTGCCCTACCATACCGTCATCAGTTAGGTTCATTGCAAACTTTAGCATTTTGATGGAAATTGGCGATTTTTGCAAAATTTCTTGTGCCCATTCAAAAGCAGTAGTTTCTAGTTGATCGTGTGGAACAACAGCATTCACCATTCCCATTTCAAAAGCCTCCTGAGCAGAATAATTTCGACCAAGAAAAAAGATCTCTCGTGCTTTTTTCTGACCAACCATTTTAGCTAAATAAGCAGATCCATAACCACCATCAAAACTAGTAACATCAGCATCAGTTTGTTTAAAAATTGCATGCTCTTTACTCGCTAATGTCAAATCGCATACAACATGAAGACTGTGGCCACCTCCAACAGCCCAACCTGGAACTACTGCAATTACAGCTTTTGGCATAAAACGAATAAGCCGTTGAACCTCTAAAATATTTAAACGGTGATAACCATCCTTGCCTATATAACCCTCATCACCTCGCGCTTTTTGGTCCCCTCCACTACAGAACGAAAATACACCGTCCTTAGATGATGGCCCTTCAGCACTAAACAATACAACTCCAATAGATGTATCTTCATTTGCGTCGTGAAAAGCTTTGAGTAATTCTGATGTAGTTTGCGGGCGAAATGCATTACGTACATCTGGACGATTAAAGGCAATGCGGGCAACACCTTTACATTTTTTGTAAGTAATGTCTTCAAATTCAATCGCTGTTTTCCATTGTATTGAACTCATAATTATTAGTTTTTACTTGATAAATATATACCGTTTGATTCCAAGCGAATCAATCGTTGTTTGTATAACGAACCAATTGCTTTTTTAAAGCTTTTTTTACTCATTTGTGCTACGGACTTTATGGTTTCAGGACTTGATTTGTCTGTTATATCTAAGAACCCATTGTGATCTGTTATAAGTTCTAGCAATGCTTGTGCACTTGGTTCAATATTTCTATAACCGATTTGGGCCAAGCTAATGTCTATTTTATTGCCTGGTCGTATTTTCTTAACAATGCCTTTCAATTGATCACCAACACTTAGGTCTTTAAAAATATCTCCACTAAAAACAAGCCCTAGATGTTGTTTATTAATAATAACGTTCATGCCAATATCAGATGGATGCGAAACAATCAAATCAACTTCATCGTACAAAGCAACAGAAAGATCACTATTATCCAAAAAGCGGTTTGTTTTACTAGAGGCTACAAGTCGGTCTGTCTTCTCATCTAAATAACAGTATACCAAGTACCAACCTCCCTTTTTCATTTTAAAGGCTTGCTCTTTAAACGGACAAAATAACTCTTTAACCATGCCCCAATCTAAAAATGCACCAAATTCGTTTACGGCATTACAACGCAAAAGCGCAAACTCTCCCTTTTGAATATATGGAGTGTCTGTAACCGCCACCAGACGTTCTTCATTGTCTAGGTAAACGAAAACTTCAATAAAATCATCAATTTGGAAATTAGCAGGTACATACCTGTTAGGTAATAAAACCTCATTGTCTTCATTGTCACCCAAGAACAAACCTGGATCAGTGTCCCTTAAAATTCTTAATCTGTTAATTTCCCCTATCTGAATCATGGTACAAAGGTAAGCATATTCGAGGTAATAATAACTTGCAAAAAATCTGTTAATCAATTAAAGTTTTTTCTAATTTTGTTGGATGAAAAAATTTACAATTCTTATTAACTGCAAAGATCAATCCGGTATCATCGCAGCTACAACAAATTTTATTTTCAAACAAGAAGGGAATATTACTTATGTTGACCAACATGTTGACCACGAGCAAGAAGTTTTTTTTATGCGACTTGAATGCAATTTTGAAAACAACTCAATAACAACAAACGAACTTAAGCAACTTTTTGATGTTTCTGTTGCCCAAATCTTTGCAATGGATTGGACTATATTTGATGCCGAATTTTTACCAAAAATGGCTCTTTTTGTGTCAAAGTATGATCATTGTTTATATGATATCTTAGGCAGATTTAAATCTGGTGAACTCAATATAGAGATTCCATTTATTGCGAGTAACCATACGGATTTAAAGCCCATTGCAGATAGCTTCGAAATTCCGTTTTTTCATATCCCAATTACTCCAGACACACGTGCTGATGCAGAACGTCAGCATTTAAAGTTACTCAAGGAACATAGGGTTGATTTTATTGTTTTGGCGCGTTATATGCAAATTATCCCTCAAAGACTAATTGATGCGTATCCGTCAAAAATTATCAATATTCATCACTCTTTTCTACCAGCATTTGTTGGCGCAAAGCCTTACCATTCTGCCTTTAAACGTGGGGTGAAAATTATTGGGGCTACTTCGCATTATGTTACCACCGAATTGGACGCGGGTCCTATTATTGAACAAGATGTAGTTCATGTTTCGCATACACATACAATCAAAGACTTAATCAATAAAGGCCGTGACTTAGAAAAAATTGTTCTTTCTACAGCTATTAAACACCATATAGACCAAAAAGTAATGGTGTATGGCAACAAAACGGTGGTATTTTCTTAAAATGAATATTTAAAATATTGATTCTTTCCCAAAATGCTCAGTCAAGAGATAATACACAACAGCGCGGTATTTATTTCGGTTGGATAGACCATACAGCTCAAACACTTGATTGATGCCCTTATCGAGAAGTGGTGACTCTCTCAACTTTAATTTTTTAATCAAAAAGTTATTGCGGATGGTGTCTATTTCAGAAGGATCCGATGAAGAAACCATAGATGCATCTTTATTGTATATAGATGGACCACAATTAATTGTCACTTTAGTAAGAAGATTCATATCAGGATTCATATTGCATTTTATTCTTAAATCGTTTGCATATTTTTGAATCAATTGCTCTCTTTTGTTCATAATAATTTGGGTTTGAATTAATATTACTGTTTGGACAGTTTCTCAATTACATAGGACACGCAATCACAATAAAAGTCACATTTCAAGAGATTATTTTAAGCTATTTGGTCAAAATAAGATAAAAGAATTTTGTCATTTTGAGAAGATGGTGTGAAAATTTCTAGAAGTTTTGGGCATGATGAACTTTTGAAAAATTCAGCTAAAGTAAGAGCTAAAGTTTGCTCCGAGTTTGCAGAACTGTAAGCAAAACCAAAATCTGTAGCAAGAGCTTTTGCATTTCGATTGTGCTTTGTTTCAAAATAAGTTTTAAATAGTTCTGAATTATCATTTCCAGGTAAAATCCTAAAAATCCCTCCCCCGCTATTATTGATTATGATTATTCTAAAGTCTGAAGGGATATAAGTATTCCATAAGCCGTTTATATCATAGAAAAAGCTTAAATCTCCCGTGATCAAAAGGGTAGGTTTTTTTGAAACAACAGAAGCTCCAACTGCAGTACTAGTGGAACCGTCTATTCCGCTTGTCCCTCTGTTGCAATACAATGAAATGGATGGGTGAAACTCGAAAAGCTGCAAATAGCGAATAGCGGAGCTATTGCCGGATTGAACCATAAAGTTTTGGGGGATAGCATGTGAAATCAATTCAAAAGCCTTGAAATCACTGAAAGTCATAGATTTTAAATACTGGTTATGGGCCTTTTTACGCTGTATTTTTACCCTATTCCAAAAATCAAAGTAGGAGCTTTTGTTTGAAAGAGTATTCTTAAATAATTGATGAAAAAAATCATTTGGATTTATCTTAAAATGTTTGTTTAGACAAAAATAAGTATCATTGGCTTTGTATAGATCAATATGCCAATGGTGTTTTGGGTTATAAGCCCTTAAAAAAGCTTTGATTTTTTTTGATATTATTAATCCTCCAAAAGTTACAAGCAGATCTGGCTGAAGCGCCTGATAACCCTCCTTGTTTAGTGGTGCAATTAGCTGGTCAATAAAAGGGAAAAAACTACTGTGGTGCAAATTAGATGTTGTTTCTGTGAGAACTATTACTGAAGGATCATTGGCTAGTTGATCAATTACCACTGAATCCAATGAATTTGGTGGGTTTACCCCTACCAAAACTAATTTACGCTTTGCGTTTTGCCATGTTTTTTGGAACGAAGGATTAATATGAAAATGTGCTGTCTTTATATCTTTTTTGAAGGAAATACTTAAGCTTAAAGGTTCAGATACAGTATCATACAAAGGTTCGTCAAAAGGTACATTAATATGAACAGGGCCCATCAGCTGACTGGCTGTATCAAGGGCTTTATTGATTAATTTTTGTGCTTTATCGCGTGCAAACTGAGTACTATTGAAAAGTGTTTTTGTTGGAGGCTTTAAATTGGCTTCAAAAAGAACATGTTTACCAAATGCGTGAGGTTGGATAATCGTTTGACCATCACCAATATTGATTAAATGTTGTGGTCTGTCAGCAGAAATAACTACTAATGGTAAACCCGAATAATAAGCCTCAGCTACAGCTGGGTAATAATTTAGCAAAGCACTACCAGAAGTACACACTACGGCTACAGGCTCAGAAGTTTGTTGCGCAATACCTAAAGCAAAGAAACCCGCTGAGCGTTCATCGACTACACTGTAGCATTTAAAAAAATTTTGATTTGTAAAACCAATTGTAAGAGGAGCATTTCTACTGCCAGGAGAAATAACAACATGCTTTAGCCCTTTGACTTTACAAAGCTGAATTATGAACTGCGCTAAATCGTGTTTTGGCCATTTCATCAGTGTGCAAAGGTATTGATTTTGGGTGGTTTAACATTGTTAAAACATTGTTATTTAAGTTGTAAAAACAGAACTTATAGTACGTAACTTAGCTTCTGTTTCCTCCCACTCCTTTTCTGGATCTGACTTTGAAGTTATACCACCCCCTGCAAATAAAGTAGCTTTAAGATCATTTACATGCATACAACGTAAATTGACGACTAAGTTTGTGACAGTTGAATTATTTTTCAAAATATTTATTTCTCCTAAAAAACCGGAATAGAAGGCGCGGTCAATAGGCTCAAATTTGTTAATGTATAGCATCGCCTCTTTTTTAGGAGTCCCACAAACTGCAGGTGTTGGATGAATACTTGATATAAGCGCTTTTAAAGCGTTTGGATTGTCAATTAGGACACCACTCAAGGAAGTTTGTAAATGAAGAAGCTTGCCTGCTCTTATGGTCTTTGGGGATGATATTTCAATGTCAGAAATATAATCAGAAAGTTTGTTTTTTAAATATGAAGTCACAAAGGAGTGCTCTTCATGATTTTTTAAATCCCATTGAACGTCCATAGAGCCATTGTACTCTTGAGTTCCAGCCAAAGCCATTGTTTTTAATTTGTGGTTTTCTATTTTTAACAAGGTTTCAGGTGAAGCGCCTAACCAAAATCCAGTTTTTGGATGATACCAGCAGTAAGTGTAGGCATCTGGGTAAGCAGACACCAAAGAAAAGAACAATTGAACTATATCCATTTTAATGAAATCTAGCTCTGCTGTACGCGCCAGTACTACTTTTTCTAAAGCTGACCCATCAATCGCTTTTATAGCACTAGAAATCAAGCGCTTGTGTTGATCAGGTGAAATTGTGCCGTATACTGCGTTAATAGATGCTGAAAAGGTTGAGGGTTCGTTCAACTCAATCTCTTCAGTTTCTTCGTTGGGTATAAGATAAACTGAAGACGACAAATCGAAAGGTGCAAAAATAAATCCTTCTTCTGAAAAATCTTTTGTTTTGTAGGTTATCGAATTTGTTTGTAAGCGCGCACTAATTGAGTTTTTACCAAACTCTGAACTCAGTATGAATGGTCTTTCATTTTCAATCTGTGTATTGATTCGTTCAAAAAAACGATTAGTAGACATCAAAGATTTATTTTTTTAGGGTAATAGTTGTTAGCTTACATAAAGAAATAAGTTCATTTTCTTCATTTGTTACCTTTACGTCAAATACCTGAGTTGTTCTTCCACTATGGATACATATTGCTTTTGCATAAACAAATCCTGATTTGATACTCTTGACGTGTTGTGCAGATATATCTATTCCGCGAACAAAATATGTATCTGTATCCAAAAATATATGAGCCGCAAAGCTGCCCACAGTTTCAGCAAGTGCTGCAGTAGCCCCCCCATGAAGAACTCCATCAGGTTGATGAACACTTTTTGTAACAGGCATTCGTGCGGTTATGTAATCCTCGCCAGCATCAACAAATTCTATCTTCAATGTCTCCATTAAATTGTCTTTACATGCGGCATTAGCGTGCTGTAGAATTACTTCTCTAGATAATTTCATTATTTTAAAATTTTGAGTAAAGTTACAAAAAGTAAAAACGGCTTATTAGCCGTTTTACGTTAAAAATAGTGTAAAAAAAAGCGCAATTTAGAATTGCGCTTTTAATGTTGATATAGTGAATATATTTTTTAGGCAGTCTTCTTAACTGCTAAACTGTAAATCACCAAACCGAAACCGATTTTATTGATAGCATCAGCAATGTTGTACCATACATCCATAGCTAAGCCTTCAGTTGGAAGTACATCGTACCATCCTTCTGTACCTGCCATGTATCCAATTGGGTAAATTGCCCAACCAACTAAAACGAACCAGCAAAGAATTTTGTGCGCATGTAGAACATCTCCTCCAGCTTCTTTAGCCATTTTAGCAGCACCACCAAGCCATATTTCGTATACAATTACAAAATATGCAAGTCCTGAAATAGTACCCCACATTACAGCGTTGCCCATTGTTTCTCCGAAATACCCAGTTACAAGCATTACGACTGAAAGTCCGATTAGTTTCCATAAAAGACTTTTAGTTGCACCAGCAACTTTTAGTATAAGATAAAATTCAACACACATTAATGGAACAGTTAGAATCCAATCAACATAACGGAAAGCAGTTACATTTGATACGTCTCCCGCCATAGATGCGTCTCGCATATACCAATAGTGTACAGCTGCAATAAATGTAATTAAACCAGAAACTAAAACAGATGTTCTCCATTTTTTGTCAAACTGATTTAGAGATAAGAAAAAGAAGGCAGAAGCTGCCATCATTGCCATACATCCAATAAAGAATGTGAAATTCACTGGGTCGTTGACGTCTCCGCCGCCAGCAACAAGTGGTAAGAATAAATTTGTCATTTTTCTAAAAATTTTGTTAGTTTTGTTTAAACAAATGTATCAATTTTTTATATAAATCTTTACCAAATCTCTTTTTTTTTGCTTTTAAATTGGTTATTTAACAGTTTTTTATGAAAATTATTTATAGATTCTCAATCGTTTCAAGCTTCCTAGGATTGTGGATTACAACCTTATTTCCCGAAGATTTTGAATTGATTTTAGGTTTTTTTCTGATCTTTACTTTTGGTATGATTCATGGTTCCAATGATATTTTAATTATAAATTCATTGACAAATAAATCTAATTTTAACTTTGGTAAAATATTAATGACTTATCTCCTAGTAGTGGTAAGTGCAGTACTTGTATTTTATTGGTTTCCTGGCTTAGCACTTATTCTTTTCATAGTGTTTAGCGCCTATCATTTTGGCGAGCAACATTGGCAAGAAGATCTAAAACTTGTTCATACTAATTACAAAAGGATTTATTTTTTTATTTATGGCCTGTTTATATTATTCATGGTCTTTTATTTTAATGACGGTAATGTAAAAATGATTATCAATGAAATTGCCGGGTTCAAACTTCGAGATTTGTACTCAAAAGAAATTTCAATAGCACTGGGGGCTTCAATAGTTGTGTTTCTATTGCTCACGCTGAGGCAAAATAAAATTGAACTTAATACAATTATTAAAGAACTTTTTACCCTTATCATACTCATGGTAATTTTTAAATCCTCTTCGTTAATATGGGGATTTACAATCTATTTCATCATCTGGCACAGCATTCCTTCGCTCTTGGAGCAAATTAAATTTGCTTATGGCGATCTGAAACGAGTACATATCATGGAGTACACAAAAGCTGCACTACCTTATTGGATAGTTTCATTGGCAGGTATTAGTCTTTTATATCTTGTTTTAAAAGGTGAAAAACATTTTTACAGCCTATTTTTTGCGTTTATAGCCGCTGTTACATTTCCTCATGCTATCGTAATGCTAAAAATGTTTTCAAAAAAAAATAATTAAACTCGCAAAAACCAAAAAAACATAATCTTTTCAGATTATGCTTTTTTTAGTTGTCAAAATTTAAATTTACTTTACTTCTTCGAAATCCACATCTTCAACATTATCGCCTTCAGCCTGAGCTTCAGAACCCGCTTCAGGACCAGCGGCTCCAGCTGCTTGTGCATCTTGTTGTGCTTTGTACATTTCTTCACTTGCAACTTTCCAAGCCTCGTTGATTTTCTCTAAGGCAGGTTCGATAACAGCAAGATCTTTACTTTCATAAGCCTTTTTCAACTCCTCTAAAGCAGCTTCAATTGGCTGTTTTTTTTCTTCAGAAAGTTTGTCTCCAAATTCTTTCAGTTGCTTTTCAGTTTGAAAAATCATAGCATCAGCACTATTGAGCTTGTCAGCAGTTTCTTTTGCCTTAGCATCTGCATCTGCATTAGCTTCAGCGTCTTGCTTCATTTTTTCAATTTCCTCTTCTGTCAAACCGGACGAAGCTTCAATTCGGATGTCTTGTGACTTGTTTGTAGCTTTATCTGTTGCTGAAACTTTGATGATTCCATTAGCGTCGATATCAAAAGTAACTTCGATTTGAGGAACTCCTCGCTGTGCAGGTGGAATACCATCCAAATGAAAACGTCCAATTGTTTTGTTATCCCCTGCCATAGCACGCTCACCCTGTAAGACATGAATTTCTACAGAAGGTTGGTTATCAGCTGCAGTAGAAAAAACTTGTGATTTCTTTGTTGGGATAGTCGTATTAGCTTCAATTAATTTAGTCATTACATTACCCATGGTTTCAATTCCAAGCGATAGCGGAGTAACATCCAATAACAAAACGTCTTTTACATCTCCTGTAAGTACACCCCCTTGGATTGCAGCTCCAACAGCAACAACTTCATCAGGATTAACTCCTTTATTTGGTTTTTTTCCAAAGAATTTCTCAACTGCTTCTTGAACAGCTGGAATTCGGGTCGAACCACCAACTAGAATAATCTCGTCAATATCACTTTTAGAAAGTCCAGCTGCCTTTAGTGCAGTTTCACAAGGTTTAACTGTTCTTTTCACTAAATCATCAATCAACTGCTCGAATTTAGAACGAGATAATGTGCGCACCAAGTGTTTTGGCCCGCTTGCAGTTGCAGTAACATACGGAAGGTTAATTTCTGTTTGAGCTGAGGAAGAAAGCTCAATTTTAGCTTTTTCAGCAGCTTCCTTTAAACGCTGTAGCGCCATTGGATCTTCTCGTAAATCCATGTTTTCGTCAGCTTTAAATTCTTCAGCTAACCAATTGATGATTTTTTCGTCAACATCGTCACCACCAAGGTGTGTATCTCCATCTGTAGCAAGAACTTCAAAAACTCCGTCACCAAGTTCGAGTATAGAAACGTCGTGCGTTCCACCACCAAAGTCAAAGACTACTATTGTTTGGTCTTTCCCTTTTTTATCTAACCCATAGGCTAATGCAGCAGCAGTAGGCTCATTGATGATTCGGCGCACTTTTAATCCTGCAATCTCTCCAGCTTCTTTAGTTGCTTGACGCTGTGCGTCATTGAAATATGCTGGAACAGTTACAACTGCTTCACTCACTTCTTGGTCTAAAAATTCCTCAGCAGTTTTCTTCATTTTTTGAAGTACCATAGCCGAAAGTTCTTGTGGTGTGTATAAGCGCCCGTCGATGTCTACACGAGGGGTGTCGTTATCGCCTTTGACTACTTTGTACGGCACACGACCAACTTCCTGCTTAGATTCAGAAAATTTATTTCCCATAAATCGCTTTATAGAATAAACTGTTTTTTCGGGATTAGTTACTGCTTGTCGCTTAGCAGGATCTCCTACTTTAATCTCACCACCCTCCACAAAAGCAATCACAGAAGGAGTAGTACGACGTCCCTCTGCATTTGTGATAACAACTGGCTCATTACCTTCCATTACGGAGACACATGAGTTGGTTGTCCCTAAATCAATTCCAATAATTTTACTCATAATATGTTGTATTATTTAATTTGTTTCAAAAATTTCACAAACAACTAATGTCAATCATTATGCCATGACATAAAATATGACAAGGTGTCATAGCAAAGCATTTCTTTTTCACTATTTTTACAAAAAATTAAAAGCCACCATGACAAACAAAAAACAATACAAACGCGTTACCGTCAAGTCTTTGGTTGAAATGAAAGTAGCAAATGAAAAAATATCAATGCTTACCGCTTACGATTATACTATGGCTAAAATAGTTGATGGCGCAGGGGTTGATGTTATTCTTGTTGGTGACTCAGCAAGTAATGTAATGGCTGGTCACGAAACAACATTACCTATCACCTTGGACCAAATGATTTATCATGCTTCATCTGTTGTGCGTGCTATTGATCGTGCACTCATTGTAGTTGATCTGCCTTTTGGAACTTATCAAAGTGACTCCAAAGAGGCATTGCGGTCTGCAATTCGAATCATGAAAGAAAGTGGTGGACATGCCGTAAAACTAGAAGGAGGAAAAGAAATAAAAGATTCAATAAAAAAAATTCTTAACGCTGGCATTCCTGTAATGGGACACCTTGGACTTACGCCTCAATCCATTTACAAATTTGGCACTTACACAGTCCGTGCAAAAGAGGAAGAAGAAGCGAAACAACTTCTCAAAGACGCAAAAATGTTAGAACGGGTTGGGTGCTTTGCTGTTGTTCTTGAAAAGATTCCAGCAAAATTAGCCAAACAAGTCGCAGAAAGTGTCAGTATTCCAGTCATTGGGATTGGTGCTGGAGCTGATGTAGACGGGCAAGTTTTGGTTCTCCACGATATGATTGGAATGACACACGAATTCAATCCACGCTTTTTAAGGCGTTATATGAATCTTTACGAAACTATGACCAATAGTATTGGACAATATGTAAGTGATGTAAAATCGTCTGATTTTCCAAATGCTGAAGAGCAATACTAAGCCATGTCTAGAATTGTTACTAATTCATCTAATGTGCACGTTTTATATGAAGACAACCACATCATAGCCATCAACAAGAGAGTTGGTGATATTGTTCAAGGGGATAAAACCAATGACCCACCGCTGTCAGAATTAGTCAAAATCTATTTAAAGCACAAATACAATAAACCCGGAGCTGTATTTTTAGGGGTTATACACCGGCTAGATCGGCCGACATCGGGAGTTGTAATTTTTGCAAAAACTTCAAAAGCACTCAAGCGGATGAATCAATTGTTTCAAGACAAAAAAATTGATAAAACCTATTGGGCTATAGTAAAAGAAAGACCAGTTAAGTCAAAAGATAATTTAACACATTGGTTGAAAAAAAATCCAAAAACCAACACCACAAAAGTGTACCCCAAAGAAGTTCAAGACAGTAAAAAAGCTATTTTGCACTACAAAACACTTTTAAAATTGGACAACTATACACTATTGGAAGTGAAATTAGAAACCGGTAGATCTCATCAAATTAGAAGTCAGATGGCGCATATTGGTTGCCCAATAAAAGGGGATTTAAAGTACGGTTTTCAGCGAAGTAATACCGATGGAGGAATTCACTTACATGCCAAAGCTATTCAATTTACACACCCGGTATCCAAAACCCCCATCAACATAAATGCAGTGCCACCAGATGATGTTTTATGGAACGAGTGTACTAAAATGATTTAAAACTATGGAACATATTAAAATTATTAATCAGCAAAAAACCTTTTTTGACTCTGGAAAAACTAGAGATTTATCCTATATCAAAGACAAACTGAAAGCACTTAAAACTAATATTTTGTCAAACGAAGAAGCGATTTACGAAGCGCTTTATAACGATTTTAAAAAATCGAGATTTGAAGCTTATTTTAGTGAAATCGGGATTGTTGTTGCTGAAATAGATATGACGCTTAAGAATCTTAAATCGTGGTCTAAACCAAACAAAGTACGCGCTGCTGCACTAAATTTTCCTTCAAAAGATTATATTTATTCAGAACCATACGGAGCTGTTCTAATTATTGCACCATGGAATTATCCGTTCCAATTGGCTATTGCACCCGTCATTTCGGCTATTGCAGCAGGAAATACAGTTGTTTTGAAACCGAGTGAGCTTACACCACATACAGCAAAAATTATTGAAACCATTCTCTCAGAAGTATTTCAAAATGAGCATTTAAGCATTATACAGGGCGGTGTTCCGGAAACAACTGCTCTTTTGAATGAACGCTGGGATTACATTTTCTTTACTGGAAGTGTTCAGGTGGGTAAAATTGTAGCAAAAGCCGCTGCGCAATACATGACACCTGTTACGCTTGAGTTAGGAGGGAAAAACCCATGTATTGTTGATGATAGTATAAATATAAGATTAGTTGCAAAACGTTTGGTTTGGGGTAAGTTTGTTAATGCTGGGCAAACTTGTATTGCACCAGATTATATTTTAGCTAAAAGATCCATAAAGTCTGAGTTAATTCATCAGCTCAAAATTGAAATAATTAAGGCCTACGGAGAAGATCCTAAAAAATCAACAGATTATCCACGAATTGTCAATACAAAAAATTTGAAACGGCTTTCGGCCATGCTCAAAGGAGTTGATGTGGTGTATGGAGGAGATGTCGATGATGAAGACAATTACCTTGCCCCCACTCTCGTGGACAATCCAAGTTTGAAGACTAAACTCATGGAGGGCGAAATTTTTGGTCCAATTTTACCAATTTTAAGCTATGAAACCAAAGAAGATATTGAGTTGATAGTTAGCCGTTATGAAAAACCATTAGGGTTTTATGTATTTTCCAAGAGAAAAGAATTCTACAATACACTGATTAAAAAATACAGTTTCGGAGGCGGCTCGGTAAATGATACGATGATTCATTTTGGTAATCCTAGATTGCCGTTTGGAGGGGTTGGAGAAAGCGGCATTGGGGCCTATCATGGGCGTTTAGGATTCGATACATTTTCACACAAAAAAGGCATTACCATTAAAGCTAATTGGTTGGATATTCCGTTACGTTATGCGCCTTACACAAATAAGCTAAAAAAGATAAAAAATGCCTTTAAATGGTTAGGGTAAATCTATAAAAAAGAGCTATAAATTTTGTTTATAGTATATAACCAAAATATTGATTTTCAATAATTTATAAAATTTATATAAAGTATAAATTTAATTAAACCAACCACCCTTCTCGATCTAAACTTCGGTACTGAATAGCTTCACTAATATGCTTGCTTTCTATAGTTTTTGAGACTTCCAAATCAGCAATTGTTCGGGCTACTTTCAAGATTCTATCATAGGCTCTAGCTGAGAGGTTTAAACGTTCCATAGCGTGCTTCAAAAGGGCTTTTGAAGCATCGTCCAAAACACAAAATTTCCGTATGTGTTTGGTTTGCATTTGTGCATTATAATGCACCGAATTTATAGACTCAAAGCGTAGAGTTTGCAACCTTCGAGCTTTGATTACTCGTTCTCTAATTACAACAGATGACTCACCACGACGTTCTTCAGTGAGCTTTTCAAAAGGCACAGGAGTTACCTCTACATGAATATCGATACGATCGAGCAATGGTCCAGAAATTTTTCCCAGATAGCGCTGCATTTCAGCAGCAGAAGAAGTTACAGGTGATGAGGGATCATTAAAAAAGCCGCTGGGGCTTGGGTTCATGCTGGCAACCAACATAAAACTACTGGGGTATGTCACCGTAAATTTTGCTCTTGAGATGGTAACTTCCAAATCTTCCAAGGGTTGGCGCATGACTTCAAGAACAGACCGCTTAAATTCAGGCAATTCATCTAAAAACAATACCCCATTGTGTGCCATCGATATTTCCCCTGGTTGAGGGTACTGCCCTCCTCCTACCAATGCAACATCAGAAATTGTATGGTGTGGAGAGCGAAATGGCCTTCGAGTCATGAACCCGGAGGGTGAGCGCAAACGACCTACAACAGAATGGATTTTAGTAGTTTCCAGCGCCTCATCTAATGTCATTGGCGGCAAAACAGAGGGCAATCGTTTGGCAAGCATCGTTTTTCCCGACCCTGGAGGACCGATTAATATGATGTTGTGTCCTCCAGCAGCTGCGATTTCCATACAGCGTTTGATGCTTTCCTGCCCTTTTACATCTGCAAAATCAAATTCGGGTTGATCTAATGCTTTGGCAAATTCTTGTTGAATATCAAATGCCGTGACTTCTAATTCCAAATTCTTGTCAAAATGGTTGATGACATCTGAAATATGATTGGCACCATAAACTTTGAGTCCTTTTACAATTGCTGCCTCTTTGGCGTTTTGTTTTGGAAGTATAAATCCATCAAAACCTTCTTCTAGCGCTTTGATCGCAATGGGTAATGCCCCTTTTATAGGGTTTAAACTCCCATCAAGCGACAATTCCCCCATGATGATATAGCGTTCTAAATCTGGGGCAATGATTTGATTAGAGGCCGCTAAAATCCCCACAGCCAAGGTCAAATCATAGGCAGAGCCCTCTTTACGCATGTCAGCAGGCGACATATTGATGATGATTTTTTTGCCGGGAATTCGAAAGCCATTGTTTTCTAGCGCTGCTGCAATTCTAAAATTACTTTCTTTAATGGCATTATCAGGAAGCCCTACCAGGTGGTACCCAATCCCATTGTCCACATTTACTTCTACTGTAATGGTGTAGGCCTCGACGCCAAAAACAGCGCTGCCATAAACTTTGTTTAGCATAAGATAGATTTGAGATTATAAAATTAGAAAAAAATTACCAATACTTATTTATCCTTTGAAATGTTAATGTTTGTTTAATTATTAAAATAAAAACTTGAACAAGTCATATTTTTGTAAAAACAATATCCCATGGCAAAAAACACAAAACTTACCAAAGATAAACTCATTGCATTGTACATGAACAGTGTTCTGGAGCACAACGAAACTCCAAAAAGCGTATACACATTCGCCAAAATGAACAATTTCGAAGAATCAGAATTCTACAGTTTTTTTGGGTCATTTGAAGCGCTAGAATCTTCAATCTTTGAAGCATTTTTTGATAACACTATTAAAACCCTAGAAAAAAGTAAAGACTACAAAAACTACGATGATCAAAATAAAATATTAAGTTTTTATTTCACTTTTTTTGGTAATCTAACTGCAAACCGTAGTTATGTTACTCAAGCATTGCACAGCACTAAAGGCGGGTTAAATCATCTTAAAAAGCTTAAGCCTTTACGTAAGAAGTTTTTAGAATTTGTAGATGAGTTAGAACTGACCGGTATCGAAATAAAAAACAAGCGCATCGACGATATTAAAGATAATTTATTGAACGAATCATATTGGGTGCAAATGCTGGTGACCCTGAAATTTTGGCTAGACGACGACTCGGCCGATTTTGAAAAAACGGATCTTTTTATCGAAAAATCTATAGCTGCTAGCTTTGAATTGGCGCACACAAAACCTCTCAAAAGCGTGGTTGACTTCGGTAAATTTTTGTTTAAAGAAAAAATCGGAAGTCATTAATGAAGTCTATCGATCGTATTCCTACATCAAAACTACAACGAGCTTCAAAAATTGTTACTACTGGTGCTAAAGTTGGTGTTAATTACATCAAGTATTATGGAGAAAAACTGAGCAAATCGGAGAAAGTTGCTAAGGACAATCTAAACAAAAACAACGCTGAAGATATTTACGGTGGTCTAAAACAACTCAAAGGGAGTGCTTTAAAAGTAGCCCAAATGTTGAGCATGGAAAAAAACATACTTCCACGGGCTTATGTTGAGAAGTTTTCCTTAGCTCAATTTTCTGTTCCCCCACTCTCCGCACCGCTAGTAATAAAAACATTCAAAAAGTATTTTGGTGAAAATCCAAATGCAATTTTCGATTATTTTGATTCAAATTCTGTTAATGCTGCAAGTATTGGCCAGGTGCACAAAGCCAAAAAAAACGGAAAAGAACTAGCTGTGAAAATTCAATATCCTGGTGTAGCGGATAGTATTAAATCAGATCTTGCAATGGTCAAACCTATAGCATTAAGAATGTTTAATATTAAAGGTAAGGATTCCGACAAATACTTTAAGGAAGTTGAAGATAAGTTAACTGAAGAGACCGATTATTGCCTGGAAATTCAACAAAGTCAAGAAATTTCAAAGGCCTGTGCGCACATTCCAAATATTCTTTTTCCTAACTACTATAACGAATATTCATCTAAGCGAATTTTGACTATGGATTTCATGAAAGGTTTACATCTTTCTGAGTACGTGAAGCAAAATAACGACCAAGAAAAGTTCAATCGATTGGGGCAAGCTTTATGGAATTTTTATATGCATCAAATCCACAATCTTAAAAAGGTGCATGCTGATCCTCATCCAGGAAACTTTCTAATAAACAACGATGCTCAGTTGATTGCATTAGATTTTGGCTGTATGAAAGTGATTCCGGAAACATTCTATAAACCTTATTTTGAATTGGCTGATAATTCAATCATAAATAATAAAGAACGTTTTTCAGAAAAATTATATGAGCTAGAAATACTCACCCCGAACGACACTAAAGAAGAAGTTTCATTTTTCACGGACATGTTTCACGATTTACTAAGCGTCTTCACACTGCCATTCCAGAAAGAAATATTTGATTTTTCTGATTTAGATTTTTTTGGAAAAATAGGTGATCTTGCTGAAAGATATAGCAAAAGTTCAGAGTTACGAAAGTTTAACAGCAATAGAGGATCTAAGCATTTTATCTATATGAACCGAACGTTTTTTGGACTCTACAACCTGATGTTTGATTTGAAGGCTAAAGAAGTTAAAATTAATCAATTTCAACACTACAAATGATACATTTAAAACGTCAAGACTTTGAAGAGTTAGACCATATATTTAGAATAAATTTGATTAACAGCTGCTCTGGTTTCAAATCTGCTAATCTTATAGGCACAAAATCTAATGATGGCACTCCTAATGTTGCCGTTTTTAGCTCCGTAACTCATCTAGGGTCTAATCCTCCACTTCTTGGTATAATTTTTAGGCCTGTTACTGATGTGCCTAGAAATACTTACGAAAACATAAAAGAAACTGGACAATTCACAATAAACCACATTGACGCTTCAATCATTCAAGATGCGCACCACACTTCAGCAAAATACCCAAAAGAGGTCTCAGAATTCAATACTACTGAATTAGATGAAGAATACAAGAACGGATGGCATGCGCCATTTGTAAAAAATGCACCGATTCAAATGGCTCTTACCTACTGTGAAGAGTACGAAATAAAGGCCAACAAAACTATACAACTGATAGGAGAAATCAAAGATTTATTCATACGACCAGAATTATTGGAAGATGATGGATTTATCAATTTATCAAAAGGCAAGATTGTTGCAATAAACGGATTAGACGGGTATACTATTCCAAAACTTAAAGAGCGTATAGCTTACCAAAGACCAAAAAACAAAATAAATTTAAAGCGGTAAGTTTTGAAAAAATCACAATTACCAGTCAAAACTTGCGTTGTTTGCGCACGACCCTTTAATTGGCGTAAAAAGTGGGCTCGGGATTGGGAAAATGTAAAATATTGTAGTAAAAGATGCAGCAGCACAAAGACACATCAATAGTTTGGTTTAAAAACGATTTGAGATCGCAAGACAATAACGTTCTCAATTCTGCCTTAATGTCGTCTAATCGTGTTATTGGAGTTTACTTCTTGGACCCTAAATTATTTGAAACTACAAAATACGGGTTCAAAAAAATGGACCGTTACAGAGCAAGATTTTTATTAGAAACGCTTCACTGCCTCAAACAGGAGTTAAACAAATTAAATATCAGCCTTCTGGTATTTATTACTGCACCTGAACATAAAATGAGCAGCTTGGTTACATCATTTGACGTCGATTCTATTTTTCTTCAAAAAGAATGGACTTCTGAAGAACAATTGAGCTTAGAAAAAGTTAAAAATGTACTCCCTAAGGGCATTAAAATACACGAAATTTATGACCAGTTTTTATTTGATCCCGAGGATGTGCCTTTTGATGCGCATGAAACTCCAGTCGTTTTTACGCAGTTTAGAAAGTTGCTCGAAAAAAAATCTAAAATCAAACCATTAGTTGAAGTTAAGCCGCAAAGTATCCATTGCTTAATGGAACAGCACACTAAAATCCCGAACTTGATAGATCTTGGATTTGATAATTTTGAAAAGGACGACCGTACTGCATTTCCATTTGAGGGAGGAGAAATATCTGCTGATCTGCGTTTGAATCATTACTTTTTTGAATCAAAAGCACTTGGGGTTTATAAAAAAACAAGAAATGGACTCTTAGGGTTAAATTACAGCTCAAAACTATCGGCATGGTTAGCAAACGGAAGCATATCAGCGCGCCAAATTTACTGGAACGTTAAGCTGTTTGAGAAACAATATTTCTCAAATCAATCTACATATTGGTTGGTATTTGAATTGATTTGGCGTGATTTTTTCAAATATACCGCTCTTAAACATGGTAATTCCATATTCAAATTAGGCGGCATTCTTGAGAAAACTTATGAATGGTCAACAAATCAAAAATTTGTTCAACAATGGGTGAATGGTGAAACAGCTGATGACTTTGTAAATGCCAATATGATTGAGCTTAAAAAAACGGGGTGGATGAGTAATCGAGGGCGTCAAAATGTGGCTTCCTTTTTTGCTAAGTCACAAAAGCTAGACTGGCGGATTGGTGCCGCTTATTTTGAAAGTATGTTAATTGATTACGATGTACACAGCAACTATGGAAATTGGATGTATGTTTCTGGTGTAGGTAATGACCCAAGAGATCGCGTTTTTAACGTTGATTTGCAAGCTGAGCGTTACGATGCAAATAAAAAGTTTAGAAATCAATGGTTACAAACTAAATTATTTTAAATGAAAACTTTACGCCTTATTCTTGGAGATCAACTCAACGAAAACCATTCATGGTTTTCGAGTGTTGACAATCAAATTTTGTATTGCATTTTTGAAATGCGTCAAGAAACAGATTATGTTCAACACCACATTCAAAAAGTTATTGGTTTCTTTGCTGCCATGCGTGCTTTCGGAAAACGACTTAAAGACGAAGGGCACAGAGTACATTATTTCAAAATTAATGATGCTAAAAATCATCAAAATTTAGAGAAAAATATAAAATTACTTATTGAACAGAACAATATTGGGCACTTTGAATACCAAGCTCCTGACGAGTATCGCTTAGATGAACAAATGAGAACAATTTGTAGTGCCATTAAAATAAGTTATAAATGTCATGATTCTGAGCATTTTTTAACAACTCGTGGTGAACTCAGTTCTTTTTTTGAAGGTAAGAAGCAACTTCTAATGGAACGATTCTACAGATATATGCGCAAAAAACACCACATTTTAATGGTAGGTGAGCAACCAGAAGGCGGGATTTGGAATTATGACCACAACAATAGAAAAAAATGGAAAGGTTCACCAGGAATACCAATATACAAAGCATTCAAGAATGAAGCTAAAACAATTTATGATGACATAGTTAAAAGTAAAATAAAAACAATAGGACATTTTAAAGGGCCTTTTTTTGAATACCCGATAAATCTAAAACAGGCACAACATCAATTATCCTATTTTTGCAAAAACCTTCTCCCCTATTTTGGTGACTATCAAGATGCGCTTCATAGCGATGAAGTATACCTTTTTCACTCTAGGCTTTCATTTGCCATGAATTTAAAAATAATTAGCCCCAAAGATGTTATTCGTACTGTTTTAAATGAATATAAAAAAAATAAGGAAGCCATAACCATAGCGCAAGTAGAAGGTTTCATTCGCCAGGTTATAGGCTGGCGAGAGTACATGCGCGGTATGTATTGGAAAGAGATGCCTGAATATAAAGGATTGAATGAGTTGGGAAATCATGAAAAAATCCCAGATTTCTTTTGGACAGGAAAAACAAAAATGAATTGTCTTGAAAAAACAATTAAAAACTCTCTTGACCACGCTTATGCACATCACATCCAACGGTTGATGATTACTGGTAATTACCTCTTACTTACACAAACTCATCCTGACGCTGTTGATGACTGGTATTTAGGAATTTATATCGATGCTTTGCAATGGGTTCAGCTACCAAACACAAGAGGAATGAGTCAATATGCAGATGGTGGTAAAATTGCAACTAAACCATATGTTTCATCAGGAAGTTACATAAACAAGATGAGTAATTATTGTAGTTCGTGTCAATACAACGTCAAGGAACGTCTTGGACCTAATGCTTGTCCCTTCAATAGTTTGTATTGGAATTTCTTAGACGACAAAAAACAAAAACTCGCCAAAAACCAGCGTATGCGTATGATGTATTCGGTTTTGAATAAATTTTCGAGCGAAGAAGTACACAAAATGAAACTTAGAGCAAGTGAGATTATGGGTAATCCTGAAAATTATTAAGCTGTTAAAGAAAAACTAAAAATGTTAATGTTTTTTTAATTGTAACTAGTAATGTTCTAACATTAATTAAGTTTGATTAAACAAACTCAAACATCTTGGTTCTAGATACAACATATTACAACAAGGAGCATAAGCCAATTATCGATCAGTTTGTTGGTAAATCCTACAATCTTTGGGAAGCCATAAGACGTGGCGGTGTGGGTTCAAAACGGATGATTGTAGAGAAATTAAGTCCAAATTTAGACCATATTACTAACACCACCTCTGACATCAATTATGCTAATATTGAACTAAGAAAAAGAGGCGTTCTAATTCACATTACAAAGGGTTTAAAAAACTACACTTGGGCAATACCATTTTACCAACTTGTTTTTTTTAAGACAAACTTTACTAGTATCCATGCACAAGGAAAATTTATTCATTTTAAAAATTCCAAAATGTTTAAAGAAAATAAAACGTTTTTTAAGAATTTAATGAACGAAAAAATCGAGTTTGATCAACAATATACACTTCCTCATTAATGAAACTAACAGCAATTGATATCGATAGAATTATTGAAATGGCTTGGGAGGATCGTACAACTTTTGACTCAATTAAATTTCAATTTAACTTAACAGAACAACAAGTGATTGAACTCATGCGTAGCCAAATGAAACCCAAAAGTTTTAGGCTTTGGCGGGCTAGAGTTCAAGGCAGAAAAACAAAACATCAGATGCTTCGCTCTTTTGAATCGGGTCGATTCAAATGCAGTAGACAAAGAACAATTTCAAATAATAAAATTTCAAAACGCTGAAGACATGAACACTAACTCCACAGAAACAAATTCACTAAATGGGTTTTCCCATTTCGCAATTGGAGACGATCACCTATATACTGGATTAGAAACGCCAATTAAAAAAGATGCTTTTTTGTTAAGTGATGAAGACAAAAAGAAAAAAATTTCAATTCTGTTTGAAGAGATCATGAATGTCATGGGGTTAGATTTAGAAGATGACTCCCTTAGAGGTACACCTGACCGAGTGGCTAAAATGTATATTGATGAAATTTTTTCAGGCTTAAACCCTAAAAACAAGCCTAAGATAGCATTGTTTGACAACAAATATCAATACAATCAGATGTTGGTTGAAAAGAACATTACATTTTATTCCAACTGCGAACATCACTTTGTTCCAATTATTGGCAAGGCCCATGTGGCATACATTTCATCTGGAAAAGTTATTGGCTTATCCAAACTGAACAGAATTGTACAATATTTCGCAAAGCGTCCACAAGTTCAGGAACGCTTGACAAATCAAATTGGTGAAGAACTAAAAAAAATCTTAGGAACTGATGACGTTGCTGTAATTATTGATGCCAAACACTTGTGTGTTTCATCTAGAGGGATTAAAGACGAATCCTCAGCTACTGTTACTGCTTACTACAGCGGAGCGTTTAATAGCTCAGCCAAAATAGCTGAGCTAAATAATTATATAAAATCATAATAATGAGTACTATAAAACAAGGAGAGGAATTTTTAAACAAGAGTTTAAAATTTAAAAATACAAGCGAACGAATTGAGGCGTCTAGAGAGGTTAAGTCGTTAATTCTGGGCATAAATGAGATTTACAAGACCAACAAAGATCAGAAATTGATGGATTTAATGAAGGACCTCACTGTTGTCAAACAAAAAATTGAAAAGCGATTAAAAGGAAGGCCATTAACGTCATGAAAACTATCATCATTGTTGGCGGAAGTAAAGGAATTGGGAAAGCAATTATTGAAAAGCTTATTCCAAACTACCTAATTATCAATCTAAGTAGATCGAAACCCCATATTGAACACCAGAATTTAAAACATTACAATTGTGACGTTTTGAGTGATGAACTCCCAGCTATTGAGCGTGCTGATGGACTTATATATTGTCCTGGAAGTATAAATCTAAAGCCGTTTAAAAGACTAAGTTTGGACGACTTCAGAACAGATTTTGAAATAAATGTGATTGGTGCTGTAAGAAGTATACAGGCTTATGCACCAGCGCTAGTTCAATCAGAAAATGGATCAATTGTACTTTTCAGTACGGTTGCTACGGCTATGGGTATGCCTTTCCATGCGAGTGTTTCCACTGCAAAGTCTGCTGTAGAGGGCCTAATGAAGTCTGTTGCAGCTGACTTGGCGCCCAAAGTCAGGGTTAATGCTATTGCACCAACAATCACCCAAACAGATCTTGCTGCGAAGCTGCTGCGCAATGAACGCATGATCGAAAATACGATTCAAAGACATCCGCTAAAGAAATTTTTAGACCCGAGCGAAGTTGCTGCAATGGCTGAATATTTGATTTCAAATGGATCAAAATCTGTGTCTGGCCAAGTGTTTAAACTCGATTGCGGTATTGTTTCGTTAAAAGTCTAACATGAAAAAATTAAAACTATTTGTACTAATCTCATTTTTTTTAAACTTTAATTATACAGCTGCACAATACGACAAAACAATGAATATTTACGATATAGACATTAATGCATTAGATGGTTCACCAATAGACTTGTGCGCTTTTAAGGGCAAATACATCATGTTTGTGAATGTAGCTTCCGAATGTGGGTTCACCAATCAGTACGAAGGGCTTCAGAAACTTTATGATACTTACAAAGAAGATTTAATGGTCATTGGAGTTCCATGCAATCAGTTTGGGCAACAAGAGCAAGGAACATCAAATCAGATTGAAACATTTTGTAAGAAAAATTATGGCGTTTCCTTTCTTATGACCGAGAAAATTAAAGTCAAAGGAAAAGAAAAACATCCGTTATATGAATGGCTTACGGATAAAAAATTGAATGGAAAAAGTAACACGTCGGTGAAATGGAATTTTCAGAAATATATTGTTGGACCCGAGGGTGAATACATTGATTATTTCTATTCAATGACCAAACCTATGAGTAGTAAAATAACGAAACTAATTCAATAGATATGTTTGGATTATTTAAACGAAAAACTGAGACTGAAAAGTTACAAGACCGCTATAAAAAACTTATGGCAGAATGGCATGACTTATCATCTATCGACAGATCGGCAAGTGATGCTAAATATGCCGAGGCACAAAAAGTATTGGACCAACTTGACGAATTAACGCATTAAATGAAATTCACAGGTGTTCTTATTGTATTTTTAGCGCTAAACTTTGGCGCTCTTGGTCTTGGTACAATACTTATGGCTAATGGACCTGAAACGCCTTGGTATATTTCTCTAAATCAAGCGCCATGGACTCCTGCAGGTTGGGTTTTCGGTGCTGCATGGACCTGCGTAATGGTTTTTTTCTCCGTATTTATGACCTTTCTTGTTCAAAACGAAAACTTTAATAAAGTTCTTAAGCTTTATATTATACAATTTATACTGAATGTATCTTGGAATTATATATTTTTTAACCAACAGAGCACAACGCTTGGACTAATCAATATAATTACACTCACGATTCTTGTATTTTATTTCCTAGTTGCTTTTAAGGCCAGTCTAAAAAACAACCGGTTTTTTATACTGCCTTATTTTATTTGGCTAATAGTGGCCACTTCACTCAATGCCTACATTGTACTCTATAACTAAATGAAATTATACACTTTACATACAAAACAAAATCTTCCAATATCTTTGGATGAAGCTTGGGCATTTTTATCAAGCCCAGAGAACTTAAAGACAATAACTCCTGATTATATGGGATTTCATATTTTATCAGGTGCAGATCGAGAGATGTATCCTGGGCAAATAATTCAATATATTGTAACTCCTGTATTGGGTATCAAAACAAAATGGGTCACAGAAATAACCCATGTTCAGGACAAATCATACTTTGTAGACGAGCAACGTTTTGGTCCCTATGCACTATGGCATCATAAGCATTTTATCAAACCAATAAAAGGAGGTGTTGAAATGGAAGACATAGTGGACTACAAACTCCCTTTTGGAATACTCGGACAATTGGCACATCCCATACTAGTTAAACCAAAACTAAAAGAGATCTTTGAGTATAGACAAAAAAAACTTATTGAGCTCTTTGGCCCTTTCAAATCATGAGTCCTACAGCTATTTTTTGGTATAGAAGAGATCTAAGACTTAATGATGTTCATGGCTTATATCAAGCGCTAAAACAGCACGAGAGTGTTCTTCTTATATTTATATTTGACCCTGAAATTTTAGATTGTTTGCCAAAGGACGATGCCCGTGTTGATTTTATATACCATCGACTAAAAGACCTAAATATTGCGCTTAGTAAACATCGAACAGCAATACATACATTTTATGCAAGCCCAAAGGAAGTATTTGCTTCAATAATAAAACAACACAACATCAAGGCAGTGTATACCAATCACGACTACGAGCCTTATGCCATTCAAAGAGATGCGGAAATTGGAGCACTGTTAAATGATCAAAATATCACATTTACTTCATACAAAGACCAAGTTATTTTTGAAAAGAATGAAGTCACAAAAGATGACGGTTTACCCTATAAAGTTTATACTCCCTATTCAAAGAAATGGTTGAGCTTATTCGATGATAAGCAAACACAATCTTATCCGTCTGAGGAATTTTTAGACAATGCGGCAAAATTAGAAGTGCCTCAATGGGTAGAAAAGAAAGATATGGGCTTTGTGTCATCAAAAACAAAAATTGGACCGTACAAAATTGAAGATGAATTAATTGATGCATACGAAGAGAAAAGAAATACACCCTCAGTAGATGGAACATCCCGACTAGGCCCCCATTTGCGCTTTGGAACGGTAAGTATAAGAAGTATTGTGAAAAAATCGAGAAATAGCCAAAACATTACATTTTTAAAAGAGCTTATTTGGCGTGAGTTTTTTATGCAAATCTTATGGCACTTTCCCCATACTATCGCAAAAAGTTTTAAGCCGCAATACGAAGCAATAAAATGGCGAAACAACAAAGAAGAATTTCAAATGTGGTGCCAGGGCAAAACAGGTTACCCGCTAGTTGATGCTGGAATGCGCGAATTGAATCAAACGGGATTTATGCACAATAGAGTTCGCATGCTTGTTGGTAGTTTTTTATGCAAACACTTACTCATTGATTGGCGATGGGGTGAAGCTTACTTTGCTGAGAAGTTGCATGATTTTGAGTTGTCTAGTAATGTAAGTAATTGGCAATGGGTTGCTGGTTGTGGCGTTGATGCCGCCCCTTATTTTAGGATTTTTAACCCAACAACTCAAATCACAAAATTTGACAAAAACCACGACTACATCAAAAAATGGGTTCCTGAATATCAAGAATTTTCCTATCCTAAACCTATAGTCGATCATAAATTTGCACGAGAACGTTGTTTAGAAACCTACAAAAAAGCATTGAACAGATAAGCTCGAGGCTATGTTTCGATGCGTTCGATTTTTGCACCAATGGCTTTTAGTCGTTCGTCAATATTTTGGTAACCTCGGTCGATTTGTTCAATATTGTGAATTGTAGAAGTGCCTTTGGCAGATAGGGCAGCAATCAGTAGTGAGACCCCTGCTCTAATATCTGGTGAGGTCATTGTTGTTGCTTTTAGTGTTGATTTAAAATCATGGCCAATTACAGAAGCTCTGTGTGGATCACATAAAATAACTTTAGCGCCCATATCGATGAGTTTATCCACAAAAAATAATCGACTTTCAAACATTTTCTGATGAATAAGCACACTACCGCGAGCTTGTGTAGCGACGACTAAAATAATACTCAAAAGATCAGGTGTAAACCCAGGCCATGGAGCATCAGAAATGGTTAGAATAGATCCGTCTATATAATTTTGAACTTCATAACCATCTTTGTGAGCTGGAATAAAAATATCATCATTTTTACGTTTGATTGTTATCCCTAATTTTCTAAAAACATTAGGAATTACTCCCAAATCATCCCAGCTTACGTTCTTAATTGTTAACTCACTTCTAGTCATAGCTGCTAAACCAATCCAACTGCCAATTTCTATCATGTCAGGAAGCATGGTGTGTTCTGTTCCTGCCAACGAATCTACCCCTTCAATGGTCAATAAATTAGAACCTATTCCGCTTATTTTGGCACCCATTCTATTAAGCATTTTACAAAGCTGCTGAAGATAGGGTTCGCATGCAGCATTATAAATTGTTGTCGTACCAGTTGCTAAAACAGCAGCCATTACGATATTAGCTGTTCCAGTTACCGAAGCTTCATCTAACAGCATGTATGTTCCTTGAAGTTGATCGGATTCAACCCCGTAAAAATGATCTTCTTTGTTGTATCTAAACACCGCGCCAAGCTTGATAAATCCTTCAAAATGTGTATCCAATCGTCTTCGCCCAATCTTATCCCCTCCGGGTTTGGGGATGTATCCTTTTCCGAAGCGAGAGAGCATTGGCCCTACAATCATTATAGAACCTCTTAGTCCTGCACCATCAACTTTAAATTCTGCTGACTCAAGGTAATCAAGGTTAATCGAATCGGCTTGAAAAGTATAACTATTCTTAGATAATTTTTCTACAACAACCCCTAACTTCTGCAACAAATGAATCAGTTTATTAACATCAATGATATTTGGAATATTATGAATGGTAACCTTTTCTGGGGTCAACAAAACCGCACACAAGATTTGTAATGCTTCATTTTTGGCTCCCTGCGGTTGTATAGAACCCTTTAATTGCTGTCCTCCTTCTATTCTAAATGACTTCAAATGATAAGATTTTGAATTGGTACTCGAAAAAAATTAAACTCTGTTAATAACGCTTTCGATTACGGTTATTTTTTTTGGCTTTATTTGATTTTTTATAATTATTGTTCTTGCGCTGCATTTTTATTAAGATAGCTGAATCGGCTAATTTTTCTTCCGTATTTCTGATGTCGATTTGTCCATTGGAGAGTTCAAAAAGATGATTTAGGATTACGCTATCTTCAACAGTGTCTTTATTCCAGTTCAAAAACGATTTTTTCATATGATTAGCAATAGTAATAATCAAGGCGTTTTTCATTTCACCTGCATCCCACGATGAGGCAACGTCAATCATTGTTTTTATATTATTCCCATAAAAACGGTATTTAGGATAGTTTTGAGGGTAATGGAGTGGCTCTGGAGTTGCATTTAAAATCTCTTCAGAAGGCTTTTCAAAGGGTGAATCTGCATCTAGCTTAAACCCAGACATAATGAAAAGTTGGTCCCAAAGTTTATGCTGGAAATCTGCTACATCACGCAAGTGGGGTTGCATGTTGCCCATAACAGAAATAATAGCCTTTGCCAATCTGTTACGTTCCTCTTTGGAATCTTGGGCCATGGCATGGTTGATCATTTTTTGAATATGTCTTCCATATTCTGGGATAATCAAGTGTTCACGTTCGGTATTATATTCGAGTTGGTCTGGTAAAGCTGTCATGCGCTGAGTTTAGATTTTAATGATTTGCAAAGTACAAAAATTAAACAAAAAAAATTAAATATATAAGAAAAGGATTACAATGAAATTACACCCTCTACTTGGCTAGCAACCAGCTGATACTTTCTTATTACTGTTTCAGGACTTTGCATCACTACATTAATAGAAATACTCATATAAGTTCCCTTTTTGGACGGTGTGCTTGTAATCACTGCACCCATATTGTCAAAAATTGATTCAATTTTATCGATTTTATGTTGTTCCGAAGTAACAATAAATTTGAAAAGATAAGCTGTCGGCCAAGATGAAGTTTCATAAAGTTGTGCCTTGAGCTTGCTGTAAAATTCTTCAGAATTAGTTGAGCCTTGCATTGTTAATTAAGTTGTTGTGCAAATATACACGAACTCATATTTTTTATTTAACTTTTAAATCACGAATTTTACACAATTAAGACTTAACAGATTGAAACCAAAAAAAATCGTTCTTATTGGAGGTCCTGCAACGGGTAAAACTACCTTGATCGAAGCGTTTAAAGTACGCGGATATCAATGTATGGAGGAAATTTCTCGACAAATTACGATTGATGCCCAAAAAAATGGTGTTAAGCAATTATTTCTAGAGGACCCCATATGGTTTAGTCAGCAATTATTAGAAAAGCGCAAAAAACAGTTTTTTGAGTCTGAAGTTCTAGACGAAGATGTCGTGTTTTTTGACCGTGGACTTCCCGATATTGTCGCATATCTAAACTACATTAAGACTGATTTTGGGAAACCATTTATAACTGCATGTGAAAACCACAAATACGACCAAGTTTTTATTCTTCCTCCATGGAAAAAAATACATAAAACAGACAATGAGCGCTATGAATCCTTTGAACAATTAATTATAATTCATGAGTATCTTGAAAAATGGTACGATAGGTTTGGATATAATTTAATTGAAGTTGCACCAGGTGCTGTAGAAGACCGTATAGAGTTTATTCTAAATTCGCTTTAGTAGTGTATGAGTTTACCACATCAAATATTGAAACGTTATTGGAAATTCTCTAAATTCAGGCCACATCAATTAGAAATTATTGAGGCTGTTTTGGACCAACAGGACTGTATAGCGTTGTTACCGACTGCGGGAGGTAAATCTATCTGTTTTCAAATTCCTGCACTTATTAAAGAAGGAATATGTATTGTAATATCGCCTCTTATCGCACTTATGCAAGATCAAGTAAAAGGGTTAAATGCCAAGGGCATAAAAGCGACAGCTTTAACCAACCTAGATCACTTAGGTGATCTAGAGCGTATTTTAGACAATTGTATTTATGGAGATTATAAATTTTTGTACCTATCGCCCGAGAGGCTTCAAAATACGCTTGTTCAGGAACGAATCAAATCAATGGATGTGCATTTGATTGCAGTAGACGAAGCCCATTGCATCAGTCAATGGGGTCATGATTTTAGACCCGCGTATCGATCGATAAAAGATATTCGTAGTTTGTGCCCAAAAGCAACTGTTCTAGCTCTTACAGCGACTGCTACAAAAAAAGTAATCTGTGATATAGATGAACAATTAGCACTCAAACAATCAAAACTCTTTAAGGGTTCATTTTTTAGAAAAAATTTGAGCTACAAAACAATTATTTTTGAAGACAAAAACTTTAAAATAAAAGCACTTTTGAAGAATAATAAACAAAGTGCTATTGTGTATACTTCTAGTAGACGGGCAACACAACAACTGGCACAAATGCTCAACTTAAATGGCATTTCTAGTGGATATTACCACGGAGGTCTTAGCAACAAAGAAAAAGAACATCAATACAATCAGTGGATTTCTGATAAAACTAATGTGATAGTGGCAACAAATGCTTTTGGAATGGGCATCGATAAAGCTAATGTATCTTTAGTGGTTCATACTGACATACCTGAGAGTTTAGAGCATTATTTTCAAGAAGCAGGAAGAGCAGGTCGAAATCAGGACAAAGCTGAGGCTGTTCTTTTAATCGGAACAAATGACATTCAGAACACTCAGAAATGGCGAATAGACCAAATTGTAGATGTCACTTATATAAAGTTAATTTACAAAAAACTGTTTACATATTTTCAGATAGCTTATGGAGAACTGAGCGAAGAAAAGCACGGATTTAATTTTGATGCGTTTTGTACATTATACGGATTAGCTAAACGAAAAACATACAATAGTTTAAAAATTTTGGAACGGCATGGACTGATTGTTTTCGAAGAATATTTCAAAAATAAGGCTACAATTTTCTTTTTGGTAAATCATAACACACTGCATAAATCATTCGAACACAATGATAAGCTAAGGCTTATAGTCACAAGTATTCTACGAACTTACGAAGGGGTTAACTCTCAAGAAACAAACATCGATATCGGAAAAGTTGCAAAGACATTGCATCTCAATGAAGATGAGATTATAGAAAACCTAAATGCCCTAGACGCTAAAGAGATTGTAAGGTTCAAATGCGGAAACAGTGATGCACAGATCACTTTTGTTCAACCCCGAGAGGACGACAGGGCTATAAACCGCATTTCAAAAATGGTGTCGACCCAAAACAAGAATAAACTTAAAAAAATTAAAGCCGTAATCCACTACATTGAAAACAATTCGGTATGTAAAAGTCAGCAGCTGTTAAGATATTTTGATGAACCTGAGTCAATGCCATGTGGAACATGTAATGTATGCACAGAAAATAAAGGCCGTTCGCACAATAGTTTTGAAAAAGATAATGTAGTTTTGATTTTAGAAGCTCTTAAAGTTAAGCCTATGACATCTAGAGAATTAGTATCTAATTTATCAATTTCATCAAATGAAGTTATAGCGATTTTGAGGCATTTACTTGAAGTGGAACAAATCCAACAATCGCAAATAAATGAATTTCAAATAAAATGTCCATAAACAAAGGGAAATTACGTATTGTTTTCATGGGTACTCCAGCATTTGCGGTTCATATTCTTGATGGATTAGTTCAAAAAGAATATAACATAGTAGGCGTAGTTACAGCCCCTGATCGCCCAGCTGGACGTGGACAAAAAATTAAACAATCGGCGGTAAAAGTTTATGCCAATAAACATCAATTGAAAGTGTTTCAGCCTGAAAATTTAAAGGGCCGGGAGTTTTTACAACAACTTCAAAATGTTAAAGCAGATGTACAGGTTGTGGTTGCATTTAGGATGTTGCCAAAGGTAGTTTGGCAAATGCCGAAAAAAGGAACTTTTAATCTACACGCTTCCTTACTGCCACAGTACAGAGGAGCAGCGCCAATAAATTGGGCCATCATCAATGGAGAAAAAGAGACAGGAGTTAGCACCTTTTTTATTGATGAAAAAATTGACACAGGAGCACTAATTTTTCAAAGCAAAATAAGTATATCAGCTGCGGATAACGCGGGGACACTTCACGACAAGCTGATGATAGAAGGGCTGTTGTTGACGCTCAGAACTTTAAATGCCATAGTTGCTAATCAAATTGAAACCACAAAACAAAAAGCCGTATCAAACATAAAAACAGCATATAAACTAAATAAGGAAAATTGTAAAATAGATTGGTCTAAAAGTGGGTGTCAAATAAAAAACCATGTACGCGGTCTAAACCCCTACCCCAGCGCTTGGACATTGTTACAGAACGGAAATGACCAAATTAACTTAAAACTTTATGAAGTTCAATTTGAAAAAATTACGCATCAACTTGAAATTGGTAAAGTTGTTATTGACAAATCTTCAATAAAAGTAGCAACTAATGATGGTTTTATTAATCTAACATCATTTAAATTTCCAGGGAAAAAACAAATGGATGTGAAATCTTTTTTAAATGGTTTTTCATTTGATTCAGAAGCGAAAATGGTATAAAAAATAGTCGTTTAGTGTTGGTAAATAAAATTTAATTGGTACATTTATTTATGATAACACAAGTTTTACTCAATTGTGACCATTAAGAAAGGTAAAATATTAATCGCTGAACCCTCTATTATTGGAGATATTTCATTTAATAGATCTATTATACTTTTGGCGGATCATAATAATGAAGGGTCTATTGGTTTTATCCTTAATAAACCCCTAGACTACTGTCTTGGAGATCTGATTCCAGAAATTGAATCTAATTTTCCTATTTACAATGGTGGGCCTGTACAACAAGATAATCTATACTTTATTCATAAAGTTGCTGAACTAATCCCTGAAAGCATAGAGATTTCAGAAGGATTGTTCTGGAGTGGTAACTTTGAACACGTTTCAAAGCTTGTTGCCGAAGAAAAAATAAATGAGAATGATATTCGATTTTTCTTAGGATACTCTGGTTGGGAGGCTAATCAATTGAATTCAGAATTGAAAGGAAATACATGGATTCTTTCTGAAAATACGCACCGTAATAATATTATCAAAGTTGTAGATACTGCCTTTTGGAAAAATAAAATGTTATCCCTTGGCGGAGAATACAGCATTTGGTCTAATGCACCCGAACATCCATCGCATAACTAATCCAGACGAAGTTTTGTATTTAGTAGAACCAAGAGTTTTGAGCAGATATCAGCACTAAATTCTTTTTTTCTGAATTTTGTAATGGGTACTATTCCCTGAATTACGTTTGTAATAAATAACTCATCAGCTTTTTGGAGTTCAAAAGGAGAAATAGACGATTCACTTAATTCAAAATCTGGAGATTTAGTGATAATTTCAATCAACTTTTCACGCACAATTCCCTTCAAACATCCATCTGCCAATGGTGGTGTTTTCACAGTGTTCCCTTTAATTAGAAAAATATTACCATTAAGAGCTTCTATAATGCTTTTATTGGTGTTAAGTAACAAACAATTACTGTAATTATTTTCTTTGGCAAAAATACTACCTACTACATTCACCGCTTTGTTATTGGTTTTCAATGTCGATAGCAGATTTGGTGAGATTAAATAATCTTTAAAAAGTTCAATTTCATAATGGCCTTTGTTTATTTTATATATATCAGAACTAAGTTCTTGTGCAGAAATAATATATAAAACATTGTTGGATGTTGGTGTGTAAAAGCCCTCTGAATCTCTGTAGACAGTGATTTTGACCCTATATGAAATAGCTTTCTTAGGAAACGATTGAACCAAATTTACTATTTCTTTTTCCAAAAACTCTGGAGTAAAATGCATTGGAATCTCCATGCGCAATATGCGCATGGAGGCCATTAATCTAAAATAATGAGCCTCCCAAAAAACAGGCTTATTATTGTTAACTTTGATAGTTTCAAAAACAGAGTCGCCATAGGCAAGTCCCCTGTTGTTTGTGGGTATATTAGCTTCAAAATCTTGATAGAGTGTTCCGTTGATATTGACCATAAACATTCAAAAATAGAAATGCAAATATACACTAAAATAAGCTTTTGCTTAACGAGACCCCAAAACCTGCTTTAAGCTAGAAATTTGATTTTCCCAAAGCATTTTGGCTTCCTCTTCCTCATCATCGTCAGAAAAATCAGTAACGATTAAGGAAACGTCTTTAGTTATACCATCAACTTGTATACGAAGTTCGAAATAACAGCCTTCATCATCATTTTCAAGCCATTTGAACTTGATTCGTTCAGGGCTTTTCTTTGTAATGAGTTTGGCTTGTTCTTCAGAGTCGTCCCAAATAAAGGTAAACAACTCGCCTCTTGAATTTACATTATCTGCAAACCATTCTGAAAGTCCAGAAGGGGTTGAAATATAATTGTATAGTAATTGCGGTGAAGCTTGTATAGGAAATTCAATTTCAAATTTTACTTTGGCACTCATGGTTGTATAATTAGATTTCCAATATATACATTAATTTGTTAGTTTTAAAAGAAAAAAAATATTTTTTACAGAGTATTTTTTTGATACCCCACTATTTTGTTTCTATATTTGCAGCCATCATTTATGGCGTGGTAGCTCAGTTGGTTAGAGCGTCGGATTCATAACCCGGAGGTCGGGAGTTCAAATCTCCCCCACGCTACTTTCAAACCCTTGATTTACAAGGGTTTTTTTATTTGTAATGCTAATTAATAAATTGGAGTAAGAAAATAATAGAGCGATATGAATTAATTAAAAAAAAATTAGTATGATTTTTTAATCTTAAGTCCACCCAAAAATTTAAGAATTTTGATCAGCATATAACTCTCGAGATTTTGTAATCCAAGCCGCATGAATTTTTTGTGCGCGCTGGCGAGCAGATTTAGATGAATCTAATAATTCAAAAGCAATTTCTTCAAAGATTGAGATGTGCTCAGGACTCGTTACTCCACCCATGTTAAGTAGCAGTTCTAAATCCAATAATTGAAAGTCTGGTGCAAAATAATTGTCTTTAGCTGCATTCTTGTAGTTAACAAATGAATTGATTTTGCAAAATAAGTCGTACATATCAACAAACTTAGTGAGATAAGCCTCACAAAAAATCTTGATTGTAGTAAACTCCTTTTCAGTTAATGAATGGTTGGTATAGATACTAAACGCTTTAACTGGATCTTTAATATAGGTCATTACTTGCATAATAAAACATAAAGCTAAAATAGTCTATGTTAATAATTAAAAAAAAGAGTAAAATTATAATATATTTCTCACTCATAATTAAATAATTTCTCAAAAAAGAACAAATATTAAATATAAATTGCTTACAATTAGAGTAGTAAGTGGATATATTTAAGCGATTACGAATTATTATAAATGAGCAGGATATTTCTGTATCTAGATTTGAGAAAGAAATAGGCATTGGCAACAATACAATTTCTACTATTCTTCGCAAGGAAAGTGGAATATCACACATTATTCTTGAAAAAATAAAAAACCGCTATCCCCAATATTCTATTTGTTGGCTTGTTGCAGGCGAACAAAATAATAGCAACTACAAGTTGATCCAACAAATTAAAATTGAAATCATCGCTCTGCTTGACAAAAAAAACGGAACTCAAAGCTGTTCTTAAGCTTTAATTTGAAAATTTAGCTTAAAGTGAAATGGTTCACAACTTCAATTCAAATTAGTTCTAATCGTCCTGATTATTAACTTTTAAAGTCGATATATAAATTAGTATTACACCAAGAGCCAAAATTATTAAAGTAATAACTATCCATACGAAATAATAATAAGATAGTTTTTCATTTGAATGATAGAAAAGACAATATATTGATGTTATAATCAACAAAACTAAATTTATAAATGCTATTAGGAGTAATTTTCTATCACTAGAATACATCAAACCTTTTATTCTTTCATAGTTCATCATTACATTATTATTTGTTAGTTAAGAAAATTCGCAGTAATTTGGGAAATGGTTTTTTTTTATAAAATATTTCAATATGAAATTACAATATTTTAATTCAAAATAAAACATTTTAATTCATAAATATTAAAAATATAAGTTTAAGAATGATCAGTGACTACGATAGAATTCAGGCTGTATTGTTTTATTTACGTAAGAAAACAAACACATTTGCTAAGGAACTAGGCTTTAGTAATGGTACTGTTTTTTATCAGATAAAAAGTGGGAGAAACGGAATATCCCCTAACTTAGCGAAAAAAATATGTGATGCATGTCCCGAAATTGATTACAAATGGCTCCTTACAGGTCTGGGAGAAATGCTAAACAATATTGAAGTTGACAATAGTACAACAAATAAAATAGCCAAGGATATTGTTTCTTTAAAAAACCATATACTAGAATTAGAAATAAAAATAAAAAAATTAGAAAAAGAGCTTAAATCTTTTTATGATGCAATAGAATAATACCTTATTGAGTTTTTGTTTTTAGACAAGCTAAAAGTTCCTGAAGATTTAAAGATTCCTGGGAACCCGATTTCATATCTTTTACCGTAAATCTTTTAGAAAACATCTCTTCATCCCCTACCAAAACAACAAATGGAATATTGCGTTTGTTGGCATATGTGATTTGTTTTTTCAATTTTGAGGCTTCAGGATACAATTCAGCAATAATGCCATTTGAACGCAAAGATTGAATAGCTTTGTAGCTATATAAACTTTCATCACTACCAAAATTAGCAAACAAAACCTGAACAGCCTGATTACTGTTTTCAGGAAATAGGTTTAATTCTTCTAAAACCATAGCGATTCTATCCAAGCCAAAGCTAATTCCCACCCCACTAACTCCTTTAAGACCAAAAATACTGGTTAAGTCATCATAACGACCGCCGCCGCCAATTGAGCCCATAGCTACACCAGCTGGTGCAGAAACTTCAAAAATAGCGCCAGTATAATAGTTGAGTCCACGTGCTAAGGTCACATCTAACTTAAGAGTTGCTGTCTTCAGTCCTAAACTATTGATTGTATTTGAAATAAATTCGAGTTCTGAAATGCCTTCAGTACCAACTTCAGAAGATCCTAATATTAGTTTTAAAGCGTTCAGTTGAGAATCAAAATTACCTACCATATTAAACAAGGGCTCTAAAGTTTGTATCCCTTCGGACGGTATGCCTTTGAGAAGCATTTCTTCTTTAACCTTTTCTGCGCCAATTTTATCTAACTTATCCAATGCGACCGTAAAATCAATGAGTTTATCTTGTGCACCAATACGTTCTGCAATGGCAGCCAAAATTTTTCTATTATTAATTTTAATCGTAACACCTTTTAATTTTAGGTCCGTAAAGACGGCATCATAAAGTTGAATAAATTCTACTTCTTGCCAAAGTGAGTCTGAACCTACAGCATCTGCATCGCATTGGTAAAATTCTTGAAAACGTCCTTTTTGTGGTCGATCGGCACGCCAAACGGGTTGAATTTGATAACGCTTAAAAGGAAAAGTGATGTCGTTTTGATATTGTGCAACATAGCGCGCAAAAGGCACTGTCAAATCATAACGCAATGCTTTTTCAGAAAGCGAATTTGAAAAACGTGCTAATTGCCCTTCTTCTAATGCTTTTAAATCGGCTTTTTTAACCTTATCGCCAGAATTTAAAATCTTAAAAATTAGACGGTCACCTTCATCCCCATATTTACCCAAAAGGGTTTCAGACAATTCAAAACTTGGGGTTTCTATGGGTGCAAAACCAAAGGCCTTAAAGTTTGACTTTATGGTGCTAAAGATGTATTCGCGTTGAGCAATCTGCTGCGAATTAAAATCTCTAGTTCCCTTTGCTATTCTTGGTTTTGTTGCCATTTGTTTTGATATTTAACAAATATCTAATTTTTTAAAATGCTATCCAATGAGTTGATTAAAATACTTAAACAATTCTCCTTTGGTGATCAAAGCACCTTTTTCAATCAATTCAAAAATATTTTTATTTTTTTCTCCTTCTATTTCTTTTTCAGCATCAAAAAGCTCAACCGAATCATCCATCAAATGTTCACGTAACCATGAGAATCCTTCTCTAGTTGTTAAATCTACAGATGGTGAATTTATTTTCAAACCAATCAATGCAATTGTACTTGCTTTGATTTGAAATAAATAAAGGTGTTGAGGCGCTATATTCTCTAAGTATTTAACTTTTCCTAAAACACCCTCCCAAACAAGATCGCTAAAAATATCCATTTCCTCCTCAGCAACTTTTGGCTGCTCGGCTTTTATCTTTTTCCATTCTTCTGCCGTGATGGACTGTGTAGCCAAAAAATTAATAAACTCTAGATGAAGTTCCTCAAATTGTTCTTTAGATAGTCTTCTGTATTTCATTTGAAATTTGATTAACAAAAAAGGCCTGTTGATAAAACAGACCTTTCAAATTTTAAACTTAAATTGGTTTACGCTTTTTCAGCTACAATTTCAAAAGGTAGTTCTACATGTACATCGCGATGTAAACGAACTTTGGCTTCATATTTGCCAAGGCGCTTTACATTTCCACCTGTAACAGAAATAAATTTCTTGTCTATTGCGTGGCCTGCACTTTCTAAAGCTCGCGATACATTAATGTTGTTGACAGAGCCAAATAACTTATCTCCAGAACCTACTTTTGCTGAAATTTTCACCTCTAAAGCTTTTAAAGATTCAGCGATTTTCTGAGCATCTTCAATGATTTTCTTATCTTTAAAAGCACGTTGTTTCAAGTTTTCAGCTAGTACTTTTTTTGCTGAAGTCGTTGCCAGAATGGCCTTTCCACCAGGAATTAAAAAATTTCTACCATAACCATTTTTAACCGTTACAACATCATCCTTGAACCCTAGTCCCTCTACATCTTGTTTTAATATTAGTTCCATAATTATGATCGTTTTTATTTCAATAAATCTGCTACGTACGGCATAAGGGCCAAATGTCTGGCTCTTTTTACTGCAGTGGCAACTTTTCGTTGGTATTTAAGTGATGTTCCTGTAAGGCGTCTTGGTAAAAGTTTACCTTGCTCATTGACAAATTTCAGTAGAAAATCAGGGTCTTTGTAATCTATGTATTTGATTCCTGATTTCTTAAAACGACAATATTTCTTTGCCTTGTTAGTCTCGATGTTGAGGGGTGTTAAATACCTGATTTCACCACCTTTTTTGCCTTTTGCTTGTTGTTCTATAGACATAATTACGCTTTTTCTTTAAGTTTATCTCTTCTTCTCTGTGCCCATGAAATGGCGTGCTTGTCAAGTTTAACAGTCAGGTAGCGCATGAAACGCTCGTCACGTCTAAACTCAACTTCAAGTGGACCAACAGCCTCACCAGGTGCAGTAAATTCAAACAAGTGGTAAAATCCACTTTTTTTGTTTTGGATTGGGTAGGCTAATTTTTTCAGCCCCCAATCTTCTTTTGATACCATCTTAGCTCCTTTAGAAACGAGTAAATCTTCGTATTTCTTTACTGTTTCCTTTATCTGTTCATCAGATAAAACGGGATTTAAGATGAAAACAGTTTCGTAATGATTCATATATTATAATTTTAAAATGGCTGCAAAAATAATTATTAAATATGGTTTAAACAACTTTAATCAACACCTTTTTTAATATTTAATCTTCACCTTTTAACGATGATTATTGGTTTTTGTCGAGTTTTATATTTAAGTTTGCTATCTAAACCAATCAACAATTAACCTTTACTGCTATGAAAATTAACTGTATTGTAATTGACCCACATGCGCTTCAACGCATTAATACAATTTCAAAAATTAATAGTCATGACGCATTGCGCTTTACTAATGAATTTGGATCATGCACCGACGCTCTGAAGTTTCTCGAAGAAAATAAAACTGATCTAATTTTCCTTGAAATAGATACACCAAATCTTAATGGTTTTGAATTTTTAGACCTTATTAAAACAACAGGTGGAAAAATACCGAAAACTATAATTACTACAAAAAATACTGCCCATGCCTTTAAGTCCTACAGATACAATGTTGTGGATTTTTTGGCAAAACCTCTTAATGAAACCCTATTTCAAAATGCCATAGACAAGGTACTTGAGTCAAGCGCGCACACAAACCTCGAAAAAGATAAAGACACACAGCATATATTTATAAAAAGTAATCTAAAAAAGAGAAAAGTATACACCAAAGATATAAAGTGGATTGAAGCACTAGGAGATTACGTAAAACTAATCACTAATAGTGGAAGCTATGTCATTTTATCTACGATGAAAGCGTTTGAAAGTGAGCTGCCTTCCAACAAGTTTTTGAGAATTCATAAATCTTATATCATCAACCTCAAAAAGGTAGAACGCTACAATAGTAAATTTGTTGAAATCGAGAATTCTCGAATTCCACTGAGTAGAAATAAAAAAACATCGCTGACAGAAGCGCTTCAAATAGCTTCATCACCAAACTAAGTCAATAATTATCTACATTTATTACCACACGTACAGGCCGAAAAAGCTTAGTGCTTAAAAAACTATTTTTCACCCGATGTATTACATCCTTAGTCTTTTGTAAAGACTGATCTTCAGGAATTTTTACCAGTATATTTTTGTGGTATAAATTTCTAATCCTAGATACAGGTGGAAATTCAGGCCCTACAACATAAGGAGCAAAAACTTGGCTAAGAGCTGTTGCTAACCAAGTTGCACCTTCATTAACTCTATTATAATCTCTGTGCTTTAATGTAATCTTGATTAAGCGAAAATAAGGCGGGTACTTATAAATACGTCTTTGATAGGTTTGCTCCTCAAACATTTTTACGTACTGGTTACTCGATACTTGTTGTAGTATATTATGGTCTGGGTTGTAGGATTGAATAATCACCTTACCTCTAGTTTTAGTGCGACCAGCTCGCCCAGAAACTTGTTGTAAAAGCTGGAAACAGCGTTCGTGTGCTCTAAAATCTGGAAAATTTATAAGTTGATCAGCATTGAGAACGCCAACCAATTTAACATCTCGAAAGTCCAAGCCCTTAGTTAGCATTTGAGTCCCCACAAGGATATCTATTTCTTTTCGTTCAAACTTTTGAATAATACGGTCATAACTGTATTTACCACGAGTTGTATCCAAATCCATTCGTGCAACTTTAGCATCAGGGAATAGAGCTAATGTTTCTTCTTGGATTTGTTCGGTACCGAAACCTTTAGTATCCAAGTCTACGCTATTACATGCACCACATTCGTTTTTAACTACAGTTCCATAGCTACAATAATGACAGCGTAGTTGATTGGCATGTTGATGGTAGGTCAAACTCACATCACAATTAGGGCATTCTGGTGTATGACCGCATGTATTACAAGACAGAACAGGCGCATAACCCCTTCTGTTTTGAAATAAAATAATTTGTTGGCTTTCTTTAAGAGATTGTTCAATTTCAGATATAAGTCGATCACTAAAATGTCCTTTCATCCGTTTGCGCTTGTACTTGTCCTTTAAATCAACTAATTCAATATCAGGAAGAACTACATCATTATAACGCTTAGTTAAAGATACATAGCCATATTTGTTATGCTTTTTTGCATTGAAATAGCTTTCAATGCTGGGCGTTGCTGAGCCTAAAATTATCTTTGCGCCGTGCAGCTTAGCTAATACAATAGCCGCATCACGTGCGTGGTATCGTGGCGCAGGATCAAATTGTTTGTAAGACGGCTCATGTTCCTCATCAACTATTAATAGACCTAAGTTGGAGAACGGCAAAAATAAAGAAGAGCGTGCGCCTATTACGACTCTTGAATTTTTAGAATTTTTCAAAACACGATTCCAAATCTCAACACGCTCGTTTGGACTAAATCTTGAATGATAAACGTCGATTTGATCACCAAAATAATGCTTTAACCTTAATACCAATTGAGAAGTTAAGGCGATTTCAGGCACTAAAAAAAGAGCCTGCTGACCTTCTTTTAGAACTTCTTCTATCATCTTTACATAAATCTCTGTTTTTCCCGATGAAGTTACTCCATGTAAAAGACAAGCTTCTTTATGCTCAAATACTGTTTTAATGTTCAACAAAGCTTCAGTCTGTTCAGGACTTAGAGTGATTGATTTTTCAATTGCAAATCCATCCAATTTTAAACGATCAACCTCAATAAAGTGTTCTTCAAAAATAAATTTATCAATCAATGATTTAATTTGAGCAGAGGATGCATTACTCATTTTTTTTAAGTCTGAAACTGAAACTAACTCTGAATCTTTGCTTAACGAAAAATATGCTAGTATAATTTCTTTTAGCTTTTTTGAGCGGTAGAGTTGGTTTAATAATTTTTCCAAGCCTTTCTCCCCTTTAAATTTAACATCAAGCGAAACACTGCGAAGAAGTTTGGGTTTGTATTTATGAACAAGCTCTTGATTTGTTGTGATAATGTTTGCCTCAATAAGGGGTTTAAGTACTTTGAATATTTGTTTTTTACCCAAAACAGCTTGCACCGCGTCAACCCTTAGTCTTGGTTCTTGTTCGAGTGCTTCAATAATTAAATATTGATCGTCTGATAAATTATATTCATCAAACTTAGCATGAGGATGAACAGAAATAACAGACTCGCTTTGCAATAGCAAGGCATTGGGTAGTGCAGCGCTCAAAACTTCGCCTAGGGTGCACATGTAGTATTCTGAGATCCATAACCAATGGCGCAATTGAACCGAATGCACAACAGCTGTCTCATCCAAAATACTGTGGATAGATTTAACCTCATAAGCGGTAGGAGTATTACGATGACACTTGAGTACTAAAGCAGTGTACACTTTACTTTTACCAAAGGGGACTGCCACACGAATACCTGGTTGGATAAACTCAAATTCTGCTTGCGTGACGGCATAGGAAAAATTTCGCTCCAGTGGTAACGGTAAAATAACATCAATAAAAAAATTGTGACTTAGTTGTTGCATTTTTGTTTCAAACGTTGCAAAGATGCGTTGAGCTCAAAACCGAGCAAAAGAATAATAGCATTTAGCCAGAGATAAAATAGCAAGATCAAAAGGCCACCAATAGAACCATAGAGTTGATTGTAATTTGAAAAGTTTTCGATATAGAATCCAAATAAATAAGAATTCAATAATACTAAAAGTGTTGTAAATAACGCCCCTACTGAAAAAAATCGGGATTGCTTTCCATCTTTAGTGCCAAAGAAATAAAGAACAGCAACAGTGAAATAAATCATTACGACAAAAAATAAAAACTTTGAAGTATCGACCCAGAACAATTCACTTGAGGTTTGTCCTAAATCCAGCGAATTATAAAGTGGGTGAATCAAATATATCTCAGAAAAACCAACCCCAACAATGGTCATAATCAATAAGAAAACTAATATTATGGAAACTCCGAAAGCGTAAATATATTGGTTGAAAAAATTACGATTGAGCTGTTTATGGTAAGAGTTTTCAAAACTAGAAAAAACAGCATTTACCCCATTAGACATGAGAAACATAGAAATCAAAAAGACAGATGAAATAAGTCCTCCTCCTCTATTTTTATTGATATTCTCAAAAATATTTTGATTAAAAAACTCTGATGTGTTGGGGGGGAGAGATGTGTCTAAGAAATTTAAAAAATCAGATTGAAATCCTTCAAAGGGAATATACGGGATGAGAATAATAATAAAAAGCAAAAATGGAAAAAGAGCCATAAAAAAACTAAAGGCCACGGCACTGGCACGTATTGAAACAGCACCATTAATTAAACCCAAAACATACATCACTAAAAGATCATAGACAGTAAGCCCTTCCAATCCTGGTAATTTTAAGGTCTTCAAGAGGCGAATAACCCAGCGAATTATGGGGATTTTATCTAATTTTTGTTCAATTGGCGCACTCATTCTACAGCCTTTAAGCTAAGGTCCATGTTGTAAACCGAATGCGTTAGGGCACCAGACGATATGTAATCGACACCACACTCTGCATAGTGACGTAAAGTAACTTCATCAATACCCCCAGAAGATTCTGTTTGACAAAGATCGCCAATTAAAGCAACAGCCTCTTTAGTTTCTTGAATGTTGAAATTATCAATTAAAATACGGTCAGCTCCACCATGCTGCAATATAGCTTTGATCTCATCTAAGTCCCTTGCTTCAACAATAATTTTTAAATCTAACTGATGGTGTTTAATATATTCGGAAGTAAGCTTTAAAGCTTCTGTTACACCACCTGCAAAATCAATGTGGTTATCTTTAAGCATAATGACATCGTATAATGCAAAACGGTGATTCACACCACCTCCAATTGTTACTGCCCATTTCTCAAGTGCGCGAATACCCGGTGTTGTTTTTCTAGTATCTAATATTTTTGTGCTTGTTCCTTTAAGCATTTGAACAAAATAATCTGTTTTTGTAGCTATTGCGCTCATTCGTTGCATGGCATTGAGAACAATTCTTTCGGCTTTAAGAATAGATTGTTGTGGTCCTTGAACTTCAAAGGCAACATCGCCGAATTTTACAGTTGTACCATCCTGTATTAGAACGGTGATACGCAATCTAGGATCGATGTATTTGAAAACTAGTCGTGCAAATTCTACACCAGCCAACACCCCCTTGTCCTTAACTAAAAGCTTAGCTTTACCAAATGCATTTTCAGGAATACAGGCTAATGAGCTATGGTCGCCCGGACCGACATCTTCTCGAACTGCATTAGCGATGATAATTTCTATTTCATTGCGAAAGGCCTCTTTAGTAATCATTATAATATAGTTTATAGCTAAATTAAGAATTTGAACTATTAAATTAAAGAAAAGTCATTTAATTTATGATTAACTTTGTCCTATGAAAATTAAACTCATTTCAATTGGAAAAACAGATGAAAAAGCATTGCGTGAGTTGATTCAAAAATATGAAGCGAGGCTTAAGCACTATATTTCTTTTTCGTTAGAAGTAATTCCAGACTTAAAAAACAGAAAAAACCTCTCAAAACATATTCAAAAAGATAAAGAGGCTGCATTAATTTTAAATAAAATATCTAGTACAGACCGATTATTTTTATTCGACGAATATGGTGTATCATACAAGTCCGTCGAATTTTCAAAATTTTTACAAAAACAAATGAATTCTGGAATCAAACAACTGGTTTTTGTCATCGGAGGACCCTATGGATTTTCCGAGGAATTGCACAAAAAAGCAGTTGGAAAGATTTCACTTTCTAAAATGACCTTTTCACATCAAATGGTACGTTTATTTGTCCTTGAGCAGATTTACAGAGGATTTACAATTCTTAAAAACGAACCCTATCACCATCAATAATTATGATTCAAATTGTATTCGCTACGAACAACCAAAACAAACTTAAAGAAGTCCAAGCCCAACTACCAGACGAAATAAAACTAATTAGCTTGAAAGACATTGGATGTTATGAAGACATCCCTGAAACCCAAAAAACAATTGAAGGCAATGCCATTCAAAAAGCAAACTATATCAAAATGAAGTACAATAAAGATTGTTTTGCAGATGACACTGGTTTGGAGGTTATGGCTTTAAATGGCGCCCCTGGTGTTCATTCTGCACGCTATGCTGGACCTGAAAAAAATTCAAAAAAAAATATTGAGAAGCTCTTATCGAGTTTAGAGAAAACTGCAAATCGATCTGCTCAATTTAAAACAGTAATAGCACTTCATTACAAAGGAGAATTGATTCAATTTGAGGGAATATGTGAAGGAAAAATCACACGCACTGCAAAAGGATCGGGCGGATTTGGATACGATCCAATTTTTAAGCCATCGGTAAAAGATAAAACTTTTGCTGAATTGACTCTTAAAGAAAAGAATGAGATTGGACACAGAGGAATTGCAGTAGCAAAATTAATCGCGTTTTTCAACAAACACAGCTAACTTAATTATTTAACGTACCTTTGCCGCAAATCCTCAGGGTGAGGATGTGTTACAAGAAGTATGGTAAAAAACTGTTCGATACGCTTCTGAGGTAACACCAAAATGCATATCGAATAGACATACGAATGAATACATTCCAACAACTGGGACTTGAAGATCATTTACTTCAAGCCATTGAAGACCTTGGTTTCGAAACTCCAAGTGAAGTTCAACAAAAAGCAATTCCAACACTTTTATCTGAAGAAAATGATTTAGTCGCCCTGGCGCAAACTGGGACGGGAAAAACAGCGGCATTTGGTTTTCCCATGCTACAAAAGATAGATGTAAACAGCAGAACAACACAAGGGCTGATTTTATCACCTACTAGAGAATTATGTTTACAGATCACCAATGAATTAAAACTGTACGGAAAATACTGTAAAGGATTGAATGTTACTGCAATTTATGGAGGGGCAAGCATAACTGAACAAGCAAAAAATGTAAAAAGAGGTGCTCAAATAATTGTAGCCACTCCTGGTCGGATGAAAGACATGATCAGTCGTAGATTAGTCGATATTTCCAAAATTGACTATGCTGTTTTAGATGAAGCGGATGAAATGCTCAATATGGGCTTTTTTGAGGATATCAAGTCTATTCTTTCGCATACCCCACAGGAAAAATCAACTTGGCTGTTTTCAGCAACAATGCCAAAAGAAGTATCGATTATTGCGAAGAAATTTATGGTAGCTCCTACCGAAATTACTGTTGGAAGTAAAAATACAGGAAGTAAAAACGTATCCCACGAATTTTATTTGGTTGGATCAAGAGATCGGTATGCTGCTCTAAAAAGACTCGCTGATGCACATCCAAATATTTTTTCTGTTATTTTTTGCCGCACCAAAAGGGATACCCAAAAAGTTGCAGAGAAGCTAATTGAAGATGGATACAGCGCAGGTGCACTTCACGGAGATTTAAGTCAAAATCAAAGAGATTTAGTAATGAAGTCCTTCAGAAATAAACAAATTCAAATGCTCGTAGCTACGGACGTTGCTGCTCGAGGGATAGATGTTGATGACATTACGCATGTGATAAATTACCAATTGCCCGACGAAATTGAAACCTACACACACAGGAGTGGCCGTACGGGACGCGCCGGAAAGACTGGTGTATCTATGGTAATTATCACCAAAAGTGAACAACGTAAAATCAAAACAATTGAAAAAATCATCCAAAAAGGATTTGTCAAAAAAGACATTCCAGATGGAATGGAAATTTGCGAAGTTCAACTTAAAGCTTTAGCACATAAAATTCACGACACAGAAATCAACCATGAAATTGATCCTTATTTAGAAGAAATCAATTTATTGTTTAAGGACAGTAGTAAGGAAGAATTGATTAAAAAGTTTTTTTCAGTAGAATTCACTCGATTCTTCAATTATTATAAGAAAGCAAAAAACTTAAACTCACCAAGTGCGAAGGATTCGTATTCAGAAAAAAACAAAGATGATCAATCAGCTCGATTCTTTATAAATATCGGGAAAAAAGATGGTTACGATTGGATGAGCATGAAAGATTTTTTACGAGATGCGCTTCAACTTGGTCAAGACGATGTATTTAAAGTTGACGTAAAAGACAGTTTCTCTTTTTTTAACACAGAAACAGTCAATATGCCTAAAGTCTTGGAATTTTTCTCAGATTTCAAACAAAATGGTCGTTACATAAATGTTGAAATTACGGAGAAAAAAGAACGTCGTGGAAACCGTCGTTTTGGAAATCAAAAAGGGGGGCGATCCAGAAGAAAAGATAGTTTTAGATCTGATGCAAACGGTCGTCGCAAAGAACTTGGTCGAGACAATGGAGGACGCTCACCACGAAGATTATCTGATTTTAAACCGCAAGGCAACAGCTCTTCTCGCCCAAGAAGAAACCGTAGAAAATAATCAATTTGTTAATTTTAAAACAAAACAGGGTCTGATATTTGCTATGTATCTTGAGTTTATTACTTTTATGATGAAATTTTCTTATGAAGTATAACCTGATTATTTTATTCATTTTAACCACATTTCAATTTGGATTTGGTCAGGATGGTTCTACGGTCAAAGGAAAAATTGTAAATGGGGCTGATGAGGAACCCATGGAAAACGTCAATATAGTAAACCTCAATCAAGTTTACGGGACCACTACCAATATCAAAGGTGAATTTGAAATACGCGCACAAGTAAATGACACCCTCCATCTCTCATTTTTGGGGTTCAAGTCCATTAAAGTGAGAGTTACCAACGATTGGGTCAACTTTGGAAATGAAACTACCATAGAGCTTACTGAGCTGGCACTAACCCTCGAAGAAGTAGTGGTGAACAAATTAAAACTTACAGGATATCTTGAAGTAGATATAAAGCAAGTTCCAATCCAAAAAAATATTCGTTACAGCATTTCCGGTCTAAATACGGGTTATGAGTCTAGTCCTAGGTCCCCGTCTATGGTAACTAAAGTGTTAGGGGCAATTTTCAACCCTGCTGATTTCCTTTATAATATATTTGGCAAAAAACCGAAAGAAATGAAAAAATTGCGGAAGATGAAAAAACAGGACGAAATTCGTAGTATTTTAGCTTCTCGCTTTGACCGTGAAATGCTTACTGCGCTTCTACAAGTTGATAAAGTTGATTTGGATCTTTTGATCAGTGAATGTAATTATTCAGATGACTTCATAAAAACGGCCAACGACCTTCAAATCCTTGATGCCATAAGCGAATGCTATGAAGAATACAAAATCCTAAGCCGTGATCGTTAAATATTTTATTTTATAATTTTGACTTAATAAATATTTTATATATTTGAGTTGTTAATGCTTGCCCCCAATCATGATCAAAAACCAAACACTTCACACTTATGTGATTAGACTTTTTTTATTTTTTTGTGGCTAGTATTGATGATTTATTAACTGTAAATTATAATATATGGAAATTATTAGCACAATTATTATTGGAGCAATCGCAGGATGGCTTGGTAGTACAATTTTTAGAGGAAGCAGTCTAGGTCTTTTCGGCAACATTGTCGTTGGAATTATTGGTAGCTTCGTAGGTGGATGGTCTTTGGAAAAACTAGGAATCAGTATTGGTTCTGGCTGGATAGGAGCAGTATTGACTGGTGCTGTTGGGGCACTTATAATTTTGTTTCTCTTAAATCTGATTTTCAAAAAGAGAATTTAAAAACCATCAACTTTTTCATTTATAGCGCTTCAATTTACTTGAACTAAACCAAAAAGGCATAAGTATTTTTTTTAACTTTGATTAAAACTAAACACTATGAATCCTTTTCTAAGAAATGGTTTGGCCGTATTACTTGGTATTTTTATTGGTGCAATTATAAATTTTGCTGTAATTTTTCTGAGTAGTTACATTGTAACGCCCCCAAACGGAATAGATGTGACTAATGTTGATAGTATAAAGGCCAACATTGGTCTGTATAAACCTATTCATTTTTTGTTCCCTTTTTTAGCACATGCACTAGGAACCTTAGCCGGAGCGGTAATGGCTATTAAAATTTCAAAAAGTAAAAAAACAAAAGTAGGCTTCATCGTTGCGCTTGTATTTCTCTATGGAGGTATTTCCATGGTGACACAAGTCCCTAGTCCCCTTTGGTTTTCCATTTTTGATCTTTCAGTAGCATACATTCCAATGGCGTGGATTGCTACAAAGCTAATACGCTAAATTTTGTTTTAATGTATATTCTAAACATAAATTCATAACTTATTATATAACAAATTGCTCTATTAAACACCTATGTTTGCTTACATATTTCATAAGTTAGTTCTTTACAAAAGGTAGAGATGTTGAATTCTTGTTTGCTGTGATTTTAATAAAATAAACTCCTTTGCTTAAATCGGAGGTATTTACAATTAAATCATTTGTTGTTTTAATAGGTTGCTCGATTAAGACTCGACCCAGCATATTATATACAGTATAATTTTCAGGTAAACTACTAAAACCAACTAACTTAATCCTAAGTACGTCTGTAACTGGATTAGGGTAGAGAAATACTTCAGTGTCTAGAAAGTAATCTCTGGTTCCTAATTCAATACGCCTGGGTGAATTTGCTAAGACCGTTTGTATTCTTGCTTTCTGATCAGCAGTGAAAGTATCCATACAAGAATCAATTGTATAATCCATGTAGTTTTCGACCATATCATTTCCTAAACTATCAGGACAACTATCGGTTTCGGGACATCCAGAATTAAAATCTGAAGCGTCGGGAGTATCTGCGCAAAAGTCATCATTAGTACAGTCAGTAGTATCGCCCCATATGTGACGAAGACCTAGCCAATGTCCAACTTCATGCGTTAAGGTTCTTCCTGATCCATATACATCGCCTATTGGGTTTGGATTTGCTAACGAGCCAACGGTAGAAGCTAAAACAACTACCCCGTCTGTATTTGCTGCTCCTTCGTCAGTGTCCAAGCCTGGCAAACTTGAATTAGATGGAAATTGAGCATAACCCAATAGACCGTCCTGTAATTTGGCTACCCAGATATTTAAATAAATCGTAGGGTCCCATTGGGTTGCGGGTTTTATTGAATTTTGCAGATCTAAATCCGAAAACGGACCTTCACCGTAATCAGTGATCCTATTTACACCAGCATTGGCAAGAGCCACACCTAGCGCATTCTTATTTGCTAAAATAAAACGCACCTCTGTATCAACAGCAACCGAATATGAGCTACCCGAATTATTACTAAAATCTAAATTTAATTGGTCATTTTGTGCCTGAATAGCTGAAACTGAAAGATTTTCAGATCCAGCACCATCAGTTAGAATGTGGTAAATCACTGGAATTGTTGTTAGAGCAGAAATAGAATTGGATCTTCGCGCTTTAAATTCTTGAATTTTTGGCGCTATCCATGATTCAAAATCTTCCGTTGTAGCCCGCTTTGGATGTAATGCCTTTAAGTATTGTTCATATTCAACACTACCACAGCGAATTACACCTGAATGATCGATAAATTCAATATTTGCATCGGTGAGTTGATAACCAAATAAAGTTTGATTTATAGAATTTGATTGAGCGAATGACAAAATTGAAGTAAGTAATAAAGCCAACAAAATAGCTTTGAAATTAAAAAGTTTCATTTTTATATAAATTTGGGATCTCCGTAAATATATTAAAATATAATTTATTATATAAAATTGATACTAAAAAATCAATAACTGTGTCAACAATGGCTGCTTAACCAAATTAAACTTCAGAACATCAACTGATCTGTAACGCCTAAAGTGCTCTGAGCTAATTATTTTTAGCTTCTATCCATTTAGAAAAATATTTCGTGCTTTGTATGCCGTGGTGTTGTAACAGCATTCCTGTTAGGTTTTTAAGTCTATGTTCCTCTAAATGCGTTTGTATATCTCGTATTTTGAATATTAAGCTAGAATAGAATTTAGCACAACCGAAACGTTTTTCAAGTATTTCAAAGCCATTATTATGACTGGTTTCCCAAAGAGTTTTGTCCGAATAAAGTTCAATAGATTGTTCAACAAAAAGACGTTCATCATCAATAACAAAGCCGTTAGGTGAATCTGTTCCAAAAATACCCTCTGCTGCAATTGAGGACAGAACACAAGGAGTTCCATTTCGTAAGGCATCAACAACCTTCCCTTTAAGACCAGCGCCAAATTGTAGGGGTGCTAACAAAACCTTTGACGATGAGAGGACATAGTCAATATCCTCAACATGGCCATGAACAAAAAAGTTATTCCGCTTATTTTGAAGATTAAAATGTTTTTGCTTGGGGTAAGCACCATAAATGTGGAGAGATGCATGAGGTAATTTTTTGTGAATATGAGGCCAAATCTTTGTTTTTAAAAACAATACGGCATCAGCATTAGGGGGATGCAAGAAATTACCAACAAAAACGAAATCATTACGCTTACTGAATTTAGGGGAATTTAATTGATCTGGAATCGAATGATTATCCAAAAGAAAAGGAAGATAAATTAATAAATCGGGGGCAATATTTAATTGTTTTATTAAAATATCCATTTCTACTTCAGAAATAATCAATGAGAGATCGGAGCGATAAATACTTGCTAATTCTCTTTTGGCAGTATCCGTTTTTAAGTATTCTTTGGAAAAAACAGTCGATACATTTTTGTTATTTTTTCTTGCTTTCCGTAAAAAATGAAGGTCTTCAGTATCTAAAATACGAATGGCCTTTGGACAAAAATCCGCTACCCGCCAACCGAATTGTTCCTCGGTCATAAAACGATCAAACACAACTATGTCTGGGTTCAATTTTAATATAAAATCATCAAAACAGTTACTGTTCAAATTAAGCTGCTCTTCTACAACTCCAATAGATTTTAGATTGAATGAATGCTCAGAACGATTTGCAGCCGAGCCAAACACAACAGTAAACCCCTGAGTTTTGAAAAAGTTTATCAATTGAATAATACGGCTCCCAGCGGCAGATGATTGAGGTTCGGGAAATACAAATCCTATAAAGAATACAACAGGCGATTTTGAAATCATTCTTCAAAAATAGGAATTAATCCCATCATCTATCCAACAAATTGAATTCTTAGAACGAAAAGTGATATCTTTGCTTTTTTAAATTGCATCTTATGCCGCTCACACCACTCAACGCTATTTCTCCTATAGATGGACGATACCGATCCAAAACTAATGAACTTTCTGCTTACTTTTCAGAAGAAGCACTCATAAAATACCGCGTACTTGTAGAAATCGAGTACTTTATCGCTTTATGTGCTATTCCTCTCCCACAATTAAAAGATTTTGATACTGATTTGTTTACTAATTTGCGTGCTATTTATGAAAGATTCTCTCCCGAAGATGCTAAATCCATAAAAGAAATTGAGCGTGTGACCAACCACGATGTAAAAGCGGTGGAATATTTCATCAAAGAAAAATTTGATGCCTTAGATCTCAGCTTATACAAAGAGTTCATACATTTTGGTTTGACTTCTCAAGACATAAACAATACAGCGGTTCCGTTAAGCATTAAAGACGCAATAAAGCATATTTATCTCCCAGAATTAAATCTTCTTGTTGATACTTTAGGCGGTTTTATTGAGGAATGGAAATCCGTCCCCTTATTGGCCCGAACTCATGGACAACCAGCTTCACCTACTCGATTAGGCAAAGAGATTGAAGTTTTTAAAGTTCGAATAGAAGAACAACTTAAGGCTTTAGAGCGTGTTCCCAATGCTGCCAAATTTGGTGGTGCAACAGGTAACTATAATGCTCATCACGTTGCGTATCCTGAAATTAACTGGAAATCGTTCGGATCAAACTTTGTCAATAAAGAATTGGGGCTACACCATTCATTTCCAACAACACAAATTGAGCATTACGACCATGCTGCTGCGCTGTTTGATGCCATGAAACGCATAAACACTATTATCATCGATATGAATCGTGACTTTTGGACCTATATTTCGATGGATTATTTTAAACAAAAAATTAAAAAAGGAGAAGTTGGTAGCTCAGCTATGCCACATAAGGTAAATCCTATTGATTTTGAAAATAGTGAAGGAAATCTTGGGATAGCTAATGCACTATTTGAGCATCTTGCCGCAAAATTACCAACTTCCAGACTGCAAAGAGATTTAACCGACAGCACCGTTTTGCGTAACGTTGGAATTCCTTTTGCACACACCATTATCGCTTTTAAATCCACACTTAAGGGTTTAAATAAATTACTTCTAAATGAGCAAAAAATTGATACTGATTTAGAACAAAACTGGGCTGTAGTGGCTGAAGCTGTTCAAACCGTATTAAGACGTGAAGGTTATCCAAATGCTTACGAGGCCTTGAAAGGGTTAACGCGAACCAATACTGCTATAACTCAAAACTCTATTGCAGAATTTATTGACACCCTTGAAGTAAGTGATCTAATTAAAGACGAAATGAAGAAAATCACCCCATCAAATTACACAGGGATATAAAAGATTTACTAGTAAAGTGTCTGCTTTTTAACTCAGTGAATGGATTAGAGCATAAAGTCCATAAACCCTTCGACATTGATGTCTTCGGTGTTTAATTGGCTTATTATTGGTCCTAATTCCATTATTTTAGACACTTCCATATCGTCACCTAGGACACGAATTACCGCAAATCCATATTTATTGGATCTCCCAAAAACAATTAGTTCATCAATAACCTCACCATCTCCTACATAACAAATTTTTACACGACCGTCATTCAAATTACCAAGACGCAACAGTTCATTGTAGCGTTTATCATTTAGGATGTCTTTAATTTCTTTAACTTCTTTGTTATATGAATCTTTATTGCCAGATTTTAAACTGTAGCCAAGCATATTCAATTTATCAATTGAATTAACAGCTTGACGTTGTCTATAAGTCATTTTAATATCTTTTGCTCCTAAAAAGGAAATTGGAACATCCATTGATATAAAATTGGGAGATTCTTGATGATCTACAAAATAGGTTTGTAAACTAGGCTGAGAATTACAACCGAACAAAAAGAATGATATAAAAACGCCCAAACCAAGAACAAATGAACGCATAGATTATTTTTTTGAAGCCTTTTTAAGTTGCTCTCCACCTGGCACGTTAAGTTGAGTTGTCAATTTAGATACATTACGCAAATCAATGTCTCCAGTGAGCGAAAGCAATATAGTTTCAACGATTCGTTTCTCTCCACCCAGTTTGATGTCTCTAGCATCCGAAGCTTTTGTCAAACCATTGACAAGCATTAGAAGCTCTGAGACATGATTGTCATCTCTACCTGATTGAACATAGAACTTAATGTTTTTATTACCATCCTTTATACGCATGAGCTCTTCAAGTGAAGAAGATTTTATATAGCGGTCTACATCTGAAATAATAGCTTTGGAAACTGTTAAATCATCAGTAGTATAGACCGTTAAATTTTTTAGTGTTTTAACTTGTTCTAAAAAAGTGTCAGCTTCAGGATCATTGGTTTTAATTTGCATTTCAGCAAGCATACCAAACATTTTTTGATTGACTACTACTGAAGAAACATTATCCATGTCTTCGTATTTTTCAAAAAGACTTTGTGCAAATCCAATTGGAGCAATGGCAAAAATTAAAATGATTATTATATTCTTCATGATATTAAATTTACTTATTTATTTTGAATATTTTATGGGTTGTTGTATTAAATGTATTTAAAAAGGAGATGTTCTCCTCGCCTTTTTGAAGGGTTTTAGATAAAATTTCTAAGGACTTAAGCTGTGAAGTTCCTTTGTTGAAATTCGTTGACAACATTTCTAATGCTGTTTTGGTTTGATCATAAACAAAAAGCTCTTCCTCTGAATATTGATTGTTCTTCAACTCTAAATTGTAATTAAGAAATAAACCCAATAAAATTATAACTGAGGCGGCAACAGACAAACGCTTAAATTCAAAATAAGTTGATCTAAACTTTAGTTTTGTTGTGTATTGTTGTTGTCTTGAATTATAGAAATAATCAAAAAGCGAGCGGTAATGCTCCAAATGTTCGGGCACTGAACTCGATTTGAAAAATAAAGCTAATTGAGTCTCCTCTGCCTTAGAGGTTTCTCCTAACTCATATTTCTTTAAAAGCGCTTCAATTGCTTGTAATTCCATACCTATGTGCTTTTATCAATTTTTCTTTTAATGTCTTTCTAGCTCTAGAAAGCGCCACCCGTATTGCTGTTTCATTCATTTCTAATACTTCAGAAATTTCTTTAAACTCATATTGTTCAATATCCCTAAGCTGAACAATCAACTGTTGTTGAACAGGCAGAGTTGTTATAAATTTTTCAATTAATCTTATACTATCGCTAACCTCAATATCTTTTTGCAGCTCATATCTGTGGTCTTTGTGATTATTGTGTGTGATTTTTAAATTCTGCGCTTGCTTCGACTTTAATCGGTCTAGGCAGTGATTTTTGGTAATGGTCATTGCAAAAGCTTCTAGACTTTTATATTGACCCAAACGATCCCGCATTTTCCATAATTTTAAAAGAACGTCCTGAGTAGCATCTTCTGCTTCTTCAATAGAAACTAAAAAACGTTTAGCAAACCGAAACAATTTGGTTTTGAAAGGATCAACTAATGCTATGTATTCGCTTTCACTCATATTGTCTGATCGTGTTATTTTCAAGACGAGTAGTTTTGGTATTTGTTACAAGATCAAAACTATTTTTTTAAATTTTATTATTTTTTAACGTAAATTGTGGTATAAATATTGATCGTTCAGTCTCTAATAATAGCATTTATAAAAATGAAAAACAATAAAAATACATCTATCAATAAAAAAATAAAATATTTAGCCTTAATCACTTTAATTGGATTTTCATTCAGTTGTTTTGAAGATAATGATGATAACATAACAAGCACAAGGAATGTTAAAGACTTTGTGTGGAAAGCTATGAATGCTGTATACTTGTACAACTCAAATATTCCAGATCTTGCAAACGATCGGTTTAGTTCAAATTCAGACTATCAAGAGTATTTAACAAATTACGCGTCTCCTGAACTCTTATTTGAAGACTTAATCTATGACAGAGAAAGTGTAGATCGATTTAGTATCATTACTAGTAATTATTTTGTGTTGGAACAGTCCCTTGGTGGGGTTGCCGAGAAAACTGGTGCTGAATTCAACTTTTATTATGTTCCTGGCAGTTCGATCAATGTGTTTGGCGTTGTACGCCTTGTCCTACCCAACAGCAACGCCAGTCAGACCTCACTCACTAGAGGACAGGTTTTTAATAAAATTAACGGTACTGGCTTGACCGTGGATAATTATAGATCACTATTGAGTGCAGATAGTTATACTTTAAATCTGGCTAATTATGACGATAACAACACGGCAGATAGCTCAGATGACATCATAAATGATAATTCAGAAGCCATAACATTGACAAAATCAGTGTACACCGAAAACCCAGTATACAGCACAAAAATAATTGATCTGGAAGACGATAAAGTTGGTTATTTAATGTACAATGGATTTATTAATGAGTTTGACACGGAACTCAATCAGGCGTTTGGCGTATTTAAAGCTCAAAATATCGACCATCTTGTTCTAGACCTTCGCTATAATCCTGGGGGCAGTGTGGCAACAGCTGCAGCCTTAGGCAGTATGATTACCGGAGATTTCAATAATCAAGTTTTTGCGACATTACAATACAATGAAGCTCTACAAAGTAATAATTACGACTATCTTTTTACATCCACTCTGAATAATGGCACAAACATCAATAGTTTAAATCTAAACAAAGTTTATGTATTAACTAGTAGAGCCTCCGCTTCTTCTAGCGAAATGATCATCAACAGCTTAAAAGCATACATAGATGTTGTACAAATAGGAGATACAACTGTGGGAAAATCACAAGCCTCGCAAATCATATATGACTCATCAAATTTAAGTAGAACCAATGTCAATCCGAGCCACACTTATGCGCTATTGCCATTGATAGCAATTACCGTAAACAAAAACAATACTGTGGTCCCTTCATCAGGCTTGATACCAGACATCGAGTTTAAAGAAAAAGCATCAAATTACGGTATTTTAGGGGACGTATCAGAACCCTTATTGCAAGCGGCTCTGTTAGCCATAGAGGGGTCTGGGCGTTTTGCAATTGAACAAAATAGTTCAAACAGCTTAGGCATTGCAGATAAATTAGACGCTAAGGATGTGCTGATGATAGCAGACTAAATTATAAATTAAGTATTTTTGCGGTAACCAAAAATAATCTTTTTTGAATGAAAAAATTAACAGCCAACAAAACAATTGTTATTCTTCTTTTCATGGTAGCAGCCATACTCACTAGGCTTGTTCCTCATCTTCCAAACTTTACACCGGTTACCGCCATAGCGCTTTTCGGAGGATTATACCTTTCCAATAAAGTAATGGCCTATGCACTACCCTTAACTGTAATGGCAATATCTGATCTATTTCTAGGATTTTCGAGCATTACTTTTTTTGTTTATTTTGCTTTTATGGTTGTGAGTTTTATCGGAATACAATCGAAAAAACCGAGTTTTTCGGCTATTCTTTTAAGCAGTATTAGCTTTTTTATCATTACCAACTTTGGAGTTTGGCTGTTGGGGTATCCTAAGACTTGGCCTGGTTTAGCGGAGTGTTATACATTGGCTTTGCCTTTCTTTAGAAATGCTTTACTGGGTGATTTTTTCTATTCCGGGGTGCTGATAATTGGGTTTAATTTTGTTCAAAAGAAATATCTGCAGGAAGCAAAATAAGCCTAAAACGAACGACTTATGTTAAAGCCAAAGTAGAAATCCCCTTCAGACCAATCGCCAGTACTGTTTCCCAAAACGCCATTCGCATTCATGAATTGAGAATTTGTAAAATGCAATTGAAATACATGACCGCCAGTTTCAAGATCAAACCCTAGGGATAAAGGATTGTTGTAAAGCGAATTATCGGCTCGGTTCAAATGGGTTCCGTATTCCAAATTGAAGGACCAGCGTTTACCAAGCTTGTACCGCCCACCAAATATTAATCCGTATTGTGAATTGTCTTGAGAATCGTTGGCCACATAATTGTCATGAAAAAATGTTGGTGTGAATTGTAGTGATAATTTGTTGTTTACTTTTCTAGATATCAGTAGCTGTGCAACATAACTCAAACGGTGTTTGAATTCAAGTTTTGGTAAGTTATCTGTGCTCAGTGCAGTGTTGGCTAAAACTGAAGTATAACCTACTAATGAAAACGGAAAGCGCTCAGATTGTTTAATAATTCTAAACTTTGAAGCCAACTCATATATTTTTTGATTTGAGCTTCGTGATGCGCTTACATTAATACCCTCTGTAAGCCCATAGATGAAATTGAGATGGGTTACGGCTTCATCAAGACCAAAAAGATTTTCAAATCCATTTTTTACACTTCCAAAACGATGTGAAACAACAAAGTAAAATCCACCTTTGGCAACCAATTTTGTAGATTCAAAATTAATAATTTTTAAACCTTTAAAAACTGAACTGACCTCAGTAGTTACACCTGAATCAATATCTATTTCACTTACCAAATCATCTTGAGCGAATGAAATCGTACAAAGACAAAAAGTAAAAAAAAGGAGTTTAAATTTCATCTCTTCTTATTGCTTTACAACACGCTTGGTTTGAACAGCATTATCTGTTACAATCTGCACCACATACATTCCTGATGCCCATGCATTTGTATCGAGTTTTGGAACTGTTCTTTTCAATTGGGTCTGCGTGATTTGATTCCCTAAAATATTATAAACCTGAACGTTCGCAGATTGCACATTGTCAGGAAATTCAAAATTAAGTTCATCGACTGTTGGGTTTGGATAGACTTTAAATGATTTTTGAACTACATCATTTGTACTCAAAACAAAAGGTAAAATTGCTGTACCTCTTCCTGAGTGATAACCAAAACTTAGATTACTGCCTTTAGCCCAAATGATTGGAATACTCCCAACAAATGAAGTAAAATTATAGTCAGTAGATTCACCAGTATTGGATGGACGACTCGCTACAATAGTTCTCTCACCAGCAATTACATTATTTGAAAGCAACGTCCAATTATTTGTATCCAAACTTGGAGAAACATTATCACCATCTAAATAGTAATCTTTTAACCCGCTACTACTGTAAATTATAACATCAGCATTTGGGTAATCCATTGATTGAGCATTCATGCCAACGCCAAGCCAAACATCAGATGGTCCTTTTAAAGTCATGGTAACTTCTTGGTTTGTATCGTCATAGTCAAATTGAACTGTAAAACCAGGTGTCACAGTAAATTCTCCCGTAGTTGTGGATTGTGAAAAGGAATTACAGAAAAGTAATAAGTAAAAAAGTAAAGTAATTTTTTTCATAATAGTCTAATTAATTTTAAAAATTTTATTGAGCCGTTTGTCGTTGTGAATAAGTGCTAAATCATACGGCGATTGGTTAATGTTATTTTTGTGATTAGGGTTGGCACCTGAATTTAAAAGCATAATAACTAAGTCATAATTTTTAAACGTTGCTGCATAGTGTAGGGCCGTAGTTTTATTCATATCCTCAATATTGGGGTCAGCACCAGCATCCAAAAGAAGTTGAACAATAGAATTATACCCTTTTACCGCGGCTGCCATAAGCGGCGAACCATCTTTTGTAGCTCCATTGATGTCATCAACTACTTGAATTAAATATTCGACAACTTCAAAGTTATTGTAATAACAGGCTAATACGAGTGGTGTACTTCCCCGTTGATCTTTAGCATTCAACACGTTTGGTGTTTCTTTTACAACTGCTTTAACTTCTTGAACAGATCCACGACGAGCCAATTCAAAAATATCACTTTGACCACAAAGATTTTGTGACAAAAACAACAATAGTATTATGGTTCTAAAATCGAACATTGGTCTAATTTAATTTGTTCTAATAATGAGTCAAATCCAATGCAACGCCCCTTTATTTCAATTAAAGATTTTGTATTGTTTTTTGGTATTACTCCATCAAATTTACAGTAAATTTTATCATCAAGTGTTAAAAAGTTCTTATTAATTTCAGTAACACTTCCAAAAATCACTATTGTTTTATCCAAAAATTTTGAGGATGCTGCGCCTTCATCAGAAATAAATTGGTTCAATAGTGTATCCGACGATAAACGAAATTCTACCTTTTCTGTGCTAATATCTCGATGAGACTTTTGTGTATAAAAGTAAGCTATAACCCCCAATACCAATACAAATGGAACAATAATCCCATATTTCTTATTCATAAAAACAAAAATTAAATCTTTGTTAAGATAGTAGGAATTGTTCAGAAATGACATAAATTAGATAAATTATTTAATTTAATGTAACCTACTACAATGATGAAAAACATAAACATTTTATTTATTTTGATTTCGCTTATTTTAGGTACTGGTTGTGAGAATAGCAGCGAAAGTGATCTTATTGATCAAACACCGCAAACAGAAAATATCACCTATACTGAACACATTAAACCGATTATAGATGCGAATTGTGTTGCTTGTCACTCCAACCCTGCTGTAGGTGGTGCATCTGTACCGATGACAAATTACAGTCAGGTGAAAAATGTTTTTGAAAATACAGATGCCTTGGATCGTATGAATCGTCAACCCGGTGAATCTGGATTTATGCCAAAGTATGGTTCGAGATTGCCACAAGTCAGTATTGATTTGGTAGAACAATGGATGAATGAAGGCTATTTAGAATGAAATATGTAGTTCTATTTTTTATTTGTTGTACCAGTCTTGCAAACAGTCAAGAAAAATATTGGACTCGTTCTGGAACACTCACTTTTGAAGCCTCTATGCCTGCTTTTGAAGAAGTTAAGGCTACAAATGAAAATGTTACGGCGATACTAAACACGACTGATGGAACTTTTGCGGCTTTGGCTTTAGTCAAAGGGTTTCGTTTTAAAAATGCACTTATGGAAGAGCATTTTAATGAAAGTTATATCGAAAGCAATCGTTATCCCAAAGCAATTTTTAAAGGGCAATTATTAAATTTTGATGTTCGAAATTTAGAAAAAAAATATATCCTTTCGGGGCGCTTAGAAATGCATGGGAAGAGTACATCTATCTCTGTTGAAACTCATATAATTAAAGAAGACAATACCATGAAATTCAACGGCACTTTTGATGTAAGTGCTGATGATTTTGCAATAGAAATTCCAAAAATTGTTCGTAACAAAGTCAGTGATACAGTAACTATTTCTTTCGATTTTCAACTCATAAAAAAAGGCGACTAAAACGCCGCCTTTTTTTTTGGTTATTTACTCAAATACATTTTACGTCGAGCATACAAATCATAGAACTCATCGTCTTTTAGACTATCTATAAATAAAATGCTTTCTCCAGTACTTTTCATTTCTGGTCCCAATTGTTTATTCACATTTGGAAACTTATTGAATGAAAACACTGGTTGCTTAATGGCATAGCCATCTAAATGTGGTTTAAAGTCAAAATCAGTAACTTTTTTATCACCCAGCATTACTTTTGTCGCATAATTCACATAAGGTTCTCCGTATGCTTTTGCAATAAAAGGTACTGTTCGAGATGCTCTTGGATTGGCTTCAATGATGTATACTTTATCATTCTTAACAGCAAATTGGATGTTGATTAGACCAACAGTATTTAAAGCGAGTGCAATTTTCTTTGTATGATCTTTAATTTGTTGCATCACTAAATCCCCTAAATTGAATGGTGGAAGTGTTGCATTACTATCCCCAGAATGGATTCCACAAGGTTCTATGTGCTCCATAATACCGATGATGTATACATTTTCTCCATCGCAAATCGCATCGGCTTCTGCTTCAATGGCGCCATCTAAATAATGATCTAAAAGCAGTTTATTATTTGGGATTTTACGAAGTAAATCGATCACATGATCTTCAAGTTCTTGCTTATTAATTACGATTTTCATGCCTTGACCACCTAATACATATGAAGGTCTTACTAGTATTGGGAAATTTAATTTATCGGCAACTTTAAGCGCTTGATCCGCGGTTTCGGCTGTATCAAATTCAGGATAAGGAATATTGTTTTCTTTTAGAAGTGTAGAAAAAGAGCCCCGGTCCTCGGCTAGATCTAAAGATTGGTAGCTTGTTCCAATAACCTTAATTCCGTATCGATCCAATTTTTCAGCCAACTTAAGTGCCGTTTGCCCACCCAATTGAACAATGACGCCCTCAGGCTTTTCGTGCTGTATAATATCATATATATGCTCCCAAAAAACAGGCTCAAAATATAGTTTGTCTGCCGTATCAAAATCTGTAGATACAGTTTCAGGGTTACAGTTAATCATGATGGTTTCGTAACCGCACTCGGCGGCCGCTAAAACGCCATGTACACAACAGTAATCAAATTCGATACCCTGCCCAATTCTATTTGGACCAGATCCTAAAACAATGATTTTCTTTTTGTCAGTAACAACACTTTCATTATCTGTAACTGTAAGTCCTTCTTTAGTGGTCATTTGGCTTTCAAAGGTGGAATAATAATAAGGTGTTTTTGCCTCAAATTCTGCAGCACAAGTGTCAACCAACTTGTAAACTCTGTTGATATTAAAATCTTTACGCTTGTTGTACACTTGGCTTTCCAAACAGCTCAACATATGGGCAATTTGTCGATCTCCGTATCCTTTTTGTTTGGCCTCTAGCAAGAGTTCTTTTGTGATTGTTTCTACGGAATATGTTGAAACTTCTTTTTCGAGGAAATACAATTCTTCATATTGTTTCAAAAACCACATATCGATTTTAGTAATTTCATGAATCCGAGAAAGAGGAATCCCAATTTGTATGGCATCATAAATAACAAATACACGATCCCAACTCGCATGTTTCAGTTTGCTAATAATTTGATCGTAGTTGGAGTAGCCCTTGCCATCTGCGCCTAATCCATTGCGTTTAATTTCTAAAGATTGGGTTGCCTTGTGTAATGCTTCTTGAAAAGAACGACCAATTCCCATCACTTCACCTACAGCTTTCATTTGAAGACCTAATTCACGATCACTTCCTTCAAATTTATCAAAATTCCAACGTGGTATTTTTACAATGACATAATCTAGAGTCGGCTCAAATAATGCCGAAGTTGATTTTGTAATTTGATTTTGGAGCTCATCCAAAGAATAACCAATAGCAAGTTTTGCTGCTATTTTTGCAATAGGATATCCCGTTGCCTTACTTGCCAAAGCAGAAGATCGAGAAACACGAGGGTTAATTTCGATGGCTATAATATCTTCTTTATCATCTGGACTAACAGCAAACTGAACGTTACATCCTCCAGCAAAGTCTCCAATACTTCGCATCATGTGAATGGCCATATCACGCATTTTTTGATATGTGGTATCGCTTAAAGTCATTGCTGGAGCAACCGTGATGGAGTCTCCTGTATGAATCCCCATTGGATCCATATTCTCAATCGAACAAATGATAACAACATTGTCATTATCGTCGCGTAAAAGCTCTAATTCGTATTCTTTCCAACCCATAAGGGCTTTATCAATCATTACCTCATGAATAGGGGAAATTTCTAATCCACGTTTTAATAATTCATCAAAATCTTCTTCTTTATGGACTATGGAGGCTCCTGCTCCACCTAGTGTAAATGAGGCTCTAATAACCAATGGAAATCCGAAGTTTTGTGCAATTTCCTTTCCTTTGAGGTAAGAATTAGCCGTAGCCTGTGGTGCCATTGGAACCCCAATTTTTAGCATTAACTCGCGAAATTGTTCTCTATCTTCAGTGATGTTTATAGCATCTATATCTACACCAATGATTTCTACACCAAAATCTTCCCAAATGCCTTTTTCGTCAGCTTCTATACACAAGTTAAGCGCGGTTTGACCGCCCATAGTTGGTAAAACAGCATCAATTTGCGGGTGTTCTTTCAAAATTTTGATGATTGATTTTGTATTGAGAGGCAACAAATACACATGATCAGCCATTGATGGGTCTGTCATGATAGTTGCGGGATTGGAGTTGATAAGAACAGTTTCAATTCCATCTTCACGAAGTGAACGTAGGGCTTGCGACCCTGAATAATCAAATTCGCATGCTTGTCCGATAATGATCGGCCCTGAACCGATAATGAGAATGGATTTTAAATCTTTTCGTTTTGGCATTTTTATTAGTGTTGGATAGATATTAATTTAATTCAAAAATAAACAACGTTTGAATACAAAAAAAGGCGTTACGACTAGTAACACCTTATAATATATTAACAATTGTTAATCATTATTTTTTATGACGAATTTCAGATGAAACGCTTAGTTTCTTTCTTCCTTTAGCTCTTCTTCTAGAAAGCACTTTTCTACCATTCGCAGAAGCCATTCTGTCTCTGAAGCCGTGCTTGTTTTTTCTCTTTCTCTTAGATGGTTGAAATGTTCTTTTCATTTTAATTTATCTTGTTAAACCGATATCGGTTTATGAATTCTACAATTTTCGAGTGCTCTTGAAAAAGCGCCGTGCAAATATACAAAGACTTTTTACTATGACAAACGCAATTTTAAAATATTTTTATTTTGTTTTTTACTACATTTGTACTCCTTTAAAAACCAAAAAAATATGTTTCATAAAAATATAAAAATCGTACTATTCGTTATATCGTTAGCCTATGCTATCTTTCAATTTACCGAATCCCAAATTGGTAACGGCATTATGTTTATTCTTATTGGCCTTACTTTTTTGTTTTTGTATTATAAAAATGAGCTAATTTTATTGGCTTTTTTAAAGCTAAGAAAACAAGATTTCCCAGGTACTGAACGTTGGTTGAACCGAATTAAAAACCCTAAGTCTGCGCTTACACAAAAACAGCAGGGATACTACAACTTTTTAAAAGGAATTATGGTTTCACAAAACAACATGACCGCAGCAGAAAAATATTTTAAAAACGCGGTGGCTTTAGGTTTGTCAATGGACCATGACATGGCAATGGCAAAACTAAATTTAGCTGGGATAGCATTCACCAAAAGACGAAAGCAAGAAGCACAACGATTATTGAAAGAAGCACAGGCTCTTGATAAAAGAGATATGCTCTCAGAGCAAATAAGAATGATGAAGCAGCAAATGAAAAAAGCGTCTATCCCTAACCAGCATTACGGCCAAGCGCGCGGTGGAAGAAGACGGTAACCCTTAATTAGTCTAATTTATCTGATGTGTAGTAGTCTTTTTTGGGAAGCTCTATCAGGTATTTTTTTCTTGATTTATTATTTAAAAAATCGTCCCTAAGCCAAGGGTTGTGAAGTTTCAACTGCTTATAATTCAAACCAAAATTCTTAGCAAATTCAACAAAATCTGACACCGCAGTATCAAATTCTACTTCAAAAGTAGGTGCATAAGCATACAAGTCTTTGTCTTCAAAATTGAATCCATAATTTTTGGGGTGGGTCATAATTTCCTTTAAAGCTACGATTCTAAAAAGATATCGCCCAGTTTCTTCTCCAAGTAACAAATCATAATAGTCTGAAACTGACTGACGGTTCAACTCCGACGCAATTCCACTGATTCCAGCATTATAAGAAGCAGCAGCTAGAGTCCATGAACCAAGTTTTTCTTTGGCCTTTAAAAGATATTGACAAGCAAGATGGGTTGATAATTTTAAATGGTAGCGTTCATCAACATTACTATTGATTTCCATACCATATTCTTTACCCGTCGATTTCATTATTTGCCAAAACCCCTTTGCTCCTGCAGGAGATGTTACATTTTGTAATCCACTTTCGATAACGGCCAAGTATTTAAAATCATCAGGAATACCATACTGCTCAAGAATAGGCTCAATAATAGGAAAATACTTGTGGGCACGCTTAAAAAGCAATAAGCTATTGGACTGCCAATAGGTATTTACAAGTAATTCACGATCCATACGTTCTCTAATATCAGGTAAATATAAAGGAAGTGGCTCTTCTGAAAAATTAAGATTTTCTGGAATGGGTAAAGCGTAAACATTATAATCAAAAATAAGATTGGAGCGTTTAAGGTTATCATCACTTGAAAAAGCTAAAGATAAACTCACCGCAACTAAGAGAGAAAAAAAATAAAATAATGGCTTTTTAAAAACATTCATGAACTAGAGATATTTGGATTTCTAAAGTAAATAAAACATAGTAATAATAAAAATCTAGCATAAGAAATATACACTCTATTTATCTAAAAAATGTTAAAATTAAAATCAAGAGCGGTTTTTTTTGTATTTTTGCAATGTATATTCCCAGAATTTAAATTATTCTATAATGCTTTTAGCTTCAGATCTAGTTGACAATCCTTTTTTGCGCCAATACGAAGTGAAAATTGGTTCAGAAATGGCTACCATTGAATACGCACAACAAGAACGTAAAATTTTCCTAACCAAACTCAATATTCCACAAGCCATCGCTTCTGAGTCATTTGTTGAAGATTTTTTAAAAGTGGTATTAGAGGATATTAATGAAAAAAATATCAGCGTCGTTCCAACTAGCCCTCCCATTGCAAAATTTATCAAAAGAAATAGACGCTACAAAAAAATGCTCCCTGTGGGGATTCGCATCTAAAGAGTTACTTCCTTAGAAATAAATTCAAACCGAACCAATCCATCCTCATCTATTTGTTTGAGTGAAACTTCATGGGTTGTATTGACTAAGTTTGGATTCCAAGGCGTTTTTACCTTTACGTAATTTGGAGTAAACCCGTGAATATATCCTTCTTTATTTTCCCCCTCAAATAAAACAGTTTGCACAGAACCAAGTTGTGATTCATAGAAAGCTCTACGCTTTTTAGACGAAAGACCTCGTAACATTTTGCTGCGCTTAGTGCGCACTTCTTTTGGAACTTTATGTTCCATCTGCGCAGCTACAGTATTTGGCCGCTCAGAATATGAGAAAACATGAAGGTATGATATATCCAAAGCATTTAAAAACTCATAAGTTTCTAAAAACAAATCATCTGTTTCACCAGGAAAACCCACAATGACATCAACTCCTATACAAGCGTTAGGCATTTTTGATTTTATATGCTCTACCCTATCAACATATAATTCTTTCATGTAGCGGCGGCGCATGAGTTTGAGCAATTGATTGCTGCCACTTTGAAGCGGTATATGAAAATGAGGTACAAAATTATCACTTTGCGCTACAAAATCAATGGTTTCATTTTTTAAAAGGTTTGGCTCTATTGAAGAAATACGAACACGTTCTAAGCCTTCAACTTTACTTAACGCCTGCACTAGCTCAAAAAATGTATGCTCGTGTTTTTTATTGCCAAATTCACCTTTTCCATAATCGCCAATATTAACCCCTGTTAAAACGATTTCTTTAATACCTTTTTGAGTAATTTCACGGGCATTATTCAAAATATTTTGGAGGGTATCGCTTCGTGAAATACCACGTGCTAATGGAATTGTACAATAAGTACATTTATAATCACATCCGTCTTGAACTTTTAGAAAAGCACGTGTACGATCTCCAAAAGAATAACTACCCACGTAAAAATCAGCATCTTCGATTGCACATGAATGTACAGCACCAAGCTGTTTTTTTGTTAAATCGTTAAGGTAATCTGTAATTTTAAATTTTTCTGTTGCCCCAAGCACTAAATCGACACCATCAATAGCAGCAAGCGCATTGGGTTGAAGTTGAGCATAACATCCTATGGCTATAATAAAGGCTTCAGAATTTGATTTTTGGGCTTGTTTGACTATGGTCTTGAACCGCTTATCAGCGTTTTCTGTAACTGAACAAGTATTTATAACATAAACATCGGCAGGTTGAGAAAAGTCAACTCGGTCAAATTCTTCATGCTCAAAACTACGTGCAATAGTGGAAGTTTCTGAAAAATTTAATTTACAGCCAAGTGTATAAAATGCAACTTTTTTTCTTCCGTTCATTCTTGTACATTTACAAAGTGAACAAATTTACAATTAACAAGCTGAATGACAAAGTGCAGTTCTAAATTCTTTAAATACAAGATAAAAGCTATATTCTTCTTATATATGGTTGTGTTTAGTTGTGCAGACAACAACAACATTAGAGCTAAGGATGTTTTTCGCTATAACGAACACAAAAACATTAGTGGGTTAGACCCAGCTTTCGCAAAAGATAATGCGGATATTTGGGCTGTTCACCAACTTTTCAACGGATTGGTACAAATGGATGACAATATGAATATCCAGCCTTGTATCGCTTCAAGATGGGACATCTCTGACGATGGAATACGCTATACATTTGAACTCAGAAAAGATGTATTGTTTCATCGACACAAACAATTTGGCGCTGGAGAAACAAGAGCTGTAACAGCAGAGGACTTTGTTTACAGTTTTCAAAGATTAAAAGATCCTAATCTCGCCTCACCCGGTGCATGGGCAATGGGTGTTGTAAAAGAATTTAAGGCCCTAAACCAAAATACTTTTCAAATAGAATTAAAGCATTCATTCCCTGCATTTTTAGGGATGTTGAGTATGAAATATTTTAGTGTAGTCCCTAAAGAAATTGTAGATTTTTATGGTATGTCTTTCAGAGCTAATCCAATTGGGACTGGGCCATTTAAATTCAAACATTGGTCTGAAAATAATAAATTGGTCTTTCGCAAAAATACACACTATTTTGAAGTAGAATCCAATGGGGGAAAACTACCACACCTGGAAGCAATCGCTATCACTTTTTTACCTGATAAACAAAGTGAATATCTTCAATTTATTCAAGGTAATTTAGATTTTATATCTGGGCTAGATGCTTCTTATAAAGATGATATATTGAACCCAAATGGCAAGTTGAATTCCAAATATTCGAAAAAAATTGATTTGCTAAGAAGCCCATATCTAAATACAGAATATTTAGGCTTTTTTATGGAGTCGAGTTCATCTGAAATAGAAAGTGTACTCATTAGACAAGCCATTAATTATGGCTTTGACCGAGAAAAAATGATCTTATACCTTAGAAATGGGATTGGCATCCCTGCTCATGGGGGGTTCATTCCAAAAGGGCTTCCCGGATTCAATGATTCTATTGCATATTCTTACAACCCCACTAAAGCAAAAGCACTTGTTCAAGAATACATTAAACGGAGTAAAAATCCAAAACCAAGTCTGACTATTACAACCAATGAAAATTATCTTCAGTTTTGTGAATTTATTCAAAGGGCATTATTGGACATAGGTTTGAATGTTTCAATTGAAGTTATGCCGGCTTCAGCATTAAAAACTGCAAAAGCTAATGGGAAATTGGACTTTTTTAGAGCCAGTTGGGTCGCTGATTACCCCGATGCTGAGAATTATTTATCCTTATTTTATAGTGAAAACTATGCGCCAAACGGGCCCAATTATACACATTTCAAGAATGATACTTTTGATCAGCTTTACAAGCAGTCCTTATCAGTATCAGATAATAAAAAACGTTTAGAACTATACAAGAAAATGGATCAAATGATAATTGATGATGCCCCGATTGTAGTATTATTTTATGATGAAGTATTGCGTTTTACTCAAAAAAACGTATCGGGATTAGGTATCAACCCAACAAATTTATTAGAATTGAAAAAAGTACGAAAGAACTAAGATCTGCGGTAAGCTTCAGAAAGCTCAAAAACCTCTGTAAGAATTGCAGTATCATGTTCCGTAAATTCCTCACCCCTTCTTTGCATCACTACTTTAGCAACTTCAAAAGCTTTTGAAGTTAAATACGTACTGAAACCACTGTGTCCGCCCCAACTGAAACTTGGAATGAAATTTCGTGGAAATCCACTACCAAATACATTGGCACTTACCCCAACCACAGTTCCTGTATTGAACATGGTGTTAATACCACATTTGCTATGATCGCCCATCATAAGACCACAAAACTGAAGTCCTGTTTTTGCAAAATTTTCAGTGTCATAATTCCACAAACGGACTTCTGCATAATTATTTTTCAAGTTAGACGTATTGGTGTCGGCACCCAAATTACACCACTCGCCTATGACCGAATTACCTAAAAATCCATCATGTGCCTTGTTCGAATAGCCAAACAAAACAGAATTGTTAACCTCGCCCCCTACTTTGGAATGGGGGCCAATGGTTGTTGGGCCATAAATTTTTGCACCCATTTTAAGAACAGAATTTTCGCAAAGTGCAAAAGGACCTCGAACCAAACTACCCTCCATTATTTCTGCATTTTTCCCAATATAAATAGGGCCATTTGTGGCATTTAAAACGCAATGTGGTAGCGTGGCACCTTCTTCAATAAAAATTTGTGCTGGATTAAAAGCAACCGTTTTTTCTGGAATGGGTTGAGACGTTCTGTTTTTGGTAATCAGTTGAAAATCAGATTCTATAGCTACACCATTCAATTGAAAAATAGACCAAGTGTTTTTGAT
>Ga0213863_10000022_pt1 | contig 129753 bp, 119 predicted proteins | sample PICome_8_FD_160128 | JGI IMG/M metagenome (GOLD analysis project Ga0213863, IMG submission 160128) | Coastal seawater microbial communities near Pivers Island, North Carolina, United States - PICO497 | ecosystem: Environmental > Aquatic > Marine > Coastal | place: USA: North Carolina...
ATTGGGGCTTAAAACTGCTGTTATTGAAAAAGAAAGCCTTGGTGGCGTGTGTCTGAATTGGGGCTGTATCCCCACCAAAGCACTTTTAAAATCTGCACAAGTTTTCGAATACCTTAAGCATGCAGGAGATTATGGCCTGAAAGTAAGTGAATACGACAAAGATTTTGATGCTGTAGTCAACAGAAGTCGTAATGTAGCTGAAGGCATGAGCAAAGGCGTTCAATTTTTGATGAAAAAAAATAAAATTGACGTCATTTCTGGGTACGGTAAACTAAAAACTGGCAAAAAAGTTGATGTTGATGGTACAGAGTACAGCGCAGATCATATCATTATAGCTACAGGAGCGCGCGCGCGCGAACTTCCAAGTTTAGCTCAAGATGGTGAGAAAGTGATTGGCTACCGAAAAGCAATGACGTTAGAAAAGCAACCAAAAAAACTTATAATTGTTGGCTCTGGAGCAATTGGAGTTGAATTTGCCTATTTCTACAATGCAATGGGTACAGAAGTAACTGTAGTTGAATACATGCCTCGAATTGTTCCCGTTGAGGATGAAGATGTCTCTAAGCAACTTGAACGTTCGTTTAAGAAAAGTGGAATTACGATTATGACTTCCACTGAGGTTACTGCCGTTGATACATCTGGGAAAGGAGTAAAAGCAACTGTAAAAACCAAAAAAGGAGAAGAAACTCTAGAAGCAGACATCGTACTTTCTGCTGTTGGAATAAAAACTAACATTGAAAATATAGGCTTGGAGGATGTAGGTATAGTAACTGATCGCGATAAAATTCTAGTTAATGATTTTTACCAAACCAACATACCAGGCTATTATGCCATTGGCGATGTTACACCTGGACCAGCCCTAGCCCACGTAGCTTCTGCTGAAGGGATTTTGTGCGTTGAGAAAATCGCTGGACATAATATTGAGGCTTTAGATTACGGTAATATTCCGGGCTGCACCTATTGCAGCCCCGAAATAGCTAGTGTTGGGCTGACCGAAGCACAAGCCAAAGAACAAGGAATTGACATAAAAGTAGGTAAATTTCCATTTTCAGCTTCTGGAAAAGCAAGTGCTGGTGGAAATACAGAAGGTTTTGTAAAAGTTATTTTTGATGCCAAGTATGGTGAATGGCTGGGCTGTCATATGGTTGGCGCAGGTGTAACTGATATGATTGCTGAAGCAGTATTGGGTCGAAAATTAGAGACTACAGGCCACGAAGTCCTTAAAACAGTTCATCCGCATCCAACAATGAGTGAAGCAGTGATGGAAGCTGTTGCAGATGCTTATGATGAAGTCATACACATCTAATTAAAATCTGAAAAAATAACAAAGGCGGTCTTTTGACCGTCTTTTTTTATGTAAAACTTTGAAGCGCCAAAGAATAACTTCCAAGACCAAATCCTAAGATAACTCCTTTAGCGTTGGGTGAAATAAAAGAATGGTGACGAAATTCTTCTCTGTTGTACGTATTTGAGATATGAACTTCTATAACAGGAGAGGAAATTCCTTTAACAGCATCACCAATACCAACAGAGGTATGCGTGTAGGCAGCAGCATTAAGAATAACACCGTCATATGAAAAACCAACTTCATGCAACTTATCAATCAACTCCCCTTCAATATTGGACTGAAAATATTCAATTTTAAACTGAGGGTATTGAGATTTTAATGTTTCAAAAAAATCCTCAAACGTTTGGGAACCATAAATTTCTGGCTCGCGCTTCCCTAACAAGTTGAGATTAGGACCATTGATAATGATAATTTTTTTCATGTGGTAAAAATACAAAAGTTATGGCATAAAAAAAGCGATGCCGAAGCACCGCTTTTAAATTTATTGTTAAGTAAGACTTAGAAACTGTATACAGCAGCTAAAGTAAAGGTAGATAATCCACCTTGAGTATCATCAGCATCACTGTTCCAGAAAATATCTTCACTAGCAGAATCTAACCTAAGTTCTGGTCTGATTGTTAAGTTTCCTACAGAGTAATTACCCGTTAAAGTAGGAGAGAAAACATTGGTATCGTCTCCTTCAGACTCATAAACGTTGAAATACTCTAAACGTAATCCCCAAGCAAAAGCATCAGAAGTTTGGAACTGAGAATAAGCTGAAAGTGACATGTACCCTTCAGTACCACTTAAACCAGCACCTCTTGTACCAGTTAACATAGCGTCATCATCCCAAGATGCGAAGTTACCGTTAAGGGCAACTGAAAAACTATCAGAGAAATTTAATTTAGCTTTTACATCAATAAAAGTTTCATCTTGACTGCTTAAGAATGAAACACCGTAATCACCTTTACTGATACCAGCAGCGATAGAATAATCACCAGAAGTATTCCCTTCAGTAGTTTCAAGTGGATTCATAACTCCAATACCAAAATTGAAATCATTTCCTAAAGAAAATTGAGCGGCAATACCGTTCATATTTCTAGGCCCAAATGTGTACTGATGAGAATAACTGTAGTGGAAATTATCCGCAGCAGCAAAATTTTCATAACCCATCCATGAGTTCCAACGACCCATCATAAGAGTTACTTTTTCCGAAGCATTCCAGTACATGTAAGCTTCATTTACTACATCAAAGTCGTAAAACTGAGCATCAGCTCTAGGTCCGTACGCTAAATCGGCAACAAAACCAACTTTTTCTCCTTCGTAAGATAGTTTAAGATTAACATTACCACCTGAGAAACCACGATCGTCATTCCCCATGAATGCACTAGGAGCAGACGTAAATGCACCTGCATCATAGCCATCTTCGAGGGATACTTCGTTAGTTCCGTTTAAACTAGTGTGGAAATAAGCGTCTACAGAACCCGTCACGTTAAACTTTGGTTCTTCCTCTTGACCGAATGTTAAACCAACAACGGCTAGAGACATTAAAGTAATTAATTTTTTCATAATTAATTTTTTTTTGTTTATGATTAATATTGCAAAGCTATACAAAATATTTAACGGATTGACATAAAATTCATTTTTTTTTCAATTTCAACGATAAAATCGTGCACTTTATGGACTTTTTAAGAAGGAATCAAGAAAAGAGTCATTTTTAGTTATTTTAACTAAATTTTAGCAAATATTGGCTTAAATATCCGAAATTTGCAGTTATTTATCAGTATCATTACAAAAATAATTTATCATGAAAAATAAGCTATCCCTGTATTTTTTATTGCTTTTTGCAATAGTTTTTGCCCAAAACCCCACATCGTACTCTAACAACATAGATGCCAACGGATTAAAAGATAAATTATACACCTACGCCTCAGACAAGTTTAAAGGAAGAGAGGCTGGAACAGAAGGTGAACATATTGCTGTTGAATACCTCAAAGATAAATACCAAGCCTTGGGAATAAGCCCAGCACAAGCCAATGGAGATTATTTTCAAAATGTACCCTTGAAAAAAATTAAGACACCCAAAGTGAACATCTCAATCGATGGGGCTAATTACATATATTACGATGATTTTATAGCGGTTTCTTCAGGAGAAACAACCACTATTGAAGTTGATGAGTTTACTTTTGCCGGATACGGTATAAAAAGCACACTATATAATGATTACGAAAATTTGGATGTTAGCGGGAAGCTTGTTGTCGCTATTAAAGGAGAGCCAAAAGACGAAGATGGAAAATATCTAGTGACTGGATCTAAAGACAGATCCAAATGGTCTAATGGCCGACAATCATTAAGTTCTAAAAGAAATATTGCTAAAGAATTGGGTGCTAAAGCATTTATATTGATCGACCAAGCCATGTTCAAGCGTTATTCGTCTTATTATAAAGCCGTTGAAGAACGCGGTGGGGAAAGTACTTTAGCGTTAGATGTAGACTCAAAATCCTATTACGGCTTTTTGGGTGGTAAAAAACTGGGAGATCAACTGATTCAAAGTTCTAATGGAACTTTCAAAAAGGATATTAAAATTACATTCAATAATAGTTCAGAACCCATAACATCAAAAAATGTAGTTGCAATACTTCCCGGAACAGAGAAGCCTAATGAATACATAATTTTATCCGCCCATTTAGACCACATTGGAATGCTCGATGGTGAAGTTTTTAATGGTGCAGATGATGATGGGTCTGGCACCGTAGCGATTCTTGAAATAGCAGAGGCATTTAAAGCAGCGGCAGAAAATGGTGAAGGCCCAAAGCGCTCTATTGTTTTTTTACACGTTACTGCTGAAGAGAAAGGATTGTTGGGCTCTCAGTACTACACAGACTATAACCCAGTCGTATCTCTAGAAAACACAGTAGCTAATCTCAATATTGATATGATTGGAAGAATTGATCCAAAAAGGAAGAATGGAAAACGGAATTATATTTACCTTATTGGAAGTGACAAATTAAGCACGGATTTGCATAACATCTCTGAGGAAGTCAATAAAAAGTACAGTAACATTGAATTAGATTATACTTATAATGATGAAAATGACCCCAATCGTTTTTACTACCGATCTGATCACTACAATTTTGCCAAAAACAATATTCCTATTATATTTTATTTCAACGGAACGCATGCCGATTACCATAGAGCTACGGACACGCCAGATAAAATTCAATATGATTTACTAGAAAACAGAACACGTCTTGTTTTTTATACCGCTTGGGAACTGGCCAATAGAGCTGACCGCATTGTCGTCGATAAGGCTTCAAAATAATTGGTTTCTAATTAATAAACCAAAAAAGCTTCTCCAAATGGAGAAGCTTTTTATTTTGGGGTGGAAGATCGGTCTCGAACCGACGACCTCCTGAACCACAATCAGGCGCTCTAACCAACTGAGCTACAACCACCGTTTATCACATAAAAATGCGTGTGCAAATGTAGCGCATTTATGATTTTATACAAAGATTTTTTTTTAATTTATTTTAGATCAAATATAGATTCAACTGCCAAAAGACGGTCACTAGTAAAGCCTTCTGCATAGCTGGTATTTACCAATCGACCTAAATCAGCAGCTCTATATCGTACACTTTCTATGAAATTTTTTGTCGATATAGGTGTTTCTGGAGCCTTACTGTTTGGGTCGAAAAACTGAGATGCATATGCTGCAACTGATGCCATTTTTACGTCTATAGTACTACTAATATCAACTACAAAGTCTGGAGTGATGTTTTTCCATTGGATATAGCTATACACTGCATTCGGGCGCCAAGACTGTTGCAACCCCTCGCTCGTATCCTTAGTTTCAATTTTAAGCAAACCGCTCAAAAAGCAAGCATCACGTACTAAAGCACTCGATTTGGCATGATCTGAATGTCGGTCATCTATAGCATTACAAAAAACAATTTCAGGTTGGTATTGACGTATTTTCTTGATGATTTCCAGCTGATTTTCTTTGGTATTGAATACAAAACCGTCTGGAAACTCTAAATTTTCCCTTTTATGTACTCCAAGAATTTTGGCAGCAGTACTCGCCTCTTTTTTTCGAATTTCAACCGATCCTCTTGTACCAAGTTCTCCTCGAGTCAAATCTATAATAACTACCGTTTTTCCTTCATTAATGGCTTTATGAAGTGTACCGCCACAGCTCAATTCAACATCGTCAGGATGGGCGCCAAAGGCTAAAATATCTACTTTCATGCGATTTATATTTGATTGCTGCAATCTATTGCGCGTTCAATATCGTGAATTAAATCTTTTTTTGATTCAATTCCAAGAGAAAAACGGATCAACTGACTGGAAATCCCTTGTGCTAATCGGTCCGATTCAGAAAGTAAAGCATGTGAAGTTAAAGCAGGTAAAATCATTGTACTTTCTACTCCAGCCAAACTCATAGAGGGTTTTATCAGTTGTAAAGATTTCAAAAACAAAACCGTATCGTATTCTTTAGATAGTTCGAAAGACAACATTGCTCCAAATCCTTTCATTTGAATTTTGGCCAATTGATGTTGTTCGTGCGAAACTAAGCCAGGGTAGTATACTTTTTTTACAGCAGGGTGTTTTTCTAAAAAACGTGCAATTTTTTTAGCATTCTTTTGTTGGGCTCTTACCCGAATTACCAAAGTTTTCATACTTCGCTCCAGCAACCATACGGTTTGATCACTGAGGTTTCCACCAAAATCTTTAGCTAGATTCCAAATTTTACCCATAATATCTTTAGAGGCAGCAACGGCACCAGCAGAAATATCACTATGTCCACCAAAATACTTTGTGGCAGAATGAATTACAATATCTACACCTAAGGTTATTGGTTTCTGAACAATAGGCGTTGCAAAAGTGTTATCGATAGCGGTGGTGATCTGCTTTGATTTTGCAAGCTTTGCCACTGCAAACAAATCAACAAGTTTCAGAAGAGGGTTTGAAGGTGATTCTAAATAAATAAGCTTTGTGTTGTCTTGCACACATGCTTCAAATGAATTGGCAGATAAATCTTTAGTAAAGGTATAAGCTATCCCGTATGAATTAAAATGCGCTTCGATAAAATTTCGAGTACCACCGTAGATGTCATTTTGTATCACGGCATGATCTCCTGACTTTAACAAGGTGAGCATCACAGCAGAAATGGCAGCCATGCCAGATGAAAAAAGCATTCCAGCTTCAGCTTCTTCTAATGCGGCCACTTTCTTGCCTAAGAATTCTTGATTCGGTGTGTTAAAATAGCGCGGATAACGTTTTGGGTCTTGATCTAAAAAATTGTAAGAAGTTGACATATAGACAGGAGAAACTGCCCCATTGAAGACAGGATCATCCACAGCACCAGTGTGGGTGCAAATGGTACGTTCACCTAGTTTGTTTTTTGACATTAAAAGTGTTTGTTAAAAGCTATTTGTTATCTAAATCGTTGAACTGCTTAATAAGAACAAATGCCCATATAGCAACACAAACAGAAACGAAAATGGAAAAATATAATACGATGTCGTTAGCGGCCAAGGCGAAAGAGTTTAAAAAATATCATTAGACCAACAAGCATAGGCGCCCAGATCCCTACAAAAATTCCGTGTAATTGGTCTCCCGAAAAGAAAAGATATTCAGAGACTATGATAATTAGAACGCACAACAGCAATAAGAGCGCGTTGGTGATTCCTAATAGTTTTACAAATTTCATTGAAGCATAATTTTATAAGCTAAAAATAAAAAAAAATAGGATTATTTGTTTAATAAAATGAAAAAAATATAAAGCGAAGAATTACATTCGCAAAAAATAGAGAATGTTAAAAGCAGTATTATTTGATATGGATGGTGTTATTGTAGACACTGAACCCCTTCACCAGAAGGCTTATAAATTTATGTTTTCCGAAGTAGGCATCGAGGTTTCTGACGTTATGTATGAAGGGTTTACAGGGCAATCTACACATGCTATTTGTTCGTTCCTCTGCAAAAATTTCAAGCTTAAACAAAGCCCACAGGAATTGGTGCAGCTCAAGCGTGATCGTTTCACTAAACTCTTTCATGAAGATGATGCACTGCAACTATTGCATGGCGTAGAAGAACTTATAAAAGATTATCACGCCAGTGGACTTACCCTTGTTCTCGCCTCTTCAGCATCCATGTTCACCATAAATAATGTCACAAAGCGTTTTGGCTTAGACCAGTATTTTTCGACTAAATTGAGTGGTGCCGATTTAAAAGCATCAAAACCTCATCCTGAAATTTTTATCAATGCAGCCAAAGCAGCTGATGCTTTGCCAAATGAATGTTTTGTAATCGAAGATTCAACCAATGGGATCAAAGCTGCAAAACGTGCAGGGATTTATTGTGTGGCCTACAAAAGTGAGCACTCCAAAAACCAAGATTACACTTTGGCAGATATGCTTATTTCTGATTACAAAGAAATTACTTTTGAAAGGATGCACAAAAAGTTTAATTAACTTTTCTGCGTATAGAACTTGCGGTGTTTAAAGTGTGCCATAACACTAATTGCTGTAATGATAAAAAGGCTAGCTAAAATATATGTAACACTTATTTCTTGGTCATCTTTTGCGTAGGAATGTAATCCTGCAAGATAAAAGTTTACCCCAAAATAGGTCATCAATATACTTCCAAAGGCAAGAACAGAAGCGATGTTGAATATCAAACGGTTTCTAAGACCAGGCACCAAACGCATATGGATAACGAAGGCATAAATCATGATGCTGATAAGCGCCCATGTTTCTTTGGGGTCCCAACCCCAATAACGACCCCAGCTCTCATTAGCCCACATACCTCCTAAGAAATTTCCTATGGTTAACATAACTAAGCCAACAGTTAGTGCCATTTCATTAATGATCGTAAGTTCTTTGACGTGCAATGCCATCTTTTGCTTATTTTTTGAATTCGTAAGAATCATAAGCAATAAACTTATCACTCCTAAAATCATCCCCAAAGCAAAAGGGCCATAACTCCCCACTATGATAGCTACATGTATCATGAGCCAGTAACTGTTCAAAACAGGCTGTAAATTCCCAATAGAAGGATCCATCCAATTCCAGTGTGCAATCATTAAAATCATAGCAGTTACAAAGGCTGTTGAGGCAAAAGTAAGGTTGCTCTTATGTCCGAGCATTATACCAAAAGCCATGGTTGCCCAAGCCACATAGATCATAGACTCGTAGGCATCACTCCAAGGTGCATGTCCAGAGATATACCATCGAGTAATGAGCCCGGCGGTGTGTAAAGCAAAACAAACGTAAAGCAAAACCTTGAAAACACTAACTGAAATCTTTAAGAATTTACTTTTGTCTTTTAGTATTTGAACAATTAAAAGAACAAACATCAAACTACTGGCATACATATACCAACTGAACAGCTTTTTGAAGATATCGTATTTATTGTACTTGATTTCAGTTTTAATTTTTTCCTCCGAAAGCATTGTATCTCCACCATAGCGTTGCTGGGTAGTTTTAAGTGCGCTAAGTAATTTTTGGCTTTGTGTAAAATCAGATTCTTGTAACTTATCGTTTTGCAAAGTAGCGAGATAGGCTAAAAAACCTGTTTTAATGAAATTCGCATATAACGAATCACCTAATGATAAGTTTTGTTGTACAAATTCTTTGGACGATACCCATTTATTATTTTCGTCCTCTGGGATTGGGAAAAGACGTAGCGCATCACCTTCTAATGAATTAAATAACAGACTCACGCGTTGATCGGCTTCCTTAAATTCTTTTTGAATGGCTGTAGGCACTTGAGCACTGTAGGCTTCTTCTAAATATGGGCCGAGTTTATAATTCAATTTCTTGTCTAAAAAATCAATCAGAGCAGCATATTTTTGTTCTTTTGGAATTCCAATCAACTGGCGAATGGTATCTGCTTTTTTTGGCTTTAGATAGATTATTGGAACATTATACCACAGCTGCGGACTTTCTTGCATAGATAAAAACACCTGATTAGCCGAAAAGTCATTGTAGACATCTTTTTTAGATAATTTCCTCAATAGCTCTGAAGCGTAGGTGTTCACGGGTTTCATTCGTCCGTCAGAATCTTGTATCACAAGATGTCCAAATAGATCTGATTGCTCCTGAGGAGTTATATTGACCGATAAAATTGAATCTAGTTGTTGTGCTGTTGGACCCAACATCTGATGGTCAGAAGTATGGGTGGTTTGTGCATTAACGCCCAAACAAAAGAAAGTAAAAGCTAGAACCGTAAGCTCGGCTTTCTTGAGTTTAATTTTATCTAACCGATTACGTAAAACTTCCATTCTTGCGCCCTTGCTCAGCAAAATAGCAAGCAAACCAAAATACAATAAATAATACCCTAAATAAGTAAACCAAGTTCCCCAATAATCGTGGTTTACTGAAAGAATAGTTCCTTTCTCGTCGGGATCAAAAGAGGATTGAAAAAACTTGTACCCCCTATGGTTTAAAATATTATTCATGTAAATATGAAAATCAAATGTCCCTTCTTGTTCATCATAAACGGTGACTTTACTCTCAAAAGATGAATAGCTTTTTTCAGTTCCTGGATAACGCTCAGCAATAAAATCATTAAGTTTGATATCAAATGGAAGATCAAGTATTTTAGAACCGTATTTGAATGCAAAATCCAAACCTCCTAAACTCAGTTCTTTAAAAGGGTTGTTTACCCCTTGTCCCCCAAGTAATTTTACTATTTTAGAATCTCCATTTACAGTAACTTTAAGCACAACGCCATCTTCATCTCCTTTGAGTAATTTAGACTTTTTCACCACATCAAAAACACCTTTTATCACAGGCTTTGGAAAGACAATGGCTTGATTTCCTATAATGTAACGTGACCTTAACGCCAAAGGTTGAATACTGTCTTTGATAAGTCGACCTTGAAAGCCATTAGCCATGGTCATATACTCACCTTCAAAAGGAGATTGAATCGTTAAACCCTCTTCAGAATAAGTCAAATTTATGGCGCCTTCAGTAGGCTTATTTAGTGCATAAAGCACATTGTGTATACTGCTGACTTCGCCAAGTTTCAAAAAATGATTGTGCGGAGCTCCACTTCCTGCCTCCACTAATTTCAAATAGTATTGCCCATCGTCATTAGGAACAATATCCTCTTCAGCACCAGGAATAAAGTTAACAAGCTCTAAAACAACTCGTGCATCGCCGTAAGTAGTTTCTTTTTTGTAGTCGTTTTCTAATCTTGGTGAAAAATCTACAGCGTGGTTGAGAACACGACGCTGCAACTGACCGTTAATTTTATAATCTCCATCAATGTAGGTAGTTAAGTAAGTTTTTTGTGACAAAAAGGTGTTTTCAGTTGCACCCTCACGAATAGACATCATGCCTTCAAAACCATAATTTCGCGTTATAAACGCACCAAGAAGAATGAAAATGAATGATAAATGAAGTACTAGGGTTGCCCATTTTTCTTTGCGCAACAACCGGTATCTGAAAATATTTCCAATAAAATTGATCATGAAAATAGCCATAATCGCCTCAAACCAAAGCGCATTATAAATTAAATTTCTAGAATATGGGGTTGGCGAAGTACTTTGCCCCTGATCTAAAAATGTTCCAACGGCCATTGCTACGGCGTAAACAATAAACAAAACTGCAGTGAGGCGTGTAGAAAAAAGAATATTGGCTATTTTTTTGAGCATAAAAAAGTGACAAATTTTATGGACCACAAAGGTAGTTACTTTTTGTATTAAATTAATTTATAAACGCCGCTTTTAACACTAATTTTAATATTTATCTCATAAAGCAGATTGTAAACTTTTAAAAGACCTTATTCTTGTGTAAATTAGCGCTATGATTACTGTTGTTGTTTTAGGAGCTGGAAATGTTGGTACGCATTTATGTAAAGCCATACATGCTTCAGAGGGTATTAAGCTTGTTCAATGGTATAACAGGTCAAAAATCAATAGCACAAACCATATGACCGCTGTTGAGCAGTGCAACAATCTAAGTATGTTAGCTACTGCAGACGTATACATAATGGCAGTTAGTGATAATCATGTTGAAAGCCTCTCCAATCAACTTCCTTTTGAAAATCGATTGGTGGTTCACACATCTGGAAGCGTCCCTATGCGCCATTTAAATAAAAAAAATAGACGTGGTGTATTTTACCCGCTGCAAACATTTTCAAAATCAGCAGAATTAGATTTTAAAAATGTTCCGATATGTATAGAAACTACTATTAAAAAAGACCGTAGTTTTTTGATGTCCCTAGCAAAAGCTATCGGAAGCCCTGCTTACAAGATCAACTCAGAACAACGCCAAACACTGCATTTATCTGCAGTTTTCGTTAATAATTTCACAAATCAATTATACCGAATTGCACACGAATTAGTCGATATGCAGGGCTTAGATTTTGAGATTCTTAACCCCTTGATTCTTGAAACCGCAAAAAAAGTACAACTCCTCTCACCCTATATGGCCCAAACAGGCCCGGCAAAAAGACGCGATAACAAAACATTAAAAACTCATTTAAATCTTTTGGAAAAAAACCCGAATTACAAAGAATTATACGAGCAAATTACAAAATCAATCCAAAAAACTCATGGCTAAGAAAAATTACAAAGCATTATTAAACAACATTACAACACTCATTTTTGATATCGATGGCGTACTTACAGATAGTTCATTGTTAGTTACATCTGATGGTGAACTGCTTCGTAAAATGCACACAAGAGATGGTTACGCGCTTCGCGCTGCTGTAGAATCAGGTTTGACAGTTTGTATCATATCTGGTGGAAAAAATGAAGGAGTTCGCAAACGTCTAGAAGGTCTTGGGATAAAAGAGGTTATTTTAGGTGCCCATGACAAAGTAAAGCACTACAAAGAATTTATAAAGAAATACAGTCTTACTACTGATGAAATTGTATACATGGGTGATGATATCCCTGATGTGCCCGTAATGAAACTCGTTGGATTGCCTTGCTGCCCTCAAGATGCAGCACCAGAAGTGAAAGCTATTTCAGAGTACATATCCCACGTAAACGGAGGCTGTGGTGCAGCTCGTGATATTATCGAACAGGTTATGAAAGTAAGGGGTTTGTGGATGAGAGATTTTGATGCTCAAAATGACTAAATTTTAAATGTTAAAAAATCGATTAAAATCTAAAAATTTAATTTTAGCATCAGGTTCTCCAAGACGACAAGAATTGCTAAAGTCATTAGGCGTACCCTTTGAAATTCGATTAAAAGAAATTAACGAAAACTATCCAAAACAGCTTAAGAACAGTGCGATTTCAGACTATCTCGCTAAACATAAATCAAATGCATTTTCAAAGGAAATTAATCAAAATGACCTCCTCATTACTAGCGACACTATAGTTTGGCACCAAAACACAGCATTAGGCAAACCTAAATCTAAGGTCGAGGCCTTTCAAATGCTTCAAAAATTAAGTGGTAAAACACATGAGGTAATTACATCTGTTTGCTTGAGAAGTACAACAAAAGAAGATCTATTCAATTCCTCAACTAAAGTCACCTTTAAGATACTATCCGCCCTTGAAATTGAATATTATATTGATAACTACAATCCAATGGATAAGGCTGGAGCTTATGGGATACAAGATTGGATAGGTCAAATTGGAATCACAAAAATTGAAGGTTCATATTTTAACGTAATGGGCTTCCCATTGGATAAGATATACACCCAATTATTGAAATTTTCTGAAAAATTCTAAGGCTCTTTTTTCATTATAATAAACACAGCCCTTTTGAATAAATCCAACATGACCTCCTTTTTCAGGAGTTTCTAAATGTAAATATTTGCTCTTTTGAGCCATCTCTAGCGGAAAACAAGAAGGCGTTAGAAATGAATCATTTTTGGCATTGAGCAATAAAACAGGGGTTTTTATAGAAGACAAAAAACCTAAGCTACTTGATTTTTCATAATAATCTGCCGCGTTTGTAAAACCATTGGCTTTGGCAGTATATACCTCATCCAATGTTCGAAGAGTCCATACGGAGTACAGAGCTTTTCTCGAAATTTTATCTGGAAATTGCCGTTGTTTTTTCATCAATTTATATTTTAACCCTATCATGAAGTAAATATGAAAAAGGATGTTTTTGAATTGATGTAAAGCTTTTGATGAAGCCGCCAAATCAACAGGAACTGAAACTGCCATTGCTGCTTTAAGTTGTTGAGGAATGTTGTCGTTTTCCCCTAAATATTTCAAAATAATATTACCCCCTAAACTTATTCCTTTCAAAAAAATTGAGGTATAGTTGTAAGTCTTAATAACATAAGCAATTACGTCTTTAATATCATCGGTTTGCCCAGAGTGAAAGCTAGAGAACTTCTTATTTAATTCACCGCTACAACTTCTAAAATTAACACAAACAGCATCTATACCATTGCTGTTGAAGTGCTTTGCTACTCCAGTCACATAGGGCCGTTGCCCATCGCCCTCCATGCCATGCAACAAAATGACAAGCTTATTTGATTGGCCAGCTGTGTAACTCCAGTCTAAGTCTAAAAAATCGCCATCACGCAAAATGATACGTTCACGTTTTTGTTTGATATTTAATTGCCTAAACAAGCCAGAATACACTGTTGAGATAAAGGCGTTTTTAAATACAAAAATAGGATTAAAGTAAGATTTAACTAAAGGCATTTAATATATTGATTTTCAATAATTTAATTGTTTTTTTATCTGCTAAAAAACGAGCGTCTGAGCGCATTCCTAAAACCCAAATTACTGCATCATTAGAACACAGAAGCAAAACCTTAGATTTTTCTATTAATGATAACTTTTGGTCTTTAAAAAACTTACTCATCTTCTTTTTACCAGACATCCCTGAAGGATAGAAATAATCGCCTTCCTTCCACGTACGCAACACCAATGGAAACTGAAGTTTATCAGCATCCAAAAACAATGTATTATGATTTGAAACACCCAATTCAATTGGGTTTTCAAGTTTTAATGAGATACCATATTCGCGGATACGCACTGTAGAGTTTTCAGCTTCAATTTTTTGGTAAAATTTTTTATTTAATGATTTTTTAGTAAGAATTAACACAGATCGATCTTTTAAAAGCGAGTGGGTTTTAGAATGAATCTGTTTCCCCGTCTGCGCATCAATCAAATTATAAAGCTCATCAAAATCCGTAAACCCATAACAGTGGAACAGAGGAAATATGTACGAACGCAACGGATTAAGATTTTTTAAAGCGGATACTGAATAATGCTTCTCAAATGCATTAGAATATTCTATAACTTCATCACTAACGGCTTTAATGTGGTTTTGCAGCAAGTCTTGGGATGATTTAAGGTGGTTTTGGGTACTTTGCAAGGCATATACAATTGATGGGTAAATAGCCTTTAAAGCAGGTATCAATTCGTGCCGTAGATGATTGCGCTGATAATACAAACTCGCATTGCTGCTGTCTTCACGCCATTTGAGCTTATTTTCTAAAGCATACTCAAGAATTTGGGCTCTAGTAAACAACAACAAAGGCCTGATTATATATTTATTTTTGTTGGGAATCCCAACCAATCCATCTAGCCCTGATCCTCGGCTTAAATTGATGAAGAAGGTTTCTAAATTATCATCGGCGTGGTGAGCAGTAAGTACCGCATCAAAAAGGTGTTCATCACGAAGCTTATCAAAAAAATCGTAGCGTAATTTTCGTGCTGCCATCTGTACAGACAACTTATTCCTTTCAACATAATCAGCTGTATCGAAATGGTCAGAATAGACTGTCAAATTATTACTTTTAGCAAATTCTAGTACAAACCTTTCATCAGCATCACTTTCATCGCCTCGTAATTTGAAATTACAATGTGCGATTGAAATATTAAAATCTGATTTTAAACATAGATCAGCAAGAACCATACTATCTAACCCCCCTGAAACGGCCAACAAAATCTTTTGATTCGTTAATCCAGAAAAATTATTTTTTATATGTGTATTGAAAGCTGTTAACATGTTGCAAAAATACAAATTAATTCTCCAGAGCCTCTCTAAGCGCTTTTGCTTTTATAAGACACTCTTCATACTCAGATTCTGGACAACTTTTTGAGGTAATAGCACTGCCTACAGAAAATGAAACATATGCCTTATCCTGATTATACAAGATACTCCTTATCACCACATTAAAGTCAAAATCTCCAGATGGTGTAAAATATCCAATAGCTCCGGAATACAGACCTCGTTTAGAATCCTCCAGCTTTTCTATAAGTTTCATCGCTGCGATTTTTGGAGCACCAGTCATGCTCCCCATGGGAAAAGTAGATCTTATGACATCAACCGACGAGTAGTCATCTTTAATTTTGGCAGTTACTGTAGAAATTAGGTGATGAACTTGCGCAAAAGTATAGGATCCACAAAGCTCATCCACTTGTACAGAACCTTTTTTGGCTATTCGAGACAAATCATTGCGAACCAAATCGACAATCATGACATTTTCACTACGTTCTTTTGGGTTAGACTCTAAGTCTTTTTTCAACTTTGCGTCTTCATTTAAGTTGTCAGAGCGTTTCGACGTGCCTTTAATGGGTTGGGAAATAACTAGCCCACCTTCTTTTTTCAAATACCGCTCTGGTGAAGCTGAAAGACTGAATTGTTTTCCATTTTTCATGTAAGCTGAAAAGGGCGGCTTAGATCGTTCTTGAAGCTTGTGGAATGTAGCCAAAGGGTCGATACCAGCATGCGCATAAAACTCCTGACAAAAATTAGCTTCATAAACATCACCTCTATTGATATGACTTTGAAGTGTCTTTACCTTTGTTAAATAGGATTCCTTGGGGGTTCTGGGTACGATATCAATCTTAGAACTTGCATGATTTGTATAGCCTAAATGTTGATTATTGATTTTCTCGAGATCAGACTGAATTAAATGAGAAAATTCATTAAGGTAACGAACAATAACTTCATCGTCATGAAAAATAAATATTTTTTTGGGATGGAAAAAAACCAAGTCTGAAAAGCCAAGACCATCAAAATTTGAAGAATATAACGCTTCAATATCATTTTTTAAATCATAGGAGAGATAACCAAAGACCCAGTCTGATGTCTCTTTGATAAAATCCTCTAATACTTGAAAACCTTGATCTACGCCTACTTGAATGTTAGACATTCCTTCGACAGCCAAAATCGCATCAAAACTACTATGGGCTTGATTATATTCATTCGAATCAAGCCAAACAACTTTATCAAAAGCATTTGCCCATTGCAAAAGTTTCTTCTTGAATTCCTTTATATTATCTAACTTGATGTGATGGTCTGTTCTCAAAAAATGAAACAACTTATATTGAAATGTAAATTTAAACAGATATTTGAAATATACTTCTACTTTCTTAGAATACATTACCTTTGAGAAAACATTTTATACTTGGGACACTTCAGTGAATTTAATTTAACACCAGAGCTATACAGAGCTATTGAACGTTTGGGGTATTCGAAACCAACGCCGATTCAACAGAGTTCATTTTCTAAAATTTGTTCGGGAAGAGACTTAGTGGGTATTGCACAAACAGGGACTGGAAAAACAATGGCATACACTCTACCTTTGCTTAGAAACCTAAGTAAACCAACACAAAATTCGCCACGAATACTGATTCTAGTACCCACAAGAGAATTGGTTCTTCAAGTAGTAGAGAGTGTAAACAACTTATGCGCTGAACTTTCGTTTAAAACTATTGGTGTTTTTGGAGGAACAAACATCAACACACAAAAAAGAGAAGTTGAAGAAGGTGCAGATATAATTGTTGCTACACCTGGACGTTTGTATGATTTAGCCTTAAGCAGGGCTCTGCGCTTCAAGGAGATTCAAAAACTAGTCATAGATGAAGTCGATGTAATGCTCGATCTAGGATTTAGGCATCAATTAATTAACATCTTTGATATATTGCCTGAACAACGCCAAAACATCATGTTTTCTGCCACCATGACAACTAATGTAGACGAACTAATTACTTCATTTTTCAAGGCGCCCAACAAAGTCTCTACCGCAATTTCGGGCACTCCATTGAAAAATATTAAGCAATATCGTTTTGATGTAGCAAACTACAACACTAAAGTGAATTTATTAAATTTTTTATTGAGGGAAAAAGAACATTATAATAAGGTTCTTGTTTTTGTAGATCAAAAACGTATTGCAGATCGCTTATTTAATCACACAGCGCTAAACTTTGCCAATGAATGTGCCGTTCTGCATTCCAACAAATCTCAAAACTATAGAACTAATGCCATCGAAGAATTCAAAACTGGCTGCAGTCGAATTTTAATTACTACAGATATAATGGCACGCGGAATTGATATCAACGATATATCACATGTAATTAGCTTCAATACGCCTACTTTTCCTGAAAATTATATGCACAGAATAGGAAGAACGGGAAGAGCGCAGAAAAAAGGTGAAAGCATCTTGTTTTCTACAGAAAAGGAACAAGAGGAAAGAGTCAAAATTGAGACCTACATGGACTTTAAAATTGAATGCTTGGAATGGCCGGATGAAGTTGATGTTTCGGATGAACTAATGCCCGAGGAAAAAAACAGCAAGGAACCCTATAACCCCCACAAAAAAAGAAATGATGATGTCCCAGGTCCAGCATTTCACGAAAAGAAAGAAAAAAATAAAAAAGTAAATTTGGGAGGATCGTATAGAAAAACAATAGCAAAAAAATACAAAAAACCTAAAACAAGAGGAGACAAAAACTTTAATCGCCGTAAAAGAAAGTAATGTAAAAAACTTAAAGTCTTTCTAAGTTTAATTCATTGTAGCTTTTCATTAACTTGACTTTGATGCGTTTCAACCTCATCTTCACTGCACTTTCGCCTAATTCAAATATACGCGCAAGTTCTCTAATTGTAATCTGCCTACAATATTTCATCAAAACAAGTTGTTGTTCTTGCTTAGAAAGCAAACTTACAGCATAACTAAGCCTTAAGTGCTGTTGTTGGTCTACTCCACTTGAATCGTAATTATAATTTAAATAATAAGTACTTAACTCTTCAGGATCGACATAACGATTCTCAAGTTTTCTATACTTTACCTGTCTGGTGTGATTAATACAATAATTTCGTGTAAAACTATAAAGCCAAGTTGAGAACTTAGATTTGAATGAAAAAGCATTAAGCTTGAGAAAAACTTTGAAGAATATTTCTTGAGATAAATCCTCAGCATCTTGTTTGTTTTTAAAAAACCGCAAACAATGCCTATATACTGATGCATAATAACGGTCATATAAAGTTTCAAAAAGCTGTGTATCTTCTTTTTCGACGATAGCACGTACTAGTGCTTCGTCTGATATTTTGAGGGGTTGTTTTTTTAAGTTCAAAGCGATTGGGGTTGCTTTTGCTGATCATTTCTGAAAAGCCCTGTTAATATTTAAAAAATTTGTTTAATTACATAATTAAAATGTTAGACAATTCATTGTTTTTCAGTGATTTAAATATACATTTTTTTGAAAAATAAAAAAATAATTACTGCTTAAAATAAAAAAAACGATCAAAGTTGATCGTTTTTTTATTGAAGAAAATACTTTTTCATCAAACATGTAAAGCTCGGTCATCAGTGGCTGCCAATGCAGCTTCCTTTATGGCTTCTGTAAAGGTTGGATGAGCATGAGACATTCTGGAAATATCTTCAGCAGATGCGCGAAACTCCATAGCCACAACGGCCTCTGCGATCAAATCAGCACAGCGAGCGCCAATCATATGTACACCTAAAATTTCATCTGTAGCTTCGTCTGCGAGGACTTTAACGAAGCCATCTAAGTCCATACTTGCACGGCTTCGTCCAAGGGCACGCATTGGAAATTGCCCACTTTTATAAGCTGTACCCTCACTGGTTAACTGCTCTTCTGTTTTACCCACAGAAGCAACTTCAGGCCAAGTGTAAACGACGCCTGGTATTAAATTGTAATTAATATGCGGTTTTTGACCTGCAATGTGTTCCGCTACAAAAACCCCTTCTTCTTCTGCTTTATGCGCTAACATAGCACCTTTTACAACATCTCCAATGGCATAAATATTAGTCGCTGTAGTCTGCAAATGCTCGTTCACTACTACCTGTCCACGCTCATTTAATTGAACTCCAGCAGCATCAGAGTTTAGACCAGCAGTGTAGGCACTTCGTCCTACTGAAACCAAGCAGTAATCACCTTCAAATGTTACTGTTTGCCCTTTTTTATTTTCAGCCTGGACGATAACGCGATCGTCAACGCGTTTTACAGAAGATACTTTATGAGAGGTATTGATTTTAAACTTTTGCTTTTTTAGGACTTTAGCCAATTCTTTGGACAAGCCCTTATCCATTGTGGAGATGATACGATCCATGTACTCCACAACTGTAACTTCGGAACCTAGCCGCTTGTATACTTGACCAAGTTCTAATCCGATCACTCCTCCTCCAATAATAATTAGGTGTTTAGGAATTTCTTTTAACTTCAAGGCCTCTGTTGACGTTATTATGCGTTCTTTGTCAATCTTTGCGAAAGGTAAAGTTGAAGGCTTGCTTCCTGTAGCGATGATGGTGTATTTTGCTTCAATTTCTTCATTTTTAGTGCCACTAATTGAAATGTGTGTAGCGTCTTTGAACGCACCAATACCATGAAAAACGTCTATTTTATTCTTCTTCATTAAAAATTCAATCCCAACCGTAGTCTGATCTACAACCGATTGCTTTCGCGCCATCATTTTCTCTAAATTGACCTTAACCTCTGATGGTATTTCTATTCCATGTGTATCAAAATGCTTCACAGCGTCTTCAAAATGATGAGACGAATCCAATAAAGCTTTGCTAGGTATACATCCTACATTGAGGCATGTACCACCCATAGTGCTATATTTTTCAATGATTGCGACCTTCATGCCAAGCTGTGCGCAGCGAATGGCCGAAACATATCCTCCAGGTCCAGAACCAATTACAGCAACATCAAACGATTTCATAATTATATATTTTAAGTAACAAAAATACAAACTTCAAATCAATAGAGGTGAAGAAAATTCTAAATATTTAAGGCAGTTGTGTGCTTCACTTGATTGATCATAAACATACTGTGTGTACTCCCAATATGATTTAAATTTGTGAGCTTTTCAATCATAAATTTTCGATAAGATACCATATCTTTTACATGAACCTTGAGCAAGTAATCATAATCACCACTGAGGTGATAACATTCCAAAACCTCATCTATGGCAATCACTTCACGTTCAAATTGCTTTACGTTATCTTGGGTGTGCTGTACAAGTTTTACATGACAGAATGCTATGAAAGATTTATCTACTTTTTCTTTAGAGACCAAAGCAACATATCCTTCAATAAAGCCCGTTTTTTCAAGTTTTTTGATACGTTCGTATACAGCGGTTACAGAAAGTGCTAAATTTGCAGAAAGCGCTTTATTTGTTAATTTAGCGTCATTTTGTAAGAGGCGTAAAATTTTCAAGTCTATTTCGTCGAGTTTCATATGGAAAAAAAATCTTAATATAGTTTAGTTTTGTCAAAAATATAATTTTTTTTTCTAAAAAAAATTATATTTTTAGGTTTATTTTCTATTTTAATAAATATTCATTGTTTTTATATCATAATTTTTAGTTATTTGACTAAAATAATTATTATGAAACCAGCAGACTCCATTCAAGACCTACAGTATTTCGGCGAATTTGGAGGAATAAACCCATCCATTTCTGATTCTTCAACCTACACCTTTCTTTCAGCTAAAACAATGTTTGACAGTTTTGAAGGCAATGCAGACGGTTGTTATTTGTATTCAAGACATAGCTCTCCTTCAAACCTTTACTTAGGAGAAGCATTGGCCGCAATGGAAGGAACAGAGACTTCAAATGTATCTGCTTCGGGAATGGGCGCAATCACAGCCGTACTCATGCAGCTTTGTGCGGCTGGAGATCATATCGTATCGAGCCGAACAATATACGGAGGCACCTACGCCTTTCTAAAAAACTTTACACCTAAGCTTAATATTAAAACAAGTTTTGTTGATATTACAAGTCTTAAATCAGTTGAAGACGCGATTACAAGTCAAACAAAAGTACTGTACTGTGAATCAGTAAGCAACCCGCTTCTTGAAGTCGCTGATATTGAAGCCCTTTCAGTAATTGCTAAAAAACACAACCTTCAACTTGTTGTTGACAACACCTTCTCCCCTTTATCCATTTCGCCAAAACAGCTTGGTGCTGATATAATTATTCATAGCCTAACAAAATTTATCAATGGCGCAAGTGATACAATTGGAGGTGTGGTTTGTGGCACTCAGCAACTTATCGATAACTTACGTAATGTAAACGATGGAGCTGCAATGCTTTTCGGAGCTACAATGGACAGTCTGCGCGCGGCATCCATTCTTAAAAACTTAAGAACTTTACACATCCGAATGAAACAACACAGTGCCAACGCTATGTATTTATCAAAGCAATTTGAATCTTTAGGCGTCAAAACTGTATATCCTGGACTAGAAACACACCCGTCACATAATGTGTTTAAACGTCAAATGAATACAGAATTTGGGTATGGCGGCATGCTCACTATTGACGTCGGAACACTTGAAAAAGCCAATGCCTTGATGGAGTTAATGCAAGGAAAAAATTTAGGGTACTTAGCAGTTAGTCTTGGTTTTTATAAAACGCTCTTCAGCGCACCAGGATCGTCAACATCTTCCGAAATTCCAGAGGATGAGCAAAAGGAAATGGGCTTAAGCCCAGGATTGATTCGCTTTTCTGTTGGATTGGATAATGATATTGAGCGAACATTCAAATCCATGAGCGATTGTATAAAATCTGTAGGTATACTTTAAGTTTCTAGATTCCTTTAATACGGTTCCAAAAGTTTAAAACGTCGTCTTCGTCAGGATTCTCTGGGTAAAATGGCGCTGCAATCCAACGCTCATTTACCTTTTCAATTGAAAAACTAAAGACAGACGAATTTGGATCATTTTCATCCATCAATGGATATCTTAAATCTTTAAAAATAAAAACTCCTCGCTCAGCAGACTCTGTTACACTGTAAAACCCATTACTAAACCAAATTAAGGTTTGAATATCTCTGTCATTTGTAGGAATTAGGTTGTGATTTTTTGGAATACGCTGCCATTTCTTTGGATAATCCGACTCATCGAATATGGAATAAAGGGCAACATAATAATCAGAGTTAGATTCCGCAATACCATACCAAAGTACATTATTGAGAATCGTTGGCTGGCACCTGAACCGACTATATAAAATCTTTTGATTTTCTAATGAAGATTTAAATACAGTGGAGATGTATGTCTTATTAATAAAGGTTGTCAGCATATATAACGAACTAACCACTATGCCAAAGTTTAATATGGAGCGCCTTAGCTTTGAATTGCGTTTGAAAAACAACAACAAAATAAGACTCAACAAAAACGGAACAGTATACAAAGGATCTGCTACAGAAATATTATCAAAAGCTACTCTATACGATGAGAAAGGAGCAAATAATTGTGTGCCGTAAGCGGTAAAACAATCCAAAATAGGATGTGTGAAAATCGACCAAAAAAATAAGCTAATCCAATTTTTTCTAGTGGTAAGCCCTTTTCGACTTCCGCGATCAAAAGACCAAAAAAGAAAATAGCCTAGGAGAATACTTGAAATAACTGCAAACGGAATAGAATGCATAAACCCTCTATGGAAGGCCATAGCCTGAATTTCATTACTGTAAAGCCATTTTCCAACAAAAACGTCAAGGTCAGGGAGCGTACCTCCTAGAGCACCAAAAAAAAGGGCTTTATTGCCAATTTTTTTTCCCAAAACTACTTCACCGCAAGCGGCACCCAAAACAATTTGTGTAAGTGAATCCATAAACTAAGGACAAAAGTACATATCTGTTGTAGTTTCTGTTGGGGTTTTAACTAAATTTTATTTAAAAAAAATGAAAAAAAATAAAATTCAACATCTTTTTGTGATAATTTCTTAAAAATTGTAATATTACAACACTTATGAAAGCAGCTAGTGTCGTAGAAATTAGAAAAGAGTTAGCGGATTTAGATAAAGAAAGTATAAAACAACTTTGTTTACGTCTGGCGCGCTTCAAACTTGAAAACAAGGAACTACTAACATACCTCCTCTTTGAAGCTGATAATGAGGAAGGTTACACAAACAGCATTAAAACCCAACTGGACGATCTTTTTAAGCAGATCAATACCAACAGCTATTTTTACATTAAAAAGAGTGTGCGAAAAATTTTACGCCGTGTCAGAAAGTTTTCTCGTTATTCAAATTGCCCTGAAACAGAAGTTGAGCTCCTCCTCTATGTTTGTCATCAAATGCTAAAGATAAAACCCTCTGTTTTGAGGAACAAAACATTAACAAATATATTTAATCGTCAGATTGAATTGATTCAAAAAAAGACATCAAAACTTCATGAAGATTTACAATACGAGTACAATCTTCAGATTGAAGATTTAAAATCATAAACAATGAATATATTAGGAATAGATATTGGTGGGTCTGGAATAAAAGGCGCCATTGTAGATACAAAAAAAGGAGAATTAATTAGTGATCGTATTCGTATATCCACACCAAAACCTGCCACACCTGAAGCTATTTCCGAAGTTATAAAAACCATCTGTCAACAGCTTCATTGGAGCAGTATTGTTGGGGTTTCATTTCCCACGATCATAAAGAAAGGTCGAGCGATGCATTTCGGAAATTTAGATAAATCTTGGAAAGGGACACAAGTGGATAAATTGTTTGAACAACACTCCAATAATCCTTTTTTTGTGGTGAATGATGCCGATGCTGCCGCTATGGGAGTTATGGAATTTGGCGTAGGGAAAGCAGAAAAAGGGTTAGTAATCACCATAACGCTTGGAACTGGTATTGGATCTGGAGTATTTTTTAATGGAGAATTACTATCAAATTTTGAATTGGGGAGGCTTTACGGAAAAAAAGGGGATATAATGGAACTGTTTGCTTCAGATGCCGCTCGAAAACGCAACGATTGGGATTTCAAAAAATGGGGTAAACGTCTGAATTTTTTCCTATCACATATTGAAAAAAGCTTTAATCCAGATTTAATAATCATAGGAGGTGGTGTGAGTAAAAAAATAGATCATTTCAAACGCTACATTGACATTGAAACCCCTTTTAAATCTGCAGAACTAAAAAATAATGCTGGCATTGTGGGTGCTGCACTTTTTGCCAAAAGGAGCAGCCTTTGAATTCAGAAAGAATTAACTTAAAATTCGAAAAATAAGTTCTTGGTACAAATCTAATGGTTTTAGATTCGCACCAACCCCTTTACTTTTGACATCTATGGTGCGTAAGGTTTGAAAAACGCTACTGATGCGGCGCATAGGGAAGTTTTTGGCAGCAGCTGTATAATCACTTAAAAAATAAGGATTCACTCCAATAGACCTAGAAAGTACTTTAGGATTGCGGTCATTTACTGTGTGAAGAATCATTAATTTTGAAAAAAAGCTATATAAAGTAGCTACCGTAAGGACCATAGGGTGTTGATTTGGATTTTGTGAAAAATAGCGTACAATTTGGTAAGCTTTCTTTTGGTCGAGTTGCGCTATGGCTTTTTGCAATTCAAAATTATTAAAGTCTTTAGAAATTCCAATATTGATTTGAATAAGCTCTGGCGTAATTAAATCATTATCGCCCATGACCAACTGAAGCTTAGATAATTCATTTGAAATTTTAGCTAAATCATTTCCTAGAAACTCACTTAACAAATAACTGGCCTTTGGCGTAATCTTAAGTTTCATTTTTTGTAATTCTCCACTTATCCAAGAAGGAATTTTACTGTCATATATTTTTTTACTTTCAAAAACAACATGTGCTTTAGATAATGCCTTGTACAAAGCTTTTCTTTTATCAATCGATTTATACTTATAGCAAATAACCAAAGTAGTTGTCTGTTGAGGATTTTTAACATAAGGCAGTAAATCCTCTATGGTTCTGCTTAAATTTTGAGCCTCTTTAACAACAATCACTTGACGCTCAGCCAGCATAGGAAAACGCTTTGCACTGGAAACAATAGCGTCTACTGAAGTGTCTTTACCATAAAGTACCGTTTGATCAAAACCACGCTGCGTCTCATCCAATACAGAAGTTTCAATAAATGTTGAAATTTGATCAATAAAAAATGCTTCTTCACCCATTAAAAAATACAGCGGACGAATATCCCCGGCTTTTATTTCATTTAAAATTGATTGAACGGTATGCATTTAGAAAAAATTTAGCAAATTTGCAGTGTGAAAAAACTCAATTTCCCGTCTTACAAATTTAGATTCAAAAATAGCGAAAATAATATGCAAATCTTTGATGAAGTGCGTAAAAAATTTGTAGCTCTACAACCTGAAGAATGGGTTCGCCAACATTGTTTGCACTTTATTTTGAAAGAAAAAAAGTACCCCATTTCACTTGTAAGCATTGAAAAACAATTACTTGTTCACGGGCAAAAAAAGCGTTACGATATTGTTGTTTACAATACAGACGGCAGCGTACATTGCGTTGTTGAATGCAAAGCGCCAAATATTGAAATCAATCAAGAGGCCTTTGATCAAATTGCGCAATACAATATTAGCTTGAACACTACCTACATGATGATTACTAATGGGGTAAATCATTATTATTGTACGATGCATAAACCATCCAAAACATATCGTTTTTTAGAAGCTCTTCCTGAATATTCACAACAACACAAACGTATTTGAAATTAGCGATTGTCATACTGAATTGGAATGGAAAAAAACTTTTAAATGAGTTTTTACCCTCTGTGATTGAATTCAGCAAAGGCCACGATATATATGTAGTTGACAATGCCTCAAAAGACGACTCCGTTAAATTTCTTCAACAGAACTTTCCCAACCTCAATGCGATTGAGCTAAGCAAGAATTATGGCTACGCTGGTGGTTACAATAGAGCTGTACAACAAATTGATGCTGAATTATTGTGTTTCCTAAACTCAGATGTTAGGGTAAGTAAAAATTGGCTTAAACCAATTATAAAATCTTTCAAAAAAGACAGGAGTATGGCTATTGCACAACCGAAGATACTGGATCAAAAAAATCCAGATCTGTTCGAATATGCTGGAGCAGCCGGAGGTTTTATTGACCAACTTGGATACCCTTATTGTCGCGGTCGGATTTTTGATACCATTGAAGCTGATCATGGACAATACAACGACGAATGTTCTATATTTTGGGCTTCAGGCGCTTGTTTTTTTATCCGAAAAAATATTTTTGTAGATCTTGATGGATTTGATGAGACCTTTTTCGCCCACATGGAAGAGATAGATTTGTGTTGGCGTGCACATAACTTAAAACAAAATGTAAAATACATAGGATGTTCAACGGTTTATCATTTAGGAGGCGCTAGTTTGTCAAAAAACAATCCGAAGAAAACATTTTACAACTTTAGAAACAGTCTTTTCACCCTGACAAAAAATTCACATCGTCCGCTATTCCCAACTATTTTGTTGCGTTTGATATTAGATGGTTTTGCTGGTGTTTATTTTTTGCTTTCTGGAAAAATTACACACACACTAGCCATTATTAAGGCCCATGTAAGTTTTTACAGTTCAATTCCAGATCTTTTAAAGTTTAGAAATAAGCAACAACGCAGGCCATATGATAGCCATTCCTCAATTGTTTGGCGTTATTTTATCAAAAAAAGAAAAATATTTCAAAGCCATACAAATCGTTAATTAATTTAAATTCTATATATTTTAGAACGTTATTTTTTTTAAATTTGTAAAGGAACTTTTAATATATTTCAAGATGAAAAAGCTATGTACTCTGGGACTAATGTCCGCCCTGATTTTATCCTCATGTGGACCTAATAAAGAACTTTTGGCAGCACAAGAAGAGTTAAAACAAACTAAAGATTTACTCAACACTACCGCTCTTAAGCTGAATGTTTGTCTTTCTGACAAGGCAGCAGCTGATGCTAGTTTATCTGCGCTAAGAGAGCAACTAAAGGATTTGAGGAAAACAAATGACGCACTTTTTAGCAGCACAAAAGAGATGACTGTATTGACCACTAAAGGAGCTGAGAATCTTGAAAAAACTCTTGAAAGCCTTAAAGAAAGAGACCTGAAAATTAGTCGCTTACAAGACGCTGTAAGTAAAAAAGATAGCGTAACATTAGCCTTAATCTCTAGCCTAAAAAAGTCAGTTGGTATAGATGATCCAGATATTGAGATTAATGTCGAGAAAGGCGTTGTCTTTATTTCTATTTCCGATAAGCTCTTATTTAAAAGCGGTAGCTATGTTGTCACCGAAAAAGCAAAAACAGTTTTAGGTAAAGTTGCAAAAGTTATTTCCGATAAACCTGATTTTGAAGCGATGATTGAGGGACACACCGACAGCAGAACGTTTAGCGATGGTGTGCTATTAGACAACTGGGATTTGAGTGTTAAACGTTCAACTTCAATAATTCGTGAACTTGAAAAACTAGGCGTTAACTCAGCTCAACTTATCGCTGCCGGAAGGAGTAGTTTTGTTCCACTAGTGGACAATGAAACAGCTGAAAACAGAGCAAAAAATAGACGTACTCGCGTAGTTGTTATGCCAAAAATAGACCAATTTTATGATATGATTGAAAAAGAAATGAAACAACTTTCAGGACAATAATATATACAATAAAACCACAAAAAAAGCCCGCCTTTTGGATGGGCTTTTTATTTGAAAGCTAATTCGATTGATTTATCTTTGCAATGAATAATACAAGTTTATGAAAATTTCTTACAACTGGATCAAGCAATACGTTAATACAGAATGGTCGCCCGAAAAAACATCTGAATTACTCACCGACTTAGGTCTCGAAGTAGAGGGAACTGAAGTGTTTCAATCGGTAAAAGGAGGCTTAGAGGGGATTGTTGTTGGAGAAGTTTTGGATTGCACACAACACCCCAATGCAGATCGATTAAAACTAACTAGCGTAAACATTGGTTACAAAGAACCTCTTAAAATTGTTTGTGGCGCTCCAAATGTAGCTAAAGGACAAAAAGTTGCTGTCGCTACAATAGGTACAACTTTGTACACTGCTGAAGGTGAGCCATGGAAAATCAAAAAAGGGAAAATAAGAGGAGAAGAAAGTCATGGAATGCTCTGTGCAGAGGATGAACTTGGACTCGGGACAGGCCATGAAGGTATACTCGTATTAGACAATGATTTAAAAGTAGGAACAGCATTGTCAGATTATTTTGAAGTAGAAGATGACATTGTTTTTGAAATTGGATTAACTCCCAACAGAGCCGATGCAATGAGTCATTTTGGAACAGCAAGAGATTTACGCGCTGGCCTTATTCAAAATGGCCTCAATCCAGAACTAATGAGCCCGTCAGTTTCTGGATTTCACGTCAATAGCCGTACACTTAAAATAGATATTGATGTCAAAGATAAAACTAAAGCTCCTCGCTACTGTGGCGTGACAATTTCTGGAGTGAAAGTAGACAACTCCCCTACCTGGCTTCAAAATAAGCTAAAAGCTATTGGTTTAGTGCCAATCAATAACATTGTAGATATAACTAACTTTGTATTACATGGCTTAGGACAGCCGCTACATGCTTTTGATGCGGATAAAATTACTGACAAAAAGGTGATAGTCCGAACGGCACACAAAAATGAAAAATTTACTACTTTGGATAATGTAGAACGTAAACTACACCAAGATGATTTAGTGATTTGTAATTCAAAACAACCCATGTGTATTGCTGGAGTCTTTGGTGGTTTAAACTCTGGTATTAGTACGACAACTACAAACATTTTTCTAGAATCTGCATACTTTGATCCTGTAAGTATTCGAAAAACTGCCAAAAGACATGGATTAAGCACAGATGCCTCATTTCGATTTGAACGCGGCATAGATCCTAACATTACAAAATATGCGCTAAAGTATGCCGCACTTCTTATTACTGAAATTGCTGGCGGTGAAATATCTAGTGATATTAGGGATGAATATCCCAGCAAAATTGAAGATACTCAAGTACTTTTAAGTTATAAAAACATCACCAATATCATTGGTCAGGAAATCCCTAAGGAGACCATTAAACAGATTTTAACTTCCTTAGAAATAAAAGTCAATAGCGTAACAGAAGCTGGATTAGGACTAACTATTCCTGCCTACAGAAATGATGTACAAAGGGAAATTGATGTAATTGAAGAAATCCTGCGTGTTTATGGTTACAATACTATTGAATTTACAAATAAACTAAATGCTTCCATTTCAAATTCTACAAAAAAAGAACAACATCTTGTAGAAAACAAAATTGCAAATCATTTAGTTAGTCTAGGATTTTATGAAATCATGACTAATTCTCTTACTGCTGAAAAACATATTGGATTAAGTTCCGAATTGGCTGAGGATAACTATGTAAAGATTTTAAACCCGCTGAGCAATGATTTATCCTTGCTGCGTAGATCTGTGTTGTTTTCAGGACTTGAAGCCTTGGCGTTTAATTTGAACCGTCAACAGGCAAACCTCAAGATGTTTGAATTCGCTAAAACATATCATCGATTTGATGACAAACGCGAGGAGTTTAAGCATTTGGGGCTTTTTATGTCTGGTAGCAAAACTACAGAAAGCTGGACCACTTCTCCTTCAAGTATTGATTTCTTTTACCTTAAGGGAATAATATCCTCAATTTTTGAAAAAATAGGCCTCAAAAATTTGAAAGCAAAACCGACAAAAAATGACGTATTTGAAGAAAGTTTAGCATTGGCAATTGGTAAAACTAATGCCGTTGAGTTTGGGATCGTAAAGCAAAGTATATGTAAAGCCTTCGGAATTGAACAGCAAGTACTTTTTGCAGATTTCAATTGGGATTTGGTTTTCAGTTGTATTAAATCAAACAAAGTAAAGTTTAAACCTATTTCTAAATTTCCAGAAGTACGTCGCGATTTTGCTTTACTCATCAACGAGGATATTACTTTTGATACGATTTATCAAATTGCAAAAAAAACGGATAGTAAAATCCTTACAGATATAAACTTATTTGATGTTTATAAAGGAAAGAATCTTCCAGAAGGGAAGAAAAGCTATGCTGTAAGTTTTATGCTAAAAGACGACTCTAAAACGCTTACAGATAAACAAATTGACAAACTCATGAGTAAACTTCTTAAAAAGTTTGAAAGTGAAATTGGAGCCGTTTTGCGTTAGAATACAATTATTTTAATTAAACCTCTTTGGCAGCTAAGTAACGCTCTGCATCTAAAGCAGCCATACAGCCTGTTCCGGCAGCTGTAACCGCCTGTCTGTATACATGATCTGCTGCATCGCCGCTTACAAAAACGCCAGGAATATTTGTTTTCGAAGTGCCGGGCTCATTTATAATGTATCCTGTTTCATCAAGTTTTAAGAAATCTTTAAAAATATCAGTATTTGGCTTGTGACCTATAGCTACAAAAAACCCAGTTGCTTCAATATCCACTTCTGATCCGGTTTTATTATTACGCACTTTTACTCCTGTCACCAATTGACCATCTCCAATGACTTCTACAGTTTCAGTATTGAACATTATATCTATATTTTCTGTGTTGATCACCCGGTTAGCCATAATTTTTGAAGCTCTAAATACATCGCGACGAACCAACATTGTAACTTTTGAACATAACTTAGATAAATAATGAGCTTCTTCGCAAGCAGAATCACCTGCACCAACAATAACAACTTCTTGGTTTCGATAAAAGAAACCATCACAAACTGCACAGGCCGAAACCCCTCCACCAAGCTTTAAGTATTTCTGCTCAGACTCAAGGCCTAAATATTTTGCAGAGGCACCTGTTGATATAATAACTGTTTCACAATGGATCTCTTTAGTATCATTAACCCAGACTTTGTGAATATCACCAGAAAAATCAACTTTTGTGATCCAACCATCACGCACGTCAGAGCCAAAACGTTCGGCTTGAGCCTTCAATTCAAGCATCATTTCAGGACCTGTAACTCCCTCAGGATAACCTGGAAAATTTTCGACTTCGTTTGTAGTGGTTAATTGTCCTCCTGGCTGAGTCCCTTGATACAATACTGGATTCATATTGGCGCGAGCGGCGTAAATGGCAGCTGTATAACCCGCAGGTCCAGAGCCAATAATTAAACATTTTAGAGATTCTATAGTTTCAGACATGGTTCAAAATTTAGAGTACAAAAATAGATGTTTTATCCATAAATAAAACCTTAAGTTATCAACAGAATTCACAAACTTATTAATTGTGATGAAGCAAAAAATCTTAACTTTGTTCAAATAGCAAATTTCATTAATATGATTACTATTGGAGTTTATGGCGGAACTGGAAGTGGGAAAACTACCATTGTATCACAAATTGTTTCTGAGTTCCCAACAAGCGAAATTCAGGTGATATCTCAAGATTCCTATTATAAAGATACCTCACACCTTAATTTCGATGAACGTTGTGCCCTTAATTTTGACCATCCTGATGCAATAGATTTCCCGTTGCTTTATCAACATGTAAACTCACTAAAAAATGGGGAAAACATAGAACAACCGGTTTATTCTTTTGAAACACATAACCGAACAAAAGAGACTGTAACTGTTGTGCCAAAAAAAATATTGATTATTGAAGGGATTCTGATATTGAATTACCCAAAACTTAGAAGTTTATTTGATCTGAAAATTTTTATAGATGCAGATAGTGATATGCGTATGGAAAGGCGAGTAAGTAGAGATATTTCTGAACGTGGAAGAACAACAGAAGAAGTTCTAAATCGATACCTAAATAACCTAAAGCCTATGCATAAACAGTTTATCGAACCCATGAAAGTGCATGCTGATATAACTTTAGAAAATCATCAAAATACTCCACTAAACCTCTCTGAGCTCATTGATAAAATAAAAACATTATCCAAATGAAATTAACTTTAAAATTGCTTAAGAATACACTTAAACCCTTCCGAAATATATTTTTAGTAGTTACTGTTATTTTTATTGTCTGGATGCTTTTTTTTGATGCTAATTCGTGGCTAATTCATAGAGAATTAAACAAAGAAATTGAGGCTTTAAACACCAAAAAAGAATTTTATGAGCGTGAAATTAAATCCGACACCAAGGAAATAAAAAAACTTCAAACTCCTCAGGGTATTGAAAAATATGCCCGTGAAAATTACAATATGAAAAAGGAAAATGAAGATATTTATATCATTGCCAGAGACACATTAAAACAATCTGAATGAAATTTGACGAGTTTGAAAGCCAATCTTCAAAAGCATGGAAACAGCGTATTCAATATGAGCTTGACGGTGCGGATTTCAATACCAATCTCGTTTGGAATTCACTAGAAGGCATCGATGTCAAGCCATTTTACCACGCAGATTCAAGCGAACAGCCCCTACCTATACCACATCAATCAGACGGATGGAAAATTGGAGAATACATCTATGTTCAAAACACAAAATCAGCAAATAAAAAAGCCCTAAAGTGCTTAAGTAAAGGAACTGAAAGTATTTATTTTATACTTCCAAAAGCATCTATTTGCATTGATGAGCTCCTCAATGGTATCGTTGATTCTGCAGTAAGAATCTATCTAGAATTAAATTTTTCTGCTGCAGATTTTTTAACAAAAATTGACATTAAAATATTTAAATCTCATTCAACTATTTTTCTTATTAGCGACTCTATCGGACACTTATGTAAAAGTGGGAATTGGTATAAAAATAAGCTCAAAGACTTCAGTGATACATTAGGATTATGCAGTGCGACTGAGGGAGTGAACTCTGTGTTTTCTGTTGATATAGCACTATATCAAAATGCGGGTGCGTCAATAGTACAACAACTCGCATATGGACTTGCACATGCACATGAGTATCTTCTTGAGTATAAAGATGTTATGCCTGATCAAGTAGTATTTAAAGTTGCTATTGGGGGAAATTATTTCTTTGAAATTGCGAAGCTTCAAGCCTTGAGATGTTTATGGGATAGCTTAATAAAAGATTACGATTTGAGCGCTAGATGTCATATTATCGCTGAACCGAGCAAACGCAACAAGACAATTTATGGATACAATATAAATATGTTGCGTACAACGACCGAAATCATGAGCGCAGCATTGGGTAGTAGTGATACCATCATAAATTTACCCTATGATGTACTTTACCACAAAGACAATGAATTTGGCAGACGCATCTCTAGAAATCAACTACTGATTTTAAAGCACGAAAGTAAATTTAGTGCTGTAACCAACCCAACGATGGGTGCTTATTACATTGAAGAACTTACTAATCAGTTCGCAGAAAAGGGCTTAGCACTCTTTAAAGACATAGAAAAACAAGGCGGGTTTCTGAAGCAATTAATTGATGGGACAATACAAAAAAAAATAAAGGAACACGCTAAAAAAGAACAAGATAGTTTTGACAACAATAATCAAGAGCTGGTAGGCATACATATTCAACAAAACATCGATGAAAAAATAAAAGCACAACTTGAACTTTATCCCTTTGTTAAACATCAACCGCGCAAAACATTGATTGAGCCAATCATTGCTAAAAGAATTGCAGAATCCATAGAGAAAAAGCGTTTGGGTAATGAGTAGAAAAAACATACAACATATAAAACTCTCCTCCAATCTGAATGTCAAGAACAGCAACAGAGCAAACACAAATATTTATTCAAAGGAAGATTTAGATCACACAAAACATTTGGGTTTTGGCGCCGGAAGTCCGCCGTTCTTGAGAGGGCCCTATTCCACAATGTATGTAAGACGACCATGGACCATACGTCAATATGCTGGGTTTTCTACAGCTGAGGACTCCAACAACTTCTATAAAAAAAACCTTGCAGCAGGCCAGAAAGGTCTGTCTGTGGCCTTTGATCTACCTACGCATAGAGGATATGATAGTGATCATGAACGAGTGATTGGAGATGTTGGAAAAGCTGGAGTGGCAATAGACACTGTTGAAGACATGAAAATTCTTTTTGATCAAATTCCATTGAACAAAATGAGTGTATCAATGACAATGAATGGTGCAGTTTTACCCATCATGGCATTTTACATTGTAGCAGCACAAGAACAAGGAGTAAATCTCGATGAGCTTAGTGGCACAATACAAAATGATATTCTCAAGGAATTTATGGTACGTAATACCTATATATACCCTCCAACCCCTTCAATGCAAATTATTGGTGAGATATTTGAATACTGCAGCAAAAACATGCCAAAATTCAACAGCATCAGTATCTCTGGTTACCATATGCAGGAAGCAGGTGCGCCGCCAGAAATTGAACTGGCATATACGCTTGCTAATGGTTTAGAATATTTGAAAAAAGGGCTCGAAATCGGATTGGATATTGATAAATTCGCTCCACGTTTATCATTTTTTTGGGGTATTGGAATGGACCATTTTATGGAAATTGCTAAAATGCGTGCCGCTCGGGTATTATGGGCTAAGATTGTCAAACAATTTAATCCTCAAAACCCCAAGTCAATGGCTTTGAGAACCCATTGTCAAACAAGTGGCTGGAGTCTTACAGAACAAGACCCCTTTAACAATGTTGCAAGAACATGTATAGAAGCTACTTCAGCAGTGTTTGGCGGTACTCAAAGCTTACATACCAATGCACTAGATGAAGCTATTGCATTACCTACAGACTTTTCTGCACGAATCGCGAGAAACACTCAATTGTACCTTCAAAAAGAGACCCACATCATCAAAACTGTTGATCCTTGGGCTGGCAGTTATTACGTAGAGTCATTGACACATCAAATTATTGAAAAAGCTTGGGAGATAATCCAAGATATTGAACAGCAAGGTGGAATGACTAAAGCTATTGAAGCTGGAATACCAAAGTTAAAAATTGAAGAAGAAGCCGCCAAAAAACAAGCCCATATTGACTCTGGGCAAAATATAATTGTGGGGGTCAATAAGTTTAAACTAGAAAACGAGGACCCCTTACACATATTGGAAGTCGACAATGACTTGGTAAGAAAGCAGCAAATTAATCATTTAAAACAGATTAAAGCTAAACGAAATCAAGAGGAAGTAGATCTATGGTTGAATAAACTTAGTACTGCAGCGAGGGATAAAGGAGAAAATTTATTAGCTTTAGCAGTGGAAGCTGCAAGAGTTCGAGCAACTTTGGGCGAAATTAGTACAGCGCTTGAAAGAGTATTTGGGCGGTATCAAGCAAAAATTAAATCTATTTCAGGGGTGTATAAAAAAGAATTAAAAAATGATGAGTCTTTTGAAAAAGCTAAGCTATTAGCTGATCAGTTTGCAGAGAGTGAAGGCAGGAGACCGCGCATCATGATCGCTAAAATGGGGCAAGACGGACACGACAGAGGTGCTAAAGTTGTGGCTACTGGCTATGCAGATCTTGGTTTCGATGTTGACATAGGTCCTTTGTTCCAAACGGCAGAAGAAGCAGCAAAACAAGCAGTAGAAAATGATGTACATATATTGGGTATATCTACATTAGCAGGAGGACATAAGACACTGGTCCCTAAAGTAATAAATCATTTAAGAAAAATGAACCGTGAAGATATTATGGTCATTGTTGGTGGCGTTATTCCCAAACAAGATTATCAAGTACTTTTCGATGCAGGCGCAGTTGCAATATTTGGACCTGGAACTAAAATAAGTGATGCTGCAATAGCTGTTTTGAAAATATTGATTAATTAGCTATATTTACAAGCCTTTACCTACCAATTTCTTCGTTTTAAGGTTTTAAAGTACAAGTTGATCCCCAAATCGATTATGCTGAAATCAAAAACAATTGCAATTGCAAACCAGAAAGGTGGTGTAGGCAAAACCACCACGGCTATTAACTTGGCCTCTGCCTTAGGTATTCTCAACCATAAAGTCCTCTTGATTGACGCTGATCCACAAGCTAATACAAGTTTAGGATTGGGAACCAAAATTCCATGTGAAAAATCCTTGGTCCATCTTTTTGACGAAAACAGCAGTGCACTACAACAAATCATGCAAACGCATAGCCCAAACCTAGACCTAATCCCCAGTTCAGTGAACTTGGCGGATTTGGAAATCAATAATATCAGCAAAAATGTCTTTGAGCTAAAAAAAGCGCTTGATAAAATAAAAGATAAATACGATTACCTAATAATAGACTGTTCCCCTTCACTTGGGTACATATCGGTTAACTCATTTATTGCTGCAGATTCTATTTTAATTCCTATCCAATGCGAATATTTAGCGATGGAGGGGCTAAACAAACTATTAAAAACCATCAAAGAAATAAAAGTAAATTTTAATAAAGAGCTCGATATAGAAGGCTTTTTGATTACTATGTACGATAAACGCTTAAAACACAATCAACACATTATAAACGAACTCAAAGCGTATTTTGATGATTTAGTTTTCAAAACTGTCATCAAAAGAAACGTAAGTTTGAGTGAAGCTCCAAGCTTCGGAACCAACATTTTTGACTATAAAATTGAAAGTATTGGCTCTGAAGACTACCTAAATCTATCCCGTGAAATAATAACAAACCGAAATAAGATGAAAAACACAACAAAAACACTCGGAAAAACAATCCAGCAAATCATGAACGACAACAAAGAAACTAATGTTGTTGAAACATCAATACGTAAGAACCATTTAAAACACTTTGAACCTTTTGACGTAAAAAAGAAAAACTTTAATAAACTTAAAAATTTGACCAAGGAAGAGGTTATAAAACGTCTTGGACTAGTTTACAACGACATACACTCAAATATCTGGATGTACCGCGTTTCGGAAAGAGCTACGGTTTTTAGAAAGAATTTTCTATACTTAACTTTCATCAATAATCGAGTTCAGTCGATAGAACTAAGACGCTTCAGACGTGGGTAAAATACAAAGATAAAAATTGTTGAAAACCTTATAAATATTGATTTTAATTCCACGTAAATAATTGTATTTTTGAAGGTACAAAAGGTCTAAACTCCATGGGTAAAATCATAGCAATTGCAAATCAAAAAGGCGGCGTAGGAAAAACTACAACCACGGTCAACTTAGCAGCTTGCTTAGGTGTTCTTGACAAAAAAGTTTTACTTATCGATGCCGATCCTCAGGCCAATGCTAGCTCAGGACTTGGTATAAATGTTGAAACTGTTGAAAAAGGGACTTATCAATTATTAGAACACGATTGTACCGCAACAGAGGTCATACAAAAAACTACAGCAGCTAATGTTGACATCATACCAGCCCACATAGATCTTGTTGCCTCAGAAATAGAACTGGTTCAAGTTGAGAAACGCGAATATATGCTCCAGAGCGCACTCAACCCTGTAAAAGATCAATACGATTTTATTCTAATCGATTGTGCTCCATCTTTGGGATTGCTAACCTTAAACGCACTGACAGCAGCAGATTCAATTATTATACCCATTCAATGTGAGTACTTTGCTTTAGAAGGCTTGGGGAAACTACTCAACACCATAAAAAGTGTACAAAGAATCCACAATGCTAATTTAGACATCGAAGGCCTATTACTTACTATGTATGATTCTAGGCTAAGATTATCAAACCAAGTAGTTGAAGAAGTTCAAAATCACTTTCATGATATGGTGTTCAAAACTATTATCCAGCGAAATGTGCGGCTGAGCGAGGCTCCAAGCTTTGGAGAAAGTATAATTAATTACGATGTTAATAGTAAAGGTGCTTCAAATTACTTAAGTTTGGCCAAGGAAATCATCAGTAAAACATTAGCTAATGGCAAAGGCGATTAAAAAACAAGCTCTAGGACGCGGACTTTCTGCACTCTTGAATGAATCTTCAAATGATTTTTCAAAAGTTGACAAAAAGACAGCTAAAAGTGCTATAGGCTCCAACCTGGAAATTGAACTAAATTCAATTGAAGTGAACCCTTTCCAACCGCGTTCAAAATTTAATGACGAGCAGCTAAAAGAACTTGCAGCATCTATTGAAGAATTAGGGGTTATTCAACCGATTACTGTTCGTGAAATAAATGAAAACAAATTCCAACTACTTTCAGGCGAACGTCGTTATAGAGCTTCAAAAATATTAGGCAAAACAAGTATTCCTGCATACATTCGTCTAGCAAATGACCAAGAGGCTTTGGAAATGGCATTGGTAGAAAATATCCAAAGACAAGATCTTGACCCTATCGAAATTGCTATGAGCTATCAACGACTAATGGAGGAAGTAAAGCTAACTCAAGATCAGATGAGCCAAAGAGTTGGAAAAAAACGATCAACGATTGCCAACTACCTTCGTTTGCTAAAACTCGATCCTATTATTCAAACAGGAATGCGGGATGGCTTTATAAGTATGGGGCATGGTCGTGCCATAATAAACGTACTAAAATCAACAGACCAACTTTCTATTTACGAACAAATTATTGCCAAAAAATTATCTGTTCGAGCTACAGAAGATCTGGTTAAAAGTCTAAACAACCCCAAATCACCTCCAAATAAAAACGCTCCAAATACTCCAAGCTTTGTCAAAGATGGCATCGCTGTAATTTCTGATTTCTTTGGTAAAAAAATTAATATAAAAATGGGGAAAAAGGATAATGGCACCATAAGCATTCCTTTTCATTCCAAAGAAGATTATAAGCGTATTTTAAAACTTTTGAAGGGTGATCAATAGATTTAGTGCTACATTATTTTGCCTTTTAATTTGTTTGGCAACTCAAGCGCAGAGCAACAATGACGATCTAGATGAAATCGCCAGTCAAAACAAAAAAAACACATCTAGAGCATTAGACCCACTTCGGCCTGCTAAAGCGGCATTTTACTCAGCTGTTTTACCTGGTCTTGGGCAAGCTTACAACAAAAAATATTGGAAAATCCCTATTGTATATGGAGCAATAGGAACTGGATTGTATTTCTATTTAGACAACAACAAATTATACAAACAATACCGAAATGCGTATAAACGGCGCTTAGCAGGATTTACAGATGATGAATTTTATGGCCCCGGAGATACTCCTTTTTTGTCGGACGAAGCACTTATCAGAGCACAACGCACGCTTAAAAGAAATAAAGAACTCTCCATGTTGGTAACTGTTGGCCTTTATGTATTGAATATTATTGAAGCCAATGTTGATGCACACTTACTGCAATATAATTTAGATGAAAATTTAGCCCTAAACCCTTTTATAGATTTCAATAATCCAAATTATACAACTCAAATAGGTCTATCCTTAAATATTAAATTTTAAGTTATGAAAATTGCATTATTAGGCTATGGTAAAATGGGAAAAGTGATTGAACAAATTGCAATGGACAGAGGACACGATGTGGTATTGAAAATTGACAAAAATGACAAGTCATATGATATAAGCCAAGCTGACGTTGCTATAGACTTTAGTGTGCCCTCTGCCGCAGTAGTGAACATCAGTATGGCCTTGAACAACAACGTCCCTGTTATTTCCGGAACAACAGGTTGGCTAGATCAGTTTGAAAAAATAAGAAACCTATGTAAAAAAACAAATGGTTCATTTTTATACGCTTCTAATTTTAGTTTAGGTGTAAATTTATTTTTTGAACTCAACAAAGTTTTAGCGAAAATAATCACACCGTTCGAAGATTATAATGTACAAATTGAAGAAATACATCATACTCAAAAACAGGATTCTCCATCTGGGACAGCCATTACCTTGGCTGAAGGTATCGCAGATGTATCTAATTACAAAGGATGGACATTAAGCCCTGAAAATGAGCCGAATAAAATTGAAATCGAAGCCAAACGTATAGAAAATGTTCCAGGTACCCACAAAATCAATTATGGCTCTGAAATCGATTCAATAGAAATTATTCATACAGCACATAATAGAAATGGTTTTGGATTGGGTGCAGTAGTAGCAGCCGAATGGATAGTGGGTAAAAAAGGGATGTTTACAATGAAAGACGTGTTAAATATTAAGTAAGTTTGTAACAAATTTTAACGCCTTACAACATATATAAAAACTAAAAGAATATGACATCAGTACAGTGGTTTAATTTTATTTTGATTCTACAACTAATACATGGGCTTGGAACATGGAAGTTATACCAAAAAGCTGGGCGAAAAGCCTGGGAGGCCTTTGTACCAGTTTTCAATGCGCTCGTCCTTTTCAAAATATTAAACAGACCATGGTACTGGATATTCTTTATTTTCTTACCAGTGATCAATTGTGTGATGTTCCCTGTGATTTGGGTTGAAACAGCAAGAAGCTTCGGCAAAAATACTACAAAAGACACTATATTAGCTGTACTCTCCCTAGGTTTTTACAACTACTATCTAAATTATTTCTTAGACCTAAAACACATAAAAAATAGAGAGCCTGAACCAAAATCAACTGCTGGCCAGTTTGTCAATTCTGTTCTTTTTGCTATTGTAGTAGCAAGCACAGTTCATATCTATTTTTTACAACCTTTTGTAATACCATCATCATCTCTAGAGAAATCGCTTTTAGTTGGTGATTTTCTTATAGTGAGTAAAATGCATTACGGGCCGAGAATTCCAATGACAACTGTCAGTTTTCCGATGGTACACGATACAATTCCTTTTACTGGAAAAAAATCTTATTTGTTTAGTGACAAAATAGAGGAAAAAAACACGTCCTGGAAAAATATGTTACAACTCCCCTATCTGCGAATTCCAGGGTGGGAAAAAATAAAACGCAATGAAATTGTAGTATTCAATCAGCCCGCTGACACACTTTTGGATATGAACGTCTTTACACCTGATCGAAATTATTACAAACCCATAGATAAAAAAACCAATCTAGTTAAGCGCTGCGTTGGTATTTCTGGAGATACACTTCAAATTATTGATGGCTATGTTTACATAAACGGAATAAAGAATGAGCTTCCTGGTCGTGCGCGCTTGCAGTTTTCATACAAAGGCAAAATTAAGGAAGGAAAACGCTTTAGTAGATCTATCTATAACCGCTTAAAAACATATTACGATATAACTGATGGTTTTGTTAACAACAGTACTCATTTTGAAGTTTCAGCAGCAACAAAGGAATCTATAGAATTATTAAAAAAGCACCCAAGTGTGGCTAGTATAGAAAGAAAAATCAGAGCTAAAGAAGAAATCGATAGAGACATGTTCCCACATGACCCAGAATTTAATTGGAATATGGATCAATTTGGGCCAATTTACATTCCTAAAAAAGGAGCGACTATTGAAGTAAACACGTCCAATTTGCCTTTATACAAACGCCTCATCTCAGAATACGAAGGAAACTCTATTTACGCTAAAGGAAATGCGGTATACATAAATGGAAAAGAAGCTAAATCATATACATTTAATCAAAATTACTACTGGATGATGGGGGACAACAGAAATGGTTCACTTGATGCACGTCGCTGGGGATTTGTTCCAGAAAATCATGTGGTGGGTAAACCAGTATTTATTTGGATGAGTTGGAATACGCATGGGAAAGGACTAAATAAAATAAGATGGGATCGTGTCTTTACTACGGTGCATGCCGATGGTCCAAGAAGATCCTACCTAATTCCTTTTGTTATACTCATACTTATCAACTACGGCTACAAAAAATGGAAGAACTATAAAAACACAGCGGCCTAATAGCATTGATGAGTCTGATTTATCCTTCTTATATTCCAAGTATTGCAAACTATATCATTTTTGCACAAAACAAAAATATAGTTTTTGAGATGCATGATAATTACCAAAAACAAACTCTTAGAAATCGGGGCTACATCTATGGAGCAAATGGTCAATTAGGACTACACATTCCTGTGCATTACTCACAATTAAATAGACAGCAAACGAGGTATATCCGTATAGACAACAGTACAAATTGGAAAAGTATACATTGGAAATCTATAGAAAGTGCATATCGAACTTCACCCTTTTTTGAATTTTATGAGGATGATTTAAAACCTCTTTTTAGCAAAAAAAGTGACGAATTGACGTCCTTTAACCTTGAATGCATCAGTCGAATTAATGAGTGTTTAGATTTTAAATTCAATTATAGTATTTCAGAGACTTTTAAAAAAAAATACGATGGGAAAGACTATAGATTTTTAATTGAAACAAAAAACAATAATTCTATCAAAACCGAAGCTTACATCCAAGTATTTGAAAACAAACATGGTTATTTACAAAACCTAAGCATCTTAGACTTATTATTTAATTTAGGACCAGAAACACTTCTTTACATCAAAAATCATCCTGGAGTTTAGAGCTAATCGCTTTGTACTAATGTAGAAATTGGGAAATGATCGGAATACTTAACATTATGATTTTTGAAACTTGAAACCTTTAACCCTTCATCGACTAAAATAAAATCGATGCGCAAAGGAAAGTATTGAAATGCAAATGTAGAACCAAAACCACTACCAGCTACTTCAAAAGCGTCGTTTAAATTTGATTTCAAAAGGCGGTATACATAAGAATGAGCAGTATTGTTAAAATCACCACTTAAAATAGTTTTATAAGGAGAGTTGAGCAGGTGATTAGAAACCAACTCGGCCTGGTCTTGTTGAGCTTCAAACGTTTTGCTTAGGCGTTTAAAAAGCCGATCGGATGTTTTTGAATCTAATCTTTTTACATTTGGGTTTACGCCCGAAGATTGAAGATGAATGTTATAAATTCTGAGTGTATCGGAGTTAATCAGAATATCAGCGTATATTGCTGAGTTCGCAGAATTTGAAAATTTTATAATCCCCTTATCCAAAAAAGGATATTTTGAAAAAATTACTAACTCAGATTTAGTTTTTGAAGCTGAGCTGAACACATACGGGTAATCCAATGGTAGAGCTTCGCTACTGTTGTATTCTTGAACTGTTAATATATCTGGTGATTGTTGATCAATAAAAGCTTGTATTTTTTCTGGGATAGCCTCATCGTTAATCCAATTGTAAAAATTCAGTAAACGAACATTATAACTCATGAGGGTTAGGCCTTCTTCTTCAGCCGAAGTTTCACTACCCGAAAAGTTATATAATGACAATAAATGATTGCTTCCAAGACCTAAAACTAGTGCTGATAATAAAAATTGCCGTCTAATTTTAACTAACCAATAGACACAAAATAAAATATTAATGAGAATCAAAAAAGGTACAGTAAGACTCAAAACGGCCAAATGTGAAAATGTTTTAGGTGGTAAAAAAGGTAGAAAATAAGAAAGGAGTAATAGTGTAGAAACTAAAGTGTTTAGAAGAAATAAAATTTTATCAAAAAAGTTTAAACGTTTCAAAATAATCACTTTTTTCCTGCACGAAATAAAAAATCTTTTTCCGCTTGTGTTAAACTATCATATCCACTTTTACTAATCTTATCTAATATCAAATCTATTTGTTTTTGCTGTGGGAATGCATTAAACTCTTTTTTTTGTTTTCCGCCCATGGTAGGTGACTTAGATTTGTGAACAGTTTTTAACTTATTTACCGATTTGAAATAATCTAAAACAACATCAAGAAAAGAACCTAAGTCCTTTCCAATTTTAAGTTGTTTTGCATACAAAAAGCCCGAAAGATAACCCCCAATGTGAGCAACTGTACCACCAGAATTCAACGACATCAATCCTGGCAAATCTAAAAGGACCATAGCTATTCCCAAATACTTCAAAGGAAACCTAAAAGAGAAAAATCCTATGGGTTTATTTGGCCAATACACACAAAGGAATAAAATACAAGCACGAACTCCTGCTGACGCACCAACTAAAGGGCCATTTATGCGCAGTAAATCTGGGATGAGCATAGAAACAAATACAAATGCTAAACCGCCAAAAATAACGCCCAAAATGTAAATTTTAAATGAAAGACGAGGTTTAAATAAATTAGCAAAAGATTGCGCTATAAAATACAAGACTAACATATTAAAAAAGAGGTGCCCAAGGCTATGGTGCAAAAACCCATATGTAATTATGCTCCATGGATGTGAAAGAACTTCTGAAAACCTGTATGGTAACGAAAACCAGTCTAAAAGATTGATCCCCAATAAATTCAGGATTATTCCTAAAAAAAATAGACTTGTATTTAATACAATTATTTTTTCTAAAACGTGTAAGTGCAAAAACTTTGTTTTTATATCTTGTTTCAGGCTACTCATTTAATTCCAACGGTATTTGTCAAATTGATTTTTTTTCCAAAAGTACATAAGTAAGAATCCAGTAAGCGCACCACCAATATGGGCTATATAAGCCGTATTGCTTGGGCTAAAAATTGAAACTCCAGAGATGGCAGAAAACAAATCCAAAGCAATAATTCCAGGGATAAAATATTTTGCTTTTATCGGAATAGGTAGAAAAATCATCATCAGTTCAGCATTGGGATTCATCATACCAAAAGCCACTAAAATACCCATTATTGCACCAGAAGCACCAACCATGGATGAATTGCTTTTTACATTTAAATCAAATATACTACTAAAGGTGTTTTGATCTATTTGACTCAAGCTGTAGCCAAAATTATCAAGAATAACCTGCATTTTTTGAACTAAAATCTCACCCTTAAACATATTGTTTTGCAGAATATTTAAACGAGAAGTTTCTTTTATAAATTCGAAAGTAAATCCACGCCCTTCTAATTCGGTTATTAAAGGATAAATCTGAATATAATAAACTAAAAAAGTAAGTGCCACTGCACCTAAGCCACAACTGATGTAAAATACAATAAATTTTTTTTGACCAAAATAATGCTCGACAGCAGTTCCAAACATCCAGAGCGCAAACATATTGAATAACAAATGCTGAAAACTCCCGTGCATAAACATATGCGAAATAATTTGCCAGGGCTCAAAGTAGCTGCTTAAAGGATAAAAAAGAGCTAATAGATGGAAAAACAAGTCTTCATTACCCATAAAGTATGTTCCTAGAAATATAATAACATTCAAGATTACTAGGTGTTTGACTGTAGGAGTAATTCTAAGCATATTAATTAAATTTAGATTCTATTTCTGTAATTTCTATGGTCTTAAAAATAGCCTTATTGTTCAGAGAAAGCGTCGGTTCTTTACAAGCAAATAATGAGTTAACAATAAACTCTTGCTCAGTCACATTTAACTTTTTTCCGTTTTTGATTGCAAGACTTTTAGCAAATGTTTTAGCCAATAAATCACTAGAACTGAAATTAAAATCAGGGACTTCATTATGTACATCATCAATAAGCTGAGTAAATACTTTTGCAACATCACTTTCCTTTAATGCTGCGGGTATAGCAGAAATTTTGACTTGTTTTTTACTCAGTTCATCAAATACAAAACCAGAATGCTCCAATTGCTCCTTTAAGGTTTGAAAAACCTCAGAATCTTTTGTTGAAAACTCAAAACTTAGCGGAAACATCAGCTGCTGCCGAACCGTATCTTTCAAGGTAATTTGTTTTAAAAAATCTTCATATAAAATACGTTGGTGAGCTCTGTTTTGGTCAATAACAACCATGCCAGATTTAATGGTACTGATAATGTATTTATGTTGTAATTGAAAGGTATTTTGGACCTTTTTGCTTTCATCTTCATCAAAAATTGAGGATTGAAGCTCATCAGACTCAAATTGCACTTCGCTAAAATCATTAGTATTGTTTGCTGCCGATTTTATGCCCGTATAAAGACTTTCCCATGCAGGCGGATTTGGTGTACTTTTATTGGGTTTAGAACTAGAAAATGGATTAAAATCTGGATCAACCTCAACTCTTGGGGTAGATACGTTATCGCTTTGTTGATGGTACGGAATATCTAGAGCCGAATCCCGCTGAAAATCAAGGATAGGTGCAACACTAAATTGCCCTAAACTGTGCTTTACAGCAGCACGTAACAAGGCATAAATAGTGGGCTCATCGTCAAATTTAATTTCTGTTTTAGTAGGGTGAATATTGATGTCAATAGACTTCGGATCAACTCTCAAATTTAAAAAATAGCTTGGATATTTGTTTGGAGCCATTAAGCCTTCAAAAGCAGCTTGAATAGCGTGATTCAAATAAGGACTTTTGATGAAGCGCTGATTTACAAAGAAAAATTGTTCTCCTCTTGATTTTTTTGCAAACTCAGGTTTTCCGACAAAACCACTTATTTTTAACAACTCCGTATCCTCATCGACGGGGACTAACTTCTCATTTGTTTTTTTTCCAAAGGTATGTACAATACGTTGTCGAAAATTTTCGGAACGCAAGTCAAATAAGTTATTGTCGTTGTGGTACATTGAAAAATTTATTTGGGGATGTGCTAATACTACTCGATGAAATTCATCGATTATATGGCGCAATTCTACAGCATCGGATTTGAGGAAATTTCGCCGGGCAGGTATATTGAAAAACAAATTTTTGACAGCAATAGATGTTCCTTTTGAAGTAGTTGTGGTCTCTTGTTTTTTTACTACACTACCTTCTATGGTTATAGCGGTTCCTAACTCGTCATTATCCTGTTTAGTTTTGAGCTCTACATGTGCAATAGCGGCAATGCTGGCCAAAGCCTCTCCACGAAACCCTTTTGTGTTTAAGGAAAATAAATCTTCCGCAGAATTAATTTTAGAGGTCGCATGACGCTCGAAACTCAATCGTGCATCAGTATCACTCATCCCCTTACCATCGTCAATAACTTGAATTCGAGTTTTTCCAGCATTTTTGATGAATAACTTAATAGTAGTGGATCCGGCATCGATAGCGTTTTCTAGTAATTCCTTTACGACTGAAGAAGGCCGTTGAACAACTTCTCCAGCAGCAATCTGATTGGCTACGTGATCTGGTAAAAGGTTTATGATGTCTGCCATTAGTAAAAAAATAATGAAAGGTCAAAATCAATGATCCACAAAGCGATAAAAACAAGAATCATAATAATAAACCCTATTCGTCTGCTGGTCGAACGATCTGTGTGCTTAGCATCATTGAGCGCATTTTTCAAAGTACCTTTTAAGTTAGTTTTTTGAACGGTCACTCGCTGGTCATCGAACTTGTGTTTCATTTCAAAAGGATTTGAATCCCCTTTATAGTAACGTGGCTCGTAATTGAATTTTTTATTTTTTCTGAGTTTAAATAACCCCATATCTAAATATATTTCAAATCCAAAACAAACATTCCAATTAAAATTACAATGAGAACTACAACTAACCATAATACTGAGAAGGTTTTTTTACGCTGAGTTCTTGATCTGAATTTTACCATAAAAAATGTAAGTTCGATTAAATCAAAAATACTTAAAAATTACAGTATAAAAAAGAGGAGTCTAAAATTTAAACTAAATTATGTAGATCTATTAAAATCAATCATTTTTAGAGCGGTTACTGCGGCTTCAACGCCTTTGTTTCCATACTTTCCACCAGATCGATCTAATGATTGCTGAAGATTATTGTCAGTCAAAACACAGAAAATTACTGGAATTGAATGGTTTATATTTAAATCCTTAATCCCTTGTGTTACCCCTGCACAAACATAATCAAAGTGTTTTGTTTCTCCTTGAATTACACAGCCTATGGTAATTACAGCATCAACTCCCGAAGTTTGCAGTTTTTTTGCACCAAAAATAAGTTCAAAACTACCAGGAACTTTATGAACAGAAATATTATAATCCAAAACACCACAATCTAATAATGTTTTTAGAGCACCCTGAAGAAGCCCATTGGTAACCTCAGCATTCCACTCCGAAACAACAATACCCAGTTTGAAACTAGATGCATCTGGAAGTGCTGATTTATCGTAATTAGAAAGATTTGTATTTGCCGTTGCCATGCGTTTATTAGTTACGCGCTGCTTGTGCTTTTCCTATAAAAACATCAATATCTTTAGCTTCTGTACTATTGGGGAAATCTGATTTTATAGTATTAAAAAAGCTCAAAGCCTTTGAGTTTTTACCCAATTTTAAACCGATCACACCTGCTTTATACAAGTACATTGGTGTTGTGTAATTATTCGTTCTGTCATTTGCAGCTTGAACATAATAATCATAAGCCTCGTCAAGTTGTTCGAGTTGAACAAATGCATCTCCGATACCTCCTTTGGCGATTGGTCCCAAAACATCATCCGTGGACTCGAAAGCATTTAAATACTCTATTGCGTTAACGTAGTCCTTCATATTTAGATAAGCCATGCCAACATAATAATTAGCTAAATTCCCAGCTTTTGTTCCGCTGTATGTGTCCACAATATCAAGCATACCGTATTTCCCATCAGCACCATTCAAAGAAAGAGAAAACAATGAATCTTTTTCTGTACCATTGACCGCCTCATTGAAATGCTTTTGCGCAGAATACATATCGTTCATAGCCAAGCGTTCGTTGGGTTGTTGTATGTATTTGTCATACCCCAAAAAACCTAAAACTAAAACCGCTACAATGCCAACAATTGCAAAAATATATTTTTGATTTACTGCAACCCATTGCTCAGTTTTGGAAGCATTTTCATCCAATGATTTGAAGACCTCTGCAGTTGTTGAACCTTCCTCGATTGAGTTTTGTTTTTCTACTTTTGTTTTTGGCTTCCCGCCGCGTTTCTTATATGTAGCCATAATGTTCTAAAATATGAGGGGCAAAAATATAATTTTATTCTTAAATTAATGATAATTTATTTGTTATTTTTCAATATTTTGCACCATTAATAGTCTAGTTCCTATCAAAAATATAATTTTAAACCAATTTAAATCCAAATGATCCTAAAGTCACTAAATTTAGTAAACTATAAAAATTTTGACAGCAGATCATTTGAATTTAACAAAAAGGTGAATTGCTTTGTTGGACCTAATGGGATTGGTAAAACCAATATTTTGGACGCCATATATCATTTATCGTTTGGGAAGAGCTACTTCAATCCCATCGCGTCTCAAAACATAAAGCACGGAGAAGAGTTTTTTGTTGTAGACGGCAATTACTCAAAAGAAAATCGTGAAGAAAAAATAATTGTTTCGCTCAAAAAAGGGCACAAAAAAATCATCAAACGCAATGCTAAAGCGTACGAACGCTTTAGTGATCACATAGGGTTTTTACCTCTTGTCATTATATCTCCAGCAGACCGTGATTTAATTACTGAAGGTAGCGACATGAGACGGAAATTTATAGATGGGGTAATTTCGCAAAGCGACAAAATCTATCTTGAGCATTTGATTCAATACAACAAAATTTTAGGTCAACGCAATGCCTTATTAAAGTATTTTTCAAACCAAAATACTTTTGATATTAATGCATTAGAAGTGTACAATGAACAACTATCCGATTTGGGGGCTAAAATCCATCAAAAAAGAAAGGCATTTATCGAGGCTTTTATTCCAGTTTTCCTAAAACAATACAAGGCAATTAGTAATCAAAATGAAATGGTAAGCTTGGAATATAAAAGTCAATTAAATAATCAGTCACTTGAAATATTACTAAAATCACAGATTAATAAAGACCGTGTACTACAATACACTAGTGTAGGCATTCACAAAGATGATATTGAATTAAATATTGGGGAATATCCAATTAAGAAATTTGGAAGTCAAGGGCAACAAAAATCATTTTTAATTGCGCTGAAACTGGCACAATTTGACTTTATAAAATCGCAAAGCGGAACTACTCCCATTTTGCTTTTGGATGATATTTTTGATAAATTGGACGAACAACGTGTAGAGCGTATCATTGGCATGGTCAATGACGATAGTTTTGGGCAGCTATTCATTTCTGACACCCATGCTGAGCGCACCGAAAAGGCCGTGAAAAATGTCCATCAATCTTTTGAAATTTTCCAGTTATGAAAAACTTAATTTGCTTTTCTTTACTGATTATCATGAGTTGTAAAACGGACCCAGCACAATACCTCAGTTTTGTAGAGGGCTATTGGGAAATTGATCAAGTCCATAAGAACGGGGCAAAAATTAAAGCATTCAAAATCAGTACAGGAATTGATTATTTTAAAATCAATTCAGATCGTTCGGGTTTTCGTAAAAAGCTAAAACCAAATTTTCAAGGAACTTTTGAAACCTCTGATGATGTACTTAATTTTGAAATTAAAACAGAATACAATAGCTTATTTTTGGTATATAATGATAATGCAACTACATACAGTGAAGAAATTATTTCGGCAAGTACCACAGCGCTGGTATTAGCCAATGCCGAGGGTTTTGTATACACCTATAAACCTTACAAACCTTTAAACTTAGAGGAATGAGTAAACGCCACAACGACCATCAAAAAATAAACGAAGTTTTGGCTTCATTTGTTGAAAACAACAAATTAGAGAAAGGATTGGACAGTGTAAACGTAGCCAATGCTTGGCGCGAACTTATGGGCAATGGTGTAAACAACTACACCAGCAGCATCAAACTACATAAAGGTACTTTATATGTAGCTTTAAGCTCATCTGTCTTACGCGAAGAATTGGCCTATGGAAAAGACAAAATCATCGCTATGATCAACGAAGAATTAGGTAAAGAAGTTATTAAAAAAGTGATTTTAAGATAACAAAAAACCACACCTGTGGTGTGGTTTAATATTGAATTCTAAAAAAGTTTTAAAACATCTCGCGTCCTGAAAAGTGAAAAGCACCTTCAATAGCGGCATTCTCATCGCTATCACTTCCATGGACAGCATTTTCGCTAATAGAATCAGCGAACATATTGCGGATGGTGCCATCAGCAGCCTCTGCTGGATTTGTAGCGCCAATTAGTGCTCTAAAGTCTTCAACAGCATTATCCTTTTCCAAGATTGCAGCAACAATAGGACCTCGAGTCATATACGTTACTAAATCTACAAAAAACGGACGTTCTTTATGAATGTCATAAAAAGCCTCAGCATCGGCTGTAGTCAATTGTGTTAACTTCATCGCTACAATACGAAATCCGGAAGAGGTTATTTTTTCTAAAATTGGGCCGATGTTTCCTTTTTCAACTGAGTCAGGCTTAAGCATCGTAAAAGTTCTGTTATTTGCCATATTTAAAATTTAATTCGTGCAAAAGTAATGATTTTGAAATGAAAACAGACTGCTGAGCTATTTATAAAAAGTTGTATCTTTGTTTCTTATGAAAAGTTTAACTTTTAACGATGTAAAGTCCTTATTACAATCGCCAAAAAACATAGTGATTGTTTGCCATGTTAACCCAGATGGTGATGCTATTGGTTCATCTTTGGGCCTTTATCACTATCTCATACAAAAAGGACACGTTGCAGATGTTATAGTACCCAATGACTATCCCAATTTTTTAAAATGGATACCAGGAACATCATCAGTGATTCAATTTGAGAAAAATACAAAAAAAGCTCAAAAAAAGTTAGAGGTTGCAGATCTTGTATTTACCCTTGATTTTAACGCTTTACACCGCAGTGGATCAATGCAAAAGGTGTTGACTGAAAATACAGCTTTGAAAATTATGATCGATCATCACCAACAACCAGATAATTACGCAGCTTACACCTATTCTGATGTGAATATGTGTTCTACTGCTGAAATGGTTTATAATTTTATCGATCAGCTAGGAGATATAGCTTTGATTAATAAAGCAATCGGGAGTGCACTTTACACTGGTATTATGACGGATACAGCATCGTTCCGTTTTCCAAAAACAACAAGCACAACACATCGTATAGTGGCACATCTAATTGAGATTGGAGTTGAACACTCCGAAATTCACAGCAAAGTGTATGACGCTAATCGTTATGAACGCATAAAATTGTTGGGGACTGCTCTTAATAACCTCACTGTTATCGCACCATTGCATACAGCCTACATAACATTATCGCAAAAAGAACTCGATAAAATTGGTCAACAAAAAGGAGATACTGAAGGGTTGGTTAACTACGGCTTATCCGTAGAAGGTGTGAAATTAGCGGCAATTTTTATTGAAAATAAAGAAGAAGGAATCATTAAAATATCGTTGCGTTCCAAAGGCGATTTTGATGTCAATCTATTGGCTCGTGAACATTTTAGTGGTGGTGGGCATAAAAATGCCGCTGGCGGCAAAAGCACGCTTTCTTTAGAAAAGACAGTTGAAGAATTTAAAAAATTAGTAAAAGCATTAGCATCAAAATTAAAATAATGTCTGTTTTTCGTTTGATTACCGTAATTATTTTGTTTCTAGGCTGTAAGCCCTCAAATGCTCGACTGCCAGTTCAGCAAAATTCAGGAAGTTTTATTGATACTTCAATTCAAATCAACAAAACCCGAAACGAAAAAGAATACAAGCTAATTAAGCAACTTGTAGATAAAGACAATACCTTTATTGCCTCAGATTATGGGTTTTGGTATAAATATAACTTCAAAAACGATAAAGAACTATATACTCCGAGGTTTGGTGATCAGGTCATTTACAACTACAGTATCAAAAATTTATTTGGTGAATGGATTTATTCTATGAATGAAACCAACTTAAAAACATATTTTGTAGATCAAGAAGAATTGTTTTCTGGGCTTAGAGAGGGTATAAAATTAATGCGAAAAGGTGAAAAAATTACCTTTATTTTTCCATCTCAAATGGCGTATGGCTACTACGGAGATGATAACAAAATAGATGCAAACACTCCACTAATATGTGAGGTTATTGTACGCGATATAATTAAAAATTAATAACGACACACTAAACAAAAACATCATGAAAATCACTAAATCTATAACTACCCTATTTGGTATTCTATTATTACTAAGCAGCTCCTCTTGTCAAAACAAATACCCAGAACTAGGTGATGGTGTATTTGCTGAATTTGCCACCACAAAAGACACTATGGTTGTTCAATTATTTTACAAAAAAGTCCCACTTACTGTAGCGAATTTTGTAGGACTTGCAGAAGGAACGCATCCACAACTAGCAGATTCGTTAAAAGGTAAACCATATTACAATGGTACTATATTTCACAGAGTCATCGATCAATTTATGATTCAAGGCGGTGATCCAACTGCTACTGGTATGGGTGATCCAGGTTATAAATTTGGGGATGAATTTGATGAAACGTTAAAACATGATAAACCAGGTGTATTATCTATGGCCAACTCTGGTCCATCAACCAATGGTAGTCAGTTTTTTATTACAGAAGTGCCTACACCTCACCTCGATAATCGACACGCAGTTTTTGGGCAAGTTGTAAAAGGTATGGAAGTACAAGATTCGATTTCGAATGTAGCAGTCGCCACAGGAAGCAATAAACCTCTTGAGGATGTTGAAATTTTAGCAGTCAACATTATTCGCCAAGGATTCAGTGCTAAAGGATTTGATGCCGCAAAAACTTGGGAAAAAGAATTACCACTTCTTGAAGTAAAACGTCTTAAAAAAATAGAAGAAGCCAAAAAGGAGGCCGAACGTCAAAAGAAAATCGCTGAAGAAAAAATGGAAGCTGCTGCAGCTTCGATTCTTCCTGTTTTGGAAGACTACAAAAGCAAAGCCACACCTTCAGATTCTGGCCTCCTCTCCTACACTATTGTTGAGGGGAATGGCGAAAAACCAACATTGGGATCTGTTGTAAAACTATATTATGAAGGATATTTTACCGATGGAAAACTCTTTAGCACCAACGTGAAAGATGTGGATAAAAAGTGTGGTACATACGACCCACAAAAAGAACAACGAGGGTTATACAACCAAATGCCAATGAAATTTAGTGCCGATGCACAAATGATTCCTGGTTTTAAAGAAGGTGTATTAGCCATGACTAGAGGACAAAAATCATTCTTTTACCTGCCCTCTCACCTAGCTTATGGTGAAAATGGCCGAGGCCCTATAAAACCAAATTCCGATCTGATTTTTATTGTGGAACTTGGTACTGAATAACGCAACAGGTTAAATCATTAAGACACCCCGCAAATGCGGGGTTTTTTTATGGCTTCTCAGGAATAGCTGCTAAAATCGCCTTAAGAAACACCCAGAATTTCTGTACAGAAGAAATTTGTGCACGTTCGTCTGGAGAGTGCGCGCCTTTGATATTAGGTCCGAAACTAATCATTTCCATATTGGGGTAATGTGTGCCCAATATGCCACACTCCAGCCCTGCGTGGCAAGCAGCGACATGAGGTTCAACACCGTTTAATTGCACATACAAATCTTTTAGAACTTTTAAAATTGAGGCCTTCATATTGGGGGTCCAACCTGGGTAATCTCCAGAAAATTCTACGGTGCACCCAGCCAATTCAAAGGTCGCTTTAAGGGTTTGTGCCAAATCCATTTTGGAACTATCAATAGACGAACGGGTGAGACAACCTACGTGAATTTGTCCATTTTCTACAAGTACACGCGCTACATTATTGGAGGTTTCCACTAAATCGTCAATATCTGGGTTCATTCGGTATACACCATTGTGCGCCGCACGCAGAGCTTTAAGCAAAGGTTGTTGTATATCAAGCTCCATTACCGCCTCTGGTAAATCGGTTGGATTCAAGGATATCCTCAACTCAGGTTCAATGGTTTCAAATTCTTTTTCAATGGCAGAAATTAAATGTTCTGTAGCGCTTTCATATGCATCTTTATGAATTACATCGACCACCACAACAGCACTGCTCTCTCGAGGAATAGCGTTACGTAAACTTCCACCATCAATGCGTGCAACACGCAATCCAAATCGATCAACGTTGTCACACAACAAACGGCTCAAAAGTTTGTTGGCATTGCCAAATCCTTTATGAATATCCATGCCTGAGTGTCCACCTTGGAGTCCTTCAACAGAAAGATCAAAAGCGACTGCGGTTTGAGGCGTTGGCTCTTCGCTATAAGAACGCGTTGCAGTCACATCGATTCCTCCAGCACAACCCACACCAATTTCATCATCCTCTTCAGTGTCTAGATTTAAAAGAATATCCCCTTTCAACAGTCCGGGCTGGAGTCCCATAGCTCCAGTCATTCCCGTTTCTTCATCTATAGTAAATAATGCTTCTAACGCTGGATGAGGTAAGTCAGCACTTTGCAATACCGCCATTACGGTGGCTACTCCCAAACCATTATCTGCTCCAAGTGTAGTGCCTTTGGCTTTTACCCAATCACCATCAATATACATCTGTATTCCTTGAGTTAGAAAATCAAAATCTGTATCCGCATTTTTTTGATGAACCATATCCAAGTGTGATTGCAAAACCACTGCTTTTCGATGTTCCATACCTGGAGTGGCTGGTTTTTTGATGATAACATTACCAACTTCGTCCTCTATAGTCTCAAGGTTTAGACCAACACCAAAATCTTTGATAAAAGCAATCACACGCTCTTCTTTTTTGGATGGACGAGGTACCGCATTTAAATCGGCAAAATTAGACCAAATTTCTTCGGGTTTCAATTGGCTGACTTCTTTACTCATAGCTAACAATTTTGAAGAACAAAGGTACAAATATCGCCTTAAACCTAAATATAATTTTCTATTTTTGAACTATGCCGAAAACTTTAAAACTATTTATTGCTTTTAGTATTGTGCCTCAAATACTCTTCATCAAAATTTTGTCGAGTTACCCCTATTGGGTGGAGGAAAATTACAGCAACATAGTGTATCCTAAGATTTCTAATGCCTTGCGTTTGGTGTATGGTTGGGTGCCATTTTCTACCGGAGATTTACTTTATGTTGCTGCGCTTGGGTATGGCCTTTGGTGGTTTTTTACGCATGGGAAAAAAGTACTGAAAAATCCAAGAAAAACTATTGTCGATTTACTTTCAACTGCATCCATTTTGTATTTTGTATTTCATTTGTTTTGGGGGTTAAACTATTACCGTTTACCCCTTCATAAAAAACAAAATATCAATCCAATTTACACTACTGAACAACTGATTCAAACAACAAAAAAAATTACAGTATTTACAAACAAAGTTCATTTAAAATTAGTGAAAGATAGCAGTGCAATCGTCATAATTCCAAACGATTTTGATGTATTGAAAAAAAAATCTGTTGAGGGCTATCAAAACAGCGCTAAAATATATCCTTATTTAAAGTACAAAAACCCAAGTCAAAAATTATCTTTACTAAGCACGCCTCTTGCTTATATGGGGTTTAGTGGTTATTTGAACCCCTTCACCAACGAAGCACAAGTAAATTATAAAGCACCAACTAATTCCTTACCGTTAACACTTGCCCACGAACAAGCCCATCAATTGGGTTATGCTGCAGAGAGTGAAGCTAATTTTATAGCTTTTTTAGCGACCTACCAACACAGCGATCTACAGATTCAGTATGCTGCGTATTCTTTTGCATTGCGCTATTGCCTGATTGAATTGTCCAATAGAAATAAAAAAGTGTTCGAAGAAATAAAAGAGGAGGTAAATCCGGGAATTTTAACTGATTTTGAAAACCGAAGTATGCACTGGGCCCGATATAAAAACCCTCTAGAACCTTTATTTAAATCGATTTACAATAACTTTTTAAAAGCAAACGCCCAAGATAAAGGCATTAAGAGTTATAGCTATGTTGTAGGTCTAATTGTGGGGCATTATGAAGCGCAGCATAATCATTAATAACAATAAAGATTTATGATTTTTTTAGATAGTTTATTCATATATTTAACCATACTAAATTTAAGAATATGAAAAAAATCAAATTCCTACTTTTTGGGCTCTTTTGTTCATTTGTTGCACATACTCAAGATTATTTCCCAAAAAATGATGGTGTAAAAACAAAAGCTTCAAATTACACTGCTATCAGTAATGCTAAAATTTTTATTACACCCAACAGTGTAATTGAAAATGGCACACTTTTAATAAAAGACGGCATAGTCGTCAAAAGCGGAGCGGATATTGAAATTCCGGAAAACACAGAGGTCATTGATATAAAAGGCAATAGCATATATCCTTCATTTATTGATTTGTATTCAACTTTTGGTGTGGACAAACCTAAACGTGAAAGCAGTGGCAATAGTCCACAATATGGACCCTCTAGAGAAGGTTTTTATTGGAATGATCACATTCGTCCAGAACAAAATGCACTCACTGCTTTCAAGTTTGATAAAAAAACCGCCAAATCGATGCTGGAACAGGGTTTTGGAGTGGTTAATACCCACATAGAAGATGGAATTGTCCGAGGTAATGGAGCACTGATAGCTCTGGATATAAATGGCTCAGATGCCAAAAGAATCCTATCTGGTCGCTCAGCGCAATATATTTCGTTCTCGAAAAGTGTAAAATCCCAACAATCCTATCCAACTTCAATCATGGGAGCAATGGCACTATTGCGCCAATTGTACCAAGATGCCGATTGGTACAAAAAAGAAAATAGAACGACGATAGATCGATCTATAGAAGCGTTTAACAACAATTCGGATTTAGTTCAAATTATGGCAGCTGGAAGTAGAGTAAATGCGCTTCGAGCAGACGCTGTTGGTGATCAATTTGGAGTTCAATACATTATATTGGGTGGTGGAGATGAATATGAACGCATAAGTACTATTAAAAACACAAATGCAGCATTCATTATTCCTGTCAATTTTCCAAAACCGTATGATGTCGAAAATAGTTTTTTAGCCAACAAACTGGAGTTAGAAAGCATGAAAGAGTGGAACCAAAGACCAACAAATCCTAAAATTTTAAATGATAATGATGTTCCTTTTGCACTAACCACACATGGATTAAAATCTGTAAGTGAATTCAAAAATCATGTTAAAAATGCGATTGAACACGGATGGAGTGCTAGAAAAGCACTTGAAGCGCTTACTACAGTACCCGCACAATTATTAAACAACAATAAAATTGGAAACCTCAAAAATGGTAGTTATGCTAATTTCACCATTACATCAGGAGGATTTTTTGATTCAGATACCTCAATCTTCGAGCATTGGATTCGAGGATCGAGAACAATTTTTAAAGAGTTCAACCAAAAAGATTTAAATGGATCTTACACTTTTAACCTAGACAAGCAGAAATATAAACTTGATATTTCTGGTAAAAGAGGAAATCACAAGACGAAATTAAAGTCAGACAGCTTAAATCTCAGTTGTTCAATCAAGCAGAATCAAGACTGGGTTCACCTACTATTCACAACAAAGGACACTGTCAATCAACAATTTATGCGCTTTAGCGCTAAACTTGATTCCAATACTCCGGATTTGAGTGGAACTGTTAATTTCTTTGATGGGACAATCAAAAAATTGACCTTAATAAAAAGCAGTTCTAAAAACATCACAAAAGCTAAGAAAGATAAAAAAGAAGCTGAAGCCAAAACAGTTTTAGCAGTTAGTTATCCAAATGGTGCATACGGCTCTTTACAATTGCCTGAGCCTGAAACTATTCTTTTTCAAAATGCAACAGTTTGGACTAATGAAAGCGAAGGAATCCTACAAAACACAGATGTCTTGGTAAAAGATGGAAAAATTGTAGAAATTGGCCGTAATCTAAAATCTCGTAAGGCAAGAATAATAGATGCAACAGGAAAACACCTCACGTCTGGTATTGTTGATGAGCATTCACATATCGCAGCAGCAAGCATAAACGAAGCTGGGCAAAATTCGTCTGCTGAAGTTAGCATTGAAGATGTAGTTGATGCCGATGATGTTAATATTTACAGAAATCTTTCTGGCGGGGTTACTACAATTCAAATATTACACGGATCTGCAAATCCGATTGGAGGACGTTCTGCACTCATCAAATTGAAATGGGGTGAGTCAGCGCAAAATTTGCTTTACAAAAATGCACCAAAATTCATCAAATTTGCATTAGGAGAAAATGTAAAGCAATCCAACTGGGGCAGCTACAGTCGTTTTCCTCAAACAAGAATGGGTGTAGAACAAATGTATATTGATTATTTTTCGCGTGCCAAAGCCTATGATTTAAAAAAGAAAAGCGGTCAAGCTTTTAGAGTCGACACTGAGATGGAAGTCCTAGCAGAAATCCTTAATAAAGAACGCTTTATTAGTTGTCATTCTTATATCCAAAGTGAAATCAATATGCTGATGAAAGTAGCAGAAAAATTTGATTTCAATATCAACACCTTTACGCATATTTTAGAGGGTTATAAAGTAGCAGATAAAATGAAAACGCACGGAGTTGGCGCCTCAACATTTAGCGATTGGTGGGCCTACAAATACGAAGTAAATGATGCCATACCTTACAACGCAGCAATTCTAAACGCTGTGGGTGTTGTTACAGCTATAAACAGTGATGATGCTGAAATGTCTCGCCGCCTTAATCAAGAAGCTGCAAAAGCAGTAAAGTATGGAGGAGCTTCTGAGGAAGATGCATGGAAAATGGTGACACTAAATCCAGCAAAACTACTTCATATTGATGATAAAGTTGGAAGTATCAAAATTGGTAAAGATGCAGATCTAGTGCTTTGGAATGAACACCCCCTTTCTGTTTATGCAAAAGCTGAACAAACCATAATTGAAGGTACTGTATATTTTGATATTGAACGTGACCAACAACTTCGAAAAAGTATTCAAAAAGAGCGAAATATATTGATTCAAATGATGCTTAAAGAAAAAAATAAGGGAATGAAAACCCAAGCTGTAAAAGTAGAAACAAAACAGGATATGCATTGTGACACTCTAGACCACGATCAAATATAACAAAACTATTATGAGAATATTTAAGATACCGATTATAACAATTCTTGCCGTTTGTTTCACGCTTAATGCGCAACAAACGCCAGCAAAAAAACAGATGAAAACTATAGCAATTAGCGGTGCTACAGCACATCTTGGTAATGGAAGTTTAATAAAAAATAGTCTTGTTGTATTCGACAATGGTACTATTCGATATGTCGGCAAAATGGACGCTAGCAAACTAAACTCAGAAATAGAAATTATAGATGCCAAAGGAAAACATGTTTACCCTGGTTTTATCATTCCAAACTCAACACTTGGACTTATTGAAATTGATGCCGTGCGCGCTTCAGATGATGACGAAGAAATTGGAACTTGGAACCCCCACATCAGAAGTATAATTGCCTATAATACAGAATCAAAGGTTGTGGAAACAATGCGCCCAAATGGTGTGTTAATGGCGCAAATAAGTCCACGAGGTGGTCGAATATCAGGTACCTCCTCTGTAGTCCAACTTGACGCTTGGAATTGGGAGGATGCCGTTGTAAAAATAGATGATGGCATTCATATGAATTGGCCTAACACCTTTTCTAGAGGACGTTGGTGGATGGGTGAAGAGCCTGGACTAAAAATCAATAAAAAATATGCTGATGAGCTGCAGGAATTAAACGTATACTTTAATAATGCTAAAGTACACAACTTTAAAGCTAGTCCTGGCCTCAATTTGCCATTTGAAGCCATGAAAGGGGTGTTTTTGGGGCATCAAACACTATTTATACATGTAGACGATGAAAAAGGTATCATTGATGCAATAAACTTTACAAAACAACACAAAATCGAAAAGGTCGTTTTGGTTGGTGCTTATGAAGCCTACAAACAAACGGAATTGATCAAAGAAAATGATGTTTCTGTATTGTTAAGACGCGTACATTCAAGACCTAACAAATCCGATGAAGACTATGATCTACCTTTCAAACTTGCTAAAAAGCTAGTTGATGCAGGTGTGACTGTTGCGCTTGAAGCCAGTGGTGATATGGAGCGAATGAATTCTAGAAACTTACCTTTTTACGCCGGAACTACAGTAGCGTATGGTCTTGACAAAGAACAAGCCTTGCAACTTATTACTTTGAATGCTGCAAAAATCCTTGGAATAGATGCGCAATACGGTAGTTTAGAGACCGGAAAAAGCGCTACCCTTTTTATTAGTCAAGGAGACGCTTTGGATATGCGTACAAACCAATTAGTACATGCTTTCATAGATGGGCGAAATATAAGTCTTGAGAGTCACCAAACAAAGCTATGGAAAAGATATACAGAGAAATATAAAGGACAATAATAGCCATCTGAAGCCCAAATAAAAGTTTGAGCTTTATTTATGCATGCAAAATAAACCTATTTCTGTACCATGATAAAAGAGATTAATAGCTTAAAAAACCCTAGAATAAAAAACCTCTTTCAACTGAAAGAAAAATCGAAACAGCGGCGCGCACAAGGACTATTTATTATTGAAGGCAAGCGTGAGGTTCTTTTAGCAGTTAACAGTGGGTACACAATTAAAACTATTTATTTTGATCCTCTTTTATTTGATTTACAAAAACTTAAGCAATTAGAAAATCATCAAATTGAATGGGTGAAAATTGATGCAAAGATTTATGAAAAAGTAGCTTATCGAGGGAGCACAGAGGGAGTTTTTGCGGTTGCACAATCCAAAAATTTAGCTTTAGATGAATTAAAAATCAACTCCAAAAATCCATTGATTTTAGTAGCTGAATCACCTGAAAAACCTGGAAATATCGGAGCATTACTAAGAACTGCAGATGCTGCAAATGTTGACGCTGTTTTTATAGCGGACCCCAAAACCGATGTGTATAATCCAAATGTGATAAGGTCCAGTGTCGGTGGTCTATTTTGCACCCAAGTTGTGGTAGGATCATCCGCTGAACTTATTGACTATTTAAGCGCACAAAAAATTGGAATTTACAGTGCCATTTTACAAGACTCTAAACCCTACACAGCGCTAAATTACAAAAAGCCAACTGCTTTGGTAGTAGGCACTGAATCTGATGGACTTACTGAACAATGGCGTGTTGCTGCAACTCAATGTATTCACATACCTATGCTAGGCAAAGTCGATTCTATGAATGTTTCTGTAGCGGCTGGTATTCTTATGTTTGAAGCAAAACGTCAACGCGGATTTAGCTAATTCTAGCAGTACGAATTGTTTATACCTTTTTTATTAAAAAGTATAAATCACGGTTGTTTGTTACAAATGTTTGTTTTAGATTTAGGGTATGACTGCAGAAGATATTAAAAAAGAAAATGCCGCTATAGCTAAGGAGTACAAAGAACTTCTCAAGATCAGCTACCGGAATTTATCTGCTGCTGATAAAAAAATGATAAGAAAGGCTTTTGATGTTGCAGTTGATGCACACAAAGACCAACGTAGAAAATCAGGAGAGGCCTATATTTTTCACCCTATATCTGTAGCTAAAATTGTAGCCTCTGAGATTGGATTAGATGCAACTTCTATTGCAGCTGCCCTTCTCCACGATGTTGTAGAAGATTGTGAAGATTATTCTATCAGTGATATTGAGCAGTTGTTTGGTGAAACCGTAGCACGAATTGTCAATGGGCTTACCAAAATTTCTAGCTTAAAAAAAGATAAGGATATTTCGCTTCAAGCAGAGAATTTTAGAAAAATGCTGCTAACATTAAATGATGATGTTCGTGTTATTATTATCAAAATAGCGGACCGTATGCACAACATGCAAACAATTCAATCGCTGCGGGAAGATAAACAAATCAAAATTGCCTCTGAAACCCTATATATTTATGCGCCATTAGCCCATAAAATAGGACTGTACAATATTAAATCAGAGCTTGAAGATTTGGCTTTAAAATACACTGAACCAGAAGTTTATGAGTCTATTTTACTAAAACTAAAAGAAAGTAAAGAAGATCAAGATAATTATATAAGTGAAATTAGTACGATTTTAGAAGGAGCCCTGAATAAAGAAAAAATTAGATACGAAATAAAAGGTCGCCCAAAGTCTATTTTTTCCATTCGTCGCAAAATGCAAAAACAAGGGGTTTCATTTGAAGAAGTATATGACAAGTTTGCTGTTCGAATTATTTATAAATCCGGACTAAAAAACGAAAAGTTTTTAGCTTGGAAAATTTACTCAATTGTTACCGATTTTTTCAGGCCAAATCCAACCCGTTTAAGAGACTGGATTTCATCACCAAAATCAACGGGCTATGAAGCGCTTCATATAACAGTCATGGGGCCTAAGGGGCGCTGGGTGGAAGTTCAAATTAGAAGCGAACGAATGAACGAAATTGCAGAAAAAGGGTATGCAGCACACTACAAGTACAAAGAAGGCGAAATTAACAATGATGAAAACCTAGAAAGCTGGATCGGTAAACTACAAGAGGTAATGGACAATCCAGGTGCAAATGCGGTAGATTTTGTAGAAGAATTTAAACTAAATCTATACGCTAAAGAGATTTTTGTATTTACGCCCGAGGGTGATTTAAAATCCCTACCCAAAGAAGCCACCCCATTAGATTTTGCATTTAGTATTCATACCGAGGTTGGTCTAAAAACAAGAGGGGCAAAAGTCAATGGTAAGCTCGTCCCTCTAAATCATACTCTAAATAGCGGCGATCAAGTCAGCATCATTACTTCCGAAAATGCCACACCAAATTCGAACTGGTTGGACTATGCAACGACAGCGCGAGCACGCAGTAAAATAAAATCATCGCTCAAGGCAGAAAAGAAGCTTATTGCCCATCAGGGTAAAGAGATTTTAAGACGAAAACTCAAGCAACTCAAAATCAATTTGGATGAGCGCTCTATAAATGAATTGGTTAACCATTTTAAACTGCAAACTAGTCTTGATTTGTTTTACAGGATCGGTATAGGAAGTATTGACAACCCTATGTTGAAAAAATTTGCCGCATCTAGAAGTAACGTTTTGGTTAGTTATATCAAGAGTAAAATCCAAAGAAAAAAAGCTACACCTTCAGAAACCATTGATAATGATGAGATTACCTCAAAGTATGACATGCTTGTTTTTGGTAAAGAGGAAGAAAAACTTAACTATAAGGTAGCTTCGTGTTGCAATCCAATTCCTGGTGACAAAGTGTTTGGATTTTTAAGTATCAAAGAAGGAATAAAAGTGCACAAAAAAAACTGTCCAAATGCTGTGAGTCTACAATCCAATTACGCATACAGAATTATATTAGCCAAATGGATTGATTCTTCACAACAAGTATTTAGGGCTGTAATCAAGCTTACTGGTATTGACGAAAAAGGACTCGTTAGTGATATTACAAAATTAATTTCTTCTAACATGAATGTGAATATTAAAAGCATCAAATTTGATTCGGACAGTGGTACATTTTATGGAGAGATAGCCGTAGAGGTCAACAACACAAACTTTGTTACTAAACTAATGAATAGACTAAAAAAAATAAATGGCATTGAAAAGGTTTCCAGAGTCTAAAAATTAGTTAAATTTGAAGTTTAGATTATGAATTCAAAATCAAAAAATAGCGATCAGGAAATTGTAAAAAATGTTTTTACAACTTATCTCGAAGAAAATAGTCAGCGTAAAACGCCTGAGCGTTTTGCCATACTGCAAGAGATCTATGATAACGATGAACATTTCGATATTGAATCTCTGTACATCAAAATGAAAAATAAGAAGTATCGTGTTTCGCGTGCTACTTTATACAACACCATTGAATTATTGTTGGAATGTGGGCTTGTACGTAAACATCAGTTTGGTCTCAACCAGGCACAGTATGAAAAATCTTATTTTGATAAACAACATGATCACGTGATTTTAACAGATACTGGAGAAGTTATCGAGTTTTGTGATCCAAGAATTCAAACCATAAAAAAAACCATTGAAGAAGTATTTGATCTTGACATACAAAATCATTCTCTTTACTTCTACGGAACAAAAAAAAATACTAAAAACTAACATAACACATGGCTGTAGATTTGCTATTAGGACTCCAGTGGGGCGATGAAGGAAAAGGGAAAATTGTTGATGTACTAACCAAAAATTACGATATAATAGCACGATTTCAAGGTGGGCCAAATGCGGGCCACACTCTTGTTTTCAATGGAATGAAACACGTTTTACACACCATACCATCAGGAATTTTTCATGGAGATGTAAAAAACCTTGTAGGAAATGGAGTTGTTATTGATCCTGTTATTTTCAAAAAAGAATTAGACAAACTAACGGATCAAAATGTAGATTTCAGAAAAACACTATTGATCTCTCGTAAAGCACATCTTATTCTTCCTACTCACCGATTGTTAGATGCTGCATCTGAGGCGTCAAAAGGCAAAGCCAAAATTGGCTCTACTCTCAAAGGTATTGGACCAACATACATGGATAAAACTGGAAGGAATGGTATTCGCGTTGGAGATCTTGAATTAGAAGACTGGAAAGCAAAATACAGGCATCTCGCTAACAAACACCAAGCGATGATTGATTTTTACAATATTGAGCTTGAATACGATTTGGGTGAATTAGAGATTGAATTTTTTAAAGCCGTTGAGACTTTAAAATCTTTAGAGTTCATTGATTCAGAGGAGTATTTACATCAAGCACAACGCGATCAAAAATCTGTGTTAGCTGAAGGTGCTCAAGGCTCTTTGTTGGATATTGACTTTGGTACATACCCCTTTGTCACTTCGTCTAATACAACTGCTGCTGGCGCTTGTACCGGTCTAGGAGTTGCACCGAACTCCATAAAAGATGTTTTTGGGATTTTTAAGGCCTATACCACACGTGTAGGATCTGGCCCCTTCCCTACTGAACTTTTTGATGAAAATGGTGAAACTATGAGTCGTGTAGGTCATGAATTTGGAGCCACTACAGGTAGAGCTAGACGATGTGGATGGTTAGATCTAGTTGCACTTCGTTATGCTTGTCAGGTCAATGGTGTAACACAACTTATGATGATGAAAGCTGATGTGCTCTCAGGTTTTAAAAATTTGAAAGTATGCACTGCATACAACTACAAAGGCAAAGAAATAAAACATCTACCCTATAATATAGAGTCAGAAAATATTAGTCCAGTATATACAGATTTTGAAGGATGGGCAGAAGATTTGACCAGTATGGACAGTGCTGAAACACTTCCTGAATCACTCATTAGCTATATTGAATTTCTAGAGGACGAACTACAAATCCCTATAAAGATTGTATCTGTTGGCCCTGACCGAAAGCAAACAATTTTTAGGTAAAAATATCGTCCCTAAAGACGGTACGCTTTATTTTACATTGATTTGAGGATAAAATTTTAGAGATTCCCTATTTTTGTTGAAATTCGAATCCAAAGCTGTGAACATAAAGCATATCATATTTTTTTATTTTATTTCAATGCCATTCTTTATAAGTGCGCAAGAAAGAAAGCAAATAGAAATTGAATATGCTCCATATATGGACATAGTTGAAGATAAACCAGGGGCGACTATTTTAACCCGTAATAATTCAAGCCAAGTACATGTCAAGCACAAAGGAATCGAACTTTGGTGCAATGAGGCAATTTATTATGGTAATGAGGATTTTATCGAAGCTTTTGGTAATGTGCGCGTCAAACAAGGCGATAGCATCAATATGACATCTAAGTATGTTGAATATAGTGGTAAAACACAATTAGCTTACGCTAGTGGCGATGTCGTTTTGATCGATCCCGACTCAAAGTTATATACTGATGTTTTGCATTTTGATCGTATCAGGCAACAGGCGTACTACAATCAAAAAGGTAAGGTAGTTCGCGACACTTCGGGAACTATTACGAGTACAAGAGGTAGGTACTACATGAAATCAAAAAAATATCAATTTGTAAACAATGTAAAGCTTGTAAATCCAGAATATGTTATTGATACTGAACAGTTAGATTTTTACACTGAATCTGGATTTGCATTTTTATACGGACCTACAACTATAACGAGTGAAGCAAGTGTAATTTACTGTGAACGTGGATATTATAACACAAATAACGACACAGGATATTTTGTTAAGAAATCAAAAATCAATTACAATGACCGCATTGTTGAGGGTGATAGTCTCTATTTTGATCGCAATAAAAGTTTTGCTTCAGCTACAAACAACATCACTGTAACAGACACGCTAAACAACAGCATTATCAAAGGGCACTACGCAGAGATTTTTAGAGAAAAAGACTCTGTTTTTATAACCAAAAGAGCGCTTGCTATTACAGAACAAGAAAATGACTCTATATTCATGCACAGTGATACATTGATGGTAACTGGTCCAGCTGATAATCGAATTATCCGTGGATACTACAATGCTAAAATGTTTAAGTCTAATCTAAGTGGAAAAGCTGATTCTATTCACATGAATCAAAAAACAGGATTAACGCAACTCATTAATTTCTACGATCTTGATTCAGATGCATTCACAAAGAAAAAATACCCTATTTTATGGCACTTTGAAAGTCAAATTACAGGAGATTCTATCCACTTGATTTCAAATTCTAAGAATGAAACACTTGATTCACTTAAAGTGTTTAACAATGCATTTGTGATAAGTAAAGATAGTTTAGGCGAAGGTTATAATCAAATTTCGGGCAAACGCCTAAATGGTCTATTTGTTGATAATGCGCTGGAAACGATTGATGTAATTAAAAATGCAGAAACAATTTATTATCTACGTAATAGCGAAGATGAGTTGATTGGCATAGATAAATCAAAATCTGGTGCCATAAAAATATGGATTTCGGAAAATGAGATTGACGAATTAAGGAAGCTTAATCAAATTGGTGGGATGACCTATCCCGAAGAAGATTTTCCTGAAAAAGAACGGAAATTAAAAGGGTTCATTTGGCGGCACGATGAGCGACCAAAAAGTATAGAGGATTTGTTCGCTGATGATCCTCCGTTAAATTTACCTAAAATTAAAGGGTTAGAGGAATATACACCTCAAAAAGAATTTTTCGATGAAGAACTTCGAAAGCGTATTGATGATGCTGCAACATCAAAAAAGAATAAAAAATCAAATACGGTCAAAAAAGATAAGCCAGTTTTGAAGCCAGTCAACAAAGCTGCTAGAAACATTCCCCCAAAGAAATTAAATCCTCCAAAGAATAAAAAAATTGAACTTAAAACTATTAAAGAAAATTGAGTAAAAGCGATTTTTTAAGGTTTCAAGCACAAACAACGCCACACCCTATAGCGATGGAAATTTCTCATGCTGAAGGGTGTTATATATATGATAAAAATCAAAAAGGGTACCTTGACTTTGTCGCTGGGGTGTCAGCCTGTAGTTTAGGCCATAGACATCCAAAAGTTGTTGAGGCTATAAAGAATCAATTGGATCGCTATATGCATGTAATGGTATACGGTGAGTACATTCAAAAGCCAGCTTTAGAACTCACTCGACTATTGGCACAATACCTGCCTAAACATATGGATAAAACTTACCTCACAAATTCAGGAACAGAAGCCATTGATGGGGCCTTGAAATTAGCTAGGCGTTTTACAGGAAGATCTGAACTTATTGCAGCACATAGAGCTTACCACGGAAATACCATGGGAGCACTAAGTGTGATGGGGTATGAAGAACGTAAACAGCCTTTTAGACCCCTGCTCCCAGATATTCGTTTTATTCATTTTAACGAAGAATCCGAACTAAAAAAAATAACTACAAAAACTGCAGCTGTCATTTTAGAAACTATTCAAGGTGGTGCAGGGTTTATAGAACCCCAAAATGATTATTTACATAAAGTTGAAAAAAGATGTAAAGCCATGGGGGCATTATTGATTTTAGATGAAATCCAACCCGGCTTTGGACGGACAGGAAAAGTTTTTGGTTTTGAAAACTACAATTGCACTCCTGATGTTGTGGTGGTAGGAAAAGGACTTGGCGGAGGGATGCCTATTGGTGCATTTTCGGCTTCAGCAAAACTAATGGATAGTTTATCCGATGCGCCAAAATTAGGTCATATTACTACTTTTGGTGGGCATCCTGTTATTGCTGCAGCAGCTTTGGCTACGCTCAAAGAAATTACTCAAAGTTCGCTAATGCAAGAAGTTTTGGAAAAAGAGAAAATTATCCGTAAGTCTTTGAAACACCCGCTCATTAAAGAAATCCGTGGCAAAGGCTTGATGTTAACACTTATTACACCAAATGCTGAAATTACAAATACAGTTGTTGTAAAAGCAATGGAAGAAGGACTTATTTTATTTTGGCTTCTATATGAACCCAAGGCTATACGAATAACTCCTCCATTGACAATAAGTACTGAAGAATTGGCATTGGGATGTACTACAATATTAAAAATACTAGATTCTGTTTTAGAAGACTGTTAATTAATTTGTTGAAAACATTAAGCAAAGCAGTTAAAGCCAGCCTGATATAGTCCTAAATTTATTCTAACAAAAATTACTCTATGGAGTTAAGCCCTTCTAACGACAGTCAAAAATTCTCATTGAAAAAATTTGAGTCAATGTTAAAAACAAACAACGTTTTTTTCTTTGATTCAAATGAATTTGAAAACATCATACATCATTACCTAGAAATTGGAAAAGTTGCCTTAGCAAAGAAAGCCATCAATTTAGGGTTAGACCAGCATCCCTCATCAATAAATTTAAGATTATTTCGCGTCGAAATTTTAATTTTTGAAAATGACTTTAATGCTGCCGAAAAGTTATTAAACTCACTTTTCGAACTAGAACCAAACAACGAGGAGCTTTTCATACAACGCGCTAATATTTACTCCAAAAAAGACCAACACCATGAGGCTATTGAAACTTTCAAGGAAGCCCTTAAAATAGCTGATGATTGTTCTGAAATTCATTCCTTAATAGGGATGGAATACCTATTCTTAAATCAACATGAAGAAGCTAAGACACATTTTATGAAATGTGTTAATTTAGACATAGAAGATTACTCATCTTTGTACAACATTATCTATTGTTACGAATTTTTGAACCAAACAAAAGAAGCTATAAAATATTTGAATTGGTATTTGGATCAAAACCCGTACTGTGAGGTTGCTTGGCATCAGTTGGGAAAGCAATATTTGGAGGACCAGGAACTAAAAAAGGCACTTACTGCTTTTGATTTTGCAATTATTTCCGATGATACATTTGTTGGAGCGTATTTAGAAAAAGCAAAAGTCTTAGAATGCTTAGACCGCCATGAAGAAGCCATAGAGCAATACACTATTGCGATGGGCATTGAAGGAACTACAGCCTTTACACTGCTTAAAATCGGTTTTTGTTATGAACAAATCAAAAAAAATGATTTAGCTCTTAAGTTTTACAATAAATCAATTGAGGAAGATCCCGCTTTTGATAAAGGTTGGATGAGTATTTCATTGTTTTATTTTACAAAAAAAGATTACTTGAAATCTTTATTCTACATAAACAAAGCCATTGATATTGACAGTGAAAATGCTAATTATTGGTTGTTTTACTCTAAAATTAATGAACGCTTGAACTATCTTGAAGAAGCCGAGCGTGGTTACAAACGAACTCTAGAGCTTGGAGAATGCAGTCTTGAAACTTGGATTTCTAGAGGAGATATACTACTCAAGTTAGGGGAATTAGAATCTGCGAAATATAATTTTGTTCAAGCTTTAGAGCAGCATCCTAAGAGTGAAGAATTGGAATTTAGAATTGCTGGTATTTGCTTTAAGCTGAATGAGTCAGAAACTGGATATACACACTTACTCACAGCACTTCACTCCAATGCTGAACATGTTTTTATTTTAGAAGAATTATTTCCTGAAATTTACGCGCAAAAAGCAGTTTCACATTTCATTAAAAGCTACAATAAAGCGTCCAACTAATTTATTTATCTTTATCGTTTACAAATCTATTGATATGAAACGTAATTTCGTTGATTATTTCATTCTTGTGTTCAAAGGAATGGCTATGGGTGCCGCGGATGTTGTTCCAGGCGTTTCTGGTGGTACAATTGCATTTATTTCCGGGGTTTATGAGGAATTAATAGCTACACTTAACTCCATTAATTTAAATAGTTTAAAAACTTTAAAGTTGCAGGGGGTATCGGCTACATGGAAAAAGATTAATGGTAATTTTTTACTTGCGCTGTTTGGAGGTATACTTTTAAGCATTCTCACACTCTCTAAATTAGTTACTTGGCTTCTTCTTGAAGAGCCAGTATTACTCTGGGCCTTTTTTTTCGGTCTTGTGCTGGCCAGTATAATTTTTGTACTTAAGAAAATCAATCAATGGAATTCTGCTGTATTTTTAGGCTTGATCTTAGGAGGGGTTTTTGCTTACCAACTCACACAATTGAATGCTTTGGGAAATTCCGACAGCAACTGGTACTTGTTTTTGTCCGGAGCTATCGCTATTTGTGCTATGATTCTTCCCGGAATTTCTGGCGCTTTTATCTTGGTCATTTTAGGTAGTTACGCCAATGTTCTACAAGCACTAAATGACAAAGATATAGCGAAAATAACGATATTCATGACTGGTGCTTTAATTGGTATTTTATCGTTTTCCAGGTTACTTAAATGGTTATTCAAAAGATTCAAAAATATGACTTTAGCCGTACTGACAGGGTTCATGATTGGTTCGCTTTCAAAAATATGGCCATGGAAAAAAACACTTAGTTTTAGAGAAAACTCAGAAGGAATTAATGTTCCGCTGAATGAACAATGTATCGCACCATTTTATTTTGATGGTGATCCACAGATATTATCATCTATTGGGCTCATGATTTTTGGTTTTCTTATGATCTTCTTTTTAGAAAAAATTGGTATGAAAAACAAAAATATTGGCTAAATACAATTCCATAAAAGACAAACTAATACTCATAACAAAGGGACTGGCAATGGGAACTGCAAACAAGGTGCCTGGTGTTTCAGGTGGTATTGTAGCCTTTGTTGCAGGATTTTACGAGGAATTTATTTATTCGCTTCAAAAGTTTAACCGCAAAGGATTAATGTTACTTTTTACGGGACGATTTACTGCATTTTTCAATTATGTAAATGGGCGATTTTTGAGTCTACTTTTTTTAGGGATGATCATCAGTTATTTTAGTGTTTCTAAAGCACTAGATTTCCTTATCGTACAGTACGAATTATATGTGTGGAGTGTATTCTTTGGGATGATTATTGGATCTGTTATATACATATATAAAGACTTTAAATCTTGGAATAAAGCTACTATTTTTATCACCTTTACAGGTATTTGCTTAGGGCTGGGTATTAGTTTATTAGACCCGGCTACTGAGAATGATAATTTACTCTTTGTGTTTTTCTGTGGCATGATTAGTATTACGGGAATGACTCTTCCTGGGTTTTCTGGATCTTTTATCCTTATTCTTCTTGGGAATTATGTTTTACTACTGGTCGATGCGGTAAATGCCTTGTATGAAGTAATTATCGCTTTATTTAGTGGGAATTTTCATGTGTTTTCTGATTCTTATTACATAAGCATGCTTAAAATATTACTCGTATTCACAATAGGCTCTATTGTTGGACTTGTTAGTTTGTCGCATTTCTTATCTTATGTCTTAAAGCGCTACAAAAATAACACACTGGCGCTCATTATGGGGTTTATTAGTGGCTCGCTTGGTGTAGTCTGGCCTTGGAAGGAAACAATTTATAAAACAAATCATGAAGGGTTAGTTCAATTAGATTCTAGGGGGAAGCAAATTATTGAAAATTTCGATCGCTTTATCCCTGAAATCAACATTAATACCTTTTATGCTATATGCTTTATTTTACTAGGTATTGGCATTGTTTTAAGCCTAGAATACTATGGAAATAATCAAAATAAAGAACTATGAAGCTATTTGGTTTAATTGGAAAAAATATTGATTATTCTTTTTCTAGAACATATTTTTCTAAAAAATTTGAGCAAGAAAAATTAAACTGTGTTTATAAAAATTTCGACCTACAATCTATAAATAAGTTCCTTAGTATTTTTGAGACCAATACGATTTCAGGACTTAATGTTACAATCCCCTACAAAGAAGTTATCATCCCCTTTTTGGACGAATTAGATGAAGAGGCAAAAGCCATCGGTGCAGTAAACACAGTCAAAATCGAAAATGACAAATTAATAGGTTACAACACCGATCACCACGGGTTTTCTAAAAGCATACAACCTCACCTTAATAAAACTCATAAAAGAGCACTAATTTTAGGAACAGGAGGAGCATCAAAAGCAATTGCCTATGCTTTGGAATGTCTTGGGATAGAGGTTAGATTTGTTTCGCGTAAAAACCATAACAAAGAAATCTACAAATATGAAGATTTACATACTCAAGATATTAAAGAGCATACCATCATAATAAATTCTACGCCGCTTGGTACATATCCAAATACTGAAGATTGTCCAAATATTCCATACGGAGAACTCAGTGAAAATCATTTAGTTTATGACTTAATTTATAATCCAATGGAAACTAAATTTTTGAAATATGGAAAAAAAGCAGGTGCAAAAACAATTAACGGTCTAGAAATGCTACACTTACAAGCCGAAAAATCATGGGAAATTTGGCATTTATAATTTAGAGAAATATTTTGAGTTTGTAAATTTAAGGGATAAGTGTATATTTATGGTCTTAAGCAAGATCGAACCCAAAACCTTAGATTATGACAACGCACGACATCCTGCAGGAAGCAGATGGAATATTAGACGAAAAAAAAGAAGAGTCTACAAACTTTGAGTCAAGTGATGAGCAAAGCCCAAGCTCTAAAGAAAAGACTGAAAAAGAAAGTACACCAACTTCTGAAAAAGAATTAACTCCAGATAAAACCGAAAGTTCGCCTAAGCCTAAAGAAACTGCTTCAGAAGTATCACAAGAAAATAACAATATTGAAGAGCAAAAAAAAGACGTTAACTACAATGACTATTCTTTAGAAGCTCTGGTTTCATACTTTGAAGAATTGCTGAAAAACGATGACCTCTACTCCACCCGAAATAAAATTAACGCCATAAGAAGAGTATTCAATGAAAAGTTTTCAGCAATATTAAATGATAAAAAAGAAGCATTTTTAGCTGAAGGAGGCAACAGTATTGATTTTAGTTTTGACAGCCCAATAAAAAAACAATTTAATGCACTATCAAAACAATTTCGAGATAAGAACGAAAAATACCAAAAGCAAAAAACACAAAATTTTAAGGAAAATTTAGAATCGAGACTTAAAATTATAGAAAATATAAAAGGCTTAATTGATGTTAGTCAAAGCAGTACTACTACCTACAATAAATTTAAAGATTTACAAGAACAATGGCGTAAACTAGGTAAGGTACCGCCCAAAGATGCTAATAATGTCTGGAACAACTACCGTCATCACGTAGAGAAATTTTATGATTTCTTACACCTAAACAGGGATTTACGTGACCGTGATTACCAGCACAATTTAGAGAAAAAACAAAAACTAATTAAAAGTGCTGAAGCACTCGCATCTGAAGAAAATTTAGGCCGTGCTTTTAGAGAACTACAGGCTTTACACAAAATTTGGAAAGAAGAACTAGGCCCAGTAGCTAAAGAATATCGTGAAGTATTATGGGAGCAATTTGGTGCGGCTACAAAGGTTATTAACGATAAACGACAGGCTTACAATGTCCAAATTGAAAAAGAGTTAATGATCAATTTTGAGGCTAAAGAACTGATTATTGATAAAATAAAAAGTATTTCTGAAATTGAATACGACAGCCATACTGAGTGGCAAAAACGAGTGAAAGAAGTTGAAGCACTTCGAGAAGAGTTTTTCAAAATTGGAGGGGTACCAAGAAAAAAAAGAAATCAATCATGGACGGATTTCAAAACCGCTGTGCGTAATTTTAATAAATCTAAAAACAACTTTTATAAACAGCTGAAAAAGGCCCATAGTGAGAATCTTAAAAAGAAAAAAGAGTTAGTAGAAATTGCAGTTCAAAACAAAGACAACGAGGACTTAGAAACTACTGTTGTTTTGATGAAAAACATTCAAAATCAATGGAAGAAAATTGGTCATATCTCAAGAAAAGACAGCAACAAACTATGGAGTGAATTTAGAGCAGCTTGTAACCACTTTTTTGATCGTTATCATGAACAAAAGAATGCAGGAACTGTTGAAGAAAATGATGCATTGACTCATAAGAAACAACTCTTTGAAGAACTTAAATCTTTCAAGTCAACAAACGACAAAGAAGCAGATTTACAAGTGGTCAAGCAATGGTCAAAGCAATGGGCAGCAATAGGACGCGTTCCTAAGAATAAACGCTCTATTGATAGGGAATTTTTTAAAGTTTTAAGTGAGCTACTTGAAAATATTGGTGTGAGCGAAGATGAATTAAAAACGCTAAAATACACCAATAAAATTCAAGAATTAAGTAAAGACCCAAAAGCACTTAATAATGAAATTTCATTTGTGCGCAAAAAAATAGATGAAATTAAATCTGAAATGAACCAATTAGAAAACAACCTCCAATTTTTCTCTAATGTTGCTGACGATAACCCTATGGTTCTCGATGTACAAAAGAAAATTGAAAGACACAAAACTCAATTAGAGCAATGGACCAAAAAGCTGTCCAACATCAAAAGAACGATTAAGTAAACCCTATACCCGTTTTGCTTCTTCCCAAATGACATCCATCTCACTAAGAGACATGTCTGATAATGTTCGTTTTTTTAACTTGGCCTGTTGTTCCAGATACTGAAACCGCTTAATAAATTTCTTATTTGTGCGTTCCAAGGCGTTCTCTGGATTTACGCCAAGAAAACGAGCATAATTAATCAATGAAAACAAAACATCACCAAACTCAGCTTCAATAGCTTGCTGATTATTGGTTCTAACCTCATCACGCAATTCATTTAACTCCTCCTCTATTTTCGCAAATACTTGTTCTGGTTCTTCCCAATCAAAACCTACACCTGCAACTTTTTCTTGAATACGTGTTGCTTTAACTAAAGCAGGTAAACTTTTAGGAACACCTTGTAACACACTCGACTTACCTTCCTTAAGTTTGATGTTTTCCCAATTTTGTTTTACCTCCTGTTCGCTTTCTACATTGATGTCACCATAAATATGGGGATGACGCTGAATTAATTTTTCACAAATACCGTTTAGTACACTTGTGATATCAAAGTCATTAGATTCGCTTCCAATTTTGGCGTAAAATACAATGTGCAACAATAAATCACCCAACTCCCCTTTAACCTCTTCTAAGTTTTGATCTAAAATGGCATCAGCCAATTCATAGGTTTCTTCAATAGTAAGTGGACGCAGAGACTCCAAGGTCTGCTTTTTATCCCAAGGACACTTGGAGCGCAATTCGTCCATAATAGTTAATAAGCGGTCAAATGCTTCTAATTGTTGTTTACGTGAGGTCATTTATTTTAATGTTAAATTGCTAATTTCAGCAGCTGCAAAATTAAATTCTTTTACTAAATTTTTTACGATTTTGGATACAGGTAAGATGTCATCTATAGTAGCTGCTATCTGACCAATTTCTAATTCCCCTTCGTCTAAATCTCCTTCGAACATACCCTTTTTAGCACGTCCCCTTCCGAGATGCGCTTTGAGTTCATCGTTGGTTGGATTGTTTTTGTATAATTCCATCAACTCATTAAAAAATTTATTTTTCAACAAGCGAACAGGAGTTAATTCTTTTAGTGTAAGTTTTGTAGATCCCTCTTGGGCTAAAACCACAAGATTTTTAAATGCTTCATGGGCAGATGACTCGGTACTTGCTACAAATCGACTTCCTATTTGAACACCATGAGCACCTAAGGTCATTGCTGCTAACATTGCCCTGCCTGTGGCAATACCCCCAGCAGCGATGACAGGTATGGATACGGACTTACAAACCATTGGGATAAGAGCAAAAGTAGTCGTTTCTTCTCTTCCATTATGTCCGCCTGCTTCAAAGCCTTCGGCTACAACAGCATCAACTCCTGCAGTTTCTGCTTTTTGGGCAAATTTTACACTACTAACTACATGAACAACAGTAATGCCATGTTTCTTTAACCAAGATGTCCAAACCGATGGATTACCTGCTGAAGTGAACACAATCTTGACGCCTTCATCTACAATAATCTGCATAATTTCTTTAATATTTGGATAGAGTAATGGGACGTTAACACCAAATGGTTTTGATGTAGCAGCAGTACATTTCTGAATATGTTTACGAAGTACCTCTGGGTACATCGAACCAGCACCAATAAGTCCTAAAATACCAGAGTTTGATGCCGCAGAGGCCAATTTCCACCCGCTATTCCAAACCATTCCAGCCTGAATGATTGGGTACTTTATATTGAATAGTTTGGTCATGATATAGTTTTAACGAAAATATTATTCACTAAAAATGATACCACAATTTAAGAAATTACACCCGAACCAACTAATTCATCATTTAAATACCACGCAACAAACTGTCCTTCTGTTATTGCTGTTTGCGGGTTAGAAAAAGTAATGTAAAGCCCTTGCTTCGTTTGATAAAGAATCGCTGGCTCAAGAGGTTGACGATAGCGAATCCGTGCCAAAACATTAAGCTCTTCTCCAGAGCTTATTGCTAAAGCTGGACGTACCCAATGAAGATCGTGATTAGGAACAAATAAAGATGAGCGTAGTAATCCAGGATGATTTTTACCCTCACCAACGTAAACTATATTTTCAACAACATCAGTATCAATTATAAAAAGAGGTTCTTTAGTGCCGCCGATTGCCAAACCCTTGCGCTGGCCTTTGGTGAAAAAATGTGCCCCTTGATGAGTCCCTAAAACAGTTCCGTCCGTTATTGAATATATCGGTTTTGAAGCAGCATAAGCCAAAGCATCTTCCTTAGAATCAAAAATTGGTGGTGACGTGAGATAAGTTTCAAATTCTTCTGAAATTCCAACTATAGATCCTGTTTTAGGCTTCAATTTTTGTTGCAAAAAATCAGGTAAGCGAACTTTACCAATAAAACATAATCCTTGAGAATCTTTTTTATCGGCTGTTACTAAACTCAAATCCTTTGCTATTTTTCTAACTTCTGGCTTTGTCAATTCACCTATTGGAAAAAGAGTTTTTGCTAATTGTTCCTGAGATAGTTGACAAAGAAAATAAGATTGGTCTTTCGCAGAATCTACGCCGGACAATAATCGATATTCTATTGATTTAGATCCTGAATCTGTAACAGATTTTCTACAATAATGACCAGTGGCTACAAAATCGGCACCAAGAGAAAGCGCAATTTTAAGAAAAACATCAAATTTAATTTCCCTATTGCATAAAACATCGGGGTTTGGTGTACGGCCCAGCTCATATTCACGAAACATATAATCCACTATACGCTCCTTGTATTCTTCACTTAAATCTACGGTTTGAAAAGGTATTTCTAGCTTTTCAGCCACCAACATAGCATCATTACTGTCGTCAAGCCAAGGACACTCATCGGATATAGTAACAGAATCGTCGTGCCAGTTTTTCATAAACAAGCCAATGACACTATACCCTTGTTGCTTCAACAAATAGGCTGCGACACTAGAATCTACTCCACCAGAAAGTCCAACTACAACTGTTTTCATGAAGCAAATTTAATAAATATAAATCGAGAAAATATGTAAGCTATTTTTTTCTGCGCTCTTGAGCTGCCTTTTGTTTTTCAGCCTGCTCCATAATCTCAGCCATTTTCTTCTGAAAACGGTTTTGTTTCTTTGGTTTGGCTTTACTAACATTAATTTTGGCTAATACCTTTTCTTCATCAATAATATAATTTTTGATCACGAGCATTATACCTATACTGATTAGGTTTGAAACGAAGTAATAAAGACTCAAACCAGAAGCATAATTATTAAAGAAAAACAACATTAGAAGAGGTGAGAAATAGATCATGTATTTCATCATTTTTGCCATGTCTGGCATACCTTCTTGGACTGGCTGGTTGGCCATGTTCTGACCTGTTGTCATTCGCATGTAAAAGAAAATTGCGATGGATGCAAGAATAGGAAATAAACTAATATGATCCCCATAAAATGGAATATTAAAAGGCAATTCTGCTATAGTGTCGTAAGAACTCAAATCTTCTACCCAAAGGAATGGTTTTTGACGCAACTCAAAAGCTATGGGAAAAAACATAAACAAAGAGTAAAACACAGGAATTTGAAGTAATCCAGGAAGACAGCCGCTTATTGGGCTAGCACCTGCCTTGTTTTGTAAGGCCAATGTTTCTTGTTGGGCCTTCATCTTGTCTTTCTTGTGCTTTTGACGAATAGCATCTAACTCAGGTTTTAGAATCTTCATTTTTGCCTGAGATAAGAACTGTTTGTACTGAACAAATGACAACAAAATTTTGACCATTATAGTCATCACAATAATAGCAATACCATAAGATAAAAAGCTGCTTAACCAAGCATATAAAGGACTAAATACAGCTTTGTTAATCCACCCAAAAATACCCCATCCAAATGGAATACTACCTTCAAGGTTTTTATTGTACTTCTCTAGGACCTTATTGTAGGTTGGTCCAAAATAGAAATTCATGTTATATGCCAATTCTCCAGCTGTATAATTGATTGGAAATTTTGTATTGTAGCGCTTGGTATATACCGTATCAATCGTTTCATCATCAACGAGATCAAAAGAACTTATACGCGCTTTTTTTAGAGGTGAGTCAGGGACCAAAATAGAACTAAAGAAATGCTGTCTGTACGAAATCCAAGAAACATTTTCTAAATCTTCTTCATCCTCACCAGCTTGAGAAAGTTTGCTTGTTTTGTCACCGTCATACTCATAGGATAAGCGGGTGTACCTGTTTTCAAATGTAATGCTCTGATCTTGCCGAAGTGCTTTAAGATCCCACTCAAAATTTGCAGCTTGGTTTGAGTTAAAAGTACTGGAAAGGCCTTGAGAACGCACGGAAAACCCTAGCATATGATCGTTGGGTTTAAGCGTGTAAATATATTCTAAGTATTGGTCCTCCGAAACTTTTAGTTTCATGGATAAAACTGTGTTATTTCCTTTTGTTGCATAAGAGGGCTCAAAGTACAAATCGGAAGTGTTTAATGTTCTATTGTCTGCTGTGGAGAAACTCAAATTAAATCGGGCTGTGCCTTCTTTTACAAGAAAGACTGGTATGGAATCGTAGTTGACAAAAGTTTTGAGCTTTACTTCAGATATCTCACCTCCCTTATTATTAATTTTTAAAGCCAATAAATCATTTTCAAATGTAGTAAAATCGTCTTTAGCAGATGGTAATTCTAACGAATAGGCAAAATCCCCTATTTGACTCTTTTGCTGTGCTTGAGCAATATTTTGATCAGGATAAACAGCTTCAGTTCTAAGGCCAGCCTCTGTGTTTTTGTCTATTTGTTCTTTTTGGGCTTCTTGTGCGGCTAATTGTTCGGCTGTGGGTTGATTTTGCCATAACATGTACAGTAAAATAGCTCCAATGAGCAAAAATCCAATAAGTGAATTTGTATCTAATTTTTTTTCTTCCATGATTGGTGATTTAATTGGTATATATCTGCCAATTTAAATAATGTTTTAATTGGATGTTTTGTTTTTCAGTGCTGCTTTAATAAAGGCCTTAAATAAAGGGTGTGGTTTGGCTACCGTACTTTTATATTCAGGATGGTATTGAACCCCTACAAACCAACAGTGCTTGGGTATCTCTATAATTTCTACAAGACCAGTTTCGGAATTTATTCCTGTAGCAATCATTCCATTTGCCTCAATTTCGGATTTGTACAAATTATTAAATTCGTATCGGTGTCTGTGCCGTTCGTTTATAGCATTAGATTTGTAAGCATCGTAAGCAATGGATGGCTTTGATATCGAACAGCCCCATGACCCAAGACGCATTGTACCTCCCATTTCCTCGATTTGCTTTTGGTCTTCCATCAAGTCAATTACAGGGTTTTCTGTAGAATCATTCATCTCAGATGAGTTGGCATCTTTGTGACCTAAAACTGTACGGGCAAATTCAATTACTGCCATTTGCATTCCTAAGCAAATACCGAAAAATGGGATATTATTCTCACGAACATACTTGATGGCTTCAATTTTACCCTCTATTCCACGTTCACCAAAACCTGGAGCTACCAGAACACCGTCTAAGTCTGAAAATAGCGCTGATATATTTGCTGAATTAATATGCTCTGAGTGGATGGACTTTACGTTAACTTTAACTTCATTTGCTGCACCAGCGTGGATAAATGCTTCAAGGATTGATTTGTACGAATCTTGCAACTCGACATATTTTCCAACTAAGCCAATAGTGATTTCATGTGTAGGGTTTTTGTGGCGATGTAAAAAAGTATTCCAAGACGAAAGATCAGGCTGGTGGCGTTGGAGATTAAGTTGATTTAAAACAACTTTATCTAAGCCTTCGTCAAGCATTAAATTTGGTACATCATATATTGTTGATGCGTCTATAGACTGAATTACGCATTCTTCTTTGACATTACAAAACCGAGCTAATTTAGTACGAATAGACTGACCAAGTTCATGTTCAGTACGACAAACCAAAATATCAGCTTGCACACCACTTTCCATAAGGGTCTTCACGCTGTGTTGCGTGGGTTTCGTTTTCAATTCTCCAGCTGCGGATAGATAAGGAATAAGCGTTAAATGAATGGCCAAAGCATTGTTATTACCCATTTCCCATTTGAGCTGGCGCACTGCTTCAACATAGGGTAGAGATTCTATATCGCCAACAGTTCCACCAATTTCAGTGATGACTATATCGTAGTCGCCGGAAGATCCTAATAACTTAATTCGCTCTTTGATTTCGTCTGTAATGTGCGGGATAACTTGTACTGTTTTACCAAGAAAAACACCCAATCGTTCTTTATCAATAACACTTTGATATATTCGCCCAGTGGTAACGTTGTTGGCTTGTGATGTAGATACATTTAAAAACCGCTCATAATGACCAAGGTCTAAATCTGTTTCTGCACCATCGTCAGTGACATAACATTCACCATGCTCATAAGGATTTAATGTACCAGGGTCGATGTTGATGTACGGATCGAGTTTTTGAATAGTGACACGGTAACCTTGGGCTTGAAGAAGCTTCGCCAAAGATGCAGCTATTATGCCTTTGCCTAGTGATGAACTCACACCTCCAGTAACAAAGATGTATTTAGTTGTAGTTTGTGTCATTCTGCGCTTATAAACGCAAACAAATTTACAAATAACTATTTAAATTTTACGAATAAAATTAAGTTGTTTGTGAACAATTTAGTTATTTAGTTTTGTTAGCGACAAAAAATTAAAAAACAGAGGCAGTAAGCTATTTGATAGCAACTAACTCAACGTCAAAAATCAAATTAGCGTTAGGAGGTATTACACCTCCAGCACCTTGGCTTCCATAGGCCAACGTACTTGGAATAACAAACCTAGCTTTTTCGCCAACGTGAAGTAAGGCGATACCTTCATCCCATCCAGCAATTACCTGCCCAACTCCAAGAGTAAATTCAATGGGATCATTTCTTTTGTACGACGAATCAAAAACAGTTCCATCAGCTAATTGCCCTTTGTAATGCACAGATACTAGATCGTTTTTTTGAGCTTTTTTTCCTTCTCCTTGTTGTAAAATTTGATAGCGGAGACCACTTTCAGTTTTATTAAAACCGTTTGCTAATTTTTCAATTTGAGCCTCAATAGCAGCTTTTTCTTCTTCAATCCTTTTAGCACGTGACCCCTCAAAAGTTCTAAAGGCCTCTATGGCGTTAAACTTTTCAGCCTCAGCACCAACTGCTAAAATCTCTAGAGAGTCTAAAGAATCGCCTTGTGCGATGCTGTCCACTACAGACTGGCCCTCAATGGTTTTACCAAAAACAGTATGTTTACCATCTAACCATGGTGTTGGAACGTGAGTAATGAAAAATTGACTACCATTAGTGCCAGGACCTGCATTAGCCATAGATAAAATTCCCGATTGATTGTGCTTAAGCTCTGGGTGAAACTCATCATCGAATTTATAACCTGGATTACCCGTCCCGGTACCCTGAGGACATCCACCTTGAATCATAAAATCTGGAATAACACGGTGAAAATTTAAGCCGTTGTAATAAGGTTGACCTTGTTTTTTAACTGCATTTTCTAAGTTTCCTTGAGCGAGAGCAACAAAGTTTCCTACTGTTCCGGGGGTTTTTTGATACTCTAAACTTACTAAGATTTCTCCTTTTGAAGTTGTGAATTTGGCATAAAGACCGTCTTGCATTTGTTTTAGATTTTTTGTTTAATTTTTTAAAAAAGCAAATGTAAGGAGCTTTTAAAAAAGAAAGAAATTTATGATAGATTAGTTGGCTACTTCACTAAAAAATTTGATTCGGTACAGACGGAGTTCCTCGTCGTCATAATCCCCATCAAATTCTTCGATGGCAGCTTCAATATCGTCTGTATCAGATTCCATAAAATACTCATGAATTTCTTCTTGCTGGTCTTCGTCCAAAACCTCATCGACCCAATAATTAATATTCAACTTAGTTCCGGAAAAAACAATAGATTCTAATTCCTTTATAAACTCATTCATTTCCATTCCTTTAGCGGTAGAAATGTCTGTAAAAGGCAATTTTCGATCGATATTTTGAATAATATAAAGCTTTAAAGAAGAATTTGATCCCGTAGATTTAATAACCAAATCTTCAACTCTAGTGATGTCATTTTCCTTAACATATGCATCAATTAGGGCAACAAAATCTCGTCCGTAGCGTTTGGCCTTACCCTCACCAACTCCGTGGATATTTTGCAGCTCCTCAATGGATATTGGGTATTTGAGTGCCATATCTTCAAGTGATGGATCTTGAAAAATCGCAAATGGAGGTACTCCCATTTTTTTTGCATTTGATTTTCTCAAATCTTTAAGCATGCGAAACAAAGTCTGATCAGTTTCAGTTTTTGGTAACTTGCCGTAGACCCCCGTCGATTGGTTAGAATAGTTGTGGTCCTCAGTCATTTTAAATGACTTTGGCGCTTTCAGATAGTCAAGTCCGCTATTTAAAATTTTAACTACACCATATGATTCAATATCCTTTTTTAGTAACCCTGATACCAAAACTTGCCTAACAAGAGCCATCCAATAATCAACGTCTTTGGATTTACCACAACCAAAAAAGGCTTGTTCATTAGTTTTATGTGATAAAATTAATGCATTCTCTTCCCCAATAATTACCTTGACTAAATCTTTTATCTTGTATTTTTCTTTGGTTTGCTGCACTGTGTTAAGCAACAGAACTACATGATCTTTAGCTTCAACTTGAGGCTTGGGATAACGCGCATTATCATCCATATCTCCTCCATCTCCGCTATCGTTGTCAAATTCCTCACCAAAATAGTGTAGAATAAATTTTCTTCGAGATATAGAAGTTTCGGCTAATGCCACCACTTCTTGGAGTAAAGCAAAACCAATTTCTTGCTCGGCTACGGGCTTACCCGACATGAATTTTTCTAATTTTTCAATATCTTTATACGCATAATATGCAAGACAGTGTCCCTCACCCCCATCGCGTCCAGCACGGCCCGTTTCTTGATAATAACTTTCTATACTTTTTGGAATATCATGATGTATAACAAAGCGTACATCAGGTTTATCTATACCCATACCAAACGCAATTGTCGCGACTATGACATCTACATCTTCCATTAGAAACATATCTTGATGTTTTGATCGAGTTTTAGCATCTAGACCAGCATGATAAGGAAGTGCTTTTACTTGGTTGACTTGGAGAATCTGCGCTAATTCTTCAACTCGCTTTCTACTCAAACAGTATACTATGCCGGATTTCCCTTCGTTTTGTTTAATAAAACGTATAATATCATTATCCACCTGGCTAGTCTTGGGGACAATTTCATAATAAAGATTAGGTCGATTGAAAGAAGCTTTGAATGTATTAGCGTCTGTAATTGATAGATTTTTAAGAATATCTTCTTGAACCTTGGGGGTTGCAGTTGCTGTCAATCCTATTATGGGAACATCATCGCCAATGTGCTGAACTATCTGTCTTAAATTTCGATATTCTGGCCTGAAATCGTGCCCCCATTCACTAATGCAATGGGCTTCGTCAACAGCCATGAAGGAGATTTTTTGATTTCTTAAAAACTCCTTGTTGTCCTCCTTAGCTAATGATTCTGGTGCGACGTATAATAATTTTGTTGTACCAGCTTCAATATCGGACTTTACTTGTTTAATCTCGGTTTTGTTAAGCGAGGAATTAAGCACATGAGCAACACCTTGGCTTTCAGAGACCCCTCGAATGGCATCCACTTGATTCTTCATCAGCGCAATAAGAGGTGAAACAACAATGGCTGTACCGTCTTGCATAAGCGCCGGTAGTTGATAACACAACGATTTGCCGCCACCAGTTGGCATAATTGCAAATGTATGTTGGCGAGACATTATACTTTGAATAACTTGTTCTTGAAGCCCTTTAAACTGATTAAAGCCAAAATAATTTTTTAAAGCTTTGTGAAGATGTTCGGAAGATGTATTCATTAAAATATTTAAATCGGTAAATGGATCAACAGTATAATAAAAAGTTAACTTGTATTAAAAATAATGATTATCCACTAATTTTTTGTTTTTTTGCAATCCAATTCTAAGATAACTATATTTACTGTACTACACAATAAATTATGAAAACTTTAATATCTAAAAGCGTGATTATTGAAGCAGCAAAACGGTCTATTTCTGAACAAGGAGATGCAATAAAAAATATCGTTAATTTTCTCGACGATTCATTTGCTGAGGCTGTAGAACTAATTCTTAAATCAAATGGGCGTGTCATAATTACAGGGATTGGTAAAAGTGCAATTATTGCCAACAAAATCGTAGCTACACTAAACTCCACAGGAACACCTTCGATCTTTATGCATGCAGCTGACGCTATTCACGGGGACCTAGGCTTGGTACAAAAAAAGGATATTATTATTTGTATATCCAAAAGCGGAAATACACCTGAAATTAAAGTGCTAGTGCCCTTACTTAAACGAGCAGGAAACCCGCTGATTGCCATCACGGGAAATAAAAATTCATTTCTTGGAGAAGAATCTGATTTTGTATTTAATTCCTATGTAGATAAAGAAGTTTGCCCAAATAACTTAGCACCAACAACAAGCACTACCGCTCAATTAGTGATTGGTGATGCTTTAGCGGTTTGTTTGTTACAAATGAAAGATTTTTCGAGCGATGATTTTGCAAAATACCACCCAGGTGGAGCGCTTGGAAAAAAGTTATTTCTTACCGTAAGAGACCTAGCCATGAATAATGAAAAACCAAATGTCGGACTAAATTCAAACATTAAGGACGTTATAATCGAAATTTCTGAGAAGCGGCTTGGTGTAAGTGCAGTTATAGAACAAAATAAAATTAAGGGAATAATTACAGACGGTGATTTAAGGAGAATGTTGGCGAAGACTGAAAACTTTACTAATTTATCCGCCATCGATATTATGACCAAGAACCCCAAGTCAATAGACATCAACGCCATGGCAGTAGATGCCATGCAATTGATGGAAAAACATCAAATCACTCAACTACTTGTTACGGACAACGAAATGTACGCTGGGGTCATTCACCTTCATGACCTTATGAAAGAAGGAATATTGTAATCATGACACAGGAGAAAGAAATGTCATTCCTTGATCATCTTGAAGAACTAAGATGGCACATTATTCGTTCTACCATTGCTATTATTTCAGCAGCAACACTTGCCTTTTTAGGCAAAAGTTTTTTGTTTGATGTTATCATTTTCGGCCCCACAAAACCAGATTTCTTTACATACGACATGCTTTGCAATGCTTCAAATCTTATTGGCTATGACAGCTTTTGTGATACCGTTTTTGATTTTGAAGTTCAAAGCCGAACAATGGCTGGGCAATTTTCTGCTCACATATGGACGTCTATAACATTTGGTTTTATTTTGGCTTTCCCCTATGTATTGTATGAGTTTTGGAAATTTATAAGCCCAGGACTTTATACAAAAGAACGCAAACACTCCAGAGGATTTTTATTTTTTTCATCGGTACTATTTTTTATTGGTGTTCTTTTTGGATATTATGTAATATGCCCGTTATCTATTAATTTCTTGGGGACTTACAGTGTGGCAAATCAAGTTCATAATGATTTTGATTTAAATTCTTATATCGGTCTTGTTCGGGCTTCGGTTTTAGCCTCAGGATTTATTTTTGAATTGCCTATCGTCATATACTTTTTAACCAAAATTGGTTTGGTTACGCCAGTATTTTTAAAGAAAAACCGAAAATACGCCTTGGTAATTGTTCTCATTCTTGCGGCAATCATCACTCCGCCAGATGTCGCTAGTCAAATTATTGTTGCAATACCGGTTATAATACTTTATCAATTCAGTATTCTTATTTCAAAAATTGTCATTAAAAAACAAAAACGTCAATCATGAGCAATCCTGTAGAAGAATTCAATAGTTACAGAGAGAAAATGAACACTCATATTCTAGCTGACAACAATACTGTTATAAAACGTATTTTTAATTTGGACACAAAAGCCTTTCATGAAGGTGCATTAGATGTTCCTACAAAAGAGCTGTTAGGACTGGTTGCCTCTGCTGTTCTGCGTTGCGATGATTGTATAAAATACCACCTAGAGAAATGCCATAAAGAAGGTTTGTCAAGAGCACAAATAGTTGAAGCCTTGAGTATTTCCACGCTGATCGGGGGCACAATTATGATTCCGCATTTAAGGCGTGCATATGAATTTCTTGAAGCATTAGAAGCTTAAGCTAACAGATTTAATTATATTTACAATCGTAAAAGAAAACAATGAAGCTAAGTGTTCAAAACCTAATGAAATCCTACAGCGGCCGTAAAGTCGTTAAGGATGTTTCATTTGAAGTGAAACAAGGGGAAATTGTTGGCCTTTTAGGGCCTAACGGCGCTGGAAAGACCACTTCATTTTACATGACAGTTGGACTCATAAAGCCCAATGGTGGATCTATTTTTCTAGACAATAAAGAGATTACTAACTACCCAATGTACAAAAGAGCTCAAAGTGGAATTGGTTATCTTGCTCAAGAAGCTTCTGTATTTCGAAAACTAAGTATTGAGGATAATATTTTGAGCGTATTGCAAATGACCAAACTATCCAAAAAAGAGCAGCTTGAAAAAATGGAATCTCTTATTGAAGAATTTGGACTTTCCCATATTCGAAAAAACAGAGGTGATTTGCTTTCTGGCGGGGAACGACGTCGTACAGAAATAGCACGTGCTTTGGCAACAGATCCAAGCTTTATTCTTCTAGACGAGCCTTTTGCTGGGGTTGATCCTGTGGCTGTTGAAGATATCCAACGCATTGTTGCACGACTCACTCAAAAAAATATCGGCATTCTCATAACCGACCATAATGTTCAAGAAACCTTGGCAATTACCGACCGCACGTATCTTATGTTTGAAGGGAGTATTCTTAAAGCAGGGGATCCCGAAACTTTAGCTAGTGATGAAATGGTACGTAAAGTGTACTTAGGGCAAAATTTTGAATTAAGAAAAAAGAAATTAGAGTTTTAATCTTCCTTTTTTTTTCTGCTTTGAGCATTAATTATTTTTTTTTGATATCGTCCTTGTACAATATCAATAAGCACTAAAATAACAATGACAAAATAGAATGTTGTCTTGCTCATTGGTACAATTTCTTCACCAAAAAGCTCGAGGTGAGCCAAGTGTCCTCCTTCTGTTAGTAACATAATACCCACTATAAATAGAATAAATAGACCCAAAACCTCATACATTCTATTTTTTGTCAAGAAAACTGTTACCTTTTCAGATAACCAAATCATCAATAACCCTCCAATAACTATAGCTGTAGTCATGATCCACAAAACATCTGTTAGCGCCATTGCACTAAGTATTGAATCAAAAGAAAAAACAACATTCATCACGACGATCATAGTTATAATTTTTGATACAGAGCTTTTAGATTCCGAGGAACTAACTGTGAAATCTTGAAAACTCACCATATGCCATATTTCTTTCATGGCCGTAAACACAATAAAAACACCCCCAATTAATACAATAATACTGTGTATATTAAAATGTCCTTCGATCACATTTTCAAATGGGATATGCAACACTGGATCTTGAAAGTAACCTATGAGCTTAACCAATACAAAAAGTAATACAATTCGAAAGACAATAGCCAATCCAATTCCCATTTTTCGGACATAAGATTGACGCTCAATGGGTGCTTTTTTACTTTCTAATGAGATGTACAATAAGTTGTCAAATCCCAATACAGCTTGAAGCATTACAAGCATCAGCAAGGTTATGATATTGTCAAGCATTTTTCGGTGGGTTTACTAGAGAGATTATAATATAAAAAATTATGATTAATGGAATACCCGCAAATTTAAAGAGAATCAAGCCCACAAGTGAAAAAATAATTAATATATATTTTGAAGCATTTTCTGAAAAATTCCAAGTCTTAAATTTAAGCGCAATTAACTTCACTGGCGCATTCAACAAAAATGAGCTTAGTAGGGTCACTACAACTAAGAAAAAAGGATTTAAAATAAGTACATTGTACGAATCGCTATTTTGGTAATCTAGTATAAGGGGTAAACTCATTATAAGTAGTGCATTTGCAGGAGTGGGAAGCCCAATAAAAAATTGGGATTGCTCAGCAGAAATATTAAACTTCGCTAACCTATATGCTGAACACAACAAAACCAAAAGCCCAAGATAAGGTAAAAAACAGTTAGCATCTTGCGAAGGTAAAATAGACAGTTCTATAAGATTAACTAAGACCAATGCAGGTGCTAATCCACTAGTCACTAAATCAGCAAGAGAATCCAATTGCAGTCCCATTTCAGAAGAAACATTCAACTTTCGCGCTAAAAATCCATCAAAAAAATCAAAGAAAATTCCGAAAAATACAAAAAGAGCGGCTGTTGATAAATCTCCTTTGACAGCAAAGATAACAGCAATACCTCCAGACAATAAGTTCAGTAATGTAATGAAATTAGGTACAAATGCTTTCAAATCGAATAATATTTATTTAGTAAAAATAATAAACTATTTTTGTTTCGCACTAGTAAAAGACAATATCCACTGTAAATTATAGTTTTTATAATAACCCATAAGACAAGACATTGAACATTAAGCACTTTATTTTATTAGTTTTTACTTCATATTCGATGCTAGCAGTAAGTCAGACGACTCGTAACTACTCCAATGAATTTATGAACATAGGAGTGGATGCAGCAGCACTAGCGATGAGTGGGTCAGTGACGGCCACATCCAATGATGTCAACTCTGGGTATTGGAATCCTGCTGGATTAGTTCATTTGGAAGACAATGCATTGGCATTGATGCATTCCAGTTATTTTGCAAATATTGCAAACTACAATTACGTTGCTTTTGCAATGCCTTTGGACGACCGAAGCGCCATTGGCTTATCTGTAATTCGATTTGGAGTGGATGATATTCTGGACACAACCAAACTTATTGACCAACAAGGCAATATTAATTACGACCGAATCAATTTATTTTCTGCTGTTGATTATGGGGTCACCTTTTCGTATGCTAGAAAACTACCAATACCGGGGTTGAATTATGGAGTTAATGCAAAAGTAATTCGTCGAATCATTGGAGATTTTGCATCTTCTTGGGGTTTTGGTTTTGATTTGGGTATACAATTCGAAACAAAAAATTGGCAATTTGGATTGATGGCTAGAGACATCACAACAACATTCAATGCATGGGCTTTTGACCAAGACCGCTTGGAGGACATTCAAAATGCAATCCCAGGAGAGAATCAAGAAGAACCAGAAGCAAATGAGTTGACGCTTCCTAAGCTACAGTTAGGTATGGCCAAAAGCTTTATTTTCGACTATGATTACAGCTTAAAAACGGAATTAGATTTAATAGTCCGTTTCGAACAAAATAATGACATCATTTCTACATCATTTGCAAGTATTACCCCTGCCTTTGGTTTTGAATTTGGGTACATAGACTTGGTGTATCTGCGCGGCGGTGTTGGCAACTTTCAAAACGAATTAGAGTTTGATAATACTAAAAAATTAAGCGTTCAACCAAACTTAGGCCTTGGGTTCAAATACAACGGGGTTTCTATAGATTACGCTATCACTGATATTGGAGATCAAAGTGTTGCGCTATACTCCAATGTATTTTCACTAAAAATTGATTTAGGCTTGTTTAGAAGATAACTATGAAGAAATTATACCTAACTCTATTACTGCTCAGTTCTTTTTGCTTAACAAATGCGCAAATCCAGCTTTCAAAATACGCAGAAGTTAGTGTGCTAACTATTGGGCCAGGCACCGCCCTAAATGATGCATTTGGCCACAATGCAATCCGCATAAAAGACCCCATGTACAAGCTTGACCTGGTATTTGATTATGGTCGATATAACTTTGAGGCAGAGGGTTTTTATGTGAATTTTGCCAGAGGGAAATTAATATACGAGATTGGGTGGTCCGAGTTTAGCGATTTTATTGAACACTACAAAAACGCTAAAAGAGAAGTGAAATCGCAAACACTGAATCTAACTGCCACTGAAAAACAAACTCTTTTTACTGAGCTTCAAAGAAATATTCAGCCACAAAATAAAAGCTATACCTATGACTTTTTTTATAACAACTGCGCCACTAAGATAAAAGATGTATTTATTTCGGTTTGCAGTAAAAAGATTGTCTTTAATGAGCCAAAAGATTTTGAACCATTAACTTTTCGAGAATTAATACGTTCTGCTGTACCGTCAAATACATGGGGTGGTTTTGGAATTGACCTTGCTCTAGGCTCAGTAATAGATCAAACTGCCACTTCAGAAGAGCATATGTTTCTACCTAATTATATCTACGCTTTTTTTAAAATCGCTACATTCGAAAAAGCGCAAAAAAAATTAGTGAAAAAAGAAACCATTTTGAACACTGAACAAGTTGGCGTTCAAACATTTTTCTGGAGCAGTCCATTGTTTGTTTTTGGCGTTTTGAGCCTACTTTTGATATTAATAACCTACAAGGACTACAGCTACAGTTCTAGAACACAATGGGTTGATGTTACTATTTTTACGCTAACAGGACTAATCGGTACAATAGTTATGCTTCTTTGGTTTGCAACAAACCATACGGCTACGGCATACAACTACAACAGTCTATGGGCATTTGCTTTCAATCTTTTATTGATTCCAACTGTACTTAAAAAAAGAGTGAAAAAACGATTTATAGCTTATCTTAAGTTCTTGATTTTACTTTTACTACTTATGCTTCTTCATTGGTGCACAAATGTGCAATCGTTCAATATAGCTGTAATACCTATATGGATAACATTAATGATTCGATACCTTTACCTGTGTAAATGGTCTAGTGGTAATATAAACACCCCTTAAATTTAAGCAATTGAATTACTTAAACGTCGAAGATATATCAAAATCCTTTGGAGAACTGTCTCTTTTTGAGCACCTCTCATTTAGTGTCCATAAAGACCAAAAAGTAGCATTTATTGCAAAAAATGGTACTGGAAAAACAACCATTCTAAATATTTTGACAGGGTCAGATACTCCAGATTCTGGTAAAATCATATACAGAAAAGATGTGCGTATGGCATTTCTTTCTCAAGAACCAAAATTAAACCCTCTCTTGAGTATTAGAGAATCAATATTTGCTTCCGATAACCCAATCTTAAAAGTTATTGAAAATTACCATAAAGCCTTAGAAAATCCGAATGACACCAAAACATACCAATTTGCTTTTGATGAAATGGAACGCTTTCAGGCTTGGGACTTTGAAAACAAATACACCCAGATTTTATACAAGCTAAAACTCAACGATTTAGATGAAAAAGTAAATGCACTGTCAGGTGGACAAAAAAAGCGGCTCGCTTTGGCAACAACCCTGCTTAGCAAGCCGGATTTACTGATTTTGGATGAACCTACAAACCACTTAGATTTGGAGATGATCGAATGGCTTGAAGCTTTTTTTGAAAAAGAGAGTATTACACTTTTCATGGTGACGCATGACCGCTATTTTCTTGAACGTGTATGCTCCACAATAATAGAATTAGATCATGGAAAAATTTATTCTTACAAAGGTAATTATTCATATTTCCTAGAGAAAAAAGAAGAGCGCATACAGAATGAAGCTACAGAAACCAATAAAGCAAAACAACTCTTCAAAAAAGAACTCAAGTGGATAAGAAGACAACCTAAAGCCAGAACCACAAAATCCAAATCTAGAATTGACGACTTTCAGAACATTAAAAAACGAGCGCATCAGCGCCGCCAAGACCATGAAATACAACTAGAAATTAACATGGAACGCCTGGGTGCAAAAATTTTAGAACTGCACAAGGTTTCTAAATCCTTTGATGAAAAAATCATTCTTGATGGATTCAGTTATACGATTCAAAAAGGTGAGCGCATCGGTATAATAGGAAAAAATGGAACAGGAAAGTCAACTTTTCTGAACATGATTACTGGAGGGCTAAAACCAGACAGCGGAAAAATTGTATATGGCGAAACACTAAAGTTTGGCTATTACACCCAACAAGGCATCCAACCAAAACCACAGCAAAAAGTTATAGACATCGTAAGAGATTATGGCGATTACATTCCACTTAAAAAAGGACGACAAATAAGTGCGCAGCAACTGTTAGAACGCTTCCTTTTTAGCCGACAAAAACAGTATGATTTTGTGGAAAAACTAAGTGGTGGAGAGCGTAAAAGGCTCTATCTATGTACCGTTTTAATACAAAACCCAAACTTTCTGATTTTGGACGAACCCACAAATGATTTGGATATTGTTACGTTGAATGTTCTAGAAAATTTTCTTTTGGATTTTCCAGGCTGTTTGATTGTAGTGTCGCACGATCGTTATTTTATGGATAAAATTGTTGATCATCTTTTTGTGTTTCAGGGTAATGGTATTGTAGAAAACTTCCCTGGTAATTATACAGATTATAGATTTTATGAAGACAGTAAACCAAATAATAGCCCAACCAAATTAAAGGCAAGTAAAAAACACAACACTGAAGCAGATTCAGTGGCAAAACTAAGTTTTAATGAGCAAAAAGAGCTAAAGAACTTAGAGAGCAAATTGAAGAGTTTAGAATACGACAAAAAACTACTCGAATCTAAATTTGAAGACCTTAGTTTAGATGTAGAGACTATTCATATACTTTCTAATGACCTTCAAAATTTAATTGAAAAAATTGCGCAAAAAGAAATCCGCTGGATGGAACTAATTGAGAAGTTTGAATGAAACAAATTTGGCTGTATATCAAATTTTTGTGGCACTCCAAAAATCAACATAGTGTTCACTCCCCTTTTGTATATGCCTTGGTTACCAAATGCTTTTACAATAATCTAAAACTAAAAAGCCATCGAAAACTTAAAACTAATTCTAAAGATTTCAAAAAGGCAAAATTAATTTACCGATTTGTAAATTATCATGAGTTTAAAACTATTTATCACCCAAATACATTAAGTGAAAATCTAGAAACCGCACTTTCCTTGTCCGACCATGGGCCAATTGTGTCAATTTTTTCGGGAAAAATTCCTGAAATTAAATATTTTGAGACCACACAACTAATTTATCTAAAGTCTATCACTAATGATTTACATTCAGATCTGGATCGTATTTTAAGTTTATGCAGTAATGATTCTGTGGTAATCATTGAAAATATACGCCAATCTCCAGAAGACTTTAAACAATGGAAATTACTTAAATCCAATCTTTTAGTTCGCGTGAGCATAGACACGTTTTATTTTGGGATTTTATATTTTCGAAAGGAACAAAACAAAGAACACTTTACAATTCGTATATAATTTTCTTAACTTTAGAATCTAATTTCATTCTATGAAGATTTATACAAAAACCGGAGATAAAGGCACCACCGCATTGTATGGTGGCAGCAGAGTTCAAAAGCACAATCTTTTTGTAGAGGCTTATGGAACAGTAGACGAACTCAATGCAAACATCGGTTTGCTAAGGGATCATTTGAGTGATGCTGCCCAAATAAAAAGTCTAATTAGTATTCAAAAAGTCTTATTTGATATTGGAGCACAACTAGCCTCTGGACCGGTCAATAAGGCAAAAAACAAATCAAGACTTCCTCAAATTAAAAACAGTACCATTGAATTTTTAGAAACTGAAATAGATGAAATGAATATTTTGTTAAGCCCGATGACCCACTTTATACTTCCTGGAGGTCACCTCATTGTGTCGCATTGCCATATCGCTCGTTGTGTTTGTAGAAGAGCAGAACGAAGGGTGAGTCAAATAGCTGAACTTCATAAAATCAATTCAAATATACTCATCTACCTAAATCGCCTCTCTGATTATTTATTTGTACTTGCAAGGCTAATTGGCAAACAATATAAAGCTGAAGAATTGAAGTGGATTCCTTCCGAGAACGAATGATTTTCGTTTGATTAATTTGCATTTTTTTTTGCCCATAAAATACAAATCAAAAAAAAGTTAATAACTCCAAACTAATTATATGTATTTTTTCTTGCCTTTTTCAGCTAAAAATTTATTTTTGCAAAAAATAAATACACTATAATTATGTACTGGACACTCGAATTAGCATCATACTTAAGTGACGCACCATGGCCTGCAACAAAAGATGAGTTGATTGATTATTCTATAAGAACTGGTTCTCCGCTTGAAGTTGTAGAGAATTTACAAGCGATAGAGGACGAGGGTGAAACTTATGATTCAATTCAAGAAATTTGGCCAGATTATCCTTCTGACGAAGACTATCTTTGGAATGAAGATGAATACTAAACCAAAAAGTCTCTTTTGAGACTTTTTTTTTGGGTTAATTATTCCCTAAAATTAAGAACAAGCCGTATATTTGACAGTCTTATATTCTGAGAATCAAAGACAGTAATTAGAACAACACCATAATGAGTATACTCAATTCAGTTTTAAAAGTATTTGTTGGTGATAAATCCAAACAAGACGTAAAGGCCATAATGCCTATCGTTAAAGAAATCAAGCTATTTGAGCCCAAAGTTGCCACTTTGAGTCATGATGAACTTCGAGCTAAAACAGAGGAATTTAAATCAAGAATTAAAGTTGCTTGTGCAAAACTTGAAAAGGAAATAGAAGAACTACGCAAAGAAATTAACAACAGTACTGATATTGATCACAAAGAAGAACTTTACGAAGAAATAGATCAATTGAATGATAAAATATACAGTACTACACAAGATGTTCTCAATGCCATTTTACCTGAAGCATTTGCTGTAGTTAAAGAAACGGCAAAACGCTTTGTCCAAAACACTTCAATAAAAGTAAGAGCTAGCGCTGTTGACCGTGAAATAGCTGGAAAAAAACCTTACGTCACTCTTGAGGGTGATCATGCATTTTGGGCAAACTCTTGGGATGCTGCAGGCAAACCCATCACATGGGACATGATTCATTACGATGTTCAATTGATTGGTGGCGTAGCCATGCATCAAGGAAAAATTGCTGAAATGCAGACAGGTGAAGGTAAAACCTTAGTAGCTACCCTTCCCGTCTATCTAAATGCATTAACAGAAAAAGGGGTACATCTTGTCACTGTGAACGATTACTTGGCGAAAAGGGACAGCGCATGGATGGCACCAATTTTTCAATTCCATGGTATGAGTGTCGATTGTATTGATTTGCACAAACCTAATTCTGCTGAGCGAAAGAAAGCTTATAACGCAGATATTACCTATGGTACAAACAACGAATTTGGTTTTGATTATTTGCGCGATAATATGGCGCACACAACAGATGATCTGGTGCAAAAACCACACCACTACGCAATAGTCGATGAGATTGATTCGGTACTTATCGATGACGCACGAACACCTCTAATTATTTCAGGACCAGTACCCCAGGGCGATCGTCATGAGTTTATGGAACTAAAACCAAAAATTCAGGATATTGTTAGCGTGCAAAGAAAGTACCTTACAGGAGTTTTGGCAGAGGCTAAAAAAAGCATCGCAAATGGAGATACCAAAGAAGGTGGTTTTCAATTATTGCGTGTTTACAGAGGGATTCCAAAAAACAAAGCACTTATTAAATTTTTGAGTGAAGAAGGTATAAAACAACTGTTGCAAAAAACAGAAAACTTCTACATGCAGGACAATAACAGAGAAATGCCCAAAGTGGATGCAGAACTCTATTATGTTATTGATGAAAAAAACAATCAAATTGAACTTTCTGACAAAGGTGTTGATTACCTCTCTGGAGTAGATGATCCTAACTTTTTTGTCATGCCAGAAATGGGAATGGAAATTTCAAAAATTGAAGATCAAAACTTAGCCCCTGAAAAAGAAGCCAAACTCAAAGAAGAATTATTTAGAGAATTTAGTGTGAAATCGGAACGAATTCACACCATGAATCAATTGCTTAAAGCCTATGCTTTATTTGAAAAAGACATCCAATATGTGGTAATGGACAATAAAGTCATGATTGTAGATGAGCAAACTGGCCGAATTATGGACGGACGGCGCTATAGTGACGGGCTACACCAAGCAATTGAAGCAAAAGAAAACGTAAAAATTGAGGCAGCCACACAGACCTTTGCCACCATTACACTGCAGAACTATTTCCGTATGTACCGAAAATTATCGGGGATGACAGGAACAGCGGTTACAGAAGCTGGGGAATTCTGGGAAATTTACAAACTCGATGTAGTTGAAATTCCAACAAATCGCCCAATTGCAAGAGACGACAGAGAAGATTTAGTATACAAAACTAAACGTGAAAAATACAATGCTGTTATTGATGAAGTAACTGATCTTTCTCAATCTGGACGCCCCGTATTAATAGGAACCACTAGTGTTGAAATTAGTGAATTGCTAGGTAAAATGCTTAGTATCAGAAAGATACCGCACAACGTTTTAAATGCCAAATTACACAAAAAAGAAGCGGATATTGTAGCTGAAGCTGGAAAACCAGGACAGGTGACTATAGCTACAAATATGGCAGGTCGGGGTACAGATATCAAGTTGTCTGAGGAAGTTAAGAAAGCTGGCGGGCTTGCCATTGTAGGGACTGAGCGCCACGACTCTCGTCGTGTAGACCGGCAGCTAAGGGGACGTGCAGGACGCCAAGGCGATCCAGGCAGTTCTCAATTCTATGTTTCTTTAGAAGATAATTTAATGCGCTTGTTTGGAAGTGAGCGTATCGCTAAAATGATGGACCGAATGGGTCTTGAAGAAGGCGAAGTGATTCAGCATTCAATGATTTCAAAATCTATTGAACGTGCGCAGAAAAAAGTTGAAGAAAACCAATTTGGTGTTCGTAAGCGATTGCTTGAATACGATGACGTTATGAATGCACAGCGTGAGGTGGTATACAAGAGAAGATTTAATGCACTGAACGGAGAACGTTTACGAGTAGATTTAGCCAATATGGTGTACGATACCGCTGAAATTATCACACAATATAATAAAGACACAAACGACTTTAAAAACTTTGAATTCGAACTAATTCGCTATTTTTCAATGAGTTCACCATTGGATAAAAGTGAATTTGAAAACGCATCAGCACAAGAAATCACAAGACAGATATATAAAGTTGCTTTTGAACATTATGAAGACAAAATGGAGCGAAATGCTGACCTAGCATTCCCAGTTATCAAAAATGTTTATGAAACACAGCGCGATAAGTTTAAAAGGATTGTAGTGCCCTTTACAGATGGTAACAAAACACTTCAAGTCATTACAGATTTAGAAAAATCCTATGAAACCAACGGTAAACAATTGGTTACAGATTTCGAAAAAAACATTTCATTAGCTATCATAGATGAGTCTTGGAAAACACATCTTCGTAAAATGGATGAGTTAAAACAATCTGTACAGCTTGCCGTACATGAACAAAAGGACCCACTCCTGATCTATAAGTTTGAATCCTTTGAATTGTTTAAGGCCATGATTGATCAGGTCAATAAAGATGTAATTTCATTTTTATTCAAAGGAGAAATACCTCGAGAGACCGCCAATACGATTCAAGAAGCAAAATCAAGGCGCCGTGAAAAAGTTCAAACCTCAAAAGATGTAATTCCAAACATGGATGAACGTGCAGCGGAATCACGAGCTGCAGGGAACACACAGCGTAGGTCTCAAGTAGTTGAGACGATTGTTAGAGAGCAACCAAAAATCGGCCGAAATGACCGAGTGGTAATCAAAAATGTAATGAGCGGAGAATCGAAAACTGTTAAATACAAACAAGCTGAACCACTTATTAAAAAGGGGGAATGGATTTTGGTCAAAATTGCCTAAGCCTCTACCCTTCTAACTTCAAAATCAAGCTTGGGTCTGGACAGTTATTCTTGTAAAAATCAAGTGATCTACTGTTACAAACTCCTGGGTAATCTCCAAAGTTTCCTTGCAAATCCTTTATGATTTGAAAATGCAAATGAGGAGGATAATCTCCGTTAATTTTAGAAGAACCCAAAAAACCAATCACCTCCCCTGCTTTTATGTGTTGACCTACCTCAAGAGCTGCAATTGAAGCTAAAGATAAATGGCCGTAAAGAGTAAAAAATTGAAACTCTTCAAACTGGTGTTCAATAATAATAGTTGGACCGTAGTCGCCGTAATTTGTATTGTTTTTAAAACTGTGTATTCTACCACAAAACGCTGCTGTAACAGCTGTATTTACAACACACCACAGGTCTATGCCTAGGTGGATATCACGTTGATGGTTCTTATTTGTGTTGAAATGTATACTACGACTGTAGAGAAGGCGTCGCTCCAAATACCCACCATAGGCAATCTGCTTGGAATGCAATTCCAAATAAGCATTGATGTAATTAGAAAAAGAAGAAGAGCTCCTTAAATCATTGCTGTTCAAAGAAGTATTTTGAGTCGAAAGATCAATTGAAATATAAGACTCAACCCCTATTTGAGGCGCAATGACCTTTACAGGGTTAGGACAAAGATTTAATAATAATTTTTCGAAATTCACTCAGTAAATATACTATATGCCAACAAGATTTTAAAAGTGCAGCCCAAAAATTATCCTTAACTTTGGCTTAGACAATTAAGTATATCGACGCTTTTTAAAATAAAGTATTGGAGAAAAAGAATAAAAATTTTAAAGGAGTAAAAGAACTAAAAGGTATTTCTTATCAAGAAATAACCAACAAAAATGCTGTTGAAAAACTAAAACAAAAACGGCAAATAAAACGCACTGTAGATGAGCTTTTCAAAGGGATAACTTCAGGCGACACCACTTCGTTGAGTCAAGGAATTACTCTAATTGAAAGTACTAAGACTGAAGACAGGGTTTTGTCAAATAAACTTATTGAACAGTGTTTAAGCATCGAAGCAACCAAATCGATTCGCGTGGGGATCACAGGAGTTCCAGGAGTTGGTAAAAGTACCTTTATTGAAGCAATTGGTAAAACTTTAGCCAAAAAAGGTAATAAAATTGCTGTACTGGCTGTAGATCCAAGCAGCAGTAAAAGCAAAGGGAGTATTTTAGGAGATAAAACTAGGATGACTGAACTTGTCCGTGCGTCTAATGTCTTTATTCGTCCAACAGCTTCCGGAAAAACCTTAGGCGGGGTTGGGCAATATACTAGAGAAGCAATTATCTTGTGTGAAGCTGCTGGATACGACAGAATTCTGGTTGAAACTGTGGGAGTTGGCCAAGGGGAAACTGCAGTTTATGAGATGGTAGACTTTTTTCTTTTGCTAAAACTCGCTGGTGCTGGTGATGAACTTCAAGGAATAAAACGAGGGATTATCGAAATGGCTGATGCCATATTAATTAATAAAGCAGATGGATCAAATAAAGATGCGGCGAAATTGGCGATGAGTGCTTTTAGAAGCGCATTGCATCTTTACGCTGCTAATGCATCCGGCTGGAGCCCAAAAGTCATGTTGTGTAGTGCACTAGATTATACAGGTATTGATGAAACATGGGCTATGATAGAGGCTTATGTAAAATTTACTTCAACTAATGGCTATTTTCAAAAAAAACGAGAGGATCAAAATGTGCATTGGATGATGCAAACAATCAAAAACCAACTGAATATTGAGTTCTTTCAATACAGTAAAACCAAGAAATTTATAAAGCAACAAATCGAACTTGTAAAAGAAAACAAAGTATCTCCTTTTGTTGCGGCTCAAGCTGTATTAAGACAACACAAATCTTCGCTCTAAGGCTTTATATAATTTATAAAACAAATATCCTGAACACAAGCCAAAAGTTAGTCCACATAAAACATCTAATGGGTAGTGCTTTCCCACATAAATACGACTGTAACCTACCATAATACTCCATGGAATCATTAAAAAGATAAACTTTTTATATTTTGTTCGGAGCATTAATATTGTAAATACAGCAGCAGCCATCGAGTTTGAAGAGTGGCCGGAAAAGAAACCATATCCCGAACAATCTCCAAGCCGCAACAACTCAACAATACCTTCTTGAGCACAGGGTCTCAAGCGCTGAAAACCAGACTTAAAAAGGTTGGTAATTTGATCGGTAAATGTTATCATAGACGCTAATGAAACTACCAACAAAAGAACAGCTCTTTTAGTCATGTTTTTAGACATCAAAAAAAGCAGAAACACATACAAAGGGACAAAAGTAAGTTTATGAGTAACAGCAAACCAAAAATCATCCCAGCTGGGCGTGCCAAGATTATTCAAATACAATAGTAAACCACTGTCTAGCTCAAGAAGTCGATCGATTAGTTTCATCATTCATTTTTATATTTTGCAACTTCTGAGTCATAAAAAGAAGTTGCCTGTTGAACTGCATTTTCTGCTTCAGACTTTAGTTCTTTTTCGTCTTGTTGATCAAAGTCTTCGAGCCATTCCAATTCATCATTTTCAAGATTAATGATAAATCGAGGAAACTCTGTGTGAATAACATAAATGGCATTGGGATGGTCCGAGTGATCTCCGAGAATAAATTTTGGTATTGTCATGCCTTTAATTGTTTAGCAATAAGTTGTTTTGAAAGATAATTAAATCGAATATATAAAAAAATTGAGGAAGCCGTAAGCCCTGCTAAAAGTCCAATCCAAATCCCAGAGCTACCATATTTGGAAGCGTCTCCAAGGAAATAACTTACCGGAAAGCCTATAATCCAATAGGCAAAAAAGGTAATGAGTGTTGGTATTTTAACATCTTGTAACCCTCTAAGCGCTCCAAGAAATACAACTTGTGTGCTATCACTGATTTGAAATAAGGCAGCTATAATAAGAAGACTAGAAGCGATCTCAACCACATTTTGATTGTCTGCAATGTGTGTAAGATCATTTAAATCTAAATAAAAAGTGGGTAGGACGTTATTAAAAATAAGAAAGATAAGAGCAAATAATATTGCTAAAGCAAGGCCCATTATAAAAATAGAAGTTGCTATCCTACGAAGCTCAACAGGACGTTTTAACCCCTTCTGGTTCCCCACTCGAATCATGGCAGTAACGCTTAGACCTGTTGCAATCATAAAAGTCATTGAAGAAAGATTAAGAGCAATTTGGTTGGCGGCTTGTGGGTTTTTTCCCAAAGTACCGCTTAACCAAATGGCTGCTGTAAAAAGACCAACTTCAAAAAACATCTGTAACGCGCTCGGTAGACCTAAACTATTTATTTTTTTAAGCATAGAATGCTCAAGAACAAAGAGTTTAAGGTCTTTAAAATATGCCTTTGTTTTATCTAAACGATTTAGAAAATACCACATAAGTATAATCATCACAAAACGCGCTATCAGAGTTCCTATTCCGGCACCAACAACACCCATTTTAGGAAATCCCCAAACCCCAAAAATCAAAACATAGTTAAAAAATACATTGATAACATTCGCTATGATGGTAGCATACATCGGAAACTTAGTAAGTGACATGCCGTCGCTAAACTGTTTAAGTGCTTGAAAAATAATAAGCGGAACGAGGGAAATAGCTATAATATCTAAATATGGTAAAGCCAAAATCACAACCTCATGAGGTTGATTCATCATATACATTAGTGGCTTGGCTAGAAGTATAAGGGCAAACAATACTATAGCCAAAATGGAACACAAAACAAATCCATGCTTAAAAGCGGATTTTCCTTTAGCGAAATTATGCTCTGAATCGGCCTCTGCAACTAATGGCGTAATGGCTGTAGAAAAACCAATGCCTATTGACATAGCCACAAAGAAAAAACTATTCCCTAAAGAAACAGCCGCTAACTCTGCCGCTCCTAACTGACCCACCATAAGATTGTCAACCAATCCTACAAAAGTGTGGCCAAGCATGCCCATAATAACAGGGGCCGCTAGGCGCCAATTGTAACTAAATTCTTTAGTGTAATCAGAAAACATTATTTTATGAGTTTAGGCGTTGTAGGCTATTCTTCTTCATCTTTTGGAGTATCAACTTTCACAGCAGTTCCATAAACTTCTGAAGAAAGGAGCAAATTGTACCAACTCAATAACTTTTTTATATCGCTTGGGTAAACTCTATCTTCATCAAAATTTGGGAGAATAGAAAACAAATATTCTTCAAGATCATCTTTTGAAGCATTTGGAGAAGTAGAAGTTTCCTTACCCTTTTCATATTTATAAATTTTATCAAATACGTCGGCTAAAGAAATTTCACCCTCCAGAGTATAAATTGAAATATCATTAAGTAAACTGAGGTTTTTATCAGCTTTTACGAATGTTCGTTTTTGATCTAAAAATGACTCTACAATATATCCGCCTCGACTCGGGTTTATAAGTTTGTAGAGGCCTGGCTTTTTGGAAATGGCTAAAATTTTATCTAATGTCATTGAAGTGTGTTTTAAAATCTTTTTTTGGAAACTTTAGGAAAACGCATGCGGTAATCAACATTGATTTTCCCTTTGGATATTGAGCTTAGTTTACTTTTTAATAATCGTTTTTTTAGAGATGAGACCTTGTCTGTGAATAACACTCCTTCAATATGGTCGTATTCGTGCTGGATTACACGAGCAATAAGACCATTGAATTCCTCGGTATGAGTTTGAAAATTTTCATCTTGGTAGCGTATTTTAATTTCAGATTTCCTAAGTACATCCTCACGTACATTGGGGATACTCAAACAACCTTCGTTAAAGGCCCATTCTTCTCCAGATTCTTCTAAAATTTCAGGATTAATAAATGTCTTTTTAAATGATTTGAGTGCTTTTCGTTCAGCTTCGGAATACGACTCATCTTCAGCAAAAGGGGCTGTATCAACTAAGAATATTCGAACGGATAATCCAATTTGTGGAGCAGCCAATCCTACACCATAGGCGCCATACATGGTTTCGTACATATTGGTTATAAGCGATTGTAAATCTGTATAATCTGCTGTTATTTCTGCAGCTCTTTTTTTTAAAACAGGATCTCCATATGCAACTATTGGCAATATCATTCTTTAATTATTTTGATGCCAAAAATACAACTCTCAAATTTCATAAAACAATGGAAGGTAAATTATTTGCGGTTCAAATAGGACTGAAGGATGAGGGTTGCACTAATTTCATCGATTACAGCTTTGTTTTGGCGTTTCTTTTTTTTCATCCCGCTGTCTATCATCGATTGAAAAGCCATTTTTGAAGTAAAACGCTCATCCTCTCTTTGGATTGCAATGTCAGGGAATGTATTTCTCAAAGTTTTAAGAAATGGTTGTATAAGTTGTTCACTCTCGGAAGGTTGATTATTCATTTGCTTAGGTAAACCAATAACAAAAGATTCAACAGTTCCCTTAGAACAATAGTTTTTTAAGAAGGAAATAAGGTCTTTTGTTTCAACTGTTGTTAGTCCAGAAGCAATCAATTGAAGCGGATCAGTTACTGCTATCCCAGTACGTTTTTTTCCAAAATCTAATGCAATGATTATACCCATTTCGACAAAAATACAATTTCATATAATTAGGAAGCTTATAAATAATATATTTTATAAAAACTGACTTAAAACTGCATGCCTTTTTTTTAAATATGCTCTATATTTGTCATTTAAAATCAAATTACATGCACGCATTACAGCAAACCATTGAAGCCGCTTGGGACAACCGCGCACTACTCAAAGAAGAAAAAACACAAACTACAATAAGGGAAATTGTCTCGTTATTAGATATTGGAAGCCTGCGCGTTGCTGAACCTACAGCAACAGGATGGCAAGTAAATGAATGGATAAAAAAAGCTGTGGTTATGTACTTCCCTATTCAAACCATGGAAACAATTGAAGTGGGACCATTCGAATTTCATGATAAAATTCCATTAAAAAAAGATTACAAAGTCAAAGGAATTCGTGTCGTCCCTCATGCTGTCGCTCGCCACGGTGCCTACATTTCGAAAGGTACCATTTTGATGCCGAGTTATGTGAATATTGGTGCTTACGTCGATGAAGGAACCATGGTTGATACGTGGGCAACTGTAGGTAGTTGTGCACAAATTGGTAAAAATGTACATCTTTCCGGTGGCGTGGGAATTGGGGGAGTTTTAGAACCCCTTCAAGCCGCTCCTGTAATCATAGAAGATGGGGCTTTTATTGGCTCACGTTGTATTGTTGTGGAAGGGGTTCGTGTTGAAAAAGAAGCGGTATTAGGGGCGAATGTAGTTTTAACCATGAGTACTAAAATCATTGATATCACTGGAAATGAACCCATTGAAATGAAGGGTGTTATTCCAGAACGTTCGGTTGTGATACCCGGAAGTTATACTAAAAAATTCCCAGCTGGGAATTATAATGTACCATGTGCGCTTATTATTGGGAAGCGAAAGGAAAGCACCAATAAAAAGACCTCACTAAACGATGCATTGCGAGAATATGATGTAGCTGTGTAAATGAAAATTCTTGTCATACAACAAAAAATGATTGGAGATGTGCTTACTTCGAGTATTCTATTCGAAGCCATAAAGCTTAAATATCCTGATGCTGAAACACACTATGCTATAAACTCAAAAACTTATGCTGTTGTTGAAAAAAACCCCTTTATAAACGTTTTTAAGTTTATTACACCCGAAATCGAAACAAGTAAAATAAAGTTTTTAGGATTTTTAAATGAGATTAAACTTGAACAATACGACATTGTCATTGATGTATACTCTAAATCTTCAAGCAATTTAATGTCTTTGTTTTCAAAAGCAAAAACAAAAATTTCAAAGTTTAAGTACTACACATCGTTTATATACACCCATACCTTTAGGGATTCAAAAATTCCAAGAACAAATGCTGGACTTGCCATAGAAAATAGATTGCAATTATTGAAGCCTTTAAATATTGAAGCGCCTAAAGACATCAGACCTAAAATACATCTAACTGAACTGGAAAAAAAATTAGCAAGCACCTTATTAAAGTCTGCCTCAATAAATTTAGACAAACCTCTGTATATGATAAGTGCTATTGGAAGCTGCGCAGCTAAAACATATCCTGCTGTTTATATGGCTGAGTTGATAAACACAATAGTAACTAAAAAAAAGGAAGCACAAATCCTATTTAATTATATTCCAAAACAGGAATCAGACGCAAAATATATTTACGATTTATGCGAGCCTTCAACTCAAAAACAAATTTATTTTGACGTTTTTGGAAAGAGTTTACGCGACTTTTTAGCCATTACATATCACTGTGATGCATTAATTGGAAACGAAGGAGGAGCTGTTAATATGGCAAAAGCATTAAACGTTCCAACATTCACGATTTTCTCTCCATGGATTAAAAAAGAAGCATGGAGTTTATTTGAAGACGACAAAAAAAATGTATCCGTACATTTAAATGACTTTAAAACCGAATTTTTTGAAGGCAAATCTACAAAGGAATTAAAGGCTAACTGGAAATCTTTATATGAAAAGTTTCTACCTGAATATTTTACCAACAAACTAAAGCAATTTATTAAACAATAGTTTCTCCTGCTGCGCGCATTTGTTTAATTAGATTTCTTTGTGCATCAAGAGAATGAAGATTTGCTTTTATAAAACGGCGCTCCACTTTTTTTCTTGAAAAAAATTCAAACCAATCCGCTAATGGGAAAAAATCGCGGTGGCCAATTCCATCTATTACTATTAATTCAATTGTATTATCCATTAAAATTTTTACACATATATTTCGCGCTCTTAAATCACCTACAAAAACTTTATGCCGTATCATTTCTGATTTCAAGCGCTCGAGACCTTCTATGATTTGTTCATCAGAAATAAGGGAATCCGACATTTCTAAATAATGACGAAGGGTCAAAGAAATATTTTGCGTAGTTTCATCTTTTATTAAATTATACACGAAACCGTTTCCTAAATTGGTTTCTACCTCTCCAAGATATTTTACATAGAAAAAGTATTTAAATTTAGACGTGTCTTTATTTTTAATTTTATCATAGTAATTAATCTCTTTGTAAAGATGCTGTTTATTGATTTCCGGCTTTCCAATTTTAATACAAAGATCATTATTGTATGGGTGATAATATACCTTTCTCGCTAAACCTTCAGCTATGTAATCTTTGTCTTTAATTTCAATCATTGGGCAGAAAGCTTTTCGATTCCGTACGGAGTTTTAATAACTTTTTGAGCTTTAGTAATTTTTCTAATATTTTTATTTTTTTTGATCATTTCTGGTTTGACATAACCACGCGTATGATCTAAATGTACACAAATAGCAATGTATCGAATTTGTTTTGCTTTGATTCCATTGTTAAACATACGTTCTCCAAGCTCACGATCTTCACCCCCATATTGCATACGCTCGTCAAATCCATTAACTGCTAAAATATCTTCTTTCCAACCTGAAGAATTGTGACCATTCCAAGTTGCCTTGGTTGTCGTAAACTTGTTTAAAAGCTTAGCAAAAATAATGGATGTAGTAATCTTATTATTTTTGAAAGATGATTTTAAACCTCGAATTTTTAACCAATTAATATCAAAACAGTTTTGGTGCTCTATGTCGGTTTTATTTATTTCTTTTGAAATATTCATTGGCAGTTTAAAATAACCTCCAGAAAGAAAATAACCAGATTGCCTGCAATCCATGTGTGTTTGTAAAAAATCTGCTCTAGCTACACAATCACCATCTGTAAATAATAGGTAGTCCGCTTTACATTTCAAAATTGCTTTATTTAAAATTTTTGTTTTTTGAAAACCTTCGTCTTCATGCCAAACATGTTTTACTGGGAAAGAAACTGTTTTAGCAAAGGAGTCAATACATTTTTTTGTTTCCAAACTGGAGCCATCATCAGCAATAACTAGTTCAAAATTTTGAAATGTTTGATATTTATAACTCCAAAGCACTTTCTGTAGCCAATCTGAATTATTGTAAGTACTTATAACAACTGAAATTTCTAACGGATCCATTATCACAAAAATAGTATTTTTACGTTATCTACAAAAAAGAGCTATGCTAAAACTATCTGGAGTTATCATTACTTACAACGAAGAACGCAATATCGAGAGATGTTTGGAGTCCCTAGTTGGAGTGGTAGACGAAATTGTAGTGGTTGATTCATTTTCTAATGATAATACAAAAGCAATATGTAAAAAATATAAAGTACAATTTATAGAACAAGAATTTTTAGGTTATGTAGAGCAAAAGAATTTTGCTCTACAACATGCTTCATTTAATCATATTGTATCACTTGACGGAGATGAGGCTTTATCTGATACCTTGCAACAATCCATAAAAGCAGTAAAAACTAATTGGACAAAAGATGGTTATTATTGTAATCGTTATAATAATTTTTGTGGACAATGGATAAAATATTCTGACTGGTATCCAAATAGAAAACTCCGTGTTTTTGATAAACGAAATGCGAAATGGAAAGGCATTAACCCTCATGACAATGTAGTGTTAAATGATAGCAAACAAACAGCTGGATTTTTAGAAGGTGATATTTTACATTGGACCTACCGTACATATAAAGAGATGGATAAGAAAACAGATTATTTTTCCACAATTGCTGCAAAGGCTTACCACAAGAATAATAAAACAGCACCTTTTTGGAAATTACTCTGGAACCCTTTATGGGCCTTTTTTAAAGCTTACTTTTTGAGATTAGGGATTTTAGATGGGTTAAACGGCTTACGTATTTGTTATCAAACAGGGAAGATTACCTATTTAAAGTATAAAAAATTGAGAACATTAAAATAAAAACGATTACTTCTTATTAAAGAACTTTAATTTCTTTTTTAAAATACGTCTATTATGATACCTATTTTGAAAAGCTTGTGTAAATTTCCACATTAAAATTTCTAATTTTTTAGAATCTTCTCCAATACATTTTGCATATTCGTCACTCATAACGGCAATCATGTGTTTAGAGGTAGAAAGTTTAGCAAAATTTTTTATGCGCTTTTCAAAAGACATCGACCCAAAACTCATTCTATTTAAATCCACTAAGTAAAACTCGTATGCTCCATTAACCTTTTTAATCAATGTATTTCCAGGTGAATGGTCTAAAAAATTCACATTATTTTCATGTAAATTATTGGTAAATCGAGTAAACGCTCGCAATATGTTTTCATGATCTGGATAATGAGCATCTTTAGTCAATTCACGATAGGTTAAATCACAATCTTGTTGTACACTTACATAATAACTCTTGTTAAAGAAGAAAGTTGTTTTATATTCATAATATGCTATTGGTTGTGGTGTTCCAATATTTAAATCTATTAGTTTATTTGCATATTCAAACGAGCGTTGTGCTTTACTCATTCTTAAAAATCTGTAAGCAATTTGATTTATAATATTAGGAACTCTAAATGATTTCACATTTATCATCAAGCCATCTAATTCAAATAATTTTAAAGAATTACGACCTTTATCTCCAAAAGGCTCCCCAGACGTTTCAAAATTATTAATTATGGCATCAATTGCTGATGCTTTATCAATGTAGTCTGGAGATATAACTTTGGTTTCTTGCATCCAAATTATTTTTATTGAATCATATTAAAGTCTAAAGGCTCTCCCTTTTTAACCAATTGTGAAAATAGTTTTCCAAGTATGTCTTGTAAATGCTGGCATTTGCAGTAAAATAGCCCAGAGCGGGATATTTACTTTCTGAGAACTCCATTTCCATATCAAAGTGCCTTTGCTCATCTCGTGAAAGAATAACCAAGCGTTTTACATTTGGATATCTAGTCAAAATAGTGCGGGTAAAAGCTTGACCAAAAGAACCTGTCCTACCAGTAATCAAGATTGATTTATTATTTAAATCTAACATTCTTAATTTTGTATTGTTTATTTTATCTTTTTTAGATAATCAATTCCCAAATTGTTCCTGTACCCAACATGCATTAAATTATCAATTGCTCCAGAGCAAATTGTATGCGCTTCGTCAAAATAGATAGAATTATCCATATTTAAAATTTCTATTGGAAGAATTTTAGAAATAATTTTTATGTCGTCATCTTTATAAATGGCTTCGTAATTAATTTCTTCTCTTGGATGCAACTTTAAGTACACCTCGTTTCCTCTACTTTTTGCACTTTTGATCATCTCCCTATAAATAGCAATCATCTTTTCTGGCGTCACATCAAAACCTGAATTAATCATGGGTTGTGTCAGTATTATGGCTTTTTTATTATTTGAATATATATCTAATTCGGTTAACTTAAAACAAGCTAAAACATTTTTTTTATCATTATCAGATAAATTACTTAATAATGCATTTAAGTCTAACATTATAGATTTTGAACGTAAAATAGGATCGATCATTCTTTCTGGATCTTGAACCAAAATCTCTGAAACTTGATGATCATACCCCATTAATTCAGGAAAGCCCATGAGCTTACGCTTAAAACGCCTAAATTTCCTTGCCTTTTTTGTGTAAGTGCCAATACCTTCCTCAATCATTCGAAAGTTGTTATTTGGATATTTTATTAAGAAGTATGCTTTTGAGGCAATTATATGAAACATATTGATTTCAGAGTTTAAAATATATTCATGATGATCTTTAATGTGTGGGTTTATAATATCAAATAAGGAAGCTAAAGTTTTACTTCTTTTAAAAATATACTCAATTCTACTTGCATGCTTTCTTAACACCCTAACTGCCGCTCTTGCCCTAATACAAATAACATCTTCGAAAGTTTTTAGGTCTCTTAAAGACTTTGCGTACATTGCTATATCAGGAGTCTCTTCTTCAATAATAATTAGAAATGTTTTTTTACCCTCTTGGTGATTTCGATAGGACAGTAATATTGTCACATAAATATGGTAAACAGAGTCTATTACATATGTCTGGTTCATTTGCATATTTTTAGCAAATGTAATCATTAAAACGTATTTTTGCACAATGGAAAAACAAATAGAAGAATCCTTAGTAACTCTTAAAAAAGGTAAGCTTCTAATTTACCCAACCGATACCGTTTGGGGTATTGGTTGTGATGCGACCAACTTTGAAGCCGTTGAAAAAATTTACCAACTCAAACAAAGAGCGGACTCAAAAACCATGATTTGTTTGGTAAATTCAATTCAAATGCTGAAAGAATATATTGAAGAAATTCCTGAAACTGCGTACACCATCATAAAATACGCCAACACACCAACAACAATTATCTACGATCGTCCCCGCCGTGTTTCAGAAAACTTAATAGCGCAAGACAATACCTTAGCCATTAGAATAGTACAAAATGGCTTTTGTGGGGAATTGCTCAGAAGGTTTAAAAAGCCTATTGTTTCAACCTCAGCAAATATTTCAGGAAAGCCAACTCCAAAAGTATTTCAAGAAATTGAAAATGAGATTTTAAAAGGTGTGGACTATGTCGTAACTTTGGAGCGAGAAAAAACAGCAGCAAAGCCTTCTTCGATTATTAAATTAAGCACAAATGGGGAAGTGAAAATTATTCGTTAGTAACCGTAATTACTCAGCAACCTATGAATCTTCAATCCGCTCTGAAAAACCCTATTTTCAAAATTATCTCTGCTTCAGCTGATGAGCTAGGCATGGACAGCTATGTTGTAGGTGGATTTGTTAGGGATCACATGCTCCAGCGAAAAGCTGGCCAAGATATTGATATTGTTGCTGTTGGAGATGGTGTTGCCTTGGCAAAAAAAGTTGCTGATAATCTTCCCAATAAGCCTAAAGTAAGCATATTTAAAAACTATGGTACAGCTATGTTGCGGTATGAGGATATTGAGCTTGAATTTGTTGGTGCTCGCAAAGAATCATACACTAAAGAAAGTCGGAATCCAGAAGTAAAAATTGGCACTTTAGAAGATGATCAAAAGCGTCGAGATTTTAGCATAAATGCTTTGGCTATAGGGCTTAATGCATCAAATTACGGAATACTATTAGACCCATTCAACGGTACTGACGATTTGAAAAATAAACGAATTGTTACACCACTTGACCCAGATATTACATTTAGTGATGACCCACTGCGCATGTTGCGCGCCATTCGTTTTGCAACACAACTAGATTTTGAAATTGACCAAAGTGCATTTAAAGCCATTTCGGAAAATTACAAACGAATCAATATCATTACAAAAGAACGTATAGTAGTAGAACTGCATAAAATTTTGGAAAGCCCAAAACCCTCCACAGGCTTTTTGTTACTTGAACAAACAGGGCTTTTAGCGCTTATTCTTCCTGAACTCACAGCACTTAAAGGAATTGATGAAGTAGAAGGACAGCGCCATAAAGACAACTTTTACCATACACTCGAGGTTGTAGATAACATAGCGCTGCATACAGATAGCGTTTGGTTGCGTTGGACCGCATTGCTACACGATATTGGAAAAGCACCAACAAAGCGGTTCAGTAAAAAGGTAGGATGGACGTTCCATGGCCACGAGCTAAAAGGATCTAAAATGGTGTATCAACTCTTCAAACGTCTAAAAATGCCTTTGAATGATAAAATGAAATATGTACAAAAATTAGTATTCATGAGTTCACGCCCTATAGCTTTAGCGAGCGCAGATATAACTGATTCTGCCGTACGCCGCTTGGTTTTTGACGCTGGTGAATATATTGATGACCTAATGACCCTTTGTGAAGCTGACATTACCACAAAAAACCATCGTAAGTTTAAAAAATACCATAACAACTTTAAAATTGTTCGTCAAAAAATGGAGGAAGTTGAAGAACGTGATCGAATCAGAAATTTCCAACCTCCAGTAACAGGTGAAGAAATCATGAAGGCTTTTCAATTGAAACCTTGTCGAGAAATCGGACAGATAAAAGAATTTATTAAGGAAGCTATTTTGGAAGGGCAAATCCCAAACGAACATCAGGCTGCATTTGCTCTAATGCTCAAAAAAGGAGCAGAATTAGGACTAACCATTAAAGTATGAAACAAAAATTCAGATCACTTGCTAAAATAGCACTCGTACTGATATATATTGTGATTATTGCTGGTGCCGTAGTCCGAATGACGGGGTCGGGAATGGGCTGCCCAGATTGGCCAAAATGTTTTGGTTATTACATTCCACCAGTACAAGAAAAACAGTTGCTGTTCAAACCTAATCACCACTACAACAAAGGGGTGATGATTTTAGTGGACAGCGAAAAGTTTGTGGTTGCAAATCAAGATTTCCTTAGTACTCAAATATTCGATGCCAAAGATTGGACTATCTACAGTACCCATGATTATGTGGTTTATAATCCTGTTCACACATGGATTGAGTACATCAACCGGCTCATTGGTGCATTATCAGGAATACCCATATTGATACTAGGAATATGGTCATTTTGGTTTTTCAAAGATAATAAATGGATCACATCAGTCGCAGTACTAACTCTTTTGGGTATGGGCTTTCAAGCTTGGCTTGGAAAAACTGTTGTTGACTCCAACCTTGCCCCCTACAAAATAACCGTTCATATGGTCATGGCTTTACTAATTGTGGTGTTCATACTGTATCTAATTTTTAAAACTAAAACACATTTTAAGATACAGCGTTACAATGACTATTTTTATAAAATTTTGGGTGTAGCCTTGGTCTTAAGCTTGGTACAAATAATATTAGGTACACAGGTTCGTCAATTTGTAGATGAGCAAACTAAAATCATTGGGTACGAAAAGTCGCTTTGGCTAGCCCAACCAGAACTTAATTTTTATGTTCACCGATCGATGTCTATACTTGTTCTACTAATGAATACTTATTTATGGTACACAAACTTAAAATTGAATTTGGGTTATAAAAAAATTAATTTAGCCATGGGGTGTATTCTCCTCGAAATTTTAACTGGTATTCTAATGTACTATTTTGATTTTCCACTACTTAGCCAACCATTCCACTTAGTGGTTGCCTCTGTACTTTTTGGAATTCAAGTGTATATTTTCCTGGAAATTTTACATCAAAAACGAAAAATTAATATTGAACGCGCTTAACAATAAACAAATATGATTTACAGATTTAGAGCAATTTTGGATCACGAGAATAAGGAGGATATTTTTCGAGATATCGAAATTCGAAAAACAGACACTTTTGAAGATTTACACAATGTACTTACTCAGTCATTTGGATTTGATGGCAGTGAAATGGCCTCATTTTACGTTAGTAATGACGACTGGCATCAAGGCCAAGAAATTGCATTATTTGATATGGGGCAAAATGAAGACATTAGAATGATGAACGAAACAATCATTGAAGATGTTTTAGATGAGGACAATACAAAACTTATCTACATTTATGATTTTTTAAACATGTGGACTTTTTTGGTAGAATTAGGTGAAATCGTTGAAGAGGCTCAAGGTACAGACTACCCAAATCTACTGTTTGTTTGTGGACAGGTACCTTCAGAAGCTCCAGAAAAGCAATTTGAAGCCGATCAATCTAATGAGGATTTAGACGGTTACCGCTTTGATGATTACGACGAACTGAATTTTGATGAGCATTGGAATTAGAAAACAATATCTGTGCTTTCTGTTTTGTAGTTGCGTTTAACAAAATCGAAGGTGTGTTTTAAAATTTCACCCATATTTTTACTTTTGATAAACTTCGGGTCATTGGTATATTCAAAAATTTTAGTTTTCAACAATACTACATTTTCGGGGGTTGATACAGTGTCACTTAGCATACAATCTAAGAGTTTTTTTATTCGCTTATCAAAGCTTATTAAGCGCTTTGCTACCATGGACCGCTCTTCTAGTTTATATTGATTAATAGATTCTTTTTGAAATTGTTGTGAAACAAAATTTACTATGGTGAAATTTTCTTTAAAAAATTGAGGTCTGTAGACATTAAATTTCCCTTCATAACATTGTTGATCGAAATCTATTGCGCGAATTTTATACACTATACTGTCAAAATCGTGCGTCGGTACAATTACATAATTATAGGCTCTCATATCGCCCAAAAGGCGAATCATACAACGCTCGTTAAATTTTACAAATTCCTTTGCAATTTGTGATTTTTCAGAAAGTGTACAATTCGGAAGTAATGATTCAATAAATTCATCGCCAGGAATACCTGTGATATGCTCCTCGATTAGTGTGGTGTTGTACACCAAAAAATTTAGGTTAAACGGAGACAGCATATGCTCCAATTCAAGTCCATAGATTCTGGAGGCATCCGCTTTTTTTACATAGAAATACGCATAATTGTCATTAAGAACATTACGAATCTTTATACGAAAAGGTTTTGAATTTCCAAATGTACAAAAATCAACAGCATCAACATTGAGGAATGGAATGGTCTTTTCATTTCCATCGGAGTGCAAAATGGTATATATTTTTTTTAAACTTAAGTCAATATCCAGGCGGTCGGATTCATTATAAAACACCCGAGTCCAAAGTGTATCCTTATCATTTTTGTCGTACACCACTACAGAGCCATTAAAGCGCAATAAATCTTCATAAAAAATAGGTAATCGAATATTCCGATTGTATTCGTTTAAATACGATTTTAACTTCGAACAAACAGGATAGGACGGTTTTTTTAATGATATTTTTAAATCCTCTTTCATAAAACTGCATTGTTTTAATTATTAAGATTGATACGCAGAGTATATATCAATGTACAAAATATAAATTTAAAGGATTTATTTATAAATTGTAACAATTTTAAATATATCTCGTCTTAAAATCATACTATTTAATTCAACAAATCCTTGAACAATATTTTAAGCATATCAAATCTCACAAAAAAGTTCGGCTACCTCACAGCAGTAGATGATTTATCCTTTACCATAAAAAAAGGAAATATTTATGGTATTTTAGGACCAAACGGTAGTGGAAAATCAACTACTTTAGGAATGATTTTGAATGTTGTGAACAAAACATCAGGCCATTATAATTGGTTTGATGGTGCGCTGAATACGCATAAGGCATTAAAAAAAGTAGGTGCTATTATAGAGCGTCCTAATTTTTATCCTTACATGTCTGCCTATCAAAACCTTAAGCTTGTGTGTAAAATAAAAGGCGTTTCGGTAGAGGCGATTGACAGGGTGTTGGAAACTGTATGTCTTGTAGAACGGAAAGATAGTGAGTTTAGGACTTTTTCTCTTGGCATGAAGCAACGCTTAGCTATTGCCTCTGCATTACTCAATGCGCCCGAAGTTTTAATACTCGATGAACCTACAAATGGTTTAGACCCACAAGGCATTCACCAAATTCGAGAAATAATCAAAGGAATTGCCCAAAAAGGAACTACAATTCTTTTAGCTTCTCACTTGTTGGATGAGGTTGAAAAAGTCTGTACCCACGTTGTTGTACTTAGGAAAGGAAAAAAACTCTATGCGGGACGAGTAGATGAAATGATATCAAGCTATGGATTTTTTGAACTGAAAAGCTCTGAGACAAGCAAGCTTATTGAATTTATTGAAAAGCACCCCAAAATAAGTCATCACAAACAAGAAGATAGCCTCATCACAGCTTTTCTCTCAGCTCCGCTTTCAGCTGAAGATTTGATACAAAACCTGTTTGAAAAAAGAATTATAGTCACACATTTTATTAAAAGAAAGGAAAGTTTGGAAGAACAATTCTTACAACTCACAGACCAAGAATGATTCGTCTTTTACAGTTAGAACTACAGAAACTATTGCTTAACCGCACGAGCAAAGTATTGATATTTATATCGTTCATCCTGCCGCTGTGCGTAATTGTATTATCGGCTATTAAAATCAACTTTTTTGGTTTTTTTACTCTTGAATTAGGGGAGTTAGGGATTTTTAATTTTCCAATGGTTTGGCACATTACAACCTATTTTTCCGCCTTATTTAAATTCTTTTTTGCTATTGTGGTAGTTTCTATGATTGGAAATGAGTACAGCAATAAAACATTAAAACAAAATCTTATCGATGGATTGAGTAAAAAGGAATTTATATTATCTAAGTTCTATGCTATTGCTTTTTTCTCTTTAATTTCTACGCTAATTATTTTCTGCATTTCATTGATTTTAGGCCTCGTTTATTCCAGCTACAATGAAATTAATATTATCATCCGAGAGATAGAGTTCCTCCCAGCCTATTTTATAAAATTAGTTGGGTTCTTTTCGTTCTGTTTATTTTTGGGGGTTTTAGCTAAAAGGTCGGCCTTTGCGTTGGCATTTTTATTTGTCGATTTTATTTTTGAGTGGATTGTATTCGGACTAATATCATGGAAGTCAGACATGGAATTAGCAACAAAAATTCAAAACTTTTTCCCTCTGACCTCAATGTCTAACCTCATCAAACAACCATTTCAGCGTGTGGCCATGACTAAGTTTCCTAACAAAAATGATTTAGATTACGATTATGCAGTTCATTTTGATTCGATGCTTATCGTGGCCTTGTGGATTGTAGTTTTTGTTTACTTATCTTATTATATTATTAAAAAAAGAGATTTATAGTGCTCTCTTATAGCACTTACAAACACCTTTAAATTTTTGTTAAGTATTTTACTATTCAATCCAATAGTTTTAGATTTACGTATATAATTTTTTATGAAAAATCTTTTTATTTACGTTCTTTTTTTCGTGAGCATTTTGGGCTTCTCACAAGCTGAAGCTTCCCACTGGTATTTTGGTGAAGGTGCTGGTCTTATTTTTGATTTAAGTAATGATACTGTTTCAGCTACTACTGCTGCAGAGAATACAATAAATACAAGTGAAGGTTGCTCTTCAATTGCAGATTTTAACGGAAATTTATTATTCTACACAGATGGTCGGAATGTTTGGGACAAAAATCATAATATTATGCCTAATGCAAACTACCTAACAGGTAATGGCCTTTTAGGAGATCCTTCGAGTACCTCATCTGGCTTGATTGTACCAAAACCAGGAAACCCAGACCAATATTATGTCTTTACTGTAGACGAACCTCATCACCAAAATGCTTTTGCCTTTCCGAATCAGGGACCAGCAGATCAATCTGGCAATTCTCTGCCAAATTACACCTTTAGTAATGGTGGTAACGCCGGGGCGGTCCCTGAGGCGGACGATGGCTTTAATAATGGATTGGCCTATTCTTTAGTTGATTTATCGCTCAATGGCGGAAATGGTGACGTTGTTCCATCAGAAAAAAACATACAACTTATTACATATGATCCCACAGATCAAGGACAAGCAAGCTATAAATGCTCTGAAAAAATTACAGCTGTAGAGCATGCTGATGGGGCTTCTTATTGGGTTTTAACTCATTTTATGGATAAGTTTTATGCTTTTAGGATCGACAATTCAGGTGTAAACACATCCCCTCAAGAAACTCAAATTGCCCCACTTATAAACTACACAGGTTACCGTAGAAATGGAATTGGATACATGAAAGCATCACCTGACGGAACTAAAATTGCAGTAGCTCACAGACAAAACGGAAACACTGAAGGTCAAACCGCCAACGCTACAGGAAGCGTTTGGATTTATGATTTTGATAATTCATCAGGAACTTTATCAAATCCTTCAAATTTATTACCTAACTCCGGACCCTATGGTTTAGAATTTTCTCCTGACTCTTCAAAATTGTATGTTTCCAATGATAGCTCCGTTATTCAATTTGATTTATTTTCACCAAGCCCCTCAAACTCATTGGCATTTATTCATACTAATTCCTTTAACCCTTTGCAAAATAGAGTACCTTTTATTGGAGCTCTTCAGCTTGGCCCTGATGGCAGAATATATATTGCTAATACTGACGATTACAACTCCTTGGATGTGATTAATGAACCAAATGAAGTTGGTGTTAATAGTGATTATGTGCAAAATGGTTTGGCATTAGCTCCTGGAACATCGGCTGTGATTGGATTACCTCCATTTATCCAGTCTTTCTTTTTAGCTTCAATTGTATTTGAAAATTCTTGTGTTGATGACGATATACAATTCAGCGTCAATACGACACAAAATTATGACAGTATAAGTTGGGATTTTGGGGATGGTTTGGGCGTATCTAACCTTGACAACCCCTCATACACCTACACAAATCTTGGAACCTACACTGTATCAGCTGAAATTACCATTGGCACTGAAGTCAATACATTTTCTGAAACTATCATCATCACTAGCAATCCCATCGCTAACTTTGTAACAGATATATATGAGTGTGATGATGATAATGATGGTATTTTGAGTTTTGATTTTACAGTTCCTCAAGCACAGGTTTTGGGCGCGCAACTACCTACAGACTTTACAGTAAGCTACCACCTTTCTCAAGATGATGCAGATGCTAATAGCGCTGCACTTTCATTGCCTTATCAAAACACCGACTCCACAGAAGAAATTTTTGTTCGTATTGAAAATAATGCCAATGCAAACTGTTTTGATACGACTTCATTTACCCTTAATGTTTTTGACACGCCCATTGCTAATATAGTTGGTACTGTCGAAGAATGTGATGATTTAGACGATGGGGATGACGCTAACGGCCGCAAAGAAATTAACTTAACAGACTACGACGCCGATGTTTTGGATACACAAGACGCTACACTTTTTAGCGTAAGCTATCACCTTTCTCAAGCTGAAGCAGATGCGAATACTGGAGCATTATCCTCACCCTACTACAATACCACAGCTTTTACCTACCAAGTTTTTGCACGTATTGAAAATAATTTAAAAACTGATTGTTACGATACTACAGAATTTACGGTAATCATCAATCCAATTCCAGTTGCACTAAATGCAAATTTAATTCAATGTGATGAAGATGGTGTAAATGATGGGTTGACTGTATTTAATTTAGAGGAAGCCAATTACGCATTGACCAATGGAGTTCCAAACCGCAGTACAAAGTTTTACCTTACTGCAGTTGATGCTGAAAATTCAACAGCAGCCATTGATGCTGCTCCATTTACAAATACCACCAATCCGCAGACCATTTACGTTCAAGTCATTGATGACGACACAGAATGCTTTTCTATTGCAGAATTATCCCTTGATGTGAGTTTGACTTCTGGGCAAGACGCAAGTTTGTTATCATGCGATGATGACGGAATTGAAGACGGCTTTAAAGCATTTACATTGAGTAATGCGACATCAAGTATACTCACAGGACTACCAGCAGATTATGCTTTAATATATTACGAAACCTATGAAGATGCTCTAGTCGAACAAAATGCTTTACCAGATGTATTCACCAACAACGTGGCCTACAACCAAACGATTTACGCACGAATAGAAAACAACAATCAGTGCTATGGGATAAACGAACTTGAATTGAGTGTGTTTAATCTTCCTCAGTTAGATTTTGGTGATCAAACATTTTTCTGCATTGATTCAAACTCAGATCCTGTTGTGATTGACAGTGGAATTATCGGAAATCCATCGGATTACACCTATTTATGGTCTAATGGAGAATTAACTAATGAAATAGAAATTAACCAGGGGGGTACCTACACAGTTGTTGTGACCAACGCCAATGGCTGCTCACAAACAAAAAGCATCACCATAGTGAATTCTAACATAGCAACCATCAATGAAATTCAGGTTAGTGATGTGAGTACCAACAACACCATTACAGTTTTTGCAACTGGAGAAGGCGATTATGAATATGCATTAGATGATGAACTTGGCCCCTACCAGGATGCTAGCATATTTTATAACGTTAGTCCAGGCTTCCACACTGTCTATGTACGTGATAAAAATAACTGTGGTATTGCCAATGAAGTTGTTTCAGTAATCGGCTTTCCTAACTTTTTCACGCCCAATAACGATGGTTATAATGACTCGTGGCATGTATTTGGGATAAACACCCCTAGTCAGTCCAATAGCGAAATTTTTATTTTTGATCGCTACGGCAAATTACTTAAACAGCTTTCTTATAATAGTTTAGGTTGGGATGGGACCTACAATGGCAACCTTATGCCGACTTCAGACTATTGGTTTTACATTAAATTAAGTGATAATCGTATATTTAGGGGACATTTCACCCTAAAGCGTTAAGTCATGAGTCCTATTTACCGATTATTTATTCGCTTTTGTCTTCTTGTAGTTACAAAGGGATTTGGGCAGTCTATAGCCTTGTATGAGCAGCATAACGGCCGATTAGATTACACAGCTATAGGAAACACTCTTAATATTGGCGAAAACGGCGCTCTTTTGGACTGTTCTATTCTAAGCGGGTCCTCTGCTGAACTCAACTTATCTAGTGGTCAAATTGTAGAGGCAGCATATTTATATTGGGCTGGTTCAGGAACTGGAGATTTTGAGGTAAATCTGAATTCAACCCCAATTATGCCGGAACGAACGTTTTCCTATGCCTTAGATTCAAACCGAGTCTTTTTTGCTGCATTTACCGATGTTACGGATTTGGTGCAAAATTTTGGAAATGGTCTGTACTCCTTAAGCGATTTAGAACAAATTGATATTTCTGAAGATTATTGTTCTACAGGAACAAATTTTGCAGGATGGGCAATTGTCATCATTTATCAAGACGATAGCTTACCACTAAATCAAATAAATGTATATGATGGTTTGGAAGCTGTTCCAGAAGCCATTACTATTGAATTGAACAATCTAAATGTAATGGATGTAGTGGGTGCCAAAATTGGTTTTATCGCTTGGGAAGGCGACTCAAGCTTGGCGGTCAATGAATCTTTACGAATGAATGGTTTTTTATTGAGTAATCCTCCTTTGAATCCTGAGACAAACGCATTCAATGGAACCAATAGTTTCACAGGGGGAACAGATTTGTACAATATGGATATAGATTTCTATCCCATTGAAAATACCATAAACGTTGGGGACACCTCTGCAAGCATTGAGTTGACTTCGGGTCAAGATTTGGTGATGGTCAACAGTATTGTTACAGTTCTCAACAGTCAGTTGCCTGATGCCAGCATTCAACTGACGGAAACTGCGGAAACTAGTTGTTTTTCAAGAATTATTGAATTGGAATACACAATCTCTAACTTCAATGCTACTGACGATCTTCCATTGGGAACGCCCATCGCTTTTTATGTAGAAAATAATCTCGTAGGCCAAGCACAAACTGAAGCGGAAATTCCTGTAGGAACTTCGATTACATCAGTTATAGAAATTGAAATTGATCCTAATTTTCCAGACCAATTTCAAATCATTGCAGTTGTTGATGATACAGGGGATGGAACAGGAATTATTTCTGAGATTATAGAAAACAACAACAGTGCTTTTAGTGCTGTAGATTTATCAAACGATGGCTGCCCTATTATTATCCCACAGGGGTTTTCGCCCAATGGCGATGGATTTAATGATTGGTTCAATATTCAAGGGCTTTACGATGTATTCATGAATCACCAATTGTTGATTTATAACCGTTATGGAAGCTTGGTTTTTGAGGGCAATAATGATTTGAAATGGGATGGCACTTCTAATCGTGGGCTGAATTCGAGTTCAAAAAAATTAGCGGTTGGAACCTATTTTTACATACTGCATTTAAATGAAGAAGGCTATGGATCAGAAACAGGATGGGTCTATTTAAACTATTGATTTGTTGATGGGTATGGAAAAAGAATTCTATTGCACGTTGCAGTAGAGCACAGATTGCCTTAATTTTGCAACATGCGTTTTAAACTTACATCAGATTTTAAACCTACTGGTGATCAACCACAAGCCATTGAAGAATTGGTGTGTGGTATTGAATCTACGGAAAAGTTTCAAACCTTATTGGGTGTAACAGGATCTGGAAAAACATTTACCGTAGCGAACGTCATTCAAGAGGTGCAACGCCCTACCCTTGTCTTAGCGCACAACAAAACTTTGGCTGCACAGCTCTATTCGGAATTCAAACAATTTTTTCCAGAAAATGCAGTAGAGTATTTTGTTTCGTATTACGATTACTATCAACCTGAAGCCTATATTCCTGTAACTGGAACATATATAGAAAAAGATTTATCCATTAATGAGGAAATTGAAAAGCTAAGACTAAGCACAACTTCTTCCCTACTCTCTGGGCGTCGCGATGTCATTGTCGTGGCCTCCGTATCATGCTTATACGGAATTGGAAATCCGGTGGAATTTCAAAAAAATGTGATTTCTCTAAAAACCACTCAAATCATCTCACGAACGGCATTATTACACAAGTTGGTTCAAAGCTTGTATGCACGAACAGAAGCTGAATTTAACCATGGAAATTTTCGTATCAAAGGGGATACAGTCGATATTTTTCCCAGTTATGCAGACCATGGTTTTCGCATTCATTTTTTTGGCGATGAAATTGAAGCTATAGAAGCATTTAATGTCAATGACAATTCAGTCATTGAAGTCTATGAAAATGTAAATATATATCCAGCGAATATGTTTGTTACCTCACCAGATATCTTACAAAATGCCATTAAAGATATTCAAGATGACTTGGTAAAACAACACGATTACTTTAAAGAGATTGGCAAACACCTGGAGGCCAAACGCCTCAAGGAACGAACAGAATTTGACTTAGAAATGATACGTGAATTGGGCTACTGTTCGGGAATTGAAAACTATTCACGCTACCTCGATGGACGAGCACCAGGCACAAGACCATTTTGTTTGTTGGATTATTTCCCTGAGGACTATTTGATGGTAGTCGATGAAAGCCACGTGACCATTTCGCAAGTCCATGCCATGTATGGTGGGGATCGGAGTCGAAAAGAAAATTTGGTGGAATATGGGTTCCGACTCCCTGCAGCGATGGACAACCGCCCACTCAAATTTGAAGAATTTGAATCATTGCAAAATCAGGTGCTTTATGTCAGTGCAACACCTGCCGATTATGAACTCACCAAAACCGATGGTATTTATGTCGAGCAAGTCATTCGCCCTACAGGGCTTTTAGATCCGATTATTGAAGTCCGCCCAAGTTTAAATCAAATTGATGATTTGATTGAAGAAATTCAGCAACGCGTAGAAAAAGACGAACGTACTTTGGTGACGACACTCACCAAACGTATGGCTGAAGAATTGACAAAATATTTGACACGAATTCAAGTGCGTTGCCGCTACATCCATAGCGATGTAGACACTTTGGAACGTGTAGAAATCATGCAAGATTTACGCAAAGGATTATTTGATGTTTTGGTGGGTGTTAACTTGTTGCGTGAAGGGTTAGATTTACCTGAAGTGTCTTTGGTGGCGATTTTGGATGCCGATAAAGAGGGGTTTTTACGTTCCAACCGATCGTTGACGCAAACGGTAGGCCGTGCCGCAAGAAACCTTAACGGAAAAGCCATCATGTATGCCGATAAAGTCACAAAAAGCATGCAACTCACCATAGACCAAACCTCCTACCGTCGTGAAAAACAAATCGCCTACAACACTGCGCATAATGTGACGCCTAAAGCCCTCAAGAAAGGTTTGGACAATGCCCTCACCAAAAACTCTGTAAGCAGCTATTATTACGAACAGGAAGCCCTTAAAGCCGCTGAACCTGAAAGCGATTATCTCTCTAAACCCGAATTAGAACAAAAAGTACGTGACACCCGAAAACTCATGGAGTCCGCCGCTAAAGAACTGGATTTCATGATGGCTGCTCAGTTTAGAGACCAAATCACAAACTATCAAAAGAAATTAGAAAAACTGAAGGGTGCTTAAGCTGAAAATAAAACTCTATCAAATAAAATAATCCAGCGACTCGACGCTGGATTATACATTTTAAATCTTATCAATTAGGCCAATACTGCTTGTACTTTATCTGCAGCTTCCTGGAATTCTACTGCACTTTGGACGTCTAAACCAGAATTGTCAATCAATGCTTTGGCAATATCGGCATTGGTCCCTTGTAAACGTACAATAATTGGAACGTTAATGGCGTCACCCATATTTTTATAGGCATCAACAACGCCCTGTGCTACTCTATCGCAACGGACAATTCCACCAAATATATTGATCAAAATAGCTTTGACACTAGGGTCTTTTAAAATAATTCTGAACGCCGCCTCTACACGTGCTGCATCGGCTGTACCGCCAACATCAAGGAAGTTAGCAGGATCACCGCCAGCTTGTTTAATCAAATCCATAGTAGCCATCGCTAGTCCAGCACCATTCACCATGCATCCTACGTTTCCATCAAGATCTACATAATTCAATCCGAGTGCACCAGCTTCAACTTCGATGGGATTTTCTTCGCGAGTATCACGTAATTCTAGATAGTCTTTGTGTCTAAACATAGCATTATCATCGATGGTGACTTTAGCATCAACCGCCATGATTTTTTCATCTGAGGTTTTAAGTACAGGATTAATTTCAAATAATGAAGCATCCGATTGGATGTAAGCTGTATACAGTGCGGATACAAATTTAGTCATATCTTTAAAAGCTGCACCTGAAAGCCCTAAATTAAAGGCCACTCGACGTGCTTGAAAAGGCAAAAGTCCTGTAGCTGGATCTACTTCTTCAGTAAAAATAAGATGTGGAGTTTCTTCGGCCACCGTTTCGATGTCCATCCCTCCTTCTGTGGAATACATAATCATGTTGCGGCCTGTGGCTCTATTGAGCAAAACGGACATATAAAATTCATCCGTTTCTGTAGGGCCAGGATAGTATACATCTTCGGCTACTAAAACTTGGTGTACGGTCTTCCCCTCAGCACAGGTTTGTGGAGTGACCAATTGCATCCCTAAAATCTGATTGGCAATGGACTGTACCTCATCCAAGTTTTTGGCGAGTTTTACACCACCGCCTTTACCACGACCACCGGCATGGACTTGAGCTTTAATAACGTGCCAACCAGTGCCTGTCTCTTCAGTTAATTTTTTTGCTGCAGCTACTGCTTCTTCAGTTGTTGTCGCTACTGTACCCCGTTGGATTTTTACACCAAATGAGTTAAGAATGTTTTTACCTTGGTATTCGTGTAGATTCATCTTTTATATCAGTTTGTTAATTTGGTTCACCCGCAGTGAAATCCACTAAAATTAAGCCACAAAAGTAAATAACCTAATGCGGTTTACCAATATTTTTTGATGCTGATTTTTAACAGTTTTAATTTGTTATAAACATCAAGATTTTAAGCCCTTAATGACAGAAAATGCCTTATCGACTAAATGGTCTTCAACGAGAATAGTAAACTCGTTGGTGGTAGAAACAACTTCGTAAAGGGGTACATTTTCCCAAGCCAAACGCTTAAAAATTTGATAGTACAAACCCGCAATTTTGGAATTTCCTTTGGGTAAATTGATACTGATAGCCGATAAGTTATCTTGATTTGCTATTTGTGATTCGTTCTTAAAAATCGCTTCAATAGTCTCCTTTTTTGCACTGGAAATAATGATGTTACTCTCATGGATACCACGTGTAAAAGCATAAAATACTTGACGGTCTGTATCGATTTCTGCCAATACTTTGGAATGGTTATGGATCAGTGTTTTTGAATTGTGAAACGTAAAATCCGTAAGGTTGGAACGTACAGTAATGTCGCCTAAATTTTTAAAAATTTGGTTTAATTTAACTTTATTTTTCCTTGTGGTGGGTGGATTATAGCGTCTTAGTGCCATCATAATCGCGCCGTCTTTTACAGGTTTGCGAAGCATTTCAGAAATGGGGGCATTTAAATCCTTGGCTAAAGCTGAAAAATTAATGATATCGCGCGAAAGTGCTTCTTCCAAAAAAGGTCGAGCGACTAACAATTCCTCAACGCAAGCAGTAATAGTTCTCAATTTGTTTATTATTTAACAATTTGTGTAAAATTAGTAATAATATTTTTATTTTTAGGGTAGAGCGCATTTAAAAATATTATGTTTGCCGCTTAAATTTTTAGAAAACAATGGAACAAAGCACACTTTTACAGATTGCAGAAGAATTTGGAAGTCCAATTTATGTTTACGACGCCCATAAAATTGAAGCACAATACAAACGCTTAACAAATGCCTTTAATGGTGTTCAAAATCTTAAAGTACATTATGCGGCAAAGGCACTAACCAATATTTCGGTACTAAAATTTGTTTCAAAATTAGGTGCTGCTCTAGATACCGTATCTATTCAAGAAGTTCAGTTGGGTTTAAAAGCAGGATTTGCGGCAGAGCGCATCATATATACACCCAACGGAGTGTCACTAAAGGAGATTGAAACAGTAGCGACACTTGGGGTACAAATCAATATCGACAGTTTGGATTTGTTGGAACAATTTGGCAGCAAACATCCTAAAACACCGGTTTGCATCCGCATCAATCCGCATGTGATGGCTGGCGGAAACACGAATATTTCTGTCGGGCATATCGACTCAAAATTTGGCATTTCCATTCACCAAATACCATTGTTACTGCGCATTGTTGAAAACACGGGGATGAATATCAATGGTATTCATATGCACACAGGAAGTGACATCTTGGATATTGACGTCTTTTTGTATGCCAGTGAAATTCTTTTTGAAGTTGCTAAAAAATTTAAAAAATTAAGTTTTATTGACTTTGGGTCAGGGTTTAAGGTCCCCTACAAGCCCAACGACGTTGAAACGAATATTGAAGAATTAGGCGAAAAGCTTACGGATCGTTTCAATACATTTTGTAAAAATTACGGAAAAGAGATTACGCTTGCTTTTGAACCTGGCAAATTCATTGTTAGTCAATCAGGTTATTTTTTAACAAAAGTAAATGCCATCAAACAAACTACCTCCACTGTATTTGCACAGGTAGATTCTGGTTTTAATCATTTGATACGTCCTATGCTTTACGGAGCACAGCACCACATAGAAAACATTTCTAATCCTGAGGGTAAAGCGCGGTTTTACTCTGTTGTAGGCTATATTTGTGAAACTGACACATTCGCTAATAACCGGCGAATTAATGAAATCACCGAAGGCGATATTTTGGCGTTTCACAACGCAGGCGCCTACTGTTTCATGATGTCGAGCAATTACAACTCACGGTACAGACCTGCAGAAGTGCTGTGGTACAATGAGCAAGCACATTTGATTCGTAAGCGAGAAACTCTCGAGGATTTGATAGCTAATCAAATAGAAATGGAATTTTAAATGTTGTATTTATTAATATATTAACAAAATAATTAGTTTATTTCGTTTATATAACCCTACCTTTGCAGTCTAAATTAAAATTAATACAGTGAAAAACGGTACAGTAAAGTTCTTCAATGCATCCAAAGGATTTGGATTCATCACTGAAGATGATTCAGACACAGAACATTTTGTTCACGTTACAGGATTGATCGACGAGATCAATGAAGGTGACGCGGTGGAATTTGAATTAAAAGAAGGTAGAAAAGGTATGAATGCAGTAAATGTTAGAGTAATCTAATATTTAATAAAACATTATTTTTTTACAAAAAACCTTTCCAAATGGAAAGGTTTTTTTTTGCGCTATTCCAAACCGTCTACATATTTTTTTAGGTATGAAAACGCAGGGGTTAAGGCTCCATTTTCAGTCATTTTCGCACGAGCCAAAATACCATCTTGGTCGCCATTAAAAAATGCGGGGATAATGATTTTGGTAAAAGTACTCCCAAACCCTTCACTGGCATCTCGTGGTAATTCACAAGGTAAATTGTCGACCGCCATCACTGCGATGGCCTTTGGGTTCGTGAAATTCACTTCAGATTCTGTGGTTGGATCGTATCCATAAATGGGCTCATCTATGGTAGAGGGGCGAATGGTACAGGCCACCGGTCCGTCTATATCACAAGATATGTCGGCAACCACTTTGAGTTTAAAATTAGCTGCTTTAGCCTCGGCTCTGCTAAAAAAATAGGGTGCGCCTTTGCCATAAAAGTGTCCCGCAATAAACACATCAGCTACTTCTGTGTACTTGTTAAAAGTGGACCTATACGTAGTAGGATTGGTGAAAAAATCAGCTTTACTGTCCCCACCTCCATCCTTTCGAGTCACATAGTCCAACACATCTAACTGTACGTAAACAGGAGTTTCGAACGATTGAGATAAAAACTCAGCTACTGAAACTTGTTTGATGTTTACAGCATCGAGGACTTCTTTGGCCCCCTGCCCTACACGACCGGTACCGGTAAGTACTATTTTTAGCGCTGGAAGGGTTATTTTAGTCAAAGCTGCATTGAGTTCATTACGGCCTTTGAATGTTGTAGCCATTGGCAGTTCAAAACAGTTCCATTTCTTACCAATGGTTCGCAAAGCATTATAAGCCCCAACAACGCCAGCATAATAGCCAAAACCGATGAGTCGGTTGTGGTCTTTGTCCACCAAAGTTTCATGATCGTAAAGTGTAATATTTTTAGACAAAATAGCCTGCAATAACTTTCGGTTATAGGGTTGTTTTTTAATGGTGTGACTAAAGAAAAAATAGCTTTTGTTGGGGATTAGTGCTTCAATTGGGACTTCTTTGACACCAATCATCACATCGGCATCATTGGGCGATTTGCAAACCTCAAGACCAACCTCAATGTATTCTGTATCGGCAAAAGCTCTGATCTCTGAAGCCTCGATTACGATTTCTGCTTTAGGGTGATTTTTAAGAAGACTTTTGCACGATTCTGGTGTTAGGACTACCCTTTTGTCGGGAGGTGATTTACGTTCTTTGATAACGGCAAATTTCATAGGTATACACGGATATATTCACGAAAGTAATAGGATTTGATAGGGTACACAAGTTTTTTTGTAACTTTGCTTTCCTCTTCGGAGGAATTACAATAAAAGGGGTCGACTGGTATTGACAGCAGGATCTAGAGAATTGTAAGCACGTCGTGTAATGATATTGAAACACGTAAAAGGCCATATCAACATTTAAACGGCGAGAATAACTACGCTTTAGCTGCTTAATCCGAATTATAGTAGGATGAGCCTCGGCACACAAGGTGTGCAAGCTTTATGTCTCCTGAAAGCCTTGATTCATGGCGTTCAATTTTGAGGCATCGTAAAAGTGGATCTAGAAACTCTAAGGCTTCGGTAGGGCTTCAAAATTAAAGAAGCTAAGGGGTAAGTGGATTGTTTTTGGTCAGCTTATCTTCGAAAACTAAATGAAAACTAAACGTGTAGAAAGCACTTTTGTAGCTTGTTTGGACCCGAGTTCGATTCTCGGCGACTCCACCACACGGGACAAACTCATATTTTTTGAGATTTGTCCCTTTTTATTTTCATCTAACTCCTTGTCTATCTGCAAGAT